>Ga0207641_10000036_pt1 | contig 213165 bp, 242 predicted proteins | sample KBSSwiS62_FD_184306 | JGI IMG/M metagenome (GOLD analysis project Ga0207641, IMG submission 184306) | Switchgrass rhizosphere microbial communities from Kellogg Biological Station, Michigan, USA - KBS Switchgrass S6-2 (SPAdes) (version 2) | ecosystem: Host-associated > Plants > Roots >... | reverse complement strand
CCGACTCCGACGCCGACCCCCACCCCGACGCCGACGCCGACGCCGACCCCAACTCCGACTCCGACTCCGACTCCGACTCCCACACCGACGCCGACGCCGACGCCAACGCCAACGCCAACGCCAACGCCAACTCCGACGCCCGCGCCAAACTCACCGGGCGGCGGCACGATCATCGTCGAGAATGAGAACAGCCCGTCGCCGCACACCGGCGCGCCCGATATCCTCAACTTCGCGGTCGTCGGACCCGGTGTCCGGATGCCGACCTATGAACTGGCCGCGCCCAAGACCCCGATAGCCGAGACGGTCGTCACGCCCGTCGTACCGGTGACGCAGCCGACGCTTCCAAGCGCTTATGTTCCTAAACAGGACCGCAACTGATCGTGACGCAGCGATCGAGCAGCAGGACGATGCCGCGCCTTCGGGTCCGCCATGTCCTGTTGCTGGCAATCGGCCTCGCGGCTGCCGCACCGGCTTTCGCCTCGGCGACCGGCAGTCCGTCGCCGCAGGCCAACCGGCTGGTCGCCTCGCTGATCGGCAGCGGCGATACGCACGGCCTGCCGTTCATGGTCATAGACAAGGTCGCTGCGGAGGTCTTCGCTTACGATGGGCAGGGCAAGCTGATCGGCAGCGCCGCCGTCCTGGTCGGCGCGGGCCGCGGCGATGTCTCGCCAACGGGGATCGGCACGCGCCGCCTTGCCGATATTCCGCCGGCCGAGCGGATCACGCCGGCGGGCCGCTTCCAGGCCGCATTCGGCCGCAACATCGCGGGCAAGGACATATTGTGGCTCGACTATGATGCCGCCCTGTCGCTTCACCGCGTGATCACCACCAAGCCGTCGGAACGGCGGCTGCAGCGACTGGCGACACCAACGCCGCTCGACAACCGCATTTCCTACGGCTGCATCAACGTGCCCGCTGCCTTCTACGAAGGCGTCGTGCTGCCGCTGTTCAGGCCGGCAAACGGAATCGTCTATATCCTGCCGGAAGCAGAGCTTCGCAGCACCGCGTTCGATGGGTCGACAGCCACAGAAACCCATCGCGCCGCCGCCGGCGCGCGCTAAGGCGCCCGATCGCCGTCAGCGGCGGACTGGCCGGGAGCGCTGCGCGAGATTTGCCTCGATTCGCTCGAGTGCCAGCCGCACGGACTGGATCTTATCCTCGTCCGGCGCCCGGGCATCTTCCATCAGACTGAGCCGAATCTTCAGGTCGTCACGATCTTCGCGCAATTGCACGATGGCGGAATCTACGGGTATCATGGCTTGCTCCAGCGCCGGAAACGGATGCTCCTGAATAAGTCAGGCGGCGCTGCGGTTCTCTAACCTGGATTGCACCGGCGCCGCCGCGGCAGCAAATATTGCATTACCGCAACGAACACGCGCCACCAGCGTTCTTGCCACATAACCTCACCGCGAAGGAGTTCGCATGGCCAGAAAATCGAAGCCATTGTTTGATTGGGACAATTCATATCTTCAGGTCGCCACGATCGGCGCGGTCAGCGCGGTCAGCGCACTGGCGGTCACGGCCCTGTTCCGGTGGAGCAGGAGCGGCGAGGAAGACGTCCATCATCCGCCCGCGCACCGCAAAAGCGACGACCACGGGCCGCGAGCCAACCTCGGCGCGAGCGGGCACATCCGCCCGGCCGGCCGCGACGCGATGCGCGACCCGCCGCGCGAATGGGACCGGGTGGACGAAGTGTCCGACCAGAGCTTTCCCGCGAGCGATCCGCCGAACCTCAACCCGCACATCGACTGATCGGGCTGACAGGCTCAACGAACCGGCAGCATGTTCGCAGGAACGTTCGCGGGCCCGGTGCGCTGAAGCAGCTGTGGCGGATCGAGACAAACTCCTGGAGGAAGCGCAGCGGTGCCGCCGGCTCGCCAGATCGGTGCTCGACAAGATCGCGTCGGAGGCATTGCTGGCCCGCGCACGCGAGCTTGAAGCGCGTGCCGCGAAAGCGACGCCGAGCGATCCCATAACGCGATGCGCCCCGCCCTTCGGCGGGACGTCGGAGTCCTGAGCTTTTCAGTGCCCGAGCTTTGCCGGCGCGATGCATTGGCTCTTCGAGTGATCTGCGACTTCTTTCTGTAGCCGGCCGCTACGCGGAATCCGGCATCGAGAAGCGGCGCGACATGTCGCTCGCCATCTTGTCGAGCAACGCGCGTATTTCCGGCGGCACCGTGGCGGGCAGTAGCGAGCCGATCTCGCCGCGCGCGGTGAAATAGGCGGCATCGACCTTGATCAGTTCCATCGTCCAGTCGGGGAAGGAAGCACGGTCGACGGTGCGCTCATCGCGAACTTCGAATGCTGAGTGGCGCGTATCGAAGCGCAGCTTGTCCACCAGGGCATCGATGGCGTCGTCCGGTCCCTCGATGATCTGCAGGAACCTGGTGCCGTCGAACACGAGCAGCCCGGTTATTCCGTGGAGGGCGTTCTGCTGCATCGAGGTGCGATGGATGTCGACCAGATCGGCGCTGGACAGGTCGAAACGGGCGCGGCTCGTATAGACAAGCATTTTCAATCGCGTGCCGGCCGGCCGTTGCGGCGAGGCCCCTTGGCCTTCGACCTTCCCGTCCCAGGTCCCTCGCGATGCGCGTTCCATTGCGCTGCGGAGTAGCAGGATCGTGCCGAGCGGCCTTAAACTGGATTAGCGGGCGTCGCGCCGTCACCAACGAGATTCGCTTCCTCGGCGCGCAGATCGTTCACCACCTTCTGCGAATAAAGCAGCGCCAGATCCTGGTGGGCGCGGACGGCGGCGGGATGCTCGGCCTGGATCGCCAGCACGGCCTCTTCCTCGGCGCGGACCATCAAATGCTCTGTTTCCGGATCGGTCATGATGTCGTCCTCCAGCTGAGCCACCCTTATCGGTCGGGCTGCGGGGCAACACCAGCGATCAGGGTCCGATCGTGCGCGGGACGGGGCAGAGTCCCCGCATATCGCGGAGCGCGGACGGCTCAGCCATCACCGCGCCGTGCCGCCTCGATCTTCGCGACGTCGATCTTCTGCATCGTCATCATCGCCTCGAACACGCGCTTGGCGACCTTCGGGTCGGGATCGGACATCCCCTCGTTGAGCTGGCGCGGGGTGATCTGCCACGAGAAGCCCCAGCGATCCTTGCACCAGCCGCACTGGCTCTCGGCGCCGCCATTGCCGACGATCGCGTTCCAGTAAGCGTCGGTTTCGGCCTGGTCCTTGGTCTCGACCATGAACGACACCGCCTCGTTGGGCTTGAACATCGGGCCACCATTAAGGCCGAGAAAGGGCTGGCCAAGGACGGTGAACTCCACCGTCAGCTCGTCGTTCGCCTTCCCCGATGGATAGTCGCCCGGCGCGTCCATCACCGCGCCGACGCGGCTGTCGGGAAACACGCTGGCGTAGAATTCGGCGGCCTTGCGCGCCTCGCCATGGTCGAACCACAGGCAGTTCACGATCTTGTGGGTCATCTCTACTCTCCGCTGTTCCGTATATCGCTGGAACCCGGATAAGGCGCGATCGGTGCCGCGAAAAGCGCATGTTGCGACCGAACGGGGCGGCAGTGGGGCGTGCGCTTACGCCCCGGCCCACGCCTAACGCGCCATTACGCACCAGGGCGCGCGGTCAAGCAGGGTCTCGAATTAAGGCGCCTGAGGCGGTTACGGCCTCGTGCGGGCGGGTGCCTTGCCGATCCCGGCGTCCCTTTCGAGGCGCTTGCGCTCGAGCTTGCGCGTGCGGCGGATTGCGGCCGCATGCAACCGGTTGCGCTTTTCGGACGGCTTTTCAAAGTGCCGCCGCTGTTTCATCTCGCGGAAGACGCCTTCGCGCTGAAGCTTCTTCTTGAGCACGCGCATGGCTTGATCGATATTATTATCGCGAACGAGGACTTGCATAGGCGACCACTTTCCGAGGATCTTGATGGATTGCGCCGGCTATGCGCGTAACCGGCCCGGCAATCAACTCAGTCGAACGTTCGCGGGGAAAGTTGACGCGGCAGCCATGTTGCTGCACCCCGGATTTTTCGGAGCCACACCATGCCACGCAAGCCAAATTACAGCCTAGAACGCCGCGAGCGCGAACGAAACAAGCAAGCCGAGTCCGCCAAAAAAGCCCAGGCGAAGGCCGAGCGAAAGGAAGCGGAGCGTGATGGCCAGGACGTGGCCCCCGCTGCGAGCGAGTCCGACTGACCGGAATCACGCATCGGAGCCACTGTTCATGCGCCTTCGGACCAGCCTTTAGCCGCCGCCAATCGTGCCCGTTCCTGCTGTTCGGGCTGGTGTTCGGCGGTGCAGCGCGCAAACACGATCGCATCCTCGGTGACCGGCTCCTCGAATTCCAGGCCGTAGGTGTTTCCGTTCGCCCAGACCACCAGGCACAGCGCATCGATGGGACCATATTTGAGGATCACGTCGGAACCCACGCGAAGCACCGATTCGGTCGAAATCTGCGCGCCGATGGTAGACAGGTTCCAGATCGACGAGGGGCCGCTGCCCGTCATCTCCTCGACCACCGCGGGAAGAAAGAGTCTGAGCCGCGAAGACTTGCGACGGCCTGACTGAGGGTCTTCGGATCCCGGAATAGGTGGGCTGCTCACCGACGAGCCTTACGACGCCATACCTTAGCGCATTCATAACAGGCATGCGGATCCGGACTGACCCGCGCCCGAGCCTTGCTAATCGGCGATAGCGTTCGACGCTTCATATTCCGCCTGGGTCGGAAGTTGATCGAACGGCGGCTCGTAGCGATTGGCTTCGTAGGTGTCGCGCGCAAGGAACGGTTCAACCTCACCTACTACCCATTCGATACGGGCGGATGGGCCAAGCGGCGGCTTGTCGGTCCGGTATAGTCCCTTGCGCATTCGTACCTCCATACTTTGTGCCAGCTATATGGGGAGTATGTGCCGATCACCTAGCTATTCAGCAGTTCTGCCGGCGGAACATGCGTGATGCGTTGAGCCGGTGGCAAAGACCCAATCGATCAGGTTGGTTCACCCAGCCGGGGCAGGCTTCGCCGATCACCCTGCGGCGCGGATTGCGGAGGCCGCGTGACCGGCAGGTGCTTTCCCCCGCGATGATGGAAAGTGGAATCCTCCTCATCCTAAGGTGTTGATAACCCGCGTTTGTTTCACCGATTTCCGCGGAACAATATCATTGTTTTTGCGCGTGGGCGGCGTCTTCGGCAATCAGCCGCCGGGAACGGACGATCAGGTCGACCCAGTCGGAAAAAGCCGTGGCCAGATTCAGCACGACCTGTTTGAGCGGTCCGTCCTTGAGGCAGCCTTCGTCGTCGAATTTGTCGTCGGTCACACCACCGAGATAGGCTTCGGGCTGCTGCATCATCGGCATGTTGAGGAAAACGCAGGCCTGGCGCAGCTGGTGATTGGCGCCGAAACCGCCGATCGCACCCGGCGAGGCGCTGACGACGGCGGCCGGTTTCTTGTCCCACACGCTTTGCCCATAAGGGCGCGAGCCGACGTCGATCGCATTCTTGAGCGCGCCCGGCACGCCGCGATTATATTCCGGCGTGCAGAACAGGACACCGTCCGCTGCCGCGACCTGCTCGCGGAAACGGACATATTCGGCCGGCGGCGATGCTTCCCTGTCCTGATTGTACAGGACGAGATCGCCGATCTCGACGATCTCGCAATCCAGCTTTTCGGCCGCGAAGCTGCAGATCGAGCGGGCGATCCTGCGGTTGATGCTCTCCTTGCGGAGGCTGCCCACAAGTATCGCGATCTTATGCCGGGCCGGAGTGTCTGCCATTGGATGGTCCTTGAATAAGGGCAAGTTCGAATATGGATGCCGGGCCGAACGAATCGGATAAAGGTTCGGTCCCCTTCACCCGGTGCGGAGGATCTTGTCCATCGCCTTGCCCCTGGCGAGTTCGTCGATCAGTTTGTCGAGGTAGCGGATCTCGCGCATCACGGGCTCGGCAACATCCTCGACGCGTACGCCGCAGACCACGCCGGTGATCAGCGCGCGCGGGATTCATGCCGGGCGCGGTGGCGAAGAAGTCTTCGAAAGTGGTTTTCATGGCCAGCTGCGCGTCGAGGGTCTCGCGGGTGTGCCCGGTGAGCCAGCAGATGATCGCGTCGACCTCCGCCTTGGTGCGGCCCTTTTTCTCCGCCTTGGCGACATAGTGCGGGTATACGCTCGCGACGCTGACCGAATAGATGCGGTGGTTGGGCATGGGACCTCCAGCACTTACAAGAAATTTGATCATGCACTGTTGCAGAAAGCGCCATGCGACAAGATTCTTCCGACCATATTCGCTTTTCATGATTGTTTTACTTGCCGAGGGCAAAGGCGGGGGCTTGGCCGAGGGGAGCGTGAATATGTTGACGGCTGCGGTTGCGCTTGTCCTGCTACAGGCCCCGCCCGTCGTGGCACCGCGCGTAGTAGCGCCGCGCGTCGTAGTGCCACGGGTGGTGTCCCCGCCGACCGTCCGTATCGACACGGGAAATCCGCCATATTACCGCCGGCCGGGCGTGGCCGCGCGCAGCCCGACATATCCGCGCAGCCCGAGATATGACCGTCCATATACGCCCGTCGAGGGCCGCCCGCATCGGTTGGAGATCAGCCAATCCGGCGATGGCGATCACGAAAGCGTTTCGACGCGCTTCTACGCCACGCGCGCCGCGTGCGAGGATGCTCTGAGGGTCATCAATGACGAGATCCGGGGTGAAGCCGATAGCTGGCGTGGATTTCTGACCGGGTCCTGGCCCAGCAGACGATCGGCGCGCTGTGTCGCGTCGGAGGATCCATCGCGGACGGCGGGATCGCGCATGGGCTCGAACGGACAATATGCGGGCCGCGGGCCGTACCGGATGCGCATCAGCTGGGAGACCGGCAGGATCAGGCCTCCGCGACACGAACAGACACGGGACTATGCGACGGCCGATTCGTGCGAGCGGGCACGCATGAGGATGTTGCAGGAGCAGTCCCACCGCGCCATCGCCACCGCGCCCGCCTACCGTCCCGACGGGACGCAGGGAGCATCGCGACTGATCTTTGCCACGATCCGGTGCGAACCGATCAGCAACTGGTAGAAACCAGGGGTCGCTCCGTATTTCGGGCGCGCACGGCGCCGAATGCGTCATCGACGGATATGGCGCGCGAAGGATCGGCCTTCATCGCGTCATGCACAGGGCAACTTCCTCGCGCAACCAGCGTTCGACCGCTTCATCCCGCTCTCGCGGGCACGCAGGCCGGCGCGCACCACCTCACTGGCGGACGCATAGTCGCCGCCCTTCACCTTGGCCCCTATGAACGCCATCTGATCGTCCGGCAGGCTGAAGCTTCGTTTTTAGATGTTGGTCACGGAGCCGCCACGAACCAATATAACGGATGGTAGGAAGGATTCCTGCCAACACCTACGGCGGCGCTTTTGCCGGCGGTAATCGACGGCCGGCAATGAATGATGGTGGACAGGGCTGGATTCGAACCAGCGTACGGGAAACCCGGGCAGATTTACAGTCTGCTGCCTTTAACCACTCGGCCACCTGTCCGTAGGCGCCTGAAAGCAGGAGGCGGTTCAATGGCGAATGGGGTCTGCGCTGTCAACGCGGCCGGCCACGGCCGGGAAGCGTGGGCGAAGGCGCGCGAGGGAGGAGAGTCTCACCCGTCTTGCCAGCGCCTGCACGGTGCGCGATGGACGGGCGATGCGTCGTAAAGCCCGTCAGGCCAGTAATCCGTCGAACCGTCCGCGCTTCTGGGGGCGGCATGCGGTTGCGGCGGCGGTCGGCAATCCCGAGCGGGTGATCGCGCGGCTGTGGGCGACGCGTGAGGCGGCGGCGGCGCTCGACCTGCCGGCGGACATGCAGATCACATTCGCCGATGTCGCCGACCTTGGCCGGATGGTGCCGCACGATGCGCCGCACCAGGGCGTGGTCGCCGAGGTCGAGCCGCTGCCCGACGTGTGGCTGGGCGACGTGATCGACGATGCGCCAGAGGGACGGCCGTTGCTGGTGCTCGACCAGGTGACCGATCCGCACAATGTCGGGGCAATCTTCCGGTCGGCGGCGGCGTTCGATGCGATCGCGGTGGTGACGCAGGACCGGCACGCACCGCCCGAATCCGGCGCGCTGGCCAAGGCGGCGAGCGGAGCGCTGGAAAGCGTGCCGTGGGTGCGCGTCGTCAATCTGTCACGCGCGCTCGAGGAGATCGCCGAGGCGGGATTCTGGCGGATCGGGCTGGCCGGGGACGCGCAGATGTCGTTGGCCGAGGCGCTTGGGCCGAAGCGCGTGGCGCTGGTGCTCGGTGCCGAGGGCGAAGGCATGCGCCACAATGTCGCGCTGCATTGCGACGCGCTGGCCAAGCTGCCGATCAGCGACCGGATGGAGAGCCTCAACGTGTCCAACGCCGCGGCGGTCGCGCTCTATGCGGCGGCAATGGCGGGGCGAGGATAGGCATGGGCATTCCGAAGGCGAAGCTGAAGAAGGCGATCGACGCGCTGGCGAAGGTCGAGCCCAAGTTCGCGGCGGCGCTTAAGCGAGCCGGCTATCCCGAGCCACGGATCAGCGAGCCCGGTTATGAGACTTTGCTGCGCACGATCATCGGCCAGCAGGTCAGCGTGCATGCGGCGCGATCGATCTGGAACAAGCTGGAGGCGGCGGTCGGCGACATATCCGATCCGGCGAAGCTGACCGCGGCGAGCGACGAGGATCTGCGCGGCGCGGGCCTGTCGCGGCAGAAAATAAGCTATGCGCGCAGCCTGGCCGGGCTGGTCGCGTCGGGCGAGCTCGACCTGCGCAATCTGCCCAAGGACGACGAGGAAGCGATCGCGCGGCTGGTGCAGGTCAAGGGGATCGGGCGCTGGTCGGCCGAGATCTATCTGCTGTTCGCCGAGGGGCGCGCCGACATCTGGCCGGCGGGCGACCTTGCCGTGCAGATCGAGGTCGGGCGGATCATGGGGCTCGACGAACGGCCGAAGGAGAAATTGGTGCGCGAGCTTGGCGAGGCATGGCGCCCGCACCGCGGCGCGGCGGCGATATTCGCGTGGCATCATTACAAGACCGAGGTGCTTTGATCCTCGTGTGATGCCGCCCTCCTGCTTGCTTGCGGGAGGCGAGCCGTGCACATCTGGCTAAGGCTTCAGCTTCGTCACGAGGCGGTCGAACTGGCCGCCGAGCACCTGGTCGACGGGGGCGGCGAAGGCTTCGGCACCGCCGCGGATCGCGCCCGATACGAAGTAGTTCTGCTTGATCTCGGTGCCGCCCTGGACCGGCTTGAACGACCAGCTCAAGGTGCCGGTGACGGCCTGGCTCTGTAGCGGGCCGAGCGCGCCCTGCAGGCGGATGCCGTGGTCGGGGTCGGCATAGACGACGACCAGATGCTGGACGCTGCCGCCATTAGCGAGCGCTTCGCAGAAGCAGCCGCCGGCCTTGAGGTCGAGGCGAAGGTTCGCGGCCTTGCCCGAATAGGTGTGCGCCGGATCCCACCAGCTGCCGATGTCGCCGATCACGGCGTAGACCTGGGCCGGGGTGCGCGCCACGATCGCGCTTCGTTCGACCTCGAAGCCGGTGGGACTGGCCGATTTCACTTCGGCAAATGCCGGTGTCGCGAGCAGCCCGGCGATCGGGACGAGCGAGGCAAGCCGCGCGATCATGCCTCGACCGGGCGCGCCTTGTTCAGGATCGCCTCGATCGCGGCGGTGACTTCGTCCATCGGCGCCATTCCGTCGACGCGCTCGACGAGCCCCTTGGCCTCATAATAAGGCAGGATCGGCGCGGTCTTGGCGCGATATTCGGCGAGGCGGTTGCGCACCGTTTCGGCATTGTCGTCCGGCCGGCGCTTGAAGTTGGTCGAGCCGCAAACGTCGCAGACGCCCGAGGCCTTCGGAAGCTTGTAGCGATCGTGATAGCCCTCGCCGCAGCTGGCGCAGGCGAAGCGGCCGGTGATGCGGTCAACCAGCGCCTCCTCGTCGACCGAGATTTCGATCACGCGGTCGAGCGGCTTGGCGATCGAGTCCAGCAAAGCCTCGAGCGCTTCGGCCTGGGCAAGCGTGCGCGGGTAGCCGTCGAGGATGAACCCCAGCGCGACATCGGGCTGCCTGAGGCGGTCGGCGAGGATGCCGTTGACGATCTCGTCGGAGACGAGGCCGCCGGAATCCATCACCGCCTTGGCCCTGAGGCCGACCTCGGTCCTGGCCGCGACCGCGGCGCGAAGCATGTCGCCGGTCGAAAGCTGAACCATCCCCCGATCGGCCTGGAGCCGGCTCGCCTGGGTCCCCTTGCCTGCGCCGGGAGGCCCGAGCAAAATTATGTTCACCGCAGCTTGCTCCCCATCATCGCAGCCTTCCCCCCTTGAGACGCGCCTTCTTTATTAGGTCGCCATATTGATGCGCGATCAGATGGCTCTGGATCTGCGTGACGGTGTCGATCGTCACGTTGACGACGATCAGCAGGCTGGTTCCGCCAAGATAGAATGGGATGCCCATTCGCGCGATGAAGAATTCGGGGATCAGGCAGATCAGGGTTAGATAGCCGGCGCCGATCACGGTGATGCGGGTCAGCACATAATCGAGATATTCCTCGGTGCGCTTGCCGGGGCGGATGCCCGGGATGAAGCCGCCGTGACGGCGCAGGTTGTCGGCCGTCTCCTCGGGGTTGAACACCACCGAGGTGTAGAAGAAGCAGAAGAAGATGATGCCGGCCGCGTAGAGCGCCATGTAGAGCGGCGCACCGTGCTGAAGCGCGCTCGTCACCTGGATCATGATGTCGCCCATCGTGCTGTCGCCGCTCACGCGCTTGCCGGCGAACTGGACGATGGTCAGCGGCATCAGCAGCAGCGAGGAGGCGAAGATCGGCGGGATGACGTTGGCGGTATTGATCTTCAGCGGCAGATGCGAACGGTCGGCCTGGATCTGGCCGCGCGCGGTCTGGCGCTTCGGATATTGGATCAGGATGCGGCGCTGCGCGCGCTCCATGAAGCAGATGAACAGGATCAGCCCGGCCGCCATCACGATGATGCCCATGATGATCAGCGGCGAAAGCGCGCCGGTGCGCCCCGCCTCGAGCGCCTGCGCGATCGCGGTCGGCAATTGCGCGACAATGCCCGCCATGATGATCAGCGAGACGCCGTTGCCGATGCCGCGGCTGGTGATCTGCTCGCCAAGCCACATCAGGAACATGGTTCCGCCGATCAGGCTGATCACCGTCGTCATGCGGAACAGCATGCCGGGCTCGACCACCGCAGATTCCATCTGGCCCGCGCCCCAGCCCTCGAGGCCGACGGCGATGAAATAGGCCTGGATGCCGCACAGGAAGACGGTGCCGTAACGGGTATATTGGTTGAGCTTCTTGCGCCCGCTCTCGCCCTCTTTCTTGAGCGCCGCCAGCGTCGGCGACATCGAGGACGCGAGCTGGATGACGATCGAGGCGGTGATATAGGGCATGATGCCGAGCGCGATCAGGCTCATGCGCTGCAGCCCGCCGCCGGAGAACATGTTGAAGAAGTCGAGCACGCCGCCGCGCGTGGTTTCGAACAGCGCCGCCAATGCGCGCGGATCGATGCCCGGCAGCGGCACGAAGCTGAGGAAGCGGAAGACGATCAGCGCGCCGAGCGAGAACCACAGGCGCTTCTTGAGCTCCGTGGCCTTGGTGAAGTTCGCGAAGCTGAAATTGGCTGCCAGTTGTTCGGCTGCGGATGCCATAATCTTATGCCTTGATGTAGCAGGCGGCGAGAAACCGCTCCCCTCGCCGCCTCATATAGTGATCGGTTGCCGCTTGTCAGCCTGCAACCGCGCCGCGACGAAGGTCAGCTCTTGGCCTGGGCCTTCGCCTTGGCCCGCGCGCTGCCCTTTTTCGCGGCGGCCTTGTCGGCGGCCGAGACCCGTTCGATCAGCTCGACCGAGCCGCCGGCGGCTTCGATCGCCTTGCGCGCACCGGCCGATACGCCGGCGACCCGCAGGTTCAGTTTGGCGGAAACAGCACCCTTGCCGAGCAGGCGGACGCCGTCCTTGCCGCCGCGTGCGAGGCCGGCGGCCTTCAGCGCGTCATGATCGATCGTGTCGTTGGCGGCCAGCTTGCCGGCGTCGAGCGCCTTCTGGATCGCGCCGACATTCACTTCGGCATAATCCTTGGCGAAGATGTTGTTGAAGCCACGCTTCGGCAGCCGCATGTGGAGCGGCATCTGGCCGCCCTCGAAACCATAGACCGAGACGCCCGAGCGGCTCTTCTGGCCCTTCTGGCCGCGTCCCGCGGTCTTGCCGAGGCCGGAGCCGATGCCGCGTCCAACGCGAACCCGGCTCTTGCGGGCACCGGGATTATCCCGAATATCGTTCAGTTTCATTTGCTTGCACTCGCTTTCGCTTTTGTCGCGCCTGAGTATTGACGGTTATTCCGCTACGGAAACCATATGCTGCACGCGGCGGATCATGCCGCGGATTTCGGGCGAGTCCTGCAACTCGACCGTCTTGTGCATCTTGTTGAGACCGAGACCGATGAGCGTCTTGCGCTGATCGGGGGTGCGCCGGATCGGCGAACCGGTCTGGGTGATCTTGATCGTCGCCATGACTTACTCCGTCACTGCTTCGGCTTCGGCGGCTGCCTCGGCAGCACCGGTTCCGCCACGCCGCGCCATCAGGTCGGCGATCTTCTTGCCGCGGCGCTGCGCCACCGCCTTCGGGCTGGTCTGCTCGGACAAGGCCTCGAAGGTCGCCCGCACCATGTTATAGGGATTGGACGTGCCGACCGACTTGGTCACCACGTCGGCAACACCAAGGCTTTCGAACACCGCGCGCATCGGGCCGCCGGCGATGATGCCGGTTCCCTGCGGCGCCGAGCGGACATAGACGCGGCCGGCGCCGAAATGGCCCATGCCGTCGTGGTGGAGGGTGCGGCCCTCGCGAAGCGGCACGCGGACCATCGCCTTCTTGGCAGCCGCAGTGGCCTTGGAGATCGCCTCGGGCACTTCGCGCGCCTTGCCATGTCCGAAACCGGCACGGCCCTTGCCGTCGCCGACCACGACCAGCGCCGCGAAACCGAAACGCTTGCCGCCCTTCACGGTCTTCGAGACGCGGTTGATGTGGACCAGTTTCTCGACCAGCTCCTCGCCCTCGTCGTCGCGATTGCCGCGCCCGCGATCGTCACGACCACGCCCGCGACCGCGATTGCTGCCGCTGTTGTCACGGCCACGCCCGCCACGCGCACCGCGCTCGCGGCGGCCCTCGGGCTGCGGCGGAGCATCGGCCGGCACGGTGTCGGCCTGAACGGCATCCGCCGGTGCGGCCTCTGCCGGTGCGGCTTCGGGAGCGACCTCTGCCGGCGCATCCGCAACCGCTTCGGTCGGCAGATTCGTGTCCAGGCCTTCGGTCTGTTCGTTTTCGTCAGCCATTTAAAACTCCAATCCGCCTTCGCGCGCCGCGTCGGCGAGTGCCTTGACCCGACCGTGGAACAGGAAGCCGCCACGATCGAAAACCACCTTGGTGACTCCGGCCGCCTTGGCACGCTCGGCAATGCGCTTGCCGACGTCCTGCGCCGAAGCGACGTTGGTGCCGCCTTTGCCGCGCACATCCTTGTCGAGCGTCGAGGCGGCCGCAACGGTCCGGCCCTCATTGTCGATGATCACCTGCGCGTAGATATGGCGCCCCGACCGATGGACCGAGAGCCGCGGACGATCGCCGCCAAGCCGCCGCAGGGACGTGCGAACGCGCCGACGGCGGCGTTCGAAAAGAGTGAGTTTCGCCATAGCTTACTTCTTCTTGCCTTCTTTGCGGAAGATATACTCGCCGCGATATTTGATGCCTTTGCCCTTATAGGGCTCGGGCTTGCGCCAGCGGCGGATCTCGGCCGCGACCTGGCCGACCTTCTGCCGGTCGATGCCGGAGATCTCGACCGTGGTCGCATCGGGCGTCTTGATGTCGATGCCTTCGGGCACCGTGATGTTGACGTCGTGGCTGAAGCCGAGCTGGAGACGCAGGTTCTTGCCCTGCATCGCCGCGCGATAGCCGACGCCGGTGATCTCGAGCGTCTTGGTGAAACCCTCGCTGACCCCGGTCACCAAATTCTGGAGCAGCGAACGCTGCAGGCCCCAATAGGAACGCGCGCGCTGGCTGTCGTTGGCCGGCTTGATCGTGACGGAGCCATCGGCGATGTCGTAGATCACCTCCTCGAGCATCTGCATGCTGAGCGTGCCTTTCGGACCCTTGACCGAGAGCGTCTGGCCCTCGGTGGTCGCGCTCACGCCCGCAGGGATCGGGATTGGCTTCTTGCCGATACGTGACATTTCTAGAATACCTCCGCCAGCACCTCGCCGCCGACATTCTGTTCGCGCGCTTCGGCGTCGGACAGAACGCCCTTGGGCGTCGAGACAATGGTGATTCCAAGGCCGTTGCGAATCCGCGGCAGCTCCTGGCTTCCGGAATAGACGCGGCGGCCGGGCTTCGAAATCCGGCTGACATGCTGGATCGCCGGCTGGCCCTCGAAATATTTCAGCTCGATGCGCAGGCCGCGGTGGGCGCCTAGCGCCTCTTCGCTATAGCCGCGGATATAGCCTTCGCGCTGCAGAACATCGAGCACACGCGCGCGCAGGTTCGAGGCCGGCGAGGTCACACTATCCTTGCGCGCCCGCTGGCCGTTGCGGATGCGGGTGAGCATATCGCCCAGGGGATCGGTCATTGGCATCTTGCAGCTACCCTTACCAACTCGACTTCGTGACACCCGGGATCAGGCCCTTGTTGGCCAGCTCCCGAAGCATGATGCGCGACAGACGGAATTTGCGATAATAAGCGCGCGAGCGGCCAGTGATCTGGCAACGGTTGCGCACGCGCGTCGGATTGCCGTTGCGCGGGATCTCCGCGAGCTTCAGCCGCGCGATCAGACGCTCGGTATCGTCCTTCGATTCATCGTTCGCGATCGCCTTCAGCCGTGCATATTGGCCGGCATATCGCTTCACGAGCTTCTTGCGACGCTCGTTCTTGTTGATCGAACTCAGTTTCGCCATGACTTAAGTTCTCTTTCTCTCTTCGCTCGGGCCGACAGCTCAGGCTGCCTGCCGTTGATCCTGTTCGACCGGGAACGGGAAGTTGAAGAGCCGCAGCAGCTCCCGCGCTTCCTCGTCCGTCTTGGCCGTGGTGGTGACGATGATGTCCATGCCGCGCACCTTGTCGATGCTGTCATAGTTGATCTCGGGGAACACGATCTGCTCCTTGAGACCCATCGCATAATTGCCGCGTCCGTCGAACGAGCGCGGATTGAGGCCGCGGAAATCGCGCACGCGGGGCAGCGCGATCGTCACCAGCCGGTCGACGAACTCGTACATCCGCTCGCGGCGCAACGTCACCTTGCACCCGATCGGCATTCCTTCACGCAGCTTGAACTGGGCGATCGATTTCTTGGCCTTGGTAATCACCGGCTTCTGGCCCGCAATGCGCTCCATTTCCGACGCGGCGGAATCGACCTTCTTCTTGTCCTGGGTCGCCTCACCGACGCCCATGTTGACGACGACCTTCTCGAGCCGCGGAACCTCGAGCCGGTTCTTGTAGCCGAACTTCTCGGTCATCGCGGCAACGATGCGCTCGTCATAATCGCGCTTCAGGCGCGGCGTATATTTGGCATCAGCCATTGATCAACTCCCCGGACCGCGCGGCAACGCGGACCTTCTTTCCGTCGCGGACCTCGAAACGAACGCGCGTCGGGCGTCCGGTCTTCGGATCCTCGAGCGCAACCTTCGACACGTGAAGCGGCGCCTCGGCGCGCTGCAGGCCGCCCTGCGGATCGGCCTGGCTCGGCTTGCGGTGGCGCGTGATGATGTTCACGCCGGCGACGATGACCTTGCCATCCTTGGGCATGCTCTTGGTCACTTCGCCATGCTTGCCCTTGTCCTTGCCGGACAGGATCACGACGCGGTCACCCTTCTTGATCTTGAGCGCGGACATTACAGCACCTCCGGCGCGAGGCTGATGATCTTCATATGCTTCTTGGCGCGCAGCTCGCGAACGACCGGGCCGAAGATGCGCGTGCCGATCGGCTCCGCATTGTTGTTGACCAGCACGGCAGCGTTGGAATCGAAGCGGATTGTCGAACCGTCGGCGCGATGGATGTCCTTGGCGGTGCGCACGATCACGGCCTTGTGAACGTCGCCCTTCTTGACGCGGCCACGCGGCGCAGCCTCCTTGACGGAGACGACGATGATGTCGCCCACCGACGCGAAGCGGCGCTTGGAGCCGCCCAGCACCTTGATGCACTGGACGCGCTTCGCGCCGCTGTTGTCAGCGACCTCAAGGTTGGACTGCATCTGGATCATCGATCCATTCCTTCTCTCAGTTCAGCCGGAACAAGCCCGGCAACATTCAAACTCTAAGCAACGTCGACCTTGGCCGGCGTGCTGTGGGTGTCGACGCGCTCGATCACGCGCCACGTCTTCAGTTTCGAGATCGGCCGCGTCTCTTCGATGCGGACGGTCTCGCCCTGCGTGAATTCGTTGCCCTCGTCATGGGCGTGATACTTCTTCGACCGCTTGACGATCTTGCCGTACAGCGGATGCTTCACCCGCCGCTCGACCTTGACGACGACGGTCTTGTCGCCCTTGTCGGACACGATCGTGCCCGTGAGGATGCGCTTCGGCATGGTTACTCCTTAGGCCTTCGCCGGCGCCGAACGGGCGCGCTGGTTCTGCTGGGTCTTGATGCGCGCGATCGAGCGGCGCACCTCGCGGACTCGCGACGGCTTCTCGAGCTGGTTGGTCGCCGCCTGGAAACGCAGATTGAACTGCTCGCGCTTCAGCTCGACCAGCTGCACATTGAGCTCGTCGTCGGTCCGAAGCTTGGGATCGTCACGCTTCGCCATGATCACACTTCCTCAGTCAAGGATTCGCCAAGCCGGGCAACCACCTTGGTCTTGATCGGCAGCTTCTCGGCGGCGCGCTCGAACGCGACCTTGGCGATGCTGCCTGGAACGCCGTCCAGCTCGAACAGGATGCGGCCGGGCTTCACCCGCGCAACCCAATATTCAGGAGCGCCCTTGCCCGAGCCCATGCGGACTTCGGCCGGCTTGGACGACACCGGAACGTCCGGAAAAATACGGATCCACAACCGGCCCTGGCGCTTGATGTGGCGCGTGATTGCGCGGCGTGCGGCCTCGATCTGGCGCGCAGTGATCCGCTCCGGTTCCATCGCCTTGAGGCCATAAGCGCCGAAGTTGAGCGCAGTGCCGCCCTTGGCGTCGCCATGGATGCGGCCCTTGAAGGCCTTGCGGAACTTGGTGCGTTTGGGTTGCAGCATTTTTCTGTCCTGACTTTAACGCGCCGGCCGGACGCCGGAGGTCTGAGCCTCCATCATCAGGCGATCCTGCGCCATCGGATCATGGCCGAGGATCTCACCCTTGAAGATCCAGACCTTGACGCCGCAGACGCCATAAGCGGTGTGCGCGGTCGCTTCGGCATAATCGACGTTGCCGCGCAAAGTGTGCAGCGGAACGCGGCCTTCACGATACCATTCGGTACGCGCGATCTCGGCGCCGCCGAGCCGGCCAGCGCAGGTGATACGAATGCCTTCGGCACCGAGGCGAAGCGCCGACTGAACCGCGCGCTTCATGGCGCGGCGGAACGCGATGCGGCGCTCGAGCTGATCGGCGACGCCCTGCGCGACGAGCTTGGCATCGATCTCGGGCTTGCGGATCTCGACGATGTTCAGCGACACGTCGCTCGACGTCATCTCGCCGAGCTGGCGGCGCAGCTTCTCGATGTCGGCGCCCTTCTTGCCGATGATCACGCCCGGGCGCGCGGCATAGATGGAGACGCGGCAAAGCTTGGCGGGACGTTCGATCACCACCTTGGAGATCGCCGCCTGCGGCAGCGTCTTCATGATGAACTGGCGGATCTTGAGATCCTCGAGCAGCAGCCGACCATAGTCTTCGCCGTCGGCATACCAGCGGCTGTCCCAAGTCCGGTTGATCTGCAGGCGCAGCCCGATCGGAGAGGTTTTCTGACCCATATTATGCTTCCTGCTGCTCGCGAACGACGATGCGCACGCGGCTGAACGGTTTGACGATGCGGCTCGAACGGCCACGCGCACGCGGCGTCCAGCGCTTCATCGAAATGCTCTTGCCAACCGATGCCTCGGCAACGACGAGCGCGTCGACGTCGAGGTTGTGGTTGTTCTCGGCATTGGCGATCGCGCTGGCGAGCACCTTGCGGACATCGATCGCCATCGCCTTCTTGGAGAAGGTCAGGATGTTGAGCGCGTCCTCGGCCTTGCGGCCACGGATGAGACCCGCGACGAGGTTGAGCTTCTGGGCGCTGCCGCGGATCGTCGTGCCAACCGCGAGCGCTTCCTTGTCGCCGACCTTGCGGGGTGAAGCCTGCTTGCCCATGGCTATCTTTTCCCCTTCTTGTCGCCGGAGTGGCCGGGGAAGAAGCGCGTCGGCGCAAATTCGCCGAGCTTCATTCCGACCATGTCCTCATTGACCGACACCGGCACGAACTTGCGGCCGTTGTAGACATTGAAGACCAGGCCGACGAACTGCGGCAAGATCGTCGAGCGACGCGACCAGGTCTTGATCGGCGAACGGCTGCCTGCCTCTTGCGCGGCTTCCGCCTTGCGCAGGAGCGACAGCTCGACGAACGGACCTTTCCAGACGGAGCGGGCCATTTCTACCTCTTCTTCTTCGCATGACGCGAACGGATGATCATCTTGTCCGTCGCCTTGTTGTGACGGGTGCGGGCACCCTTGGTCGGCTTGCCCCAGGGGGTAACCGGATGGCGGCCGCCCGAAGTACGGCCTTCGCCGCCGCCGTGCGGGTGATCGACCGGGTTCTTGGCGACGCCGCGGGTCAGCGGACGGCGGCCCATCCAGCGGCTGCGCCCGGCCTTGCCGAAATTCTGGTTCTGGTTGTCGGGGTTCGAAACCGCGCCGACCGTTCCCATGCAATCGGACCGAAGGTAGCGCTGCTCGCCCGAGTTGAGGCGGACGATGACCATGCCGCGGTCGCGGCCGACGACCTGGACGTAGGTTCCGGCCGAACGGGCGATCTGGCCACCCTTGCCCGGCTTCATCTCGACATTGTGGATGATGGTGCCGACCGGCATCTGGCCGAGTTCCATCGCATTGCCCGGCTTCACGTCGACCTTGCGGCCGGCGACGATGGTGTCACCCGGCGCGAGGCGCTGCGGCGCGATGATATAGGCGGCCTCGTCGTCCTGATAGCGGACCAGCGCGATAAACGCAGTCCGGTTCGGATCATATTCGAGCCGCTCGACGGTCGCGGGCAGATCCCATTTGCGGCGCTTGAAATCGATGATCCGATAACGCTGCTTGTGGCCGCCGGCGATACCGCGCGAGGTCACGTGCCCCTTGTTGTTGCGTCCGCCGGTCTTGCGCTTGCCTTCGGTCAGCGCCTTGACGGGCTTGCCCTTCCACAGCGACGACTTGTCGACGAGGACCAGCCCGCGCTGCGAAGGAGTGACCGGATTATATTTCTTGAGTGCCATCGTCCTAGCCCTGGATTCCGGTGGTGACGTCGATCGACTGGCCGTCGGCCAATGTCACGATCGCCTTCTTGATATCCGAGCGCGTGTAGGGACGGCCCTTCCAGCGCTTGCTCTTGCCCTTCTGGGTCAGCGTGTTGACGCCCAGCACCTTGACGTTGAACAAGGCTTCGACCGCCGCCTTGATCTGCGGCTTGGTGGCGGTGTTCGCGACCTTGAAGACGACTGCATTATGCTCGGAGAGCAAGGTCGATTTCTCGGTGATGTGGGGAGCAAGGACGACATCATAATGATTGATGTCGACGCTTGCCGATTTTGCCGGCTTCTTAGCCATTGAACCGCGCCTCCAGGCTTTCGACAGCGGCGCGGGTGAGCACCAGAGTCTCGTGCTTCAATATGTCGTAGACGTTGGCCCCGATCGCCGGGAGCAGGTTGATGTCGCGAAGATTCGACGATGCCATCGCAAAGCCGACGTTCAGCGCGTCACCGTCGATCACCAGCGCGGTCTTGCCCAGACCGAGCGTTCCGAGCTGCTCGCGAAGCGCCTTGGTCTTGGCCTCGCTGACGTCGAGATTTTCCATCACGATCAGCTTGCCGTCACGGGCCTTCGACGAGAGCGCCATCTTCAGGCCGAGCGCGCGGACCTTCTTGTTCAGGCTGGGATTGAAATCGCGGACGCGCGGGCCGTGCGCCTTGCCGCCGCCGACGAAGATCGGAGCGCGGCGATCGCCGTGACGGGCGGTACCGCCGCCCTTCTGCTTGCCGAATTTCTTGCCGGTGCGGGCAACATCGCTGCGCTCGCGCGCGCCGCGTGCGGTGCCGCGGCGCTTTTCGAGCTGCCAGGTGACGACGCGGTGGAGGATATCGGCACGCGGCTCGACACCGAATACGGCGTCGTTAAGCTCAATGTCGGCATCCTTGTCCTTGGCGGCCTTGGCGCCCAAGCTTTGAACCTTGACCTTCATATCCCTCAGCCTTCTTTGTCTTCGCCGCCGTCGCTGGCCGGAGCTTCGGGCTCCGGAGCGGACTCGGCGGGCTGCTCAGCTGACGTTTCGACCGGAGCTTCGACGGCCTCAGCCGGTGCTTCGGCCTGGACCGGCGCCTCGGCTGGAGCAGCGGTCTCGACAGCGACATCAGCCTCGGGCGCTGCCGCTGCTTCGATCGGAGCCTCGGTCTCGGCAGGCGCTTCAGCCGGATTGTTTTCGCCAGCGGCCTGCTTGAGGCCGGCCGGATAAGGCGCTTCGCTCGGGCGTGCGACCTTCATCGAATCCTTGACCAGCAGCCAGCCGCCCTTGTGACCGGGGACCGAGCCCTTGATGAAAATCAGGCCGCGCTCGGGATCGGTGCGGACGACTTCGAGGTTCTGCTGGGTGCGATTGCGCGCGCCCATGTGACCGGCCATCTTCTTGTTCTTGAACACGCGGCCCGGATCCTGGCGCTGCCCGGTCGAACCGAGCGAGCGGTGCGAGAGCGAGACACCGTGGGTGGCGCGCAGACCGCCGAAGCCCCAGCGCTTCATGCCGCCGGCAAAGCCCTTGCCCTGGGTAACGCCCTGGATGTCAACCAGCTGGCCGGCGACATAATGATCCGCGGAAAGCTCCGCGCCCACGTCGAGCAGGGCGTCTTCGGCGACCCGGAATTCGGCGACGCGCGCCTTGGGCTCGACCTCGGCCTTGCCGAAATGGCCGCGCTCGGGCTTGGTCAGATTCTTCGCCTTGGCGCTGCCTGCGCCAAGCTGGACCGCGACATAACCGTCACGGCCGTCTTCGCGACGCGCCACCACCTGGACGTTGTCCAGCGCCAGGACGGTGACGGGCACATGGCGGCCGTCGTCCTGAAACAGGCGGGTCATCCCAACTTTCTTCGCGATCACGCCAGTGCGCATGACCATACTCCTCGACAGAGGCCCGCGAAGAAATTTCCGCGGGCTTGTTCAGCCCAAAAAAGATGCGTGCCCCGTCTGGGCTATTCCCGGGTGAGCGGGATGACGGGGGACGCAGACCACGGCGGTTGCCGTGCGGTATCCCGATATGAAGCCGGCGCTCAGGCCAGCTTGATCTCAACATCCACGCCGGCAGCAAGGTCAAGCTTCATCAAAGCATCGACCGTCTGCGGCGTCGGCTGCACGATATCGAGCAGCCTTTTGTAAGTGCGAACCTCGAACTGCTCGCGCGACTTCTTGTCGACGTGCGGCGAGCGATTCACGGTGAACTTCTCGATACGCGTCGGCAGCGGAATCGGACCGCGGATCATCGCACCCGTCCGGCGCGCCGTATCAGCGATGTCGCCAGTTGCCTGGTCGAGCACGCGATGATCGAACGCCTTCAGGCGAATGCGGATATTCTGCGTTTCCATGTCCACTACCGATGCGAAAGAGCCATGCCTTTACCGGAAACCAGGTCCCCGGCGCGGGCGTACACATACTTAAAAAGCGAACCGCCCGAATCCTTTTTCGATTCGAGCGGTTGCGCGCCTATATTACTTCGTGATCTCGGCGACAACCCCTGCGCCGACGGTCCGGCCGCCTTCGCGGATCGCGAAGCGCAGGCCCGGGTCCATCGCGATCGGAGCGATCAGCTTCACGCTCAGATTCACATTGTCGCCCGGCATCACCATCTCGGTACCTTCCGGCAGCACCACTTCGCCCGTCACGTCGGTCGTGCGGAAGTAGAATTGCGGACGATAATTGGCGAAGAACGGCGTGTGACGGCCGCCCTCGTCCTTCGACAGGACGTAGATTTCGGCGCTGAAGTCGGTGTGCGGCGTGATCGAGCCGGGCTTGGCCAGGACCTGGCCGCGCTCGACATCCTCACGGGCAACGCCGCGGAGCAGCGCGCCGATGTTGTCGCCGGCCTGGCCCTGATCGAGCAGCTTGCGGAACATCTCGACGCCGGTGACGACGGTCTTGGTGGTGTCCTTGATGCCGACGATCTCGACTTCCTCGCCGACCTTGACGACGCCGGTCTCGACACGGCCGGTCACGACCGTGCCGCGGCCCGAGATCGAGAACACGTCCTCGATCGGCATCAGGAACGGCTTGTCGAGCGGACGCTCGGGCTGCGGGATCCACTCGTCGACGGCGGCCATCAGCTTCAGGATCGCGTCATGGCCGATCTCGCGGTTCGAATCCTCGAGCGCGGCGAGCGCCGAACCCGAAATGATCGGAATATTGTCGCCGTCGAAGTCGCGCTTGGAAAGCTCCTCGCGGATTTCGAGCTCGACCAGCTCGAGCAACTCGGGATCGTCGACCTGGTCGACCTTGTTGAGGAAGACGACCATGGTCGGAACGCCGACCTGCTTGGCGAGCAGGATATGCTCCTTGGTCTGCGGCATCGGGCCGTCGGCGGCCGAAACGACGAGGATCGCGCCGTCCATCTGCGCGGCGCCGGTGATCATGTTCTTCACATAATCGGCGTGGCCCGGGCAATCGACGTGCGCATAGTGACGCGCCGCGGTCTCGTATTCGACGTGCGCGGTCGAAATGGTGATGCCGCGCTCGCGCTCTTCGGGCGCCTTGTCGATATTGGCATAATCGACGAACGTCGCGCCGCCGGTTTCGGCGAGCACCTTGGTGATCGCCGCGGTGAGCGACGTCTTGCCATGGTCGACGTGACCGATGGTGCCGATGTTGCAGTGCGGTTTGTTCCGCTCGAACTTAGCTTTCGCCATTTTCCTAAATCCTCGTCTTTCTGACTTACACTAACCAGCCGCCGCTCAGGCGAGCTTGGCCTTGACCTCATCCGCAACATTCTGCGGCACTTCTTCATAATGCGAGAACTGCATCGTGTACTGAGCGCGACCCTGTGAGAAGGAACGCAGCTCATTAACGTAGCCGAACATATTCGCAAGCGGCACCATTGCCTCGACGACCTGCGCGTTGCCGCGGCTGTCCGTACCCTGGATCTGGCCGCGCCGACTGTTGAGATCGCCGATTACGTCGCCCAGATAGTCTTCCGGGGTCACGACCTCAACCTTCATGATCGGCTCGAGCAATTTGATGCCGGCTTTCTGCGCGGCTTCGCGCATCGCGCCGCGGCCGGTGATCTCGAACGCCAGCGCCGAAGAGTCGACGTCATGATACTTGCCGTCGGTGAGCCGGATCTTGAAGTCGATGATCGGGAAGCCGATCAGCGAACCCGTCTCGGCGGTCTCGCGCATGCCCTTTTCGACCGACGGGATATATTCGCGCGGGATGTTGCCGCCCTTGATCTCGTCGATGAATTCGATGCCGCTGCCGCGCTCGCCCGGTTCCAGCGTGACCCGCACTTCGCCGAACTGGCCGGACCCGCCCGACTGCTTCTTGTGCGTGTAGGTCAACTCGACCGGCTTCGCCAGCGATTCGCGATAGGCGACCTGCGGTGCGCCGACATTGGCGTCGACCTTGAACTCGCGCTTCATGCGATCGACCAGGATCTCGAGATGGAGCTCGCCCATGCCCTTGATGATGGTCTGGCCGCTTTCCTGATCGGTCGAGACGCGGAACGACGGATCCTCGGCGGCGAGGCGGTGCAGCGCGACGCCCATCTTCTCCTGGTCCGCCTTGGTCTTCGGCTCGACCGCGACCTCGATGACCGGATCGGGGAATTCCATCCGTTCGAGGATGATCGGCGCGTTCGAGGCGCAAAGCGTGTCACCGGTCGTGGTGTCCTTGAGACCCACGAGCGCGACGATATCGCCGGCGAATGCTTCCTTGATGTCCTCGCGGTCATTGGCATGCATCAGCAGCATGCGGCCGACCTTTTCCTTCTTGTCCTTGACCGAATTCAACACGATCGAGGCGCCCTCGAGCTTGCCCGAATAGATACGGACGAAGGTCAGGGTGCCGACGAACGGGTCGGTCATGATCTTGAACGCGAGGCCGGAGAAAGGCGCATTGTCGTCGGCCGGACGTGCTTCCTCGGTCGAGCCATCGAGCTTCAGCCCGGCGACCGGCGGAATGTCGAGCGGGCTCGGCAGATAGTCGACGACCGCGTCGAGCATCGGCTGCACGCCCTTGTTCTTGAACGCCGAGCCGCACAGCACCGGCACGAACGAGAAGTTGAGCGTGCCCTTGCGGATCAGCCGCTTCAGCGTCGCGACGTCGGGCTCATTGCCCTCGAGGTACGATTCCATCACGTCATCGTCCTGCTCGACAGCCATCTCGATCAGTTCCATGCGCGCGGCTTCGGCGGCATCCTTGAGGTCGTCAGGGATGTCGCGGATCTCGAACTTGGCGCCGAGGCTTTCCTCGAGCCAGACGACGGCATTGTTGGCAACCAGATCGACGATGCCGACGAAATCGGCCTCGAGGCCGATCGGAAGCTGAAGCACCATCGGACGCGCGCCGAGGCGATCCTTGATCATGCTGACGCAGCGGTCGAAGCTCGCGCCCATGCGGTCGAGCTTGTTGACGAAGCACATGCGCGGCACTTTATACTTATCGGCCTGGCGCCAGACAGTCTCGGACTGCGGCTCGACACCGGCGACGCCGTCGAACACCGCAACCGCGCCATCGAGCACGCGCAGCGAACGCTCGACCTCGATCGTGAAATCGACGTGGCCGGGCGTGTCGATGATGTTGATGCGGTGGTCGTTCCAGAAACAGGTCGTCGCGGCCGACGTGATCGTGATGCCGCGCTCCTGCTCCTGCTCCATCCAGTCCATCGTAGCGGTGCCCTCATGGACTTCGCCGATCTTGTAGGACTTGCCCGTATAATAAAGCACACGCTCGGTGGTCGTGGTCTTGCCGGCGTCGATGTGCGCCATGATACCGATGTTACGGTAGTGGTCGAGCGGATGGCTGCGGGCCATGATCTTAAAACTCCAATGTCGGGAAGCGGGGCACCGGCCCCGCCTCTGACGATATAGGGACCAAATTTACCAGCGGTAGTGCGAGAAGGCCCGGTTGGCCTCGGCCATGCGGTGCGTGTCCTCACGCTTCTTGACGGCATTGCCGCGGTTGTTCGCGGCATCCATCAGCTCGCCCGACAGGCGGCCCGACATCGTGTTCTCCGAACGCGCCCGCGCGGCCGTGATCAGCCAGCGGATCGCCAGCGCCTGGGCGCGCTCGGGGCGCACCTCGACGGGGACCTGATAGGTGGCGCCACCGACGCGGCGGCTGCGCACCTCGATGCCCGGCTTCACATTGTTGAGCGCATCGTGGAAGATCAGGATCGGATCGCGCTTGGCGCGGGTTTCAACGGTTTCCAGCGCACCATAGACAATGCCCTCGGCGACGGACTTCTTGCCGTCGAGCATGACGCTGTTCATGAACTTGGAAAGGACGACATCCCCGAACTTCGGATCGGGAAGGATTTCACGCTTTTCGGGCCTGCGGCGACGAGACATGCTTCTATTCCCTTATTTCGGACGCTTGGCGCCATATTTGGAGCGGCTCTGGCGGCGGTCCTTGACACCCTGGGTGTCGAGCACGCCGCGCAGCACGTGATAGCGCACGCCGGGAAGGTCGCGCACACGACCGCCGCGGATCAGGACGACGCTATGCTCCTGAAGATTATGGCCTTCGCCGGGAATGTAGCTGATCACTTCGCGCTGGTTGGTCAGGCGCACCTTGGCGACCTTGCGAAGCGCCGAATTCGGCTTCTTCGGAGTCGTCGTATAGACGCGGGTGCAAACCCCGCGCTTCTGCGGGTTCTGCTCCATCGCAGGAACCTTGGATTTCGCCTTCTGCGGCGCCCGACCCTTGCGGATCAGCTGGTTAATCGTTGGCATGAAGCCTTCACTTCCTCAGTTACTTTGCCGTTACGCAAAATGCGCAAAAACCCCGGCGGCCTAAATCGGCCACCCAGGCCTTGCAAACGCACAGCAATGTTCAAGCTCTGGTCGCCCCGTTACAGGCAGCGTCTGGTTGGTAAAACCACCACCAGCCCCGGGTCGCGCGGCCTATAACCGTGCTTGTCCCAAGGGTCAACGGGGGAGTTCCCGCTACCCACAAGTGGCTGCCTGGTTCAGCGCGCTGCCAACCAGGCATCGCTGCAAATCAGAATCAGCTCTCGCCTCGCCGAGGGTGCACTTAGGTGCGCTTCCACCGCGGCTCGATCCTGCTCCGGCAGTCGTCGGATGACCTCCGCAACACTGCGGCACTGCCCTGATCGAGCAAGATTGAAAGCGCGTTCGACCGCTGCATGCTTCGACATCGACGCTTCTTAGCGCAGGCAGTGGATTGACGCTAACGTCCGCTTCCGACCCGAAGCGGCCACCGCCGCTGCCAGGCTCCGACCCTGGTGGGCATGCGGCCAACTGCTATGCTAACACAACGAGGGGGGTTCGCAGCCGATGCGTGTCAAATTGCCGAAGCCGATTCATGGCTGGCGCGCGTTCGCCGGGGAAGTGGGCATCATCGTCCTTGGTGTGCTGATTGCCTTGGGCGCGCAGCAACTCGTCGAAGACTGGCAGTGGCGGCGCGAAACCGCGGCGACCCGCGAAGCACTCGGCCGCGAAGCCGCGGATAACCTCTCGGCTGCCCTCCAGCGGAGCCAGCTGCAACCCTGTGTAGAGCAGCGGCTGAAAGAGATAGCGGCTATTTTCGCGGCGCATAAAGCCGGGAGTCCAATCCATATTCGTCGACCGATCGGGCGGCCAGTTTCTTACTATGGCCGTACCGACACATGGCAGGTCGAGATCGCAAGCCAGTCGCTGTCGCACATGCCGCTCGACGAGAAGATCGCGTTCGCCAAGGCATTCGGCGATTATGAGAATCTGAATGCCGTGTTGAGGCTGGAACAGGATTCCTGGCTTCGCCTCAACGTGCTCAATTCCCCGGACGCGCTGGAAGCGGGAGACTGGCCGCCGCTGCGACAGGCCCATGCGCAGGCGGAATCGCTCGGCGCGCGATTGAAGATTATCACCGGGGACGTTCTTGCCTCGACGACACTTGGGCAGCGGCCCAGGCAATTGGGACGAACCCCTGTTGGCGTTACCGTGGCGAGGCGCGAATTTTGCGCACCGATGCTGTGACAATCGACGCGGCATGGATCCGAATGCAGCGATACCCGCATGCTACACACAGTGACCGCTAGTCCCGCAAAATAGCTTCCCCGGTGCGCGGGTTCGCGAGGGTGACATTCTCCAGCGCCTGAATGCGCCAGTATCCATTCCTGCGGACGAGCACGGCAAGGATCAGCGTATCGACGGTGTGCGGCCCGGCGGGATGTGCGGTCCCGACAGAGAGACGGCACCAGAAATGCGTGACTGCCACATCGTTCTGGATCGCGGCCGCATCGATCAGGTCGTTGTTCAAACTGGAATCGCTGTAGATGGTCTCATGTATGCCGCGATGAAGTTCGATAATGGCGTCAACGCCCTTCACATAATGGCCGAAGCGATTGACGAAGGTTGCATCCTCATGAAATAGCGCAGCCAGCTTGCGCATGTCGTGCGCATTCCACGCTTCCTCAAAAGCCTTCGCTATTGCTTCGGGATGCTCCAGCACGATATCTGTCCTCGACCGATGTATGACGCGCTTAGTCCAACGAGGCCGTTATTGGCCACACTTTCCAACCGCCGGCCTTGTCCTGTTCGACCAGCACGCCACCCTTGATCACCACGTCAACGCCCTCAAGCTCGCGGATGGCGGCGATCGAGTTACGGTGACACGTGCAAAAATCCCTAATTTAGAACTATGCTTTGCGGTTCGCCGGCTACGTAACATCGCGAGTTTAGGGGTTATTGCATGTGTCACCGTTATCGCGCGCCTGCCAGTGTTCGTAATCCAGCGTCTTTCTCGGTTGCTCATTGGAACCTTTAACCCGACAACGAACTTCTAGGGTCACTTAAGTCGCGCCGCTTTCACATCCCCATCAATCACCGAGATCGGATTTTCTGTGAATGCTCCCGTATTGCTGATGGTCGTCGAAGACGAGCCCTTGATCCTCTTGGGCGCAACCGACGCGCTGGAGAACGGGGGCTATGAAACCATCACTGCCCAGTCAGGCGAGGAAGCAGTGGGACTGCTCGACAAGCGTATTTCCGACATCGCCGGTCTGATAACCGACGTAAGGCTGGGTTCGGGCCCGAGCGGCTGGGAGGTCGCCCGCCATGCGAGAAGCCTGAACGCCGGCCTGCCAATTGTATATACGACGGGGGACAGTGCGGCTGACTGGCCGGTGGAAGGCGTGCCGAACAGCATTGTCGTCCAAAAGCCGTACGCCGCAGCACAGCTCGTCACCGCTATATCGATGCTGCTAACGGCACCACCCGTGACGCCGCCTCCCGCCCCGCCAGGAGATTAGAGGCGCGCGGGCAGTGTTAGCCTGGCGGGTTATTTGCCACGCTGGGTGACGTGATGCGCGACGTCGGGTACGGCAAATGCGGGCGAAGCGTGCCATGCGGACAGCGTGGCATATCATGCAGGTATAGTATCCCCGGATTCGGGTCCCCGGATTCGGCTGCGAAGGAAATCAGAGGTGCTCAAACCCTCCTCACCGACCGTTCCAAAGCGTATTCTGGTCACGGGCGGCGCCGGGCTTATCGGCTCGCACTTGTGCGCATCGCTGCTGGATGATGGGCACGAGGTCCTGTGCGTCGACAATTTTTTCACCGGTGCCCGGAGCAATGTCGAGCCACTGCTGCAGAATCCGCGCTTCGAGTTGCTCCGGCACGACGTGACCTTTCCGCTTTTCGTCGAAGTCGACCAGATCTTCAGCCTGGCATGCCCCGCTTCGCCGGTTCACTATCAGTATGACCCCGTTCAGACGACCAAGACGAGCGTGCTCGGCGCCATAAACGCGCTCGGGCTGGCCAAGCGGCTCAAGATACCGATCCTGCAGGCGTCGACGTCGGAGATATATGGCGATCCGACGACCCATCCCCAGCCCGAGGACTATTGGGGCAATGTCAATCCGACCGGCGTGCGTTCCTGCTATGATGAAGGCAAGCGCTGTGCGGAAACGCTTTTCTTCGACTATCACCGGCAGCACGATATCTCGATCAAGGTCGCACGAATATTCAACACCTACGGGCCGAACATGCACCCGCACGACGGCCGGGTCGTTTCCAACTTCATCGTGCAGGCGCTCCGCGGACACGACATCACCATCTACGGCGACGGAAAACAGACGCGATCATTCTGCTATGTCGACGATCTCATCGCTGGCTTGCGCCTGATGATGGAAACGCCGGCCGACGTCACGGGTCCGATCAACCTGGGAAACCCGAGCGAAGTCACGATGATCGGGCTCGCCGAGCTTATCCTGGAGCTGTCCGGCTCAGGTTCGAAACTGGTCCACGTGGCGCTTCCGCAGGACGATCCCAGGCAACGTCAACCCGACATCGCCCGGGCCAAGGCGCTGCTTGGCTGGGAGCCAACGGTCGCGCTGCGCGATGGGCTGGCGCGAACGATCGCATATTTCGATCAACTGCCGTCGAGCCGCCTGGAGGCTCCCGATCCAGGCGCGGGCGCGCGATAATGACGCAATAACGAGTCGCGACGAAAGAGCTGGAAATGATTGGCGCGGCGCGCCGACCTGTTAATAAGAGGGCGTGCGAGACGTCGTCGAATTCGTGGCCAACAGCGAATGGCGGACGGTGCCATCGCAGGCACTCGAAGATCTGCTGCTCCTGGGCGGATATTTTTTCGAGCTGAAAGCGGGGCGCGGTGACGACGCCACCCGCGACCTGCGGGGCATGCTCGATACGACACGCGCATCGGCGCACGATCCGGGCGAGTTCCTCAACGCCGCCATTGCCGAGGGGCTGGCGGGCAGGAACGCCTTCTGGCGCACGCGCTATGTCCAGACCGGACGCAGGCTTGTCAGCGATCTCTGCCGCGTCCCGGCGATCGCCCCGCCCGATCTCTCGTCGCTGCCGCCCCGATCCTTCCGTGTCGAGTTCAGCCGGACTTTCAATCTGCCGGCCGGGCGGGCCGGGACGCCGGCGCGGCTTAGAATCCCGGTTCCGGTCGAAGACGGTCACCTGACCGACCTGACGGTCTCGACCGACGCGCCGGGGGCCGAAGTCCGTGTCGCAACCGGACGCATCGAAGCCAGGGTCATCGCGCCCGCTCCCGGCCCGTTCACTCTGGCCGCGTCCTTTTCGTTCACCGCCCACCCGGGACTGCCTTTGGCGACCAGCGAGACTCCCGCCGATCTTGGGCTATGGCTTTCCGGCAACGAGGGGCCAATCCAGGTTTCCGAACGGGTGCGTGCGCTGGCGGCGAGCCTGGACCGCGAGGGATCGTCCGCATTCGATCGCGTGATGGCGTTCCGCGACCATCTGATCGACACCATGGCCAGCGGCATGATCCATTCCGAGTGCCTGAACGGGTCCGCGAATATCGATTGGCTGCTCGACAATCGCTGGTTCGATTGCCGGACCGGTTCGGCCCTGCTCGCCGCGCTCTGCCGCGCCCGCGACATCCCCGCGCGCATGATCAGCGGGTACCTGCTGTGGGGCGCGCCAACCGAACATTATTGGGTCGAAGCATGGCTGCCCGACCGCGGCTGGACTTCGTTCGACCTGCTGACGTGGGATCTCTCGGCGGGCGGCGAGGATGACGCCTGGCGCAACCTGCTCGCCGGCGCCATCGACTATCGGATGAAAACGCAGGTCCTGCCCCACATCTTCACCGGTGCGCCGGGCGTGACGATGACTCCCCCTTGGCACCGTCTGGTCCGCTATATTCCCGATGGGACCGAGATCCGGTACATATCGATTCCGGCCGGCGACCTTCTTTATGCGGACCGGATCCGCGTCTTCACAGGGTGAAGGCAGGCCCGTTCGATCCCTCGACCGTCAGACCTTCGAGCGCGAACGCGCTCAGGCCTTCGCGCAGCGCGGCCTCGCGCCGCTGCAGCAGCCCCCGCGAGATCGACAGCTCGTCGCGCAGCATCGTCAGATGCGCAGGCGGCGAGATGTTGAGGCCGTGGGTAACGTAGACAAACAGATGCGGCGCGCCGGCAACCACATCGACCTGGTGCTTTTCGCGCAGCGCCACGAGCTGAGCCATGTCTTCGCTGCCGTGCGCGTCGGGCCCATCCTCGGGATAGCGCTGAATCGCGTTTCGCAGGCACAGCAAAGTGCCGGGGTGGCCGGTCGCGGGCGTTGCCGCCCAGTTGGTCCAGTAGAGCTTCCGCGCCGGTCGGTCGTACAGCATGAGGTCCTGCAGAAGCGTCGCCGAGCAGTCGCCGCGCGCCGGCGCCGCAAGCTGCCTGGCGACGCGCTGCGGATGATGCATATCGTCGTCGTCCCATTGGCACAGGACCTCGCCCGAAGAATGGTCCACGCTGAGATTGCGAAGCCCGCCCAGCTTCATCGGCCTGTCCGCCATCACCACGATGATGTCGCGCCGTTCGAAGCCGGCGATTGCCGCAACGACCGCGTCGCGGTGCCGCTGCTCGCCGTTGTCGATAACGACGATCAGCTCGCGGTCGGGATGCGTTTGCCGGGTATAGGCCTCGACCGCGCCGGTCATCGCCTCAAGCCGTTCCGGCCTTGGCGAGGTCACCATCAGACAGCTTACCCGCACCCCGCGCTCCCATCCCGCCTACCACGCGGTTCTTGCGCGCTGTACATCGCGATGGCAAGTTTGGCCGATGCCGAGACTGACGATCATGGCCAAGGGTAACGCCGACGTACGCGACAGCCTTCATGCGCTGCACGAAAGCGATGCGGTCGCATGGAACGGCCTGAACGCTCTCGTGCGCGAACGCCACCCCGGATGGACCGTGCGGGTGATCCACGAGGTGATGACGCGGTCGGACGCGATACTGGCCCCGGCGTCCGCGCCGCCGGCCGCGCTGGCCGATCGCGCGCTGCCGCTAGGGCCGTATCCGGTCGCCGCGCAATTCGGCACGCGGCTGTTCGACAACGCCGCGGACGTCGTCGTGCTGTCGATCCAGGCCGATGTCATGAGTCGGCTGGTCAGGCATCGATCCGACGGGCATTTCTTCTACCCCCACGAAGCAGACCATTGGCAGGCCGAGGACCGCTCATGGCTGGTCAGTCATTATTTGCCCGCACCGCCGCTCGATCCGCAGCAATCGATGGCCAATCTCGCCGCCATCGTCGCGCGCATCCGCGAGCGCGGAAACCCACTCGTGCTGATCTACAATCTGTCGCCGATCGTGCCGTGGGACCAGCCGCATTGCTACGAGGGCCTAAGTGAAACGCTGGCGGAGCGTATTCACCGCTTCAACCTGGGCCTGGTCGAGCTGTCGCGGCAGACCGGCGTATCGATCGTCGATGTCGAGGCGATCGTCGCGCGCGCCGGCGTCGACCGGGTGAAGCTGGACGCGATATCGCTCAATGCCGAAGGCTGCCGGCTGCTCGCCGGGGAGGTCCTGCGCATTATCGAAGACCATGGCTGCTTCGTGCGGAGCGAGGCTGCATGAAGACCAGCCTGATCCTGCGGACACGCGACCAATGGTCGCGCCTGCGGCTGGTGCTGGCGTCGATCGAGCGTCAGGACGAGCTCGACGAAGTGGTGGTGGTCGACGACGGCTCGGTGGATTGCACGTGGGAACGGCTCACCGACACGCCGTTCCCGGTCCCGCTGGTCACGCTTCGCAACCCGACCTCGATCGGCCAGTCAGCGACATGGAATGCCGGCGCGGCCGCGGCCAGCGGCGACCTGCTGATCTTCCTCGATGGGGACGTCCTGGCCGGGCCGGGCCTGGTCGCGGCGCACCGGCGCACCCATGCCGCCGCAGACGATCTGGTAGGCCGCGGCGAGACGTGGCACCTGCGCTGCACGCGCTTTCTGAGCGATCCCGAGACGGGGGAGTTCTGGGCGCATGAACGCGAACGAGCCTTGCAGACAGGTGAAGATGAGCGCGACCGGATGCGCATCTCGATCGCGCAGGTGCGGGACGACTTTGCAGCGGTGCACGCCAGGGCCGCGCCCGGCTGCTATCCCGGCATCGGTCCCAAGCGCCTGCACGAGACCGAAATGCGCATGCTGTACGCAGATCCGCCCAGCCCCCGCCTGTGGGCCGCGGCGAGCGGGAGCAATTCGTCGGTCAGGCGCGAGCGGTTCCTCGCGGTAGGCGGGTTCGAGCCGGCGATGGACATCAACGAACATCGCGAGCTGGCCTATCGGCTATGCGGACAGGGCGCGCGCATGGCGCCGGTTCCGGGCGCGCGCAGCTATCACCTGACGCATCGGGTCGGTTGGCGCGACCCTTTGGAGGATGCCGCCTGGGAACGGGCGTTCCGGCGCAGGCACCCCGAGGCGCCGATAGACGAGCTCAAGCAATTCTGGCTGTGCGTGGGGATCGAAGCCGCCGATGCGACCTTTTTCCGGTGACCGGGGCGGCCCCGTTCAGCATCGTCGCCGCATTGGCGAAGCATGAGATGGGGACGATCAGGGCTGCGGCAGAGCAGCTCGCCCAGTGCATGAGCGGAGCAGCGGGTGAAAGCCTGCGCGTGCGGGTCCATTCGATCGAGCGCGACGCCGCCGCAATCCCGGCCGGAAACCTTTTCCTCGCTTCGCTCGCCCAAGACGTGCAGTCGGACGAAGGCCTGGAATCGGTCGAGAAAGCCTGGCGCGCGCGCCTCGCGCGCGTTGGAGATGCGGGGATTGATCGCGTAGTGCTTTGCACCCTGTTTCGGTGCGTTGCCCAGGGGCCGCACCGGGAGAAAACACTCGAGCGCATTCGACGCCTCAATCAGCTGGTCGTGACCTTGTCACGCGACCTTGATTGTGAAGTCGCCGATGTCGACCGCTTGCTCGCCCTGTGCGGCGGGCGGCTGATCGGCGCCGACTATCGCTGCCTGGGTCAAAGGGCTGGACGGCTTGCGGGTCAGGCCATTACGGCGGCGATTCTGGACGGCGAAATGTACGGCTATCTCGAACCCGAAGCTCAGCAGCGCGCGATCGCGCTGCATGGCGGGGTGCGCAACATGCGCGAGATCATGACACGCCATGCGGTAGAGGGACGGCTTGATGATTTATGAGCTGAGAGTACCGACGACTTTTGAGGATAATAAGGCAGTGCGCCTGCTCGAATGGCACGGAACCCCGGGCACGCATTTCGCTGCCGGGGCGCTGATCGTCGAGGTCGAGACCCACAAGGCGCTGGTCGAGATTCGCGGCGAGCAGGCCGGCTTTTTGCGAGAATGTCGCGTTGCCGAAGGAGAATGGTGTCCGCTCGGCGAGGTGCTTGCCGTGCTGAGCGACACAGCGGATGAAGCCCTGGACAATCCGGCGGCCGATTGGACAGCGGATTTCAGGATCGGCTAATTGGCGCGCAGGCGGAGGTCGGGGATAGCGCGGGCGCGCACCTGGCGGAGCAATTCGCTGCGGAGCTCGGCATTGAACGGGCCGCTGCCGTGAATGCCATCCGGCACATGCAACCACATGCCCAGCTCAGCGGCGATCGCGTCGGCGTCGATGATCGACAGGTTGGGAAGCTCCCTCGCCAGATCGTGGAGCACCAGGTTGAGCTCCTTGCCGTACGGCCCGGCAAGTCCAGCGATCGCAGCAGCGTCAAAACCGTAATAGCTCTGGATCAGTTCGTACTGGCGGCTGGAAAACCGGTTGACGATGAAGAAGGTCGTGTCGGGCGCTGCCGCGCACAGGCGTCGATAATCCGCCGCCACTTCATCGACGGATCTTGGTGCGATCTCGAACTCGGTTCTCAGCCAGGCGCGTATCGCCGGGCCGACGTTGGCGAGGCGAAAATTCTGGATGTTGAGCGCGTAGCCATGCCTGCGATGCCTCGGCATCCGCGCCATTTCCGCGTTCAGCGACAGGCAAACCGCAGCCGCCGGGCCGATCCGCGACACGCCCGAGCGAGACAGGAGCTCATAATCTTCGCCGATCGGACAGCTTTCGAGGGCGCGGAGCAATGCGCCCACGAAGATCCATTCCTCGGCGGAGGGCGCCGTTGGCCCCGACAGCAAACCCCGGGCGGCGTCCTCGCGGATCGCAGCCATCTGGGCGGTGGTGCGGCTGAGCTGCTCGACAAGGATCGGCGCGCACGAGACCAACGGCTCATTTTGAGTCAATGCGATCTGGACGGGGCCGGCCACAGTCCGAAAAACGTCGCCGAAGTGGCCATCGTCTCCGCGGAAAATTGCATCCATCTCGCACGTCCCGGCCGCCACGATCGTCCTGTGCGCTTCCTCCCCCCACCACGATCGGGCGCGGTCGTGCCAACCGGTGAGGATACCGGATCTGTTTTCGGCAATCTCGCTGAAACGACGCCCGGCCAAAAAGAGGAGTTCAGGTTCGTCGGCCGCGGCCACATCGCCTGCGGACGGGTCTTCGAGCGTGGCCCAGATCGTATCCTCGCGCCAGTCGAACATCGACAGCCGGTCGAGATAGCCTCCGTATGAAACGTGCGGCGCGTGGTGAATCCGGCCGCCAAGTCCGGGCGCCAAGGCCACCTGCAGATCAAAGCGTTCCTCCCCGAAGACCGCATTCGCGCCGGTGAGCTCGATCTTGCAATAAGCGACGATCTCGTTGGCCCGGCAAACATGGCCATCGGGGCGTAGCCATCGAAGGCCCGAACACATCACCCTGGAACCCGCCGCCTCGAAACGGCCCAGCCGCAGCGGCAAGCTAATCACGTCCCGTAGGTCCACCAGTCGTTATGATGCAGCATTGTCGCAACCGATACCCTGGCTTCCCGCTTCGGCACCTCGGGCTCGGAGTCGGGCTCGCTCGACAGAAGCGCCAGGCACGCACCGGGAGGTATCGGGACGCCCGGCTCCACCACGATGCGGCGCAGCCAGGCAGGCTCGCGCAGGAAGATCCGGCACGTGGAAATAGGCGGACAGTCGCGAACCACGCCGGCGCTGAGGTCGACAAGCAAGTCGAGCAAACTGTCACCCTTGCCGAGCCGATCGCCTTCGGCGGCATGCAGGCGCTCGAGGCGCACGAGCGCTGACGGGGTGCCAAAGCTGGGAATCGATACCTGAAGCCACATCGTCCGACATTTACATACTGAAGCAGGTCACAACAGCCCCAAGAGCGAACTATGTTCCCCGTTTTTCGAACCGGGCAAACGCGTCCTTCCAGTCCGGGTGCCAGCGCGACAGCGCCGGACGATTGTGCACGATGTCGCCGGCGGCCCACAATATGCGGCGTTCATCCTGTTCTCGTGTGGTTTCATTGTCCGCGCACAGGATATAAAATTCGTTCCGGGCCAAGCCGTCCATCATTCGATCGACAACCTGCTCTGCAGACCAGGCCGCCGGCGGCGGCTCCGGGATGCGCCGCGCGATCATTTCCGTATAGGTAAAGCCCGGAATAAGCAGATGCGCGCGAACGCGCCCATGGGTCTGCTCGCGCAAAGTGTATTCCAACCCTTCCGTCAGTACCTTCACCCCCGCCTTGCTGACATTGTAGGCCGTGTCGCCCGGTGGCGTCGTTATCCCCTGCTTGGAACCGGTGTTGATGACGAGGCCCGGCGCGCCGCTTTCTATCATCGCCGGGACGAAACACTGGACGCCATGCAAAACGCCCAGCAGATTGACGCCAATCACGCTCTCCCACCCGGCAGGGTTCGACAGCGCATCACCGCCGCCGCCGATTCCCGCATTGTTCATCAGAACCGACGGGGGACCAAGGCGCTCCGTGATTTCGTCGGCGACACGGCTGACGGCCAGGCGATCGGAGACGTCAGCGACGAACGACAGGATCCGGCCGCCGCCGTTCAGATGCGCAGTGTCCGGGATTTCGTCCGACCAGTCGATCAGGCAGACATCCATGCCGACTGCCGCAAAGCGCCGCGCCGCGGCAAGCCCGATGCCGCTGGCGCCGCCAGTGATCACCGCAACCCGCCCGCCCGCGATAGCAGGATGAGTGCTGCCTCTCATCAATGTCCGTCTCCCAAGCCTTCGTGCGGAGCCTATTAGACGCAAAGGGCGGAAAGGAAGTCCCAGCGACGCCGGCCCATCGTTATTCCTGGTCCACCCGATCCTCAGCAGTTCATTTCAGCGGGTCGTGGCCCCAGTTCATCAGCGAGTAGCGCCAGCGCGAGGTGACCATATTCTCCGGTTCCTGGGCGCGATGGCGGCGGATGAAGCCGACGACCTTGCGCATGTGGCGATAGTCTTCGTCGTTCAGCGCGCCCGCCGTGGCCTGCAGGATGCGGACGATGCGGCGTCCCGATGCGTGGCCGATGGATTCACCGCCGTCCTTCTTCTGGCCGACACGCCTGCTCTCGTTGGTCTTCAGCCAGTCCGTCAGCTCAGGCGCCGTCATGTTGACGGCCGTGTCGAACGCGGCGCGAATGGACTGCCGGTCCGGCTCCGATTGGCTCGGCATCCTAATAATGCAGCGCCCTGCCGTAGGCGTCGAGCACGCTTTCGTGCATCATTTCCGACAGCGTCGGATGCGCGAAGGTGGTGCGCATCAGCTCGGTCTCGGTGGTCTCGAGCTCGCGGGCGATGACATAGCCCTGGATCAGTTCGGTGACTTCGGCGCCGATCATATGCGCGCCGAGCAACTCGCCGGTCTTCGCATCGAACACGGTCTTGACGAAGCCCTCGACCTCGCCGAGCGCGATCGCCTTGCCGTTGCCGATGAACGGGAATTTGCCGACCTTGATCTCGCGCCCGCCCTCCTTCGCTTTGGCTTCGGTGAGACCGACTGACGCCACCTGCGGCCGCGAATAGGTACAGCCAGGGATGTTGCCTGTGGTCATCGGATGCACGTCCTTGACGCCGGCGATCGCCTCCACGCAGATCACGCCTTCGTGGCTTGCCTTGTGCGCCAGCCACGGCGGGCCGGTCACGTCGCCGATCGCATAGATGCCCTCGACATTGGTGCGGCCAAAGCCATCGGTCAGGACATGCCCGCGCTCGGTCTTAACGCCCAATGCCTCGAGCCCGATATTCTCGGTGTTGGCGGCGATGCCGACGGCGACGATGACATGCGAATATTCGACGCTCTCGACCTTGCCGTCCTTGGCCTTGATCGCAGCCTTGACGCCCTTCGCACCGGCCTCGAGTTTCTCGACCCCGGCACCGAGGTGAATCGTCATGCCCTGCCTGGTCAGCGCCTTGAGCATGAAGTCCGAAATCTCCTCGTCCTCGACCGGCAATATGCGATCAAGCATTTCGACGATCGTCACCTTCGCGCCCATGTCGGAATAGAAACTGGCGAATTCGACGCCGATCGCGCCCGATCCGATCACCAGCAGGTTCGACGGCATCTCGGCCGGCACCATCGCATGGCGGTAGGTCCAGATGCGCTTGCCGTCGGACTTGGCGAACGGCAGCTCGCGCGCCCTGGCGCCGGTGGCGATGATGATATGCTTCGCCTCAAGTTCGGTGGTCTTGCCGTCACCGACTACGCTGAGCTTGCCCTTGGCGATGATCGTCCCCTCGCCTTCCACGACGGCGACCTTGTTCTTCTTCATCAGATATTTGACGCCGGCGTTGAGTTGGCCCGCTACCGTCCGGCTGCGCTTGACCAGTGCATCGAGGTCGAAGCCGACCTTCTCGGCCTTGAGGCCATAATCCGCAGCGTGCGCCATATAATGGTATATTTCCGACGTGCGCAGCAGCGCCTTGGTCGGGATGCAGCCCCAGTTGAGGCAGATGCCGCCGAGCGCCTCACGTTCGACGATCACCGTCTTCAGGCCGAGCTGCGCGGCGCGGATCGCAGCGACATAGCCGCCGGGGCCCGAGCCGAGGATGATGAGATCGTAGGTGTCAGCCACTTGTGCCTCCTGCGGCTCGGCGCGGTCATTTCGGTCGCCAGTCTCAACAGCAATTCCGCCTCCCCGGTCAAGGGTGAGGCTTGCGTGCCCCCGTAAAGTGTCGCAGCTACGGGCGCATGGGTTCCTATCTAGTCGTGATGGACGAGACCGAGGAAGCGCGGGTCGCGCTGCGTTTCGCGGCGCATCGCGCGGCGCGCACGAACAATGCGCTCGAAATCCTTGCGCTGATACCGCCGCAGGAGTTCGTGCAATGGGGCGGCGTGCAGGCGGCGATGGAAGAGGAAGCGAAGCTGCGCGCCGAGGCGATGGTCGTCGAAGCGTCGGGCGCCATTTTCGAAGAAGCGGGTATCCGCCCGTCGATCCTGGTCCGCGAAGGCGATCCGGTGAAGATCATCGAAGAGGTGATCAAGGAAAGGCCGGATCTCGCCGCGCTGGTGCTCGGCGCGTCCAGCGAAAGCGGGCCCGGCCCACTGATCAGTCATTTTGCCGGGGCAGCCGCCGGCGCGCTCCCCTGCCCGCTGATCATCGTGCCCGCCGCACTGGGCGACGACGCGCTCGCCGCATTGGCCAGCTAGCCCCTCACCGCGTCAACGCTACCGTGGCGGAAAGCGCGGCGGCAATCACGTCGAACTCGCCGCCTTCCATCGGCCGGAAGCAATGCGCAGCGGTGTCGCCGTCCTCCCATGCATATATGTCACGAAAGCGGGATCCGGCACCGGGCAGCTGCCGGTCATAATTCGCGACCTGCAGCCGGCGTTCGTCGGCCGACCTCACCAGCCAGTTGAAATGGGCGATATAGGCGCTGGCCGGCGCGATCGGGCAGCCGGCGGGCACGTCGAAGCCGGGCGTGTGGATGTCGGAGCGATATTGGACGACATCGGGGCGAAACGCGCGCCACTGCGCATCCAAGGCCCCGAACGACGACAGGATCAACCGATGGCGCGAATAATCGCAGCTGCCGTCGGGCAGGCGCCTGATCCAGCGCCGCTGGAAGCCGACCACATCGCGGCCAAGGCCGTCGAGCCGCGTGGCGATAAAATCGCGCATGCCGCGCGACGGCAATTCGTCGTCGTCGAGGCGTACCACCCATCGCGACCGGACATGTTCGGGGATGAGCCGTACCATCGCTTCGACGCGCGGCGCATCGGCACGCACGGTCGCAAAATCGACATTGCGGGCCCTGAGCAGATTTTCGGTGCCGTCGCTGGAGGCATGGTCGAGCAGCACGAACGGCCGGATGCCCAGCGCTTCATAGCCGTCCAGGACGATACCGAACCAGCGGGCGCTGTCGCGGGTGATCACGACATAGCGCAGGTCCTGCACGACATCCGCTTGCGCATCATCGGTAACGAGACCGGCTGTCATTCAACACCGCTACTGGTCCGCCAAATTATTGGCTAGACGTTACATGCGATGCGGCGAGACCTTCCCTCATGACGTGGAACATCGTCTGGCAGGTCGATCCCGACAATCTGCTGTCCTGCATCGAACGCGACTGGATCACCGACCTGCTGTCGCAGGTTCCGGTCAGCGCCAGCTACGTCGATTTCGATCAAAAGCCGCGCCTTTCTCTGGCCATGCCCTATTCGATCGTCTGCGCGTCGTGCCCCAACCAGACCAGCGCCGCGGATCTGGTCGCCTATCTCGAACGCCTGCCAAGGCCGCGCGTTCTTTATCATCTGAGCGACGAATTTGTTGAGGTCGGCGCGGAGCTCTACCGGCACTGCGAGCTGACGATCCGGAACGGTTCCGCACGCTTCGATCTGTTCGAGGATCCGGACTTTCTGCAGGTCCCGCTCGGCTATGCGAGCGGGCTTGGCCACCGCGGCATCGCGATTGCCAGATCGTCAGAGCGGCCGTGCAATTTCACGTTCATGGGCGCGATGAAGAATGATCGCGAAGAGATGGTGGCTGCGCTGCGGGCGATCGAGGGTCCCCATTTCATTCGCAAGACCGCCAGCTTCGATTCGTCGACCGCGCAGTTCGACAAGACTACGATCATGCTATACAAAAATGCGGTGTTCGTGCCCAATCCGAAGGGCAACTGGAACCCCGAATGCAACCGTCTGTACGATGCGCTGGAATGGGGATGCATCCCGCTGATCCGCGACTATGCCGACACCGCATATGAGAAGGATTATCACCGCAAGCTGTTCGGCGATCACCCGATCCCGACGTTCGCGACCTGGTCCGAAGCGGCGGCGTTCGCCAGGACCATGCTCGCCGACAAGCCAGCGCTGGATATGCTGCAGGGTGAGATCGGCGCGTGGTGGCAGGGTTACAAATCCGCGTTGCGCACGACGGTGGCCGCCAGACTAGCTGCGCTGGTCGGTGGGCTCCCCGCGCACCGTTGACTGTTCGCGGCGGCGATCGAGCACCTTCTTGAGCATCTGAACGTATCCGCTGTGGGTGGCCGCTCCGCCCCTGCCCATGTTGCTGCGATGAAGTCGGCGGCGGCAGACCAGGTCCGGCACCATGACTGTCTTCAAGCCGGCGTCGCCGGCGCGCGAGCACCATTCGATGAACTCCCCGATCCTGAGCGTTTCATCGAACCGCCCGACCCGATCGCAATCATCCTTTCGGCCCAGGAAGGTGGAAGGGAAAAGGCCGGGCAGCGGCTGCATGCTCAGCCTGATCCGGGCCGCTTCGGCCGCATCCAGATCGCCGCTGACGAACTGCTCGACATGACCGAAGATCATAGCCGGCCCGTCCTGACCGGCCAGCGCGGCCATCTGCTTTTTGAGCTTGCCGGGCAACCAGATGTCATCGCAATCGATAAAGGCGACGACTTCGGTTTCGACCAGCTCCAGAGCGCGGTTGCGCGCGCGGGGCAGCCCTCCGTGAGGAACGCGATGATAATGGATGCGCCTGCCCCATTCGGCCGCGACCGCGGGCGTTTCGTCGTCGGACCCGTCGTCGATGACGATGATCGCATCCGCCTGCCGGGTTTGCGCGCAGACGCTGGCGATGCACTCGGACAGATAGCGAGCACCGTTATAGACGGGAATGAGGACGCTGATCGTGCCGTGCATCAGGCGGCCCGTTCGCGACTGCCTGGCCGCGCCGAACAGGATGATACCGCTTGTTCGTAGGCGCGCTCATAGCCGTCGACCAAAACGCTGAAATCGAATGCCTGCGCGGCATGCTTGCGTGCGGCCGCACCCATAAGGCGCGCGGCGGGCGCGTCCGACAGCAAGGCCTCGATCGCATCTGCCAGCGCGGCTTCATCACCGCTCTCGACCAGCAGCCCGGTCGTGCCATCATCGACGATCTCCGGCAGTCCGCCGACCGCGGAAGCGATCACCGGCCGCCCCATTTGTGCGGCCTGCAGCGCAACAAGGCCGAACGGTTCGGGCCAGCGCGACGGCATCAGGACCAGGGTCGCGCTGTTCAACAGATCGGGCACGCGATCGGGCATGACCCAGTCAGTGAAGACAAGCCGATCGGCAATGCCCAGCTCGGCGGCCAATGTCTCCAGACTGGTCACTTCATCGCCATTGCCCGCGATCACCAGCCGCGCATCGACCCCCCGCTTCCGCAACAAGGCGAAGGCGCGAACGGCGACGTGAAATCCCTTTTCCCGAACAACGCGGCCAAGGCAGAGCAGAACGGGCGGCGCGAACGGCAGCTCCATCGGCACCTCATCCGGCATCGGCAGCGCGTTGCGTATCAGCGAAATCCGTCCGTCGAGTGCGGGCATCGCCGCGAGCGCGTCGTCACGGATCGCCTGCGAAACCGCGACGACATGATCGACGTCCATCGCCATCCGCCCCTGCAGGCCGAGGCTGTCCGGCGGCCGGACCGGCGAATGCAGGGTCAGGATGCGCGGGATGTATCCGGTCGCGCCGCCGCGGAGGAAAAACAGGCTGCCGAGGCCGGTGTCGTTCAGATGAAGCAGATCCGGACGGAACCCGTCGACTACTTCCGCGACCTTCGCGTGCGTATCGCGCATGGCCGAAAGATTGCGGCTGGCCATGGTCGGGGCAAAGGCGAGCTGGACGAGATCGATGCCGTCGAAGGTGCGACGGCCGAGCTGATCCATCTGCCGGCATTCGCTGATCGCCAGGACCTGATGCCCGCGCCGGCCAAGCTCCCGCAACAGGTGATAGGACAGCACCTCGACGCCGCCGATCAAGCTAGGAAGGAAGCCATTCGACTGATAGAGGATGCGCAACCAACTCTCCTTTGCGACCGCATATCCTGCGCCACCGGTACCAACATGTCATCAAGCCGATCGGCTATCCCGCGGATAATCCACCAATCCTGGAAGGTCGAGCAAGTCCCCGAACGATGGCTGGCATATCAGCAAAGCTGGCGCACACACCACCCGGGCTATGAATATCGACTCTGGACGGACGAGGACAATCGCGCCTTCGTGGCCGAGGTTTTTCCCGAGTTCCTGCCGATCTATGACGGATACAGGCATGCGGTGAGCCGCGCCGATCTCGCCCGCGTGCTCGTGGTCTGTCATTTCGGCGGGATCTATGCCGATCTCGATTGCGAAGCCGTACGGCCGCTCGACGATCTGCTCGACGGGCGCCAGCTGGTGCTGGGCCTGGAGCCGGATTCGCATGTCAACAAGCCGAAGATACGCGCGCGCGGTTTCACGCGGATCCTCTGCAACGCGGTGTTCGCGTCGGTGCCCGAGCAGCCATTCTGGCACCATCTGCTGCCGATGCTCGCGGCGAGCAAGGACGAGGGCAATGTGCTGGAATGCGCCGGACCGTTCGTGCTGACGCGGGCCTATGAAAGCTATCCGCGCCGAGAGGAGATCACCGTTCTGCCCTCGGACGTCTTCTACCCGATCGATCACTTCCTGCAGCCGACGCCGGCGGACGGTGGCGAGGGCTCTGGCGCAGGGCCCTATACGATCCACCATTGGGCCGGGACCTGGTGGCGAAGCGCGGTGCTGAACAATGCGCGGCATCGAATCCTTGCGGCGCGCGCGGCTAACGAAGCTTCCTGAGCAGCTGCCCGATCTGTTGGGGTGCTTCGGCGATTGAGGTGCCCACGCGCAGCTCATAGCAGGGGCGGTCGCGAAGCAGCTCGACGACCTTGCGCAGCGTATGGCCGCCGGTCCAGCGCGACATTTCGATCGTGCTCATCGCGATCGCCCGATGCACGACCGCTGGATCGATCGACACGATTTCGCTCACGCCGTGCCCGATCACGCGCGGCAGCACGATCGCCTTGAGCGGCATATCGCGGATCAGCCGGTCGCCGAATCTTTCGGTCAGGAAGAACAGAGCCTTCTCGCCATCGACACGGACCGGGTTGCTTTCGGCGCCGTCCAAATGGGGATGGCGCACGATGTCGGCGGCGGCGATCTTGCCGGTGCAATAGAGGCTGTGCATCGTCCATTCGGGCGCCTGCGACAGGAAGCAGAAGTCGTCGCTGGCGTAGCGCAGATCGGATTGGAGGCAGGCCAGCGCGACGTTGGATTTGCCCTGCCCGCCGGCGCCGGCGAGGAATATGCCGCCGTCGGGATAGCCGATCGCCCCGCCGTGGATCGCGACCATACCGACGCGCTGGAGCCATTCGTGCAGGATCGGCCGCAAAGGCGCGCCGATTTCCCAATAAGGAAGTTTCGCCGCGTCCGGGGTCCAGACCATCGCGCGGCGATTGTCCATGTCGATCAGCCGCAGGATCAAAGGATCGGACTGCATCGCCGTGTGGAACCGGTCGTCGTTGAAGCCGGCGATATAGCCTTCGCGGCGATAGGCATCGGCGTCCCAGCCGGGGGGCAGCGGCGGCGCGCCGGTGCTCGCGCTATCCCAGACGCAGAGCGTGAGGTCCGGTTCGGCGACAGCCGCAGTCTCTAGGTGCGCCAGCGCAGGGAAGACTGCGCTCTCCATGGCGCCTTGCGGGATTTCCAGCCGGACGATCCGGCCGCCGAGCGAGATGTGTCGTACGTCGATCGCGCAGCGGGGCGCGACGATCGTCCGGAAGGCGTGAAACGCCGAATCATAATAGGATGCAGCGCGCGGATCGATCAACGGCATGGGACTGTCGGGGCGAGACGAAGCTTAGCCGGGCGCCTGCCTGGCGGTCGGCCAGCCGGCCTCGTCGACCTCATGGATCGGGTCAAGCAGCAGCATCTCTTCCATATCGGTGTATTTCTGGAGAAGCGGCGCAACGAAGGCCTTGTCCGAGGCCCCGGTGCCGTTGCGGTGCATCGCACTCACGTCCGCGGAAGGCTGCGCCTCGACCAGCGCCTCATCGACGAGCTGATCGAGAAACGCCGCGGTGCCGGCCGCAATTTCGTCGGCGCTGCCGGAAAATTCGGTGCGAACCCTGTCCAGTATATCGGCCTGGGAAAGGCCTTCGCTGACCAGGTTCCAGATCAGGCTGCTCGTTCCCTGCGCGCTGTAATAGCAACCGGATTCGAGATTCAGGATGACCGTCTCATCGCCGAATTTCTCATGCACGATCGATGGCTTGAGGGTGAAACTTCTGTTCATTCGGTCAAACGCCCACAGTGACTTACATGGATGGCTGGATCAGATGCCCGTGGCAGATACGGCGATGCCGCGTCAACGGCTGGCGCGATTCATGGGACGGGGGGGCCGAGCCGTGACGACAGCTCGTCCGGCCGTTTTTTAGCGAGCAGGCGTGCAATGATTGCCGTCACAGCCATATGGGCGGTGACATTGCCGGCAGTGACGAAGATGTCGGGCAGCGCGTTGGCGGCGATCATGATCGGCACCAGCTCAACCGGCAACCCAAGAAACTGAAGCGCGGCGATCCAGCTCGTATAGATCACCGCCGCGCCCGGGAGGCCGGCCCCGCCCATCGTGCCAAGGATGAGCAGCGCACCGGCGACGAACAGCCTTGCGGAATCGAGCGGCAGGCCCATCGCGATCATGAACAGGACGATCAGTGCGCCCTGATAAAGCGCGACCGAGAAGCGGAAGATGCTCACCGCAAGCGGCAGCACCGCGCCGCCGATCGCGGGATCGATGCCGAGCTTGCGCTCGCTCGCCTCGATCATCGCCGGGAGGCTCGCGGCGGAGGAACAGGTGCCGGCCGCCATCACCTGCACGCCGATCACCGCCTTGCCGAAGCGCAACGGCGTGACCGCCCCGGCCAGCCATGCAAGCAGATAGCCGAGCGTGATCGCGATCAATGCCGCAATGATCGACGCGACCACGATCTGGGCGACGAAACCGGCGATGGCGAGGCCAATGTTCAGGGCCAGGCCCATCGACAGCATGAAGATGCCGAGCGGGGTCAGGCGCAAGACCCAGTGAACGAGGCAGAGCATCGCAGCCGCGAGGCCGGCGATGAAGCGCGCCACAGGTTCGTCACCCTCGCTGCTGGTGCGCGACACGGCAAAGCCGAACACCACGGCGAAGACGACGATTGAGGCCATTGCGCCGTTGGTGGCGGCGGCGACGGGATTGGTCGGGACGAGCCCGACGATCAGTTCGAACACCGATGCCGATTGCTGCACCGGCGGGGCGGATGGCGCCCCAAGCGCCGCAAGCGTGCCCGGCGCGATCGGCCAGACCGACTGGAAGAAGATGCCAAAAGCCATGCCCAGCAGCATCGCCGATGCGAGCAATCCGAACAGGATCGGCAAGGTGATGCCAAGCAGCAGCCCGCCACCGCCGCGCCGGTCGAGCGTGATCATGCCATTGGCGACCGTCGCGAAGACCAAAGGCACGAGCGTCATCTTGAGCGCGTTGAGCCACAGCACGCCGATCGGGAGCAGAAAATACGCTATTTCCGAGAGCGCGACGCTGCCGGAGGCCCGGATGCCGGCGCCGACCAGGATGCCGGCAACAAGCGCAAGCAGCGCTGCGGCGCTTCGATTCATCCCATTCCCCCCGGGCGCCGACTCACTTTGGCAATGAACAGCATTTCCCCGCCGTCCGCAATGTGCGCAGGGTCAGGCCTGCGGCCCTGCCCGCCCGCGCAGCCGTAGGGCTCGAAGCGCGTTCACGATCAGCAGGATGACGATGATCGCGAGCGTATCCGCCAGCCAGTCCCGGACGTCGCAGTCGCGGTGCAGCGCCGGGATCGACTGAAAGACCTCGACGAGCGCACCAAGGAACGACAGCCGTTCGCCCAGGCGCGCCAGCGATATCTGCGGGAACGCAACCGAGCCAAGCAGTGCCAGCACGCTGAATGCCAGCATATGCTCCACCTTGTCGCCCGCGGAGTCGATGAGCAGCTCGGGCGGATGCGGCAGCAGCGCCATCGTTACCGCGAAGACGAGCGCCAGCCAAAACAGCGCGCGAAGAGACCGGGTCTTGACCGAGGCGGGAGGCATCCGCGCTCGCATGGCCGACTAAGCGAATGCTGTCCACGGCCTCCCGGTCGGCGCCACGCCGCGGATATTACCAGCCGCGGCGATTAGGCGTCCGGAGCGAAGCATGGTATCGGCCGCTCATCGCAGGCAGGCTGACCAGTAAGCGCCGTGCGGCTGAGAGACAGAAATGGGCTCCCGCTTACGTGCAGGAGTGCCTGTCGTGGATTTCAACTTACTCTATTATAACAAGCACGTGTCGCTGATGGGCCCGGCGAATTCCGAATGCTCCGACGTGCTCGCGCGGGATGAAGACCTGGCGAATCTCTATACCGCCGCGATGGCCGGACGCGGCGCCGCCAACGACAATGCGCGCGTCATGCCGCCAAGCATTCCATCCAATGGAAGCGCCGCACGCTAGAGTCCGTCAAAGGAAGCGGCGCGGCGTCGCCAATGACGCCCGCCACCATATCAATTTCAATCAGGCCAGGAGCCGCATATGTCAGCCAAGGACGTCAAATTTTCCAACGAAGCGCGCGAAGGAATCACGCGCGGTGTCGATATCCTCGCCAATGCGGTGAAGGTGACGCTGGGTCCCAAGGGCCGCAACGTGCTGCTCGACAAGAGCTATGGCGCGCCGCGCATCACCAAGGACGGCGTCACCGTCGCCAAGGAAATCGAGCTGAAGGACAAGTTCGAAAACATGGGCGCGCAGATGCTCCGCACGGTCGCGTCGAATACGCATGACCATGCCGGCGACGGCACGACCACCGCCACCGTGCTCGCGCAGGCGATCGTGCGCGAAGGCATGAAGTCGGTCTCGGCCGGGCTCGCGCCGATGGACCTGAAGCGCGGACTCGACCTGGCAGTGGCCAGGGTGGTCGAGGACCTCAAGGCGCGCTCGCGGCCAGTGTCGAACAATAATGAAATCGCGCAGATCGGGATCATCTCGGCGAACGGCGACGAAGAGGTCGGCCGCAAGATCGCCGAAGCGATGGAAAAGGTCGGCAAGGAAGGCGTGATCACCGTCGAGGAAACCAACGGCATGGAGCTCGAGCTCGAGCTGGTCGATGGAATGCAGTTCGACCGCGGCTATCTGTCGCCCTATTTCGTCACCAATGCCGAGAAGATGCTGGTCGAACTGACCGATCCGTACATCCTGTTCTACGAGAAGAAGCTCGGCGCGCTGCAGGCGATCCTGCCGATCCTGGAGGCGGTCGCGCAGAGCGGCCGGCCGCTGCTGATCATCGCCGAGGACGTCGAGGGCGAATCGCTGGCAACCCTGGTGGTCAACAAGCTTCGCGGCGGGCTCAAGGTCGCGGCGGTGAAGGCACCGGGCTTCGGCGACCGGCGCAAGGCGACGCTCGAGGATCTCGCCGTTCTTACCGCGGGCCAGATGATCTCCGAGGACCTCGGCATGAAGCTTGAGAGCGTGACGCTCGACATGCTCGGTACCGCCAAGCGCATCACGATCGACAAGGACAAGACGACGATCGTCGGCGGCGCCGGGGCTGCGGAGACTATCAAAGCGCGCGCCGATGCGATCCGCGGCGAAATCGAACGATCCGACAGCGAATATGACATGGAAAAGCTGCAGGAACGGCTGGCCAAGCTTTCCGGCGGGGTTGCGGTGATCAAGGTCGGCGGCGTGTCGGAAGTCGCGGTCAAGGAACGCAAGGACCGGATCGAGGACGCATTGCACGCGACGCGCGCGGCGGTCGAGGAAGGGATCGTCCCAGGCGGCGGCACCGCGTTGCTCTATGCATCGCGCGCGCTCAATGCCCTCGAAGGTGCCAATGACGACCAGACACGGGGCATCGATATCGTCCGCAAGGCGCTGCAGGCGCCGCTGCGGCAGATCGTCGAAAATGCCGGACACGATGGTGCGGTGGTCGCGGGCAAGCTGATCGAAGGCAACGACCAGGATCTCGGCTTCAACGCGCAGACCGAACGCTATGAGAATCTCGTCGAGTCAGGCGTGATCGACCCGACCAAGGTGGTCCGCTCTGCGCTGCAGGATGCGGCATCGGTGGCCGGGATGATCATCACGACCGAGGCAGCGATTGCGGACGAGGCCGAGGATGAGCCGGTTGGCTAGCCGAACGTGAACGCGAAGGTCTGGACGCCGGGGTCGAGGAACTCGATCTCGAACCGGTGTTCACCGAACAAGATCATCGGGCACCTCGCCGATCGGGATGGATACAGCCCAGATACGTCGTCGGCACGATTTCGGTTGCGGTCAAATCAGCGGAACAGGAACGGTTGCTCGATCAGGCCGATGTCCACCGGGAGCGTCGCAGCGATGTCGCCATCGGCCTGGACCGGCAGCGGCGCAGCACAGTCCGCGGAAAGTCTGGAGCAGGTCAGCATCGTCACGCCCGGAAGCCGTTCGACCGGCTTGCCGCGAAACAATGCCCAGGCGAACCGTGCGTAGCTGCGCCGCGTCACGGTTTGCAGCGCGACGACATGGACTGTCGGGGCGTCATGGCGCGCATCCGGCGCGAAGCTCCACGGTCCGGCGAAATAGCGGCCCTTGGCAACATAGAAGGCTTCGCAGTCGATCGCGCGGCCGTCGCAGCGAAGCCGGATCGCGTGGCGCGGCCATTTGACCAGAACCTTCAAGAAGGCGACGGCATAGGCGGCCCGTCCGATCCGCCTTTTGAGTCGCGTCGAAAGGGCTGCGACGGCCGCGCTATCGGGGCCGACGCTTGCACAGGTGAGAAACAGGCTGTCGCCAAGCGAAGCCGCATAATATTGGCGATCACCGGAGCCGCTGAGAATATGGGCGGCGTATCGGTCGGGATCCAGCTCACAGCCGGCTTCGCGATGAAGCAGATTCACGGTACCGGCAGGATAAAGGCTTATCGGGAGGATCCGCTGCTGCTGGCCGGCAGCATGCGCGGCGTGCCGTGCCGTCCCATCGCCGCCAACCACGCAAAGGCGGGCGGCGCGGCGATCGATCGCGAATGGACGATCCGGTCCACACTCGGTCCGGATAAGGGTGGCGCCAGCGCGAACGAACGCCTGCTCCAGCGCATTGATGGTGCGCACATCGTGTCGCCCCGCCGCTGGATTCGTGACAAGCTGAACGATCGGCACCCGGCACTCTCCCAAATGGATAAAGCCATCATAGCGTGCCCTGCGGAACGAAGGATTAACGCTGAGCGACCCCGATTCTGCAATAACGACCGCGGATCGGCAGTCATTACGGCCGTTCACCGTTTCGAGGAAACGACTTGCCGCCCGACCACTAGCCAGCGGCAACGCCTCTCCCCATTCTATCGTTAATTCCCCGGCCGACTCCCTTGGCCGAACCCACGCAAAAGGAGAGTTACCATGCGTTTGAAGATGCTTGTCGCTGCCAGCGCGCTGGTCCTTCCCGCCAGCCTCATCGCCCAGACCACCACCGATTCCGTGCCTGCGGCGACCGGCGCCACCGATCCGGCACCCACCGCTAGCGCAGATGCGGCTGGCACTGCCCAGGCCGGCGCCGTCACTCTCGCGACCAAGGACGACATCAAAGCGGGCGCCGCGGTGCTCGACCAGACCGGCGGGCAGGTAGGTACCGTAGAATCGCTGACCGCTGCAGGCGCAGTCGTGTCGACCGGCAAGGTCCGCGCCGAGATCCCGTTCGGAAGCTTCGCGAAGAGCGACAAGGGCTTGGTCATCGCGATGACCAAGAGCCAGCTCGAGGCGCAGGCCGGCGGCAACAAGGGCAGCTGACCAATGTCCCCCCTCTCGCCTCGGGAGGGGAGATTTTCAGTAGGGTTGGTGCCAGGCGCGCCAGGCCGCCCGAAGGCGCAGGCGGCTACCGCGGAACCAGATACGCGGCGACAACGCCGCTGCTGTGCGCCCGCGGATATAATGATCAACTGGCACGTAGCCGATAAGATCGCGTGCCTCCGCAAGACTCCAGTGCTGGCCCGCATTGGCCGACGTAAGGTTGAGAACCGCGAACCCGTGAACCTTGGATTGCATAGCCGCCTCGAAGCCGCGGCACATGTCGCGATTGCTCAGCCAGAGGTCGGATTCGGGCGGCGTCGTTCGATCCGATGGATTAGGACCAGCATGACAAGCGCCCACCCTCAGCGCGATCGTGTCGATGCCATGGGTCGCAGCGAAGGCGCGGGCAACACGCTCGGCAAATAATTTAGTCGCACCATATGCATTGCTGCCCGGATCCGGCTCCTGGGCGGCGATCGGCGGCCGGTCCCGCCACCGCACCGCCACCGCCCACATCGAGCTTGCCAGAACGATCTTGCTTACCCTGTGGCGAGCGGCCGCGAGGAAGACGTTGAGCAAAGCATCGACATTGGGGCCGACAAGCGCGTTCCAGCGCGATGTGACCAGGCCCTGGCCCGCCATGTGAACGACGATATCGGCGCCGTCGAGCATCCTGGTCCAGCTTTCGTCATAGCGGCTGAGATCGGCCTGCACGACTTCCGCGTCACCGCGCGGATCCACGTCGATCAGGCGAAGATCATAACCCCCGCGCTCGCGCAGATAGGAGCAGAGCTTGCGCCCGAGATTGCCGGCCGCGCCGGTAATGACGACGACCGTGTCCCCGGTGCCGGATTCGGGCGTTGGGCGATGCGTCGGCGCCACGTGCTCTCCCGTCTGCCGAACTCAGCTGTTGGGAATCCGGCGGTGGACGAGATCGAGATAGTCCTTGCGAAGCTGCAGCGTCAGATCGCCGACTTCGAAATTCCAGGGACCGGCCGACGCGACCGGAGTGACTTCGGCGGCGCTGCCGGTGAGGAAGAATTGTTCGAAGTCCTCGAGCTGTTCAGGCCAGATAGTGCGTTCGATCACCTCGATGCCGCGGCGGCGCGCGAGGTCGATGATCGTCTGGCGCGTCAGGCCATTGAGGAAACAGTCGGGGGTTGGCGTGTGCAGCGCGCCATCCTTGACGAAAAAGGCATTCGCTCCGGTCGCCTCGGCGACCTGCCCGCGCCAGTCGAACATAAGCGCGTCGTTGAAACCGCGGTTCTCGGCGGCATGCTTGGCCATGGTGCAGATCATATAGAGGCCCGAAGCCTTGGCATCGGTCGGCGCGGTGTAAGGCGCCGGGCGGCGCCAGGGCGAGATGTCGAGCTTGACGCCGGCGCGGATCGCCTCCTCGCCGAAATAGGCACCCCAGGCCCAGACCGCGATCGCCATATGCGGCTTGGTGAGTTGCGCCGAAACGCCCATCTGCTCGGCACCGCGCCACGCGACCGGGCGGACATAGGCATCCTCGAGGCCGCTCGCGGCCAGCGTCTCGCGGCAGGCGGCGTCGATCTGCTCGACGGACCAGGGCAGTTCGAAGCCGAGGATCGACGCGCTCTTGCGCAGCCGCTGGCTATGCTCGGTGAGCTTGAATATCTCGCCGCCATAAGCGCGGCAGCCCTCGAACACCGACGAAGCATAATGAAGACCATGGGTCAGCACGTGGATGTTGGCGTCGCGCCACGGCACCAGCTTGCCGTCGAACCAGATCCACCCGTCACGATCGTCGAAAGGCTGCACTTCGCTCATTTCCATCCCGCCCTGAAACCGGCACAGGCGATAAGACGGGGTGCGTGCGGGGTCAACACGAGCGCGATCTCAGTCTGGGATGGAAAAAGGATTGCCGATCGGCGGGTCCTTGAACGGCGCGTCGACCAGTGCGTCGCCGCCGAGCGCGCGATAGATCTGGACGAGATTGTCGGCGCGCTCGAGCCGGGCCGTGACGAGCGAATTCTGCGCGGCGTAGAGCACGCGCTGCGAATCCAGCGTGGTCAGGAACTGGTCGATGCCTTCGCGGTAGCGCGCATAGGCCAGACGATAATTGTCGGCGGCATGCGCGACGAGATCGCTTTGCGCGGAGAATTGGTTTCCGATCGTGCCGCGCCGGGCCAGCGCGTCGGCGACGTCGCGGAACGCGGTCTGGATCGACTGTTCATATCGCGCCAGCGCCAGCTCGCGCTGCGCGCGCGACAGCGCCAGATTGCCCCGATTGGCGCCACCATCGAAGATCGGCAGCGTCGCCCCGGGCTGGACCGACCAGCCGAACGCTCCGCCCGAGAACAGCGAGGACAAGGCTGTGCTGGCCAGACCGGCAAAGGCGGTCAGGCTGATGCGCGGGAAGAAGGCGGCGCGCGCGGCGCCGATCTCGGCATTGGCGGCGCGCAATTGATATTCGGCCTGGACGACATCGGGCCGGCGGAGGAGTATCTCGGAGCTGAGGCCGGCGGGAAGCTCGGAGAGCAAACCATCGACGCTTTCGAGCGATTCCGGGAGCAGCGCGGGATCGACCGGCGCGCCGGCCAGCAGGTCGAGCGCATTCTTGTCCTGCGCCACCGCCGTGGTCAGCGCGGCGCTGTCGCTGCGGGCCTGATCCAGAATGGTCTGCGCCTGGCGAAGCTCGGTGCGCGGTGCGATGCCGCCGCGCAGCCGCGCGCCGGTCAGTTCGGCCGCGCGTCCGGCATTGGCTTCGGTCTCGCGCGCAATGGCAAGCCGGCTTCGGTCGGCGGCGAGCGCAAGATAGGCGGAGGCGATATCGCCGACCAGCGCCAGGCGGGTTGCGCGTGCCGCAGCCTCGGTCGCGAAATAGCGCTGCTGGGCGGCGCGGCTGAGGCTGCGGACGCGGCCGAACAGGTCGATCTCATAGCCGGTCAGGCCGGCGCCGAGGCTATAGGATTTGTTGACCCCGTTGGTCACGCCAGTGCCGCCACCGCCATTCCTATTGCCTTCGTCGCTGATCGACACGTCGGCGCTTGCGCCGATCGCCGGGAAGAGTTCGGCGCGCTGCACGCGATATTGCGCGCGCGCGATGTCGATATTGGCAGCGGCGATGCGAAGATCGCGGTTGTTGACGAGCGCCTGTTCGATGACCGACTGAAGCTTCGGATCGCGGAAGATGTCGCGATAGCCGACCGTCGGCAGCGCCGCCTCGCTCTGCTTCAGATAGGCATCGCCGACCGGCCAGCCCGGCGGCACAGGGGCGTCGGGCCGGACATATTTGGGCTCGAGGCTGCAGCCCGCCAGCGCGGCGCCAATCATCAATCCTGCGGCAGTTCGCTTCATTCCGCATAGCTTTCGGTTGGCGCACCCGACCCGGCTCCCGCGCGGCGCTTGAACAAGCGTCGCACCAGCCAGAAGGTCAACGGCACGTAGAAGATAGCAAGGACCAAAGCGGTTGCCATGCCGCCGATCACCGCGGTGCCGATCGCGATCCGGCTGTTTGCCCCCGGGCCCGTCGAAAGGGCCAAGGGCAGCGTCCCGACCGTGAATGCGAGGCTGGTCATGACGATCGGGCGCAGACGGATGCGCGCCGCTTCGACCACCGCTTCATAGGCATTGTCACCACGTGCCTCGGCATGTTCGGCGAACTCGACGATCAGGATCGCGTTCTTCGCGGTCAGGCCCATGGTGGTGAGCAGCCCGACCTTGAAGAAGATGTCATTGTCGAGACCGCGCAACGCAACCGCCAGTGTCGCCCCAAGCACGCCCAGTGGAATGACAAGCATCACCGCCAGCGGAATCGTCCAGCTTTCGTAGAGTGCGGCGAGACACAGGAAGATGACCAGCAGCGAGACGGCGTAGAGGAACGGCGCCTGACCACCCGACAATCTTTCCTGATAGGAAAGACCGGCCCAGGCGATCGAGACACCGGGTGTCCTGCCGGCGATCTCGGCCATGCGGTCCATCGCACCCCCCGAGCTGATCCCCTTGCCGGCCTCGCCTTGGAATTCGAACGACGGATTGCCGTTGAAGCGCGGAATGGCGCTTGGCGCCTTGCTCCATTCGGTGGTCGCGAACGAGGAGAAAGGCGCCATCTGCCCGTTCCCGGACCGCACGAACCAGCTGGCAAGGTCTTCGGGCCTGCTTCGATAGGGCGCATCGCCCTGAACGAACACGCGCTTGACGCGCCCCTTGTCGACGAAATCATTGACGTAATTGCCGCCCCAGGCAGCCGAAAGCGTGCTGTCGACATCAGCCTGCGAAAGGCCCAGCGCCCCGATCTTGGACTGGTCCTGATTGACCTGCAGGGTCGGACTGTCATCGAGGTTGCTCAGCCGCACCGAGGCCAAAGCGGGGTCCGCCGTTGCCTCGGACAATATTCGGTCGCGCGCGGCGGCAAATTCCTCGCGCGTCAGGCCGCCGGTGTTCAGAAGCTCCATCGTAAAGCCGTTGGACAAGCCGAGCCCGCGCACCGGCGGCGGCAGCAAGGCGAAGAACTGGACGTCGCGCAACGCACGGCCGATCGCCTGGTTGGCGCGCCGGATGATCGCCGAGGCGTTGTTCTCCGCGCCGCGCCGATGATCCCAGGGCGCCAGCGTGACGAAGCCGCGGCCGGCATTCTGGCCGACGCCGGTCAAGTTGATGCCGGCGACAGAGTAGATCGACTTTACGTTCTTGCCTTCGGGTCCAAGGAAATAGTCGTCGATCGCGTGCGCCGCCGCGAGCGTCCGGTCCTGCACCGCCCCGGACGGAAGATTGAACTGGAGATAGGCGAAGCCCTGATCCTCGACCGGCAGGAAGCTGGTCGGAAGACGCGAAAATGCGAAGCCCAGCGCAGCGACCATGACGACATAGACTGTGATCATGATGCGGCGACGCTCGATCGTCTTGCGGACGCCGCGCTCATATTTGTCGCGCATCCGGTCGAACCATGAAAGGAAGCGATCGCCAAAATGATGCGCGCGGGCCGCCCAGCCCCTGCCCTCGCGGGCGCGCCGCTCGGACACCGGCTGCAGCAGGGTCGCGCACAAGGCCGGAGTGAGCACCAGCGCAACGATCACCGACAGGATCATCGAGGAAACGATGGTGATCGAGAATTGCCGGTAGATCACGCCGACCGAGCCGCCGAAGAAAGCCATCGGCAAGAAAACGGCCGTCAGGACCATCGCGATCGCGATCAGCGCGGTCTGGATCTCGCCCATCGACTTGATCGTCGCCTCGCGCGGACTCATGCCTTCCTCGACCATCACGCGCTCGACATTTTCGACCACGACGATCGCGTCGTCGACCAGCATGCCGATCGCCAGCGCAAGACCGAACAAGGTCAGCGTGTTGATCGAGTAGCCGGCGACGGCGAGCACACCGAAGGTGCCGAGCAGCACGACCGGGACCGCGATCGCCGGGATGAGCGTGACGCGCCAGCTTTGCAGGAACAGGAACATGACCGCGACCACGAGCAGGATGCCGTAGATCAGGGTCTTGACGACCTCGGTGATCGACAGCTTGATGAAGTCGGTCACGTCGAGCGGATAGGCATAATCGAAGCCGGACGGGAATGACTTGACCCTACGCTCCATCTCCTGGCGCACCAGCTCGCCAGTCTTCAGCGCATCGCTGCCCGGCGCGAGGATGATGGCCAAGCCCGCAGCGGGATGGCGCATCAGGCGGCCGTCGGAATTGTAATTCTGGCCACCCAGCTCGACACGCGCCACATCCTGGAGAAGGACGCGCGACCCGTCGCTCTCGGTCTTAAGGATGATCTTTTCGAATTCCTCGGGCGTCTTCAGCCGCGAACGCGCGGTGACGGTCGCATTGAGCGCCTGTCCGGCCGACGCCGGCTGGGCGCCGATCTGGCCCGCGGCGACCTGCGCATTCTGCGCCTGCACCGCGGCGATCACATCGCGCGGCATCAGCGAATAACTGGCAAGCTTGAACGGATCGAGCCAGATCCGCATCGCGTGCGGCGCACCAAACGCGGCCACGTCGCCGACGCCGGGAATACGGCTCAGCGGATCCTGGAGATTGGAGATGAGATAGTCGGCGACGTCGACCATCTTGCTCCGATCGGTCTTGTCGAAGACGCTGACGACCATGAGAAAATCCTGGCCGGACTTGGTGACGACAACGCCCTGCTGCTGGACCTGCTGCGGGAGGCGCGGCAAGGCCTGCTGGACCTTGTTCTGGACCTGCACCTGGGCAATGTCCGGATCGACCCCCTTCTGGAAAGTGACGGTGACGGTAACCTGCCCGGCCGAGTTCGAATTGGCCGAAAAATAGAGCAGTCCATTCAGACCGGTGAGCTGCTGTTCGATAACCTGCGTCACCGACGATTCGACCGTTTCGGCATTGGCGCCGGGATAATTGGCGCGGATGTCGATCGAGATCGGCGAAATGTCGGGATAATTTTCGACCGGCAGCGAGACTATGCCGCCGATCCCGGCAAGCATGATAACGATGGCAATGACCCAGGCGAATACCGGGCGGTCGATAAAGATCCGCGATATCACCCTTGCTTGCCCTGGCCAGCCGCCCGCTTCGGCGGCGAACCGGCCGGTACCGGGACAACCTTCTGGCCGACCTTCACTTTCGCGAGCCCTTCGGTGATCACGCGCTCGCCGGGACTCAGACCCTTGGTGACCAGCCATTTGTCGCCGACCGTGCGGTCGGTCACCACCACACGCTCGGCCACCTTATCGCCGGCGCCGATAACCATCACCGTCGCCTCCCCGCTCGGGGTCCGCGATACCGCAGCCTGCGGAACGAGGATCGCATTGAGCGCGGTCTCCTGGACGAGGCGGGCGCGCACGAACATTCCGGGGAGGAGCAGGCCCTGCGGATTAGCGAATGTCGCCCGCAATGTGACCGATCCGGTTGCGGGATCGACGACGGATTCGGCGAATTCGAGCACACCGGTGGTGCCGTAGTCGGTGCCGTCCTCGAGCCTCAGGCGGACCTGGGCGCGCGTCGGCACCGCGCCACCGCTCGCCAGAGAGCGGCGCAGCGCGAGCAGCTCCGCGGAGGATTGCTGGATATCGACGAAGATCGGATCGAGCCGCTGGATCGAGGCCAGCGGCTCGCTTTGCCCCGCGGTCACCAACGCGCCCGTGGTGACCAACGAACGGCCGATCCTGCCGGTGATCGGTGCCGGCACGCGCGTGAAGCGCAGGTTGATATTGGCGGTGTCGAGCGCGGCCTTATTCTGCGCGACCGCAGCCCGCGCCTGATCGGCCGAGGCGCGTGCGTCGGTATAGTCCTGCTTGCTGACCGCCTCGATCTCGGCAAGAGGGCGATAGCGTTCGGCCCTTGCCTGGGCGGCAGCGCTTGTCGCAGTCGCGCTGGCGAGATTGGCCTGCGCCTGCGCGGCAGATGCCTGATAGAGCGAGGGATCGATCTGGTAGAGGGTCTGCCCGGCGTGCACGATCGAGCCTTCGGCGAATTGCCGCGCCTTGATCACGCCGGTCACCTGCGGGCGCACCTCGGACGTTTCATAGGCAGAGGTTCGGCCGGCCAACTCGGTGACAAGCGGGACGGACTCGCTGCTGACGACGACAAAGCCCGCTTCTGGTGCTGGGGGCGGCCCCTTCTGGTCCCCGCTACCGCCGCAACCGGCCAGTAGCAGCACCGCCGCCGCCACCGGAATAAAACCAAGTCCCCGGCGGCACTTGTTTCTGCGCATCAGCGGGGCGCTAGGTCGCGATATGAAACCTGTCAACGAATGTATTCCTGCAATGATGTGACACAAACGCCGATTTGGCGCTTTTCCGCGCGATCCGACGCCGGCGCCTTATCCTGCAATGCAGCAGCAAGAAAACGAGCGCTATCGCCGCGTTTCTTTGGCCAGTTCGCGATTGCGCCGGACCGCAGCTTCCAGAGTCTCGGTGAGCAGTGCAAGCAAGCGGTCGTCGGCGTCGAGCACGTCAAGACCCTTGCGAGTCGAGCCGCCGGGGCTCGCCACCCGTTCGGCCAGCGTGGCGGGACCTTCGCCGGCCGCGGCGGCCAAGGCACCCGCCCCTTCCACCGTCGCAAGCGCGAGCCGCTCGGCCTGGTCATGGGGAAGTCCGACCGCCTGCCCGGCCCTGGCCAGCGCATCGATGAAACGGAACAGGAAGGCGGGGCCGCTGCCCGAGAGCGCGGTGATCGAATCCATCAACGCCTCGTCCGAAACCCATTCGGCGGTGCCGAGCAGCGCCATCAGCGATCCGACAGCGGCGCGCGCAGCCTGATCCTCGCTCTCGCTGTACAGGCCGATAGCAGCTTTGCGCAGTCGCGCGGGCGTATTGGGCATTGCCCGCACGATCGTCTCGCAGGCTGGGAAGCGGGCATGAAGCGACACGGTTTCGGTGCCAGCCAGGATCGAGATGAGGATCGTATGCGGGTCGAGCGCCGGGGCGAGCATCGGCGCCACACTGTCGAGCAGCTGCGGCTTCACACCAAGCATCGCCAGCGCCGGCACTTCATCCTCGGGCAGCGTGGCCAGCAGCCTGACGCCCGCCGGCGCATCGCGGCGCATCGGATCAATGATGGTGATGCGGCCAGGATCCAGGCCGGCGTCGAGCCAGCCATCGAGCATCGCTCCGGCCATATTGCCGCAGCCGACCAGCCAGAATGGCCCCGGCAGCGCGGCGGCGGCGGTCAAGCCTCGCCTTGCGTTTCGATCAGCGCGGCGGCGATCGCTTCCTGCGGCGTCTTGTCCGCCCACAGGACGAACTGGAAGACGGGATAGAAGCGCTCACACTCCTCGATCGAAGCCTCGACCAGTGTTTCGGCCTGCTGCAGGGTGAGCGATGCGCCATCTTCGCCGTCGAGCAAGGCCGCGTGGCGGAACAGGACCAGGCCGGAGCTGGTCCACAGCTCGAAATGGCCAAGCCAGAGCTGCTCGTTGATCAGCCCGATCGTCTCATAGGTGGCGGCGCGCTTGTCGCTCGGCACGCGAATGTCGGGAAGCGCCAGGAACTGGAGGACATGGTCGTCGTCGCGCCAGATCGCGCGCAATTCATATTGCGCCCAGCTGCCCTGGAAATTCGCGACGATTTCCTCGTCGGCGCGCTCATAGGCCCATCCGTGCGCGTTGAAATAATGTTCGAGCATATCGATAGGAGCGCTGTTCTCGCGCTCGAACTCATACTCATCCGCTCTCATACTTATGCCTCAACAACCCAGTGGCACGGTGAATCGTGCCTTCGCTCCGCCGAAAGAGCAAGAGGCGTGCGGATCGCGGCTAGACAAATCTGTGGATTACCGTGCCGATTCGGGCGGCGGGCCGGCGCCCGGCGCCTTGCGCGCGCGCGCGGCGGGTTTGGCGGCTCCGCCATCGAGCGCGTCGAGCCGCGCCTTAAGGGCGAGACTTTCCTCCCGCGCTGCAACGGCGATCGCCTTGACCGCTTCGAATTCCTCGCGGCTCACCATATCCATGCCGCCAACCCAGTCGCGCATCCGTTCGCGAAGACCCGATTCCGCCTCGCGGGTCATGCCGGCAACGGTGCCGGCGGCGCCGTTCAATACCTTGACGAAATCGTCGAACAGGCGGTTTTCTGACTGCATGGCGGCCTCCTGCGGCTCGAAAAGGATCACAATTCGAAGTTGATATCGCCCTTGCCTGCCGACGGAACAAGGGTCTCGGCGCCCGGATTGAGCACCATGAACTGATAATTGAGCGCAGCGGCGAAGCAGAGCCAGGCCAGATAGGGCAGCATCAGCAGCGCCGCGCCCTTGCGAATCCGTGCGAACAGATAGGTCGTCGCAGCGGCGAGGAGCAGGATCGCAAGGATCAGCCAGAAAGCGGCATGCACTTTATGCGCCGCGAAGAATGTCGGCGACCAGGCGTAATTCAGGAGCAGCTGGAGAACGAACAGACCGACCGCCGGCCCCCTTCCGCGCGCACCCCGAGCATGCAGGATCATCGCCAGCGCCAGGCCGAGCAGTATGTAAAGCGCCGTCCACGCCACCGGGAACAGCCAGTCGGGCGGCATGATGCCGGGCCTGACCAGCTGCTCGAACCAGAGATTTTCCGAACCCGATCCAGACATGCGGCCCGAAGCCAGGCCAAGCAGCACGACGAGCGGCACAGTGACCAACGCATAACGCAGGAAGGACATGCGCAGCTGCGAACGCGATGCAATGGCGGTCATTCGTCCTCCGTCATTCGAGCGGCCCGGCCGTCGATCCACCAGCGCTCGTACCGTGACGAAGCGAGACCGGCAATGGCGGGGGCTGCACCGGGCATCAGGGCAGCCGCGCGGCGAGGAGGAATTCGACATTGCCCTCGGGACCGGTGATCGGGCTGGGCGTGATCCCCGCCACCTGCCAGCCGCGGCTTTCGACCCAGGCGGCGGCGGCGGCGCAGACGCGTTCGTGGACGGCCGGATCGCGCACGACGCCACCCTTGCCGATCTCGGTACGCCCGGCTTCGAACTGCGGCTTGACCAAGGCAATCAGGCGGGCGCCGGGCCTGGCGAAATCCAGCGCCCGGTCGAGCACCTTGGCGAGCGATATGAAACTGGCGTCGCAGGTGATGAAATCGACCGGCTCGGTCACGATCTCGGGCGTCAGATAGCGCGCGTTGGTCTGTTCATGGACGATGACGCGGGGGTCCTGGCGGAGCTTCCAGGCAAGCTGGTTGGTGCCGACGTCGATCACGAACACCTGCGCGGCGCGCCGGCTGAGCAGCACGTCGGTGAAGCCGCCGGTCGAGGCACCGACGTCGAGCGCGATCGCGCCGGTCACGTCCCAGTCGAAATGATCGAGCGCATGCGCAAGCTTGACCCCGCCGCGCGACACCCAGGGATGATCCTTGCCGCGCACGTCGATCGCCGCGTCGTCGGCCAATTGCTGGCCGCCCTTGTCGATCCGCCGTTCACCGGAAAAAACGAGGCCGGCGAGGATCATGCCGAGCGCGCGTGCTCGGCTATCGGCTAGCCCGCGGTCGACGAGGAGTTGATCGGCGCGGATCTTGGGCATGGCTATAGTGTCGGGGTTTGAGGGCGGAAATCAAGGCGTGCCTTGCAAGTCGTACAACGACCGTCGGCGGGTTTAGGGAGCGCCATCCTTTTCGGTGTGATTCTTGAGAGCGACTTGCGATTGTTGCGAGCAGAAACCCGTCCGAAGGCGATAATCGGTATCGTTACGTCCTCGTTCTTGGTTCGAATTACGTCAAAGAAGTTGATGTTTTTTAATTGGCGTGTCGTCAAATAGTAAAACCTCAGTTTTGTCTCAACGATTGCGACATTTTTTCTTGCAAAACCTAATTCTTCACAACATTATTACGGAAGTTCGAGTCTCTTTGGGGGAATCTGTGGCAAATATCAAAGGAACCAACGGCAACGATTCTCTCGTGGGCACGCCGAGTGACGATCAGTTCCGGCCGTTGCTCGGTCAAGATTTCGTCGACGGCGGCGCTGGCTGGGACACGCTCGTCGTGGACTATAGCGCTGGGCCCGGCGCTTATTATTCCGAGTCGTCCATCTCTTCGGCTGGCGGCTCGTTCGAGGGCGGCGTCGCAGGTGCTTCTGGAACCGTGTCGTTCGATAGCATCGAACGACTGCAACTGAAGCTCGATAATGGCGACGGCATCTTTCGGTTCGACGGATCAGCGCTTGCGCAGGGCGCCCTCGCAAACGTGAATGCCGGCGGCGGCCTGGACCTCCTTGAGGGTAATTTCTACTCGCTCGGCGCCATCACCTTCAGCGTCGGTTCCGACGCCGTCGTGAAGCTCAACGGATCAACGTTCAGCAATTTTGAAAGCTATGCACTCACGCTCGGCAACGGAAACGACGTCGTGAAACTCGGCAACTACGATGACAGCGTTGTCGCCAACGGCGGCAACGACAATATCGACGGCGGCGGCGGAAACGATAGCATTGAGGGCGGCGACGGCGATGACGTCTTGAAGGGCGGTGCCGGCGACGACAGCCTGTACGGCGGCGGCGGCAACGACAACATCGGCGGCGGCAACGGCGACGATACCGTATTTGCCGGCGCCGGCAACGACAGCGTGAACGGCGGCGAAGGCCACGACGTGATTTGGGGAGAAAGCGGCTTCAACAAGTTGGTGGGCGGCAACGGCGACGATGTTCTGGTTTCCAGCGGAATCGACAGCGTCAATGGAAGTAGCGGCTACGATTACTGGCAGGGCGACTATCGGTTTGCGCCCGGCGCTTTGACGTTCACTTACGACGGCTCGTCGGGCCATCTTTCGAACGGCACGAGCCTCACCGGCATCGAGAATCTCGGATTGTTCACCGGCGCGGGCAACGACACGTTCGTGATCCGGGGCGCGGCGCTGACTCCGGAAGGCGCCAGCGGGATCATAATCTCCGCCGGGAGCGGCCACGACACGCTCAAGCTTAATCTCGCCGACGGCGCAGTCGGCACGGATTTCATCTCGATCAACCTGGAAGGCGCGTCGTTCGCCGGTTCCGCCGCCGCCACGTCCTTTTCGCAAATCGAGACGGCTTCATTTACCGGCGAGGACGGCGATCGGGGCAGCTTCTCCGTTTTCGAATCCGGCTTAAGTCCCACCCGCGATCTCGAGCTGACGGTGCAACCGAACGGAACGCTGACAACCAACATCGGCGTTACCTTGTTGAATTACGATTCGTTCCAGCTCCAGTCTGGTGACGGCAACGACAACCTGGTGGCAGGCGCCGGCAACGACACCTTCTGGGCCATGGGCGGTGATGACATCATCGTCGGCGGCGCTGGCGGCGATGCACAGCATGGCGGCGCAGGCGCGGACCGGTTCACTTTCAATTCGATCGGCGATTTCGGCCTAGGCTCGAACGACGTGATCTATGACTTTGCCTCGGCCGAGGGCGACAAGATCGACGTCCAGAATGTGATCGGCCAGTTCGCGTTCATAAGCAGCGGAGCGTTTTCCGGCCACGGCGCTGGCGAGCTGCGTTCGCAATATCTCGGCGGCGGCCTCAACAATGTGCAGGGAGACACGGACGGCAACGGCGTCGCCGATTTCTCGTTCCTGGTCTACTCGACCGGAAACTTGACGGGATCCGATTTCCTCCTTTGACCGCGCCACCTCCGATAGACTCGGAATCCGCGTAAAGGGAGGTGGCTTATCTGCCCGAACGAAGCACCCCCTCTCGAACGGTTCAGGCGCGGGCGCCTTCGATCACGCCGACGCTGTTGATGCGCAGCGCCTTGAGCACGGTGTCGACGATCGCTTCGGCGTCGAGGCCGGCGTCGGCATATTGTTTCTCGGGCCGGTCATGGTCCTGGAAGATGTCGGGGAGGCGCATCGTCCGAAGCTTTAGGCCGGCGTCGATCAAGCCGGCGTCGCTGACCATGGTGAGGACATGCGCGCCGAAGCCGCCAATCGCGGCTTCCTCGATCGTCACCGCGACTTCGTGGCTGGTGAGCAGGCGGCGGATCAGTTCCTCGTCGAGCGGTTTGGCGAAGCGCAGGTCGGCGACGCTGGTGCTGAGCCCCTTGCCCTCCAATATGTCGGCGGCGCGCTCGGCCTCTGCGAGGCGGGTGCCGAGCGAGAGGATCGCCACCTTCTTGCCCTCGCGGATCATCCGGCCCTTGCCGATCGCGAGCTGCTGCGGGGTTTCGGGATATGCCACGCCGGTGCCGTTGCCGCGCGGATAGCGCACCGCGATCGGGCCGCTGTCGTGCAGCGCCATGGTGTGGACCATGTGGACCAGCTCAGCCTCGTCGGCGGCCGCCATGATCACGAAATTGGGAAGCGTGCCGAGGAAGGCGAGATCGAAGCTGCCGGCATGGGTGGCGCCATCGGCGCCGACCAGCCCGGCGCGGTCCATCGCGAAACGGACCGGCAGATTCTGGATCGCGACATCGTGCACGACCTGGTCATAGGCGCGCTGCAGGAAGGTCGAGTAGATTGCGCAGAACGGTCGATAGCCCTGCGCGGCAAGACCGGCGGCAAAGGTCACGCCATGCTGTTCGGCGATGCCGACGTCGAACATGCGATCGGGAAACCGTTCGGCAAATTTGTCGAGACCGGTGCCCGACGGCATCGCGGCGGTGATCGCAACGATCTTCGGATCGCGTTCGGCCTCGCCGATCAGCGCCTTGGCGAAGATGCCGGTATAGCTCGGCGCGCCAGGCGGAGCCGATGCCTGTACGCCCGAAATGACGTCGAATTTCTGGACGCCATGATATTTGTCGGCCGCGGCCTCGGCCGGAGCATAGCCCTTGCCCTTCTTGGTCACGACGTGGACGAGCATCGGGCCCTCGGCGGCGTCGCGGACGTTCTCCAATATCTCGACCAGCTGCTCGACATTGTGGCCGTCAACCGGCCCGACATAATAAAAGCCGAGCTCCTCGAACAAAGTGCCGCCGGTGGCCAGGCCGCGCGTGAACTCCTCGAGCTTGCGGGCGAATCGGTGCAGCGAATCGGGCAGCTTGCGCACGAGGCGCTGCGCGAGCTGGCGGATGGTCAGATATTTGTTCGACGACACCAGCCGCGCGAGATAGTGCGACAGCCCGCCGACGGGCGGCGCGATTGACATGTCGTTATCGTTGAGGATGACGACCAGCCGGTTGCCCGCTGCCCTGGCGTTGTTCATCGCCTCATAGGCCATGCCGGCGCTCATCGCGCCGTCGCCGATCACCGCGACTGCCTTGCCCGGCGCCTCGGCCAATTTGTTGGCGACGGCAAAGCCGATCGCGGCTGAAATGCTGGTCGAGCTGTGCGCGGCGCCGAACGGATCATATTCGCTTTCGGCGCGGCGGGTGAAGCCGGACAGGCCCCCACCCTGGCGCAGGCTGCGGATGCGCTCGCGGCGGCCGGTGATAATCTTGTGCGGATAGGCCTGGTGGCCGACGTCCCAGATCAGCCGGTCGCGCGGCGTATCGAACACATAGTGCAGCGCGACCGTGAGCTCGACGACGCCGAGGCCGGCACCGAGATGCCCGCCGGTCGCGGAAACGGCGGAGATGGTTTCGGCGCGCAGCTCATCGGCGAGCTGGCGCAGGCGTTCGCGCGGGAGATGCCGCAATTCGTCAGGCGTGCCGACCGTATCGAGCAACGGCGTAAACGGACGGTCGGTCATGAAGAACGCACTTCCTTTCCCGGGCGCGCTTCTAGCCCGAAGCCCCACCGGTGTCGAATGCCGATCCTGCCGGAAGTGAACTAATTTTTGCATCGCAGCCGAAACAAATCCGGATGCGATCTTAGTCCTAGTCGCAATCGGCGCAGCGACCGCGTACCTCGATCACCGGGCGATCGGGAGCAAATCCCGCCTGCCTGGCGGCGGCGCGAACACCGCCGGTAATCCGGTCATCGTCGATATGCGTGGTCTGCCCGCAATTGTCGCAAATCAGGAAGATGCAATCGTGCAGGCAATCGGGATGATCGTTGGCGATATAGGCATTGGCGCTCTCAACCCGGCGCGCAAGATTGGAGCTCACGAACAGGTCGAGAATCCGATAGACGCTGTTGGCGGCGACACGGCGACCCTGCGACTGCGAGACCTTTTCGGCGATATCATAAGCGGATGCGGGCCGATCGAAACTGGACAATGCGTCGAAGATGGCTTCGCGCATCGTGGTCCATTGCTCGCCCGCCTTTTCCATCGTCGCCTTGGCTGCGTGCGACAATGCCTCTCCGGCGTGGCTGTGATGAACATGGGGCATGTATGCGATTTAGGTACTTTAGTGCAGTGTAACAAGCATAGTATATCGTAACCGCGTACACACGTCGCGTCAGAGAACCGCCCTGCGGTTGAGGTCGTGGCCGAGGGCCAGGATCAACACACCAACCATCGTATAGGCCACCTCAGTCGGACTATGCGGCAGCGTGAGCGCACCCGCCATCACGCCGAGCCCAAGCCCACCGACCGCGGACGGCATCATGAAGCCATGTTCCCAGACCCCACGGCCAAGCGCGGCCGCGCCGATCACGATCGCAATCGTCAGACCGACCTCATGGATTTCGGGCGCGACAAGGATGCCGCCAGCCGAGGCGAGCAGGGCGATCAGGACCGAAGTGGCAAGGCAATGGACAAGGCAAAGGCCCGACAGGCCGATCGCCAGCCGGTCCAAAATTCCACTGCTTCCTGTTTTCGCAAACATTCTCAAATCGCCCTGTGGCGTCTATATGGTTGGTGCCGCGAAGTTACAACATAACATTTCACGGAAGGTTGCAAAAAAGCTGCGGATTGTAACGCCCAAAGCACAGTCATTTGAGCGATCCGCAATCCGGCGCATCGGCCCGCAAAGTTGCGATTGGCAAGGCTCGCGGCTGCGCCCATAGCGCGGCAATGGCTTCGCAGGCACAGGACGTTCCGGTAGCGCGCGCGTCGGCGCGGCCGCAAGCGCTGGCCAATTGGCTGCTGATCGTCGCCGCGCTGATCTTCCTGATGGTGGTGGTCGGGGGCATAACGCGGCTGACCGAATCGGGCCTTTCGATCACGCGCTGGCATCCGATTTCGGGGACAATCCCGCCACTCACGACCGCGCAATGGCAAGAGGAATTCGACGCCTATCGCGCGACGCCCGAATATCTGAAGGTCAATCGCGGTATGACGCTCGACGCGTTCAAATCGATCTTCTTCTGGGAATATATCCACCGGCTGCTGGGGCGCGTGATCGGGCTCGCCTTCGCCGTCCCTTTGCTAGGGTTCGCGTGGCGCCGGGCGATTCCGCGAGGCTATGGCTGGCGGCTGACGATCATTCTCGCGCTCGGCGGACTGCAGGGCGCGATCGGCTGGTGGATGGTCGCGTCGGGGCTCGTCGACCGGCCCGACGTCAGCCACATCCGGCTGGCCGTCCATTTGCTGACCGCGCTGCTCATCTTCGGCTGCATCATCTGGACCGCCCTCGACATGGGCGCGCTGGCCGAAAAGCCGGACTCAAAGCCCGCACGGGTCCCGACGCTGGCGATATGGACCCTCTCGCTGCTGGCGCTGCAGCTGATGTTCGGCGCGTTCGTCGCCGGGCTCGACGCGGGCTATGCATTCAACAGCTGGCCGCTGATGGGCGACTCCTTGTTTCCGGCGGAGACGCCGATGCTGACGCCGTTTCTGGCCAATTTCGCCGACAATCCGATCGTCGTGCAGTTCGTCCACCGCTGGCTCGCCTTCGCAGTCGCGGCGATGGCGATGGCGCTCGCCTGGAAGGCCTGGCAACGCAAGTTCGAGCGCGCGGCGGGGCTATTGTGCGCGGTGGTCGGTGCACAGATCATGCTCGGCATCTCGACCTTGCTGAGCGGCGTCAGGATAGAGATTGCTGTCATGCACCAGGCAATGGCAGTGATGCTGCTGACGGCGGTGCTGGTGACCGCGCATCGCCTCGCGAGCCCGGACAAAGGAGCGGCAACATGAGCGATCTCCGGACCGGTACGCTGGTCAGCGTCTATGCGGTGTTCGGCAGCGACGACGAAGCGCAGAGGATCGGCCGGGCGATGGTCGAGCAAAGGCTCGCGGCCTGCGTCAATATCCTAGGGCCCTGCCGTTCGATCTACCGCTGGCACGGCCAGGTCACCGAGACCGACGAAGTGACGGCGATCTTCAAGACCACTGCGGGCGAAGCAGCCGTTCTGATCGATGCGATCGTCAAGCTGCACAGCTATGAAGTGCCCGCGGTGGTGGCCTGGCCGATCAGCGACGAGCAGGAAGCGCTGCGTGCATGGGTAGTGCAGAATAGCGGCAGGTAATATAATACCTCTCGCCAAATGCGCGCTTTTCCTTGACTTCGGGCGTCCTCGCTGCCAATTCGCCGCCATCAGCGCCGCTCCTTTGGGGCGGCGCGCTTCGTTTCAAGAAGGTCTTGGCCCATGAAGGCGCTGATGAAGACCACCAAGTCGGTAAAGCCGGCCGAGGTGGAGAAGAAATGGCATCTGATCGATGCCGACGGACTGGTGGTCGGGCGCGTCGCGTCGATCATCGCCAATATATTGCGCGGCAAGCACAAGCCGAGCTTCACCCCGCACGTCGACTGCGGCGACCATGTCGTCGTGATCAATGCCGACAAGGTCAAGTTCACCGGCAAGAAGCTGGCCGACAAAATCTATTACAAGCACACCGGCTATGTCGGCGGCATCAAGGCGGTGACCGCCGGCAAGATTTTGGAAGGGCGCTTTCCCGAGCGTGTCCTCGAAAAGGCGGTGGAGCGGATGATCCCGCGCGGCCCGCTTGGGCGCGACCAGATGCGCGCGCTGCATCTCTACAGCGGCACCGAGCATCCGCACGGCGGCCAGACTCCTGAACTTCTCGATGTCGCGGCGATGAACCGCAAGAACAAGGTGGGTGCGTAATGTCCGACACGCGTCAATCGCTTTCCGATCTCGCAGCGCTGGCCGCCGGCGAGCAGGCTCCGGCAGCACCGCCGCCGACAGCAGCCGGCGAAGAGGCTGCGGCACCGCCGCCTCCGCCGCGCGTCGAAACCCCGCTGCGCGAGCAGCAGCTCGATGCGCAGGGCCGCGCTTATGCGACCGGCCGCCGCAAGGACGCCGTCGCCCGCGTCTGGATCAAGCCCGGCAGCGGCGCGATCCTGGTCAACGGCCGCGACCAGACCGTCTATTTCGCGCGCCCGACGTTGCGCCTCGTCATCAACCAGCCGTTCGACATTGCCGAGCGCCAGGGCCAGTATGACGTCGTCTGCACGGTGAGCGGCGGCGGGCTTTCGGGCCAGGCCGGCGCGGTCAAGCATGGCATCAGCCAGGCACTGACGCGCTTCGAGCCGGCGCTGCGCAGCGTCGTCAAGAGTGCCGGATTCCTGACCCGCGATTCGCGCGTCGTCGAGCGCAAGAAGTACGGCCGCGCCAAGGCACGCCGCAGCTTCCAGTTCTCGAAGCGCTAATTCCAACCGCGCCTTCTCCCTCGAGGGAGAAGGTTGGATGAGGGTGTTCGGGGTTCGAGTAAAATCGTCAACCCCCGACACCCTCACCTCAATCCTCCTCCCTCAAGGGAGAGGAAGTAACTCTGCGGCCTAATCCGCAACTGCGGTGGTCTCCAGGCGTGCGTGGCTGCCCTCTTCGCTTGGGTTGACCTTCAGGCCGAAGATCATCTTCACTTTGCCGGCGAGCGACATGTCGGCTTCCCAAAGCTCGGCGTCGTCGATGTCGAACCTCAACAGAGCGAGGTTGGGATCGCTCTTGCCGCCCGGAAACCAGGCTTCGGCTTGCTTGTTCCAGAGCTTGTCGATCTGGGCGCGGTCGTCGTCGACGCGGGCGGTGCCGGACAGACATGCGAAGAAATCCTGTCCCTTGGACACGAACTGCAGCATCGCGCGTCCGCCCTTTGCCATGCGATTGTCGCGGCCGATGAAGAAATAAAGCCGGTCGACCTGGTCCTTGTCGAGCTGGACCGTCAGCGGCTCATGATGCCCGCCTCCTTCGAGGCCGATCATGACGAAAGGCCCGGCGGTCATCTTGTCCCAGAGATGTTTCTTCAACTCACGTGCGTCAGACATAAATGGCTCCTATTGATGTAGGAGTGGAAACGACGCGCGGGCCGGAAGTGTCCCGGCAGAACCGGCTATTACCTGCTCTACTGTCAGATCCGCAGCTGGCTCCCGAGCTCGATGACGCGGTTGGTGGGCAGTTTGAAAAACTCCATCGCGCTTTCGGAGCTTTGCATCATCCAGGCGAACAGCCGCTCTCGCCATAGCGCCATGCCGGGCCGTTCGCGGGCGGCGATCAGCTTCTGACGGCCGAGGAAAAAGCTGGTGCTCATCATGTCGAAACCGCCGCCGCAGCCGTCGAACCGAACCAGATCGGAAGGAACGTCGACTTCCTCCATGAAGCCGTAATGGAGGATCACGCTGTAGAAGCCCTTGCCGGCGGAACGGACCTCGAGTCGCTTGGCGGCAGGGACATGCGGTACGTCTTCGACCTGGACGTTCAGGATCAGCACGCGTTCGTGGATCACCTGATTGTGCTTCACATTGTGGAGCAGCGCGGACGGAACGGCATCCGCCGAGGTTGACATGAATACCGCCGTGCCGCGCACCCGGTGGGTGCCAGCGGCAGACTTGATGAATACTGCCAGCGGGAGCGCATCCTCCTCAATCCGGCGCTTCATAAGGGCACGGCCGGTGGCCCAGGTCGTCAGCACGGTGAAAATGATCGCGGCAACGAGCAGCGGAAACCAGCCGCCATCGGCGATCTTGGTGACGTTCGAGGCGAAGAAGATCGCATCGACGGCGAGGAACAGGCCGATCGCGAGCGTCGCGAGGATGCGGTTCCACTTCCAGACTTGGAATACCAGTACGGCGAGCATCATCGTCGTGATCATCATCGTGCCGCTGACGGAAATCCCATAGGCGGCAGCGAGCCGGGTCGATTCACCGAAGCCGAGGACGAGCAGGACGACCATCACGAGCAGGCCCCAGTTGACCATCGGAATGTAGATCTGGCCGGCCGCGCGCGCGCTGGTGTGGGCGATACGAAGGCGCGGAAGGAAACCGAGCTGGATCGCCTGGTGGGTCACCGAGAAGGCGCCGGAAATGACCGCCTGGCTGGCGATAATCGTGGCTGCGGTCGCGACGAACACCAAAGGCAGGCGTGCCCATTCGGGTGCCATCAGGAAGAACGGGTTCTGCGCCGCCGCCGGATCGTCGAGCAGCAGAGCCCCCTGCCCCATATAGTTGAGCATCAGGCACGGATAGACGAGCGACAGCCAGGAGAAAGCGATCGCGCGGCGTCCGAAATGGCCCATATCGGCATAGAGCGTCTCGGCGCCGGTCACTGCGAGAAACACCGAACCCATCGCGAGGAAGGCGAGCTTCGGGTCGAATAGGAAGAAACGGACGGCCCAGTGCGGGCTCAGGATTTCGAGGATTTCGGGATGCTTGACGATGTTCATCACGCCAAGCACCGCGAGCGCCGCAAAGTAGATCAGGACGACGGGTCCGAAGATCGCGCCGACGCGGGCCGTGCCGCGCGACTGCACGAGGAAAAGACCAATGAGAATGACGATCGCGATCGGCACCACCAGCGGCTGCAGACTCGACTCCGCGACGGTCAATCCCTCCACGGCTGATAACACCGAAATAGCCGGAGTAATGATCGCATCGCCGTAGAAGAGCGCGGTTGCGAGCACCCCAAGAGTGACCAGGGCGCCAGTCCATCTCGCGGTTCCGAGGTTGCGCGAGATCATCGACAGCAAGGCGAAAGATCCGCCCTCGCCCTTGTTGTCGGCGCGCATCGTCACGAGCACATATTTGAGCGTGACGATAAGCATCAGCGACCAGAAGATCAGGCTGAGGACACCGAAGATGTGTAACCGGTCGATCGCCAGCGGGTGCGCGCCGATGAAAGTCTCCTTCATCGCGTAGAGCGGCGAGGTGCCGATGTCGCCGTAGACGACGCCGATCGCCCCCAGCATCAATGCGGGGAGCGAGTGCTTATGCATTTCGACCGGCAAGTCCGCGGGCGCGACTGCCGTTTGCCTGGTTGTTTTCATGCCCGCGGATGTGGGCGTGAGGGCCATAAAGATTCCATGCGGATTTCATATGGCCGGCGTAAAGAAAGCGCGGGGAATCCCGGGTTCGCTACTCGACTGGCGCCATTATCGGGTTCACTTATTGGTGATGGTTGACCTTCCCTTCAGCGAGCGCACGGCTGCCGCAAAGCTTCGGAACTATGCCGAAGCCCTGCTGCTGGTCGCGGCATCCACCCTCGTCGGTCTCATCCTTGCGCCGCGATGGGGTAATTCGGCCGTCGACCTGCTTTTTCTTCCGGCCGTGTTGGGCGCAGCAGTGCTGGGCGGCCTCCGGCCAGCACTATTGGCCGCGCTGGCGTCGGCGCTGGCCTATAATTTCTTCTTCACCGCGCCGCATTTCAATTTCAGGATAGACGACCCGAACGACATCGTCACGGTCGTCGTCCTGTTCGCAGTCGCATTGGTCACCAGCCAGCTCGCAGCCGGAATCCGCAAGCAGGCGCGTATCGCCAGCGCGCATGCAACCCGCAACGCGACCATCGCCAGCCTTGCGCGACGCCTGCTCAGCTGCACGAGCGCGCGCGAGATTGCCGAGGTCAGCACCAGTGAACTGGCGACGATATTCGACTGCAACGCATTGATGGTCGAGAACGGCACGGAGCCGCACATGCTGGCGAGCGCGCCGGCGGCGGTGCAGCTCACCCCCAGTGACGTTGCCGCCGTTGCTCTGACCCTCAGCGCCGGCGAGCGGCTCGGCCGGGGCCTCAAGCGCGCGGTGCCGACCGAATGGCAGTTCCATCCGGTGAAATCCGGCAGTGCCGTGCTCGCGGCACTGGCAATCGCCCGCGACGACGGGACGCCGCCGGTTCGGGCCGACCAATTACCGCTGCTCGAGAATTTGCTCGATCAGGTGGCGCTGGCGCTGGAGCGCGCGCGGCTCGAAGGCGAGGCGCGCGAATTCGCCCAGCTGCGCGAACGCGACCGGATCCGTTCGGTGCTGCTGTCGACGATCGCACAGGATCTTGGGCCGTCGCTCACCACCATAGCAAATAGCGCGCGCGAATTGCGGCGCAACGGATCGGGCGACAAGGCGCTCGTGTCCGCAGTCGCTTCGGAAGCCGCCAAACTCGAACGCTATCTGGCCAATCTCGCCGATCTCGGCCCCGAGAGGGAGGATGCACCGCTGAGGGTCCGCGGAGTCACGGTCGACTTGCTTCAGCGCGCCGTTTCTCGCGACGGAATCGCAGTCCACCTGACGCCGAAAGAATATGCCGTGCTCGCCGAGCTAGCGAAGCATCCGGGCCGCGTGCTGAACCACGCGCATCTGCTGCGCGCCGCCTGGGGCCCGGCGCAGGAAGGCCAGACCGAATATCTGCGCGTGGCCGTTCGGGGATTGCGTCAGAAGCTGGAGCGCGATCCCTCGCACCCGGAGATCATCATAAACGAGCCGGCGGTCGGATATCGCCTGTCCGTGGCGACTGAAGCCTGAGGGCGTCGCGCTATTCCCGCGCGCGCAGCTGCTGGACGAACTGCCAGGCGACGCGGCCCGAGCGGGAGCCGCGCTCCATCGACCACTGCAGGGCCTGGGTTCGCAGCGTGTCAGACTCCACCGTCAGGCCGAATTGGCCGACGTAGGAGGAGACCATCGCCAGATAGGTTTCCTGATCGATCGGGTGGAAGCCGATCCAGAGGCCGAAGCGGTCCGACAGCGACACTTTCTCCTCGACCGCATCGCCGGGATTGATCGCGGTCGACTGCTCATTCTCGATCATCGACCGCGCCAGCAGGTGGCGGCGGTTCGAGGTCGCGTAGAAGAGCACGTTTTCGGGCCGCCCTTCGACGCCGCCCTCAAGCAAGGCCTTCAGCGATTTATATTGGGATTCGCCCTCGTCGAACGACAAATCGTCGCAAAACAGGATAAAGCGGCGCGGCGAAAGGCGCATGCGGTCGAGTAGCTCGGCGAGCCGTGCGATCTCGTCGCGCTGGATCTCGACCAAGACAAGATGATCCGCGCGGCCGCGATTGACGGCGCCGTGCACGGCCTTGACCAGCGAGCTCTTGCCGGTACCGCGCGCACCCCACAGCAAGGCATTGTTGGCCGGTCTGCCGTCGGCGAAGGCAATTGTGTTGGCGAGCAAAGTGGCCTTTTGCCGGTCGATGCCGAGCAGCAGGTCGAGTTCCAGCGGCCGCGTATCCGCGACTGCCACGAGCCGGTCCTCCGCGCCGCGCCAGGCAAAGGCATCAGCGTCGTCAAAGCCTGCGGACGGTGTGGCATGCGGCGGGGCCATGCGCTCAAGCGCCTCGGCGATGCGCGCCAGCAGAGCGCGATCGTCGTCGTTCAACGCTGGTTTGCCATGATCAGGCATGGATGGAGGTTGTGCTCAAGCGCATGGCGACGCGGCATATGAGACTGCGGGAGTCGCCGCAAGGGCGCCAAATCCTACCTTCGCGTCAGCTTGTCGGCCGGAGGCTTGGTGTCGACGGTGACGTGGGTGGACAGGCCGGCGATCATGCGGCGGTCAGGCTTGCCGTCGATGGCGATGCGGACCGGCACGCGCTGCGTCACCTTGACCCAGTTGCCGGTCGCATTCTGCGCGGGAAGGATGGAGAATTCCGAGCCGGTTCCAGCACCGATGCTTTCGACATGGCCGCGCAAATCCAGGTCGGGGTAGGCGTCGAACTTTATCTTTGCAGGTTGGCCGACCGCCATCCGTGTGAGGTCGGTTTCCTTGAAATTGGCCTGGACCCAGGCCTTGTCGCTGCGCACGACCGTGACCATAGGCACGCTCTGGATCACCATATTGCCGACCTGCAGGCGCTGGGTCTGGCTGGCATAGCCATCCGATGGTGCGCGGACGACGGTGCGGGCAAGGTTCAGTGCCGCCTGGTCGCGCGCGGCATAGGCAGCCTGCAGCGCAGGTTCGGAAGAAGGGTCGCCGCCACGCAGCGCCGCGCGCTTGTTGGCGAATGCGGCTTTGGCGTTCGACAGCCGTTCGCGCGCTTCCTGCACTGCATGCATCGCCTCGTCGTAGCGAGCCCGCGTGGTGAAGCCGCGCCGCATCAATTCGGCCTGACGGTCGAACGAGCGTTGGGCGAAGCCGAGATTGGCCTGCGCCCCGAGAATGTCGGCGCTGGTGCCGGAGAGTTCCGCCTGCGCCTCGGCCACATCGACGCCGGCCTGCGCAATCTGCGCCTGCGCCTGTTCGAGCGCGATCTTGAACGGGCGGGGATCGATCCGGAACAGGAGATCGCCCTTGCGGACCGGCTGGTTCTCACGGACCCCGACCTCGACGATGACCCCGGCCACCTCGGCGGCGATCGAGACCTTGTCCTGCTGGACATAGGCATTGTCGGTCGACACATAACGGCCCGACGTCAGCCAGAGATAGCCGCCGATCAGCAGGATCAGGAGGGGCACGGAGAACATGATGAGGTGCGTGCGCTGCCTGTTGCGGCCGGGCGCGACATCTTCGTCGGCGTCAGCCGTCCCCGCCGCCGTAATCACCCCCTCTTTCATGAAGCCTTCCGTGCCGCCGCTGCGCCGCTTTTTGTCAGATTGGACCGGATCCGAGCCAATATATCACGCGCGAACGCCTGATCGGCCTCGGAAATGCCAGTGAGCGCGAGGCTGTTGCATTGATCGCCGAGAACGTAAATCCCGGCGATCAGCGGACCGGCCTTGTCGGTCAGATGAATGTTCCAGGCGCGCCTGTCGACCTCGTCGCGCCGCCGCTCGACCAGCCCGGCCTCTTCGAGGCGATCGATCATTCGGCACAAGGTGATCGGCTCGACATCGAGGATCTCGGCAAGCTCGACCTGGCGAAGTCCTCCACGCCGCGACAGCGATAGGAGCACCCGGCATTGCGCGCGAGTCACTCCGAGGACCGAGGAACGGCGGTCGAAATCGCGGCGCATCAGTCGCGCAGTCTCAGCTATGTCTAACCCGAACTCCATGGCACAGACATATTGAGTGTGCTTATTATATACAAGTCCGGCTAAGCCCACCGAGATTGGCGGGCTGGCTCAATAAGGTGCGCCGCCCCACCAGGGCATCTGCCCGTAATAGGAATAGACGAGCTCGTCCTCCGAGCGCTCGCGTGGGCGATCAGCGAGATCGACCTGGAGCGCCGGTGCTTTCTCGAGCGTCGCCTTGTCGAGATCGACGACATAGCCGTCACGCCTGGAATCATATTCAAGCATCTGCCAGGGGATCGGGTGGACCATCGCGCCCATGCCTAGGAAGCTGCCGAACGAGAGCAAGGCATAAGCAACCGTGCCGCTCTGCTTGCCGATCATCACCGAGTGAATCTTGCCGATCTTTTCGCCGCCCCTGTCGAACACCGGCGTGCCTTCGACGCGCCGCGACGAAATGAGTTCATGGCCCCGATCCTGGATATCGACTTCAGGTGCCCGTGCATCGCTTTCCAAGTTCAGCCTCCATGGAATGTTGCGGAAGAAGAACGAAGCTGGAGCGGCGGCGTTCCGAACCGCCCCGCGCTTGACACGGCTACTGCGCTCACGGTCTATCGGCGGATGCCGCGCTGGCGGCGGCTGTTCGGGGAACCAAGATGGAGACTGGGGGAGCATCGCACGGCATCTCGCTGTCCGAAGCAACACGCACCTGGGCCAAGATCGCCGCATTGAGCTTCGGCGGCCCGGCCGGGCAGATCGCGATCATGCACCGCATCCTGGTCGAGGAAAAGCGCTGGATCGGCGAGGCGCGTTTCCTGCACGCGCTCAATTTCTGCATGCTGCTGCCCGGACCGGAAGCGCAACAGCTCGCAACCTATATCGGCTGGCTGCTCCACAAGACCAGGGGCGGCCTGATCGCGGGCGGACTGTTCATAATGCCCGGGCTGATCGCAATCATGGCGTTGTCATGGCTGTACGCAGGATTCGGTCATCTCGATGCGGTCGAAGCGTTGTTCTTCGGCTTGAAAGCGGCAGTGCTTGCGATCGTACTCGACGCGGTGCGGCGGATCGGAAGCCGCACGCTGACCAACAATCCCAAGCGCCTGATAGCGGCCACAGCCTTCGCGGCGATCTTCCTTTTCAATGCCCCGTTTCCGCTGATCATCCTCGCCGCCGGACTGATCGGCTACGCTGCCGGGCGCAGTGGATCGAGGGCATTTGCCGCCACCACGGGCAGCCACGCAGCGACAGGCGGCCTCCTGGTGCGCGACGAAGACAGCGCGCTCGGTGCGGATATCCCCGACCATGCGCGCGCCGACCGGGCCTGGTCGCTCAGGATCGGCTCGGCCTTGCTGCTGCTCTGGCTGGGTCCGGTCGCCGTACTGCTGGCCGCTTTCGGCACCGACAATATATTCAGCCAGATCGCACTCTTCTTCTCGAAGATGTCGGTCGTGACCTTCGGCGGCGCCTATGCGGTCCTGGCCTATGTCGCGCAGCAGGCAGTGGGGACGTTCGGATGGCTGCAACCCGGCGAGATGCTCGATGGATTGGGGATGGCAGAGACGACCCCGGGGCCGCTGATCATGGTCACGCAATTCGTCGGGTTCATGGGCGCGTTCCGCGATGCGGGCGGGCTGCATCCGATGATTGCGGGCACGTTAGGCGGACTGCTGACGACCTGGGTTACGTTCGTGCCCTGCTTCCTCTGGATTTTCCTGGGCGCGCCGTTCGTCGAGAGACTGCGGGGCAACCAGGCATTGGCCGGGGCGCTCGCGGCGATCACTGCTGCGGTGGTCGGCGTGATACTCAACCTCGCAATCTGGTTTGCGGTCCACAGCCTGTTCGGTGAGGTGGAGCCTTTTCGAGCCGGCCCCCTGCGCGTGGACGTGCCGGTCTGGAGTACCCTTAGAACCGGCGCGTCCCTGCTGAGCCTCGCGGCAGTCATCGCAATTTTCCGGTTCAGAATCGGCGCGATCAGGGTTCTCGCCGCCTGCGCCGCCGCGGGGATGGTAGGTTGGGTGGCCGGCATCTGATAAGAGCGGCGTCGAAACGATTTCTTCTCCCAAGCATTGTTTCCGAAATTCTGCCTGCGGCGTGCCACAGTCGGAAGCTGCGTAAATCGGGATGAAAGAAACGAATGTTGGAGCGGCTGAAGGGCGACAATGCGAGGACCGGTATCATCGGCCTGGACGATGTGCTGGCCGGTGGGTTTGAGCGCGGTCGCGTATTCCTGGTTGAAGGAAGTCCCGGGACCGGCAAGACGACAATCGCGATGCAGTATCTGATGGCGGGCGCCGCGGCCGGCGAGAAATGCCTTTACGTTACGCTGTCCGAGACAGAGGACGAGCTTCGATCGAGCGCCCGGTCGCACGGTTGGTCGCTGGATGGAGTGGACATCTTCGAACTGGTTCCGCCCGAAAGTCTGCTCGACGAGGAACAGCAGCAAAGCCTGCTTTATTCATCCGATCTCGAGCTTGGTGAAACCACCAAGCGGATTTTCGAGGCCTTCGAGAACGAGCAACCCGATCGCATAGTGCTCGACAGCCTTTCGGAAATCCGCCTGCTCGCGCAGAGTTCGCTGCGCTACCGCCGCCAGATCCTGGCGCTCAAACACTATTTTGCGCGGCATAATGCAACCGTCCTGATGCTCGATGATCTCACGACCGAGCTGAACGACAAGACCGTGCACAGCGTTGCGCACGGAGTTCTGGCGCTCGAGGAGGTGGCGCGCGAATATGGTGCCGAACGGCGGCGGATGCGGGTGATCAAATATCGCGGGCGCCGTTTTCGCGGCGGCTACCACGACTTTGCGATCAAGACCGGCGGGATCGAGACATTCCCGCGGCTGGTTTCGGCAGAACACAAGCGGGACTTCGCGCGCGACGTGCTGCCGTCCAAGACCAAGGAGATCAACGCGCTGCTCGGCGGCGGAGTGGAGCGCGGATCGAGCGTCCTGATCCTGGGCCCCGCCGGGACCGGCAAATCGCTGCTGTCGCTCACCTTCGTTGCCGGCGCGGCCGAACGCGGCGAAACCTCGGCAATGTTCGTGTTCGACGAGGAACTGGGGCTGCTGTTCGAGCGGGCCATGGGCCTGGGCATCGATATCCAAGCCCTGGTCGACGCAAAGAAACTTGTAATCGAGCAGGTCGACGCGGCCGAGCTTAGTCCGGGCGAGCTGTCTTCGCGCGTGCGAATCTGCGTCGAGGAACATGGCGCGCGCACGATCATCATCGACAGCCTCAACGGCTACCAGATGTCGATGCCGGAGGAAAACGCTCTCATCCTGCACATGCACGAGTTGCTGCAATATCTAAACCGGCAGGGTGCAACGACCTTTCTCACCGTCGCGCAACACGGGCTTGTCGGGGACATGAAGTCTCCGGTCGACATCACCTATCTCGCCGATACCGTGATCCTGCTGCGCTATTTCGAGGCCATGGGGCGGGTGCGACGGGCAATGTCGGTGGTCAAGAAGCGCACCAGCGCGCATGAGGATACGATCAGGGAATACCGGATCGGAAAATCGGGGATCTCGCTCGGCGAGCCCCTGACCGATTTCCAGGGCGTGTTGCGCGGTGTGCCGGAGCTGTTGAGCGACGCCGGCAGCCTTTTGAAAGAAGACACTGTTTGATCCCTGAATTCTCCGAGCGCGCGATCATTCTGGCTCCGGGCGGACGCGACGCGCAGATCGCCGCCGGGATGCTGACCGAAGCGGAGATGCGCTCGCACGTGTGCGGGTCGCTCGACGAGGTGGTCATCGAACTGGCGAGCGGCGCCGGTTTCGCATTGTTCACCGAAGAGCCGCTCGTTGGCGCGGATCTCCGCCCGCTGAGCGCATGGATCGAAGGGCAGCCCGAATGGTCGGATTTTCCATTCGTCCTGCTGACACGGCGCGGCGGGGGATTGGAGCGTAATCCGGCCGCCGGCCGTTATTTGGACACGCTCGGCAACGTCACCTTCCTGGAACGGCCGTTCCATCCCACCACGCTGGTGAGCCTCGCGCAGGCGGCGATCCGCGGCCGGCGCAGGCAATATGAAGCGCGTGCCCGGCTGATCGCGCTGCACGAGCTTGCACAATCGCTGGAACGACAGGTCGAAGAGCGTACCGCAGCGCTGAGCGCCGGCGAAGCGCGGATGCGCGCGATCTTCGAGACCAACTATCAATATCAGGGCCTGATGGCGGTCGACGGAACCTTGCTCGACGCCAACCGGACTTCGCTGGAGGGAATCGGGGCAACGCGCGATCAGGTGATTGGCCGCAAATTCTGGGACACGCCCTGGTTCACCGAAACGCCCGGCATGGTCGAGAGGGTAAGGGTAGCGGTGGCCGCGGTCGCCGCCGGTGAAAGCATTCGCGAGGAAATCCAGGTCAAGCTTCCGATCGGCTGGCGTTCGTTCAATTTCGGGATGCGGCCGATCCGCGATTCGCGGGGCGTTATCACCGGCATCGTGCCCGAAGCCGTCGACATCACCGAGCGGAGAATCACCGAAGAGGCGCTTCGCCAATCGCAGAAGCTCGAAGCAATGGGCCAGCTGACGGGTGGTGTGGCGCATGATTTCAACAATCTGCTGACCCCGATCATCGGCAGCCTCGACATGCTGCAGCGCCACAATGTCGGCAACGACCGCGAGCGCCGGCTGATCGATGGCGCGCTGCAGTCGGCCGAACGCGCGCGAATGCTGGTGCAGCGGCTGCTTGCCTTCGCGCGACGCCAGCCGTTGCAGCCAAGGCCGGTCGAGATCGCGGCTCTGGTCGAAGGCATGGGCGACCTGGTCGCAAGCACCACCGGCCCCAAGATCAAGGTCGTCATCGAAGCACCGAACGACCTTCCGCACGCGCTGGCCGATCCTAACCAGCTCGAGATGGCGCTGCTCAATCTGAGCGTCAATGCGCGCGACGCGATGCCCAATGGCGGAACGCTGCGGATCACTGCATCGTGCGAGACCCTCGGCCGAACCCATTCGACCCGATTGCCGCCCGGCGACTATATCCGCCTGTCGGTCGGCGACACCGGCTGCGGGATGGACAAGGCAACCATCGAGCGGGCAATCGAGCCATTTTTCTCGACGAAAGGCCTGGGCCAGGGCACCGGACTCGGCCTGTCGATGGTGCACGGGCTCGCTTCGCAGCTGGGCGGCGCGCTGACCATTTCGAGCCAGGTCAATATCGGTACCAATATCGACCTGTGGCTGCCGGTGACATCCGAGAAATCGGAGCCCCAGGCGCACCTCAAGGCTGTCGACAGCGTCACGCATTCAGGACGCGCGTTACTGGTCGACGACGAGGAGCTGGTGCGCGCGAGCACGGCGAACATGCTGAGCGACCTTGGCTATCAGGTCACCGAAGCCGCTTCGGCGGCCGAAGCGATGATGCTGGTCGATGCCGGCTCGGAGTTCGAGTTGCTCGTCACCGACTATCTGATGCCTGGGGCCAACGGCGCCGAACTCGCGCGCCAGATGCAGACGATTCGGCCGGGAATGCCAGTGCTGGTTATTTCGGGCTATGCAGATGCGGAGGGTATTGCCCCCGACCTTCCACGGCTCACCAAGCCATTCCGCCAGGATGAACTGGCGGCGATGATCACCGCGGCGGCAGCCACGCATATTCTCCCGGTCCTTCACTAAGCCGCGTCGCGTTACCGGTAGGTTTCGCGCGCTTATGCCGATATCGTGACCTCCGATTGCTGGGAGACTCTTGGTGCTGCGGACGCGAACGGAGGATCGGTCGATAGACTATACCGCAACCGAGGATGTCGCCGCCGCGATCGCGCGGATCGGCCGTACCGAGGACGTACGATTCTCTCCAGACGGCAGCCGGCTCGTGCTGATCGGCCATTTCACCGACCGCCTGTTGATCCTCGACCTGGAGATGGGGGGCCCGGGCCCCGACCGGGTCGCGCTGACGGCTTTCACCGAAGTGGAATCGCCCTCGCTTGGCAGACCGCACGGAGCCGTCTGGATCGACGCCGACACGCTGATCGTTGCCAATCGTGCAGGCGCCCTTTCGGTGATCAGGATACCGGAGGCGCGGGACGCCACGGTGACGGTCGATGCCGTGCAAATAATGGGGGCAAATGGCGAAGACCTGATAAAGACGCCGGGTTCCATCGAGATAAATGCGATCGGCGACGGCCTGCTCGAGATGTTCGTCTGCAACAATTATGTCGACCATGTTTCGCGCCACCTGATCGACACGCGCAACGGCTATCAACTGATCGCAAGCGACGTGCTGGTCGACGATGTGAGCGTCCCCGACGGCATAGCGCTAAGCCCGTCGGGCCGATGGATTGCCATCAGCAATCATGAAAGCCGGGACGTCCTTATCGTCCGGGACGACCGGCGACAGGGATCGCCGGCCAGGCCGGCGGGTGCATTGACAGGAACCCGCTACCCGCACGGGCTGACATTCACACCGGACGAGCGGCATGTGCTCGTTGCCGACGCCGGCGCACCGCAGGTCCTGCTGTACAGCAGCGACGACGGGGACTGGAGCGGCGAACGGAAGCCATCCCAAGTAATCCGCACGATGAGCGATGCGCTGTTCCGCCGCGGGCACCGTTTCCCGAGCGAGGGCGGGCCCAAGGGAATGGACCTGTCGCGCGATAGCCGGATCATGGTGACGACATGCCAGGAGCAGCCACTGGCATTCTTTGACATGGAAGGCCTGATCGATTCCTCTGCCCCGGTCGAGACGCCGGGGAACGCGGTGCGCGATATTCTGGTCAGCTATCTGGTGTCGAGCCGCGCGGAGAAATTGCGCGAGGCACAGGCGATGCAGCGGGTCTTCGAATTCGACAGGAAGCTTCTCGCCGAACAGCAACAGCGTGTGAACAGGCTGCTTGCCAGCAGCTCGTGGCGCATCACTGCGCCGCTGCGATGGTTTGGCGAGCGGGTAAAGGGGCGGAAGGGCTGACCGCGGTCGGTTGACCCGGCCCGATCGTTCGTGGCAATCGGACGGCGCAGCGGAATGCATGCGGGTGTAGCTCAATGGCAGAGCAGAAGCTTCCCAAGCTTACGACGAGGGTTCGATTCCCTTCACCCGCTCCATCGTCGAGGCAGGCCGTGGTGCGGACTGTTGGATCTAGATTCCGTCCCCGACAGTTTCCTGGCCGGCATCCTGGAGGCGGGCGATGAGATCTTCCGCGCAGGCGGAAAGTGCTTTGGCGTCGGTGCTGCGGATCACGAAATTGGCACCCGCCTTGCCTTCCCGGAAGAACGGATAGCTGCCGATCTGGCAGCCGGGATGCGCACTTTCGGTATCGGCGAGCAGATCCGCGACCTCGCTCTCTGCCGCCCAGCAGCCGATCGTGCGCGACAGCAAAGGCTTGCCGCCCTCGAGCGTGCCCGACAACGAATCGAGCATGTTGGTGGTGATGTGCGGCACGCCGGCGAGGATGAAGACATTGCCGTGCTTTATTCCGGGAGCGCCGGACACCGGATTGCGAATCAGCTCGGCGCCCTCGGGCACGCGCGCCATGCGCAGCCGGGGCTCTGTCAGGCCGCCGCGTGAGGTGTAATAAGCCTCGAGCATCGCCCGCGCCTCGTCGTGAATGACGACAGGAACGCCAAGCGCCGCAGCAACCGCATCGACCGTGATATCGTCATGGGTCGGACCGATGCCGCCGGTCGTGAAGAGATAATCGTGGGCGCCGCGCAGCAGGTTGACGGCACCGACGATCGTATCGGCGACATCGGGCACGATCCTGACCTCGCCCAGCCGGATTCCCTGCAGGTTGAGCCAGCGCGCGATCTGCGCGACATTCCGGTCCTGGGTACGGCCCGACAATATCTCGTCGCCGATGATGATCAGCGCGGCGGTCCAGATACGGTCTTCGGCCATTGCGATGCGTCCATAGTGGCTATCAGAGGGGTCGCCAAGCCGCTAGCGAGCGCTTATATTCGGGTCGATGAACGAAATTCAGACCATCGCCGCTGACGAATCCTACCTGATCGGACGCGTCAACGGCATCAAGCTGCACGGGCCGGAGGGCTTTGCCGGGATGCGCGCGGCGGGCAGGCTCGCCGCGCAGATCCTCGACGCGCTTGTGCCGCACGTCGTGCCCGGCGTCACCACCGACGAGATCGACTCGATCGTGCACCGCATGACGCTCGACGGCGGCGCGGTCCCGGCAACGCTTGGCTATCGCGGTTTTACGCGCAGCTGCTGCACATCGATCAACCATGTCGTATGCCACGGCATTCCCGGCGACCGCGCCCTGAAGGATGGCGACATCGTCAACATCGACGTCACGCCCCTGCTCGACGGGTGGCATGGCGACAGCAGCCGCATGTTCCTGGTCGGCGACGTGCCGGTCAAGGCGCGGCGGCTGGTCGAGGTGACCTATGAATCGATGATGCGCGGCATCGCGCAGGCCAAGCCCGGCAACCATCTCGGCGACATCAGCCATGCGATCCAGAGTTTTGCCGAAGGTCATCGCTACAGCGTCGTGCGAGACTTCTGCGGCCATGGCGTTGGCCGCGACTTCCATTCCTCACCCGAAGTCGTGCACGCCGGCCAGCCCGGTTCGGGCCCGTTGCTGATGCCGGGGATGTTCTTCACGGTCGAGCCGATGATCAATATCGGCAAGGCAGCCGTCAAGGTGCTCGATGACGGCTGGACCGCGGTGACACGCGATCGCAGCCTGTCGGCACAGTTCGAGCATTCGATCGGAATCACCGAGGACGGCTGCGAGATTTTCACCAAGAGTCCGGCCGGGCAGGATTCGCCGCCTTATCGGTGACACCGCGCCAAACTTGCGCGCTTCCTTCCTAGCAGCCTAAGGATAGGCAACAGCGGGAGATGGAAGTTGAAGAAGATCGAGGCCATCATCAAACCCTTCAAGCTCGACGAGGTGAAGGAGGCGCTGCACGAGGTCGGCGTCTCGGGCATCACCGTGCTCGAGGCCAAAGGTTTCGGGCGCCAGAAGGGCCATACCGAATTGTATCGCGGCGCCGAATATGTGGTCGATTTCCTGCCCAAGGTTAAGCTGGAAGTGGTCGTCGACGACAATCTCGCCGAGCGAGTAGTCGACGCGATTTCGAATGCGGCACGCACAGGCCGGATCGGCGACGGGAAAATCTTCGTCAGCACGATCGACGAGGCGCTGCGCATCCGCACTAGCGAACGCGGCAGCGACGCAATTTAGGCGTTGAGGTCAGAGACCGGCTTCACCGGCGCAGTGCCGTGTCGCCCGTATAGCGCGTAGACGACCAGACCGGCGGCGTTCCAGGCCAGGAACCAGAGCTGGGTCTTTTGCGGCAGACTGGCGAACAGATAGAGGCAGCCGCCGATCGCGACCACGCCGACCGGCCAGGCGGCGGGCGTGCGGAAGCGTCGCTCGGCTGTCGGCGCGCGCACGCGCATGATCAGCATGCACAGGCTGACGGCGGCGAATGCGGCAAGCGTCCCGGCGTTGGCCAGCGCGGCAATCTCGTCGATCGGCAGCAGGCCGGCGATGACGGCGACCACGCACGCCGTGATCAGCGTGATCCGGCTCGGCGTGCCGCGGCGCGAAACCTTGGCCCAGCCGATCGGCAACAGCCGGTCGCGTGCCATCACGAAGCAAATCCGGCTCTGGCCGTAGAGGAAAGCGAGCAGCACCGTCGGCAGCGCGATCACCGCCGAAGCCGCCAGATAGGTTGCCGCGACCGGCCGGTCGATCTGGCGAAGCACGAGCGCGAGCGGCTCGGGCGTATGCGCGAATTGCGTGAACGGAAGCGCACCGACCGCAGTCACCGCGACGGCCATGTAGATCACCACGCAGATCAGCATCGAGCCGACGATCCCGATCGCGAGGTCGCGGCCCGGATTGCGCGCTTCCTCGGCGGCGGTGGCGATCGCATCGAAGCCGTAGAAAGCGAAGAAGATGATCGCCGCGGCCGCCATCACCCCGCGCTCGACGCCGTCCGGACCCATCGCCTTCGCGAAGCCATAGGGAGCGAATGGTTTGAGATTGGCGGCGTCGAAATGCGGCAGCGCGACGGTGACGAAAACAACGAGCGCGACCATCTTCACCACAACCAGCGCCGCGTTCAAGGTCGCGCTCTCGCGTGTGCCGAGGATCAACAGCCCGGCGACAACGAAGATGATAAAGATCGCCGGCGCGTTGACGATCCCGCCGATTTCCGGCGCTGTCGCCCAGGCAATGGGGAAGTGCAGCCAGGCCTGAAGCAAGGGTGTGGCATAGCCTGACCAGCCGACCGCGACCGCGCTCACAACGAGCGAATATTCCAGGATCAGGCTCCAGCCGATGATCCAGGCGACCAGCTGGCCGATGACGACATAGGTGTAGGTGTAGGCACTGCCGGATGCCGGGATCATCGTCGCCATCTCGGCATAAGCAAGCGCAGCGCAGGCGCAGATCAGCCCGGCGATGGCGAAGGAAAGGATGACTGCCGGGCCGGCGCGATCCGCGCCTACTCCGATCAGCGTCAATATGCCGGTACCGACGATCGCCCCGACACCGAGCGCGACCAGATGCGGCCAGCCGAGAGTACGCTTGAGCCGATGATCGGGATGATGATCCTCGGTATCGAGATACGGCTTCCTGCTGTTCCACGCCATTGCCGTCCCCCCGGTTCCAGCCCCTAATAATCCTTCGATACGCGTACGCTGGCACTCTGGCGACCGACCGTCGAGACGGTCGACAGCAAGGAGAGCCAGCGCGTGAGCTGATATTCGAGCCGCGTCGCCGAATAGCCGTGTCCGTCTGTGATCACCTCGACATAGATTTTGCGCGTCAGATATTTGCCGGCGGCGATCGACGTGCTCTGTCCGGTGACGACGTCGGCCGGGAGCACCCGCAGCCGGTCGAGCCCGACCGCCCTGCGCACCGCATTGATCGGATCGAGCCCGCCGCCGCTGTTGTTGAGCGCTGCGACTGCCGATGCGAGCTGCAAAGCTTCGGGAGCGGACAGATTGGTGATCGAGGTGCCGAACAGCAAGCGGCTGAGCAGTTCGTCCTGCGGCAACGATGGCGTGCTGGTGAACGAAATCTCGGGCTTCTGGCCGCGTCCGGTGACGTGGATCGAGGCATTGAGACCCTGGATGCCGCCTTCGGCGACAATGTCGAGGATCGGATTGGGCGGCGATTCGCCCTGGAAGTGGATCGTCCCACGCTCGAGATCGAAGCGGCGGCCGGCGAAATCATAGGTGCCGCGCACCAGCTTTGCCTCGCCGGTGATCCGCGGCTCGCTGACGATCCCGGCGAGTTGCAGGTCGGCGCTCCATTCGCTGTTGATGCCGAGACCCGTGACCATCAACCGGTTCCGCGCCGTGAGGCCAAGGTCGAGCTGCCACGGCCGCGATGGGGCCGCGACCACTTCCTCATCCTCGGGCCGGTTGATCTCCTTGACGTCGAGCCGCGGGACCTGTGCGCCGGCAGTGGCTGCGCCAAGCCTGAAGCTGCCGCTGTCGAGCGTGACCTTGCCGGAAATAGTCCCACCCGATCCGCCCGACTTGATGCTGATCGGGCCAGTGACCTGCGCCTTGATATCGTCGCGGTCGATCAGCTGGGCCTTGTCTGCCTGCAGCGATACGTCGATCCCGATCCCCTGCTCGACACTGAAATCGAATGCAGCACGGCCCGAGACGGTGCCGGCGCGCTTGGTAGTGCCGCTGAAACTGTCGATCACCAGGCGCGAACCGCCGAACCGCCCGCTCGACTTGAACTTCTCGACGACAGTGCCGAGCACCGGGCTTTCGAGGCGCGCCTGCTCGGTCCGCAGCGAGCCCTTGATGATCGGGTTTGCGAGCGTGCCGGTGGCATCGGCGCCGACCGCGAGCGGGCCGCTGAGGTCGAGCAGCTCCACCCCGGTCAGACGCCACAGGGTGTCGGCCGGCCCGTTGTAGCGAAGCTGCGCGAACAAGGGCGCGCGCGACAGCCGTTCGAGCAGGGTGCCAGCGCCGCCCATCGGCGCGATCCGGGCCTGGACGCGTCCCACGGTCTTGCCCTCGCTGACCGCAACCGCGCGCATCGCCGCATTGACGCCGTCGATCCGCGCCACCACGCCGATGTCGACCGGCTTGGATGAAAGTACGAGGCCTGCACGGGTCAGGCCGCGTATGCGCAGATTGATGTCGCCGACCGGTGCCGCACCGCCCTTGGCGGCCCGATATTTGAGCGTGCCCGAAGCGATCCCGCCGAGGCCGAGTCGCGGATAGGCGATATCAAGCACCGCCAGCGGCATCGCGTCGGTCCGCGCGGTGACCTCGGTCACCAAGGTTCCGAACAGGCCCGAGACGGTGGCATTGCCGCCGGCGAACTGGAGGGTGGTGCGGTCCAGCCGCCAGGCATCGCCCTCGCGGGTCAGAACCGCAGGTCCGGTCAGCGAGATGGCACGCTGGTCGATCTTGCCGTCGCCGCTCAGGCTGATTCGGTCAGGAGCGACATCGCCGATCAGTTGCAGCGCGAAGCTGCGGCCGCGCGACCCGGCGAGGCTGGCCTTTATCTGCCCAGTACCGGCCCGAAGGCCGACCTGCGCATCGAGCCGGGCGAGCGACAATGCGCCGCGGCTGAGGCCGCGAATGCCGATGGTAGCCTCGATCGAAGGGCCTTCGGCACGAAGCAAGGCGACGCCGTCGAGCTTGCCGCGCTGCACGACGATCGGCGGCGGGCCGGAGAATCGGGCGTTTTTCGCGACCAGATGCGCCTCGATCTTTTGCACCCCCTCGTACGGCGCGAACAGCAATTGCCCTTCGAGACCCCCGCCGCCGAGGTCCAGCCGACCGTTGAAGCCGCCGGGATCGGAGCGGAGGCTGCCGGTGGCATGCGTGCCCGATACGTCGAGCGCGGCGACCTGGATGGTCGCATTCTGTCCCCGCGGCAGCAGGATCGCGCCATGTGAGGTGAACGGACCGAGCGTCGACCCGCCCTCCGCGCGATAATTGAATCCGGCCGCGGTCGGATCGAGGTTGAGCAGGACATTCGAAAGGCCAAGCGAATCCATCGGATGCGCGAGGCGGATCGTCAGCTTCGGCTTGTCGATATGGCCGTCGAGCAGCAATTTGAGCGGGCCATATTGGCGCTGGCTGCCCTCACCCTCGAAATGGAAGGTGCCGTCGCGCAGGCGGTAGCCGTTGCCGACCAGACGGATCGCCGGGGCCGTGAGCTTCAGGTTGCGGAAATGGACCACCCCGTCGGCGCCCCGGATCAGGCCGGTTTCGATCTGCGGCAGGCCACCGGCGAGGCCGGCAAGGAACTTGTTGTCGAAGCGGCGCACCCACGCACGGCCGGTGCCGGTGATCAGCGTTCCCTTGCCGCCAGGGCCGGGCACGACCTTGAGCTCGGTCGTGACATCGACGATGCCAAGTCCAGGGATCAGATAGCGCGTCAGGCCGCCAGAGAGCGCGACATCGTAGCGGCCGGTCACCAAATCGACGAGCAGGCTGAGCTTGCCCTTCAATTTGTCGGAGGTCAGCGCGAGATTTTCGCCGGTCAGCAGCTTGGACGTGACCTTGAGCACACCCTCGATCCGCAGATTGGCGAGGATACCGCCCGCTACTGCGCCGACGCCGGTCACACGCTTCGCGCTAAGCCGGATCGGAACAATGATCGGCGCCTTCGACCAGCGGCTGCGCCCTTCGGCGACCACATCGTCGAAACCGGTATTGTCGAAGGCGAAATGCGGCGAGGTCAGCCGATAGGCGAAATCGGTGGTTCCGAACGGACCGTTAAGCAGGGCCGTCAGCCTGACGCCTTTCCCGCTCATGTTGGTGAACAAAGCCTGCGGTCGGACCAGATCCACGCCAAGCCGGACATTATCGAAGCTGCTGGTCGCAAGATCGGCGATCCCCGCCACCTCGATCCTGACAGACGGCGAGCGCACCGAAATGCGGCCATCAAGCCGCCGGTCGGCGAGCGTCGCATTGGCGGCGACATCGACAACCGGCGTGGTGAGCCTTTGCCCCTTGCCCTTGAGGAACGGCGCCGGCGCAAGGCGGCCGGCCAGGCCATAACGTCCCTCGCGGACCTGCAGCGCCAAGGCGGCGGTACGTCGCCCGGAGACCATGAGGCTCGCCCGGCCCGACCATGTCGTCCAACTGCCGTCGCCGTCCACGACGAGTGCAAACGGCCGCTTGGTGCCGATGATCGCGCCGACCACGCTGTTGGCCGGCGCCACCAGCCGCACGTCGAGGTCGAACCTCTTGGCATCGGGCTCGGCGTCGAGCGCGAGGCGCAGTCGTTCGCCGCTGCCCTTGACCGCGCCGGCGAGATGGATGCGCGCGCGGCCCGAGCGAATGTCGGCATCGCCGACGATCCGGGCGATGCGGGGCTCACCGGTGACTGCCTTTTCGAAGCGCAATTGCTCGATATCGAGCTGGCCGACCCGGATGTCGAAGCCGGGCAGGATCGGCCCTTTCTTGCCGCTTGGAATCAGCCTGGGAAGGCGGTGGATGATGACGAGATCAGACCGGAGCGAGTCTATCGACAGGCGATTGGCGAGCCAGGCGCGCGGATGCCAGTCCAGGTCGATGACCGAAGCCTCCGCGAACAATCCGCGCGGATCATAGACCCGGACATCGCGCAGTCTCGTCTGCCCCCAGATCGAACCTTCGATCCGGCCGATGCGGATCTTGAGGCCGGAGGATGGATTGAGCGCAGCAATCCGGTCGGCGAGGAAACGATGACCCGGTCCGGTGTCGAGCAGCGCGAGCAGCCCTGCGGCCAAGAGCAAGAGCGCGAGCAGGACGCCGAGGGCCCACTTCGCGACGCGGCGCAGCCAGCCGGAGCGGGATTTCGGGACCGCGGCGTCCACCGCCTAGAAGGCCTGACCGAGCGAAACATAGACGGCGACCCGCGGTTCGCCCGAACGCCGATGCAGCGGCGTGCCGACGTCCACCCGGATCGGCCCGAAATTGGTATGATAGCGGACGCCAAGCCCGGCGCCGAAGCGCAGGTGATCGAGCCGCGGCAGTGCCTCGGTATAGATGTTGCCGGCGTCGATGAAAGGGACGATCCCGAAGTTGCCGACGCGAACGCGCGCCTCGAGCGCGAATTCGGCGAGGCTGCGGCCGCCAATCGGATCCTTGAACACCGGATCGCGCGGACCAAGGTCCTGATAGCCGAAACCCCGCACCGATCCACCGCCGCCGGCATAGAAGCGCCGCGACGGTGCGATGCGGTCGCGGCTCGAGGCGATGATCGTCCCCAGCCGGACCCGCCCGGCGATCACCACCTTGGGCGTAACCGGCTGGTAGAAGCTGCCGTCGAACTGCACGCGCGTGTATCCGAACGCGCCGCTGTGCAGCGACAGCTCGGGCGAGATGCGGCCGGCGAGGCGGAAGCCGCGCGTCGGATCGAGCAAATCGTTGGAGCCATCGTAGCTCAGGGTCGCGGGTATCGCGCCGATCAGGAAGTTCCTGCGGCGCGTAGTGCCGGTGTCGAGATCGACGTCGCGTTCGTCGGAGGCGATCAGCTCGCCGCCGACGGACCAGGTCCATTTCTTCTGCCAGATAATGTTGGTCTGGCGCTCGATATTGGCGCTCATCTGGACGGTGCGCGCGTCGAATGCCGGCTGGTTGAGATTGCTCGCTGAGATGCTTGCGTTGAGGACCTGGTCGCGCTCGCGGAAGTTATTCTGGCGCAGGACGAGCCCGAGCAATTGCTCGCGCGTACCAAGCACGCCGCGCACCGTGACTGCGCCCTCGGGCTTGATCAGGTTGCGATGCTGCCAGCTCGCCTCGACCCTGATGCCCTCACCGGTGCCGTAGCCGGCCTCGCCGGCGATCGTGTGCACCGGCGCACGGTCGAGCTTGACCGCAATGTCGACGATCTTGGTTCCGGGCCGCGCCACCGGCCGTACGTCGACCGAGCCGACCAGCCCGGTATTGACCAAAGCGCGCCGCAGATCGTCGACCATCGGCGCGCGATAGCGCTGGCCGGGCTCGAAGCGGGCGATGCGCTGTATATGTTTGGCGCTGAATATGTGCCGGCCTTCGACGAGGATCTGGCCGAATTCGAAGACGCCGTCCGGATTGACCGGCTGCACCAGCGTTGCGGTCTGGGTCGCGTGATCGACGGAGATCTCACGTTCGCCGAATTCCGGAAAGGCGTAGCCGCGCTTGCCGAGTTCGACGCGCAGCTGGGCATCGCCGGTCATCACACCCGCCGAAGTCACCGGGTCGCCCGGTTTAACGGCATATGTGTCGCGCAGCAGCGCCGCATCGGCGCCGGCCGCCTCGATCCCGGGCAGGCTTACTTCGGTGAAATGATAGACCTGGCCGGGCTCGGCTCGCAGCACGACCAGTATCGGCTGGGCCGGATCGGGCGACTGGATCTCGGTCTCGACGGCGGCGTCATAATAGCCTTCGGCGCGCAGCAGCTGCACGAGCAGGTCGGCATCCTCGCGCGCGCGCCGGTCGAGCTGCGCCGCATTGGCGTCATCCTTGCGGTTGGCCTCGAGCGTCGACAAATTGTTGAACTGATCGACCAGGTCCTTGGTGTCGGCGCCGTCGAGGCCCTCGAGCCTGACCTGATATTTCCGCTCGGCTGTGGAATCGGCGATGCTCGTGTCGGGCGTCTGCGAGATGTCCGTGTCCCGCTGGTCCTGCATATTGGGCCAGTCGACACCAATATCGGGCATTGGCGCGAGCGGCGCCGACGGATCGAGCGGCGCGTTCAGTCCATCCATATCGCCCGGTTGCTGCGCCGCAGCGCCGCAATGCCAGAACATGAAGGCCGCGAAAGCCACGGCCGTCGCCGCGCGCCGCCCGGCAGCGACTTGGAACATGCGTGGAATCTAGCGGCGGCGAGCCTCCTTCGCCAGCGCAATATCGCAGATGGGCAAGGGTTCGCCGCAACGCGGCACCGGTCCGCGGACTCCAACTGTCCCGGAAGCCGCCAAGAGCGATCAGTGAATGGTGCCGGTGACGTCCTTGTCGCCGAGCATTTCGATCGTCCGTTCGATCTTCCGCCAGTGGCAGAAATGGATGATGTTGCCGAGACTGCGGCTGCGGTCGGCGCGGATCGCGGCTTCGATCCGAGCATGGTCGCCGAAGTCGGCGATCAAGTCGTTCGCGCCGGTAAGCGCCGCACGATCGGTTACATAGTCTCGCAAGGCTGGGACCCTTCATCCGCCACGTCCATTCTCGCTAGCGGCATTGCCTTTCGAAATAGCGCATTGTCTTCCTCAACGCGCTATTTACCATCGATCGGCTGGCGCTTTCCGGGGCGGCCTGTCATGGGGACGCGATGGAAAATGGACGATCCAGCACGACGAAGGCGGGAGGCTGCCTTCTTACCATCTGCATATTGGGGGGCGCGTTCATCGGCGCATTGTTCCGCCAGTCCAGCATCGGGCTCGTCGCCGGCACCGGCGTCGGCCTGGCCGCGGCGTTGGTACTCTGGCTCGTGGACCGGCAACGCAAATCCTGATCGGCGCAGGCGTCGCGCCGATCAGGCGATACGACGGCCGGCCCAGACGACGCGCCCGACGATGTCGATGCTGCTCAATGCGCAGTCCGGCCAGCTCGGATAGGCCGTGTTGTCGCTCTCGATCGACGCCCTGCGGCTTGCCGGATTCACCGACAGGCGCTTGACGATCAAGGCATCGTCCATCCTGAGCACATAGATGCCATCGCGCGGCCGGTCGCGCGCTTCGCCGGTGTCGACCAATATGTCGTCGCCGTCGGCGAGCGTTGGAAACATCGAATCGCCCTCGACGCGGATGATCGACAGCTTTTGCGGATTTCCGGCGCCGATGGTGCGCAGCCATTGCGCCTCGAACGCGAAATGCGAGGCGGCCCTTTCCTCGCCGGCCAGCGCGCCGTCACCTGCCGAAGCACCCACTTGCAGTTGCGGGACGGCAACCAGCCCCCGCGCACTCATCCGGTCTTCGCTCGACGGCCCGCCGAGCAGCTCCTCGCTCACCTGGAAATAGCGCGCAAGCAGCCGCCGATCATCCTCGGCAAGCCGTCGCGGGACGCCGCGCTTGATATATTGCTGCACATAGGCCGCGTTACGTCCGAGCAGGCGCGACAGGCTCGAATAATCCTCGCCGCGTTCTTCGATCAGGCGCTGAAGGCTGGTGCGGGGATCCGACATGGATCGCACCATAATGGTAGGAATTTACCTAGACAAGTAGGGAACGACCTTGAATAAAAGAACATATAAGGAACATTGATTCGGGAGACCGGTATGGAACTGCTGCACCGTATAGAGGGCCATCTTCGCCGGTCGGGGGTCACCGCAAGCCGGTTCGGCCGCGACAGCCTGCGCGATCCGCATCTGGTCGGGGACCTGCGCCGCGGACGCGAGTTGCGCGCGAAGTCGAGCGCGCGGCTTTCGGCCTATCTGGATGCCGTTGAGGAGACGGTGCCTCCGGCCAAAGCCAAATCTGCGTAATTCTCCGTTCGGGCTGAGCTTGTCGAAGCCCTTCCCTTTCTATTGGTCAGCAAGAAGGAAAGCCCTTCGACACGCTCAGGGCGAACGGGTGGGTTTAGCGATCGACGCTCTAGCGGTTGCGTGACGCCATCTTCTGAAGATCGGAGATCATGCTGCTGAGCCGCTCCCCGCCGCGACGGCGCGACACCGTTGGCGACGCCGCCGCCAGCGGCCATTCGACGCTGCCAAGCCCGCCGTCGAGCCGAGAAAGCAGGTTAGAGATGGTTGCGCTGCTTTCTTCGGCTATCGGCAGCTTGGCGACGAGATCGCCGGTGCTCGGCGCCGGTTCGAACGCCTCGGCATCGAACTCGATGCGATTATCGGCGCCCAGTTCGAGCAGGTCATCGCTCCCCGGCGCCTCGATTTCCATGTCTGGTTCAGCGCCAAGCTCAAGGAAATCCGGACCGTCGTCATCCTCGATGCCTGTGTTCAGATCAACATGCTCGGCGCCGAGTTCGAGCAAGCCTTCGTCATCGGCTTCCGCAGGCTCGTCCTGAACGAACTCCGGCGCGGACTGCGCGATATCCAAGGTCTCAGGCACGAACGGAACGTCGGCAGCGACGGTTTCGGCTTCCGCCGTGTCCGCATCCTGAACTGGCTCCACCGCCGATACTCCCGCTTCTTCACGAAGCGCACGCAAGCGCGCGAAGATCCGCGGCTCGGAATCCAAAAGCTCGTCGGATGAGCCGGCCTGTTCCAGTGCGGCTTCGTCTTGCAAGATCGGCACGGTGAAATCAGCCGCCGGCCGGGACTGCCACTCCGGCTCGCCGAAATCATGGGTGGCGGAGATCGGCCGGGGCGCCGGCGCATCGGGATGCGAATCGGCGCGGCGCACGCGCGGCGCGGGGCGGCTGTAATTGTCGATGTCGATATCGCGCGCCTTCCTCAGGTCCGCAAAATCGTCGGCGACAGCCGCGGGGGGATCGAATGCGCGCAGCACCAGCCAGATCGAAGCGAAGGTGACGATCGCGCCGAAAAGCATCACGCAAAGCCGGGCCGTGTTGCCGAGCGGTGGCTGCGCGGCGGACAGGACCGACGCCAGGCCGAAGAAATCGACCAGCTGCGCAAGCCGCCAGTCGGGCATTGCGAAGGCCGCAAAAGCGACAGAGGCTGCCAGGAACCCGGCAACCACGCCGTTGAACATGTTACCGTTCGTATTCAGTCGCATCACAGTGCCTTGCCGGTCAGCCTTTGGTAAGCGGGAATGTAACGCAAAATATTTGACGACCAGTTACGATCTTTCTCGACAAAGCGCTGAGCTGTCTCACGGCGGGACTCCCACTCGCTGCGGCGCGCGAACAAGGCGTCGAGCGCATCGGCGAGCGCATGCGGGTCGCCGGCGGTGAACAGGCTCCCCGTCACGCCGTCCTCGATCAGCTCGCGATGTCCGCCGACATTGGACGCTACCACGAGCTTGCGCTGCGCCATCGCTTCGAGCGGCTTGAGTGGTGTCACGAGCTCGGTCAGCCGCATCGCCTTGCGCGGATAAGCGAGGATGTCGATCAGCCCGTAATAGAGCTCGACCTGATCGTGCGGTATGCGGCCGATAAAATGGATGCGGTCGGAAGCTGGAGAGGCCACGGCCTGCGCCTGGAGCGCCTCCTCCATCGGTCCGCCGCCAACCAGAAGCAGGTGCGCCGCCGGACGCTTGGCCAGCAGCAGCGGCATTGCCTCGATAAGATCGTCGAGCCCTTCATAATCGTAGAAGGAACCAATGAATCCGACCACGTCGGCACCGGCAAGCCCGAGCTTTGCGACCAGCAAAGGATTGGCCGGTACCGGCTTGCCGAACAGGTTCATGTCGACCCCATTGGGCGACACGAGAATCTTTTCGGCGGGGATGCCGCGCGCGATGAGATCGCCGCGCAAGCCTTCGCAGATCACCGCGACGGCGTCGGCCTGATGCGCGGCATGCGTTTCGAGCATGCGCGTCAAGCGGTAGCGGGCCGAACCCTCGCTGCCGGTGCCGTTGCCGACCGCTGCATCCTCCCAGAAAGCCCTGATCTCGTACAGCAGCGGCAAGCCGCGCCGCCTGGCAACGCGCTGTGCCGCCAATGCGTTGAGAACCGGCGAATGGACATGGAGCTGGTCCGGCCGCCATTGCGAGACCAAGGCGTCGAGGCGCTGGCCCAAGGCGCTGATCTCGCGCCATTCGCGCAGCGGCGAAGGTCCGCGCGGCGGCGGCGGCGTGCGATAGAATGTGATTCCGTCGACGATTTCCGGATCGGGGCCCGTCACACCCTGGCGCGCGCCGGTCAGGCACGCGACGTCCCAGCCGCGCCCAAGCTGGGCCTTGACGATCGCGCGGGTCCGGAACGTATAGCCGCTCTGCAGCGGCAGGCTGTGGTCGAGGACATGCAATATTCGCATGCGCGTCTCCTGCCACGACAAACTTAACGGCCCGTCAACCGAGACCGTCTAAATGATCCGCATGCAGAGCGTCGCGAGGCTTTCGACATGATCGACAATTTCGCGCTCGCGCTCAGTCACGGGTTGCTGATGCTCGTCGCCTGGCGGCTGCTGTGGCGGCCGGATCTCGACGACGACAATGCCGACACCGGCAAATCATCCGCGCCAAGGCGCCCGTTCATGAAGCCGAAGGGCAAGCAGGGTGCGTGACCTCTTCTTCGTAGCCTATCTGGCGGTGCTGCTCGGCTTCGGCCTCAAGCGGCCGTTCATTTTCGTGCTGGCTTATGCCTATGTCGATATCGTCGCGCCGCAGCGGCTGTCCTATTATATGCTCAACGCGATCCCGATTTCGCTGGTCGTCGCCGCGCTGGCAGTCGGTGGCTGGCTGCTCAGCGACGACAAGAAAGGCCTGCGGCTCGCGCCGCGCCAGGCACTGATGATCGCGATGCTCGCTTATGCCGGCTTCACCACGCTCAACGCCGATCTGCCGGTCGAGGCGCTGACCAAATGGGACTGGGTGTGGAAGGCGATGGCGTTCGCGATCTTCCTGCCGTTCACGTTGCGGACGCGGCTCAGGATCGAAGCCTATCTGCTGTTCATGGTGCTGTCGGCAGCCGCGATCGTTATCGTCGGCGGCCTCAAGACGCTCGCCAGCGGCGGGGGGTACGGCGTGCTCAACCTGATGGTCGACAACAACAGCGGGCTTTACGAAAGCAGCACGATATCGACGGTCGCGATCGCGATGATCCCGTTGATCCTCTGGCTTGGACGGTTCGGCACGGTGTTCCCGCGCGACTGGCGGGTCCGGCTGTTCGTCGCCGCGCTGGTCTTTGCCTGCCTGCTGATGCCGGTCGGGACGCAGGCGCGCACCGGCCTGATCTGTATCGGCCTGCTCGTCATCCTCATGCTGCGCGATGCGAAGCGGCGCCTGGTCTATATCGGCATGATCGGAGCTGCCGGTCTGATCGCCATCCCGTTTCTCCCCGCAAGCTTCACCGGCCGCATGCAGACGATCCAGACCTATCAGGCCGACAGCTCGGCCGCGACCCGCATCGCCGTCTGGGGATGGACCTGGAACTATGTGAAGGACCATCCGGGCGGCGGCGGGTTCGAGGCATATCGCCAGAACCGGATCACGGTCCAGACGACGAGCGCACCGGGCGCCGACGGAGGGGTCGGAACCGCGCGGGTCGGCGAGGACGCGGGCCGGGCCTATCACAGCAGCTATTTCGAAATGCTCGGCGAGCAGGGTTTCCCGGGCATCGCGATGTTCCTGCTGCTCCACATCGCCGGGCTGGTGCGCATGGAAGTATTGCGCCGGCGCTACCGCAGAGCCGGCGAGGCGGACGCTTGGATCGCGCCGCTCGCCACCGCGCTCCAGAACGGCCAACTGGTCTATCTGGTCGGTTCGCTGTTCGTCGGCATCGCCTGGCAGCCATTCATCTACATGCTGATCGCGGTCCAGATCGGTCTCGACATGTACCTTGGGCAGCGCGAACGGCTGGGGCGCAAGGAACCGTTCGTCCGGCCGCAACCGTCGAAATCGCAAATGGCCAAGGCGTCACGCTAGACCGAAACCGGCACTTCGACGCTTTCCACCACTTTCACAAACGCGTCGGTGAACGCCGGAATGTCGGCCGGCTTGCGGCTGGTCACGATCGTCCCGTCCGTGACCGCTTCCCTGTCGACGACGTTCGCGCCGGCGTTCCTGAGATCGGTCCTGATCGATGGCCAGCTGGTCGCGGTGCGGCCGCGCAAGACATCGGCCTCGACCAGCAGCCACGGTCCGTGGCAGATCGCGCCCACGGCCTTACCGGCATCGACGAACTTGCGGATGATATGGATGACCTGCTCGTTCATCCGTAGCTTGTCGGGATTGGCAACGCCGCCGGGAAGGACCAGCGCGTCGAAGTCGCGGCTATCGACGGCGTCGACATGGACGTCCGGTTTGATCGACCGGCCCGGCCTGCCGTCCTTCTCGCCCTGGATTTCCCTATTTTCCGGTGATGCCAACGTGACCTTGGCGCCAAGATCGATCAACCGCTGGCGCGGGTCGAACAGTTCGGATTCCTCGAAGCCATCGGTGGCGATGAACAGGATCCTCGCATCGGCAATCTTCGTCATTTCGCTCTCCTTCGCTCGGGGCATCAACCGCAGACGCCAGGCGCCGTTCCGGAACGAAGCGGCGGGGCGACCATTTATCCGGTCATCACGTCATGGGAAATGGAATGCTCTGCTTCGTCGACGATTCAATGCCGGGTTACACGCGCCGCCGCAAAGGCCGCTACTGGATGTATTTCGATGCCAAGGGCGAACGGGTTACCGACCGCGACGAGATCGACCGGCTGAACGGCATCGGCCTGCCACCCGCTTATGTGAACGCATGGTTCTGTCCGAAGGCGAACGGTCACATCCAGGCGATCGGCTTCGACGCAAGGGGCCGCAAGCAATATCGCTATCACCCCGATTTCCGTGCCCGGCAGGATGCCGCCAAATATGACCGCTGCGCCCAGTTTGGCACCGCACTGCCCGCGCTCCGAAAACGCGTCCAGGCGGACCTCGACAAAAAATCCGTCAGCAGGGAAACGGTCTGCGCCGCGATCGTGCGCCTGCTCGACCAGGAATATCTGCGCGTCGGCAATGAAGCCTATGCGCGCGAGAACAAGAGCTTCGGGGCGACCACATTGCGGTCGCGGCACGCGAGGATCCTCGGCCGAAGGGTGATGATGCGCTTCCGGGGCAAGCATGGCATCGAGCGCGAATTCAGCATCACCGACAATAATCTCGCCCGCGTCGTGCGGCGTTGCCACGATTTGCCCGGCCAGCATCTGTTCCAGTATCGCGACGACAGCGGCGAAGCGCAACCGGTCACATCGTCCGACGTCAACGATTATATCCGGGAGGCAATGGGCGAGGATTTCACCGCCAAGCATTTCCGGACCTGGGGCGCGAGCGTGATTGCGTTCGAGGCATTATGCGATGCCGGCGAGAACGGCATCTCGATCAAGGAAATGCTGCAGCCGGTCGCCGAGGCGCTCGGCAACACGCCGGCGATCAGCCGCAAATCCTATGTCCATCCGGCGCTGATCGAGGCGGTTAAGGCCAATCCCGGCAATCCGCTCGGATCGTTGCAATGCCCGCGCGCTACGCCCTATCTTAGCCGCGCCGAACGTGGCTTGATCGCATTCCTTGAGGCGCGGTCGCAACCTGTAAAGCGAAAGAAAGCCGCCTGAATGAGCAACAAGATCGCGCCAGCGTCCCCGCCACGCGATATTACGGCAGATATCTCGAACCAGCTAACGACCCTCGTGAACCAGACGAGTGATTGGATCGCCGGCAATATCCTGGGAATAGCGATTGCGGCTGCGGTCGGAACGCTGATTGCGCTCGCATTGCTGGGGCTCCGCTCGGTCGGCGCCAGGGTCGTCCGCAAAAGCGGCGACAATATCCATTGGCGCACCGTCTTCGGGCGCGCGCTGGCGCGGACCAGCCTGTTCTTCATCGTCATGACATCGGCCGAGCTGGTCGCGGAATTCGCCAATACCCCGCCCGCGCTCTTCAAGGTGATCCACGTCCTGTTCGTAATCTCGACCGCCTTCCAGGCGGCGATCTGGGCGCGCGAGCTGATACTAGGCTTCGTCGAGCATCGGATCGGCCCCGATACCGAACACAGCAGCCTTGCCTCCGCGAAAGGCATCATCCGGCTGCTGGTCAGCGTCGCGTTATTCGCCGTCGCGCTGGTGCTGATCCTCGACAATCTCGGCGTCAACGTGACCGGGCTGGTTGCCGGGCTTGGTATCGGCGGCATCGCGATCGGCCTTGCAGCCCAAGGCATCTTCTCCGACCTGTTCGCCGCGCTCTCGATCATCTTCGACAAGCCGTTCCGGCGCGGCGACCAGGTCAAGTTCGAGGAGGTCAGTGGCAGCGTCGAGCAGATCGGCCTCAAGACCACGCGCATCCGCTCGCTGACGGGCGAGCAGATCGTGGTGTCGAATGCCAATCTGCTCAGCAAGCAGCTTCACAATTTCGCCAATCTGGAACGGCGCCGGATCGTGCTCAAGCTCGGCCTGATCTGCCAGACGCCGCCCGACGTCTGCGCGGCGCTTCCGGCCATGCTCAAGGCGATCGTCGAATCGCACAAGCACAGCAATATCGTGCGTTGCGGGATGATCGGCTTCGGCGATTCGACGCTCGATTTCGAGCTCACCTTCGACGTCCATAGCCGCGACTATAATTATGTGTTCGAAACCCGAAGCAAGATTTGCATCGCGATCCTCGATGCGTTCAACAGAGCCAATATCCAGCTCGCCTATCCGACCCAGACGGCGTTTACGGCGGCACCCGACGGGCGCCTCATCATGCCCTATCCGGTCGCCGGCGATGATGGCATCGAGCATGACGGCGCGGGGCCGAGCCCGACCGATGTGCACCTCCAGCAAGGCGTGCAGACGCAGACTTCCAACCAATGAAATAGCGGGCAAAAGAAGGTCCCCGCCCTGCAATGCGAACAGGGCGGGGACCAGAGACTCGCTTTTGCCAAGAGGGAGGGTCGCGGCGTAAAGCGAGGGAAACCAGGACGCGTCATGACCTCGTCTCTCTCCATTTCGGCCATGACGCCGACGACGGAAACGGGCCTTCGATGGAAACTGCAGAAGGTCCGACGAAGCTTGATGCCGAGCGACGAACGCGCGGCCTGGTGCGACGAGGATATCAATAGCGGGTGTCACCGATCGACTGCAGAAGCGCGATCAAGGCACCGGCGCGGCGCGCAAAGTTTCTCGGGCGCAAAAATGCCCCGGCCCTTTCGAATTCGTCGGGGCGGGTTTAGGTTCGACACCAAGGAAGGCGCGCGTGGCCGACGGCAAGCTTCATCCATCATTGCTCCATCGTCTCAGGATCGAGCTCCATGCCGTCTGGCTTGCAGCGCGTGACCGCCGCACGCCCTGGTTTGCGCGTTTGTTCGGACTGCTGCTGACCGCCTATGCGCTTTCGCCGCTCGACCTGGTGCCGGACTTCATCCCGATTGTCGGATTGCTCGATGACGCCGTAATCATTCCAGTCGGGCTTTGGCTGTTCGCCAGGATGCTGCCCACTGGCCTGCTGGACGAATGCCGCGCCGCTGCGGAGCGGGCATCGGAGCAGCCGCGATCCGTCATCGGCGCAATCATCGTCGTACTGGTCTGGCTGCTTACCGCTTGGCTGATCTACGAACTGCTGGCCGCCAACTTCGACTAGGCTGCTTTCTTCCTGCGGACCTGCCGCGGTGGGGCCGGCTGCACCGCCGCGCCGTCATGCGCAAATATCCAATCCTCGAGCACCGGCGCGATGCGCTTGCGCCATTTGCCGCCGTTGAAGATGCCGTAATGGCCGACATCGCGCGCGAGATGATATTTTTTCAGCGCCTCCGGAAGATTGGCGGCGATGGTGAGCGCCGCTTTGGTCTGGCCGATCCCCGAAATGTCGTCATTCTCGCCTTCGATCGCGAGCAAGGCGATGTCGGTGATCGCGCCCGGATCGACCAGCTTGCCGCGATGCCTGAACTCGCCCTTGGGCAGAGCGTGCTGCTGGAACACAAGATCGATCGTCTGCAGATAGAATTCAGCGGTCATGTCGCAGACCGACCGATATTCGTCGTAGAAACGCTTGGTCGCATCGGCGCTTTCATCGTCGCCGGCCACCAGATGCTTGTACAGTTCCCAATGGCTGGTGAGATGACTGCCGAGGTTCATGCTCATGAAACCGGCGAGCTGAAGGAAGCCGGGATAGACCGCACGGCCCGCACCCGGATAACCATAGGGCACGGTGACGATGACGTTGCGCTCGAACCAGGTGTGCGGGCGCTGCGTCGCCAGCGTGTTGACGACGGTCGGCGCCTCGCGCGTGTCGACCGGGCCGCCCATCATGGACAGCGTCCGGGGACGCGCGGGATTATTGTCCTTCGCCATGATCGCGGCGGCCGCGTAGCTCGGCACCGACGGCTGACAGACTGCCAGCATGTGCGCGCCCGGGCCGATATGCTCGAGAAACTCGATCAGATAATCGATGTAATCGTCGAGGTCGAAGGCACCCGCCGACAGCGGCACCAGCTTGGCATCGGCCCAGTCGGTGATGAAAACGTCGAACTTGGGCAACATCCGCTCGACCGTGCCGCGCAGCAGCGTCGCATAATGGCCGGACATCGGCGCAACGATCAGGAGCCTTGGCGAGCCTTCGATCCCCTCGCGGTGAAAGCGCTTCAGATCGCCGAACGGTTTGTGAAGCGCGATTTCCTCGCGAATCGCGACCGATTTCCCATCGACGGTCGTGGTGGCGAGGCCGAAGGCGGGCTTGCCGCGCGGCGCCGAAGCATGTGCAAAGACATCGAGCGCCGACGAAACGATCGGGCCCATACCGCTGTACGCAAAGGGATTGGCCGGATTTTGCAACCAGCCCGCGCCAATATTTGCCCAGGTACTAACTCCGGCGAGCAGCGAGCGCTGCATTTCCCACGCGTCGTAAAGCATTCAAACTCCAATTTGCTGCACTGCAATAGCGCCCGATATAATTACTAAGCCAGAAGAATTAAGTTCCGGTCGGCACAAATCGAAGCGGCGGCCAAACGCACCGCCATTGAGCGGCACCCGCGCGGCTGCTACCCCACCGCCATGGCAGACGACCGCGCTGAAGCCCCTCCGACCAGGAAGCTGGGCAATCTTAGAATGATCTGGAAGCGCGCCGCTGCCTATCCCGGGCAGATCGCGATAGCGCTCGTCGCACTCCTGGCGGCCGCGGGCGCCACCTTATGGATCCCAGCAAGCTTCCGCGAGGTCGTCGACAAGGGTTTCGTCGCGCACGGCGGCAATATCTCGACGCATTTCGAGAAGATGCTGGTCGTCGTGCTGGTGCTCGCCGCAGCCAGCGCGATCCGCTTCTACTTCGTGTCATGGCTGGGGGAGCGTGTCGTCGCCGACCTGCGCAAGGAGGTTCAGGACAATCTGTTGCGGCTGGAGCCACGCTTCTTCGAAGAAAACAGACCGTCGGAAATTGCGTCGCGGCTCACGTCCGACACGGCCGTGATCGAGATCGTCGTCGGGACGACGGTGTCGGTGGCCCTGCGGAACATTGTCACCGGCATCGGCGGCACGATCTATCTGTTCACGCTGGCACCGGTGCTGACCGGCGCGATCCTGATCGGGATACCGTTCATCGTGCTTCCGATAGCCATCCTGGGCAAACGGGTGCGCAACATATCGCGCGCCAGCCAGGACCGGATCGCCGATATCGGTGCGACCGTCGCCGAGACGCTTGGAGCGATGAAAATCGTCCAGGCATTCGGCCAGGAACGGCGCGAAAGCGAGCGCTTCGGCGCAACCGTCGAAAGCGCGTTCGCGACCGGGCGCCGGCGAATCCTGGTCCGGGCGATCATGACCGCCTCGGTGATCGGACTGCTGTTCGGCGGCATTACCTTGCTAGTCTGGCAGGCAGCCGTCGATGTCGCCGCCGGCCGTATCTCCGGCGGCACCGTCGCTGCATTCGTCATCACCGCCGCGATCGTCGCAGGCGCTTTCGGCGCGCTGACCGAAGTCTATGGCGAGTTACTGCGCGGCGCCGGTGCTGCGAGCCGCCTCGGCGAGCTGCTGGCCGAAGAGCCGCAGATCAAGGCACCAGCCAATCCCGTCTCGTTGCCGGTCCCGCCCCTCGGGGTGGTGAAGTTCGACAACGTCACGTTCCATTATCCCACTCGGCCCGAGGTGAGCGCGCTGGACAGTTTCAACCTGCACTTGAGGGAAGGCGAAAGGCTCGCGCTGGTCGGTCCGTCGGGAGCCGGCAAAACGACATTGTTCCAGCTCATCCAGCGCTTCTACGACCCCGATTCGGGCGTGGTCAGCGTCGATGGCGTGGATCTTCGCAAGGCCGACCCTGCCGACGTGCGCGCGCGGATCGCGATGGTGCCCCAGGAGACCGTGATCTTTGCCGCAAGCGCGCGCGACAATCTGCGTTACGGACGCTGGGACGCGGGCGACGATGCGCTGTGGCAGGCGGCCGAAACCGCCAATGCGGCCGAATTCCTTCGCCGCCTGCCCGATGGGCTGGATACGTTCCTCGGCGAAAACGGAGCACGGCTGTCGGGAGGCCAGCGTCAGCGGATCGCGATCGCGCGCGCGGTACTGCGCGATGCGCCGCTGCTGCTGCTCGATGAGGCAACCTCGGCGCTCGACGCCGAGTCAGAGCGGCTCGTGCAGGGGTCGCTGGAGACGCTGATGAAGGGGCGGACCACGATCGTGATCGCGCATCGTCTCGCCACCGTCAGGGCCGCCGACCGGATCATCGTCCTCGACCATGGCAAGATCGTCGAGGAAGGCACGCATGACAGCCTCAACGCGCGCGACGGTCTGTATGCTCGCCTCGCGCGGCTCCAGTTCGAAGGGCTGGCTGCCTAACAGCAAAAAAAAGCGGCCCAAAGGCCGCTTTTCGAACATTCAAACCGCTTCTGCCTAGAAGGCGTTGGCGTAATATTCGTTGCCGACGAAGCCCATCGCGGTGATGTTGGCGCGCTTGGTCACCGCGAGCACTTCGTCCACCGTTTCGTAGCGCGCGGTCGATTCGGGCTGGAGGTGAAGCTCGGGGACAGGATTCATCGTCGTCGTCAGATCGAGATACTGGCGCAGCGTCACCAGGTTCACCGGCGTGCCGTTCCACAGAATCTGGTCGGCGCGAGTGATCACGACCTTGTTCTTGACCGGATCGACCGGAGGCGGCGGCTGGTTCTGGTTGTTCTGCGGAAGGTCGAGCTTCACTGCGTGCGTCTGGATCGGAATGGTGATGATGAGCATGATCAGCATCACCAGCATGACGTCGATCAACGGCGTCGTATTGATGTCCAGCATCGGCTCGTCGTCTCTGCCGCCGCCCATTGAAATCGACATTTACACTACTCCTGAAAATGCGTGCGTCAGAGGCGCTGCGTCAGACCGGTCGGATCGGGCTCGGAGATGAATCCAACCCGCTGGAACCCGGCGCGCTGCATCGTGAACATGGCACCGCCAATGCATTTGAACGGCGTGTTGATGTCGCCGCGGATATGCGCCTCTGGCATATTGTCCTCGGTGATATTCTCCGCGCCGCCGACCGCCTTAATCTGCGCCTCGAGCTTCTTGACCGCCATGTCGAGCAGCTCGGTCGAATTGACCTTCTTCAGGTTCCAATAGACCTCGCAGTTCCCGGCAGCGTCGCCCTTCACCGAAAGCGACACATTTTCCGGCTTGGTCGTCGTCGCCTCATAGCGCACCTTCGGCAGCTTGACCGGCACAGTCTGGATGACGACCGGAACTGTGATGAGGAAGATGATGAGCATGACCAACATGACGTCCACCAACGGCGTCGTGTTGATGTCGGACATGGGTGTGTCTTCACCGTCGTCGCCCGGACCGAGACTCATAGACATGTTTGCAAATCCTACCCTTGGTCAGCCGCAGTTGGGCCTTTGAACGCGGCGGCCGGTTGCCCGGCCGCCGTATCGATTCAAGCCTTCTTCGGACCCGGATTGGCAACGCCGGCAGCTGCGCCCGCCGGCGCAGCGGCGGGACGAGTCGCTCCGGTCGCAGTCGGCTTCACGGCGCCGCCCGAGACGATATAGCCGTGCAGATCGTTCGAGAATTTGGCGAGTTCCTCGAGCACTGCCTTGTTGCGGCGCATCAGCCAGTTGTAGGCCATAACCGCCGGAACGGCGACGATCAGACCGATCGCGGTCATGATCAGCGCTTCACCGACCGGGCCGGCGACCACGTCGATCGAGGCCTGGCCTGCAGCGCCGATCTTGATCAGCGCGTTGATGATGCCGACGACGGTTCCGAACAGACCGATGAACGGTGCAGTCGAACCAACCGTTGCAAGCAGGGCAAGACCCGTGCTGAGCCGTGATGCGATCGCGCCATGGCTGCGCGCCAGCGAACCAAGCATCCAATCATGCTGCTCGACCGGATCGGTGAGCTTGCTATGCTGTTCCTGGGCCGTGATCGCATCGTCAACGAGCTGACGGTAGGCGCTGTTCTTCTCAAGCTTCGCAGCACCCTCGCGCAGCGTGCCCGACTGCCAGAATGTCTGGCGCGCGCGCTTGCCCTGGTTGAAGATCTTCTGCTGCTCGAACAGCTTCGTGAACAGGATGTACCAGGAGGCGACCGACATGATCACCAGCAGGAGGAACACCGACCAGGTGAGGACGCCGCCCTGCTGGAGCGCCTGCCAGAGGCCGTACGGATTGTTGTGGGCCGCTGCGGCCGCTTCGGGTGTGGACATGGTTCGAACTTCCTCTCGTGCGTAAATGAATGAGTGAATTACTGCGGCGGCAGCACCCAGCGGATCCGCGAGGACACGCTGTCGGACACTGCGGCGCCGCTGCTGTCGTTGGCCGGCGTGAACCGGGCGCGCGCCTTCATGATCCTGCAGGTCGCGGCATCAAGCGTGGACGAGCCGCTCGACGAAGTGACCGCGCAGTTGACGACCCTGCCGTTCGGCCCGACCTCGAGGCGGAAGCCAGTCGTCCCCTGCTCGTCATTACGAAGCGCGGCATCCGGATAATCGGAATCCGAGACATAGGAAGCGAGGTTGGCCTTCGCCCGGGCCGGCTGGATCTTCGGCGGCGGCGGCGGCGGCGGGGCTGGCGGCGCGGTTGGCGTGATCACCGGTGGCGGCGCTACGGGCACCGATACGATCGGCGGCGGCATGGTGTTCATCCGGACGACCGGCGGCGGTGCAACCACCGGCGGCGGCTGAACCTCCGGTATCTTTTCGGGGGGCGGCAATTCCTCGGGCGGCGGTGGCTCCTCGTTGACGTCGAACGTCTTGAGGTCCTCAGCTGCCTTCTTGATCACCTTATAGGCCATGCCGGTAACGAGCGCATAGCCCAGAAGGGCATGCAGGATAGCGACGATCACGATCGACGTGATACGGCCCGCGCCCATTCTTTGATCAACGTATGACATTAACCAGCGACGCTCCCTCACCTATTTTCTTGCAAGACCCTCTGCACGACAACGCAGTTGATCCAATACGGGTCCACCCATGTCTCATTATATCATGGACAGGGTTTGTGGCTCTATCCGCACACGCGCCGCGACGCAATCCTTCAGTTAAGGTCTTACTTAACGCGTGCCAGGACAGGAGTTGTTCATTGGGCTAAGCGCATGAAAAATGGAGGTCAAGCGTTTCCCGGCCGGGAACCTAGGAGGAAAGATGTTACTGCGTTGTCTCGCTATCATGTCGCTGGCTCTGGGGGTGTCGGCCGCGGTTGCACAGTCTCCGCCCGCCGAGCGGCCGCGAATCGCCTTCAGCTACGCGGATCTCGCCGACCTTACGCTGCCGGCTTCGGTCGCGGCCCAGGTCCGCATCAAAAGCGCCGTCGCGCTCAAGGGGGCACAGGCGGCAGGTGTCCCGCCCGGCGTCACGCGCTTCTACGTCGAGGCGCAGGTCGTATCGCTGATCCGCAGCGACGCGCCGTTGCCAGCTGTGGTCAGCTACCTTGCTGACCTGCCCAATCGAGCAGACGGGGCGTCCAAATTCAGGACGAAGTCCGAATATCTGATCCTCGCAACGCCCGTAGCGGGCAGGCCGGGTGAGCTTCGCCTTGCCGATGCCGATGCGCATATTCCCTGGACAGCCGAGACCGGCGAACGAATCCGCACAATGCTAAAGGAGGCATCGGCGCCCGACGCCGCGCCGCGCCTGATCGGTATCGGCAAGGCCTTCCATTCCCCCGGTTCGCTGCCCGGCGAGAGCGAGACGCAGCTGTTCCTGCTTGCGACCGACAACCGGCCGGTGTCGATCAGCGTGCTCAGGCGGCCCGGCCAGGCGCCGCGCTGGGCGGTGGCGCTCGGCGAGATCGTCGATGAGGCCGCGGCGCCGCCCGTACCCGACACATTGCTTTGGTACCGGCTTGCCTGCACCTTGCCGGCGACGCTGCCGGCGCAAAGCTATTCGGATGCCGACGAATCATCGGCGGCGGCGATCCGCGCCGATTATGGCCTCGTCGTGCAGGGGCTCGGGAGCTGCGTTCGCAACCGGCGGCGCTAGCTTGCGGGTCCGCCACCTTCGAATGACGAAAGCTCGACGCCGACGCCCGCGCAATCGGGATAGATGTCGGGCTTGCGCGTCGAGATCCGCAGCGCAAGCACGCCGTGCCGCGCCGCGACCAGATCATAGATGCCGCGCGCAAGCGTTTCCTGGAGGTTGAAGCGGCGGCTGGCGGCGAGTTCGCTGATCTCGAGCCGGAGGAAATCATAGTTCCACGCGTCGGCGCCATCGTCGCTGCCGACGAACGATTCGTCGTCCAGCCAGACTTCGACCGTGATCAGGATTCGCTGCGGGTTGCCGACCTCGAAATCGTGAAAGCCGATGTCGATCGGAAGGCAATAATCCTCAAGCACGATCTTGCGCGCCCGGGGCTGAAGATGTTCGGGGACAAGTCCGTCGAGCTTACCGGCGAAACCCATATATTCACTCCAGAAACTGTACATCGCGCGGAAGGCCGAGGAAGCGGTGGCCGCTATCGAGGATGATGGTCTCGCCGGTCAAGGTGGGCGTATCGATGATGAAATCGAGCGCGCGCGTGATATCTTCGACGGTGACGCCGCGCCGCAGCAGATTGAGGCGATGCACAGCATCGAAATTGTCGGCGCTTTGCCGCCCCGACAGCAGGGTGACCGACGGCGCAATTCCGCACACTCTGATCCCACGCGCGCCATAGGCACGGGCCATCAACTCTGTCAGGCCGGCAAGGCCAAGCTTGGAAACGGTGTAGCTGAAGAAGTCCGGATTGGGCTGCGATATCTTGGCGTCGAGCATATTGACGATCAGTCCGCCGGTGTCGCCGACGCGCTGCGCAAAGGCCTGCGAGATGAGCGCCGGCGCGCGCAGATTAACCGCCTGGTGCGCGTCCCAGTCCTCGACAGTGAAATCGTCCGCGCTGTCGTAGACGAAGCGCGACGCATTGTTGACGAGCAGGCGCGCCGGAGGAAGGCCCTCCAGCCCGGCGAAAATGGTGTCGGCGACATCCGCATCGGCCAGGTCGGCGGCCACCACCTTACTGTCGCCGAGCTCGGCGGCGAGCTTCTCGCCGGCTTCGATCGAGGTCCGGCAATGGATCAGCAGATGCCATCCGCGCGCAGCGAGCGACCGGCAGATGCCCTCGCCTATACGCCTGGCACCGCCGGTGACGATCGCTGTGCGGGGACCCTGGAACTCGCTCGTCATGCCGGGCCAGCGATAGGATTCTATGCGGACCTCGGCAATGGCCGCATGCGGCGCCGATGCTTTGCGCGGCGCGCGGCAATCGCTTAGGTGCGACTCATGCCCTTTTCAAAGCCATTGCGCGATCTCGCTTCGCTCTCCGTCGCCGAGGTCGCGCAGCTGGCGTCCGACCAGAAGCTGCCGCCGGTCGATCAATGGCATCCGGCGCATTGTGGCCACAGCGGCATGACGATCGCGCGCAACGGTGAGTGGATTCACGAGGGAAGCGTGATCCGGCGGCCGGAACTGGTGAGGCTTTTTTCACGAATACTGCGGCGCGAGCCGGACGGGCGATATGTGCTCGTCACGCCGGGCGAGATGCTCGACATCGACGTCGAGGACACACCGTTCATTGCCGTAGAACTCAAAAATGAGGGGGAAGGCCGCGCGCGCACGCTCGCTTTCCGCCTCAACACCGGCGACCCGGTGGTTGCAGGCGCCGATCACCCGATCCGCGTCTCCGCCGACCAGGAGAACCCGCACCCGACGCTCGGCGTACGGCCCGGACTCGAAGCGCGCATCGCGCGGCCGGTTTATTATGAACTTGCCGCGCTCGCGCTCGACGAAGATGGCGACCCGCCCGGCCTGTGGAGCCAAAATACATTCTTCGCGCTGGATGGGTCGCAATGAGCCTGGCGCACCGGATTCGCCAGGCCTTGGAAGGCACGGCCGATGCGAAGCCGCCGCTCACTGGCGACTCCGCTGTCGTGGCCGGTCCCGACGATGGCCTGTTCACGCCGGCGGCTGTCCTGGTCCCGATCGTCGACCGGCCCGAGCCAGGGGTGATCCTGACCTTGCGGACCGACACGATGCGCCGCCATGCCGGCCAGGTCGCCTTCCCGGGCGGACGAATTGATCCGGAAGACAGCAACGCGATCGAAGCCGCGCTGCGCGAGGCCGAAGAGGAGATTGGTCTCAGACGCGCCGACGTCGAGGTCATCGGGGAGGCCGATCGTTATCTCACTGTCACCGGCTTCGACGTCACCCCCATTCTGGCGGTGGTGCCGTCTGGTCTCGCGTTCAGGCCACAGCCCGAAGAGGTAGCGGCGGTGTTCGAAGTACCGCTGCGCTATTTGTTTGAGCCGGAGAATCGCGCGCTCCGATCAGTCGAACGGGACGGCAGCGAGCGGCATTATTATGAGATCATGTGGGAGGGCCGGCGGATCTGGGGAGCGACGGCCGCGATGATCGTCAACCTGGGCCATCGCCTCGGAAGCCTCGCCTGATGCTGCCGCGGGCATCCTGGCAGACGGGCGCCGGCATGCGGAAACTGCTGTCGGCGCTCGACGCCGACGATGGCGAGACGCGCTATGTCGGCGGCTGCGTACGCGATGCGCTGCTCGGCTGCGCGGTCAGCGACATCGATCTTGCGACTCGCCTTGCGCCCGAGGAGGTCATGGCCCGGCTGGGCAAAGCGCGTATCAAGGCGGTCCCGACCGGACTGGCGCACGGCACTGTGACGGCGATCCTCAACGGCGCACCGATCGAGATCACCACGCTGCGGCGCGACGTGTCAACCGATGGCAGACACGCGACAGTCGCCTTCACCGGCGATTGGGAGGAGGATGCAGCGCGGCGTGACTTCACGATGAACGCGCTGTCGGCCGATCCTGTCAGCCGGCAGGTATTCGATTATTTCGGCGGCACGGCCGACCTCGAGCGAGGCCGCGTCCGCTTCATCGGCGACGCGCTGCAACGAATCGCCGAGGATCATCTGCGGATCCTGCGCTTCTTCCGCTTCCATGCTCGGTTCGGTCGCGGCGAGCCCGATCCCGACGCGATTGCCGCCTGCGCGGCGCGCGCCAACGATCTGATGGCATTGTCGCGCGAGCGGATTGCCGACGAACTGATCAAGCTGCTTGCGCTGCCGCATCCGGAAGCGGCGGTAACTTCGATGTTCGAGCATGCAATCTTCCGCGCCGTATTGCCGGAGATCGACGCCGAAGGCGTGGCCCGCCTGCGCAGACTGACCGCGCTTGAGGAGCAGCTCGGCATGCCGCCCGACCCGCTCCGCAGGCTGACCGCCTTGCTTCCAGCAGATCCGCGCATTGCGGCGGCGATTGCGGCCCGGCTACGGCTGTCGAAGAAGGCTGCCCAGCGCCTGACGATTTCGGCGGACCGCGCCGCACCGATACCCAAAGATTCCCGGCTGCTCGCCTATGGGATCGGGAAGGAGTCGGCCGAAGATCGCCTGCTTCTTGGCGGCGCGACTGAAACGCTCGCCGCGCAACTGCAGGCGCTGGAATGCTGGACCAAACCCCAGCTGCCGGTGACAGGCGGCGATCTGATCGCGATGGGCCTGACGCAGGGACCCGACGTGTCCAAAGCCTTGCGCACGATCGAGAAGATCTGGTCTGAAACCGGCTTCTCGACGGATCGCGAAGCGGTGCGCGCGCTCGCCAGGCGCGAAGTAGGCCGGCTGCTTCAGGCCGGCGGTTAGTAGGCCCTAGAATTTGTTGTCGCGCGGGAAGCCCATCGGCGGCATCCGACCGGCGGCTGCGCGCGCGGTTCGCCACGCGTTTAGATCGGTCTCGGTGCGGGTCCGCCCGCTTGCGCCACCCATTTCCCAGCTCAGCCCCTCGGCGAACTGGAAGGTCGTCGCATCAGACAGGCCGCCGTCGCGATAGCGCTGCAGAGTGACGCCCTGCCCGCGCCCCATCTCAGGCAACTCAGTCAGCGGAAAGACGACCATCTTCCGATTCTCGCCGATCACCGCGACATAATCGTCGGCGTCGGCGATCTGGCGGACGATCGCGAGCCGCGCACCGGGCCGCAGATTGACGACCTGCTTGCCCTTGCGCGTCTCGGCAATCGCGCCGGCGGCCGAGGTGATGAAGCCGCGCCCGTCGGACGAGGCAAGCAGCAGCTTGGCGCCACTGACCGCGGGCATAAGGGCGACGATCGCGCCCTCACCCTCGACATCGACCATCAGGCGCACCGGCTCGCCAAAGCCGCGTCCGCCCGGCAATTTGTCTGCGGCAAGCGTGTAGAAACGCCCGTCCGGTGCGGCGAGCAACAGCTTGTCGGTGGTTTGCGCGTGGAAGGCGAAGGCGGGCCCGTCGCCTTCCTTGAACTTCATCGCCTCGGGCTGGGCGAGGTCGACATGGCCGCGCATCGCCCGAATCCAGCCGCGCTTCGACATGATCACGGTGATCGGCTCGCGCTCGATCATCGCCTCGAGCGGGATTTCGCGCGGCGGCCCGGCTTCCTCGACCAAAGTGCGGCGGCGGCCGAGCGGCGTCTCCGGAGCGTAGCGCTGACGCAAAGACGCCAGATCCTTCTTGAGCCGGGTGCGCTGGCGGGCCGGCGATTCGATCAGCTTGACGAGCTCGCCGCGCTCTTCCTCGAGCTTGGTGCGCTCCTTGCGCAATTCCATTTCCTCGAGTCTGCGCAGCGAGCGCAGGCGCATGTTGAGGATCGCCTCGGCCTGACGGTCGTTCAACTCGAATTCGGCCATCATCACCGGCTTCGGCTCGTCTTCCTCGCGGATGATCTGGATGATCCGGTCGAGGTTGAGGAACGCGACAATGTAGCCGTCGAGCAGCTCCATCCGGTCGTCGATCTTGGCGAGCCGGAAGCGTGACCGCTTGACCAGCACTTCGATCTGGAACTCGATCCAGGCGGCGATTGCCTCCTTGAGGCTCATCACGCGCGGCGTGCGGTTGGCGTCGAGCACGTTGAGGTTGAGCGAGATTCGCACTTCTAAGTCGGTCAGGCGGAACAGGCTATCCGCCAGCATCTGCGGATCGACGGTGCGGCTGCGCGGCTCGAGCACGATCCGCACAGCTTCGTCGGACTCGTCGCGGACATCCTCGAGGATCGGCAATTTCTTCTCGGCGATCAGCAACGCGATCTGCTCGATCAGCTTCGATTTCTGCACCTGATAGGGGATTTCGGTGATGACGAGCTGCCAGGTGCCGCGTCCCTGGTCCTCGATCTCCCATTTGGCGCGGACCCGGAATGCGCCGCGGCCGGTCGCGTAAGCGGCTGCGATCACATCCTTGCTGTCGACGATCACGCCGCCGGTCGGCAAATCGGGGCCGGCGACGAAATCGAGCAAAGCGCTCGGCTCGGCGCGCGGATCGTCGATCAGATGCGTCGCCGCATCGATGATCTCGGCGACATTGTGCGGGGGGATCGAGGTCGCCATGCCGACCGCGATTCCGCTCGCGCCATTGGCGAGCAGATTGGGGAACAGACCGGGAAAGACCTCGGGCTCCTCCTCTTCGCCATTGTAGGTCGGCCGATAGTCGACGCTGCCTTCGTCGAGCCCCGCCATCAGCTCGATCGCGGCCGCAGTCAGGCGCGCTTCGGTGTAACGGTAGGCCGCGGCATTATCGCCGTCGATGTTGCCGAAATTGCCCTGGCCGTCGACGAGCGGATAGCGAAGCGAGAAATCCTGCGCGAGGCGGACCATCGCATCATAGACCGACTGGTCGCCGTGCGGATGATATTTGCCGATCGTGTCGCCGACGACGCGTGCGCATTTCTTATAAGCCGTGCCGGGATCGAGCTTCAGCAGGCGCATCGCCCACAACAGGCGCCGGTGCACGGGCTTGAGACCATCGCGTACGTCGGGAAGCGAGCGCGCGGTGATCGTCGACAGCGCGTAGACAAGATAGCGCTGGGACAGAGCGTCATCGAACGGGGAATCGACGATCTGGTCGAATTCATCGGGCACGGTAGGCATCAGCGGGCGATAGCAAGCGCGAGTCCGCCGCGCGAGAGATCAATTTACTCCGCCGGCGAATGATCTAACTTGAAGGAGCAAACTGGAGGATGCGATGAATCATCGGGCGCTGACGGTAATCGTCTTTCTCGCGGCGCTGTCATCCTGTGGCAAGGCACCCAGCGGCGGGGGCAGCGAGCCAATAGCCGTCCAGAGGTTCGCTCCGGAGGGCGGCAAGGCAGACACCAGTGTACCGACCGCGGCCGCGCCGCAAATAGCCTATACCTATGATTATGGTTTCCGCCTGAACCCCGATGCGGTGGTTACGGTGCAGGAGGCCCACCTTCGCCTGTGCGATCAGCTTGGGCCGCTTCGCTGCCAGGTATCGCAAATGGAACGCAGTGCCGGCGAGGGCGACCATGTGCGTGGCTCGCTCACTTTGCTGGTGGCGGCACCGATCGCACGTCGGTTCGGCGATCAGCTTATTGCCGCAGCCGCGAAAGCGGGCGGCGAAGCGGTCGAGCGGCAAATCACCGCGGAAGACCTTTCCAAGCAGATCGTCGACGTGGACGCGCGTATTCGCACCAAGGAGACATTGGTCAATCGGCTGACGACTTTGCTCGAAACGCGCAGCGGAAATATCGCCCAGGCCGTCGAGGCAGAGCGGGCCGTCAACGGCGCTCAGGAAGAGCTTGAACAGGCGCGCGCGGAAATCGCAGCCATGCGCGGGCGTGTCGCACTTTCGACCATCAAGGTCGAATATGATTCGTCGCGACGGCTTGGCGGCGGCTTCCTGAGGCCGGTCCGCTCATCCTTGTCCGCGATGGGATCATTGTTCGGCCAAAGCATTTCGGTGCTGGTGACGCTGATCGCCGTCTTGCTGCCATGGGCATTGCTCGGCGGCCTGATCTGGTGGATCGTAAGGCACATACACGCTCGCCGGCGTCTCGCAGTGGCTCAAACCGAAGCCGATAGCGGCGCGACCGAGTAAACCTCTGGCGGGCCGAGCTTCGCCTCGGCCTCAATCTCGGCCAGAAGCCAGTCGCGGAAGGCGCGGATCTTGGGCTGGTTGCGCTTGTGTTCGGGGTAGACCAGCCAGAATGCGACGCCGTCGAGGCTGACGACAGGGAACGGTGCCACCAGTCTTCCCGCCGCCATTTCAGGGCGCCAGAACATCGGCGTCAGCATCGCGACGCCGTGGCCGGCCATCGCCGTCTGACCCTCGATGACCTGCGAATCCAGCCAGATGCCGCTGCTACCGGCGGCCTCGGACTCGGCCAGGCCGACGCGGTCCAGCCAGCGGCGCCACCAGCCATCCCCGGCGCTGAGCCGCGGCACGTCGAGGAGGTCGGCAGGAACGCCCAGCGGATGCCGTTCAAGAAACTCAGGACTGCACATCGGCACCGAGTGGAACTGGAACAGGAAATGCGCCTTCAGGCCCGGCCATCGCCCCGCGCCGGTGCGGATTCCGACGTCGGTTTCCTCGCTGAAGAAATCGACGACATGGCTTTCGGTCTTGAGCCGGACGGCAAGCTCGGGCCGAGCGACCTGAAAGCTGCCGAGGCGCGGCGCGATCCAGTTCATCGCAAAGGTCTGGGTGGTCGTGATGCTTAGCACGCCGTCGTTATCATTCGCCAGATCGGAGAAGGCGCCGCCAAGCGTGTCGAAGGCGCCCGACACCAAGGGTGCGATCCGGCGGCCCGCGTCGCTGAGCTTCACCCGTTTCTTGTCGCGGAGGAACAATGCAACGCCAAGCCGTTCTTCCAACAAGCGTATTTGATAACTGACCGCGGCCTGGGTCATACCGAGCTCGCGCGCCGCACTGGTGAAATTTTCATGACGCGCAGCGGCCTCGAACACTTTGACTGCGGATAGAGGTGGAAGCTGTCGCATAGATAGATCATAAGGTCAGCTTATATACATTGTCGAGCCTTTGGTTGGATTTCGCGCCGCGGACGGTCCATTTCCACACCATGCAGTGCGGCCCTCCGCCGCGCCGATGGACCAAGGAGCAAGACGATGCGCGACGAATTCGACAGCCGGGTGCTCGATGAGCATGGCACGGCCTTTTACGACGCGATCGCCGAATTGTTTCGGCAGATCAAAATCTCATGGGCGCGCCTTTACGAGATCCAATATGACGCGCCGTGGCGGCGTGGGTGCTGAGTATTTCCGAACCGGTCCGGAACCGGCGTCAGGTGGAGGCGGGCAGCATTGGCGCGCCTCCGCCGATTGCGTGAGCGCCATGCTTCCACTATAGATTTGGGCGATCAGCCTCGGACGCGCGGGAAGCGCGCGGTTCCGGGGCATTTGTCGTTTTTGGTGCACCGCCGCCGTGCATCCGGGGAGCCATTATGTCACGCCGCCGCCAGATCTACGAAGGCAAGGCCAAGATCCTCTACGAAGGGCCCGAACCCGGCACGCTGATCCAATATTTCAAGGACGACGCGACCGCGTTCAACGCCCAGAAGAAGGGCACGATCGCCGGCAAGGGCGTGCTCAACAACCGGATTTCCGAGCATATCTTCACCTTGCTGGGACAGATCGGGATCCCCACCCACTTCATCCGCCGTCTCAACATGCGCGAGCAACTGATCCGTCAGGTCGAGATCGTGCCGATCGAGGTTGTGGTGCGCAACGTCGCCGCAGGATCGCTGTCCAAGCGCCTCGGCATCGACGAGGGCACGCAACTGCCGCGCACGATCATCGAATATTATTACAAGGACGACGCGCTCGGCGATCCGATGGTTGCGGACGAGCATATCGCCTGCTTCGGCTGGGCGAGCCAGGAAGAAATGAACGACATCGCCGACATGGCGGTACGCATCAATGATTTCATGGCCGGGCTGTTCGCGGGCATCGGCATCAGGCTGATCGACTTCAAGCTCGAGTTCGGCCGGCTATGGGAGAATGATTTCAGCCGCGTCATCCTGGCCGACGAGATCAGCCCCGACGGCTGCCGGCTGTGGGACATGGCAACCAACGAGAAGCTCGACAAGGACCGGTTCCGCCGCGACCTTGGCGGCGAAGCCGAAGCCTATCAGGATGTCGCGCGGCGGCTAGGCCTGTTTCCGGAGGGCGACGCCAACATGGTGCTCGACATGGAGCATCACCGCAAGAAGCGCGGGAAATGACCTATCCTCCCGTCCCGATTCCACAAACAAAAGCCCGCCGGCTTGCGCGGGCGGGCCTAGCAGAAAACAGGCGGTTGCGGGCGGCTTATTTGTCGCCGGCTGCGGGACCACCCATGGCAACCCTTGTCGGATCGTTGCCGTGACGCTGCATTGCGAGCAGATAGTCGTTGGTCTGCATGAAAGCGGTCGGATTGACCGGCTTGCCCTCGAGCCGCACTTCATAGTGCAAATGGCTTCCGGTCGAACGTCCGGTTGAGCCCATCAGGGCGATGAGGTCGCCGCGGCGGATGCGCTGGCCGGCAGTGACAAGCGACTTGGACAAATGGCCATAGCGGGTCTGGATACCGTGGCCATGATCGATTTCGACAAGATTGCCGTAGCCCCGCACCCATTGCGAACGTCCGACGACGCCGTCAGCCGTTGCGTAGATACGGGTGCCGACCGGGCCGGCGAGATCGACGCCTGGATGCATCGCTGCACGTGCCTGGAATGGATCTGACCGAACGCCAAAGCCGCTCGTGAAATTGGTGCCGGAAACCGGCATTTGCGAAGGAATGGCGATTGCGCCCTGCTCAACGCGGTCGAGCCGCTTCCAACTCATGAACATCTGCTTAAAATTGGGATCGGCGGTCTTGAGCGGCGTCACCGCTTCGAAAGCGCCGCTAGCTGCGGTGGCCGGCTGGAATGCGCCGACGCCTGCTACGAGCAGGCCGGCAGCAAATATTGCCGAAGGGCAGGCGATCATTCGGTGAACGGAACGTATGGCTTTCGCCGCAACAGCCCCGAGTCTAATCAAATCAATCATTACTGTCCCCGGTCGGCCCAAAGGCCGGCACGGTCACGCACCGCGACCATGTATTCACACAAGGGCTGCTTCGCCCGGCTCAAATACCGTCAGGAAGCTGCCCACCCGCTGACGTGTGAGTGCAGAGTGTTAAACAACGCTAACCGGAGCAAGCCCTATATAGAATTCGCGGGATAGACCGGCTTGACCGCGCGCTGAGTCGTTGAAAGGGGCCTTCAGGGCACCCCGAAAGTTATTTTCGATTAACCATCTCCACGTGTAAATCGGCTCAATTCCACGAGATTCGGCGCAATGAACAAACCATTTGGTGCCCGTTGCGACGTGCGCGATTTCGTCATGGTAAATGCGCCTTAATATTTGCGCCGAGCGGTGATCGCCATCGGCGTGACGTCGAGGCCGCGCGCTTCGAGCACCATCGGCACTACGGCGAGCCGCGCGAGCACGTCGCCTGCGGTCTTCCCGGCAGCTTCCCAGAGGCTGTCATGGGCCGGAAGAAAGCCGTAGCCGGCACCGAGCGTGCGCAAACGGCGGTCCAGCAACGCGAAATGCATCGCTTCCTGCGCGCCAACCACCATCCAGTCATCGACGAATTCGGCCGGGAAATGCATTCCGAACCGGCCGACCAGGTCGAACGCGAAATCGATGGCGACGAATTCGATATGCGCGAGCGCGTGCAGCATCGCGACCTGCGAGCGCAGCGACCCAAGCTTGCCGCGCCTGGGCATCTGCGATGGCGGAAGGAGGACCGGCCGCAACGGGCGCGCGGGCCGGTCGGGCATCGGGCAGTCGAAGCGATGCTCGAATTGCCCGCGACGCCAGGCCCGCGCAACGGCCAGCGCCGCACGGACCTTTTGCACCGGATCCGCGGTGGTCAGGACAGCGCGAGCGGCGGCGGCGATGCTTTGCCGGCTCTCAGCCAAGCCAGGACCGGATGGCGCCGCCGCGCGCAGAGACGAGATAGGCCTGAACCAGACGGACGAGGTGGAACAGGCAGGACAGCAAGGTCCAGACGGCGATGCCGATCAAGCCGAGGTCCGGCCGCATGAAGAGCAATGCGACGAACAGGATGACCATATTGGGATTGCGCCGCGCGGTGATCAGCCGAAACCGCGAATCCGCCCGTTCCCAGACATGGATGTGCATCCCGAAGCGCCGCATGAAAATGCCCTCGATCACGCGTTGCACGACATAGCCGCCGATGATCGCGACCATGACCCACAGGAATGTATCCGGATCGAGCGGCCGGCCATAAGCGGCAAGCCCGACGCCCCATGCGTACCACCAGAAGGGCGGATGGATGAGGTCGATTCCGTGGTCGAATATATTGCCCCAAAAGGAAGAGGTTATCGTGCAGCGCGCCAGCTTGCCGTCGACCGTGTCGAGCACCATGAAACCTAGCCCGGTGAGCATTCCGGTCCAATAAAAGCCATAACCGAAGCAGATCGTCGCCACTACGCACAGGATCGCGCCGACCGCCGTCACGGCGTTGGGGCTGATCCCCAGCCGGGCCGCCATCCGAGTCAGGACGAGCGCCCATTCAGGCCACAGATATTTGGTGAGGAGGTCGGTCACCCCCTTGTACGCACCGAAATAACTGGCGCGTTCGACGCCGCGAACGGTGGACGGATCGAGCCGCAGCAGGAACGGCTGCTCGCGCTTGCGCAGCTCGGCATTGACCTGGACATTGCCGTGCTCGTGCGCAAGCGCGACGAGGCTGGCGCCCTCCGGCAAGCGCGCGTCACCTTCGATCGCGGTCAAAGCCTCGCGTCGCTCGTCGTCGTTGCGGCAATTTGCGATCGCGACCTTGCCGCCCAGCGTCAGTGCTTCGCCAGGCCGCGTGGCCATCGCCCGCAGCCAGGCGGGATCGAAGGCAAAGGCGCGATTGACGAGCAGAGTAGGGGCGTCACCGATACCACCAATCGTAAATTTTTGAGCCGCGGCGATACGCCGGACGCGCTCGTCAACGCTCATTCCCCACAAATACGTCGGGTTGGCACCGGCAAGAACGACCTGCAGGGGGCTGGACTCCAATCTTTACTCCTCTCGCGCAGGAAAAGCCCGTGCCGACAGCGCCATGTTTATGCAAGCCCCGGGGCCGCATGCCGCTGATGCTGGGTTCGCAATCGCCAAAATTGCTTCATCGCAGTATTCACCCGCTTCACCGCAACCGGCGCAGAGCAAGCGTCAGAGAAGTCTCGACAAGCTGCCGATGAATGGATCGTTGTGGGGAGTTAATGAAACTCCGGCGATAGCGGCTCGTTCTGCCAACACAGGTTCAATATAGGAGACGGGTTCATGCGTAAGATTTCACTTGCCGTTGCGGCCGCCGCAATGACGATACCCACCATTCTTCCGGTGCTGCCATCGGCCGCGCAGGCCGCCAGCTACACAACGATCCGCCACCATGATGGCTATTATCATGGCCGTACGTGGCGCGACAGCCGCGGACGCGTCCGTTGCAAGCGCTCCAATGGTACTACCGGCCTTTTGATCGGTGCCGCTGGCGGCGCGCTCGTCGGCCGCTCGATCGACAGCCACGGTTCCCGCGCCACAGGCACGATCCTTGGCGCAGCCGCCGGCGCACTGGTTGGCCGCGAGATCGACCGTGGCAGCAAGTATCGCTGCCGCTAAACAAACGAAGGCGGGACGTCGTGCGACGTCCCGCCTCCTTTTATCCTTTAACCCGATACCGGGCCCGAAGGCTTAGGCGGCCGGAGGATTCTTCCGGGGACGGCCGGGCCCGCGCTTAACGGTCGTGGCCGGCGCGGCCGCGGCAAGCCGTGTGACGGGCGCTGCCGGCTTTGCGGCGCCCTTACGAGCCTTGGACGGTGCCTTCTTCGCTTTGCTGGCAGGCTTTTTAACCGCAGACTTTTTGGCTGCAGGCTTTGCCGAACGAACCTGCACGGGCGCCGAAGCGGACTTCGCTGCGGCGGATTTCGCCGCGGGCGCCTTTTTCGAAGCCTTTGCTTTCGGGGTCGGCTTGGCGGCGGCGGGAGCTCCGCTGCGCCCTGCAGTCGACATCATCCTGCGGACCGCATCGGTCGCGGCAGTGACGATCGCCGCCCCGATCTTGCTGGCATTGTCGGCAGCCGCGTCAACGCCGTCGAGCGCCTCGCGGCTGGCTTTCTTTGTACCCTGGCGAACCTTCTGATTTGTCGTCAGCGCCGCAGCAGCAGCCACCAGGCCCGCGGCAAGCATGCTGCGCGCGAGCGGATTTGCGGCGAGTTCGGCGAGCTTGTCCGTTGCCGCGCCCATAGTTGCCTTCGAACCGGACCGACCCGGTTTACCTGCGGATTTTGCCATTGCAGTCTCCTACGCTTTCATAACTGGCCCGTAACAGACGTGTAAGGCAAGTAACAGTTCCTTTTCGTACGTCGATATCGGGGGTTGATACCGCCGGGACCGCTAGCGGTCAGATCGGCCGGTTGGATACGACCGTCCGTCGGGGTCGACGGCGGTTGCTTGGGGTTTCACTTTAGCCTCAATATCCTCTCCAAATCCTTTCTCGCGCTCATCGCTTTCCGGAATTTGTTCGCGGCGGGCCTCTGCACTGCGCGGAAGCGGGTGCCGCGCCTCGGCATCCGCGCTCCCGGGAATTTCGCCTCCCCCGGCGGCGGCGTCTGAATCATAATCCTCCCGGCCGTCGCCGCCGCCAGCGCCCGATCCGGAACCATGGACTTCGCCGGCCCGGTCGACAGAGGCGCGCACGCCACGTTCCGTGATTCGTTTTTCTTGGGTCATTACCGCACTCCTTTTGAGGGGGAGAACGCTGCGCAGTGCATGACCGTTCCTGGCGCCCTCGCTGGCTATGGGGCGCGGGTCCAGCGTTGCGACCGGCAGATGAAGAAGACGCAGCCACTGACCTTGAGCGATCCGTCGGCGTTGATCTTGAGGACCGAGCGATAGCTTTTGCCGCTTTCGGGGTCGTAGATACGGCCATTGTCCCAGCGATCTGAAGCCGGCGCGAATTCGCTAAGAATGCGCAGGCCGATCAACGGCCTGCGCCGCATCGCCGGATCGGGATTGCGGATGTCGGTCTGCGGATAGTTGGGCTTGCGGATCAGCACCTTGGCGATCTTTCCGCACATATTCCTGCCGCATGTTTCGATGGCGATGACTGCGCTGCCGTCCTGTACGATCCAATTCCCGGCTACATCGGGCGCCGCCAGCGCGGCTGTAGCGCTGCACAAGAGAAGTGCGGACAGTATCCATCGAGTCACTGCGATCTCCTCTCATGCTTTCCTCGCCGCTACCGCATTACGGGATGCGCTGCGACAGTGTCGTTAGCGCGGCAAATCCGTACGGGGCCCTCCAGAAAAGCTGAAGGGCCGCCGGACCCAAGTCCGGCGACCCTCGCAACATGGTCAGCGGCCGGAAGTTCCAGCCCGGGAGACCTGAGAAGGACCTAGCCCTTCATCTCCCGAACGTACTGGACCGACCCCTCTGCTGAACCATGAGACATCGGATCACCTCCTTTCGCTTAGTTGAAGACATGCTGATAATGAATCGCCGCGAGTCCGCGATCAAGACTTGAAATGAAAAATATTTCGGATAACTTCTATCGCTTGCGCCGCGATCCTGACATCGGGCGATATCCATCAAACTGGAAGCGTATCGGGCCTGCGAACGGGCCGCGCTGGAGCTATTGGCCCCGGCAATCCTCGATCACGCGCGCCGGCTCGGGCCAGGAGGGTATCACGAGCAGCGCCGTTCCGGGAACCATGACCGTGAACCGGCCGCGGCTGAACGCGATATCGTCGAGGAAGCTGTCCTGCGCAGGCAGCGTCGCAGAAACAGATTGCGCGCCCTCGGCAACCGAGAGCGGAAGGTTTCGCGCCGTCGAAGATGTTCGGACCGTCATCACATTTCCGGTCGCGATGCCCTGCCGCGACAAGCTGATCGTGCCGGACCCATGATCGCATGCAACAACGAAACTTGTCTGGCCGGCGCCGAAGGCGGCTTGCGCATTGCCTCCCGGCAGCTCCTGATACGACCAGCCGCCCGCGGTGATCGGAAGATCCTGCCATTCAGGCGGCGTGGGCGACGGCGCGGGCCGGGGCCGTTGCACCGGCGGCGCGGGCCGTGCCTGGGGCGCCGGTGACGGCGTTTCGGCGACGCACCCCGCCAGCGATGCGGCTAAGGCAACCGGGAGAAGACGCGAGACGTGCCGTTTGATGGATCGACGCTTGAGCACGGCATGCCAACAGCATGAGTGGGCCTGCGATCCAAGCGGAAACTCACATTGCGCCTACAATGTTCGGCCAAAAGATGTCCGTTCGGGCTGAGTGGCAATCTCTATCCCGACCCGATTATCTTATCGGCGTCCCCCGCCGCTACGCCGCCCCATCCTTATCGCCTGCTGCTTGCCGTATCGTGTCTTGCGGGTGCCGGGCTTTCCCTCGGTCGCCTGGCCGCGCAGCGGCGCCTTATGTTCGTGTTCGGGTAGCCCGAGCTCCTCGGCCTCGAGCCGGCGGATCTCGTCGCGTAAGCGACCGGCCTCCTCGAACTCGAGGTCGGCGGCGGCCTTGCGCATCCGTTGTTCCAAATCCTCGATATAGGAGCGCAGGTTGTGGCCCATCGGATGCGGCGCATCCTCGTCGCCGGTATCGACCAGCACCGCGTCGCGATTGGAAACGTCCTTGAGGATGTCGGCGATGTCGCGCTTGATCGTCGTCGGCGTGATGCCATGCGCGGCATTATAGGCCTCCTGCTTCTCGCGCCGACGTCCGGTTTCGCGCAATGCGCGCTCCATCGAGCCAGTGACGCGGTCGGCATAGAGGATGACCCGCCCCTCGACGTTGCGCGCTGCGCGGCCGATCGTCTGGATCAGCGAAGTCTCTGAACGCAGGAACCCCTCCTTGTCGGCATCGAGGATCGCGACCAGCCCGCATTCGGGAATATCGAGGCCTTCGCGCAGCAGGTTGATGCCGACCAGCACGTCATAGACGCCCAACCGCAGGTCGCGGATCAGCGCGATACGCTCCAGCGTCTCGACGTCCGAATGCATGTAGCGAACCCGGAGCCCGGCCTCGTGCAGGAACTCGGTCAAATCCTCGGCCATGCGTTTGGTCAGCGTCGTGACCAAGGTCCTGAACCCCTTGCGCGCGGTTTCCTTGGCCTCGAAGATCAGATCGTCGACCTGGTCCTCGACCGGCTTGATCTCGACCGGCGGATCGATCAGGCCGGTCGGCCGGATCACCTGCTCGGAAAAGACGCCGTCGGTCTGGCCCATCTCCCACGGTCCCGGCGTCGCCGAAACCGCGAAGGTCTGCGGACGCATCACGTCCCACTCGTTGAACCGCAGCGGTCGATTGTCGATGCAGCTCGGCAGCCGGAAGCCATATTCGGCGAGCGTGATCTTGCGGCGATGGTCACCGCGCGCCATCGCGCCGATCTGCGGCACCGTCTGGTGACTTTCGTCGACGAACAATAACGCATTTTCCGGGAGATATTCGAACAGGGTCGGCGGCGGCTCGCCCGGCAGCCGGCCAGTGAGGAAGCGGCTGTAATTTTCGATGCCGGCGCACGATCCGGTCGCGGCGATCATCTCGAGATCGAAATTGGTGCGCTGCTCGAGCCGCTGCGATTCAAGCAGTCGCCCTTCGGCATTCAGTTCCTTGAGCCGTTCGGTCAGCTCATGCCGGATCGCCTCCATCGCCTGCTTCAGCGTCGGGCCGGGCGTCACATAGTGCGAATTGGCATAGACCTTCACATAATCGAGGCTCGCGACCTTTTTGCCGGTCAGCGGATCGAACTCGACGATCTCCTCGATCTCGTCGCCGAAGAAGGCGACCCGCCACGCGGTATCCTCATAATGCGAGGGGAAGATTTCGAGATTGTCGCCGCGCACGCGGAAATTGCCGCGCGCGAATGCCTGGTCGTTGCGCTTGTACTGGAGCGCGACCAGCTTGCGGACGATCTCGCGCTGGTCGACCGTCTCGCCCTTCTTGAGCGCGAAGGTCATCGCCGAATAGGTTTCGACCGACCCGATACCGTACAGGCAGGACACCGAGGCGACAATGATGACATCGTCGCGCTCGAGCAGAGACCGGGTCGCTGAATGGCGCATCCGGTCGATCGCCTCGTTCACCGAGCTTTCCTTCTCGATGTAGGTGTCGGAGCGCGGCACATAGGCCTCGGGCTGGTAATAATCATAATAACTGACGAAATATTCGACCGCATTGTCGGGGAAGAAGCTCTTGAACTCGCCGTAAAGCTGGGCCGCCAGGATCTTGTTTGGCGCAAGGACCAGGGCCGGACGCTGCAGCGCCTCGATGACCTTAGCCATGGTGAAGGTCTTGCCCGATCCGGTGACGCCAAGCAGCACCTGCGTGCGTTCGCCCTGCTGCGCCTGGTCGACCAGTTCGGCGATCGCGGCCGGCTGATCGCCGGCCGGCTCATAGTCCGAAGCGATGCGGAACTGCTTGCCGCCCTCGGCCTTTTCGGGGCGCTGCGGGCGATGCGGAACGAAATTGGCGGCTGTGTCGGGTTCTTCGAGACCCGTCCTGATCGCGATCGGCATGCACTCTATATGGTCATTGGTCCGCGTAAGCGCTACAGACGATGAACTAATAATTGGGGGAGAATGTCATGCGCAAAGTCGTGGTGCTGTTGTTGGTTGGCGTCGCCGGATGCAGCGGCGGCGCAGAGAAGACGGAAACACCGGTCGCGGCGATCGAACTTCAGCCCGGCGAGTGGGAAATGACCGTTCAGATCAGCGACATGAAACTGAATGGCGCCAGCCAGCCGGAGATGAAGGCCGGCAAGTCCACAACCTTCAAGAATTGCATCACGCCCGACCAGATAAAGAAGCCGGACGCAGGCCTTTTCGCCAATGCCCCGAACTGCAGCTACAATAATTTCTACCAGTCCGACGGTCGCATAAACGCCTCGATTTCGTGCAAGGACGCGAAGGGAAGCAATCTGACCAATTCGATGATCGACGGCAAATATACCGCCACGACAATGACGATCGAGACGCAAATGCAGAGCAGCGTTCCGAACGGCGGCAAGATCGAAATGGCGGCCAAGATGGACGGCAAACGGATTGGCGAATGCCCGGCCGCACCGGCAGTGCCAGCGAAGAGCTGAACGATATTCCGTCCGGCTCCCGAGCCGGAGCAACCCGAATGCGCCGTCCAGCGTTGGCGTAGGCGAATGCGCGTCACAGTGATCATCAACAAAAGCGGCGGCACGTCCGCTGCCGCCGGTGACGCGCTCGAAGGCCGATTGACCAAGGCATTCGGGGGCGCGGGCATCACAGCCGACATCCAGCTGGTCGCGCCCGACCGCCTTGCCCAATGCATGGAAGAGGCCGCAACGGACGACAGCATCGATGCACTGGTCGCGGGCGGCGGCGACGGCACGATCGGCCTCGCCGCAGCAGCCGCGGTCCGGAACAAGCGAGTCCTTGGCATAGTGCCGCTCGGCACGCTCAACCACCTCGCCCGCGACGCCCGCATACCCTCGGACATCGACGGCGCGATCGGCGTGATTGCCGCCGGGCGCACGCAGGCGATCGACGTCGCCTCGGTGAACGGCAATATCTTCGTCAACAACAGCGGCGTCGGGCTCTATCCGATGATGGTCCGGTCGCGCGAAGCGCAACAACGCCTCCTCGGGCGCAGCAAGCGCATTGCGATGCTGGTCGCAAGCGTCCGCGCGTTGCGGCATTTCAGCCGACACCGGCTGACGATCAAGGTCGAAGGACGAAAGCGGCCCCTCGAGACAGCTTTGCTGTTCGTCGGCAATAACCGTTACGAGACCTCGCTGTTGACGCTCGGGCAGAGACAGGCGCTCGATCGCGGCGAGTTGTGCATTTACGCGCTGCTCGCGCGGACACGGATGGAGTTGTTGGGCCTCGCGGTGCGCGGGCTGTTCGGGCAGCTCGACCAGCAGGACGATTTCATCAGTCTCACAGACATTCGCGAAGCCGAGATTTCGGCACGCTCGCCATCGCTGACGATTTCAGCGGATGGCGAGACGCTGCGCCTGGAAACGCCGCTCCGCTACCGGATCCTTCCCGGCGCACTCACCTTGCTGATGCCGCCGCCGCCCACACCGAACCTGTCCGCGAAGGCGATTTAAGCGCGGGTACGTCGAAGGACTGCCCGGGCGGCGGTGCGATAAACCCTGCCGCCGCCGGCCCCACCGAACGCCGGAGCGCAGCAAGCCGCTTCGGCGGATCGTCGATCGCCTCGAACGTCAGCTGGAACGTTCCCCAATGGATGCCAAGGCCCATGACCGGATGAAGCGCGCGATAGATGCGCATCGCCTCGGCAGGGTCGATGTGACTGGACTGCATGAAATCGCGTGGCTCGTAGGCGCCGATCGGGATCATGGCAAAACGGAACGGGCCGTGCGCGGCCACGTCGCGGACCCAGCTGCCGTCGCCGAAACCGGTATCGCCGGCGAAGAAGACATTGCCGCCCGGCATGCGAATCGTAAAGGCCGACCAGAGCGCGCGGTTGCGATCGGTGCCCCAGCGCGAACCCCAGTGATGGTTGCGCTCGACGAGGACGTCCACATTTGGCCGCACCGCTACACGCCCACCCCAGTCGGCTGCGACGGCGCTGATGCCGTGGTCCTTCAGGATCGTGTCATTGCCGAGACTGGTGACGATCAGCGGCCGGTCGCGGCGCCACAGCCGCGCGAGCGTCGGCAGGTCGAGATGGTCGTAATGATTGTGGCTGATCAGGACGAGGTCGATCCTGGGCAGATGCTCGAACGCCACGCCTGGTTCGCGCACGCGCTGCGGCCCGAAGAATGAAAAGGGTGATGCGCGCGACGACCAGATCGGATCGGTGAGGATGTTGAGGCCTTGGGTCTGCAGCAGGACGGTCGCGTGGCCGATCCATGTGACGTGCATCGCCCCGCCCTCGACGCGAGGCGGCGGCACGGTCCGGCGCGCCGGAACATGCGCAGGCCATTTGGCGCGGCCGCCCTTTGCCCAGCGATTGAGGAACCGGCCGGCATTGCGCGGGGAAGCCGGCGGTTCGGCATCGCGCTCGGGATTGAAGAAACGTGCGCCATCGAAATGGTCGCTGACCGGCCCGCGATAATAGATGCGGTCGAGGAAAGGCGGGACAAGCGTCGGTGCCCAGCAGATTGCGATGGCCAGGAAGAGAAGGATCGTCCCGAGCCATTTCAGAAGCACGCGCATTGGTCGCACGTCCTAGCGGACCAGCCGCGTAGGACAAGCCCACCGTCAGCTTGCTCTGCCTGCTCTCGCCCCATATAGCCCCTTCTTTCGCAAGCGCTTTCTCGGGCGCGTGCACTGTCGCAAAGGCTGACACCAGACGTGCTTGCTTGGTTTCGCCACCGCTATCTCGACGTGCTCGGATCGATCTACATCTATAACGAGCATCGCGGATATACTGCGATCGACCGCGTGCTGGAAGCAGTTCGGGCGCGCTCGCCCGACGATCACGCGCTGATCTCGTCAATCGAGAAGCACCGCGCCGACGAGCGCAAGCATTACCTCATGTTCCGCCGCTGGTTCCAGCTGCGCGGCGTCATGCCCTACGCCGTCGATCGGACCTGCGGCCATATCGACCGGTTCGTCGGGATCATGTTCCGCTCAACGATCGACGATCTGGATACGCAGGCCGTCGTCAATCGGGACGACCTGTTCGAGCGGCTCTGCCGCGTCATCTCGCTCACCGAACAGCGTGGCTACAAGCAGGTGGAAATCCTTCTGAATCATCGGTTCGTGCGCACCGACAAGATGATGATGCAGATATTCCGCATCATCGAGAAAGACGAACCAAGCCATTGGGCGCCCTATGACGGATGGCTCGAAAAGCATGGCAAGCGGGCGCACGCCTGGTGGGAGCGCGCCATCGATACGTTGATCCATTCCGAGCTGATGTTCCTGAAGATTCCGATCCTGCTCCTGGCGCCGCGCCTGCCGCGCCGTACCGATTGGGCGGACGCTCACGATCCCCCCAAAAGCGTAGCTCCAAAGGCACGCGCATCGGTGATCGCCGAATGAGCGAGGGCACCATTGATGCCGACGCAATCCCGGGGACGGCAGCGTCCGCATCGCGATCCGCAAGCCTCGCCGCTCGGTTGTTTTCAGCGCGTGCCGCGGGAATGCTGGGGCGCAACACCGTTGTCAGTTGCGGCACTTTCGCCGTTGGATTGATCCTGCTGTGGCTCTTCGTCGCAAAGCTGGGCCTGCCCAAGGTTCCGGCCACGTCGATCACATTCCTGATCGCGACGACGCTTCACTATATGCTGGGTCGAAGCTGGATCTTCCGGGGTACCGAGCGCGGGCTCGCCGCCGGCTATGTCTATTTCCTGATCAACGCGGGCGTCGGTCTCGTCGTCACGACGGGGCTTTTTGCGGCCATGATCGCGCTGACGTCGATCAATTATCTCATAGCCCGCGTTCTGGTGTCGCTGGCAGCTGGCTTGGTGATCTTCCTGCTGAATGCGATCCTGAATTTCCGCCGTCTCTGATCGATGCGACTGGCGCTATTCTCGGGCAATTACAATTACCTGCGCGAGGGCGCCAACCAGGCCCTCAATCGCCTCGTCGGCTATCTGGAATCGCGCGCCGGCTACCAGGTCCGCGTTTACTCCCCCGTCACCGATACGCCGGCGTTCGAACCTGCCGGCACGCTGGTTCCGGTGCCTTCGGTCACCTTGCCGATGCGCGACGAGTTCCAGCTGGCGCTCGGCCTTCCTAGCGAGATCCGTGACGACATACGATCCTTTGCGCCCGATCTCATCCACGTCTCGACCCCGGACATTCTCAACACGCGCGCGCAGACGTTCGCGAAGCAGATGGGCATTCCCATAGTCGCGAGCATGCATACCCAGTTCGAGACATATCTCGACTATTACCGGCTCGGCTGGCTCCGACCGCTCGCCCAAGCGCATCTCAACCGCTTCTACCGGCGTTGCGATCATGTCGTGGCCCCGACACCTGCGCTGGTCGCGGATATGAAGCGAGTCCGCGGCGATGACCGCGTAAGCGTGTGGAGCCGGGGCGTGGATAGGACGCTGTTCGACCCTGCCCGGCGCGATCTCGGGTGGCGCCGCAGTGTTGGAATTGCCGATCATGACATCGTCATATTGTTTTTCGGGCGGCTGGTGCTCGAAAAGGGAATCGACACGTTCGTGGAGGTTGTCGAGGCGCTGCAACGACGCCCGCTTCCCGTGAGGGCGCTGATCGTTGGAGCCGGTCCAGCCAGTGCCCGGTTCGATAGTCTTGCAGATGCAGTCATGGCCGGACATCTTGAAGGCGTCGATCTCGCGCGCGCCGTCGCCAGCGCGGACATGCTTCTGACGCCAAGCACGACCGAGACGTTCGGAAACATAATTTTGGAAGCGATGGCAAGCGGATTGCCGGTTATCAGCGCCGATGCGCCCAACGCCCGGGCACTGGTCGAGGAAGGTGAAACGGGGGTGCTCTGTCCACCGCGCGACATCGGCGCTTATGTGGAAAGAATTGCCGGGCTGATCGCCGCCCCCGAAACACGCGGGGAGATGGGCGCCGCTGCCCGACGGGCAAGCGCCGCCTTTTCATGGGATGCCGCGAGCGAGAGCGTGTTGCGCGCATATGAATCGATTTGCGCGGGCAGCTACTAACCTTATCGCCCGGGCCTCCCTATCTGAACGGTTTGAGCGCCGGCGCGCCGATCCACAGGGAGACATGCAAATGACCACCAAAGCCTATGGAGCAACTTCCAGCGACCGGCCGCTGGAGCCGATTGATATCACCCGCCGCGAACCAGGCCCGCACGATGTCGTGATCGATATCGCTTATTGCGGCGTCTGCCATTCCGACCTCCATCAGGTGCGCGCCGAATGGGGAGGAACTCTTTATCCGTGCGTCCCCGGCCACGAGATCGTCGGGCACGTCCGCGCGATCGGCAACCAAGTGACGGGCTTCGCGGCCGGCGACACGGTTGGTGTCGGCTGCATGGTCAACAGCTGCCAGACCTGTCCCTCGTGCCATGAAGGCCTCGAGCAATATTGCACCGGCACCGGCTTTGTCCCGACCTATAACGGCAAGACCGCCGATGCGCCGGGTTACACGCTCGGCGGCTATTCGCAGTCAATTGTGGTCGACGACAAATTCGTCCTGAAGATCACCCATTCCGAGGAACAACTCGCGGCGGTCGCGCCGTTGCTATGCGCCGGCATCACCACTTATTCGCCGCTTCGGCACGCAGGCATCGGCCCGGGCAAGAAGGTCGGCATCGTCGGAATCGGCGGCCTCGGCCACATGGGGATAAAGCTCGCGCACGCAATGGGCGCCGAGGTCGTCGCCTTCACGACATCCGAAAGCAAGCGCGACGATGCGCACGCTCTCGGCGCCGATCATGTGGTCAACTCGCGTAATGCGGACGAGATGGCGGCGCACGCCAACAGCCTGGACATGATCCTCGACACCGTTGCGGCGAGTCATGATCTCGATGCGTTCATCAACCTTCTCAAGCGCGATGGCACGATGGTACTGGTCGGTGCGCCAAACCAACCCCATCCGTCTCCGAACGTGTTGGGCCTGATCTTCAGGCGCCGCGCGCTCGCCGGCTCGCTGATCGGGGGAATAAAGGAAACGCAGGAGATGCTGGATTTCTGCGCCAAACATGGCGTCGTCGCCGACATCGAGATGATCCGCATCGAACAGATCGACGATGCCTATGACCGAATGGAGCGGAGCGACGTGAAATATCGGTTCGTCATCGACAATGCGACTTTGGCCAAGTGATATCAGCCGGGCATGGCAGCCGCGAGGGCAGATCGACATTGCGGAACAAGGCGCAATCCGGTTCACCTTTTGTACAGCTGCTCATTCCTACCCTGTAACAATGGGCTATAGTGGCGCGGAACGGGTGTCAGTCCCGCCGCGTTAATTCGCGTAAGGCATTGTTTTTAGAGGATTGAGGATCATGATTCGCAAAACAGAGCGGCTTCGCCGTCTTTCCCTGATCGCCGCGGCGCCGCTCGCGGCTGCGCTTTTGGTGACCGGCTGCACCACTGCCACACCCTATCAGCCGCTGCAGCGCGGATCGGACGTCAAGGGCGGCTTTAGCGAGCAGCGCATCGAAGAGAATCGTTTCCGCATCACCTTCTCCGGAAATTCGATGACGTCGCGCGAACGCGTCGAGAACTATCTCCTCTATCGCGCCGCCGAATTGACGACACAGGCTGGCTATGACGGATTCACGATGGTGACCCGCGCGACCGATCCGCATGTCCGCACCACGGTCAGCAGCCGTCCGTTCGGTCCGGGACCGTGGGGCTGGTGGGGTCCGTCATGGCGCTACCGCTATGGCGGCTATTGGCACAGCTGGGATCCGTGGGGCTACAGCCCGTTCTGGGCCGATGACATCGACGTGAACACCGTCACCAATTATGAGGCGATGGCCGAAATCGTCATGTACCGCGGACGCAAGCCCGACGATCCGGCCAGTTTCAACGCGCGCGAAGTGATGCAGAATCTCGGTCCGACGATCGAGCTTCCACGCTGATTGGAGGTGGGCCGGATTCGTCCGGCCCGCCAAATCCGCCAGTCAGTGCGGAGCCGGCGGCACCGCCATGCACTCCGGAAGACCAAGCGCCGCCGAATCCTTGCAGGGCCTTGCCTGGATATCGCCCGACGGCGCGACATAGACTGCCCACGATCCGCTTGAGCAGTGCGCGATCCACATCGACATGCCCTTATATTGCTGCTGGTAGTCGCTGCCCGTCACCTTGTTGCAGCTGCCGTCGTCGTCCTGGATCGCTCGGCGCAGCGCAAGCATTCGATCGACCGGGCGCGCGGCAAGCAGCTGCTGGTGAAACGGATTATCCCTTGCCTTGACTTCCTTGGGCGGCTGCGGTGCCGGCGCACTATTCTCGTCGCACCCCCCGACGAGCAGGAGCGCGGCAAAGGCGGCCGATCTAAATGTGAACATCCTGATCCCTTTCGTCGTTGTGGCGAATGTCCGCCGTGTCTGTGAGCTACAATGCCGCGAGTCGATTCCAGTGCCGTCGAGCGCGTCGACTATACGCCCGAAACACGCATATTGGACATCTGGTATGCGGGGGGCGGACACTATGCATATATGGGCGTTCCGGCGGAACTCTATGCGGCGCTGCTCGACGCGCCGTCGATCGGTGCCTTCGTCAACCAACGCATCAAGGAGCATTTCGCATTTCGCGAGATCGGACCGCGACGTTTCCGTCCGGGCGACACTTGAAGCGCCATGGCCTCAGCCTTCGATATCCTTTGCGAATGCCTCGTTCCCGACCAGACCAAGCCGCGTAATTCCTGCGCGTTTCACCAGCACGAGCAGCTGGTCATAATCCTCGTAACGCGCTTGCCCGCTGGCACTGAGATGCAGCTCCGCAGACGGGTTGCGGTGCATACGCGCAAGCCGGGCGGCAAGCGATCCGCGGTCGATCGGGGCACCGTCCCACGTCGCTTGTCCCGAGGCGTCGAGATGCAGGCGCGAGATCACCGGCTGATGGCTGAACGATCCGTCGCCAGGCAACGGCACCGGAACTTTGTGGTTCAGGGCCGGAATAGCGATCACCAATCATCAGCACGAGCATTACGTCGATCAGGGGCGTGGTGTTGATGGCGGTGAACAATTGGTCGGGTGCTGCCGGGGGAGGGGCGGATATTCTACGCATCACATCCTCCAATCATTATTGGGGATGTTATATCATGCATCCTAGAGCCCGACAATCGATAACTCCTCTTGGCTCAATAGCGATCGAGCAGCCGGTCGACACTTCGGTGCGGCATTTCCTTCGGTCCCTGTCCGGCCGCGCATTCGGCTTCGAGCGTATCGCGGATCTTTTCGATCTCCTGGTCGGGCAGATGCTCAATACCGATGAACTGTTCGCGCGCGCCCTCAAGCGCGCGGATCAGTTCGTCGAGCTTGGCCTGCATCGCCGCGGCATCGCGGTTCTGCGAATTTTGGATCAGGAAGACCATCAGGAAGGTAATGATCGTGGTCGTGGTGTTGATGACCAGCTGCCAGGTGTCCGAATAGCCGAAGATCGGGCCGCTGATCGCCCACAATATGATCATCAGGCTCGCCGCCACGAACGCCAGCGGCTGTCCGGCGGCGGCGGCGATACGGCCCGCGACGGCTGTGAACATCCGGTCCATTGGCTTGGCTCTCCCGTTATGACCTTGATGGTACGTTCGCGGTGACCCGCTGCCCGGTCAACCTCTACTCGCTCGTGTAGATTCGCCAATGCCGTTGCTCGGCGGTCGCGCCGGGTACATCGTTGACGCGGCGCAGCGCGATTGTCCCGGCGCTGCCGAAGGGCTTGCCGTCCTTGCGAAGGCCATAAGTCTGCACGGGTACCTCGACGTAGAGCGAACCTGCGGCGCCCTGGATTTCGGACGGCGCGCCGACCGTCGCGTGATATTCGGCATAAGGAGCGAAACTGGCTTCGAATTCGGCAAGGCTCAGTCGGTGGCTGTCCCAGCGCAGCTGGTGCGCCTCGCGATATTTGCCCGCCTCGATCAGCGCATAATAAGTCTGCACTATTGTGGCCGCGCCCTGAGCGCTGTCCTGCGCAAATGGTGCCTCGGAGAGCGATGGCGGATCGGTTTGTTCCTTACGGTTCGGTTCGGCGGTCTGAAGCGGTGCCGCCGAAGGCGTGGGTTGCGTGTTCGAGGTGGCCGGCGCCGCCGACTGATCGGACTGCGGGTTCCCCGAGCAGGAGACCGTGGCGATCGCGGCAACGATCAGGGCAAGTCGCTTTTGCATCGATGCGGACCTAACGCCCGACGAACAGAAATGCGACCGCGGCCATGATGCAGGCGAACGCAGCAACATGCCGCCAGTGCAGTGGTTCGCCCAGAAACCAGACCATGAACGCACCGAACACGATCAAGGCTATGGCTTCCTGGGTGATCTTGAGCTGGCCGGCGCTCCACCCGCTTGCATAGCCAAAACGGTTGGCGGGCACCGCGAAGCAATATTCGACGAGGGCGATGCCCCAGCTGATCAGGATGACGAGCAGGATCGGCTTGTCCATCCCGCCCTTGAGGTGCCAGTACCAAGCGATCGTCATGAAGGTGTTCGAGACGAGCAGCAGCAGCACGGTGATCATCGGCCGGTCTTTCCTTCAGTCGGCAGCAGCGGACCCAAGTCCGCATTTTTCATATTTCCAGTGCCGCTTCCTGCCCTCGGCTATCCACGCCACTGCCTGCGCAACCCGGCGCGCGCGCGTCGCCGGCCTCTTCGCCTCGACGATCCATTCGGCATAGTCGCGCCGGGCGGACGAACTGAACGAATCGAATATCGCGGCGGCCGCAGGATCGGCATCCAACGCAGTACGCAGATCCTCCGGCGTCTCGATCGCGGGACGCCCGGCCGCCTTGCGTACCCGTTTCACACCCTGGTCCGTGAGCGCCGCCGCCTTGCGGACGAGGTCGGTGAGCATCGCCTCGCCGGGCAGGTCCTCAAGCCTGGTCAGTCTCCCGAACTGGCCCATGGCCTTGTCTGCAAGTTCAGTTCCTCCAGGCACCACCGTGTCGTTCCAGAATCCGAATGCGGCATGGGCCTTGAACGCCGCCATGCTGGCAAGCTGTTTGCCCTGATAGACGAAATGCGGAATGCCCCAGCGCACCGCCTCCTCGATCTCCGGATTTGCGGCATGGATTACCTTGCGCAAATGCTCGAGGATCGGCCTCGCGAATTCGGCCTGACGCTCGATATAGGCATCGATGCGCGGATCACGCTTCATGGTCGCTCCTCAGGGTCTGGATTGGCGCGATCATTGCCGCGCCCCGCCGGGGACGCAAGCCGATCGTCCTGGTAGCTGAGCGATTTAGTCCGGGATCGTCCCGGGTCAGGCGGCCTGTGACGCGGGGCCTTGCTGGACGCTTCGCATCGGCGGATTGGCACGCCAGAACTGGCGCATGTTGACCGCCTCCGAAAAGCGCGCGCCGAAACGATCGCCACGGCGCCACCGGATGTTCGCCAACGTCCAGCCGATGCCTGGGAGGAAAAGCAACACGTCGGTGCCGATTGCCAGCGCCGAGCTGCCTTCAGCCATGAACCCGCGGCTCGAAATATTGCACAGCGAGATGTCGATATCGGGCTGCTTAAGGATGCGCAGCTTGGTCTCCAGGCTGACACGCACGCGGTCCGCCTTCTTCGCATTATAGCGGTCGACACCGAGCTGCTGCACGATTCCGGTCATCATCGATCTCCGTATCCGTTTCTTAAAGCGGATTTACGAAGAGAGCGTGTGCCGTTTTGCCTAGCATATCGTTAAGGCGCGACACGGCGCGTCTACCGTAACGGAGGCGAAATCAAAGCCCCGCCGGCGCCCGTTCGCGGCCCGCGGCGCGGCCGTTGCGCACACCTTCAGCGACCAGGATCGCCAGCGCCGTCCAGATCGCGGCAAAGGCGATCCCGCGGCTCTAGGTCAGATGTTCGCGAAACACGAAGATCGCGAGCAGGAACTGGATCGATGGCGTGATATACTGCAGGAATCCAAGCGTAGAATAACGAAGCCGCTTCGCCGCATTGAACAGGAGCAACTGCACCGCCGTCACGATGCCGGAGAGCATGATCAATATGTCGGTGGCCCGGGCGCTTCCGAACGCCACGCCGCCATGATGATCAAGCCACAGCAACCAAGCGGAAGGCCGCCCCAGAGCAGAAAGGCAGTCAGCCCAAGGTAAAAGCCGGTGCGTTGGCGCGTTTCGGAGTCTTTCACATGCGGCGACCAGGTTTCAATTGCCGATGCGGCAACCGCCGCGCGCCAGGTCCCGGCATACGGCCAGCTTTCTTTTTACCGCACGCGATGAACCGTTCGTCATCCTAACACTTTGTTAATCTTGTTTTCGCATTCGTGAACGCAACAAACATAGCTTCGGGTGGGACGAATAAATGATCTTGCATAATTTGCGTCGTCACACCTGCATCGCGCTTGCCGCGACCGCGCTGGTTGGCGGCTGCACGACCCCCGAGAAGCCGCGCCCGACACCGACCGTCACCGTCGATGCACCCGACGAGCCGGAATGGAAGTCGATCGCCACGCCGGAGGATGTCGACCGGATCACACGCGTCGACCAGGCGTGGCACGATGCGCTCGCCCAGGCACGCAAGGCGGGCTTTACGAACGCGATCAAGGGCGAAGGCGAATTGCTGGAGCCCGACGCTGCCCTGCCCCGCCCCGCACCGACGCCAGGATCCTATCGCTGCCGGGTAATCAAGCTCGGCGCGCAGCGTGCACGCGACGCGGCCTTCAACGCCTACAAGCCCTTCTTCTGCTATGTCGAAGTCGAAAAGGACCTGCTGACCATCGTCAAGCAGACCGGGACGCAGCGGCCGGCCGGCCGGCTCTATCCGGGAAGCAAGGAGAAAGAGCTGATCTTCCTCGGCACGCTCACGCTCGGTAGCGAGGAAGCGCCGCTCGCTTATGGCGAAAGCGCCGACCGCAACATGGCCGGCATATTCGAGCGCGTCGCGCCGTTCCGCTTCCGCCTGGTCATTCCCTGGCCGGTCAAGGAATCGAAGCTCGACGTCATCGAGCTGGTGCCGGTCCCGCCTCCGGAATGATAAGCGCGCTTCCGAAGGGAGCTTCCTTGCGTGCTTGCCGATCCTGAAGAAGTGCGTGCCCATCTGGTTGCCGCCGCGCGGGCCGGAACGGCGCTGACCTATGGCGGCCTGCTCGAACAGCTCGGCTATAGTTTTTCGCGTCCCAAGATGCGGGCGCTTTGCGTCATCCTCAGCACGATCGACGAACAGGGCGCCGAGCGCGGCGAGCCCGAGCTTGCCGTGCTCGTAGTGCGTCAGAGCGATGCGCTTCCCGGGCAAGGCTGGTGGGTTGCGGGCGGCGCGCGCAATCGCGGCTATGACGGGCCGTGGGAAGGACCGAAGGCCGCCCGGTTCATCGCCGCCGTCCAGGCGGAAACCTTTGCCTACTGGCAGTCCAATATTGGAACAAATCGCGCCGACACAGAGGATTAACCATATCCGCTCACCCTTGATCCTTTGAATTAGGGCATGAAGGAGGTCGGAGGGCTCGCGATGGCCGGATATGGTTCAAGATGGATGGCGCTTGCCGCGGCGGCAGCTGCACTGGCGCTCGGCGCATGCAGCAAGCAGGCGGACGATTCGGACCTCGCCAATCTCGCGAACGAGATTGGCGGCAACGAGGCCGATCCGGCGCTGACCAGCGCGCTGCAGGACCAGATCATGGTCGATCCGACGCTCAGCCAGCAGTCGAACCGTAATGCGCTGCGGCCGCCGGAAACGCCGACCCAGGCGCAATATCCGGGCGGCCAGGGCGCCGAGCGGCTGCGCGGCAGCCTTGCCGACGGTGCGGCCTGCGGAAACAACTTCGATTATTCGCCGCACTGGGCCAATCGTCTTCCCAACGGCTTCGTCGTCTATCCAAGAAGCCGCGTGACCGAGGCCGCCGCGAACAACCTCGGCAAATGCCGGGTCCGGGTGGTGACATTCGTGACCGATGCGGCGCCCGATACGGTCGTCCAATATTATCAGAGCCTCGGCACCAATGCCGGCTATTCGGCCGAGCGCCAGATGCGCGGCGCCGATATCGTCCTCGCCGGCTCGAAGGGGACGGACGGCGCCGGCTATTTCGTGATCGCCACGCCGCGCGGCGCCGGCACCGATGCCGCATTGATCATCAACAACGGCCGCTGATTCGGTTAGAGCATTTATGGTCGCATCGTTTTTTTGCGAAAATTGTGAGGTTCGAACTGCCCCGGCAGTTCAAAGCCAAGTCTGGGAGACTTGGCGGCCTCATCAATGGTACCCACTTTCTCGCACTATGCTCTAATCGGATTGGGTACTGGCTAAGCAACCCGCGCATCGCTAATTCGCAGCGATGCTCAAGCTCATCCTGGTCATGGCGGGCGGTGCCGTCGGCGCCGGCCTCAGATATGAAGTCGGCCGGCTGACGCTGCACCGCTTCGGTCCGGGATTTCCCTGGGGAACGCTGACCGTGAACCTGCTCGGCGGCCTGGCGATGGGTTTGCTCGCCGGAATCCTGCTTCGCATCGAGGGCGGTGAGCAGAGCCGCCTGTTCCTGGCAGTTGGCATTCTCGGCGGCTTCACGACCTTTTCCGCATTCTCGCTCGAGACCTATAACATGATGCAGACCGGCGCATGGACGACCGCCGCTACCTACGTGGCCGCCTCCGTCATCGGCTCGATAGCCCTGCTAGGCGTCGGCGTGATGCTGACCAGGCTCGCCGCATGAGCGGCGATGCAACAGCGCAGGTCCGCAGTTTCACGGTAACGCTTGAGGACGACGGCGTCCGGCTCGACCGCTGGTTTCGCCGCAACCTGCCCGACGCCAGCTTCAACATGGTCTCGCGCTGGGCACGCACTGGCCAGCTGCGCATCGACGGCAAAAGGGCAACACCCGGCGACCGCGTCGAGACCGGCCAGGTGATCCGCATCCCGCCGGCCGAACCGCGCGCCTCGGCCCCGGCCCGGCCCGAGCGGCACGCACTCAGCGAGGACGAGGTCGCGTTCGTCAACGACATGGTGATCCACCGCGACCAGTCAGCGATCGTCGTCAACAAGCCGCCCGGCCTCGCCACCCAGGGCGGCACCAAGACCACTGTCCATCTCGACGGGCTGCTCGACGGCCTTGCCGAGGATGGCCCGCGTCCGAAACTCGTTCACCGGCTCGACAAGGACACGTCGGGCGTGCTGCTGCTGGCGCGCACGCCGCGTGCCGCGGCCTTTTTCTCGAAGGTCTTTGCCGGACGAGGCGCGCGCAAAGTCTATTGGGCGCTCGTCGTCGGCGTGCCCTCGATCGCCGACGGCGTGATCGACCTGCCGCTCGCCAAGCAGCCCGGCACGGGCGGCGAGAAAATGCACGTCGATGAGGAAAATGGCCTCGCCGCCCGGACCCGCTACCGCGTCATCGAGCGCGCCGGGAACCGCGCCGCCTGGGTCGAGCTCCAGCCGCACACCGGCCGCACGCACCAGCTGCGCGTGCATATGCAGGCGATCGGCCATCCGATCGTCGGCGACGGCAAATATGGCGGCCAGGATGCGTTCCTGACCGGCAGCATAAGCCGCAAGCTCCATCTTCATGCACGGCGGCTGCGCATCGATCATCCCGATGATGGAAAAATCGACGTGCGCGCGGAGCTGCCCGAGCATTTTGCCGAAAGCCTGGCGACGCTCGGGTTCGAGCAGAGCCTCGGCGACCTTCCGCTCGACGACCCCAAGCCCGACCGGACCGAGATGAAACGCAAGGCGGAGTCCGCGGCGGCCAAGGAACGGCGACGCGAGCGCCGCGGCGAACGACGCAGCCGGGGGAAGCGGTGATGAACCGGCTCGCAATCTTCGATTGCGACGGAACGCTCGTCGACAGCCAGGCCGCGATCTGCCTGGCGATGGAGGACTGCTTCAGCCGCGCGAAGCTGGTGCCGCCGAGCCGCGCCGCAACGCGGCGCGTGGTCGGACTAAGCCTGGTCGAGGCGATCCGTGCGCTGCTTCCCGAAGCCGAAGCCGATTTCCACGTCGCATTGGCCGAGGATTACAAGACGAGCTTCCAGGCATTGCGTCGCGGCGGCCAGGTCGAAGAGCCTTTGTTCGATGGATTGACCGAACTGCTCAGCGGCCTCGAAGAAGACGGCTGGCTGCTCGGCATCGCGACCGGCAAATCCGACCGCGGATTGGCGCTTTGTCTCGAACGGCACGGCATCGGCAGCCGCTTCGTGACGCTGCAGACAGCCGACCGGCATCCCTCCAAGCCGCATCCGGCGATGATCGAAGCGGCGCTGGCCGAAGCCGGGGCGGCCGCCGAACATAGCATCATGATCGGCGACACCAGCTTCGACATGGCGATGGCGCGCGCCGCGGGCGCCATCGCAATCGGCGTCGGCTGGGGCTATCATGACGCACAGGAGCTGATCGACGCCGGTGCACAGCATGTCGCGCAGCAACCGGCCGACATCCTCACCTTCACCAGGGCAATGGCATGAATCCCGATCAACAACCGCCCGTCACCGACGATCAATGGCGCAACCGCTTCGTCATCATCAATCTGGTCCGCATCGGGGGCACGCTCGTGACCTTGCTGGGCCTACTGATCTGGCAGACCAATCTGGTGCGCGAGGGTGGTTGGGCCGGTATCGGCTTGCCGCTGGCGATCATCGGCTTGCTGGTGAGCTTTGGGATGCCGCAATGGCTCGCCGCCAAATGGCGCACGCCACCTATTCCATGAAGCGCTTCTACAAGGCGGCTCAAGCGGTCGCCGTCGACGATGGTTTCGAAATCAGGCTGGATGGCAAGCCAGTCAGAACTCCAGGCCGCGCGTCGCTCCGAGTAGCTTCGCGTGACCTCGCCGCGGCCATCGCCGCCGAATGGGATGCGCAGGCCGAGAAGATCGACCCGCATATCATGGTCCTGACCGGCCTTGCGAATGCGGCCGTCGACCGCATCGCGCCCGATCCGCCTACCTTTGCCGCCGCACTCGCCGCTTATGGCGAGAGCGACCTGCTTTGCTATCGCGCCGAAACTCCGCCGGCGCTGGTCAAGCGCCAGGATGAGGCGTGGCGTCCGTTGCTCGACTGGGCACGCCGCCGTTTCGACGTCGAGTTCGAGGTGACCTCCAGCATCATCCATCGTCCTCAGCCGCCGGCCACGATCGAACGGCTGCGCAAGGCAGTGGAATCCCGCGACGCGTTCGCTCTCGCCGGACTGTCGCCGTTGATAACGCTGTCTGGGTCTTTGGTGATTGCCTTGGCGCTGGCCGAAGATGCGATCGACGTCGCAACCGCGTGGGAAGCGGCAACGGTCGACGACCGCTGGCAGGCCGAAAAGTGGGGTGAGGATGCCGAAGCCACCGCCGCGCTGGCCGGACGGCTTGTCCAGTTCGAGGGCGCCGCGCGATTCCTCGAGCTGCTCGGAAGCTAGATCAAGGTCCGGTCGTTGCGCCCGGCGCGACTGCAATCGGCGCAGGAAGCAGCTTGAGGATGACCGCCGCCGCCGCGCCGAGCATCGCCAGGTCGGCGACGAACTGGTAGAGCGCGAAGCCCCAGTCCTGGTGATCCCAGATCGGTCCGCCGAGGCGCATGAAGATCGCCGCAGCGACGAGAACGAGCGCCGTTATCTTCGCGCGCTCGGCGTGGCTGCTCACATAGCGCGAAATCGAAAGCAGGAAGAGCGCAAGCAACAGCGCGACGACCAGCATGTGCAGGAAGCCGGCGATCATGACCCCCGAATCGGACGGTGAGAAACCGCGCATGTTGTAGCCGATGACAGCGATCGGTCCGCGCGCGAACATCTCCGCCTGCGCGCGGCTGTCTGGCGCAGGCACATAATAAGTCCCGGTGGCGGGGACGTTCGCGGCCAGCACCTGCTGAACCGCGGCCGCCTGATTGTCGTCGAGGCTTCCCATCGCAATACCGGCGAGCGGCGTCGCGAAGAAGATGAAGCCGATCACGAACATCGCGATCGCGCCAAGCACCGCCCCGATCAACGCACGCGCCATATTCGCTCCCCTTCGCTTTTGATGAGGATAGCGCAATCGCGCGGGCGGGGCAAAAGCCTGTCCTAACCCGTCAGGCTGCGCACGAAATCGAGCAGGCCGATGCGCCGCGACGCCCGCAGCCGTTCCGCACGGAGGATGGTATGGACTCGCTCCAGACAAACGGCCGCATCGTCGTTGACCAGCACATAATCATATTCGGCCCAGTGGCTGATCTCAGCGGCCGCGCGCGCCATGCGGCCGGCGATGACTTCTTCGCTGTCGGTGCCGCGCGCGCGCAACCGCCGCTCAAGCTCATCCATCGACGGCGGCAGGATGAAGACGCGCACGATGTCGGGATCGACCTGCTTGAGCTGCTGCGTTCCCTGCCAGTCGATATCGAGCAGGACATCGCAGCCTGCCTCGATAGACTTGACCACCTCGGATTTCAGCGTGCCATAGCGGCGTCCGAAGACCAGCGCATATTCGAGGAATTCGCCATTGGCGCGCATTTGCTCGAATTTTTCGTCGCTGACGAAATGATAGTCGCGCCCGTCGACCTCGCCATCGCGCATCGGCCGCGTCGTCGCCGACACCGACAGAGCGATGTCATCGTCGGCCTGCAGCAGCATGCGCGCAATGGTCGATTTGCCGGCACCGCTCGGGCTCGACAGCACGAACAGCAGACCGCGCCGTTTCAATTGTGTGTCTCCCGACATATGCAGCTACTGAAGCCAAGGGGGTTTATGGTCAAGCGAAGCGGATCGAAGCTTATCAGGCGCCAGCATATGCTCGTCGCGGCAGCCATCGTCGCGCTCGCCGCGCTCGCGCTGTTCGCGATGGGGCGGCCGCCGATATGCACCTGCGGCACCGTCAAATTATGGGGCGGCGCGCTCGGCAGCGACAACAGCCAGCATATCGCCGACTGGTATTCGCTGAGCCATGTCATCCACGGCTTCATCTTCTACGGGCTCGGCTGGCTGCTGCTTCGCCGGCAGCCACTCGGCGAGCGATTCGTGATCGCGGTGACGATCGAGACGGCATGGGAGATCGTCGAGAACAGCAAATATATCATCGACCGTTACCGCGAAGCGACGATCGCGCTCGGCTATACCGGCGACAGCATCCTCAACTCCATGTCGGACATCAGCTTCATGGTGATCGGCTTCCTGATCGCGAACCGGCTGCCGATGCGCACCACGATCATCATTGCTGTGGCGCTCGAGCTGCTCGCGCTGTGGGCGGTCAGGGATAATTTGACGCTCAACGTTATCATGCTGATCCACCCGTTCGATGCGATCAAGCACTGGCAGGCCGGGTGATGGCCTATTGCATCTGCGCGGTGTCCGCCAACGCGCGAAAATCGCCAACCGTTTTTGCAAAATAACCGAGGCGCGGCGCCTCGAACGTGATCATGTAGAGCTTGCCACGGATGATCGCCGCCCTCGCTTCGCCCTTGCGGGTGAGCTGGTCCTGATCAGTATATTCGTAGGTGAACATGACGCCGTCATGGCCGAGGAATTTTCCCGGTTCCGTTGAAACGAGCTGAAATGAACCGCTGTCCTTGTAGGTTCGATAGGTGCCCTCCAGCAGTTCGGGGATTTCGACGAGAAGGGTGCTTTTCTCGAATTTCGGCAGCGGGTCCTTTTTCTTGCTCCTTTCCTTAACGAGCGGCTTGCCGGGCTCGATGCCGCCGAAGAAACTCACATCGTTGAGCTGTTCGCCATCGAGCGTCCAGGTCTCCGTGTTCTTGCCCATCCTGAGGCTGAGCTGGTTCCAATCGCGCGAGGGCGTGACGGTGATTCCCGAATCGGCGACCTCAACCGCTTCGCCCTGCTTTCGCAGCTTGTGCGCCGGCGCGAGCGTCGCGCCGAACAGCGCCACGAGCGCCGCAATGCCAAGAGTGCATATCGAACTATTCCGCATCAACTTCCGGCGACCTCCTTCGGGATCATCATCCTGATCATGCTGGCGTCGGATGCATCCGGCTTCAGCTCAAGATATCTGCGCAACGCCTTTTGCCCTTCGGTCGGCTGACCGGTCTTCAGCAGCGACAGCCCCAGGCCCCGATAGGCATTTGCCATGTCCGCGTTGAGCGCGATTGCCTGGGTGTAGAAGCCCGCCGCATTTGCCAGATCGCGCTGATTGCCCCGCGTCCGATAGAGTTCGCCGCGCGCGAACCAAAGGTCCGCCGTCCAGCCGGTCTCGGCAATCGACTGGATAAGATATTCGCTCGCGCCAAAATCATTCAGCTTGATCTGGTCTTCGAGGAACGAAGCAAGCCAGGAGGCTAGGGCTTCGCGATAGCGATCGGCGCCGTCATCCCTTGTTTCCGCCTCGGGCAATGCAAGCTCGGCGAGATAGGCGGCCCGCTCGGCGTCGGGGGGATGCGATGCTGTAAAGGCAATCGCATTGAAATTCGGCTTCTTGAGACCTCTTACGCGGACAGAAGCATCAAGCTCGGCCATGATGTCCTGCCAGACCTTCGAGGCGGCCTGGGGACGCAACTGGCTTTTGTTCAGATAGGCGATGCCGAGTCGATCGGCTTCGCGTTCCTGATCGCGACTATGGCGGTACAGGCCCCCGTAGATCGACAATTCGAGATTCTGGTAGGTTCGGCGGTTGTTGTAGCCCGGCGCCATGCTGACAAGCAGCGCGCTCCACGTCAGTATGTCGGTCCCTCGCCTCGCCGCCTTGAAAGCCTCGACCGTGTGCCGCCGTTCGAAGTGCCCGAATTCGTGACCGAGGACGGCGGCCAGCTCGGCTTCGTTGTGAACGCGAAGAAAAAGCCCGCTGAATATGCGCATCGTCCCGTTGGGACTCATCGATGCGTTGAACGTCGGCTCGCGCAGGATGTAGACCCGGACCGAATTGCAGCGGTCATCGCCGACGGCGCTGCACAGGACCTTCTTGACGTATGCGGTGAGCTTCTCGTCGCGGATAATCAGTGCCGAGGCCGCGAGCTTTCGCTCGCTCTCATCATCCTCTCGCCAGTGCCCGACCTCATCTACGCCCTGTGGCTGGTACGCGCCCTGATAAGGCGGAGGAAGATTCGGCGTCTTGGCAGTCGCCGCTACGCTGCACAGACCTGCCAGCATTATAGCGGCTGCGAGCACCGGCAATCTCACTGCGCCGCATCCTTGCCGATCTTGCTGCCGGGAAAGTCCTCGAGCAGCTGGCGGACACGCTTTTCCGAGCCGTCCGCTTCACGAACGTCGCCACCCATTTTGGCGTCCGCGTTGAGCCAAAGCAGATTGCCGGTTTTTAGATCGACGAGACCCGCGTAACCCAGATGCTCCCCGGATGTGACGGAAACGCCGGGGCCGAGCGCAGCCATCACCTGCAGGATCTTCCGTCCGGTCGACCCGTAGGCATCCTTATTGTAGATAAAGAGCCCATAGTCAGCATCCTTCGCCCCCGGAAGGTTTGCGACGCCATCGCCCAGCGACCAGTCGAACACGTCCGCTTTATTGTCGCGTTTCTTGGTCGGCAGTCTGTTGCCGACGAAGAACTGATATTCGATCACTGCCTTGGATACGGCGGCAAACAGCGCCATATGCTCTTCGACGTTCCTGGCATCCTCTCCATAGGCTTCCGGGGCAATCACCACCTCATTGCCGAATTGACTTTGGATCTTGTCCAGCGCCGTCCGAATGTTGGCCTTCGCTTGCTCGGTCCATTCCGCATTCGGTTCGAACATGCCGCCGGTGGATTGGGATCCCACCCTGACCGAAGGACGGAAGACAAGTATCTTCTTGTTGCTGTTGGGCGGAAGTTCGAAGCCCTGCCTTACCGCAGAACGTTCTTGAGCCGACGCGGGCGTGCAAAATACTGCGCCTAAGCACGCAACGATGGCGAGCCAGTACATGATGAACTTCAATGGAGCCCCCTCCGTGCGCCCAGAGCCAGTCCGGGTGACGACGGCTACTACCAATCAATTTATTTCGGAGGCAAGTCTTGATGACACGGATCGACGAATTCTTCAGCCGCAAAATATACAAGTTATCGAGGTAGCCATTTTGACGACTGCAACCCAAATGAGCCAGGCTAGGCAGTAGCTCCCGTCTCCGCGAAGAACATCGGCTGGCTCGCCTTCTTCGCCATGTCCATCTCGATTTCCTGCCAAAGGACGTCGAGCAATCCGGCAAGCTCAGCGATGTGCGGGACATCGTGGCGGCGGACGTTGCGGTATTTTTCGGTCAGCAGCGAGACTTCGGCCAGGACCAGCCGGACCATCTCGCCATGCTTGTCTAGCGACGAGACCGATTCATAAGCCTCGAGCGCCTTGGCACGGAGCACGCCGTCACATTCCCTCATTGTCCTATCCCCTTTGCAAAAAGCCCGTCGAAGATCGGCTGCGCAACGTCGCTGCCGGCGAACAGGAAAAGCACTGCGGCCAAAGCGAAGGCGAGCGCGAAACCCAGCAGCATCCATACCCAGAGCCAGCCCGGCGCCGGTGGCTGTTCCGCAAGGTCCGGATATTCGGTCGCGGGCACGATGGCTGTGATTCCGGTGGACGTTGGGCGATCGGCGTCGCGCGTCCGCGAAGGCTGTGCTTCGCATTCGTCCCCGCGCCTCACCATCCCTGCGGTCAGCCCGAACTTCTCGCGATTGAGCGCGCTGCGTTCGTCATCCAGCGCGCATTGCATCGCCTCAAGCTCCTCGGCGCCCGGTATGTCGGCGACGAAATGGCGGATGGTGGAATCGAGCGCGATCAAATCGTCCATCGTCTGCATCGCAAGCGCGCGGTCCTGGCGCTGCATCGCGAGCTGCAGCCGGACGACCTTCATCGCGCTCGCGCGCATGAGCAGAAGGCCCTGGGCGAAGTCGCTATTGCCGTCGGGCATGAACTGCGGCCGGTCAGTGCCGGTCGCCGCTCGCGAAACATCCTGCTCGATCATAGATTTTCCCCGGCCCGTTCATTCTGATTCTCGGCTGGGGATATGGTTAACCCGAAGCTGGCTGACGGAAATCCACCAGCGTGCCGGAAGCGGCCAGAGTGTGTCACGGCCGGGATGAGCGCAGCTTTTGCCGCCGATCAGCGCGCGCGGAATCCTTCCGCGCAGCGGCCGCGCAGCGAATCAGCCGGCTGGAATCTGCCGTTGAGTCGACCCGGCTGGCCGCCGACGATGTCTAAGACAGGAGCGTGACGATCCACCTATTCGGGCGGATCGCGTCCGAGCATGGCCTCGGGCTTCACGACGCGGTCGAAGGTGGCCTCGTCGACGAGATCTAGCTTGGCGCCGGCCTCCTTGAGCGTCAGCCCATTCTGATGCGCATATTTGGCGATCTTGGCGGCATTGTCATAGCCGATCTCGGGCGCGAGCGCAGTCACCAGCATCAGCGAGCGGTTCATCAATTCGCTGATGCGGCGCTCGTCGGGCTCGAGTCCTTCGAGCGCGCGCTCGGTGAAGCTTTCCATGCCGGTCGCAAGCAAGTCGATCGATCGGAGTACATTGGCGCCGATCAACGGCTTGAAGACGTTCAACTCCATATGGCCCTGGAGCGCGCCGATCGTCACCGCGACGTGATTGCCCATCACCTGCGCCGCGACCATCGTCAGCATCTCGCACTGCGTGGGATTGACCTTGCCCGGCATGATCGAGCTTCCCGGCTCGTTTTCCGGAAGCTTGAGCTCGCCGATGCCGCAGCGCGGCCCCGAGCCGAGCAGGCGGATGTCGTTGGCGATCTTGGTCAGCGACACCGCGAGCACGTTGAGCACACCCGACAGCTCGGTCAGCGTGTCGTGGGTCGCCAGCGCCTCGAACTTGTTCGGCGCGGTCTCGAATGGGAGCTGGGTCAAATTGGACATTTCGGCGGCGAACGCCTCGGCAAAACCCGCCGGTGCGTTGAGGCCGGTGCCGACCGCGGTGCCGCCCTGCGCGAGCCGGTGCAGCCGCGGCAATACGCCTTCGACGCGCGCGATTCCGTCCTGGATCATCGCCGCATAGCCCGAGAATTCCTGACCCAGCGTCAGCGGCGTCGCATCCTGCAAATGAGTGCGGCCGATCTTGACGATATGGTCCCATGCCTCGGCCTGTTGCGCCAGCCTGGCGTGGATCGTCCGGAGCGCCGGGATCAGGCGCCGGTTCACCGAACGTGCCGCCGCGACGTGCAGCGCGGTCGGGAAGCTGTCGTTCGACGACTGGCTCATATTGACATGGTCGTTCGGATGGACCGGAGTCTTGCCGCCGCGCTTGCCGGAAAGGATCTCGTTGGCGCGCGATGCGATCACTTCATTGGCGTTCATGTTGGACTGGGTGCCGGATCCGGTCTGCCAGATCACCAGCGGGAACTGGTCGTCATGGTCGCCGGCCGCCACTTCGCCCGCCGCCTGCTGGACGGTCTCGCCAAGCTCGGCGTCGAGCTGGCCGATCCTGACGTTGACGCGCGCCGCCGCCTGTTTGACGAAGCCGAGCGCGTGGACGATCTCGCGCGGCATCTGCTCCTGCGGCCCGAACGGAAAATTGTCGATCGAGCGCTGCGTCTGCGCGGCCCAATAAGCGTCACCGGGGACTTCGATCGGTCCGAAACTGTCGGTCTCGGTGCGGGTGGAATTCATTGACCCTCTTTCTCTTCCTTGATCTGTTATCTGAAGAAACCCCCCTCGCTACGCAGGGTGATCCTCGAACATGGAGCGGGCTTTCGTCCGTCGCCAAGGAAGATCGGGTTTCCGGTACTGACGCGAAGGCCGTTGTTACTTTTTGCGGCTGAAGTCCACAGAAACGACGTTGGAACCGTCCTCGATCGGTTCGGCGACCGGATGGTCGTTTTCGGCCTCGTCATGGTCCTGTGGCTCCGACTCGTCGGCCTGGACCTGGAACTGAAGCGCGAAATTGACTGCCGGATCGACGAACCCCGTGATCGCGGAAAAGGGGATGACCAGCCGCGCCGGCGCCTGGTTGAAGCTCAGCCCGACCTCGAAACCATCGTCGGCGACCTTGAGGTCCCAGAAGCGATTCTGGATCACGATCGTCATCTCATCGGGAAAGCGCTCGCTGAGGTGGCGCGGGATATCGACACCGGCCGCGCCGGTCTTGAAGGTGATGTAGAAATGATGCGCGCCGGGAAGCACGCCGGTCATCTCGACCTCGCCGAGCACGCGGCCGACAACCGCGCGCAAAGCCTCCTGGACGATCTCGTCATAGGGAATCAGGCTGTCCGGAGTGTCTTCGCTCATGACCCGATTGGTAACGTTGCCGGGGCTTTGGTCAAGCGGCTTGCGCCAGACATGGATCAGCAGATAGGCGTGGCCGGGCCGGCCCCTGGCTGCGCGAGAGGGAAGGAAAAAGATGCCGATCGATGCCACTTTACCCTATGATGACGGCAACATATTCGCGCGCATCCTGCGCGGCGAGCTGCCCTGCAAGAAGGTCTATGAGGACGACCATGTCCTGGCTTTCCACGACATCAATCCGCTGGCGCCGCTGCACATATTGGTCATTCCGAAAGGACCTTATGTGTCGTGGGACGATTTCTCGGCCAAGGCGTCGGACACCGAGATCAGCGCCTTCGTCCGCGGCGTCGGCAAGGTCGCGCGCGACAATGGGCTCGTCGAGCCCGGCTACCGCCTGCTCGCCAACACCGGCCGCAACGGCGGACAGGAGGTTCCTCATCTTCATGTCCATATCTTCGCCGGCAAGCGGCTCGGCATGATGCTGGCGATCTGACCGGACAGCTGCCGGCCGATTGAGCGCTTGCGCCGGGGGATTTAGTGGTTAGGCTCCGAAATCGGGCATCTCTCCGATCGTAGTGAAGGAGTCTCATGGCGACCAAGGCGGGTAACGGCATCCTCGGGCGCATGATGATGCGCAAATCGGTCGCTCAGGTGCAGGCGGAGGCCGGCAGCAGCGAACTCAAGCGAACGCTCGGCCCCGCGAACTTGGTCCTGCTGGGTGTCGGATGCATCATCGGTGCCGGCATCTTCGTCCGCACCGGCAATGCTGCGGCGCTTCACGCCGGACCGGCGGTCCTGCTGTCCTTCCTGATTTCCGGCGCAGTCTGCGCATTTGCCGGTTTATGCTATGCCGAGTTGAGCTCGACATTGCCGGTCTCCGGCTCCGCCTACACCTACAGCTATACTACGCTCGGCGAGTTCGCCGCGTGGATCATGGGCGCGCTGCTGCTGCTCGAATATGGGCTCGCCGCGTCGGTCGTCGCGGTCGGCTGGTCGGGCTATGTGGTCAGCCTGCTCAAGGATATCGGAATCGTCATCCCAGCTACCCTGACCGGCCCTGCCGGGCACGCCTTGATGCAGGATGGCGTCCCGGTGCTTCAGAACGGCGTCGCCGTCACGACGATCATGAATCTGCCGGCGATCCTGATCTGCCTGGCGCTGTCGGGGCTGCTGGTGCTCGGCGTTTCCGAGTCCGCGAAGGTCAACAATATCATCGTCGCGATCAAGGTCGGGGTGATCGTCGCCTTCATCCTGGTCGGCGGGTTCATCGTCCTGCAGGATCTTCCGGCGCGGATCGCGGCCAATTGGACGCCGTTCATCCCGCCGCCGACGGGGGAAAAGGGCGAGTTCGGCTGGGGCGGCATATTGCGCGCCGCGTCGATCGTCTTCTTCGCCTACATCGGCTTCGAGGCTGTCTCGACCGCAGGCCAGGAAGCCAAGAACCCGCAGAAGGACATGCCGGTCGGGGTGATCGGATCTTTGGTGATCTGCACCGTGCTCTACATATTGGTGTCGATCGTGCTGACGCTCGTCGTCAACTACAAGAGCCTCAATGTTCCCGACCCCGTCGCGGTCGCAGTCAACCAGTTCGGCCCGCAGTGGAAATGGTTCGCGTCGCTGATCAAGATCGGCGCGATCATCGGCCTTACCTCGGTGGTCCTCGTGCTGATGTACGGGCAGACCCGCATCTTCTACACCATGGCCCGGGACGGCCTGCTGCCCAAGGCGCTCGCCAAGGTGCATCCGACGCTGCGTACGCCCTGGGTCAACACTATCATCGTCGGCATATTGACCGCATTCGCGGCCGGCGTGTTCGACATCAACACTTTGGGCGACATGACCTCGGTCGGCACATTGGCGGCGTTCGGAATCGTCTGCCTGACCGTGATCTGGCTGCGGCAGACCCATCCGGAGCTGCCGCGCGGTTTCCGCGTGCCGCTCTATCCCTACCTCCCGGCGCTCGGGATCCTCACCTGCTTCGCGCTGATCTTCAGCGTCGAGACGCGCGTGCTGGTATTCTTCCTCTGGTACACGATCGCCGCGGTCGTGCTCTATTTCGTCTATGGCATGCACAATTCACGGCTGGCCAAGGGTGAGGCGCCGCTCAAGCAGCCCGATCTTCCGGAATATCCGGAGGATGCCGCCACGGTCGACGGCGAGCCGGTGATCAGGCCCTAGGAGGCGCTCAGCCCAGCCGGCCGGCGATCAGCGCGGCGACGTCACTCTCGGGCCGCGGGCCGTAGTGGCTGATGACCTCCGCAGCGGCGATCGCGCCCATGCGGAGGCATTGCTCAAGGCTCCTGCCGCGCGCGCGACCGGCCAGGAAGCCGGCCGCAAATTGGTCGCCCGCGCCGGTGGTATCGATGACGGCGTCGACCGCCTCGGCGGCGACCTCGGCGCGCTGACCCTTCTCGATCGCAACCGCTCCTTTTTCGCTGCGCGTGACAACCACCAACGCCACCTTGCCGGCCACAGCATCGATTGCCCCATCGAGGTCTTCGGTGCCGGTCAGCGCACAAATCTCATGTTCATTGGCGAACAATATGTCGATCTTGCCTTCGTCGATCAGCCTGTTGAACCCGTCGCGATGACGGTCGACGCAGAAGCTGTCGGACAGCGTGAAGGCGATCTGACGCCCGGCCTTGCGCGCGATTGCGATGGCTTTTTCCATCGCCGCGCGCGGCTCCGCGGGATCCCACAGATAACCTTCCAGATACAGGATCGCCGCTTCCTCGATCTGCCGCGCATCGAGCGCTGCGACCGGAAGGAACTGCGAAGCACCCAGAAAGGTATTCATCGTCCGCTGCGCGTCGGGCGTGACCAGGATCAGGCAACGCGCGGTAGGTTCGCCATTGGGCAAGGCGGGAGTCGCGAAGGCGACCCCGATAGCATTGATGTCGTGCCGGAACACGTCGCCGAGCTGGTCGGCGGCAACCTGGCCGATGAAGCCGGTGCGCAGGCCAAGCGCGGCCATGCCGGCGACGGTGTTGGCGGCCGAGCCACCGCTCGTCTCCCGCCCCGGCGGCATCTTGCCGTAAAGCTGCTCTGCCTCAGCGGCATCGATCAGCCGCATCGAGCCCTTGACCAGATTTTCGGCGGCGAGGAATTCATCGTCCGAGCTGGCGATGACGTCGACGATTGCATTGCCGATCGCGATGATGTCGAGGCGGGTGTCGGGCAAGAAACGGCCTTCCTGTTTGGGACCTTGCCCGCCTAGCTGGCACGCGGTGCGCCTTCAACCACGTCATTGACGAAAGCGGGGCGCTCGGCGAAGCAAGCCGTCCTGCATTATGGGAGCGGTGATGGTGACAGGGTTCAAGCAGCGGAACGGCGCATGCGCAGCGCTGCTTCTGCTTGTCGCGGGATGTACGGCGCAGGCGCCGCCGCAGGCGATGCCGGCACCGCCCGCGCCCACCTATAGCGCGACCGGACTCGACAGCGTTATCGGCCGCACCGCGCAGGCGCTCGAAGGGCAGTTCGGACGGCCGGCGCTCGACATCCAGGAAGGCAGCGCGCGCAAGCTCCAGTTCGCGAGCACCATCTGCGTGCTCGACCTCTATCTCTATCCGCCAAGCCAGGGCGCTGCCGCGGTAGTGACCTATCTGGATGCACGGCTGCCCGATGGCCGCGATTTCGACCGCGCGTCCTGCGTCGCTGCCTTGCTCAAACGCGAAGAAACGCGCTGATCCTTATTCGCCGCAATCAAGCTGCGTGAGCGCCCATTGTGCGGCTTCGGCAACCACGGGATCCGGATCATCTGTCAATCTGCGCAGCGGCGCGACGAGCGAAGGGCTTGCGCTGTTGCCGGCGGCGATCGCGGCGTTGCGGACCATTCGGTTGCGGCCGATGCGCTTGATCGGCGATCCTGCGAACACCTGCCGGAACGCGGCATCGTCGAGCGCGAGCAGGTCGGCCAGAGCCGGCGCGGTCAGTTCAGCGCGCGGCGCGAACGCCTTGTTGCGGCGCGCGGTGTCGGCGAAGCTGTTCCACGGACAGACCGCGAGGCAATCATCGCAGCCATAGATTCGGTTGCCGATCTTTTCGCGGAATTCGAGCGGGATCTGACCCTTGTGCTCGATCGTGAGATAGGAAATGCAGCGGCGGGCGTCGAGCCGATAGGGCGCCGGGAACGCGTTGGTCGGGCAGGCGTCCTGACACGCCGTGCAGGAGCCGCAATGGCCGGGGTGCGGGGTATCCGCCTCGAGAGCGAGGGTGGTGTAGATTGCGCCCAGGAACAGCCAGCTGCCGTCGATCCGGCTGACCAGATTGGTGTGCTTTCCCTGCCAGCCCAACCCGGCCGCCTCCGCCAACGGCTTTTCCATCACCGGTGCGGTGTCGACGAACACCTTGAGCGCGATATCCTCACTCTCCCCGCCCTGGCGCTCCACCAGCCAGCGCGCGAGCGCCTTGAGCGCCTTCTTGATGATATCGTGATAGTCGCTGCCCTGCGCATAGACCGAAATGCGTCCGATCTCGGAGTGTTCGGCAAGCGCGAGCGGATCGACGGCCGGCGCGTAGCTCATGCCGAGCGCAATCACCGAGCGTACCTCGGGCCAGAGCGCGGCCGGGGAGCCCCGGCGTTCGGCGCTCTCTTCCATCCAGATCATGTCACCGTGCGCGCCCGACGCGATCCATTCGTGCAACCGTTCGGCAGTGCGCGGCGCGGCATCGGCGGCCGCAATGCCGATCGCGCAAAAGCCAAGCCTTCGCGCCTCGCGCTCTAATTCTTCGCGCAGCTTTAACTTGCCCTTGGTCATTTGGTCCCACTACGAGCGCACGCAGGCGAAGGATCAGGCAATAGTGCACGACGGCCCGGCAATCGAGGCGAAAGGCCTCGTCAAAGCCTTTGACGGCAAGCTGGCGGTCGACGGAGTCGATATCGCCGTGCCGGCCGGGAGCATCTATGGGATCCTCGGTCCCAATGGCGCGGGCAAGACGACGACGCTTCGGATGCTGCTCGGGATCATCGACCCCGATTCCGGCCACCGCACGCTGCTCGGCCACGAACGGCCGCTCGAAGCGGCGCATCTGGTCGGATACCTCCCCGAGGAACGCGGCCTCTATCCGGCGATGAAGACGCGCGAGGCGGTGGCCTTCATGGGGGCGCTTCGCGGCCTTCCTCTCAAGGTCGGCCGCCAGCGCGCGGAGGAGTTGCTGCGCGCCAATGGCCTTGGCGACTATCTCGACAAGCCGGTCAGGAGCCTGTCCAAGGGGATGGCGCAGACCGTGCAGCTGCTCGGAACCATCGTGCACGAGCCCAGGCTGATCGTGCTCGACGAGCCCTTTTCCGGGCTCGATGCGATCAACCAGGCGCGGCTCGAGAATCTGATCCGCGCGCGGGCCGCCGATGGCGCGACGATCATCTTCTCGACCCATGTGATCGCGCATGCCGAGCGCCTGTGCGAGCGGATCGCGATCATCGCCGGCGGCAAGATCCGCTTCGAGGGCCGGGTCCGCGAAGCACGCGAACGCCTGCGTCCGCAGGTTCGCCTGCGGATGCGCGATGAGGGAGGATGGCGCGGCGCCTTGCCGCCGGAGGCCGTCGAGCAGGACGGCATGTGGCAGTTCGAGCTTCCCGCCGACGGCATCGAGCCTCTCCTGAAGGCGCTGATCGCGAGCGGCGCCGGGATCGAGGAACTGTCGATCGAGCGTCCCGGCCTGCACGATGCGTTCGTCGCGATCGCCGGTCCGCAGGCCGCAAAGGCGCTCGCCGAAAGCGCGATCGATCTGGAGGCAGCGCAATGAGACAGTTCCTGCGCGCCGCATTCGTGATCGGACGCCGCGATTTCACCGCGACCGTCTATTCCAGGAGCTTCCTGCTCTTCCTGATCAGCCCTTTGGTCATCATAACCCTGTCGGTGCTGGTCAGCGGCGTCATGCAGAGCGGCACCCGCGAAGACATTCGCGCGAAGGTCGCAGTGGCGGCGAGCGAAGCCGACTTCGCCGGCCTGCGCGCGGCACGCGAGCGGCTGAGCCCGGCGTTCGGCGAGCAGGGCCTGCCCGAACTGATCCGCTACGATCCGCAGCCGGACGCCGCCGCGCAGGCCACTGCGTTGCTGCACTCGGAGGTGAAGGGCGTGATGGCGGTCCTCACCGGGGGTCTCGATCATCCCACGCTTACCGGCGCGATCACCCAGGATGGCGTGGTGAATCGCGGCATGACATTGCTCGTCGACGAGGCCCGCAACGGCCGGGCGGCGTCGCAGGCGGGCGTGGCCGTCGCGCCGACCAAGATCGACATCATCTCCGTCGCGCATTCGGGCGGCGGGCTTGCGACTGCGCGCGCGATCACCGCGCGCTTCGGCCAGATGTTCCTGTTCTTCCTCACGGTATTGCTGTCCGGCATGCTGCTGTCGAACATGCTCGAGGAAAAATCGAACAAGGTGATCGAGGTGCTCGCCGCCGCGGTGCCGATCGACGCGATCTTCCTCGGCAAGATCGTCTCGATGCTGGCGATCTCGCTGGTCGGCGTTTCCTTCTGGGGTGGCGGTGCGCTGGGGGCGATGCTGGTGTGGGGTCACGGCCAGGCCGGCCTGCCCGACCCCGCCGTCGGCTGGCCGCTCTTCGTCGCGTTGATCTTCATCTATTTCAGCATCAACTATCTGCTGCTCGGCGGTCTGTTCCTCGGCATCGGATCGCAGGCCAACAGCGTGCGCGAGGTGCAGACCCTGTCGATGCCGATCACGGTCGGCCAGATGCTCGTCTTTGCCCTCGCCTCCGCGGCGGCGGGCCAGCTGACACGGCCGCTCGGCATTGTCTCCGCCATCTTCCCGTTCAGCTCGCCGCTGACGATGATCGCACGCGCCGCCGAGCAGCCCGAGATCTGGCCGCACCTCCTCGCGATAATCTGGCAGGCGATGTGGGTATTGCTGATCGTCCGGCTCGGCTCGATGCTGTTCCGCCGCAACGTGCTCAAGTCAGGCAGCCCCGCAAAGGCGCGCTAGCCTGAGGGCACCAAACTCCAGGATGTGTCGAAATTCGGGTCAGGCCGAGCCGAAAGTGGCGGATTTCGAGAATCGGCGCGCAGCGCACGTTGCAGTACGTGAGCACCGGAAGCGCAGAAAGCCGTCATTTGCAGGCCGGCATCACCCGAATATCGACACATCCTAATGCACGAACCGCGCGACGACGTCCCTGTAGCTGCGGCTCACCTTCACCTGGCTTCCCGAATCGAGCACCAGGAAGCATTCGCCATTGGTGTGCGGCTTGACCTGCCGGACCAGATCGAGGTTGACGATCGTCGAGCGATGGACGCGCTGGAAGCGGCGCGGATCGAGGCGTTTTTCGAGGTCCTTCATCGTCTCGCGCAGGATCAATGTGTTGTTGCCGGTATAGATGCACATATAATCGCCGGCGGCGTCGATCTTCTCGATCGTATCGACATCGACGCGGAAGATCTGCCCCTGGTCCTTGATGTTGATCAATTTCTCATAGCGGTTCGAGGCGTGGCCTTCGTCGGCCGGCTCGGAATTTTCCATCGCGTCGGGCGCGACCTCGGCGAGCACCTCCTTGAGCCGTCCGACCTCTTCGACGCTGCGCCGCTCGGCGAGCCGCTGACGCACCTTGTCGAGCGTGTCGGCGAGCCGTTCCTCCTCGACCGGCTTCATCAGATAGTCGACCGCCTGCGCCTCGAACGCGCGGATCGCATGGTCCGAATAAGCGGTGACGAAGACGAACAACGGCGGCTCGACCTCCATCAGGCCCTGGATCACCGAAAATCCGTCGAAGCCGGGCATCTGGATGTCGAGGAAAGCCAAGTCTGGCTTGTGGGTCTTGATCGCGCGGATCGCCTCGCGCCCGTTGCTGCATGTGGCGACGATCTCGACGTCCTCATGCTTCTCGAGTCGGAGCTGAAGTCCCTGGATGGCGAGCGGTTCATCATCCACCAGGATGGTGCGAATGGTCATTTTCTTTCCTCGTCTCCGATTTGATAGGGGATCTCGATGACAACGCCAAAGCCCCCACTCTTGTTCGTTTGAGTCTCAAAACGATGGTCGGCACCATAGGCCTGCGCCAGACGGTCCCGAATATTCGCCAGTCCGACGCCAGTCGACGACTGATTGGCCGCAAAAGTGCTTCCGTCCACCCCGGGGCCGGAATCGGACACGGTGAGCAGCACGCGATCGGCGACCTTGCGCGCATCGACCCAGATGTCGGCGCCTTCCTCCTGCGGGGTCACCGCATATTTGATTGCATTCTCCACCACCGGCTGGAGCAGCAGCGAAGGCATGCGCGCCATGGCGACCGCCGGATCGATCTGGAAATGCGTCCGCAGCCTTTCTTCAAAGCGCATCTTCTCGATTTCGAGATAGAGCTTCAGTGTTTCAACCTCCTGCGCAACCGTCACCTGCCCCGCCGGTTCGTTGACCAAAGTATAGCGCAGGAATGATGACAGACGCGACAACATAGCATTGGCGCGCTCGGTCTGCTTGAGCAACACCAGGGTCGAGATCGAATTGAGCGTATTGAACAGGAAATGCGGGTTGAGCTGGTAGCGAAGCATCGCCAGCTGCGCGGTGCTGGCCTGGTGCTCGAGCTTGAGCAGCTGATCGGTCGCCTTTTCCAGGATCAGATAATAATTGATTCCATAATAGAGCGCGGACCAGGCCGCGAGCAGCGAGAAGTCGAGCAGGATGGCGCTCAGGAACTCGATGCCCTGCGGACGCAGGCCCGGCCTGACGAAGGTCGCGTGGCTCCACGTCTCGATCGCCGAGAAGCTTGCCGAGGCGGTCAGCAGGACGACGATCGTCACCGCCCAGGTGATGAGCGGGCGAAGGCGGATGAGCCGCCGGAACAGCGCCGCCATCAGCAACGTCATCGAATAGCCGGTCGCGGTCAGCAGCAAGGTATGGATGACGAACGCGAAGCCGAACGCATTGGCAACGCCCGACAGCGTGCGCAGCACGAAATAGCCACCCCAGCCGATCGACTGCAGGAACCAGAATGCGCGATTCTTGTCCTCGAAGAAGGGCTGGCGCGGCAGGCTGATCGGCAGCTGCGGAAGTTCGGTTGCGCCTGTTGTCGCACCGGTCGGCATAGTGGCGCCGGCCGGGCCGGGCGCGGGCAGCGTTACGGGATCAGTTGCCACCAGCCGGGGCTTTCTCTGGGACCTTCTCCGCGCCTTTCTCGGGCAGGACGAGCATCGACCAATCCCCTTCGTCGGTCACGTAAGCGGCGACGGCCGCGCGAACCTTCTCCGCTGTCATCGCCTTATAGTCGGAAAGATAGTTGCGTGTCTGCTCGATCAGCTCCGGCTGGCTGACCCAATTTTCAAGCGCCGCGATCCAGTAACCGTTGGTCTTGAGGCGTCGTTCGACGCCGGTGACGATCGGGTTCTGGGCGCGCGCGAATTCCTCGGGCGGGGCCGGCTTGGCGGCCAGCGCCGCAACTTCCTCGCGCGCGATGCGGAAAAACGTGGCGGTGCTTTCGGGCTTGAGTTCGGCGCTGGCCAAGAACACCCCCCAGGCGGGGAAGATGTCGGCGCTGGTTGCGCTGACATTGGGCGCGTAGGTGGCGCCTTCCTTTTCGCGCAGCCGGTCGAACAGCCGCACCTGCAATATGTTCGCGGCAACCGACAGGGCGCGCCTTTCCTGGATTTTCGCGGTGCCGCCGAAGGTCGACCAGCCGATCAATGCGAGCGCCTGACTGGGATCGCCCTTGTGCGTGAAGGTGACCGGAGCCGGATCAGGCCTTGGTGGGGCACTGGGCAGCGCAGCCGCCGGCGCTGGACGCGACGGAAGCGCGCCGACCGTATCGGCCATCGCCTTGACGGCGGCTTCCAAGCCGACATCGCCGACGATGATCGCCTCGATCGGACCGTTGGCGAGCAGCGGCGCGAAGAATGCGCGGAACGCGTCGGGCTCCGCCGCCGCCATCGCCGTCTTGTCGACCGGCCTCCATCGCGTGTCGTCCGGGTGCAGGGTGCCGCCAAGCTCGCGCCCCGCCCGCGCCGACGCGGAGGTGAAGCTCAACTCGTAATTGTCGATCCAGCTCGTCTTGTAGCGATTGAACAAAATCGGGTCCCAGCGCGGGTGCGCCAGCTTGACCGCGAGCAGCCGCAGCTGGTCGGGAAGATCTGCGGCATTGGTCGTCCCGCCAAGCTCATAGGCATCGTCGTCGACGTTGAAATTGAGGCTGAGCCGCCGCCCGGTCATCAGCCTTTCCATACCGTCGAGGTCGAGATCGGCGAGACCCGAAGGTCCGACCGCCTCATCCATCCAGGCCAAAGTCGGCCGGTCGGACGGAAGACCGGCGAGGCCCTTGCCGAAGCGCAGCCGGACGAGCACCGAGCCCTTGTCATAGTCAGTTTTCTTGAAGGTCAGCGTCGATCCGTTCGCGAAGCGGATGATCGTCACGTCGAGATCGTCGATCCGCTGGCGCGACACCTCGCGCCCCGGCGCGCCGAGCGGCGGCAGTTGGTCGAAGCTCACCTTGCGCTCGGCCTGGCGTACCGCGGGCGCGCCCTTCTCGGCATGGACAAGCGCGGCGGCAATCGCTTTCTCGCCGCCTGCGACCGGTGCCGAGGTCAGCAGCAGCAGCCGCGGGCCTTCGCCGCTGAACAGCTTGCGCGTTTCCTCGGCCACCGCCTGCGGGGTCAATTCGGGCGTGAACCGGTCGAGCAAGGCAAGCATGGTCGGCGCATCGGCCACCACGTCGCCGCTGTTGATCGCACTCACCAGCTGGCTGGCACGCTGCGGCGACTTGACCGTGGGTTCCGCTGAGACGCCGGTGAGCAATGCGGTACGCAGATTGCTCACTTCGCGGGCGATTTCGGCCGGACTGGGCGCCGCGCGAAGCGAATCCGCGATGATCGCCATGCTTTCGTCGAGCGCCTTGGCCCATAGGCCTTCCTTGGCCGAAATCGAAAGCTGGGTTGAATCGGCGACCCGGCGCGTCCGTCCGATCCCGACCGAGGCGGCGATGAAGGCTGCGTCGCCGCGCGCCTTGGCTTCGAGGCGGCGATTGATGATCTGCGCGGCGATCTGCTGGGTGAGCTCGATCCGTTCGCTTTCGATCGTATCGGGCGCCGGATCGTGCGGCCGCATCCACATGATCTGCCCCGATGCAGGCGCGCCGGGATAGGTGAGCGTACCGATGCGATGGTGATCGCGCGCGATGCGGCCATAGTCGGGCGCGGGCGGCTTTGCGCCCTCGGGCTGCCAGCCGCCGAAATGTTTGGCGATCAGTTCGATCATCATTGCCGGATCGGCGTCGCCGACCAGGATGATCGTCGCGTGATCGGGGCGGTACCAGCGCTCGTAGAAGGCGCGCAGGCCCGGTGCGGTCGCCGCGGCCAGCGTTTCCTCGGTGCCGATCGGGTCGCGCTCGGCATATTTGAGCCCGGCGTAGAAAAGCGGGCGCGCGACCTGATCGTAGCGGACCGCGATTTCGGAGCGCCGGCGTTTTTCGGCCAGCACGATCTTTCGCTCGGCATCGACCGCCGCCGGGTCGAACAGCGCCTTGTCCATCATGTCCGACAGGATGGCGAGGCTGCGGTCGAGCGGCGCGCGATCGGCATGCGGCAAATCGAGCTGATAGACGGTCTGCGACGGAGTCGTCGTCGCGTTGGTGTCGCTGCCGAAGCTTGCGCCAAGGTCCTGCCAGACGCGTCGCCCTTCGCCATCGCCGAAATTCTTGGTGCCGCGAAAGGCGAGATGCTCGATGAAATGCGCCCAGCCGCGTTCGCCATCGCCTTCGTTCATCGAGCCCGCATCGATCCGGATGCGGATCGAGACCTGGCCGGCCGGAAGCGCATTGCGGCGCACCGCGTAGCGCACGCCGTTCGGCAATGTGCCGAACTGCCACGCCGGATCGGGCGTGATGTCGCTGCCGCGGTAAAGCCATCCCGAATCGCCGCTCGCAGCCTGGAGCGGCAAGGCGAAGAAGAGCAGGAGGAACGCGAGGACGCTGCGTCGAATGACATGCATTCGGGCTAAGCTAGGGTCCACGGGCCTGTTGCGCAACTTCGGTAAATGTCCTGCTCGATTGACTCTTTGATCCCAGAGTAGGAACATAAAGGGAACAAATGAGTCGAGTCGTATGCCTGTCCCTTCGCCTGCCCGGATCGAGCGCGTTGCCGCCTTGCGCGCGCAGGTGCGTGCGATCGAGGCCGGCGATGTGCGTAAGACTGGGGACTGCCTGCCGTTCGGGCTTGCCGCGCTCGATGACCGGTTGGAAGCGGGCGGCCTGGCCGGTGCAGCCCTGCATGAGTTCACCGGCAACCGGTCCGGCCTCGCCGACGATGCCGCCGCCGCCTTGTTCATCGCCGGGATCGCCGCCCGCGCCGCGGCAAGCGACGGCACGATCATCTGGGCGATGGCGCGGCGCGACCTGTTCGCGCCGGGGCTTGCCCAGGCGGGGCTGAGACCGGATCGGCTGATCTATGCCGAATGCGGCGGCGACGAAGAGGTATTGGCGGTGATGGAGGAAGGACTGCGTCATGGCAGCCTCGCGGTGGTGGTCGGGGAAGTGCGCCGCGCCGCCATGGCCGCGACGCGCCGCCTGCAGCTCGCTGCCGAACAGGGCGGCACGATGGCGCTGATGCTGCGGCGCTGGCGCAGGCAGGCCGAGGATCCGCTCGCGCTTCCTTCGGCGGCGATGACGCGCTGGCGGATCGGCTGCGCGCCTTCCTCGCCGCTTCCCGTTCCCGGCATCGGCCGCGCCTGCTGGCATCTGATGCTTGCCCGGCAGCGCGGCGGCGCGCCCTTCGAATGCATAGTGGAGAGCAATGATGTCGAGGGTCGCCTCGCTCTACCTGCCGTTCCTCGCCACCGACCGGCTGCGGCCGAGGCGGAGCGAAGGGCGGCCTGAAACATCATCACCATCATCATCCCGGTCTCTCGCTCCACGCGGCGGGGGCTGGCGGCCAGGCCCGCGCTGGGCGCGGGGCGACCCACGGGACCCCTTTACACCGGCAAAACGGCAATCGGCGACGGACACTCCGCTGATCGTCGCTGATCGTTCCGGTCAGCGGATGACGATTTCGGCGGCCTGTCCGGTCGCCCAGGCACTGGGGCTGGAGACGGGAATGGCGGTCGCGCAGGCGCGCGCCGTGGTTCCCGGTCTCGAGGTCGCCGATGCCGAACCCGAGCGCGACCAGGCGATACTGACCCGCCTTGCCCTATTCGCGGCGCGGCGATGGACCCCGCGCGCGGCGGTGTGCGGCGACGACGGCCTGTGGCTCGACCTCAGCGGCGTCGCGCATCTGTTCGGCGGCGAACGCGCGATGGCGGCGCGAATCCTGCGCTTCTGCGCGCGGCTCGGCTTCGAGGCGCGTATCGCGGTGGCCGGCACGGCCGGTGCGGCGCATGCGCTTGCCCGGCATGGAGCCGGCCCGGCAGTCTTCTGCCCCTCGGGAGAAGAGGCGGCGATGCTCGCGGCTCTGCCGATCGCCGCGCTGCGCATCGCGCCGGAGGTGGTGAGCGCTGCGCTGCGGCTGGGCATCGACCGGATCGGAGACCTTGCCGCCATGCCGCGCGGCCCGCTCGAACGCCGCTTCGGACGCACTTTGCTGCTTCGGTTCGACCAGGCGCTGGGACGAGCCGCCGAAGCATTCGAGCCGGTGGTTCCGGAAGAACCGCCGCGCGCGTTGCTGCGCTTCCTTGAGCCGATCGCCACGGCAGAAGCGATCGGCGAGGCTTTGCGGCAAGCGATGATCCTGCTGGTCGCAAGCCTGGCCGAGCAGGGATTGGGCGCGCGGCGGCTCCACCTGGTCTGCACCCGGGTCGACCGCGCCGAGCAGATAGTCTCAATCGGCACGGCACGCGCGACCCGCGATGCCGATCACCTGCGCAAGCTGCTGGAGCGCAGGATCGAGACCATCGAACCCGGCTTCGGGATCGAGGCGGTGCGGCTGGTCGCCACGCGCTGCGAGCCGCTCGGTCCCCGGCCGATCTCTACGCTTTGCGACGATGAATCTTCGGACGACCTTGTCCCGCTGATCGATCAGCTCGTCGGCCGTCTTGGCTTCCAGCAGCTTTACCGGCTGAGCGCGGTCGAGAGCGACGTTCCCGAACGAAGCCTGCGCAGGGTCGCGCCGCTCGATCCGGTTGTGGGCTGGCCGCCCGAATGGCCGCGCCCGGTGCATCTGCTCGCGCGCCCCGAGCTGGTCGACCAGGTCGTCGCCTTGCTTCCCGACGGCCCACCGCGGCGCTTCAGCTGGCGCGGCGAGGTCCATGTCGTGCGCAGCGCCGATGGCCCCGAGCGCATCTATGGCGAATGGTGGAAAAGAGCCGAGGAGGCGCAGGCAGTCCGCGACTATTTCCAGGTCGAGGACGAGCAGGGCGCGCGCTTCTGGCTGTTCCGCCGCGGCGACGGCAGCGATCCGCGCACGGGCAAACTCGACTGGTATCTGCACGGCATATTCGGATGAGCTACGCCGAGCTTCAGGTCACGAGCCATTTCAGCTTCCTGCGCGGTGCCTCGTCCTGCGAGGAATTGTTCACGGCCGCCGCCAATCTCGGCATCGGCGCGCTCGGCATCGCCGACCGCAATTCGGTGGCAGGAATGGTGCGTGCCTGGGAGGCAGCGAAGACCACGGGGGTCAGGCTGGTGCCGGGGTGCCGCATCGACCTCGTCTCGGGCGAGAGCCTGTTGCTCTATCCGCAGGAGCGCTCGGCCTGGTCCCGGCTGACGCGGATGCTCACCGCCGGCCGCCCGCAGCAGCCGGTGGACGGCAAATGGCTCGGCAAGAGCGAATGCCGGATCGGCCGGGAGGATCTGGCCAGTGCTGCCGATAACATGATTGCCGCGCTGGTCACCGATCGCCCCGACGAAGCCTGCGCTGAAGCATTAGGCAGTCTGCGCAATCTGTTCGGCGACCGCTCCTATGCCGCCATTTCCTATCAGCGGCGGCCCGGCGATATTTCGCGCATCGACCGGCTCGACCGGCTGGCGCGCGATCATGGCGTGACGCCGCTCGCGACCGGCGACGTGCTGTTCCATTCGCCCGACCGCCGCATGTTGCAGGACGTGGTCACCGCGATCCGCGAGAAATGCACGATCGACCAGCTTGGGTTCCGGCGCGAGCGCCATGCCGACCGGCACCTCAAAGGCGCCGCCGAAATGGCGCGGCTGTTCGCGCGCTGGCCGCATATGATCGCGGCGAGCGAGGAGATCGTGTCGCGCTGCAATTTCGACCTCGGCCAGCTCTGCTATCAATATCCGAGCGAAGTTTCGGACGGAGTCAGCCCGCAACAGGTGCTCGAGACCCGCGTGCGCGCCGCGGCCGCTCTGAGCTTTCCGGATGGACTCCCCGAAGAATACGAGCAGATGCTCCGGCACGAACTCGCGCTGATCGAGAAGCTGTCTTACGCACCCTATTTCCTCACCGTTCATTCGATCGTCGAATTTGCCCGCAGCCAGGAGATCCTCTGCCAGGGCCGCGGCTCGGCGGCGAATTCTCTGGTCTGCTTCCTACTCGGCGTCACGTCGATCGATCCGATCCAGCATAAGCTATTGTTCGAGCGCTTCCTGTCGGGCGAGCGCAACGAGCCGCCCGACATCGACGTCGATTTCGAGCATGAGCGACGCGAGGAAGTGATCCAGTGGATCTATGGCCATTATGGCCGCGACCGGTCGGCGCTGACCGCGGTGGTCAGCCGCTACCGCGCGCGGGGTGCGGTGCGCGACGTCGGCAAGGTACTTGGCCTGCCCGAGGATCTGACCGGAATGCTTGCCGGCCAAATCTGGGGCTGGTCGAACGAAGGTGTCGGCGACCGCCACATCAGCGACCTCAACCTCGATGGTAGCGACCCGCGCCTCGCGCTGACGCTTGAGCTTGCCCGCGACCTGATCGGAACCCCGCGACACCTCAGCCAGCATCCGGGCGGCTTCGTACTGACCCAGGCACGGCTGGACGATCTCGTCCCGATCGCGCCGGCGGCGATGCCCGACCGGCGCGTGATCGAATGGGACAAGGACGATATCGATGCCTTGCGCTTCATGAAGGTCGATGTGCTCGGGCTCGGCATGCTTGGCTGCATGCGCCGCGCCTTCGACCTGCTGCGCGATCACAAGGGCGTCGACATCAACATGGCCTCGCCGGTCATGCAGGAGGACGACCCCGAAACCTATAGGATGATCCAGAAGGCCGACACGATCGGCGTGTTCCAGATCGAAAGCCGCGCGCAGATGAGCATGCTGCCGCGACTGAAGCCGAAGGAATTCTACGATCTGGTCATCGAGGTCGCGATCGTCCGGCCCGGACCGATCCAGGGCGACATGGTCCATCCCTATCTTCGCCGCCGCGAGGGCAAGGAGAAGCCCGAATATCCCAAGGCCGATCTGAAGGAGGTGCTGAAGAAGACGCTGGGTGTCCCGCTTTTCCAGGAGCAGGCGATGAAGGTCGCGATCGTCGGCGCCAGGTTCACGCCTGCCGAGGCCGACGCGCTGCGGCGGTCGATGGCCACCTTCAAGCTCACCGGCGGCGTCAGCGCATTCCGCGATAAGCTCGTCAACGGCATGATCGACAATGGCTATACACGCGACTTCGCGGAGCGCACGTTCAAGCAGATCGAGGGCTTCGGAAGCTATGGCTTTCCCGAAAGCCACGCCGCCAGCTTCGCCAAGATCGCTTATGCGTCATGCTGGATGAAATGCCACCATCCCGACATCTTCGCCGCCGCCTTGCTCAACGCCCAGCCAATGGGCTTCTACGCCCCCGCCCAGATCGTCCGCGATGCCCGCGATCATGACGTGGAGGTGCGGCCGGTGTGTATCCGGGAAAGCCATTGGGACTGCACCTTGGAGGATGGACATCCTCGCCTGCCACTCCGCCTTGGCCTGCGCATGGTGAAGGGCCTGTCCAACGAAGATGCCGCCCAAATCATCGCGGTCCGCAACCACGCGCCCTTCACATCGATCGAGGATGTCTGGCGCCGCGCGGGCGTGCCGGTGGCGGCACTGGAAAAGCTCGCCGATGCCGATGCCTTTCACGTCTTCGGAGTCAGCCGGCGGCAGGCTTTGTGGCAGGTACGCGGGCTTGGCGCGGCGCTGCTGCCCTTGTTCGCCGCCGCCGACCTTCGCGAGGGACTGCTGATGCCCGAACCCGCCGTTCGGCTTACGCCGATGACCGACGGCCGCGAGGTGGTCGAGGATTATCGCAGTATCCAGCTGTCGTTGCGCGCGCATCCGGTCGCATTCCTGCGGCCCGAACTCGAGCGGAGCGGCATCGTCACCTGCGCTGCGCTCAGGCACATCAAGCCCGGCCGCAAGGTCGAGGTCGCCGGCATCATCCTCGTGCGGCAGCGGCCCGGATCGACCAACGTCACCTTCGTCACCATCGAGGACGAGACCGGAGTCGCCAATGCGATCATCTGGCAGCAGCAGTTCGAGGCGCAGCGGCGAATCATCCTCTCGGCGGCGATGCTAAAGGTCAGAGGCACGCTGCAGCGCGAAGGCGAAGTCATCCATGTGATCACCGACCAGCTGGAGGATTTCACGCCCTTGCTTCACTCGGTCGGCGCGCGGGAATTCCCGCATCGTCCCGCCCCCGGCGACGGCGCCACCCACGGCGGCCCCGATCCGCGCGATCCGATCCGCCACAAGCCGCGCGATCTCCCGTTTCCGGGCAAGCGAGAGGAAAATGCGATCAAAGTGCGCAGCCGCGATTTCCATTAGGCGCCAAGACTTTGCTTGGCTTCGCCGCACGGCTACAAGCCAGCGGATGCGAAACATCCTTTTGCTCGCCGCTATGTTCTCGATCTCCCTTCCAGCGCAGGCGGCGAAGCCGCCGCGCGAGGAATCGCCTGCCTCCAAAGAAGCGCTTAATGCTTTCGGATCGGGGAATAGCGACGAAGAAATGGCGGCCGCAATCGCCGCCGCCAACGCGCACCCGCTTGGCACGCTCGACAATCCGATCCGCGCCGAGGGGCCGGAAGGATCCTATGCCTATCTTGCGCGGCTGCGCTGTGCCGACGGATCGCCGATCGCGCTTGGCACGAAGACGACCGGTGCCGTCGATGTCTTTGGCTCTGTCACCGAAGTGCATCCGGTCAGCTGCGGCAAGGGCGCGCCGACGAACCTGTTCTTCGACATCTATCAGGCCGAGAATATCGAAAAGCGTCCGCCAGCCGGCTTCATCTTCGCGCCCTGAAGGCGCTCAGCTCTCGAGAACCGTTTCGGTGTGGAGCGCGCATTTCCATTCCCTGCCGCCGCGTACCCAGGTGCTGCTGTCGGCGCATTTCATGTCCATCGCCTTGCCCTTCATGTCGCCTTTCTGATGGACCTTATAGGCGATCACGGCGACATCTTCGGACGGGAAGATGACGTCGAGGTCGCTGAACTCGAAGCTGTCCAGCGTCCACTGGCCTTGCTCGGTCATCGCTTCATATTTGTCGGGGTCGATCTTCATCGATCCCATCGGGCCGGTGATCAGGCATTCGTCGGCGATCATCGACTTGGCCAGCTTGGCATCCTTGTCGACCATCGATTGCCAGAAGCGGGTCTCGAGATCGACGATCGTCTTTCTGTCTCCGGACATGGACATTCTCCTCCGACGCAGGAACCGGAGCTTGTCGGATAAGTTCCCTTGCTCGCGGCCGAGGATCAGCGCGTTAGAGGGCCGAATGCGCCGCCCGCGATCGCAGATACGACCGGCGTTTCATAACCATCCGCCGATACCGCCGAAACGCCGAATATCCAGTCTTCCGAACGCAGACTCTTGAACACCGCCTGTGTCTCGCTGCCTGCTACGGCCCGCTCGTTGGTCCAGCCGGGGGCGTCGGTCGCTCGCCAGTGTACGCGATAGGTGGCCGCCATGGCGCTCGGCTTCCAGGCGATGGTCGTGTCCGGTGAAAGCGCCGGCCGGACGTGGGGAACCGGCATCGCCGGCGCGCGGGCAAGCGCGGCGAGCGTCGCGACGTTCAGCCCGGTCACCCTGGCGAGATAGTTGAAATCCACGAACGCGATCGTATCGCCATATTGGACGCCGCCCTCGACCTTGACGTCCTGATGCTGGTGGAGCTGATTTTCGATCGCGGCGGTGAAGCGCACGGCAGGAAAGCCATATTTTACCATCTGCATCTGATCGCCGGCGCGCAGCAGCCGGTCGCCGCGCCAGATCGGCCGGACGTCCAGGCCGTCGCCGAGCTGGTCGGCGAGATGATCGATAAAGCGCGACAGGTTGCGCGAAGGGGAGTCATTCTCACCGCCCCAAAGCAACTGGTCGTTGAACACCGCCGCGCTCATGTCGCCGCGGAGCCCCGACGAAAACAGCCGGACGTGGCTGTTGTCGCACAGGCCATCGGATCCGCAGCTGGCGCCGATGATGTCGTTGTTGAGCACTGCCATCACGGTCCAGCCGTTTTTCTTCGCATGCTCGGCCAGCAGCTTGGCGCCGAACAGTCCCTGCTCCTCGCCCGAAACGAGAGCGTAGACGATTGTCACCGGAAATTCGTGCGCCGAGAGGATCCGCGCTGCCTCTATCACGGCCGCGCAGCCCGATCCATTGTCGTTCGCGCCTGGCGCGTCCGCATCGGCATTGGCAAGATCGCCGGCGCGGCTGTCGATATGGCCGACGATAATCACGGCGCGTTCCGGGTCGACGCGCCCCTTCTGGATTGCGATGACGTCGGCCACCCGGACCTGGCTCGCGCCCGGATGCATCGTGACCATGTCTTCGATCGTGGACACGTCGAGCCCGAAGCCGCGCAGCTGCGCGTCGCTCCACCGCAATGCCGCGCCAATGCCGCGCTTGGGGTCTGTCTGGGACGAGAGGCTATGCCGCGTCCCGAAACTTACGAGCCGCTCGATCGTGGCGCGCATCGATGTCCGGGAGACTTGCCCGGCAAGATCGCGCGGTGAAGGAGCCTGCGCGGCCGTGAGGAACAGCGCGCATGCCCCAAGAAATGGTAGCTTCTTCACGATGCGTTACGCGGCGCGGATGCTTGACACCGCCAGGCGGTCTGGAATTCCCCAGCGAGAGCTAAAGCTTCTTTCCGCCTGTCTTCTGGCCGAGCTTCTGCCCCATTTTCTGTCCCACCTTCACGCTGAGACGGCTGTTCTTCACGGCTTCGCGGGCGTCCAATATCTGCTCGAAGCCGAGCAGACGGTTCCAATCGAGCTTCGCCACTTTGTCCGAATTACCCATGCGACTTCTCCCTTTGCGCGGGACGCTGCACCGGACGCGGATTCATGTCAATATTCTGTACTTGCGTACGATAACGGGCAGGGCGCATTTCCCGCCGGATCGGCTATGAGCAAGGACATGTGCAACGAGCATCGACGCCGCATCGCGCTCGACCAGATACCCGATGACTGGGGCCAGACGCGAATCCCGCTGCGCTTTCCCGAAGGACTTCCCAACCTCGCACCGCTGGACAGCATCCGGATCACCGACCCGACGGTCATCATCCGCTCCACCGGTGCTGAGGACCACGCCGCCGAACTCGTCCAGAGGCGCTGGAGCTGGCCGGGGCCGAACGGAAAGCCGGTGTTCAACTACCGCTCCGAGGGACGGGCCTTCGATCATGGCCGCTGCCTGATCGTCGCCGACGGTTTCTACGAATATACCAGCCGCCCGGCGGCCGGGGCAGGGCAACCGAAGAAACGCGTGAAGAAGGACCGCTGGCTGTTCACCAAGACCGGCGAGGACTGGTTCTGCATCGCGGGACTGTGGCGCGCCAGCCGCGAGGTCGGCGAAGCCTGCACGATGCTGACGGTCGAACCGGGCCCCGATGTCGCGCCTTATCACAACCGCCAGATCGTCGTGCTCGACCGCGCCGACTGGGGGCGCTGGCTCGACCCGTCAGTCTCGGCGGCCGAGCTGCTGCGACCGAGCCCGGCAGGGACGTTCGATGTCGTCGCGGCCAATTCGTAAACCCCCAAGAATCTAAGCGAATACTTCCTGCCTGCTGACCAGATTCTGCGCGCTTGCGACGTCATTGATGATCGAAATCAGGATCAGGCTGAGCGGGATTGCGACGATCGCGCCGGCGAAATTCGCAAGACCGCCGATCTGCGGCGTTTCGACGCGAAAGGATATGTTCGACAGCACGTTATCGGCAATCCAGAGACCCCACCACCAGCCAAGCAGCGGTGACGAAAAGTGATCCTGCCAGTTGTGCGGGTGGTGACTGGCAAGCCAGACCTCGCGCATCGCCCGGAACGGCATCACGAGGTTGGCGAACGGGACGAAATACCACCCTACGGCCCAGCCGGGGGTGATTGTCATGTCGGGCGCGAATTGATGCGCATTCGCGCTGGCCTTGTAGATCCAGCGGCCGACGATGATCACCGTTGCCAGAAGCAAGAGCGCGTAAATGCCACCCAGTGCATCGATCAGCCCGAGCGTTTCGCCATCGTCGGGCTGTCGCGACAGTACGTCGGCCTGCAATGCTGCGAGGCCGAAGAGCAGCTTCACCGCCATGAAAACCCAAAGCGCGATGACCGCCAATTTGGTCGGCCGCGCAAGATCCCGAATTTCCGCCATTGCTGCCACCCCCTGCTGCTGCAACAGATCCGGATAGAGGTGGAAGGCGATAAAAGTCCAGCCGCCGCCATGTGTCAGGCTGGCGTAGGACTTCTCGCGGGCGCGTCTAGCAATGCCTCGATATCGGGCGCGATTTCCTCCGGCGTGGTCATCGGCGCGTAGCGGCGCACGACATGGCCTTCGCGGTCGACCAGGAATTTGGTGAAATTCCACTTGATCGCCTCGGAACCCAGTAGCCCCGGCGCGGCCTGCTTGAGATGCTGGAACAAAGGCGTCGCTTCGGAGCCGTTGACCGCGACCTTGGCGAAGATCGGGAAGGTGACGCCGTAGGTGCGCTGGCAGAAGTCGGCGATCTCCTCGTCAGTGCCCGGCTCCTGGTTGCCGAACTGATTGCTTGGGAAGGCAAGCACGGCGAAACCACGGTCGCGATAGCGGCGCCACAATTCCTCGAGCGCCGCATATTGCGGCGTGAAGCCGCATTGCGACGCGGTGTTGACGATGAGCAGCACCTTGCCTTCGCAATCGGTGAGGTCGGTGTCGCTGCCGTCGGCCGCCTTGACGGGGATATCGGTGACTTTTGCCATGCGTCTATCGTGTCGCAAAGCAGCGGCGTTGAAAAGACCAAACCAGCCGCCGAATCCTAACCATATTTAACCATTCGTTGATGTTTGCGGCACTAGCTTCGATTCATGTCGGGGGATTGGCAATCTAACGTCCTTGAGCGTAGCGCCGCGCAGGCAAGCCAGCGCACGTTCGACGACGGATTCGACGAGCAGAATGGCGCCGCATGGCCGCGGCAACGCATCTTCAGCTGGAGCGAAGTCCGGCTGACGGTGATCGCCGCGGCCGCGCTCGCGCTCGCCTTCACCTGCCTGCCGTGGATCGTCATCCACGTGCCGGCACCCCACGCCACGTTCGCAGCACCCGGGATTGTGGAGGCCAGTTCCTCGCCATCATGCACGGTTGGGTCGAACAAAGGTACGAATGACAAAGCAGGCTGCTCCGAGCAGGAATAAGAAGGCGCATTTCCAGCAGGATAGGCGGCCAGCGACGTGCGGCGCAGTTGCTCTTGGCAGCCAACGGGCCTATTATCGCCTTTCCAAATTTCGTGGATCGGCAGAATGAACAGAGCGGCTTACCTCATCCCCTTCGGCCTGATGCTCGCCAGCGCTCCGGCGCTGGCGGATAACGGCAATGCGGCGACCACGACGCCACTGGCCGGAGCGACGCCGATCACCAGCACCGATGGTCAGCAGATGCGGGTCATGCGGACCAAGTGGAAGCTGAAGGACACGCCAGCCAAGAAGACCAAGGTCGCCGTCGCGGCCGATCCGGCGATGCAGGGTCCCGCGGTTCCCAAGCCGCAACGGATCAAGCTGCCGCCAAAGCATGTCGAGCGACGCGCCGCAGTCGACGACAGGCCCAAGCGGGTCGACGGAACGCAGGTGATCTCGAGGATCGCGCGCGGCAACAGCCGCAACAATCGCGACTAGAGTGTTTTCCAGTCAGGCGAAATCGCCTGACGCCCGGAAAGAACGGCAAATCAAAAAATCTTGACTTGCTGCCGGCGGGTCACTCCTCCTCGTGCAGGGCCCGGTAGATCATCATTTCCCAGATGTTCGCGGCATCGCGTGCGGAGCTGCGATTGCCTTCCGCCAGCATCGCTTCGGTCGGCGAGCGCAGGATAACGAGGATGCGGTGCGCGGCGATCAGATAGGCTGAGCGTTCCGAATCCGGAAGCTCGTCCCACAGAATATCGGCGTCGAGCGACGGTGCGCCGGTCAGACTGGCGTGGATTGCTTTGGCGATACGCTCGCTCATGATCACGGCGCTCATCTCCCCAAGATGTGCACCCTCTCCTCGTCGCGAGTCTGTGTCCGCTTGACGCAGCAAAGAGCGAAACGCGCGCAAACGCAATAAAAAGCTGCGAAAGTGTCCCGCCGGGACCGTGCTCTTCATGCTGGACGGGCCGTTTACCCTGTGTTTGCCTTTTGGATGCTAGAAGACGCGCATGTCCAAAGAGTGGAAACCGCAGATCGAGGAAAGCGCCGGTGCGGGCCGGCGGCGTAGGCGTGAGATGCGCCGTGCCGAACGCTGGCGCTCGCTGCGCGGCGGCGCCACACCGCATCCGCAGGAAATGATCGTCGTCGTCGGCGGCGGCGTGATCCTGGGATTGCTGATCGCATTCGTGCCGATCTGGCTGCGGCCGGCGCCCGGCCCCGAATGGCACGTCACGCGCGCGCAGGAGCGGCGGATCATGGCCGAGCATAATCGCGAGCGGCTCGGCGAAGGCGGCGCGGCATCGGCGGCCAGCCCTGGCTACAGCCTGGTTGAGCCGAACCGTTCGCGCAGCGCGGCCGACAATTTCAACGGTCCCGACGAATATGACCGGGCCGCGGGCACCGACAGGGCCGCCAGCGCGCCGGACGCGCAACCGGTCGGAATGTAACCCGCGCCGGTTCCGGCGCTTGCAGCTACCGCATCGTAACCATTTCTGCACGGCGCACGGCATCGGCTGCGAGCTGTCCTGCGTCGATTTTCGTGTTCCGCCAGGTCAAACACCGGCTGAACCCTGACCTGGATCAACTTCGGACGCGATCGAATCCGGCGGTGGAACGAAGCGGCCAGTCGCTTGGTTTTACGACACAAATGGAGGAAACACATGGCCGACACCAAACAGGACGCGATCGAACTTCTCAAGGCGGACCACCGCAAGGTCGAGGAGCTGTTCGAAAAATTCGAAAATGCCAAGGGCGATGGCGCGAAGCAGAAACTCGCGCTGCAGATCTGCACCGAGCTGACCGTGCACACGCATATCGAGGAAGAGATTTTCTACCCGGCCTGCGAAGGCAAGATCGAGGAGGATCTGCTCAAGGAAGCCTATGTCGAACATGACGGCGCCAAGGTGCTGATCGCCGAGATCGAGGCGGGCGGTCCGGACGACGAATATTATGACGCCAAGGTCAAGGTGCTGTCCGAGCAGATCGAGCACCATGTCGAGGAAGAGGAAGAGCGCGGCGGCATGTTCGCGCAGGCCAAGAAGGCCGATCTCGATCTCGATGCGCTCGGCGCCCAGATGGCCGCGCGCAAGCAGGACCTGATGGCCAAGTACAAAGCCGAGGGCGTGGAGAAGCCCGAAACCACTACGCTGACCGAGGTTGCCGTCTAGGCGGACACATCGACGAAGTGTTGGAAGGGCGGTCATCTTCGGGTGACCGCCCTTTCTTTTGTCTGACAGGCGACGAGCGGGTTCCCGACCGCCTTGGAATAGCGCTAGTCGGCCGCATGGCTGCCTTTTTCCGCTCGTTCGCCTGATGTGGCGACGCGATCCCTATGCGCCCCGATCGCCGCGCGGCGGATGCTGGCGGCAGCTGCGATCGGTCGCGATCCTCGTGGCGGCGGTGGGCCTCGCTTATTATCTGTCGGGGCCGCATGGCGAGTGGACGCGCGGCGCCACCGTGCATGTCGCCGATCCGTGGCGTGTGCGGGTGGTCGATGGCGACACCTTCCATTATGGCGACGAGACGATCCGCATCGCCGGGATCGACGCGCCGGAGATCAACCCGCCGCACTGCCCCGAGGAAGCGGCGCTAGGCGAGCGGGCGAAGATCCGGCTCGGCACGCTGCTGGCGGTGGGCGCGTTCGACATGGTGCCGGACCGGCGCGATACGGATGAATATGGACGCAAGCTGCGCGACGTGGTGCGCAACGGGCAGTCGATCGGGGGCGCGCTGGTCGCCGAAGGCCTGGCGCGGCGCTATGAGGGAAAGCGAAAACCATGGTGCGCGAGAGCCACCGTCGGTCCAGCTGCACCGCAGGCGCCTGCCGGATACGCGCGCGGCGCTTCATAAACGAGCGCGAACTGGATTCTCCGTAACCTATGTTGCAGCCAGCAACCTAAATCGACGTGGCGCATTCTTGCCCTGTGTCGCACTATTTTTTTCACGTCCGCAACTCGATAGAGGCCGACGACGAGGAAGGCCGCGAGCTGGCCGACGACGCGGCGGCCAAGGCGCATGCCGTCGATAGCGCGCGATCGCTCGCCAGCCACGATGTGCGGAACGGCACGCTCGATTTGTCGCATCGAATCGAGATCGCCGACCAAGACGGCAAGCGCGTGGCGACTGTGACTTTTGGCGATGCGGTCGTCATCAAACGCTAGCCGCATGCTCAGGGGCGGTTAACGGGGCGGCCTAGCCGCGCAGCCAGGCGCTTTCCGCGTCGTCGAGGGCTTCGAACATATCGCCCTCGGCCTGCTTGCCGCTGAGATATTTGCGCACCGCGTCGGCATCGCCGGTCCGGGGAAAGCCGCGGTCGGCCCTGGCTGCCTTGGCGAGCATGTTGATCCACCCGCTGCCGTCGGCCTGCGCTACAAGCCATTCGCCGAAGGTCCCGGCCTCGTCTTCCGGGAATTTCACATTCGTCATTGGATCGCCTCGCGCCCGGCATCGGGAAAATAAATATGCGGCCGCTACTTACATGTCATGTTTGCAGCACGACATTGCTGAACGGGGATTCCTGCTGATCGCAGCAACGCATTCCGTCCTGAAGGACGTCCAGATGAACGAGCTATCAACAGCCGAGTGGGTTTGCCGGAACGGGCATCAGGCCGTCCAGCCGCGTGTCGGGCGCCACATTGCCTGGTGTCCCAGATGCGGCGCCGACATTCACCAAGTCACGGCCGGCCCCCGCGCGAAACCGTCGCCGCCACTCCGAAGCGTGGCCTGACAACGGGCTCGGGCGAAAGCTGCGCGGCCGTTAGGCGGCCTGCAGGTTGACCGCGGACGTCTTGCCGCGCTGATCCTTTTCGAGGTCGTAGGAGACCTTCTGGTCCTTTTGCAGCGTGCTCATGCCGGCGCGTTCGACCGCACTGATGTGCACGAATGCGTCCTCGCCGCCCGAGTCGGGTGCGATGAAGCCATAGCCTTTGTCGGCGTTGAAGAATTTTACGGTGCCGATAGTCATGATATTGTCCTTTGGAACGAAGGCGGAAAGAGCCAAGGCGACCCCTTCCGGCGTGAAGCTCGATAAGGACAAAGGGATTACAGCGAACCGCCCGATATCCGTCGCAGGCGACGTTAGCCGCGCCGCCCTAGCAGCATTCTTGCCATCGACCTAGAAAACTCGCGGAGGCCGGCGCGGCCGCGATCCCGGCGCCCGATCAGGCAGGAACGTAGACAAGCCGGATAACGTCCTCGCTCATCCGATCGCTGCCGACAAGGCGAAGCCGCGGCCCGGGCCCGGCGAAATAGGGCTTGCCGCGGCCGAGCACGACCGGGTGGAGGTAGATTCGATATTCGTCGAGGAGACCAAGCCCGGCCAGCATGTGCGCCAGTGCCGGACCGCCGACGTCGATCTCGCCGGCCTGCTCGACCTTCAGCCTGCCTATCTCCTGCCGGAGGTCGGCGCCGATCAGCGTGGCATTGGGTCCGACCGATTTCAGCGAACGCGAAACGACCCACTTGGGCTGCCGCCGCCAGGCGAGCGCGAAGGCGCGCCGGTCGGCGTCCCATTCGTCATGGTCTTCGTCCCAGTAGCGCATCGTCTCGTAGAGGGTGCGGCCGTAGATGCTGCCGCTGAGGCTGCCGACATGTTCGGTGAAATGGCGGAACAAAGCGATGTCCGGCTCGAACCTGTCATGATCGATGTAGCCGTCGAGCGACACGTTCATCCCGAAGACGAGCTTCGCCATGCCGGACAATCTCCACCACTCAGTCAAAGATAAAGCTGATGTGCCGCCGTAATCCGCGTCGGCAGGAAGTTGCAAGATGCGGCGAATGGTCGGGACTTGGCGCATCCGTTGAGCGGCCGGGGCATTTTCGCCAGGGTGCGAGGACCGGGACCATCGCGCCCGCGCGTGGCAGTCGCCAAACTGCAGCCACATTCGTGCGCCAAACCTGGTCGGATAACGGGGAGGTACGGATGGCTAGTCTGACGACTATCATGACAGCGGCTGCTCTCTTGAGCTTTCCGACCCATGCTGCCAATTTTCAGGGCGGCGTCGGCGGGGAAGTGCGGACCGGGGCGTTCGTCGGGGCGCGGCTACGCATCCCGCTCGGCGCGGACGCGGGCGGCAAGCCGCAAACCGCGTTGATGGTGGCGATGACCCAGACGCATCGCCAGCGCATCGGCGGCACGGTCACGCGCATCGGCGAGGGTGCGGCGCTGGACTTCGCCGGCAGCAAACCCGTGCTCAGGGTCGCCGGCATCCCCGCGGATGTCGCGCTGGGCCTGCGGAGGCAGGGCAAGATCGGCGACGGAAACAAACTCGGCATGTCGACCGGCGTGTGGATCGGCATCGGCGCAGCCGTCGCGCTCGCGGGCGTTCTCGTCATCACGCAGCTCACCTGCGTTGGGAAGGACAAGGATTATTGCGGCAGCGACTAGGTACGTCGATATTCGGGTGATGCCGGCCTCATTTCGACTCGGCCTGACCCGAATCTCAACGCACGCCATGGTGGGCTGGCATCACGAAGCGGGCCCATCGATGGCCGTAAAATGCCTGCGGTCACCGAGGTTAAGTTGATGAAATTGACGGTTGGCGCGCGCCCGCCCGCCTGCGCGCACGCGCGCGCGAAAATGAGCCGGTCCGCGCCCCGCGCGACCGATGAGTGAGACAGCGATGAGAAAGAGCCCGCTCTCGCGATGAGGCGTCGGCTGCTAGCAGAGCGCGTCGGGAATGTCAAGAACAAAAAGGGAACGCCGCCAACCCACAAACACCGTTCGGGCTGGAGCTGCTTCCTCCCCCGGAGGAAGCGAGGGAGGCTCCATCATTGTGGAAGCCGAAAATCCCGTTCAAATCTCATATGCTTAAGCCCTCCACCTTGAGGGCGTGCGGCAGCAGATGAGCAGGTGCAGACTGCTCCCAGCAGTCTGCAGCCACATCCGGGGGATGTGGCGGCCTGCTCATTCCCCCGGACGAACCAAAGAGCCGCCGCACGGGTTGGGTGGGGGCGTCGGGGCTTTGCGGAAAATCATCGGCCCCGACACCCTCACCCCAGCCCTCTCCATCGAGGGAGAGGGGGTAAAGTCCGAAGTTGCCAGGCGATTTCGCTACCCAAATATGCGCGGGCGCATAAAAGTGGGCAGATGTTCTACCTCGCCATCAAGGCCCTGATCTCGGGCATCATCGTCGCCGCCGTGTCGGAAATAGCGAAGCGTTATCCCGGCATCGGGGCGCTGGTCGCGTCGCTTCCCTTGGTGTCGATCCTCGGCATGATCTGGCTGTGGCGCGACAAGCCCGATGTCGAGACGATGGCGGCGCATGCGGGCGCGACCTTCTGGTTCGTGCTGCCGTCGCTGCCGATGTTCCTGCTGATCCCGGCGCTGCTGCGATCGGGCGTGCCGTTTCATTTTTCGCTACTGATGGGGTGCGTGCTGACCGTGATCCTGTACCTCGGAATGATCTGGGTCGGGCCGCGCTTCGGGCTTCGCCTCTAGACCTTTGCGGTCGCATCGTTCTTGCGGAAAACCGGCGCCCCCTGACACCCTGCTCAAGGTCAAGACGCATGCGGCGAGCCTGGGCGTTCAGGCTGTTCGAGACGTTGCAGTGACAGGCGGCCGCTTCAGCTAATTCTGCTCCCTTGGAAGCAAAAGCGACACCGCCGTTCCCTCACCCAGCACGCTGGCAATGTGCATTGCACCTCCGATGTCGTTCACAAATCTGGCGACGCCGCTCAGCCCCAAGCCCGTGCCCTTGCCCTCAGCCTTGGTCGTGAAAAATGGTGCAAGCGCCTTCTTCCGAACGTCCTCGGGCATCCCGGAACCATTGTCGCTAAGGGTGATTTCGACACATTCCGCGGGATAGTCCGTTGGATCCGTCTCGCTTCTAATCCTGTTTCTGGCGGTGATCACAACGGTGCCACTGTCCTCAATCGCGTCGCGGGCATTGGCGGCAAGGTTCATCATCGAAATCTCAAACTCGCTTCGGTCGCAGCATGCTCGCCAAAGATCGGGATCGAGTTGGACATCCAGCTCTATGCGTTTGCCAAGAACGCGCCGCACCATGGGCCGACAGGACGAAACAAGTTCATTTACATCATGTGAGATCGCCTGGATCTTTTCCTTTCGAGCGAAAGCGGTGAGACGCCGTGTCAGAGCCGTGCCATTTTCAAGCGTCTTTTTCGCCTCGCTCAGCACCCTTTCCCTCTTATCAGGGGCCAGATCATCTCGCGTCAGGAAACGAAGCGCGCTTTGCATGATTGTCAAAATGTTGTTGAAGTCGTGGGCAACGCCTCCGGCAAGTTCCCCCAGCGCCTCCAACTTCTGTGCATGAAGAAGTCTGTGATTGAGTGACGAAAGGTCGGTGACGTCGCGCGCGCTACCGAGCACGCCCACGACGTTATCTTCTTCATCCATCATGGGATAATAGCAGGCGTCGTATATTGGGGAATCTTCTGCCGATCCCAACGGGCCGTTGAAATGGTAAGGGCTCCGCAGGCGGAACGCCTGATTGATATTGTCCTCGACGGTCCGCCCGTAATCTTCACCCAGCGCTTCGATAGGGGTGAGACCGATCAGCTCGGCTTCCTCCGATCTTCCGGTGATGGACAGGGCAGCGGGATTAACGTGGAAATATCTGAACGCACCGTCGGCGGCCCGGCGCACGTAAAACTGGCAGTCGGAACTTGCCTTGAAGAATCTCTCGAATCGCTGTTCGGCCGGGACCGGCACTAGCGGCACATCGAAGTTTGCAGGCTAATCACCTGTGGTGCCACCGTCCCCCGAAACGAACTTCGACAGCGCATCGAAGCCGTTTTCTCCAACATGGTTTGTAGCATATCTCGGAAGAAATCTAGTGCGACTTGAAACGCGGCCGTCGGTGCAGCCGCTGAGGCCGCGCAAATGCTCGGTGACCGCAAGGCCCGAGATGGCGGTAGAGGCGAAAAGAAGATGAACCTTTCCAGCCCATGGCCCTATTCGTTCGCCGAACGGTGTTAGAATGGTCGGTGGAGGCATAGCCGGCTGGGCGGCGCTTTCGGCATCACGGACACATCGGCGGCCAGCCCGTCAAATAGCGGTGTTGGACACACCTCAGAATAGGCTAGAGTTCGGCGGCCGGATCAAACCGAAAGCGAAGCCGACTGATGCGCACCTATGCACTGTTCGCCGGATGGACCCTGCTCGCGGGGGCGGGGATTCCGTTGATCGGGGTGCTCAACAGCGGCATCGCACGCAGCGTCGGCAATCCGTTCGCGGCGACGGCGGTGATGTTCGCGGTCGCGCTGATCGTGGCGGCGGGGATCACGATACCGCTCTACGGGCTGCCTTCGGCGTCGCAGCTGAGCAACGCACCGGCGATCAGCTATGGCGCGGGATTGCTGATCGGTTTCTATGCGCTGTCGGCGACGATCATCATTCCGCGGTTCGGCGCGGCGAGCTTCATCGCCTTCATCCTGGTCGCGCAGCTAGTGACCGCGGCGCTGGTCGACCAGTTCGGGCTGTTCGGAATGGCGAAAAGGCCGGCGGATGCGGTGCGGCTGGCGGGGCTGGCGATCATTGTCGCGGGGATTGCGGTGATGGAGATCGGGAATTTGAGGAATGCGCGGCCTTAGTTCACCTGCCTAGTCAGGCTAAGCGTCGGGAGATGGTGAGCGTGGCAACATCGGACAAAGCAAAGTGGATCGAGGCGGCCGTCCTCATTCTCGTGGCAGTGGCCTATTGCACCTTCATCGCGTTCCTCGTTTCGTTCACAATCAGCTGGGGCGGCACGGAGGGGATGTTCGTATTCTCTCCTGAGGTGGTGACGTTTTGGCTGATCGCGCTCTCCCCTATCCCGGTGCTTTTTTATTGTATCCGTAGGCTGCGGGCGATCGCGCGTGGGGAGCGGCCTCGTAATTAGGGAGTGTTGCAGGACCCCACAGACCCGTTCGGGCTGAGCTAGTCGAAGCCCACTCCTTCCTGATCTCTAAAAAGGAATTAAAAGCCTTCGACGAAAGCTCAGGCCGAGCGGGGTTTATATAAGCGGGCGACCTTACAGGAGGGCGAAGTGACCCTGCATACGTGGCTGTTTGTCGGATTGCTGGTCGGGATGATCGCCGGCTATGTCCATTTCAAGCGATCGATCTGGATTGCCGCCGCGCTGGTCGCCGTGGTCCCAGTCGTCCTGCTGGCGGTGCTGGGGGCGCCTTATGATGCCGGCCGGGAAAGCACACTCGGGCTTGCGTTGATCGCGTGGCCGGTGGCAGCGTTTGCCGGCTATGGGCTGACGGCGGGGTGCGTGCTGCTTGGCTGGCTCCGCTAACACGAACCGAAAGGCTTCCTGCGATGAGCGAAGTGACGATCTGGACTTTGGACTGGGTGCCCGAGGGACCGCGCGGGTTCGTGCGCGACCTGCGGTTGCGCTGGGCGTGCGAGGAGGCCGGGATCGACTATGACGTGCGGACGATCCCGTTCGACGGGCGCGAGACCAATCACCTCGACCGCCAGCCGTTCGGGCAGGTGCCGTATCTGGACGACGGCGCGGTGAAGATATTCGAGAGCGGTGCGTGCCTGCTGCATCTGGCCGGGAAGAGCGAGAAGCTGATGCCGGCCGATCCGGTCGCGCGGGCGGAGACGCTGGAATGGACGATCGCCGCGCTCAACTCGATCGAGATGGTGACCGTGCCGTGGTGGTTCCTGAACATGTCGGGCAAGGCGGACAATGCGCTGACCGACTGGGTGACCAAGAGGCTGGACCATGTCGAGACGATATTGAGCGGGCGCGAATGGATGGCGGGCGGGCGGTTCACGGTCGCGGACCTGCTGATGGCGGATGTGCTGCGCATTCCGGCAGTACGCACATTTGGCGACCGGCCGGCGAGCGAGGCCTATGTGACGCGGATGACCGACCGGCCGGCGTTCAAAAAGGCGAAGGCGGACCAGGTCGCGCTGTACGAGGCGGCGGACAAGGAGCGGAAGGCGGGCTAGGATCTGGGGAGGCCGATGGCGATGGAGGAAGCACCGTTCGTGGAGCGCAGGTTTGAACTTGACGGCAGCGAGCTGATCCTTCGCTTCTTCGCTCCAGCCAAAGCTGCGGGCGGAGAGTTTAGATGCCGCTATTCAATCGGTTGGCCTGAACGTGAAGTCAGCCGATCTGTGCCCGGGCAAGATGGCGTTCAAGCGCTAATGCTGGCGATGAAAGCCGCCCATGTCGATCTAGCCGTCAGCGACGCTTACAAGGCAGGTCGCCTCACGCTGTACGGTCAGGCCGATCTCGATCTTCCGCCTACCTGGGGTGACGGTCCTCTCTATGATGCTGAGTTGCTGCCAGAAACGCGTTGAGAATTAGGCGGGTTAGGGCCTGGTGCGACCGATGGCGCGGTAGATGCCGTTGAGCGATGCGCTCACATTCTGGGTACGGCCGATCGGCTCTGCGCCGTCGAGCGACTGCCAGAACCAGACGAACATGGCGCGATCGGCGGAGCTTTGCGCCCACAGGTAGCTGAGCGCGAAAGCCAGCGCTCTGGACTTGGCGACCGGGCCCTTGTGGGATTGCCTCTCGGCCTCGTCGAGCGCGGCCAGCGCCTTGTCTCTGAGCTGTTCACGGGAGAATCGCATCCGTGAACAGATAGAGAACGGTTTCCTACAATGGGAGGGGAATGTGAGGCGCGCCGAGTTGTCTGAGACGTCACGGCTGTTTCCGTCGCAACGAAAAATGGCCTGTCGGTCACATCTCAGAAGGATATAACCCTCGTTAATTGTGAGCCGACAGACCCGAGTTAGGAGCTAGCCCTAAGAGGCTAGCCGAGGCGTAGACATTCCGCGCACAACGGCTTCCCGCCGGTGCCCCCACGGAGGTTTTCCCGCTCGATGTTGTTCCCAGTATTGCAGTTCGTATCGTTGTGATGAACACCCGCCTTGACGGAGTGCCATGCGCTGCGCTTTGCCATGAAAATGGCTCCTTTAAGTTTGCTAGTGACGGAATCGAAGGATTCTGATAGCTAAGGAGCCGCGAGGCGAGGGGTTTAACCCCCCGCCTCACGGGCTTAGCTAACCGCTAATGTCCGGGCCATGGTCCACATGGCGCACCTCCTTTCCTCCGGGAAAGACGCCCACACGTTCCGGCCAAGGAAAGCCGTGCGGCGTCAGGGAAATGATGCGGCGGCTGGTCATGAACCAGTCGCCGTATTCGTGTCAGAATCGGGGCGCTTCACCTCCGAAACCTTCATGTAGATCATCGCAAATATGGACTCTGCCATGGTAAGCCAGGCTTTGCGGTCGGCTTCGGGCCAAGGGTCGCCCACTTTCGGCAACGTCACCAGAAGGCCCTCTATGAGGGGATGATATTCACCGCCGCCGCCGATGTCGCCTTTGTCGCCGCCTCCGCCATCACCGCGATCTTTTTCCGCGTCAGGCTTAAACGGATTTTCGGCTTCCCAGTTAGGATCGGACCGCGCGGAAACCACCGGTTTCACGAAACGCCCATTCGCGTTGATGAACCCTGCGAACTCGGCCGAAGCGGTGAAAGCTTGCCGTGCCCGGTCCACTTGCTTCTGCGGCAAGCCGAGCATGACCAGCTTGCGTTCAATCGCTGCGGCCGGCGGCAGCGGATAGCCCTGATATTCTGTGTAGAGCTTTTCGTAGAGCGGTACGCGAAGAAACGCAGCCACTTTTGCGGACGGCGCCCTCATCGGGTCCAAAATGTCCTGACCGAGCTGAGTTAGCTGAGCCGTTTCGCCGCTGGTTTCCACAAGACCAAACATCTTCGCAGCGGACATCCGGCCACGAAAGGTGCCGCCATCGGCCGTTTGATTCATTGCAGCTGCGAGCTGGGTCAGTTCGACAGAACCAGCACCACCGAGGCCCGCCAACTTATCTGAAAGTTCGCCCGAGCGTTGGAGATCCGTATAGGGAAATGCCAATTGTGACCGCTGACGCTTCTGCGGAGAAGTGTTGGCGGCCGTTGCGCCGACCTGTTCTTCACTGGATTCGTCGCCCATTTTTAGGCACTCCACGACCGATATTGGTCCATGAAGAATCGCGCTAACACGCGAGGACGTGTTACACAACACCTTTGTACGTGTTCCGTATATGTTCTCGGTAAAAAGTGTCTTTCGGAACAAATGTGGACGAATGAGGGCGCGCTTTCCGACTTACTCCGCCGCCACCCCTGCCCGGCTGAACATATCCCCCGTCGCCGGCTCCTCGGCCACATCATTGGCCTTCGCGGCCTTGCGCAGGTCGAAGTTGGTCCAGACATCACCCCAGTCGCCGCGGGTCGCGGCCTTCGAATATTCAGTGGCGCGGGTTTCGAAGAAGTTGGCGTGCTCGACGCCGTTGAGGAGCGGCGCGAGCCAAGGGAGCGGGTGGTCTTCGATCATGTAGACGGGCGAGAAGCCCAATTGCCCCAGGCGCCAATCGGCGATGTAGCGGATGTACTTCTTGATCTCCTTCGGAGTCATGCCGGGGACCGGGCCCATTTCGAAGGCGAGGTCGATGAACGCGTCCTCGAGCCGGACGGTCTTCTGGCAGACGTCGATGATATCCTCACGGACCGCCTTTGTCAGGCAGCCGCGTTCCTTGACGAAGGTGTGGAACAGGCGGACGATCGCGTCGCAGTGCAGGCTTTCGTCGCGCACCGACCAGCTGACGATCTGGCCCATGCCCTTCATCTTGTTGAAGCGCGGGAAGTTCATCAGCATCGCGAAGCTGGCGAACAATTGCAGCCCCTCGGTGAAGCCGCCGAACATCGCCAGCGTGCGGGCGATATCCTCGTCATTGTCGACGCCGAAGGTGGCGAGATAGTCGTGCTTGTCCTTCATCTCCTTATACTGAAGGAACATGCTGTATTCGCTCTCGGGCATGCCGATGGTGTCGAGCAAATGGCTGTAGGCGGCGATGTGCACCGTTTCCATGTTGGAGAAAGCGGTCAGCATCATCTTGATTTCGGTCGGCTTGAACACGCGCGAATATTTGTCGTGGTAGCAATCCTGCACCTCGACGTCGGCCTGGGTGAAGAAGCGGAAGATCTGGGTGAGCAGATTGCGTTCATGCTCGGTCAGCTTCTGCGCCCAGTCGCGGCAATCCTCGCCCAAAGGAACCTCCTCGGGCATCCAGTGGATCTGCTGCTGGCGCTTCCAATATTCGAATGCCCAGGGATATTCGAACGGCTTGTACTGCTTGCGGGCTTCGAGAAGCGGCATTGGAACTTACTCCGAGAGGGATGTGATTAAGAGGGAAGGAAGGCCCTTCGACAGGCTCAGGGTGAGCGGTGGGGTGGTGAACTTTGCGGCTTCGCTCATCGCTTCACCTCATGCGGATCGAGGACGAAGGCGCGGCCGAGGTGCAGCTGGTCGGGCGCGGTGCGGACGCTCCTGACCGGGCGCAGGTTGAACAGTTCGTCGCTGCCGCCCGAGCCGGGTTCGATGATATAGCCGATCTCCCAGCCGAACGACGAGGCGGCGTCGCGATAATGGAGGCGGAACAAGGGATTGCCCTTGTGGTCGATACGCCATTCGTCGGGATCCCAGCCGATGATCGGCTGGCCCTTGTTCCAGACGTCGGCGCGCTGTTCATCGGTGAAGATGGTGCGGCCGCGGGCGCGGCGCTCGGCCGGATCGACGCGGCCGACCGGATCATGCTGCGGCGTGATCTCGGGCTCGAACGGCGGCGCGAACGGGCGCGGCGTCGGCGCGCGGTGGAACGCGCTCATCAACTGGAAGAGAAATCCCGGCTTCATGCGGATTCTCCGGTTGTGGATGCGATGGTGGTGCGGTCAGAGTAACGCCGATGGCTGTTTACATATTGATCCACGGGGCCTGGCATGGCGGCTGGTGCTGGGAGCGGGTCGTGCCGCTGCTGGAGGCGGCGGGGCATAGCGCGATCGCGCCCGATTTGCCGGGCATCCATGACGGCAGCTATGGCAAGGATCCGCTTCGCACCTGGGCGGACTTTGTTGCCGAGCTGGTCCGCGCGCAGAGCGAGCCGGTGATCCTGGCCGGGCACAGCCGCGGCGGGATCGTGATCAGCGAGGCGGCCGAGCGTGCGCCCGAGGCGATCGCGCGGCTGGTCTATGTGAACGCCTTCCTGCTCAGGCGCGGCGAGACTTTGCTCGGCGTGTCGGCGCGCGACGACGCCAATTTGAGCGCGCGCGAGATGATCGCCGACGAGGCCGCGGGAACGATCAGCGTCGATCCGGCCAGCGGCGCGCCGCGGATCTATAGCCAGATGGACCCAGCGGACATCCCCGCGGCCGCCGCGCGGCTGCTGCCCGAGCCGATCGCCGCGCTGATGAAGCCGCTGCGGATCACGCCCGAACGGTTCGGAAGCGTGAAGCGCGCCTATATCGAGACCAGCGAGGACCGCGTGCTCAGCATCGCCCTGCAGCGCGCGATGCATGAAGCGCTGCCCTGCGATCCGGTTATGACGCTGCCGTCCGATCATTCGCCATTCTACTCCATGCCCGACGCGCTTGCCCGGGCGTTGCTGTCGCTCGCGTGATCGCGGCGCGCCGCGCTACTGGCAGGCCAGGCACTCGTCATAATCCGTGCTCTGGATGTTGATTTCCTTGAGCATCGGCGTGTTGTCGGCCTCGACGCCGCCGGCGAAACCGGCGCGCTGCACCGACTTGGAACGCAGATAATAAAGCGACTTTATGCCGAGCTCCCACGCGCGATAGTGGAGCATCAGCAGGTCCCATTTGTCGACGTCGGCCGGGATGAACAGGTTGAGCGAGGTCGCCTGGTCGATGAACGGCGTGCGATCGGCGGAGAGTTCGAGCAGCCAGCGCTGGTCGATCTCGAAGCTGGTCTTGAACACGTCTTTTTCCTCGGCCGTGAGGAAGTCGAGATGCTGGACCGAGCCGCCCATTTCGAGGATCGAATTCCACACCGCGTCGCTGTTCTTCGATTTATCCTCGAGCAGCTTCACAAGATAGGGATTGCGGATCGAGAAGCTGCCCGACAAAGTCTTGTGGGTATAGACGTTGCCCGGGATCGGCTCGATACAGGCCGAGGCGCCGCCGCAGATGATCGAGATCGAGGCGGTCGGCGCGATCGCCATCTTGCACGAGAAGCGCTCCATCACGCCCTGGTCGGCGGCGTCGGGGCACGGGCCGCGCTCCATCGCCAGCATCATCGAGGCTTCGTTGACCTGGCTCGAGATGTGCTTGAACATCTTGAGGTTCCAGCTCTTCGCCATCGCGCCCTCGAACGGGATCGAGCGCATCTGCAGGAAGCTGTGGAAGCCCATCACGCCGAGCCCGACCGAGCGTTCGCGCTGCGCCGAATATTTGGCGCGCGCCATCTCGTCCGGAGCGCGGTCGATATAATCGGTGAGGACATTGTCGAGGAAGCGCATGACGTCCTCGATGAAGGTCTTGTCGCCGTGCCACTGATCCCAGGTTTCGAGGTTCAATGACGACAGGCAGCAGACCGCGGTGCGATCCTGGCCATGCTGGTCGCGGCCGGTGGGAAGCGTGATTTCCGAGCACAGGTTCGAGGTCGAGACCTTGAGCCCGACGTCGCGCTGGAACTTGGGCATGTTGCGGTTCACCGTGTCGATGAACACGATGTATGGCTCGCCGGTCGCGAGCCGGGTCTCGACCAGCTTCTGGAACAGGCTGCGCGCGTCGACGACGGCGCGCTCCGACCCGTCCTTGGGCGAGCGAAGCACCCATTCACTGCCGTCGCGCACGGCGGCCATGAACGCGTCGGTGACGAGCACGCCATGATGGAGGTTGAGCGCCTTGCGGTTGAAATCGCCCGACGGCTTGCGGATTTCCAGGAACTCCTCGATCTCGGGATGCGAGACGTCGAGATAGCAGGCGGCCGAGCCGCGGCGCAGCGAGCCCTGGCTGATCGCCAGCGTCAAACTGTCCATCACGCGCACGAACGGGATGATGCCGCTGGTCTTGCCGTTGAGGCCGACCGCCTCGCCGATGCCGCGCACCGCGCCCCAATAGGTGCCGATGCCGCCGCCGCGCGCGGCGAGCCAGACATTCTCGTTCCAGGTGTTGACGATGCCTTCGAGGCTGTCGTCGACGCTGTTGAGATAGCAGGAGATCGGCAGGCCCCTGCCCGTGCCGCCGTTCGACAGCACCGGCGTCGCCGGCATGAACCAGAGCTTCGAGATATAATCGTAGATGCGCTGCGCGTGATCGGCATTGTCGGCATAGGCCGAGGCGACGCGCACGAACAGATCCTGATAGGATTCGCCCGGCAGCAGATAGCGATCCTTGAGCGTTTCGCGGCCGAAATCGGTCAGCAGGTCGTCACGGCTGTGATCGACCTCGACCGGGTACGGCAGCGGCTTGACGGACTTGCTGTCCTGCACGGGAGATTTGATTTTCGGTGCTTCCACCGCATTCGTGGCCACGTCGCCAGACCCCATTTCGCTGCTACCGGACAGATCCATACTCATAGTCCCCCGTTCCTGTTCCGTTCGCAAGGGGCCCGACACGCTTTTTGCAGGCTTGTCCCCGATATCCACAGGCCAGCCCGGCGCTGTTCCGATATGGTGTTTGCGGCGCACATCTACAATTACTAGCGTAGCCCCCATTGCCTCGCCACCATCCATTGTGCCTTAACCGCGCCAGGATGCAATACGGTAAACGCCGCGTTAGGGACTCGGTTCGTCGCATTGGCGGTTTTCCGCGGGTTTCAGACTCGGTCCGATTCGGCCCGATTCAAAAATCGATTCGCGGCGTGACTCGGAAGCCACATCCTGGCCTGGCGCACGCACGCTCTTCTGAAACCCAGCCGATTTTCGCGTGGAAAATCGGGCACGCATCGGCCAGGAGCTGACTGTGACCGTAGAATTTCCCGCATGCCTCGCCCAGACCACGCACAGCCGCTACGCGTGGGACAAGCGCGACGTGATGCTCTATGCGCTGGCGATCGGAATGGCCGACGATCCCGGCGACCGGCGCGAGTTGGATTTCGTATATGAAGAACGGCTGAAGGTCTTCCCCACCTTTCCAGTGCTGATGGGATTCAACCATCGCCCGCTGCAAGAAATCGGCATGGATTATGCCAGCACGGTGCACGCCGGGATCGCGCTGACCGTGCATCGCGAGATCCCTACCGACGGCGTGGCCGAGGTCGACGGAAGCGTGCTGTGGGCATGCGACAAGGGGGCGGCGAAGGGCGGATTGTTCACCGAACAGCTGGTCGTCAGGATCGCCGGCGAGGACGCTCCGCTCGCGACGACCGCGTCGACGACCTTTTCGCGCGCGGACGGCGGGTTCGGAGGCACCGGCGGATCACCTCCGGAGACGCACCAGCCGCCGGACCGTTCGGCAGACCGCTGGATCGATCTGCCGACGCTGCCCAAGCAGGCGCTGCTGTACCGCCTGACCGGGGATCGCAATCCGCTCCACGTCGATCCCGAAGCAGCGAAGATCGCCGGGTTCGACGCACCGATCCTGCATGGCCTGTGCACCTACGCGATCTGCTGCAGGGCGGTGATGCAGGCCTATGCCGACAACGACCCGCGCCGGATCCGGCACCATGCGCTGCGCTTTTCGTCGCCGGTCTACCCCGGCGAGATCATCCGCGTGCATTTGTGGCGCGATGCCAACGATGTTTCGTTCGAGGCATCGGTGCCGGCCCGCGGCGTTACCGTGGTGACCGGCGGCAAGACGATCCTGACAGATTAAGGCGACATCGCACGCGTGCGGCCTGACATTTCATTGCGCCGGATTGCGCGTATAGCATCGGCCAACAGGCGCACATTCCAAGTCAGGAGAAGTCGGTGCCGCAGAGTCAAACACGCCCCGGGCGAGCGGGTCTCGGCAACCGGATCGCGCCGTGGCGGTTCCTGACCTTCCTGCTGCTCGCCGTCGCCGGCAGCGCGATCCTCGCGCCGAGCATTGGCTGGCGCGAGGGAGTCATGCTCGGCTTCGATACCGGCGCGCTGATATTCATCGCGCTGTGCGTGCCGCTGTTCTCGCATGAGGCGGGAGAGATGCGCAGGACCGCCAAGCGCAACGACGCGAACCGGGTCCTGTTGCTCGTAATCACGTTCATCGTCAGCGGCGTGATCCTGGTCGCGGTGGCCAGCGAGCTGATGCAGCAGGGGAGCCGCAAGCCTCTGACGATCGCGCTCGTGCTGGCGACATTGTCGCTGTGCTGGATGTTCAGCACGCTGATCTACACGCTGCACTATGCGCATATCTACTACACCGGGAACAAGGACGGAAAGGATTGCGCGGGGATCGATTTTCCCGCGACCAGGGAGCCCGATTATTGGGATTTCCTGTATTTCTCGTCGTGCATGGGGATGACGTTCCAGACCTCCGACACCGATATCACTGCGCGGCACGTCCGCCGCACGGCGACGTTCCACTGCCTGGCCGCGTTCATGTTCAACATCGGAGTGATCGCCTTTTCGATCAATGTCATCGGCGGTGGCAGCTAAAGCATCGTGCGAAAAAGTGGGCACCGGTTTTTCGCAAATAACGATGCGACCACGATGCTCTAGGAATCGGCGAGGTCGATGCAGACCGGCGCGTGATCGCTGGTCTTCTCCCAGCCGCGCGGACGCGTGTCGACTTCGGCGGCGACCAGCCGCTTGGCGGCAACCGGGTTGAGCAGGAAATGGTCGATCCTGAGGCCGGCGTTGCGTTCGAATGACCCGCGCCAATATTTCCAGAATGTGTAGACCACATCGTGCGGATGCAGATGACGAATGGCATCGGTCCAGCCCTGGTCGAGCAGGCCCCGATAGGCCGCCTTCACCTCGGGCGCGAACAAAGCATCGTCGCGCCAGCGATCGGGCGCGTAGACGTCCTTGTCGGTCGGCATGACATTATAATCGCCGGCGACGATCACCGGCGCGTCGAGGCCGATCAGGCCGGCGAGATGGTCGCGCAGCCGTTCGAACCATGCGAGCTTGAAGTCGAACTTCGGCCCCGGCCGCGGATTGCCGTTCGGCAAATAGAGCCCGGCGATGATCACGCCGTTCACCGCCGCCTCGATATAGCGGCTCTGGACGTCGTCGGGGTCGCCCGGCAACCCGCGCCGGGTTTCATGGATCTCGCCGACGCGGCTGAGGATCGCGACACCGTTCCACCGGCTCTGCCCATGCCAGATCGCCGCATAGCCGGCGTCGCTGATCGCCTTTTCCGGAAAGGCGTCCTGCGGCGCCTTGAGCTCCTGCAGGCAGACGATGTCGGGCCTGGCCAGTTTGAGCCAGCGCAGCAGCACCGGCAGCCGCCCGTTGATGCCATTGACATTGTAGGTCGCGATTTTCACCGACTAAAGATGGCCATGATGAGATGAACCGGCAACAGGCGGAAACAGTCGGTGCTCTATTGAACGCCTGTCTGGCGGACCACGAGGATCGCCACGCAGATTACGACCAGCCAGATCTCGAACTTCGCGCGCAGGATGAGCGGAGCCGATCTTAGCTCCATGAATTCCAGGCCCACGAAGCGCACCTTGACGAAGGCAACGACCATCACCTTGATCGTCGACGTACTGGCGCGCAGCATCGAAGATTATGAGCGTTTCCCGAAGAAGGTGTTGCTGCACCTGCCGGGCGTCGGCGCGATAAACTCGAGTTTCGCCCTGAAACAAGTGAAGATGACCACCGCGATTCCCCTCTGAGCGGCACCCTTCGGTTGGCCGGCAGCGCCCGGCACCCGCTGCTTCGCGGCGCGACACACAGATCATTCGCCGATCAGATGGAGCACCAGGCTGCGCCGATGGGGGCGGCGCCGATGCTCGAACAGGTAGATGCCCTGCCAGGCCCCCAATGCCAGACTGCCCTGGAGCAGAGGAATCGACAGCTGGACCTGGGTGAGCGCGGTCCGCAGATGCGCCGGCATATCGTCGGGGCCTTCGTCGTCATGGCTGTAGCCGCCGGGATGCTCGGGCGCGACCCGCTGGAAAAAGGCCTCGAGATCCTCGCGCACTTCGGCGGCGGCATTCTCGTTGATCAGCAGCGAAGCCGAAGTGTGCCGGCAGAAGATGGTGAGGAGGCCTTGGGCCATACCGCTACCTTCGACCCACTGCGTGATCGGGCGGGTCACTTCGACCAGGCCCTGGCGCGTCGTCGCGAATTCCAGCGTCGTGCTTGCCTGGCGCAGCATGTCACTCCTCATCGATTGGGTCGAGACCTTCGAACCACGCCCACATAGCAGCTGTTGCGCGCCATGGGGCGGTCGAGATCGGGCGCATCGTCGCTCCAGCACATTGGAGCGGCCTCCACCTGCTGGCGGACGGATGCCGGGTGATCCGATGGACCGACCGGGTGTCGCTCGTGCCTGACCCTGCGCCGATCACACCCTCTAGGGGGTCAGCTAAACCCGTCCCTCGGTAATGATACTTATCCAAAGCCATAATTCGCAGCGAGAAATGTTAATATCTGTGGCCCATCTAACACTTACTTCCGTGTTAATCTAATTGGCATGGAGCAAAAAGGACAGATTTGCCTCCAAGAACCCGCCATTTCATATTCCTGGCCATCGGTATTTTGTGCCTTTGGTCCAGGGAAACATTTGCTCAGTCCGAGGATGATGTCATCCGTGTTTCAGTAAGAACTATATCGTTTCTTAAGCCATCTTTGGCGGGAACTGTCACCGCAGCCATCATTTTCGAACCCGGGAATGCGGAATCGGAGAAAGAAGCACGCGCCATCGAGCGCTCGTTGGCAGGAAGCCGTGGCAGCGGCACCATAACCCTCAGACCCAAGCGCGTGCCGGCCGGCTCGCTCGACCAACTCAGCGGCGCCCGGGTCGCCTTCGTCACCCGCGGAACGAACTACCGCCAGATCGCAGCAGCCTCTGCATCGCGGTCGATCCTGACGATCGGCTTTGATCCGGCTTGTACGCGCTCCGGCCATTGCGTGCTGACGGTCACTTCGCGTCCCAAGGTTCAGATCGTGATCAGCAGGTCCGCGGCTGCAGCCGCAGGGCTGCGTTTCAATTCGAGCTTCCTCATGCTCATCAAGGAAATCTGACATGTCTCGTCAGATCCCTCCTGCCGCACGACGCGGTACGCTGTCGGTGGAGATTGGGCTCGCTGCAACGAGCCTGCTTCTGGCGCTACCCGGCAACGCGAGGGCGCAAAGCGTCGATTATCCGCAGCTGGAAGAAATGCTAGGCGAGCCGGTCACGACGAGCGTCACAGGCAAGCCGCAACGCGCCTCCGAAACACCTGCAGCGCTGGTGATCATTACCCGCGAGGATATTAAACGCTCGCCGGCAAGGGACTTGCTGGGCCTGGTTCGCGCTTATGCTGGGATCGATGTCGCCCGCTGGACGGCCGGCCAATCGGACGTGAGCATCCGCGGCGGGGTTCAGCCTTATAATTCACGCTTGCTCGTGCTGGTAAACGGCCAGCAGGTGTATCTCGACCATTATGGCATGACCAATTGGGCGGGCATCGGCGTCCAGCTGGAGGACATTCAGCAGATCGAGATCGTGCGCGGTCCCAACAGCGCGTTGTTCGGCTTCAATGCCGCTTCCGGCGTCATCAACATCATAACGATCAATCCGCTACAGACCGAGCAGCTGTCGGCAACGGCCGAAGTCGGCACGCGCGGCGTGATAAACCTGTCGGGCAGCGCTGCCTTCAAACTGGGCAGCCGTTTGGGAGCAAGGCTATCGATCGGATACGGGCGATCCGATGAGCTGTCGGGACGGCGCCGTTCGCCCGTTGCTTCTCCCAATGGGATCATCGTGACCGACCCCCGACAGTTCCAGGCGGCCGCGGAGATCTATGGCAAATTGAGCGATCAGACCGAAGCCGCCGTAGGGGCCAGCTACTCATCGACACGCCGGTTCGAATTGATCCAGGAAAGGGTTGGGGCGCTTACCTCCAACAAGTTCAACGCGTTCGGCGCGCGAATTTCGCACGATACCGGTTGGGGCGTAGTTTCGGCTCGGCTGTATCGCAATCAGGCCGATGTCTACGTACCGCAGGAGGTCATTGCGACCGGCGTGAATATTTCCAATAAGGTCGTGGTCGCGGCGGGCGAGGCTCTTTTCAGGGCCGGCAGCTCGAACACGTTTCGTGCAGGCATTGAATTTCGCGAAAACAGCCTCGAGAGCAGTCCAGGCTATCCGGGCGCAACGCGGTATAATGTCTACGCCATCAGCGGCATGTGGGAGAGGGTCATTGGCGAAGCTGTAACCCTCACCACGGCGGGGCGTCTCGACCATCTGAAGCTCAGGCAAGAAGGCGACGTCGATCAACCCACCATTTATACCAGCCGAGATTTCGATCGGTCGATAACGGCATGGAGCTTCAACAGCGCGCTGCTGTTCAAGGTGGACCAGGACACCACGTTGCGGGCAGCGCTCGCTCGCGGCATCCAGGCGCCGTCCTTGTTCGCCCTTGGCTCGCGCCTCAAGTTCGACGTGCCGGGGCTGCCCGTGCCGTTGGTACTTTCCGGCAATCCCAGTCTCGAGCCATCGATTTTGTGGAGCGGCGAGATTGGCATCACGCGCGTTCTCGGGCGTTTTAGCCGACTGGAGCTTAATGCATTCTACAACCGGACCAAGAATATCTCGAGCCCGCCCACGCCCTATACCCCTCCCCTCGCAGTGCCACCCGCTTTCCCGTTCATTTTGTTTGGCGCCCAAAACGTCGGTTCGTTCGAAGCTTTCGGGCTGGAGGCTTCCTTGGCCGGGCATGTGGGAAAGCGCCTGTTCTGGTCGGCGAATTACACCTGGACCCGTGCCCGGCAGGACATTCGGGGCGACACCGGCACGAGCTTTGATTGGCCCGTCGCTCTCGATCGCAGCACGCCGACACACGAGATCAAAGCTCAGGTGAGCTACGAACGGGGCCCATGGCTGGGCACGGTGGCGGCGCGCTATAGTTCAGCAACCCAGCAACTGGTCGCAATCAACGGCCCGCTCCAACTGTTCGGCATCGACGACAGTCTGGCGATCGACGCGAGGATCGGCGTCAAACTAGGGTCCCACTTAACCGTCGAGGTGGCGGGCGAGAATCTCACAGGATCGGATGCGGCCGATCTTTCCCCCATTGCGGCCGAACGGCGATTACGTGCCACCGCTCGGGTGCGCTTCTGATGAGCAAATCTCCTGTGCCACTTCACGGTCGTGCCAGTCGTTTGCGACGCCTGGCGGATTGGCCGCTCATCGCCAAATTCGGTGTCGCGCCGGCTATCTCTGTTTTGCTTCTTCTGATCCTCGCCGTGATCGAGGTTTCGGCGCTCCATAGCGTTCGCGACGATACCCAGTATATCGTGGGCACCGCCATGCCCGAATCGCGACGGCTGACGGCCGTCGCGGCAAGATTCGAGCATGCCAATGCCGACCTCGCGAAGCTAGCGCTGTCCGAAGCGGCGACCCCCGGCAAGCTCGACATCGCCGCGCGGGCGAAGTCGATCGACGACGATTTGGACCGGGTGAGCCGCGAGCTGGCGGCCTTCACCGAGACCGATATCGGGCGCACCAACTTGCCCCGTATCCAGGCCGTACAACGGGATGTCGAGGAATATGCCAGCGCGGTCGCCGTCGTCACCTCGATGCTTCGCGTGAATTTTGCCAGCGCAGTGACGATGCTCGAGCCTTTTCACGACAACGCCGAGCGCGTGTCCGACAATATCAACCAGATCTCCCGCAGCGGGGTCGCCGCAGCCGAACTGCGGGCAAGAACCGTCAACGCCCGGGTTTCATCAACATCGACCATCTTCAGCATCGTCGCAATGGGGGCGCTCCCGCTCGTGGCACTTGCCACCTTCTTCGTCGGCATGGCCACGGTTCGATCGATTCGGGCGATTGCCGATGCGACCTCTCGCCTGGCCTCGGCCGATTACGACCTCGACATCAGCAGCCTGGAGCGAAAGGATGAATTGGGTGCCGTGGTAGCCGCGCTCGAGACCTTCCGAACACAGGCACTCGAAGCGCAGCGCCTTCAACTGGTCGAGACGCAAAGCCGCGAGCTGCAGATCGCCAAGACATCGGCAGAAAGCGCCAACCAGGCCAAATCCGAATTCCTCGCCAATATGAGCCATGAGCTGCGAACGCCGCTCAACGCCGTTCTTGGCTATGCACAACTGCTGGAGCGAGATGACACGCTGAACGAAAAGCAGCTCGTCGCCGCCCGGACAATTCACCAGAGTGGCGCTCACCTGCTGGCCTTGATCACCGATATCCTCGATCTTTCGAAGATCGAAGCGGGCAAGCTGGAGCTCTACCCTTCGCCGGTCGATCTTCGCCTGTTCGTCCGTGGGCTATGCGATATGATCCGGGTGCGGGCCGAGGACAAGGGTTTGAGCTTCACCTGCGAAGTCGGGCCAGACCTGCCGGCCGTCTTGCTCTGTGACGAGCAGCGGTTGCGCCAGGTGCTGATCAACCTGATCGGCAATGCGATCAAGTTCACCGGCCAGGGACAGGTGGCGCTGCGCATTTCGCCGCTTTGCCTTGACACGGAGGTTACCCGTCTGCGCTTCGAGGTAGAAGATACCGGCGTCGGCATCCCGCAGGAGCAATTGGCGCTCATCTTCCGGCCATTCGAGCAGGTCGGCGAAACCGAGCGCCGCGCTGGAGGCACAGGCCTTGGACTTAGCATAAGCCGCCAGCTGATCGCGTTGATGGCGGGCAAGATCGAGGTCGAAAGCAGGATCGGCGAAGGCAGCCGCTTCTTCTTCGATCTGGAGCTACCCGTCGTTGAAGCGGATCATTCGCCCGCGCTCGCGGCGGCGGGACCGGACATCACCGGATATCTGGGGCAGCGTCGAACCGTTCTTATCGTCGATGACATGGCCGCGAACCGGGGCGTGCTGGCGGAGACCCTTACCCAGCTCGGCTTCGGCACGATCGAGGCCGCCAATGGCCTGGAGGGACTGGAGCAGGCTCGGCGTGCCGCACCCGATCTCATCCTCATGGACGTGCGGATGCCGGTTATGGACGGCTATGCGTCGACGCGGGCGATTCGGGAAATCGAGGCACTGCGCGAGATTCCGATCATAGCCGTGTCGGCAAGCGCGACGAAGGAGGTCCAGGAACGTTGCCTGGCGGCAGGAGCCGACGCCTTTCTCACCAAGCCCGTGATGCATTGCGATTTGATCCAAATGATCATGCGGCATTTGCCGCTCGAGTGGACAGACAGCAGCGATCGACCGTCGGCTTCCGAGCAAGACGATACCGGGAATATGGTCGCGCCTCCCCCGGCCGAAATCTCGATCCTGCTCGAAATGGCGCTGGCCGGCAATATGCGCGCGATCAGGACGCAGGCCGATCAGCTGGCCACCATCGACGACAAATATCGCCCCTTCGCCGACAGGCTGAAAGCGCTTGCAAGTTCCTACCAGTCGGCCGGCATCCTGCAGCTGATCGAGCAACATTCCGTATCCGCAAAGGCAGCCTAGATCATGATTCATGCCCCTATCGCTGCCACCCAGACGATCCTGATCGTCGACGACAATCCGGTCAATATCGGGCTGGTCGTGGACCACCTCGAGGAGCAGGGGTTGCAGGTGACGGTTGCCCAAGGCGGCGAGGAAGCGCTGAAGCGAGCCGAATTCGTTCAGCCCGACCTGATCCTGCTCGACGTAATGATGCCCGGGATCGACGGGTTCGAGACGTGCCGCAGACTCAAGGCCAATCCGCTTACCCGCGCCATCCCGGTCATTTTCATGACCGCGCTTGCCGATATCCACGACAAGGTGTCCGCGTTCGCCGCCGGCGGCGTTGATTATGTCAGCAAGCCTTTCCAAATCGAAGAGCTGGTCGCGAGAGTGCAGACCCACCTCGAGCTTCGCGCAGCGCAGAAGCGATTGGCGTCGCAAAATCTGGAGTTGCAGGAGGAGATCCGGGCTCGGCGTAGCGCAGAGATAGCACGGCGGGCGTCAGAGCTAAGCTATCAGCGATTGTTCGAGACGGCGAGCGACGGAATTTTGCTGCTCGATTCGCTTACCGAAGAGGTGACAGACGTGAATCCGGCGCTGGCGAAAATGCTGGGCGACGAACGATCCGCGCTGCTCGGTCGCAAGATGTGTGAGCTGCCCGGCTTCGACAAAGTCGAAGCCTCGAAGACTACCATGGCAGAGCTTCGTCAGCTCAAGCATATCAAATATGACGATTGGGTGCTGGAGACGGGAACTGGGACACCGGTCGATGTCGAAGTGATCGCCAACCTCTATCAGTCGGAGGGCAATCACATCGTTCAATGCAATTTTCGCGACATAAGCGACCGCAAGGAAGCGGAAGCCCGAATCCGCTACATGGCGTTGCACGATGCGCTGACCGGCTTGCCCAACCGGATATTGTTCGCGGACCGCCTTGCCGTAGCAACCGCCCGAGCGCGCCGCGACGGCAAAAAGGTTGCGCTTTTGATGCTCGACCTCGATCATTTCAAGCATATCAACGATTCCCTCGGTCATCATATCGGCGACCAGCTTCTGGAAGCAGTGGCGGTGCGGCTACGCGCCTGCGTGCGCGAGAGTGATACGGCCGCCCGTCTTGGCGGCGACGAGTTCGTGATTTCGCTGTGCGATATCGCCGACGCGAAAGACGCCGAAATCGTCGCCCAGAAGGTCCTGACGCTCCTCTCAGACATATTTCCAATCGAAACCCACGATCTCCACATCGGCACCAGTATCGGCATCAGCCTGTATCCCGACGATGGCGAGGATAGCGGAAGCCTGCTGCGGGCGGCCGACACGGCCATGTATCACGCCAAGGAGAATGGCCGGGGCACGTTCCGCTTCTTCACACCCGAGCTCAACGCCGCGGCGCAACGCTGGCATCTCCTGGCGACGGATATTCGCGGCGCCTGCGAGCGGGGTGAATTCATACTTCATTACCAGCCGCAGGTGGCGATCGAGACGAGCAAGATCACCGGCCTAGAAACGTTGCTGCGCTGGAATCACCCCAGGGAAGGCTTGATCTCACCCACCCTTTTCATTCCGCTCCTCGAGGAGCTCAATTTGATGGCCGTGATCGGGAAATGGGTGCTCGATACGGCTTGCCGGCAAAATGCCGAGTGGCAGGCACAGGGCCTCATGCCGGTTAGGGTCGCGGTGAACCTGTCCGCCCAGCAATTCTATCGGGGTGACATCGTCGCGACGGTGAAGGAAGCATTGAGCGCCTCCGGGCTCGACCCGCAATGGCTGGAACTCGAGCTTACCGAGAGCCTGACGCTGGACGATACCGAAACACCGCTCCACATCATGCGCGACCTCAAGGCGATCGGCGTGACGCTTTCGCTCGACGATTTCGGAACGGGGTGGTCCTCGCTATCATATTTGCGGCGCTTTCCACTCGACCGGATCAAGATCGATCGTTCCTTCATGCGCGATGTAACGACGCATTCGAATACGGCCGCCGTGGTTCATTCCATCCTCAGCCTGGCCCGTAGCCTCGGGCTCGACTGTATCGCCGAAGGCGTCGAGACGAGGGAACAATTAGGATATCTGCAGGGCGAGCTTTGCAGCGAAATCCAGGGGTTCCTGTTCAGCGAAGCATTGCCTGCCAACGAGATGCCTGAACTGTTGCGTACCGCGCATCGGCTGAAAGATTCGAGAAGTTCCGATCCGTTGGCGAGCTCTCGCGAGTCCAGCCTTCCCAGGACGTCCCGGAAGGAAGTGCGGGAGCTCGCGGGATTATAAACATTTAGCATGGGCGGCTTTGATCAAATAGCGCCCGGGGCTAACCTCCGAGAGTCGGATTGGCAAAAGCGGTCGGCTGAGGCAGGACGTGGGTATGTGGGAGCCGCTGCTTCCGTTCCGGCACCATTGTGACCATGACCGGGGTCCCAATGGTCGCTCCGACGCCTGCATTGGGACGTCGTCCACTCCGATCCATGCAAACCCAATCAGATATAAGTCTGAACAAAGTTACGTCGCGCCAAATTTTAGGCACGCGGTGATGAGCGAACAGGCGAACATTTCGGCAGGCATCGCAACCGGGTATCGGGGAAACGAGATATCCACAGCCATTTGGAGCGATGTCCTTGTTTCAGATATAGCCACGCTCCTGCTTCTCGATCAGATTATGGACGCTTGGAAGTTACGTCCGGCGGCACCGGATGACCATATGTGCTGAGAGGTAGGGGTTCATTTCTTCGAGTTTCGCGGCTAGGGCATCAAGACCAGGCAATCTCTGGTTGGTCAGTGTCGGACATTCCGCAGCCGCCGACCGCTGCTAACGACAACGACGCGGATCGTGCACAAGCGCTTTTCGAACACGCCATACTACGGGAGCTGCTAGGCGAGGCCGACTGAGCGGGCAGCTCGCGATCTTGGGACGATCCTCAGGCAAAAATTGCCGACAGAAGGTTGGGAGAATGATGACCGATCATTCGAAATTTGAAAATATTTACGGCAGTCTGATTGCGGACTCGCTCCATGTCCTCCCGGATCAGCGCGCAGGCGCGTCAGCGGCATCTCCCCAGCCGGCACAATCGTTGGTCCCTATCGGCGCGATCGGTTCGGCCGCGATCGCAGCGGAGACACTGTCTGCTACGCGTATAATCTATACCGAACCTGGGCAGATGCCATATCCGCACGAGACCGGCTAATCCTCGAAGAGCTGCGAGTGGAGATGAATCGTTGAAGATGCCCGAGCCCGATGCCGCCGTGCTGGCGCGGCGCGACGAGATCGTCGCGGCATTGCGCGTAATCGTCCCCGGCGAAGGCGTGATCAGCGACGCGGCCGAGCTGCGGCCCTTTGAGAGCGACGGGCTGACCGCCTATCGCCAGCCGCCAATGGTGGTCGTGCTTCCCGAGACGACCGAGCAGGTTTCGGCGATCCTGCGCTGGTGCCATGCGCGGAACGTAAAGGTCGTGCCGCGCGGCGCCGGCACCTCCCTGTCGGGCGGCGCGCTGCCGCTCGCCGACGCGGTGCTGCTAGGACTTTCCAAATTTAACCGGGTCATCGACATTAGCTATGCCGACCGCATCGCCGTCGTGCAGCCCGGCGTCACCAACCTCGCCATCACCCGCGCGGTCGAGGATGCGGGCTTCTATTACGCGCCAGATCCGTCGAGCCAGATCGCCTGCACGATCGGCGGCAATGTCGCCGAGAATTCGGGCGGGGTGCACTGCCTCAAATATGGCCTGACGACGAACAACGTGCTCGGGGTCGAGATCGTAACGATGGAGGGCGAGGTGCTGCGCCTGGGCGGCCGCCACCTCGATCCGGCCGGGCTCGACCTGCTCGGCGTGATCGTCGGCTCCGAAGGCCTGCTTGGCGTCGTCACCGAAGTGACCGTGCGTATCCTGCCCAGGCCCGAGACGGCGCGTGCCGTCCTAGTCGGCTTCCCGACGGTCGAGAGCGGAGGCCAGTGCGTTGCCGACATCATCGCCGAGGGGATTATCCCAGCCGGCATGGAGATGATGGACAGGCCGGCGATCCACGCGGCCGAAGCCTTCGTCCAGGTTGGCTATCCGCTCGATGTCGAATCGCTCCTGATCGTCGAACTGGATGGCCCCGCCGCCGAGTGCGACCATCTGATCGAGGAGGTTGCGCGCATCGCCACCGCCAATGGCGCGGTGTCGCTGCGAGTCTCGAACGACGAGGCCGAGCGGCTTGCCTTCTGGTCGGGGCGCAAGGCCGCCTTCCCCGCCGTCGGCAGGATCGCCCCCGATTATTATTGCATGGACGGAACCATCCCGCGCCGCCATTTGCCCGCGGTGCTTCGCCGGATCGGGCAGCTCGCGGAAAATTATGGCCTGGGCGTCGCCAACGTCTTCCATGCCGGCGACGGCAATCTGCACCCGCTGATCCTCTATGACGCGCACAAGCCCGGCGATATCGAGCGCGCCGAAGAGTTCGGCAACGATATCCTTCGGCTCTGCGTCGAGATGGGCGGCGTACTGACCGGCGAGCATGGCGTGGGCGTCGAGAAGCGCGATTTGATGCCGGTGATGTTCAGCCGGACCGATCTCGACCATCAGCAGCGCGTCAAATGCGCCTTTGATCCCGAGCTGCTGCTCAATCCGGGCAAGGTGTTTCCGACCCTGCACCGCTGCGCAGAACTTGGACGCGTGCATGTCCATGACGGCAAGCTGCCCTTCCCCGACATCCCGCGCTTCTGATGACCGCCTACAGGCCCAGACATGTCGACGAGCTGGTCGAATTGGTCGCGGATGCGGCGGCTACGGGTGAGAAGCTCGAGCTGCGCGGCGGCGGTTCCAAGGCCGCGATCGGCGCCGACCGCAATGTTGCAATCGTCGACATGCGCGGCTTTGCCGGCATCGTCGACTACGACCCATCCGAGCTGGTCCTTACGGTGGGCGCGGGCACCCCACTCGCCGAAGTCGAGGCGCTGGTCGCGAGCAAGGGCCAGATGCTCGCCTTCGAGCCTTATGATCAGGGCACCTTGCTCAGCAGTCGATCGGGGCAGGCCACCATCGGCGGCGTGGTCGCGGCCGGCGCCGCCGGATCGGGCCGGCTGACAGCGGGCAGCGCGCGCGACCATCTGCTCGGCTTCACCGCCGTCTCGGGACGAGGCGAACGTTTCGTCGGCGGCGGCAAGGTGGTCAAGAACGTCACCGGCTATGACCTGCCCAAGCTGGTCTCCGCGAGCTGGGGCCGTCTAGTCGCGCTCACCGAGATCACCCTCAAGGTGCTGCCCCGGCCGCGCGTCACGAACACGATGGCGATTGAAGGTCTCGGCCATCACGCGGCGCAGGCGGCGATGGCCTGCGCGATGGGCAGCTCGGCCGAGATCGGCGCCGCAGCACACCTTCCCGCAACAGCCGACCGCGCCGCGCTCACCCTGTTCCGCGTCCAGGGCTTTGCGCCATCGGTTGCCGCACGCTGCTCCGTGCTGCCCGATATCGTGGGCGGCCATGGCCAGGCGAAGCTGCTGCCTGGCGACGAGGCCGCCGAGCATTGGCGCGAGGTCCGTGAGGTGCGGCCGCTTGGCGATGCAGAGACGCTGTGGAAGATCAGCCTTCCTCCCACCGGCGGCCCGCTACTCGTAGACCGGCTGGCGCCGCTGGGGGCCGGCTGGCTGTTCGACTGGGCGGGCGGGCTGGTCTGGCTCGCTTTCGAGGGCGATGCCGCGCTGGTCAGGCAGGCCGCCGAAGCAGCTGGCGGTCATGCCATGCTGGTCCGCGCACCCGATGCAATCCGCAATGCTGTACCGTTCCAGCATCCTCGCAGTCCGGGGATGATGGCGCTCGAAGCGCGGGTCCGACGCGCCTTCGATCCCAACGCCGTCTTCGAGGCCGGCCGCTTCCTGGACATGGCCCATGCGCACTGACTTCACCCCCGAGCAGCTTGCCGATCCGGCCACCGCGGTCGCCGAAGCCGTGATCCGCACATGCGTCCATTGCGGCTTCTGCACGGCAACCTGCCCGACCTATGTGCTGCTCGGCGATGAGCTCGACAGTCCTCGCGGCCGCATCTACCTAATCCAGAACATGCTCGAGACCGAGGCAGTGCCGACGCCGCAGGTTGTCAAACATGTCGATCGATGCCTGTCCTGCCTCGCCTGCATGACGACCTGCCCCTCCGGGGTGAACTATATGCACCTCGTCGATCATGCCCGCGCCTACATCGAGCGAACCTACAAACGCCCACTGGTCGAGCGACTGGTCCGCAACCTGCTCGCGGCGGTGCTGCCGTATCCGGGCCGCTTCCGCTTCGCGCTAGCGCTCGCCCGGCTCTCACGTCCATTTGCCTCGCTGCTCGGGAAACTAGCCTGGACCAAGCCTTTCGCCGCCATGCTCGCGCTCGCACCCCGGCACCCCACCGGCAACGCAAGCGAGGACACGCCGCGCCCCGCCGCAAGGGTCGGCCGGGTCGCGCTGCTCCAGGGCTGCGCGGAGCCTGTCCTCAAGCCCGGCATCCGGGGTGCGACAATACGACTGCTCGGACGCCTTGGCTACCAGACGGTGCTCGCGTCGGGTGAGGGATGCTGCGGGGCGCTGGTCCACCATATGGGCAAGGAAGCGCGTGCGCTCGACTCAGCGCGGCGCAATGTGGACGCCTGGAGCCGCGAAATCGAAGGCGACGGCCTCGACGCGATCCTGATCACCGCCTCGGGCTGCGGAACGACGATCAAAGATTACGGCTTCATGCTCCGCGAAGACGCAGCCTATGCCGAGCGCGCGGCACGTGTCTCGGCGCTAGCGAAGGACGTGAGCGAGTTCCTCGACTCGGTCGACCTGCCGGCGGGAAATGGCCATGGCCTCACCGTCGCCTATCATGCCGCCTGCTCACTCCAGCACGGCCAGAAGGTCGTCGATGCGCCGAAACGGCTGCTCGCGCGGATGGGTTATGCGGTTAAAACGCCGATCGAGGCGCATCTGTGCTGCGGGTCGGCGGGGACGTATAACATACTCCAACCCGAACTGGCGGGGAAGCTCGGTGATCGCAAAGTTGCCAATATCGATCGATTGAAGACCGATGTCATCGCCACCGGGAACATAGGCTGCGCGATCCAGATCGGCACACGCACGCAAGCGCCGGTCGTGCATGTCGTCGAGCTGGTGGATTGGGCTACCGGGGGCCCGATGCCCGAGAGTATCGCCGAGCGACACACCTACCTGGCACATAGGAGCAAGCTATCATGACACGGATTAGTCTGGCGCAAGCGAAGACGGTGATCGAGGCCGCTTTCGCCGAGGGCAGAGTGCTTGGCCTGAAGCCACTGAGTGTCGCCGTGTTAGATGCTGGCGGCCATGTGATTGCGTTCGAGCGGGCCGATGGAGCATCCAATCTGAGATTCAAGATCGCCGTGGGAAAAGCTTCTGGGGCACTTGCCCTGGGCGTTTCCAGTCGCAAGATCGCAGAGATGGCGGGCGAGCGCCCGAGCTTTGTCGCTTCTTTGGGCACGATCGCAGCGGAAGGCATTATTCCCGCGGCCGGCGGTGTGCTCGTCGTCGGACCGAACGGAGAAACTATCGGAGCGGTCGGAGTCACTGGCGACACGTCCGACAATGACGAACTATGTGTCTTGGCTGGACTAGCCGCCGCCGGGTTGCATTCACAATGTTGAGGGCGTCCGGCAACGGTACGCGCTGAAGGTTTCATCGGAACGGCGCGACAAGGGACATTCAGCCTTGACAGTTAATGCTGTCATTACTTCGGGGCGAAGAGACGGTCACATAGCAACATTCCTTTTGCGGCTACCGACCAACAATTTCTCTTCCTGCCGCCCTACAGTCCCGATCTCAACCCAATCGAAATGGCCTTCGCAAAGCTCAAGGAACTATTGCGAGCAGCCAAGGAACGAAGCCGAGACGCCTTATGGGATCGCATCGGGCAACTGGTCGATCGCTTCCTTCCTGACGAATGCCAAAACTACATTCATCATGCCGGATACGCTGCGATATGATCGCAAATCGCTCTAATGAGTAAGGCGGGCTAAATAGAGGTCGATCGATGACAGGGCTTCAGGATCACGTTTGCGGCAGAGCCGGCCGTTTGGTCCCGTCTGGGCGCAGGCCAATGTACGCCAACAAGGCCACGGCCAGCAGGGCAGCCAACAGGAAATAGACCGCAGCGGTGCCGTATTGATCGCCAATGCCTATGGCGATGGCGGGAAACAGCACGGGCGAACCATACATTGCGAAGCTGACAACGCCCATCGCTGCGGCGTTTGCGGCTGGATTGCCGACCGCCTCGATGCTGGCCGCATAAATGGCTGATGAGAAGATCGCGACGCCCACGGCCAGTATGCCGAGGGCAATCGTGGCGATGGTCACAGATGAACTGATCGCCACGACCAGCGCTCCGGCGGTCATCGCCGCCAGGCCGAGGACCACCATTCCGCGCGCGTGGAGCCGGCGATGGAGGAATGGGTAGCTGCCCGACCCCAGAAGCGAACAGATCGCCACGACACCGAGAATGCGCCCGATCGCTGCCGGTCCGGTCGCGCCGACCGTCGTGAGGTGAAAGGGAGAGTATAAGGACAGGCTCACCATGACCAATCCAACGACTGCCGCGATCAGCACGATCACCACCGGAAGTCCCGCCAGCAGGCCACTGCCGGAGGAGCGCTCCGCCGCCGTCCGCTCCGTTCGATCCGCGTCGCCGGGCAAGGCCAGCGCCAGCAGGGCGATCGGGATGAGCATCAAATGCACGAGAAAGGGAAGATGCCAATCCTGCGCGGCAAGGCGACCGACCAGCGGGAACACGGCGATCGCGATTGCCCCGCCGACGAAGCTCAACAGGCCCAGTAACGCCGGCCGCTGGTTTTCAGGGGCTTTGGCGATCCCCGCCAAACCTGCATTGAAGCCGCCTGCTACACCGATCGCAAGCAGCACCCGCAGGATCAGAATCTGGAGGAGCGAGCTTGCCGCCGCCGGCCCAGCGCCGCCCACCGCAATTACCCCAATCGAGCCGATCAGGACCGATTTTACGCCATAGCGGACTACCAGTCGGCCGGCGATCGGCGATGCGAGGGCGAAGACCGGCGCGACGATGCCGCCGATCAACTGAACCATCACGGCCGCCCCGGGCTGCCCTGCAAAGGACTTGCCGAGCTCTGGCAGCACCGCTCCCATGGAGAACAAACCAATCGCGCTTATCGGCCCTGCTCCGATCAAGGCTGCCTTGCCCGTTAATCCTAGACTGTTCCAATCCCTCTCGCTAGCCACGATACTGCTCTCCCAAATTCACTAACCGACTCGGTCACGAAGCCCCGCGCCAAGACATCAAAGGCGTAGGGCAAAGCATCCGTTCTGGCGATACTTGTCGGCACGGCAAGTTAATCCACCCCTTCAAGGCCCCGATATTCGACCTCGAACGGTCCGTCATGCTCTGCATCGATCGCGGGGCGAAGCAACTGTTCGATCCCAGCTCGCCGGCTCCACGTGGTCTATAGAGCTGATCATCACTCGGAAATGGCGAGACGGATTGCTGGTATCGGAGCCTTCGTTAACCGTCAGGAGGATTTCCATCGTGCCGCTGACATCGTCGTGAGAAAAATCAAGATCAGCTTTCATCTGGAAGTCACGGGAAAGCACAGGTGGCGCGCTTACTGGTGGGACATGCGTTGTTGAGCCGGTAAATCGCCATACCCCGGCCCTTGCCTCAAATCCTGCCGCAGCGATCTTGGCAGAGTTTGGGAATCCGTCGCTCGCGTTGTGTAGCGGATAAACGTGATAGAGTTCCGCCTGCTCATCGAATTTTCTCGACATCGCCGCAACCTTCTCCGGGAATTCACTGGCGAGATCGCGCGGTTGGCTAGGATCTCTGACGAGATCATAAAGCTCCTTTTATCCTCATGAGTACAGACGCACTACTGCGTTCCGGCTGCCATCAAATCTTTCTTGCCATCAAGAATCGCTTGAGCGCCGCCCGGCTCCCTTGCACCGCCTGAGCCCCAATGCTGCTATCTCCGGCAAGATCGAAGCCGTGTACAGCGCCCGGATATACGTGCAACTCGGTCGGGACGCCGGCGCGGATCAGTCGCCGCGCATATTCGATATTCTCCTCGATAAAGAGGTCGAGCGCGCCGATGTGGATGTAGGCTGGCGGGAGACCGGACAGGTCGATGGCACGGGCCGGAGCCGCATAGGGCGAAACATCCGGGCCGCCCGGCTCGCACCCGAGCAGCGCGTTCCAGCCAAAGCGGTTGTTGTCGGCCGACCAGACGAACTCACCGGCATAGTCGTGGCCTTCGGACGTCACTCCGGTGCGATCGTCAAGCATCGGGTAGGTAAGATGTTGAAATGCGAGCTTATACTCCCCTCGGTCACGCGCGAGCAGCGTCAGCGCCGCCGCGAGCCCGCCGCCCGCGCTTTCGCCCATCACTCCTACCAAAGTCATATCGAAGCACTCCGCCGCAGCGTTGCTGAAGCACCACGCGAGCCCAGCATAGGCATCCTCGATTGCGCCAGGGAAAACCGTCTCGGGGGCGAGCCGATATTCGACCGAGACAAGAGCGCAGCCGACATCGGCGACGATGGCGCGCAGCATGCCCTCGAAAGTCGGGACCGACCCGAGGATGTAGCCGCCGCCATGAACATGGTAGATTAGTGGTAGGGGGTCAGCGGAACCTTCCGGTCGCATGATATAGAGGTCGATGTCGGGCGCGCCGGGCGGGCCTGGCACAGTGTGCCTCCTGACGCTCACCTCTTCCGTATAAGCGCTCGGCGGCGGAAGGGTACGGTTCGCCCGCTGTTCGGCTAGGTTTTCCGCTGTGAGGACGCTGGTGGGTAGGGCATCGAGCAGCGGCAGCAACTCCGGATCAACAAGGTGACGGCTATTGACCATATTCTTTATTCCGTAGATTGTCGCCGTCATGGAGCTCTTGAGCGCCGTGATCATATCGCGACTTAGCGGGCCGGTTTGACGAGCCCCTCAGCGATTCCTCAAGCGAACATGAAGTGTCGCCAGCGCCAAGCGGGCTACTCCGCGCCAACGGCAAATGGAGGTCGCGTTTTCCGCAGCAGCCGACCCGGCCTGGCGCCCGTATCCGTGTCGTTCCGACGCGTTACTACGCCATGCACGATGGTTGCCACATAGCCTGATGCATCTTGCAACACGCGCCGTCCGCCTGCCGGCAGATCGTTGACCGTATAGGGAGCCTTGAGGGTCAATCTGTCAAAGTCGATCACATTGATGTCGGCCCGCATGCCGGGTGCCAGAACGCCCCGGTCCGTAAATCCAAACAGCGCTGCGGTTTCCGCGGTTTGTTTGCGGATGACATGCTCAACGTCGAAGCGCGGGCCCCGCTTGCGATCCCGCACCCAATGGGTGAGCAGGTGCGTCGTCGTAGAGCAATCGCACACCAGACTACAATGCGCACCGCCATCCCCGAGGGACACGATGGTCGAGGGATGCGAGAGCAGGCTGTGCAGCGTATCGAAATTTCCGTGCAAGTAGTTAAGGATCGGGGCGAACAGCACGGCGCGTCCGTCTTGTTCCAGCATCAGGTCATAGAACCGCTCTTCGGCACTGATGCCGAGTTGTTCGGCTTGCGCTGAAACAGAATCCTCCGGCGATGGTTCGTAATTGAGCGGATCGCCCAACGGGAAAATGCGGCCGTCGAGCATCTGCGCGAAGATCAGGTGGAGATTATCGGCCAGAATATTCGATTCTGGCGGGACATTCGCTTCCGACAATATTGCTTGCTTGATCTCGGGGCGCCTCAGTTCGGCCACTAGCTGGTCGAATGGCAGGTTGGCCAGCCTCATGAAAGTCGGGCGCCGCTGGAAGAGGTGGCGCAGGCCAAGCCCGGTTAACATACCGACCGGCCGCGAGCCTGTCTGCGGGCGCAGAACCGCACCGGTATCATTCGCCTGGTCCGTCAAATCAAGCGCCTGACGCCAAGAAAGAGGATTTCCGCTATGTTCGCTGATCAGAAAGGAAATCGTAAGATTTTCACGACGCGATAACCGGCTCATCCACTTGATTTCAGATGTTATGGATTTTTCATCGGGATAATGAGTGCCCGTCCCGCCGACAGCGCCGCCGGGAATCAGCTGAAACACGGCACCCTTCTTGCCAAGCTCATGCCCGATCGAGGCCAGTTCATCTTCTCCGGCGCGAGTACCTGGAACGGGCTTGCCGTCTAGGGTCTGATGACCAAAGAAGCGCGAGCTTGAAAACCCGACGGCGCCCACGTCCACGGCTTCCGCCACCAGCGAAGCCATTTGAGCAATGTCTTCGGGTGTGGCAGGTTCGTCCCTGACAGCGCGGTCCCCCATGACGTATAACCGCAACGGTCCATGCGTCGCCATGACCGCTACGTCCATTGTCCATTGCTTGTCCTGCAGAATGTCGAGATATTGAGGGAATGTTTCCCAGTCCCAGCGAATGCCCTCCCAAAGGGCGGCGCCGGGAATATCTTCAACCCCTTCCATCAACTCGATCAGCTTTCCGTGATCCTGCGGTCGCACGGGCGCGAACCCAACGCCGCAATTGCCGACTACGATCGTGGACGTTCCATGACTGAATGATGGTTCCAGCGTATTGTCCCAAGTGACTTGGCCATCATAATGGGTATGCACATCCACAAAGCCCGGCGTGATGAGCATTCCGCTGGCGTCGATCGTTTCCTTTGCCGTTCCAGCTACATCGGGACCGATCGCCACGATCATCCCATCCAGAACGGCCACCGAACCGATAAATGCTTGCGCTCCAGTACCGTCCACTATTTTTCCATTGCGGATCAACAAATCATAATCAGTCATAGTTGACCTCTCGTGGTACGTCCCTTCCTAATGGTTGCCGTCCTGACGGACAGCACGCCGTGCGCAATTCAGGCAAGCCTCGGAAAGTGCTCATGCCTGAGCGGCTGGTTGAGCGGCAGGTCTTGCCGAACAATGTCGAACGAGCCGGATACGCCGGTCTGACGTCCATCCCCTGTAGGGCCACCACCGTAGATCACATCCTCGCCGAAGAAACGCAGGGCAAGCGTCCGGCGCCGCTGACCCTTGGTCACCGGGGCGCCGCCGTGGAGCGCGGCCGGATGAAAGAACAGGACGTCGCCCTGTGCAGTCGGCCATGAGGCGATGTCCCAGGCCGTGCGATCAGCCTCGATATCGGGCACGGCCGGCCTAAACGACTCCTCTGTGGGTACCCCAGGCACGATGGTGGGCTGCCCATATACCGTTCCGCGGTGTGATCTCCGGACCACCTCGAGCGACTGAGGCAATGCCTCCAATGAGAACCAGGCCACCGCGAGATGCGCACCCGAAACCGGCATATAGGAGATATCCTGGTGCCAAGGCGTACGCCTCACGGTGCCTCCTTGCTTCAGGAAGATCTGCTCATAGAGATACCAAACTGGCGATCCGCCCCATAAGGCGCTGAGAAACTCTCCCAGGCCAGATCGTTCGAGGAACGGGAGATAGATCTCCCGGGCGGCGAGATTGTCGATGTCCTCAAAGAATACGCCTGGGCCGCCGTCGGTACCGAGCTCCATGGCATTGTGACTCGGATGCTCGAGGCTCCACGAGAAAATTTTCTCCGCCTCTCGGAGATCCTCCGCGCTAAGAAGCCTCGGCGCAAAGACGACGCCATGCTCGGCGTAGGCTGCCGCCAAGTCGATCGGCACGCGCGCGCTCATCGCGCGGTTCTCCCCGATGACCGGAGCGCCCTGGTCCACCGCCCGTGCTGGCGCTCCATGACTTCAAGCCGTTGACGGTCAAAACGAATCTCGTCTGCCCCGCACGATGCCGGCGAATCTTTTGCGTCCCTGACCAGCGCAAGCATATTTGTACCACTCGCGGAACGAAAATATCTGCGCTTCCCATACTGATCTAATCTCATTTTCACCCTCAACGCCCGTTGGTGGAAACTCTCCCGGTCGGGGAGAGACGTAAGTCCGAAACAAAATGTCCCACAATGGAAACCACGCCACATAGTTACAGTCATGATGTTCAGGTAAGATCGAGTGATGAAGCCGATGGTATTGAAAGCTTACCCATAGTGGACTTAATCGTCCAAATCCTATTCGCAAATTAGAATGATTCAACCCTATCAGCGTGGTCACTAGACCAACCACCGATCCTTGCACTAAGCCCATATCAAATATATGAGTGGCATTCATTTTAAATAGGATGGAGATCGGAACATATATGAAAACTAAGTTCGCGAGTGCCTCAATCCAGTTTTGGCGATAGGTAGTTAACGCATCATAATTCACGTCCATGTGATGGAATTTGTGATGTTGCCACAGGAACCTATTTTGATGAAGGGCTCGATGGTACCAGTAGAAGAAAAAATCAAATATGAACATAAATATAATAGTTGTTATTATAGCACCTAATGTTGAAGAATGGTCAATGAAACGTAGATCGAATAGGCCTGGTTTTAACCCAACTGCGCTGGTTACATAATCAACGATCACGACCGATAAGCCTCCCACCGCGGTTAACGAGGCAAAATAGAGAGCCATGATTTGAATGTGAATAAGGTACTGTCGCAGTGACTTTCTCGGTCCTCCAGTTGGTAAAAACTGTTCCGCAACCGATAGGAGAATTGTCGGCATCAAGCCAAATAAAACGATGCCGGCGATAAAGCCAAATGCTTGTGGTCTGGGCGGCGACTTCCAAATGATGACGGCGATCAGGGTACCAATTGCCGCAATCGCAACTGCCACCTGCGTTCCTAACCGCTCGGACCCTCTGCTGGCGGAGCAATTGGAGCTAGCTGGTCGCTCTAGTTCCATATCGCCCTCGCAGTGAGCCTTTGCACTCTCCGTCTTCGATGTCATGGGCGAACGATTTCTGAAGAAACTATTGGAATATTTGCACCGCCCGCGACAGATTTTCTGGGCCGCGACTGAGAAAAGGTGGGGATCACTCGGAGGTCCTGATATCTTTCGATATATTTTCTCAAGCTGTCGAATGACGAGACGCATCCGGTGAAGCCGGCCTGACGGATCTTGATGGTGCTTAACAAACCCCACCGAAGAACAT
>Ga0207641_10000034_pt1 | contig 217752 bp, 203 predicted proteins | sample KBSSwiS62_FD_184306 | JGI IMG/M metagenome (GOLD analysis project Ga0207641, IMG submission 184306) | Switchgrass rhizosphere microbial communities from Kellogg Biological Station, Michigan, USA - KBS Switchgrass S6-2 (SPAdes) (version 2) | ecosystem: Host-associated > Plants > Roots >... | reverse complement strand
CAATCTGAAGCGAATGATCTCCATCCTCGGCGTCGCGCCGCTCATCCAAGCCATGAGGGCCTGAGCGCCCGCCACCTTTTCCATACCCGGCCGCGCCGGCAACGCGTTCTCACACAGCCTCCACCCCGAACCGCCGGCGCCAACGTCCGCATCCCGGAGGTAGGCTGGTGGCAAGCCTCGACCCGTTGCGGCCGTTGGCGCTTGACTGCAACGCTTCCAAGATTCACGCTACGTTCTACCTCCCCCGCGAAGCGGCGGGAGGGGGACCGCGCGCCGAAGAGCGCGTGGTGGAGGGGGCAGGCGGCCGGCACAGCCTTGCGACGCGACTTGATCACAAACCGCGCCCGCGCCATGCGCAAGGCGATGACCGAACCCGAGGTCATGCTGTGGAGCCGCTTGCGCCGGCGCTCCCCGGATAAGCCGACCTTCCGCCGCCAGCACCCGTTCGGCTCCATCATCATCTTGGACTTCTACTGCCCGAGCGCGAGATTGGCGCTGGAGGTGGACGGCGCCACCCACTGGGACGAGGGCGCACAGCGTCGCGACGCGGCGCGAGACCATTGGCTGAGGGCGCAGGGCGTGACCGTGATGCGGGTTCCCGCGGGCCGGATCTATCACGACCTCAGCGGGGTCGTGGACGCGATCCTGCTGAAGGTCGAGGCGCTGAAGGGCGGCGGCGGCGTCTGAGAGGTGGCTCGCCCCCTCCACCCCCCGCTCTGCGGCCGGCTGCGCCGGCCTCGGCGGGCGGTCCCCCTCCCGCCGCTTCGCGGGGGAGGTAGGTCGTACTTCCACCCTTCGCGGCGGTTCCGAACGTCCTGCATGCCGGCCGGAAGCCTTTCGTCTTTTGGGGAACCAGCCGCCATGCGTCGTGAATGGTCGGCCCAGTTCGGTAGGTCAATGTCGCCCATCCACCCCGAACTGCCGGCGCCGACGTCTGCATCTCGGAGGCGGGCCAACCAGCGCTTCCGACCCATCTACGACTCTGGGCCATCTCGCGAGCTATGTCCGACTTCGCTGGCGAACCCCGACATTGCCCTGCACCGGGGGACGTCGCCTTCGAGGCCCGCGTCGATCAGCGCTTGGCCCAGCTCCCACGCGGTCGCCATTCGCCCATGGCCTCGACCTCCGCCTCGTCGAGCCTAGCTATGGTTACGGCGAGCTGCAGACCAGCCGCAAGGTCCTCGTAGCTGGTGTCCGGGAACATCTTCAGCATGACGAACTGGACCGGAACCGCGTCGCACTTTCGCCCGGAGCTGAAGAGCTCTGCCAGACTGGCCGCGCCTTCCAACTTTAGCAGAGCATCGGCGATTTGGACCGAATTCATCGGCTTCGCCTTCGCGCGGGCGCCCGAGCACGATGGGCGCCGCCTTTAACCGACAGCAAACGGCAGATTATGTAAGATTTCAATGCCACAAGATCGACGGGCGGTCGCGGAGCTGATGCGCGACGATCACATCTTGGCGCCGCGGATCCGTTGGCGGCGTCGATCGGGTAATTTCCCCACGCCGACTATAAATCTGGGGACACTAAGCCTCAAGCTCTGCCGGCGCCTTGGCGCTCCCATAGGTTCTCTCAATCCGCTCCATTGCAATAATCAGTTGTACATGGCCACTGATTGGGCGGTGTATACTTACTGGGAGGGCCGACCCCTCTTCGGCCGACCCGACAATTATAAGCTGACGGGAGGCGAAGATGGACGCCAAGGTTGAAGACAACGCATCCGGCAAGTGCCCCGTGGTCCACGGACTTCGCGGCAGAACCAATCGTGATTGGTGGCAGGACAGTCTCCGCCTCGAGGGCCTTCGCCAGCATTCGCCGCAGTCCAACCCGATGGGCGAGGCGTTCAACTACGCCGAGGCGTTCAAGACCCTCGACCTGAACGCGGTCATCGCCGACCTCCACGCCCTGATGACGGACTCTCAAGACTGGTGGCCGGCCGACTACGGTCATTACGGCGGCCTGTTCATCCGGCTGGCCTGGCACAGCGCCGGCACCTATCGGATCGCGGACGGCCGCGGCGGCGCCGGAGGCGGCCAGCAGCGCTTCGCGCCGCTCAACAGCTGGCCGGACAACGCCAACCTGGACAAGGCGCGCAGGCTGCTGTGGCCGATCAAACAGAAGTACGGCAACAAGATCTCCTGGGCCGACCTCTACGTCCTCGTGGGCAACGTCGCCCTTGAGTCGATGGGCTTCAAGACCTTCGGCTTCGGCGGCGGCCGGGTCGACACCTGGGAGCCGGAAGAGCTCTACTGGGGCCCTGAGGGCTCGTGGTTGGGCGACGAGCGCTACAGCGGTGAGCGCGAGCTGCAGAATCCTCTCGGCGCGGTGCAGATGGGTCTTATCTACGTCAATCCCCAAGGGCCCAACGGCAACCCCGACCCCGTCGCAGCCGCCCGCGACATCCGCGAGACCTTCGCGCGCATGGCCATGAACGATGAGGAGACGGTCGCCTTGATCGCCGGCGGCCATACCTTCGGCAAGACCCACGGCGCGGGCGATCCCTCGTTCGTCGGTGCTGAGCCGGAAGCCGCCGTCATTGAGGACCAGGGGCTCGGTTGGCGCAGCAAGCATGGGACGGGCATCGGCGCGGACGCCATCACCGGCGGCCCGGAGGTCGTCTGGAGCCAAGACCCGACGAAGTGGAGCAACCACTACTTCGACAACCTCTTCAAGTTCGAGTGGGAGCTGACCCAGAGCCCGGCCGGCGCCCACCAATGGCAGGCCAAGGACGCGCCCGCCGACATCCCGGATCCGTTCGACAGCTCGAAGAAGCGCGTGCCCACCATGCTGACGACGGACCTCTCGCTGCGGTTCGACCCCGAGTACGGAAAGATCTCGCGCCGCTTCTACGAGCATCCGGACCAGTTCGCCGACGCCTTCGCGCGGGCCTGGTTCAAGCTCACGCACCGCGACATGGGGCCGATTCAGCGCTACCTGGGCCCGCTCGTGCCGAAGGAGCCGTTGATCTGGCAGGACCCGATCCCGGCCGTGGACCACCCGCTGGTCGACGCGCAGGACATCGCCGCCCTCAAGGCCAAGATCCTCGCGTCGGGGCTTTCCGTGCCGCAGCTGCTCTCCGCCGCCTGGGCGTCGGCTTCGACGTTCCGCGGGTCCGACAAGCGCGGCGGCGCCAACGGCGCCCGCATCCGACTGTCGCCGCAGAAGGATTGGGAGGTCAATGATCCGCCTGAGCTGGCCAAGGTCCTGCAGAAGCTCGAGGCCATCCAGGCGGAGTTCAACGCCTCTGCGGCCGGCGGAAAGAAGGTGTCTGTGGCCGACCTGATCGTCCTCGGCGGCGCCGCGGCGATCGAAAAGGCGGCGAAGGACGGCGGCTCCGCCGTGGAGGTTCCCTTCACGCCCGGCCGCATGGACGCGTCGCAGGAGCAGACTGACGCGGCCTCGTTCGCGCCGCTCGAGCCGATCTCCGACGGCTTCCGCAACTATCGGCGGAACACCAAGCAGTTCATGGCGCCGGAGGAAGCGCTGGTGGATCGCGCGCAGCTGCTCCGGCTGACCGCGCCGGAGATGACGGTGCTGGTGGGCGGTCTGCGCGTCCTGGGCGCCAACGCCCAAGGATCCAAGCACGGCGTCTTCACCCGGCGGGTCGGAACCCTGACCAACGACTTCTTCGCCAACCTGCTCGACATGCGCACGGAATGGAGTGCGACGGAGGCCGACAACACCTACGAGGGCCGCGATCGCAAGTCGCGGGAACTGCGGTGGACGGGCACGCGCGTTGATCTGATCTTCGGTTCGCACTCCGAGTTGCGCGCCCTGGCGGAGGTCTACGCGCAGTCTGACGCGCAGGAGAAGTTCGTCAAAGACTTCGTGTCGGCTTGGAACAAGGTGATGAACGCCGATCGTTTCGACTTGGCCTGACGTTGTCGGGGCGGCATGGGAGTCGATGCCGTCCCGACACTGGGCCCCAGCGATGCCGTCGCAGCCGGGAATGACGGCGGGCCCACGTCCCAGCCGTTGAACTTCTCACGCTTGCGCACCGCCCAGCCCTAGCCGCCCGCAACGTCAGAGACGACCCCGCAGCGCTGACGGGCCTACGTCAGGTTAGTGATCGCAAACCGGCCGCTCGGCGACCACGTCGTCTACGGGCAAGAACCACCCCGAACTGCCGGCGCCGACGCCGGCATTACGGAAATGGCCCAACCAGCGCTTCCGACCTCTTGCCGCCGTTTCGCTACGCCCAACGCGCCTTCGGGCTCGGATGTCATCACCGATTTCGATCAGGCCGATGGCGACGGGATTCACGTCTTCGGCGGCGCGAGCCCGGCTACCGGTGCGGCATTGTGCCGGTCCCCCCGGTCCAGCATTATGCGGCGGGACGGAAGCGAAAGGCGCGGACATGACGCTCAGCGAGCGGACGGCGGAAGAGAAGACCCGGCTGCGCGCGACGCGCCAGGGCTTGCCCCTGGCGGTGGTCATGGGCGGCGCGGGCGGCCTTGGCCTGGCCTGCGTGCGCCGCCTGGCGCAGACGCACCGGGTGCTGCTCGCCGACCTCGACGAGAGCCGTGCGCAGACGTTCGCGGGGCAGCTGCAGGAGGACGGCCATCAGGTGATCGCTGCGGGTTGCGACGTGGTCGACGAGGGCTCCGTCGAGCAGCTGTTCGCCCGCGCGGCCGAACTTGGGCCGGTGCGGACGCTGGTGCACGTCGTGGGGCTCTCGCCGGTGGCCGGCGACTGGCGGAAGATCCTGTACGTCAACCTCGCCGGCGCGGTGCGGACCGCCGCTGCCGCGCTCGGCCGGATGCAGCCCGGCGGCGCGGCGGTGTTCATCTCGTCCCTGGCCGCCCACAGCATCGTCGCCGACGCGCCGATGCAGGCGGTGCTCGCGGCGCCGCTGGCCGCAGGGTTCGTCGATGCGGCCGCCGCGGCCCACGGCGGCGATCTCACGCCGCCCGAGGCCTACCGCTATTCCAAGCTCGGACTGAACCTGATGTGCCGGCGGCTGGCGGCCGACTGGGGCGCGCGCGGCGCGCGGATCGTCTCGCTCTCGCCGGGCCTGATCCGCACGCCGATGGGCGACCGCGAGTTCGACAACACCCCGACGAAGTACGACCTCCTCGCGCGCACCCCGCTCGGCCGGCAGTGCGAGATCGGCGAGGTGCTGGACGCCGTGGAGTTCCTGGTCTCGGATCGCGCGTCCTTCCTCACCGGCACGGATCTGCTGCTGGACGGCGGGCTGGTGGCGGCGATGCAGTCGGGCGGCGACTGAACCGCCGGCGCCGCTGACCCGCGCCGCCGGCCCTGGCCCCGTCAGGACAGCGGCTGCGCCTGCGGCAGGGTGCGCCAGACCTCCAGATCATGGCCGAAGACGTTCCGCCTAGCGGCAGCGCCGCTGGCCGCGGTCGATCTCGCGGCCCAGCAGCGCCCCGCCCGCCGCGCCGAGGATGGTGCCGACCGTGTGATCGCGTCCGCCGTCGAGCTCGTGGCCGGCCAGGGCGCCCACCGCGCCGCCGATCACCAGGCCGGTCGTGCCGTTGCTGCGGCGGCAGTGATAGCGGCCGTCGTCGCCGCGCCAGACGCGCTCGTCGCGGGCGATCGGCCGAGGCTCGTAGTAGCGCCCGCGCCGGTCGTAGATCCGCGCCTCCTTCGCCCGATGGCCATGCGCCGGCGCCCACGGCGGCGGGTCGGCCAGGGCCGGAGCCGCCGGGATCGCGATCGCGGCCAGGATCGCGGCGAGGACGGACTTGCGCATGAGAGGCTCCTTCAAGCTCGGCTGTCGCAGGCGCTTTGGCCGGCTGTTGTGGCGCCAGGATGGCGGCGCTCCACCGGCGCGGGGGACCGGCCGGCCGTTTAGCCCGGCAGATAGTCGATCACCAGCGAGACGCGCTGTCGGCGGATCATCCGCGGCTCGAAGCCGTGCCAGGTGTCGGCGGCCGGCGCGAAGGCGAAGGCCGCCCCCGGCGCTCCGGACAGTTGGGCGGCCCAGGTCTGCGGGTCCGCATAGAGATCGGGGCCGAGGTCGCCCTGATGCGACGGCGGAAGCGCCACGACGATGCGGAACAGCGATTCGCCCTCGGCGGTCTGCGGCGGGCAGGCGTAGCCGTCGATCGCCTGGATCAGGCGAAGGCGCAGCGGACGTCCGCAGACGTCCACATCGGCGCGTCGCCGGATCTGCGCACGGACCGCCGGGGCGGCCAGACTTCGGGCGAGCGATCGGCAGACCGCTGCGGCGCCCGGCCCGCTGAGCGCCAGGGTGTGCGTGCGCGCCGCCTCGCCCGGCGCCAGGCCCACGACCGGTTGGACGGACGGCGGCGCAAACGGCAGTTCGCTGAGTTCGGTGAGGACCCGGGTCGGCAGCAGGCGCCGCAGGCGCAGATGGCGGAACGGCCGGGGCGCCTCGGTTGCGGTCTCCAGGCTTGCGGCGACGACGTCATCCAGAGGCGGCGGCAGGCAGATCTCCCGGACCGGACGGAGGCGTTCCAGCGGAAGGGTGTTCATGAGGCCCGGACCTGGTGACCGACACCTCTCTGACGCCGCCGAGCGGGCCTCCCCGCAATCTCGTCGCCGCGGCGGCTACGCTGTTTGACGTATTCCGATTTTCCGCCCGCGGACGAGACTTCGAGACAGGCGCGGACCTGCGCCGCTGTTGCGACTGGACGCGCAACATCTCCGAGGGGGACTTCAATGAAGAAAAAGGATTCGGGCCGCAGGCCGACGCGGCTGCGCGGACTTCTGTTGGCCGCCGCGGCCGGCGCATGTTTCGCGCCGCTGAGCGCGGCTCAGGCGGGGGCCAAGGTGCCGATCGGCGACGACGGCTGGATCAGCGTCGGCCTGGGCGTGCGCGCCAGCGTCACCGAGAGCGACCACGGCGCGCCCGACGGCTCGTCGAACTTCGACACCAGCCTCGACAGCGTGCGGCTCTATGTGAACGGCCAGCTGAACAAGACCATCGGCGCCACCTTCAACACCGAGCGCGACGGCGACGGCGACATCAAGCTGCTCGACGGCTACCTGCGCTTCGAGTTCAACGACGCCTTCAACGTCTGGGGCGGCCGGCTGCTGCCGCCGAGCGACCGCTCCAACCTCGACGGGCCCTATTACCTGTCGAGCTACAACTACCCGGGCTTGGTCTCGCAGTATCCGGCGCGCTTCGCCGGCCGCGACGACGGCGTGGTGGTCTGGGGCAAGCTGCTGGAGAAGAAGCTGGTCTATTCGGCCGGCGTCTTCCGCGGCCACAACAAGATCGCCGGCGCCTCCAACCAGGGCGGCGATCCGCTGTTCGCCGGCCGGGTGGTGTTCAACATCTGGGAGCCGGAAGACAACCCCGGCTACTATGAGAGCAGCACCTACTACGGTTCGGCCGACATCCTGGCGATCGGCGTCGCCGGCATGATGCAGAAGAACGCTGTCGGCACGGCGGCGGTGAAGGGCGACTACAAGGCCTGGAACGTCGACGCCCTGCTCGAGAAGAAGGTGATGGGCGGCGGCGCCGTCACCCTCGAAGGCGCCTATTACAAGTACGACACCGACGGCGTGGCGGACGTGGCCGGCGGCTTTGGCGGCGCAGGCGCCACCGACAACGTCGGCGGCGTCACCGAGGGCAAGGCCTATCTGGCCTCGGCCGGCTTCCTGTTCCCGCAGACGGTCGGGATCGGCAAGTTCCAGCCGGTGGTGCGCTTCCAGCAGTTCGACGCCAAGCTGTTCGACACCAAGACCAAGCAGTGGGACGCCACGCTGAACTACGTCATCAAGGGCCATAACGCCCGCGTGTCGCTGGACTACGCCCACGTCGACACCGACGGCGGCCAGGACAGCGACCTCGTCACCCTGGGCGCCCAGCTGCAGTTCTAGAGGAGAGTCGTCGGATAGGCCGCAACGCCCCCTCCGTCTCGCTGCGCGATCCACCTCCTCCGCAAGCGGTGAGCAACGGGGGAGCTGTCGCGAAGCGACTGAGGGGGCGTTCGGCGCCAGGTCTCAGGAGAGGGTCAGTTCCGGGCGGCGACGACGCGGGTTGCGATCGCCGCCGCCGCCGCCCGGTTCTCGACCCCCAGCTTGGCGAACACCTGCTCGAGATGCTTGTTCACGGTGCGCGGGCTGATGTTGAGGATCTCGCTGATGTCGCGGTTCGGCTTGCCGTGCGCGATCCAGACCAGGACCTCGGCTTCGCGCTGCGTGAGCTGGAGGGCCGACCGTAGGATGTCGGCTTCCCGCCCCTGGACCGACACGCTGAGCCGGAAATAGGCCTCCTGGCCGCTGCTCCCCAGGTAGGCCAGTTCCAGCCGTCGGCCCTCCAGCGTCACGACGAGCGGCGCGGTTCCCGGCTCCGGCGGCTTCGCCGTCATCGCCGCCACCGGCTGGGCCAGCTCCGGCGGCAGGCCGGCGGCGGGGCCGGCGCTGGGGAAGCTGGCGGCGAGCAGTTCGGCGGCCTGCGGCGTGCGCCACAGCACCGCCCCGGTGGCGGTCTCCACCGCCAGCAGCGAGCGCCCGGCGACGTCGAGCGCCATCCGCGCGCTCTCGGCGTAGCGCGAATTGGCCAGGTGCACCCGCACCCGGGCCACCAGCTCCTCCAGCACGATCGGCTTGGTCACATAGTCGACGCCGCCGGCGCGCAGGCCCTCCACCACGTGCTCGGTCTCGCTGAGGCCGGTGATGAAGATCACCGGCAGGTGGGCGCTGTCGGGCCGGGCCTTCAGCCGCCGGCAGGTCTCGAACCCCGACAGCCCGTCCATCACCGCGTCGAGCACGATCAGGCTCGGCCGCGCCTGGGCGACCAGCGCCAGCGCCGCCTGGCCGCTGCCGGCGGAGATCGCCGGCAGGCCGGCCTGGTCGAGGGCGGCGGTCACCAGGGCGCAGGCCTCGGGATCGTCGTCGACCACCAGGATCAGGTCGTCAGTCGCCACGGCGGGCTGCGTCGGCTGCGAGGGCTGCGCCCGCCGGGTCGTCGCGGCGCCATTCGAGGTCGAGTAGGACGCGGAGGCGTTCATGCAGGTCATCCACCTCATAGGGTTTGATCAGGAAGTCGTCGTGCGGATCGTCTTCGAGCCGCGTGCGCGAGAAGTCGTAGCCGTTGGCCGAGACCATCAGGATCGCCACCTCGGGCAGCCGCGCGCGCAGCTCGCGCGCCGCCGCCCAGCCGTCCATCCCCGGCATCGAGACGTCCATCATCGCCAGGTCCGGCGGCTGCCGGGCGGCGGCGGCCAGGCAGGCCTCGCCGCCGCTGGCGAAGGTCAGCTCGAAGCCCAGCGGCTCCAGCAGGTCGCGCACCAGGTCCAGGTGCACCGGATCGTCGTCGGTCACCAGGATGCGCCGGCGGCGCCCGCGGTAGCCGTTGACCGGCTGGCGGCGCGGCTTGGCCTCGCTGGGGGAACGGCGCTCGGAAAGGTGCAGCTTGACCGAGAAGGCGCTGCCCTTGCCGGGCTCGCTGCGCACCTGGATGTCGCCGCCCAGCACGGTGACCAGCACCTTGGTGATGGTCAGGCCGAGGCCGACGCCGGGCGCTCCGGTCGGGCCGCCGAGCCGCTCGAACGGCTCGAAGATCCGCTCCAGGTCGCCGGCGGCGATGCCCTGGCCGGTGTCGGCGACGGTGAATTCGGCGGTCTGGCCGCTCCAGCGGACGCTCAGCGAGGCCTCGCCGGCGTCGGTGTATTTGATGGCGTTGGACAGCAGGTTGATGAGGATCTGCCGCAGCCGCTTCTCGTCGCCGTAGATGTAGGTCGGCAGGTTGTCCGGCCAGGCGTGGCGGAACACCAGCCCCTTGCTGGCCGCCTGCAGGCGGAACATGTCGACCACCTGGCTCAGGAGCTCGATCAGGTTCACCCGCGCGCTCTCCAGCCTGAGCGTGCCGTTCTCGATGCGCGAGATGTCCAGGAGGCCGTTGACCAGGTCGGCCAGGTGGGTGGCGCTGCGGCGGATCACCCGCACGGCCTGGGCGACGTTGGTGTGCGGGTTGCGCTCCAGGAGCTGGGCATAGCCGGAGATGGCGTTCAGCGGCGCGCGGATCTCGTGGCTGACGCCGACGATGTAGCGGCTCTTGGCCAGGTTGGCGGTCTCGGCCACCTCCTTGGCCAGCTGCAGCGCCGCGTCGGTGCGCTCGTGCGCCTCGATCTCCTCCAGCAGCATGGTGGTCTGGCGCTCGGACTCGCTCTCGGCGGCCTGCTGGTTCTCGCCGGCCAGGATGAAGAACCAGACGGCGAAGGCCGCGACCGTCATGAAGGCGACGTAGACCACCATCAGGGCGGCGGCGACCGCCTCGGCGTGTGGCGTGCCCGCCGCCAGCCGGTCGTAGATCAGCCAGAGCACGCCGCCGATCCCCAGGCCGCAGGCCACCAGGGTGACCACGAAGCGGGCGACCAGCGGGTAGCTTCCGCCGGCCAGCCAGGCCGGGCGCCAGCGGCGCGCGGCGCGCCCGGCCCGGCCGATCAGCGGCGCGTCGGGCTTGCAGGCGTCGTGGCAGCGGGCCTCCAGCGTGCAGCACAGCGAGCAGATCGCCCCCTGGTAGACCGGGCAGTAGGCCATGTCGGGCCGCTCGAACGGGTTCTCGCAGACCGTGCAGACCAGGGCGCCGGAGCTCGCCGGCAGGCCGTCGGCCCGGGCCAGGTAGTAGCGGCCGCGCGTCAGCCGGGCGATCGCCGGGGCGGCGACGAAGGCGGCGGCCAGCCCGGCCAGCGGCGAGAAGGCCTTGGCCGCCGGGCCGAGCACGCCGACGAACAGCAGCGTCGAGACCAGCAGCGAAAACCCCATCGCGCCCACCCCCACCGGATTGATGTCGTAGAGGTGGGCGCGCTTGAACTCGATGCCCTTGGGGCTGAGCCCCAGCGGCTTGTTGATCACCAGGTCGGCGGTGACCGCGCCGATCCAGGCCACCGCGAAATTGGCGTAGAGCGCCAGGATCCCGGCGACCACCTTCATGATCCCGATCTCCATCAGCTGCAGGGCGATGAAGATGTTGAACACCAGCCAGACCACCCGGCCGGGGTGGCGGTGGGTCAGCCGGGAGAAGAAGTTGGAGGCGGCGATCGAGCCGGCGTAGGCGTTGGTGACGTTGATCTTGATCTGGCAGATCGCCACGAACGCCCCGGTCAACGCCAGGGCGGCGGCCGGATTGTGCGTCAGCCCCTGGAAGACGATGTCGTAGAGCTGAGCCGGCTGGGCCGCGTCGGCCGGCGACAGCGCCATCCCCACCGCCAGGCAGGCCAGCGCCGCGCCGATCAGGATCTTCACCCCGCCGATCAGGATCCAGCCGGGCCCGGCGAGGGTCAGCGCCGCCCACCAGGCCGCCGTGCGCTCCGGCCTGCGCGGCGGCAGGAACCGCAGGTAGTCGACCTGCTCGCCGATCTGCGGCAGCAGCGACAGCAGCACCGCCACCGCCGCCCCCACCATCGTCCAGCTCCAGCCGGCGCGCCCGGCGTGGACCGCCACCGCGCCGGCCACCGCCTGGTGATGCAGGGCGATGTAGATCAGCGGCGCCAGCTGCAGCCCCAGCCACAGCGGCTGGCTCCAGGTCTGCAGCCAGCTGATCCGCTTGACCCCGTAGGCGGCGATCGGCAGCACCACCAGGGCGCTGATCAGGTGGCCGACCGGCAGCGGCACGCCGAAACACAGCTGCAGCGCGCTCGACAGGATCGCCGCCTCGATGGCGAACAGGATGAAGGTGAAACAGGCGTAGATCGCCGAGGTGATGGTCGAGCCGATGTAGCCGAAGCCGGAGCCGCGGGTCAGCAGGTCCATGTCGACGCCGTAGCGCGCCGCGTAGAAGCAGATCGGAAAGCCGGTCACCAGCACGATCACCGCCACCACGGCGAGCGCGGCCAGGGCGTTCGGGAAGCCGTAGTCGAGGGTGATCGAGGCCCCCACCGCCTCGCAGGCCAAAAAGGCGATCGAGCCCAGCGCAGTGTTGGCGATCCGCCGGATCGAAAACCGCCGCGCCGCCTCCGCCGTGAAGCGCAGGGCGTAGTCCTCCAGCGTCTGGTTCGCCGCCCACTGGTTGTACTGGCGCCGCGTGCGCACGACCCGCTGGCGCCGGGCCGCCGCGGCGACCTGCGGCTCAGCGCTCATCATCCACCCCTGGCGTCACGGCTCCACGGTGAGGGGCGCGGAGGGGGGAGGGAACTGCTTGTGGAGTTCGCCAGAGGCCTAACGCCGTTCTGCCGGGAATCTGGGCAGCGGGGGGGCGTCCGGAGGAGGCGCGCGGCGGCTTGCCTTCACGGGCGTCGAAGAGGCTTGGCGCGCTACGAGGGGCTTTGGTGCGCCAGAGGCGCACGCGGATATTGACTTGACGCGGACTTTGGGAAGGTCCGGTTCCGGGCGTCGAGTCCAGCTTTGCTGGTCGCACCGCGGCCGAATCCCACGCCCCGACCGCACAATCGACGGAAGCCGCAGCGGCGGCCACCGCCGCTGCATGACCGCGGCGCCGGGAGGGGCCTCCTGCGGCTGCGAGAAGTTAAGCTGACACCATCACACGAGGGGGCAAGCCCCATCCGCTGCATCTCCCTGCCGGTCTCGGCAGGTCAATGATCGCGCCATTGCCTTCCAGCCCCCCGTGGGTGCACGCTGAAGTTGTCGCAGGAAGGGGCGGGCGATGGATGCGCTCAAGCAGATACCGCAGTCGTTCTTCGAGTTCTTCGCCAGGCTGGTCCCGGGCGCCGTGGCCTTCGCCCTCTGGCTCGGCCTGTTCGGTGGTGGCCCCAAGTGGAAGCAGGCGCTGCTCACCGTCACCGCGGGGCTCCTCAGGCCGGAGGACGTGCTCCCCGTCTCGCTCGGGGCCGCGACGGCGACCTGCTACGTCGTCGGACAACTCGCTGCGCCGTTTGGCAAGGTGATGCAACGGCTCTGCGAGAACATGGCGACCGTCATGACCCGCCACGAGTGGCTCGGCCGCGCCATCTTGACGGTGCAGAAGTTGCCCGCCGGCCTCACCGCCAAGGACCGCTACGCGTTGCGGAAGGCAGCTCTGGACCTGGCCGAGAGCGAGAAGAAGGCGAAGCAGCGCCTGGAGAGGCTCGACGAGGAGGCGGCCTTGCGCCGGGAATGGCTTGCAACAGCTCTGGAGAAAGAGACGCAAACCGCATTGGCCAAGCATGGAGAAATCCCGAAAGAACCGGATAAGTCGAGGAGTCAGGAGGCCCCCAAGCCGAAGGACTACGACTGGCTCAGAGCCAATGCGCCCGAGCTCGGCGCCCTCGCCGCCAAAATCCGGGCGGAACACACGATGTTCCACTCGATCTCCGTAATCTTCCTGGCCGCCTTCGTGGTGGAGCTCGCGCAGCGCGGAGCTATGGCGCCCACCCGGCTGGCAATTCTGTTCACGCTCGGCGTCGCCTGCGCCGTCCGAGGCTACTCCGTGAGCGAGACCTTCCGGGAAACAAGCAAGAAGCTGCGCGACGCCGCAGAAGCAAGGCTCCGATCGGCGCTTACCGCGAGTCGTCACTTGCGAATTCGGTGACCGAAATCGGTGGCAGCAATTACGGTGACAGTGCATTTATTTGACCTCCTGCACCGCCAAGCCGATGATCCAACATGGCCCGACTCGCCCGCGCCGTCTTCGAAGGCGTTCCCCACCATGTCACCCAGCGCGGCAACGGGCGGGCGCAGACCTTCTTCAGCGACGAGGACTATCGGCTCTACCGCGATCTGCTGGCCGAGCATGCGGCGCGAACCGGGGTCGAGGTCTGGGCCTGGGTGCTGATGCCCAACCATGTGCACCTGGTTCTCACGCCGCCGGATCCGGACGCCCTGCGCCGCTGCCTGGCCCCCGTCCATCGCCAGTATGCGGGCCGCATCCACGCCCGGGAGAAGCGCAGCGGACACTTCTGGCAGGGCCGGTTCGGCTGCGTCGCCATGGACGAGGCTCACCTCGCCGCCGCCGTGCGTTATGTCGCCCTCAACCCGGTCAGGGCGCGCCTCGTCGAGCGGGCCAGGGATTGGCGGTGGTCGAGCCTCCATGCCCACCTCGACCCTGCGCCGGGCGACGGGCTGACCCGCACCGACCCGATCCTCGCGCGCTATCCGAACTTCGCGGCGATGATCGCGGAGGCCCAGGACGACGCCGCCCTCTTGAACGCCCTTCGTCGCGCCGAAACCATCGGCCGCCCGGTCGGCGGAGAGGATTTCCTGAAGCGCCTCGAAGTCTCCGCCGGCCGCGCCCTGGCGCCCGGCAAGCGCGGCAGGAAGCCGAAAACCGCCGATCCGGTCGGGGACGCTTCAAGCTCGTAAAAAATGCACTGTCACTGATTTGCGGCTTCGCCTTCCGATGCAGCAGAGCGACCCGCTAGTGCCGCATCGAAAACTAGCGGCAGCTCAGTCGCTCGTTCTGAGTCTTCCATGCACGATTGCGCTACTATCAGGCTGCGCCGAGCAGGCGTCGGGAATGTCCTGACTTTGAGCGATCCCAAGGTCCTCTCTTGGCGCTCAGCGCGCCAAAATGTGACCGAGCGATCTGATCGGCTAAGCTGAGGCATGGCGGCTTCCCCAGCTTGGTTTTTGACTTCGACTGTAGTTGCGACGGTACTCGCGACCACCGCCAACTACGTGCTCAAGTTCGTTGACGAACGTCGCGGTCGGAAGAGCAAAGGCAGGATCGAGGCTCTACGGATAGCTGTCGCGCTCGAGCGATACGCCGCCGAGTGCGCTGACGTCGTGGGGAACCAAGAAGCTTGGGTTCAGGGCGCTCCATTCGCGCGGCCGCCGAGCACCCAAATTCCATCAGCGCCGAAGTTGCCTGAAGTCGACTGGCAAACGCTGCCCGTAGCGACCTCAAGCCGCATGATTGCGCTGGAGAATGAGCTCTTCTTAGTCACAGCCTCTTTGTCTGAACTGGCGTTGATTGACGCCGATGCGGCCGTCGAACGCGCACGTTGGTTTTCGGGAAAGTACGGGCTTCGAGCGCTGGAGACGGCGGAACGCCTGCGGGTGGACTTCGCGCTTATGCCACTCGATCTAACGTCCGTAGAATGGGATTTTCGAGAACAACTTAGGGCCGAATTCCAAGCCTAAACGTCCGGTTGGGGCCCGAGCCAACGTCTGGAATTTCGGTGACAGTGCATTCAAAGCACGTTGGCGGGATCTCGCTTCGCGAGATGGGCGCCGCCTTAAATCTCACGGCAGATGCGAGGCCGGAGGGCCGCCATGAGATCTATGGCTGCGGATGTTCCGACGAGCATCAGGCAAGGTCGTTGCAGCCTTTCCCGCCCAAGGCGCGAATGACCGAATGAACCTCCAGTCCCCCCGTCCGACCGACGCGCGCCCACCGCCCCCTTGACAATCCCACCCAATCGTTCGCGGTTTGTTCGCGAATGAGCCATCCCGCCGACACCTCCGACCCCACGGCCCAGGCCGAAACCCCGGCGCCCCCCGCGGACGCCGCATCGCTGCGCGGCCGGATGGAGCGGCAGCTTACGGTGCTGGGGCGGTTGGCCGAGGCGGGGCTCAACCTGGCGCTGGCGATCGAGCGGCAGGCGACGACGGAGGGCGCCGCCCCGGTGGTGGCGGGCGACGTCGCCCTGGCCTACGCGCGGGTGTCGCGGGCCGTGCGGCTGAGCGTCGCCCTGCAGGCCAAGGTGATCAAGGACCTGCAGGCGCTGGACCAGGCCGCCGCCAGCCGGCTCTATGGCCAGACCGTCAACGCCGAGCGCCAGCGCCAGCGCCTCGCCGAGCAGCGCCAGGACCGCGTGCAGCGCATCGTCGAGCGGGTGATCGCCGCCGAGGTCGCCGACGCCGCCGAGGTCGACCGGCTGGCCGAGGCGGCCAGCGAGCGGCTGGAGCACGACGACATCTACGGCGACCTGGCCAAGCGGCCGGTCGGCGAGATCATCGCCCTGATCTGCCGCGACCTCGACCTGTCGCCCGACTGGACCCGTCTGGCCGCCGAGGCCTGGGCGCAGGAGGAGATCGAGAGCGGGGCCGCCGGCTCGCCGTTCGCCGCGCTGCGCGGGCGGGACCCGCCCCACGCCTGGGCTGACGCAGAAGCGGCCGCGGGGCGGCAGGGCCCGGCGGAGCGCCGCGCCGCCTCGCCCTGAGGCCGCCCGGGCGGGCCGCCCGGGCGCCGCACCTCTGCCTTCCCCCGCGGCACGCCCGGCCCCGACCCGCCTCATCTACGTCAAATGGCGCATGTGGCCGCCGTGAAGCCTCGCCCATAGTCGATGGGTCGTGGGGCGGCTGGCAGGGTCTTTCGGACTTCGGCTGGCTTCGTCTCACAGCTTCATTCGAGACGAGATGGGGGCAATTCACATGGTCAGTCGAAACAGGGTCGGGCGGAATTCGATCGGGCGGCTCGCCGCCATTCTCCTGGCGAGCACCGCCCTGGTCGCCTGCAACAAGGGCGCCGGCGGCAACACCGAGGCCGCGGGCGCCGCGCCGGCCGGCGATACGGTCAAGGTCGGCGTGCTGCAGTCGCTGAGCGGCACCATGGCGATCAGCGAGGTCACGGTGAAGAACGCCGAGATGCTGGCGATCGACGAGATCAACGCCGCCGGCGGGGTGATGGGCAAGAAGATCGAGGCGGTGGTCGAGGACGGCGCGTCCGACCCCACCACCTTCGCCCAGAAGGCCGGCAAGCTTCTCGAGAGCGACAAGGTCGCCACCGTGTTCGGCGGCTGGACCTCGGCCAGCCGCAAGGCGATGCTGCCGGTGTTCGAGAAGGACAAGGGCCTGCTCTGGTACCCGGTGCAGTTCGAGGGCAACGAGTGCTCGCCGAACATCATGTACTCGGGCGCCCAGCCGAACCAGCAGATCGTCCCGGCCTACGACTGGGGCAAGGCCAAGGGCTTCAAGAGCTTCTTCCTGGTCGGCTCGGACTACGTCTTCCCGCGGACCGCCAACCTGATCCTCAAGAAGCACATCGAGAAGGACGGGCTGAAGACGCTCGGCGAAGAGTACCAGCCGCTCGGCGGCACCGACTTCTCCGGCGTGATCGCCAAGATCCGCGCGGCCAAGCCGGACGCCATCTACTCGACGCTGAACGGCGACTCCAACGTCGCCTTCTTCAAGCAGATGGCCGCGGCCGGCATGACCCCGGACAAGCTGCCGGTGATGAGCTTCTCGATCGGCGAGCAGGAAGCCATGTCGATGGGCCCGAAGCTGGTCGAGGGCGGCTATGCCGGCTGGAACTACTTCCAGACCGTGGACAACCCGGAAAACGCCAAGTTCATCGCCGCCTACAAGGCCAAGTTCGGCGCCGACGCGGTGGTCACCGACCCGATGGTCCACGGCTACCTCGACGTCTACGTCTGGAAGGCGGCGGTCGAGAAGGCCGGCAGCTTCGACCCGAAGGCCGTGCGCGACGCCGCCGTCGCCCTGGACGCGATCCCGAGCCCGCTCGGCCCGGCCAAGTTCGCCCCGAACAACAGCCTGATCCAGACCGGCTACGTCGGCCAGTCGGACGCCACCGGCCAGTTCAAGGTGCTCTGGACCTCGCCCGGGGCGATCGCGCCGGATCCCTACGATCCGCTCGCCTTCCCCGGCAAGTCCTGCGTGATCAAGTAGCCCGCGGCGCGATCGGACCAAGGAGGCCCGCATGACGGATCCGGTGTTCCTGCTCGGCCAGGTGTTCAACGGCCTCAGCGTCGCCTCGATCTACGTCCTGGCGGCGCTCGGCCTGGCGCTCAGCTTCGGCCTCATGCGGGTCATCAACATGGCCCACGGCGAGATCGTCATGGCCGGGGGCTATATCGCCTTCCTGGTCATGCATCTCGTCCCCGGCCCGCTCGGCGTGCCGGCGGCCATGCTGGCGGCCTTCGTCGGGGCGGGCGCCATCGGCGCCCTCCTCGAGACCACCCTGATCCGTCCGCTGACCGATCGGCCGCTCGACACCCTGCTGGCGACCTGGGGCGTCAGCCTCATCGTCCAGCAGGCGGCGAGGGACCTCTTCGGCGCCACGGGGGTCTCGGTGACCGCGCCCGCCTGGATGGGCGGGGCGGTCGCCTTCGGACCGCTGTCGATGCCGATCACCCGGCTGTTCATCCTGGGCTCGGCGATCGCGGTGCTGGCCGGCCTGACCCTGCTGCTCAGCAAGACCCGCATCGGCCTCTTGGTGCGGGCGGTCAACCAGGACCGGCCCACCGCCTCGGCCATGGGCGTCAGCGTCCGAGGCGTCGACATGCTGGTCTTCGCCCTGGGCTCGGCGGTCGCCGGCGTCGCCGGCGTGGTGCTGGCGCTGCTCGGCCCGGTCACCCCCAGCGTCGGCCAGAGCTATGTGGTCCCGGCCTTCCTGGTGGTGATCATGGGCGGGCTCGGCAGCATCCGCGGCACCACCATCGCGGCGGTGATGATCGGCCTGTTCTCGGCGCTCGCCCAGGTCTTCGTCGACGTCAGCTTCGCCCAGGTGCTGATGCTGGTCTTCGTCATCATCTTCCTCCAGTTCCGTCCGCAGGGCGTCGTGGCGATCCGCTCACGCGCCCTGGACGCTTGAAGGCGGTCCCGCCATGACGCTTCCCGTGCCCATGCCTCGACGGGGCGGCTGGCTGATCGGCGGCCTGCTGCTGCTCGCCGCCGCGGCGGCCCCCTTCGCGATGTCCGCCTACGACCTGAACCTTCTGGGCCGGTTCCTGGCGCTGTCGCTGACCGCGCTCGGCCTGGTGATCCTCTGGGGCGAGGGCGGCATCCTCAGCCTCGGCCAAGGCGTGTTCTTCGGCCTCGGCGGCTACGCCATCGCCATGCACCTGAAGCTGGCGGCGCTCTCCGGCGGCGACACCATGCCGGACTTCATGGTCTGGAGCGGCCTGGCCAGGCTGCCGGTCTGGTGGAGCCTGTTCGCCAATCCGCTGGCAGCCATCGTCGGCGTGGTCGCAGCGCCGGCGGCGTTCGCGGCCGGCTTCTCCTGGCTGGTGTTCCGCCGGCGGATCGGCGGGGTCTATTTCGCCCTGATCACCCAGGCGCTGGCGCTGGCCTTCGCCACCCTGCTGATCAGCCAACAGGCCTACACCGGCGGCTTCAACGGCCTGACCGACTACAAGACCCTGTTCGGCGTCGACCTGAACTCGGCCGGGGCGACCAAGGGCCTCTACTGGATCACCCTCGCCATCGTCGCCCTGGCCTTCGTCGCCGCCCGCCTGCTGCTGGCGTCGCGCTACGGCAAGATCCTGCGGGCGACGCGCGACGGGGCCAACCGGGTGCGCTTCCTGGGCTACGACCCGGCGCCCTACAAGGTGCTGGCCTTCACCATCGCCGCGGTGCTGGCGGGAGTCTCCGGCGCGCTCTTCACCCTGCACGCCGGCAATGTCTCGCCGGCGCTGGTGGGCGTCGCGCCCTCGATCGAGATGGTCATCTGGGTGGCGGTCGGCGGGCGCACCAGCCTGGCCGGGGCGATCGCCGGCGCCCTCCTGGTGAACTTCGCCAAGGACAAGATCTCCACCGTGCTGCCGGCCTTCTGGCTCTACGCGCTCGGCGGCCTCTTCATCGTCGTCGTCACCGTCGCGCCGAAGGGCCTGGCCGGCATGGTCGAGGCGATCCGCAATCGCCCGCGCCCCTCCGAGGGGACGTCCAAGCCTGCGCCCAAGCCCGCGCCCGAAGTCGTCGCCGAACCCGTCAGGAGCCCCGCCCCATGACCCTCGCCGCCCTCGCCGCGGAGGCCCCCGCGCCCGACGTCTTCACTCCGCCGCTGCTGGAGATCGACGACGTCACCGTCGACTTCGACGGCTTCAAGGCGCTGAACGGGCTGAAGCTGAGCATCCCGGCCGGCGGCCTGACCGTGGTCATCGGCCCGAACGGCGCCGGCAAGTCGACCATGTGCGACACCGTCATCGGCCGCGTGAAGCCGAGCGCCGGGCGGATCCGGCTGCGTGGCGAGGACGTCTCGCACCTGGCCGAGCACAAGATCGTCGCCAAGGGCGTCTGCCGTAAATTCCAGACGCCTGGCGTGCTGGGCTCGCTCAGCGTCTACGACAACCTGCTGCTGGCCGCGGCCGGCGACCGCCGCTGGTTCCGCGCCTTCCGCCTGCGCGCGCCCGACGCCGACATCGCCCGCGCCGAGGAGACCCTGGCCCTGGTCGGGCTGGAGCGGCAGCGCGAGGCCCTGGCCGGCGAACTGTCGCACGGCGAGAAGCAGTGGCTGGAGATCGGCATGGTGGTCGCCACCGGCTGCGAGCTCCTGTTGCTCGACGAGCCCACCGCCGGCATGGGCGCGCCGGAATCCAGCCGCACCGCCGAGATCATCCGTGGCCTGATCGGCCGCCATTCGGTGCTGGTGATCGACCACGACATCGACTTCGTCGAACAGCTCGGCGGCCATGTGGTGGTGATGCACCAGGGCGCGGTGTTCCGCGAGGGCACGCTGGCGGCGATCCGCAGCGACGACGAGGTCGCCGCCATCTACCTGGGACGGCCCGCGAAATGACCGAGCTCCTCAACCTGCGCCTGGTCTCGGCCGCCTACGGCAACGCGCCGGTGCTGTTCGACGTCGACCTGGACGTCAAGCCCGCCTCCGCCACCGCGCTTCTGGGCCGCAACGGCGTCGGCAAGACCACCCTGCTGCGCACCATCATGGGCCTGCACCGGCTGTCGGACGGCGACATCTTCCTGAACGGCGAGCAGGTCAGCGAGCTCGGCGCCCACCAGCGCGCCCGCAAGGGGGTCGGCTTCGTGCCCCAGGGCCGCCACATCTTCCCGCACCTGACCGTCGAGGAGAACCTGCAGGTCGGGCTCTCGGCGCTGAACGGGCGCGGGATCAAGGGCAAGAAGGGCATCCCCGACTACATCGGCGACCTCTTCCCCAAGCTCACCCAGATCGCCAAGCGCCACGCCGGCTTCCTCAGCGGCGGCGAGCAGCAGCAGCTGGCGATCGGCCGCGCGCTGGCCGGCCGCCCGCAACTGCTGCTGCTCGACGAGCCGACCGAGGGCGTGCAGCCGAACGTGGTGCAGCACATCCAGGAGGTGCTGGGCCGCATCCGCAGCGAGCTCGGCGTCGCCATCATCATCGTCGAGCAGAACCTCGACTTCGCCTGGGGCTTCGCCGACCGCTACGTGGTGATGCAGCGCGGCAAGGTGGTCCGCCACGGGGCGACGGCCACCGACTCCGCCGAGACGGTGGGGCACCTGATCCACGTTTGAGGGTCTTACGCCGTCTCCAGCGTCCTGGCCCGCAACCCGCCCTGCTGCACCAGGAACTCGATCACCGCGTCCACCCCGGCCAGCCGCGTCAGGTCGGAGAAGACATAGGGCCGCCCGGCCCTGGCCCGCTCGGTGTCGGCGCGCATCACCGCGAGGTCGGCGCCGACGTGGGGGGCGAGGTCGGTCTTGTTGACCACCAGCAGGTCCGAGCGGGTGATCGCCGGGCCGCCCTTGCGGGGGATCTTCTCGCCCTGGCAGACGCTGATCACATAGAGGCTGAGGTCGACCAGGTCGGGCGAGAAGGTGGCCGCCAGGTTGTCGCCGCCGGACTCCACGAAGATCAGGTCGAGGTCGGGGAAGCGGCGGTTCATCTCGGCGATGGCGGCCAGGTTCAGCGAGGCGTCCTCGCGGATGGCGGTGTGCGGGCACCCCCCGGTCTCGACGCCCAGGATGCGGTCCTCCGGCAGGGCCTGCAGCCGGTTGAGGATCAGCGCGTCTTCCTGGGTGTAGATGTCGTTGGTCACCACCGCGACGCTCCAGCGGCCGCGCATGGCCTTGCAGAGCTTCTCGATCAGGGTGGTCTTGCCGGAGCCCACCGGGCCGCCGACGCCGACGCGCAATGGGCCGTGCTTGCTCATGAGATGAAGAGCCTCGGTTGCAGGGTTTCGTGCCGCATGGCGGCGATGTCGGAGAGCAGTGCGCAGGCGCCGAGCTCGTCGCGCGAGGCGGCGGCGCAGCGCTCGGCGGTCACCAGGATGGCCGGCTCGAGCGCGGCCAGCACCCGCACGGCCTCGCCTTGGCCGATCGGGACGGCGCGGACGGCGACACTGACCAGGTTGGCGGCGAAGCCGTGCAGCCAGGCGGTGAGGGCGGCGGCGAGCGGGATGTTCGCCGCGGCGCAGGCGGCGCCCGCGGCGATGGGGTAGGGTGTTGAGAGGCCGAACGCCCCCTCCGGCCCTTCGGGCCACCTCCCCCGCTGCGCGATGGAGGATCTCGGCCCAGATGCTCCACCGCTTGCGGGGGAACTGTCGCGAAGCGACTGAGGGGGCGTTCGGCCCCATGGGCGCACCGCCGCCTCGAACGCCGCCCCCAGCTGCATCGTCTCACGGTGACGCTCCTTCGACGGCGCCAGCGCCGCGGCGAGTTCCGCCAGTTCGGCGAGCTCGATCTCGTCTGCGCTCCAGGCGAGCTTGAACAGCACCGCATCGCTCCAGCCGGAGCCGTGCTCGATCAGGCCGGTGATCCAGGCCTCCAGCGTGTCGCCGTCGACCACCCGTCCTTCGCGGATCGCCGTCTCGAGCCCGTGCGAATAGCCGAACGCGCCGACCGGGAAGGCAGGCGAGAACCAGGTGAGGAGTCGAAGCTGGGCGGCTTCAGGGCTCATGGGCGTGGTCGTGGTAGGCGCCGCCCTCGGGATCGAAGACCGCCTCCACCTCGCGTAGCTGGGCGCCCTGGTGCTCGAGCATATGGGCGATGACGTGGTCGCGGCGGATCAGGATGCGGTCGGCGAACACCGCCGCCGCCAGGTGGCGGTTGCCGATGTGCCAGGCCAGCCGCAGCAGCGCCTCGGCCGAGGCGGCGCGAACCTCCAGCAGCGGCTCGGACACCGCCATGACCGCGACCAGCCGCCCGTCGGCCAGCTTCAGGGCGTCGCCGTCGCGCAGGTGGGCGGCTTGCGCAAGCTCCAGCAGGTAGCGCCCGCCGGAGGCCCCGGTGAGCACGATGCGCCGGCGCCGGCGGCCGTCGTAGTCCAGGCTCACCCGGTCGGCGGGGACCCCCATCCAGGTCTTCGCCGGGACGATCTCGACGATCGCGACGATGTCGGCGGTTTCGCTCATGACCGGCCTCTCAGAACAGGAAGTAGCGCTGGGCCATCGGCAGCACCTCGGCCGGCTCGCAGGTGAGCAGCTCGCCGTCGGCGCGGACCTCGTAGGTTTCCGGGTCGACCTCGATCACCGGCGTCGCGGAATTGTGGATCATCGCGGCCTTGGAGATGCCGCCGCGGGTGTTCTCCACCGCAAGCAGGGTCTTCTGCAAGCCGAGCCGCTCCTGCAGCCCACGGTCCAAAGAGAGCTTCGACACGAAGGTCACCGCCGAGCGGGTGACCGAGCGGCCGTAGGCGGCGAACATCGGCCGGTAATGCACCGGCTGCGGTGTCGGGATCGAGGCGTTGGGATCGCCCATGGGCGCCGCGGCGATCGAGCCGCCCAGCAGCACCAGGTCCGGCTTGACCCCAAAGAAGGCCGGCGTCCACAGCACCAGGTCGGCGCGCTTGCCGACTTCGATGCTGCCGATGTGCGCCGAGAGGCCGTGGGCGATCGCTGGATTGATGGTGTATTTGGCGATGTATCTTTTCACCCGGGCGTTATCCGCGGGGCCGTCGCCGGGCAGGGCGCCGCGCTGGCGCTTCATCTTGTCGGCGGTCTGCCAGGTGCGGATCAGCACCTCGCCGACCCGGCCCATGGCCTGGCTGTCGGAGGAGATGATCGAGAAGGCCCCGAGGTCGTGCAGGATGTCTTCGGCGGCGATGGTCTCGCGACGGATCCGGCTCTCGGCGAAGGCCACGTCCTCGGGGATCGAGGGATCGAGGTGGTGGCAGACCATCAGCATGTCGAGATGTTCGGCCAGGGTGTTGCGGGTGTAGGGCCGCGTCGGGTTGGTCGAGGAGGGGATGACGTTGGCCAGGCCGGCGACCTTGATGATGTCCGGGGCGTGGCCGCCGCCGGCGCCCTCGGTGTGGAAGGCGTGGATGGTGCGCCCCTTGAAGGCCGCCACCGTGTCCTCGACGAAGCCGCTCTCGTTCAATGTGTCGGTGTGGATCATCACCTGGACGTCGTGCTCGTCGGCGACCGACAGGCAGCAGTCGATGGCGGCCGGCGTGGTCCCCCAGTCCTCGTGCAGCTTCAGCGCGCAGGCGCCGGCGGCGACCTGTTCGACCAGGCCAGCAGGCAGGCTGGCGTTGCCCTTGCCGGCGAAGGCCAGGTTCATCGGGAAGGCCTCGGCCGCCTCCAGCATCCGCTGCAGGTGCCAGGGGCCGGGGGTGCAGGTGGTGGCGTTGGTGCCGGTCGCCGGGCCTGTGCCGCCCCCCAGCATGCAGGTGACGCCGCTCATCAGCGCCTCTTCGATCTGCTGCGGGCAGATGAAGTGGATGTGGGCGTCCATGGCGCCGGCGGTGAGGATCTTGCCCTCGCCGGCGATCACCTCCGTGCCGGGACCGACGATGATGTCGACGCCGGGCTGGGTGTCCGGGTTGCCGGCCTTGCCGATCGCGTAGATCCGCCCATCCCGCAGACCGACGTCGGCCTTTACGATCCCCCAGTGGTCGATGATCAGGGCGTTGGTGATGACCGTGTCGACGGCGCCGCCGGCGCGGGAGACCTGGCTCTGGCCCATGCCGTCGCGGATCACCTTGCCGCCGCCGAACTTCACCTCCTCGCCATAGGTGGTGAGGTCGCGCTCGACCTCGACGAAGAGCTCGGTGTCGGCCAGCCGCACGCGGTCGCCGACGGTCGGGCCGAACATGTCGGCATAGGCGGTGCGGGAGATTTTCGCCGGCATCAGAGCTCGCCCATCACCGCCTGGCGGAAGCCATAGATCGTCCGGCCGCCGGAGATCGGCACCAGCCGCACCTCGCGCGACTGGCCGGGCTCGAAACGCACCGCCGTGCCGGCGGCGATGTCCAGGCGCAGGCCGCGGGCCTGGTCGCGGTCGAACGCCAGCGCCGGATTGGTCTCGGCGAAGTGATAGTGGCTGCCGACCTGGATCGGCCGGTCGCCGGTGTTGGCGACCTCCAGGACCACCACCGGCTGGCCGGCGTTCAGTTCGATCTCGCCGGGTGCGGCGATCACCTCGCCCGGGATCATCCGGCCACCGCCAGGAGAACGCCGGTGGCCGCGGTGGCTGCGCCCAGCCATCGGATGACGTCCCCGCGGCGCAGGCTCTGCAGGCCGGCGCCCAGGCCGAGCCCCGCCCCATGCAGCATGGCGGTCGCCGCCAGCATGCCGATCGCGAAGGTCGGCGCCGTCGGCCCGACGTCGGCCGCGTGGGCCATGCCGTGCAGCGCCCCGGCGGCGGCGACGATCCCCAGGCCGATCGGCCCGCCGCCACGGTGGTCGACAGCGGTCAGGGCGCCCAGCAGCACCACGCTCGCCAGGACCCCGCCCTCCAGCAGGTATGAGCTCAAGCCGCCGAACTGGAAGCCGATCGCCATGGCGGCGACGAAGGTCGCCGGCCAGATGAGCAGGGCGCGGCCGCCGCGCAGCGCCGCCCAGAGGCCCACCGCCGTCATCGCCAGCATATGGTCGAGGCCGGTGAACGGATGGACGAAGCCGGCCCAGGCTCCGAGGTCTTCATGACCCGGGTGGCCGGGATGGGCGAGGGCTGGGCCGGCGGCGAGCGCGGCGAGGGCGGCCGGCAGGACCGCGGCGCTCAGCCGGGGAAGGCGGATGCGGATCATGCGGGTTCCTCAGCGTATGGGATGGTGGACGGTCACCAGCTTGGCGCCGTCGGGAAAGGTCGCCTCGACCTGGACGTCGTGGATCATCTCGGCGACGCCGCTCATCACCTGGTCGCGACCAACCACGTGGGCCCCGGCCTCCATCAGGTCGGAGACCGTGCGGCCGTCGCGGGCGCCCTCGACGACGAAGTCGGTGATCAGTGCGATCGCCTCAGGGTGGTTGAGCTTGACGCCGCGCTCCAGCCGTTTGCGCGCCACCACGGCGGCCATGGAGATCAGCAGCTTGTCTTTCTCGCGGGGAGTGAGGTTCATCGAGCCAGGTTCTTGATGATCAGGTTCTTGCGGTTCAGGTCCGCCAGACGCGGGGCAGGGCCGCGCCGCGCAGGGCTTCCAGGGCGGGGATCAGCACCCTGCGCAGGGCGCGACCGTCCTGGGCGACGATCCGCGCGAACAGCTTGCCGTCGAAGGCGCTGGCGCCCCCGGCCTCGCCCAGCGTCGCGCGCACCGCGTCCAGCCGCCGCTCGGCGTCTTTGGCCATCAGCAGCAGCGAGGCAAACGCACAGCCGCCGGCCAGCAGCGGCGCGGCGGCGGCGAGGCGGGCGACCTCGCCCTCCATCCGCACCTCGTCGGCGAACACCAGCCGGCCTTCGCGGCGCACGCGCCAGCGATCACGCAGCCGGCCGTTCAACACCTGCTCGCCCATCGCCGTGCGGCCGAGCACCACCGCCTCGGCGCAGAGCAGGCGGGCGTCGGCCGCCAGATCGGCCTCGAAGCTGCGGGTCAGGGCGCCCTGATCGAACAGCAGGGTCTCCTGCGGCAGCCAGTGCAGCTCCGCGCCCTCGCCGACGGTGAGCTGGACGTCGACCTTGGCGGGGCCGCCGTTCGAGCGGTAGATCCGCTCGCAGGCCTGGGTGGTCACGGTCAGCCGCGCGCCGGCGCCGGCCTCGGCGGTCCAGGCCAGGCGATCGTCGCCGGTGAGGCCGCCGGCGGTATTGATTAGCACGGCCTCCAGCCCGACCGCATCGGCGTCGCGCGGCAGGCGGATCTTGGCGCAACCATCCTGGTACATACGATGCAGCCGCGAGGCGCCGCCGACGGCGTGAATGCGGACCCGCCCGACGCCTTCGGCGCGCTGGAAGCGCGGCCGGCCAGAGCCGGCCGGGAGGGGGAGCGTCTGCGGGGGCGCTGGCGAAAATTGCATCACCGAACGACCTGAAAGGTCGCACCCGCTGCTGTCCAGGTCTCCAGCCCCTGGGGTGGGGCCGGGCTCCGCGGCGCCGCAAATCTAGGCCATGGTCTGGCCCTGGCTGAGCCTTGCAGGCGCCGGCGCGGAATCTCCGGCCACGCGGCGAAGCTCCATTGACTTACACGAGGGATGTGGCGGTGGGGCGTCGAAGAGCTCACGAGGGCGGCTTCACGAAGAGCCCGCCCTCTGGCGCCGGCGGACCTTCATCGCGGCGGATGGCCGCGTCCCCCAAGCGTCACCCTTGATCGTACAGCCCTGAACATTATTTATTTCAGGAACGTACGAAGGACTACCGACTTGGCCTCGCAACCGATCGACCATCCGATCCTTCAGGTCTTCACCATGATCCGCCGGATCGAGGACGGGGTGCGCGAACAGATCTCGGAGTGCCTGCCGCCGGGGCTCAGCCTGTCGCAGTACGAGGTCATGCGCCTGCTGGCGCTGAAGGGCGAAGGCCAGACGCCGGCCGAGATCGCCCAAGCGCTGCACGCCACCAAGAGCAGCCTCACCACCACCCTGCAGCGGCTCGAAGCCAGCGGGCTCGCCCGGATCGAGCCTTGCCCGGAGGACGGCCGCAAGAAGCGCGTCTGGCTGACGCCAGCGGGCGAGAACGCCTACATCCAGGCGCTGGGCGCCATCCGGCCGAAGATGAGCAAGTTGCGCGAAGCCTTCACCCTGGAAGAATTTCGCGAGGCGCTGCCCTTCCTCAAGGCCCTGCAGACCTGGTTCGCCGAGCGCGATTGGGCCTGACTTAGCCGGGAGGCCTCGGTTGGGCGCCGGATCCCCTTTTCTGGCCGTCGCCCCCGGTCTGGCTTCCGGCGGTCTGGCTTCCGGCGGTCTGGCTTCCAGCGGTCTGGCTTCCGGGGGTCCGGTTAGCATCCGTCTGGCCATTGCCCGCCATCTGGCCGCCTTCGCCTGAAGCGCCGCGGACCTCGATGCGCCGGGTCTTGTCGCGAGCCCGGGCGTTCTTCGGCAGCACCACCGTCAGCACGCCGTTCTCACAGCTTGCCTCGACCCGGTCGGCGTCGACCTCGGTCGGGAAGGGGATGGTGCGCTCGAAGCGGCCGAAGCTGCGTTCGCTGTAGCGGCGCCCGCCCTGGTCCTCATTCCGCTCGACGCGCTTTTCGCCGCGCAGGGTGAGGACGTTGTCGCTGAGGTTCAGCTCGATGTCCTTCAGGTCGATGCCGGGCAGTTCGGCGGTCACCATATAGGCCTGCTCGGTCTCATGGACATCAAGGTTCGGGCGGATGGCGGCGGCCATGTCCGGGCTCGCGAAGGTGCGCATCTCGGCCGGAGCGAAGAAGGTGTCGAACAGCTGGTCCATCTCGCGGCGGAAGGCGGTGAAGGGATCGCGTCCGTAGGTGGTGAGGCCCGGCGTCCGCGAGGGGGTGAGGTCTCGACTGGCCATGAAGATCTCCGTTCGGTGGCCCCCGACGGCAATCCAACCCGCACCCTGGCGGCCGGGCGCCGGGCTCGCCATATTTTGATCGAGCCGGTCGCGGAAAAGCTGTCCGCCGCGCCGGCAGTCGCACGGGAACGCCATGAACGAGCCTCTGCACGTCGTCTGTCCGCATTGCGACAGCACCAACCGCCTGCCGCCGGAGCGCCTCGGCCGGGCGGCCAAATGCGGCCGCTGTCACCGCCCCCTGTTCGAGGGCGAGCCTGTGGCGCTCGATCAGGCGCGGTTCGCCAAGCATCTGGCCCACAGCGACCTGCCGCTGGTCGTCGACTTCTGGGCCGCCTGGTGCGGGCCTTGCCGGGCGATGGCCCCGATCTTCGCCCGCGCCGCCGCCGAGCTGGAGCCCCAGGCACGTTTCATCAAGGTCGACGTCGATGCCAATCCCGGCCTCTCCGCCCAGTTCGCAGTGCAGAGCATCCCCGCCCTGTTCGTGTTCCAGGGCGGCAAGGTCGCCGTCCGCCAGGCCGGCGTCACCGACGCTGCGACCCTGCGGTCCTGGGTGCAGACCTTCGCGCCACGGCAGGTGGGAGCGTAGCGGATCCACGAACAAGCCCCGTCATATCGCGCATTCGGTCGCTGAAGGGGCTTTACGTGTGCGACGCCCGCAGAGGACACTGGCGCTGGCGCAAGCAGGCAGATGGAGCACGGCGTGGCGGATGGTGTGGAGGACGTGGCCGAAGGATTCACCGAGCCCGCGCGGCCGCGTCTTTCCTATCCGTTCGCCGAAGGCCCCACGTCCAGCCGGGCGGTGGAGGTCGCGCCCGGGATCAAGTGGCTGCGCATGCCGCTGGGCGGCGGGCTAGTCTTCATCAACGTCTGGGCGATCGCGGAGGAGGGCGGCTACGCCATCGTCGACACCGGCATCGGCGGGCCGGAGACCGTCCAGGCCTGGCGCGAGGCGTTCAAGAGCGCGCTGGAGGACCGGCCCGCCACCCGGGTCTTCGCCACCCACATGCACCCCGACCACATCGGCATGGCCGGTTGGTTGACCCGAAAGTACGACTGCCGGCTGTGGATCACCCGGCTGGAGTTCCTGACTTGCCGCAGCCTGGCCGCCGACACCGGTCGCGAGGCGCCGGAGGACGGGCTGCGCTTCTATCGCGCCGCCGGCTGGGACGCCGAGGCGCTGGAGACCTATCGCGCCCGCTTCGGATTATTTGGCAAGGCGCTGCACGCCCTGCCGGACAGTTATCACCGGCTGCGCGACGGCGACGAGCTGACGCTTGGCGGCAAGAGCTGGCGAGTGGTGGTGGGCTGCGGCCACAGCCCGGAGCACGCCTGCCTCTACTGTCCCGAGCTGAAGCTGCTGATCTCCGGGGACCAGGTGCTGCCGCGGATCTCGTCGAACGTGGCGGTCTTCCCGACCGAGCCGGACGCCGATCCGCTGCATGACTGGCTGACCTCGCTGGCCCGCATCAAGACCCTGGTGCCCGACGACGTCCTGGTGCTGCCGGCGCACAACGACCCCTTCCATGGCCTGCATGCGCGCATCGACCACCTGATCGGCGGGCATGAGCGGGCGCTCGAGCGGCTGCGCAAGCGTATCGCCGAGCCGAAGCGGGTGGTCGACGTCTTCCCGGTGCTGTTCCGGCGCAGCATCGACGACTCCAACCTCGGCCTGGCGACCGGCGAGAGCTTGGCGCACCTCAACTACCTGCTGGCCCGCGGCGAAGCCGTGCGCAGCACCGACGAGGCCGGCGTCGACTGGTACCGCGCCCCCGCCTGAGGGGCTTGAGGCCAGCGCAAACGCGCAATGGAGGCGGCGATGAGCGATCCGGTGCTGATCGAAAAATCCGACGGCGTGCTGGTCCTGACGCTGAACCGGCCGGAGCGGAAGAACGCCCTGACGCTGGAGATGCACCGGATGCTCGGCGGTGCGATCGAGGCGGCGAATGACGACCGCGCGATCCGCGCCATCCTGATCCAGGCCAATGGCGACATGTTTACCGCCGGCCAGGACGTCGCCGAGTTCCTCAAGATCAATGCCGGCGGGACCGCAGGCCAATCCCCCGGCCCGCCTTCTGCCCAGCCCTTGGGCACGCCGCTTCTGCAGGCGCTGGTGAACGCCACGAAGCCGCTGGTGGCGGCGGTGCATGGCCGCGCGGTCGGCATCGGCCTGACCCTGCTGCTGCATTGCGACCTGGTCTATGTCGCCGAGGACGCGCTGTTGTCCTCGCCCTTCGTCAACCTGGCCCTGTTGCCCGAGGCGGCCTCGTCGCTGCTGCTGCCGGCGCGGATCGGCCATGTGCGCGCCTTCCAGCTGTTCGCGCTCGGCGAAGCCATCGACGGCCGCACCGCGGCGGCCTGGGGGCTCGCCAACGCCGCCCTGCCAGCCGCCGAGGTGCAGGCCAAGGCGCGCGCCGCCGCCCAGGCGCTGGCCCGCCAGCCGCCGGCCGCGGTGGCGATCACCAAGGCGCTGATGCGTGACCCGGCCGCGATCTCCGCGCGTATGGAGGCGGAAATCATCCACTTCGACGTCCAGCTGAAATCGCCGGAAGCCAAGGAGGCCTTCGAGGCCTTCCTCGAAAAGCGTCCGGTGGACTTCACGAAATTCTAGACCTGGAAGCTCCGTGCCCGACCTTGCGATCCGCCCCGCCGCCCCTGCCGACGCCGGCCTCGTCATGAGCTTCGTGCGCGAACTGGCCGAGTACGAGCGGCTGTCGCACGTGGTGGAGGCGACCGAATTCGATATCGCCCGCGACCTCTTCGGACCTGCCCCCCGGATCTTCTGCGATATCGCCGAAGTGGCCGGCGAGCCGGTCGGCTTCGCCCTGTGGTTCTACAACTACTCCACCTTCAAGGGCCGCCACGGCATCTACCTGGAAGATCTCTACGTGCGGCCGGCGGCGCGGGGCCAGGGCGCCGGCAAGGCCCTGCTGCAGCGGCTCGCCCGGCGTTGCGTCGACGAGCAGCTGGGCCGGCTGGAGTGGGCCGTGCTCGACTGGAACGCCCCTTCGATCGGCTTCTACGACGCCCTGGGCGCGGAGGCGATGAAGGAGTGGATCGTCCGCCGGCTCAGCGGCGAGGCGCTGGCCCGGCTGGCGGCCGGCTGAGCGCGGCCGTTCCGCCGCCTCAGCCCAGCCGGTCGGCCTTGCGCAGCTGCGGGAACAGCCAGGCCCAGAGGCCAGTGACCACCACCGAGCCTATGCCGCCGAACAGGGCCGCGCCGATCGGCCCGAGGAAACGGGCGGCGACGCCGCTCTCGAACTCGCCGAGCTCGTTGGAGGCGCCGATGAACACCGAGGAGACCGCCGCCACCCGGCCGCGCATGGGATCCGGCGTGACCAGCTGAATCAGCGTCTGGCGCACATAGACGCTCAACATGTCCGCGCCGCCCAGCACCGCCAAGGCGGCGACCGAGAGCCACAGCGCCTTGGTCAGGGCGAAGACGCAGGTCGCCAGGCCGAAGACGGCCACCCCGGCGAACATATAGGTCCCGGCCTTCTTGCGGATCGGGTGCGCGGCCAACCAGAGGGCGACGACGGTCGCCCCCAGCGCCGGGGCGGCGCGCAGCAGGCCGAATCCCTCCGCCCCGATGTGCAGCACGTCGCGGGCGAACACCGGCAGCAGCGCCGTCGCGCCGCCGAGCAGCACCGCGAAGAGGTCGAGCGAGATCGCGCCGAAGACGATCTTCTCGCGCCAGACATAGGCCAGCCCCGCCTTCATCAGCGACCAGCGCGAGCCCGGCTGCGCCTTCGGCTTGGCGCTCTTGCGGATCGTCGCCACGCAGAGGCCGGAGACGGCGTAGAGGATCAGGGCGGTGACGAAGGCGTGCGCCGGCGAGATGGCGACCAGCACGCCGGCGACGGCGGGGCCGCCGACCGAGGCCGTCTGCCAGGCCAGCGAGTTCCAGGCGATCGAGCGCGGCAGCAGCTCGCGCGGCACCAGCATCGGCCCCATCGCGGTGCTGGCCGGCGAGAAGAAGGCGCGGTTGGCGCCGAACACCACCGCCACCGCCAGCAGCAGCGCCGGGGTAGCGAAGTCGCGCCAGGCCGCCAGCGTCAGGACGAAGGCGGTGACCATCTCGCCCGCCAGGCAGGCCAGGGCGATGTTGCGGCGGTCGTAGCGGTCCGCCGCCTCGCCGGCCGGAAGCGTCAGCAGCAGGACCGGGATAAAGGCCGCCAGGCCGATCATGCCGACGAAGAAGGCCGACTGGGCGACGCCGTGGGTGCGGCGCGCGAGCGCGTACATCTGCCAGCCCAGCGCGACGCTCTCGATCTGCGCGGCGAAGGCGCCTGACCAGCGCGACACCCAGAAGACCAGGTAGTCGCGCTGTTTGAGCAGGGCGCGGGCGGACGGAACCAGGTCCGGAGAGGCGTCGGGCATGAGCCGGCGAACCTGCCGCGCGCCGCGCGCGGCTGCAACCGACAGTTTGAAATCCTATCCATGAGGTTGACGCGCGGGCGCGGCGGCCTTACGTCGCGCCTCCCGCACAGGGACGAGGTCCTGTCACATGCGACGATCAAGATCCGTTCGCGCTGCACGCGCGTTCCGTTGAACCCCAGGCCGCCGGCGCCCGCCGCGCCGGTCGCTTTCGTCGTCGCCAAACTCGCAAGGTCCATGTCCGCAGAGCCCCGCCCGAGCCGGCCCGCGCTCACCTTCCTCCACGAAACCCCGCAGGATCAGGACGCGATCGAAGCCCTGCTCGATCGCGCTTTCGGTCCCGGCCGCTTCGTCAAATGCTCCGAGCGGGTGCGCGAATTCGCCGAATTCGCCCCTGAGCTGTCGTTCTGCGCCTGGGGGCAGGACCGGCTGCTGGGCGTGGTGCGGATGTGGCGCGTACGCGTCGGCGAGACTCCGGTGACCTTCCTCGGGCCGCTGGCGGTCGACACCGACCGGCGGAGCGCCGGGGTCGGCGGGATGCTGGTCGAGCGGGCCTGCAAAGCGGCCGAGACCGCCGGCGAGAGGGCGGTCCTGCTGGTCGGCGACGGTCCCTATTTCGCCCGCTTCGGCTTTGCGGCCGCGCCGGCGAAGGCGGTCCGAATGCCGGCGCCGGTGGATCAACGCCGGGTGCTGGTGCGCGCCTTCAGCGATCTCGGCGACAGCCTGCACGGCGCAGTGGAAGCCCGCTGAGCCGGCTTGAGGCGCGCGCCGGTGACGCCTACCTTGGACCTATGGGCGCACGCGAGGACAGGCCGGGGCTGGAGCAGATCGTCGCTGCGGCCAATTCCGGCTCGAGCCATTCCACCCAGGCGCGAGGCGGCCTGCCGCCGGTCCACCTGTGGAACCCGCCCAATTGCGGCGAGATCGACATCGTCATCCGCAAGGACGGGAGCTGGGTCCACGAGGGCGGGGTGATCGGCCGCGAGGCCTTGGTGCGGCTGTTCTCGACCGTGCTGCGCAAGGACGCGGACGGCGTCTATCTGGTCACCCCGCACGAGAAGCTGCGGATCACCGTCGAGGATGCGCCCTTCGTCGCCGTGCGGGTCGACCGTGAGGGCGAGGCGCTGCGGTTCCTGACCAATGTCGGCGATCAGGTCGAGGCCGGCCCCGAGCATCCGATCCGGGTGCAGACCGACGCCGCGGGCGAGCCGCGCCCCTATCTGACGGTTCGCGGCGGCCTGGAGGCGCTGATCACCCGGCCGGTCTTCTATGAGCTGGTCGAGCTGGCCGAGGAGCGCTCGAGCGCCGGGGCGGTCGAGCTCGGCGTCGCCTCCAACGGGGCCTGGTTCCCGATCGGCGCGATAGAGGCGCAGGTCCGGTGAGCCTGACCCCCCGCGCCCAGGATCTTCGCGACTGGATCGGCCGTCACCTGGATCCTCTGGAGGACCGTGACCCGGTCGACGGCGTGCGGCTCGGGGCCGATGACGGCAGGCTGCTGAGCCAGCCGCCGACCCCGGCGGCGGTGCTGATCGGCCTGGTCGAGCGCCCGGCCGGCTACAATGTGCTGCTGACCCGGCGCGCCGACACCCTGCGCAGCCACGGCGGCCAGGTGGCGTTTCCCGGCGGCCGCCGCGACCCCGGCGAGACCATCTGGGAGACGGCGCTGCGCGAGGCGGAGGAGGAGGTCGGCCTCGACCGGCGGTTTGTCAGCGTGGCGGGACTCTCCACCCCCATGCTCACCCACTCGGGCTATTTGATCACCCCGGTGGTCGGCTTCGTCGACGAGGGCTTCGAGCTCGCCGCCAATCCGCACGAGGTGGCGGAGATCTTCGAAACCCCGTTCGGGTTCCTGATGAATCCGGAGAACTACGGCCGCCACGAGATCGACATCGGCGACGGGACCATCCGCCATTACTACGAGATGACCCATGAGGAGCAGCGCATCTGGGGGGTGACGGCGGGCATCCTGCGCGCGCTCTACGACCGTCTCTACGGTGCGGCGCTGGCGTGACCGAGCGACTGGGAGACCTGCCCTGGATGACGGCGCCGGCGACCACGGCGGTGCTCGACGCCCTGGAGACGGCGGGCGGGGCGGACTGCGCGCGCTTCGTCGGCGGCTGCGTGCGCAACGCCGTCATCGGCCGGCCGATCGCCGACATTGACGTGGCCACCACCCTGACGCCCGAGGCGGTCACCCAGGCGCTCAGGGCCGCCGGCGTGCGGGCGGTCCCGACCGGTGTCGAGCACGGCACGGTGACGGCGATCTACAAGCGCCAGCCGATCGAGGTCACCACCCTTCGCCGCGACGTCGAGACCGACGGCCGCCGGGCGGTGGTGGCCTTCACCACCGACTGGCGCGAGGACGCCGAGCGGCGGGACTTCACCCTCAACTCGCTGTACGCCCGCCGTGACGGGACCATCTTCGATCCGACCGGCCAGGGCGTGGCCGACGCCCGCGCCGGCCGCATCGTCTTCGTTGGCGATCCGCAGATGCGGCTGCGCGAGGACTATCTGCGATCGCTGCGGTTCTTCCGCTTCCTGGCCTGGTACGGGCGCGGCGCCCCGGACGCCGCGGCGGTGGCCGCCATCACCGCCTTCAAGGACGAGGTGGCCGGGCTGGCCGCCGAGCGGATCTCGGCGGAGCTGCTGAAGCTGCTGGCCGCGCAGGACCCGCGCGCGGCGGTGCGGCTGATGCGCCAGACCGGCGTGCTTGCGGTGGTGCTGCCGGAACCGCTCGACCTTGCCCGCTTCGAGGGGCTGGTGGCGGTTGAGATCGCCCGGGGCGAGACCGACGCGTTGCTGCGCCTGGCCGCCTTGCTGCCGGACGATCCAGCCGGCGCGGCGCGCCTCGCCGCGCGGCTGCGCCTGGCCAACGCCGAGCGCGACCGGCTGACGGCGGCGCTGACGCCCGCGCCCGAGCTGTCGCCGACGCTCCCGCCGCCGGCGGTCCACGCGCTGATCTATCGTCGCGGCGGCTTGGCGGTGCGTGACCGGACGAAGCTGAACTGGGCCCGGGCGGAGGAGCCTGGCTGGCGTGACCTGCTGGCTCTCGTCGAGGGCTGGGTCCCGCCGGCCATGCCGGTCAAGGGCGCCGACGCGATCGCCGCCGGCGCCCCGCGCGGGCCAAAGGTGGGCGAGGCGCTGCGCGCCCTCGAGGAATGGTGGATCGAAGGCGACTTCGCGGCCGACCGGCAGGCCGCGCTCGCCAAGCTGAAGGAGCTGGTCGCATGAAGCTTGGCATTCTGAAGACCGGCGCGCCGCCCAGGCGACTCGCCGAATTCGGGACCTATCCGGAGATGTTCCGCCGCCTGCTCGGCGAGGCCGCCTACGACTATTCGGTCTTCGCGGTGGACGAAGGCCAGCTGCCCGCCACGCCGGAGACTTGCGACGCCTACCTGGTCACCGGCTCCTCGGCCGGCGTCTACGACGACCTGCCGTGGATCGCCGAGCTGAAGGACTTCCTCGTCGCCGCCAAGGGTCGGGCGTCGCTGGTCGGCGTCTGCTTCGGCCACCAGATCATGGCCGAGGCCTTCGGCGGCAAGGTGATCAAGTCGCCGAAGGGCTGGGCTCTGGGCGAGCAGACCTATCGGGTGCTCCGCCCCCAGCCTTGGATGGGCGCCGCGGCTCAGGTCCGCCTGCCGGGCTCACACCAGGACCAGGTGGTCGAGGCGCCGCCGAGCGCCGAGGTGATCGCCGGCAGCGACTTCACCCCGTTCGGCGCGCTGGCCTACCGCGACCAGCCGGCGATCTCGATCCAGCTGCACCCGGAGTTCGAGCCGGCCTACGCCATCGCCCTGATCGAGGCCCGCCGCGGGGCGCTGTTGAGCGAGGACGAGGCGGACCGCGCGGTCGCCAGCTACCGGGCGCCCGACGATCGCGCACAGGTCGGCGGCTGGATCCGCGATTTCCTGGCCGGCGCAACAAGTTGATTCCCTCACGGGTTTAGGCCCCCATCGGCTGGGCGCGACCCGGAGCGGATCATGAAGACCTTCAGGCTGTTGATTGTCGCCGCCAGTGCGGCTGCGGCGCTGGTCGTGGGCCTCGGCGCGCATGCCGGCGCCGAGCCCCCCGCAGCAGCCGCCGCGCAGCGTTGACGGTCTCGCCCGCCGTCTGCCGCCAGGAGGTGATGGTGCACCCGAACTCAAGCCGCGCGGCCAGCGAGCCGCCCCTCCACGACCCCGTCGCCCCGCCGATCCCGCCGGAGCTGCCGGTCGAACCCGATCCGCCGGACATACCGCCGACGCCTTTTCCCGATCCCGCCTCCGCCGATTGGCGACGAGGGGAATGCGGTCGTTCGCGGGCGCCGGCGGCCTGGCTCAGTGCATGGCCTGCGAGTGTTGTCCCCCGTGGCGGGAGATCGCCGACAGGGTCGAGCCGGTCTGTTGCGGCTGGGCATTCTCGCTGAGATCGGCCATCGAGACGATGCCGACGAGCCGCTTGTCGCGATTGAGCACGGGCATGCGCCGAATCTGCTCGTCGCCGAGACGGCGCAGAACGCCCTCGACATTCTCGTCCTCGTAGCACCAGCAGACGTCGGTGCTCATCGTCTCGCTGACCCTGGCGTCTGGGCCCTTGCCCTCCGCGACGCCGCGGATGGCGATATCCCGGTCGGTGAGCATGCCGACGAGACGGTCGTTCTCGCCCACCGGCAGGACCCCGGCGTCGCATTCGGCCATCAGCTGCGCCGCTTCGCGCAGGCTCATTTGGGGATGTGCGAGCTGCACGTTACGCGTCATGCAATCTGAGATTTTCATGGGCGCCTCCTGGCGTTCGGCCCCCCGGCCGCAGGCTCAATCCGCGGTCGGAGCGAAGGTTCCGCGGCCTATGGCCAGGCCGCCATCGGCGGCATCGAGCTGAGGATCGACTCGATATTGCCGCCGGTCTTCAGGCCGAACATCGTGCCCTTGTCGTAGAGCAGGTTGAACTCGACGTAGCGGCCCCGACGGACCAGCTGCTCCTGGCGGTCGGCCTCGGTCCAGGGCTCGTCCATGCGATGGCGGACGATCTTCGGATAGACCTCGAGGAAGGCCTCGCCGACGTCGCGGGTGAAGGCGAAGTCCCGCTCCCAGTCGCCGGAATCGTGGTGGTCGTAGAAGATGCCGCCGACCCCGCGCGGCTCGTCGCGGTGCGGCAGGAAGAAATACTCGTCGCAGCGGGCCTTGTAGCGCGGGTACCACTCCGGATCGTAGCGGTCGCAGGCGGCCTGCAGGGCGGCGTGGAACAGGCGCGCATCATCGGCCTGCTGGCTGCGCTGTTCCGGCATCAGCGGCGTCAGGTCCGCGCCGCCGCCGAACCAGCCGGCGGTGGTGGCCAGATAGCGGGTGTTCATATGCACCGCCGGAACGCGTGGGTTGCGCAGGTGGGCGATCAGGCTGATCCCCGTCGCCACAAAGCGCGGATCGGCCTCGGCGCCCGGCATCGAGGCCGCCATCTCCGGGGTGAAGGTCCCGTGCACCAGGCTGACGTGCACGCCGACCTTCTCGAAGAGGCGGCCGCGCAGGAAGCCCATCACCCCGCTGCCGCCGGCCGCCCGCTCCCAGGGCTTCAGCTCGAAACGGCCGGAAGCGCCGGGATAGAGGTCGGCGGGCGCCTCGTCCTCCAGCTGCTCGAACGCCGCCACGATCCGGTCGCGCAAGGCATCGAACCAGGCCCGCGCGCGCAGGCTCTTGTCGTCGAGGAGGGGGGCTTGGGTCATGGGGAGGGCTTAGCCGGATGAGGCGGGCGCGCCAAGATGCCGCTGAACGCCCCCTCCGTCTCGCTTCGCGATCCACCTCCCCCGCTGCGCGGTGGAGGATCTGGGCCGAAGATGCTCCACCGCTTGCGGGGGGCGTTCGGCGCTGTCATTTCAGCCGCCGGGGAACCCGCCCGTTTGCCGCAGGGCCTCGCCGAGCGCCATGGCGGCGGCGTTGACCAGGTTCAGGGAGCGGGCGCCGCCGACCAGGGGAATAAACAGGCGGGCGTCGGCGGCCTGATGGACCTCGGGCGGGGCGCCGGCGCTTTCGCGGCCGAACAGCAGGACATCGCCTGGACGGTAGCGGAATCTGTGGAAAGGCTCGGCGCCGCGTGTGGTGAAGAGCAGCAGCCGGCCCTGCGCCCGTTCCGGCGCTTCCAGGAAGCGCAACCAACTCGCATGGCGCACCACCTCGGCGTTTTCGGCGTAATCCATGGCTGCACGGCGCACCGCGCGGTCGGAAAGCGGGAAGCCGCAGGGCTCGACGACGTCGACAGGAACGCCCATACAGGCGCCCAGGCGTATGGCGGCGCCAAGGTTTTGCGGAATGTCCGGTTGAAAAAGGGCCAAACGCATTCTAAGCGATCCGCCACGGATTAGGCCGGGGCGTAAAGACGAATCACGAAAGGGAGCCTTGCGCGCGTTCGCAAGGCCAACGGCCGTCGACTTGTCCTGCCCCCTGTCCTGTCCATAAAGAAAACCGCCCGGTCAGATCTCTGGCCGGGTTCAAGCCTGGGCGCTCCTTCGGCGATCACAAGAAGGCGCGCTCGAATTCGAAGGGTAGCTGTTGGTGGCCGACACCGTCGTGGGCGATAGACCCGACCCGCACGTCTCTGGCGAAGACCCGAGCCGTCGCGACTTCATCCACATCGCCACAGGCGCCGCCGCGCTGGGCGCGGTCGCCGCCCTGGCCTGGCCGTTCATCGATCAGATGAACCCCGCCGGCGACACCCTGGCGCTGGCCTCGATCGAGTTCGACCTGACCAAGGTCGCGAACGGCCAGCAGGTGACGGTGAAGTGGCGCGGCAAGCCGCTGTTCATCCGCAACCGCACCGAAAAGGAAATCGCCGCGGCGGTGAAGGACGATCACGCCGACATGCGCGATCCCCAGACCGACGCCGAGCGCCACAAGCCGGGCAAGGCCCAATGGCTGATCCTGGTCGGCACCTGCACCCACCTGGGTTGCGTCCCGACCTTCGGCGGCGGCGACTACGGCGGCTGGTTCTGCCCCTGCCACGGCTCGGTCTACGACACCTCCGGGCGTATCCGTAAGGGCCCCGCGCCCAAGAACCTGGCGGTTCCGGACTACGCCTTCCTCTCCGACACCAAGGTCAAGGTGGGCTGACGGTCATGAGCGGACATTCCACCTACGAGCCGAAGACCGGCTTCGAACGCTGGCTCGACGTGCGCCTGCCGATCGTCCGGTTCGGCATGGACACGGCGATCAACTTCCCGACCCCGAAGAACCTCAACTACTGGTGGACCTTCGGCGCCATCCTGGCGGTGATGCTGGTCTTCCAGATCGTCACCGGCATCGTCCTGGCGATGCACTATGTGCCGCACGTCGACTACGCCTTCGCCTCGGTCGAACGCATCATGCGCGACGTCAACTACGGTTGGCTGATCCGCTACATGCACGCCAACGGCGCCTCGATGTTCCTGCTGGCGGTCTACATCCACATGTTCCGCAATCTCTACTACGGCTCCTACAAGGCGCCGCGGGAAGTGCTGTGGATCCTCGGCTGCGTCATCTACCTCCTGATGATGGCCACCGCCTTCATGGGCTACGTCCTGCCCTGGGGCCAGATGAGCTTCCACGGGGCGGTGGTGATCACCAACCTGATCGGCGCCCTGCCGGTGGTCGGCGACTCCATCACCACCTGGCTGTGGGGCGGCTTCGCGGTCGACGACCCGACGCTGAACCGCTTCTTCTCGCTGCACTTCCTGTTGCCGTTCATGATCGCCGGCGTCGTCGCGCTGCACATCTGGGCGCTGCACGTGCCGGGCAACAACAATCCGACCGGCGTCAACGTGAAGTCGAAGGAAGATACGGTTCCCTTCCACCCCTACTATACGGTGAAGGACGGGTTCGCGATCGGCGTCTTCCTGCTGCTGTTCGGCTCCTTCGTGTTCTGGAACCCGAACATCCTCGGCCACGCCGACAACTACATCCCGGCCAACCCGCTGGTGACCCCGGCGCACATCGTGCCCGAATGGTACTTCCTGCCGTTCTACGCGATCCTACGGGCGGTCCCGAACAAGCTCGGCGGCGTGCTGGCGATGTTCGGCGCCATCGGTGTGCTGTTCGTGCTGCCGTGGCTGGACACCTCGAAGGTGCGCTCGATGCGCTACCGTCCGACGGCCAAGCTCTACTTCTTCATCTTCGTCGTCGCCTGCCTGGTGCTCGGCTACTGCGGCGGCAAGCTGCCGGACGATCCGGTGATCCCGGGCGTCACCAGCTTCAGCCTGCTTGGCTCGGACCTGAACAGCTTCGTCTGGCTGTCGCGCGTCGCCGCCCTCTACTACTTCGCCTATTTCCTGGTGATCACGCCGCTGCTGGGGCTGACCGAGACCCCGCTGCCGGTGCCGGAGTCGATCTCCGCGCCTGTCCTGTCGCACCCCGCCACCGCCCCTGCCGGCGCCGTGGCGTCGCCTGAAAAGAGGGGTTGAGCCCAAGATGCTGCGTAAAGGTTTGATTCTCGCGGCGCTGGGGCTCGCACTGGTCGCGGGTTCGGCGCAGGCCGCGACCCATCCGGAAGAGCCGAAGGACGTCCACTGGTCGTTCGAAGGCCCATTCGGCAAGTTCGACAAGGAACAGCTGCAGCGCGGTTACAAGGTCTATCGGGAGGTCTGCTCCGCCTGCCACTCGATGAACCTGGTCTACTTCCGTAACCTCGGCCAGCCGGGCGGGCCGTTCTACGACCCGAAGTACCCGAACCCCAACGACAACCCGTATGTGAAGTCGCTGGCCAAGGACATCCAGGTCGCCGACATCGACTCCGAGACCGGCGACGCCATCCACCGTCCCGCGACCTCCGCCGACCACTTTCCGGCGCCGTTCCCGAACGAGCCGGCGGCGCGCGCCTCGAACGGCGGCGCCCTGCCGCCGGACCTTTCGGTCCTCGCCAAGGCGCGCGAAGGCGGCCCGGCCTATGTCTATTCGATCCTGTCGGGCTACCACGAGCCGCCCGCCGGCCTGACCGTTCCCCCGGGCAAGTACTACAACCCCTATTTCCCGGGCGACCTGTCGTCGTTCTGGAGCGGGCCGCACGACAAGGTTCCGCCGGGCGGCTTCATTTCGATGCCGCCGCCGCTGACCAACGGCAAGGTGACCTTCGACGACGGCAAGCCGTCGACGATCCAGCAGGAGGCCGACGACGTCGCCGCCTTCCTCGCCTGGGCCGCCGAGCCCAAGATGGAGGAGCGCAAGCGCTTCGGCCTGGGCGCGATGATCTACCTGCTGATCTTCACCGGCCTGCTGTACGCCAGCTATCGCCGGATCTGGCGCAACGTAGCGCACTAGGCGTTCTCTTCAGCCGACCTGATCAGGGCCCGCCGGAGCGATCCGGCGGGCCCTTTCTCATCGGCCGCGCCAGTCGCAGCTCGCCGCCGGCGAAGTCGAACCGCAGCCGGAAGTGCGCCAGCACCGGCGCCCCGATCTCGCCGACCGCATCCAGCTCCGGCCTGGCGACCAGCCCGCTCGGCTGGTCCTCGAAGAGATCGCCGGCGAACGACAGCGCCCGCAGCCGCGGCCGCGCGCCGCCGTAGGGATAGAGGGCCTCGCGCCGGCTCGAGCCGGGGGCGTCGGCGAGGTCGTCGCGCAGCCGCACGGGCGTGTCGGAACCGGTCGCCGGCACGAAGTCGCCGGCCAGGGTCCGCCGCCCGTCCGCCGCCGCCGCGCCGATCACTGGGCGGCCGTCGCGCCAGGCCAGCGGCAGGGTGGTCGCGCGGCCGAACGGCGGCGCGCGGCCGGCCGGGTAAAGCGCCACCCGGCAGGGGGCGAAGGCCACGTCCAGCACCCGGCCGGCCAGCATGTCGGCCCCGATCACCCCCGCCACCGGCGTCGGCAAGGCGCGCAGCCTGGCGTCCAGGGTGGCGACCTGCACCGGCCGGTCCTGCAGCGACACCCCGGCCAGTCGGACCTCGCCGTTCAGCTCGGTCTCGCGGTAGCCCGCGCCCTGCGCCTGGGTGTCGGCCATCAGGGTGTGCGGCGCGCCGGTGTCGAGCACATAGTCGCCGGCCACCCCCAGCACCGCGGCCGGGACGACCAGCACGCCGCCCTCGAACCAGCACCGCGTCGACCCGGCCTGGGCCTGGCTGACGGGGACGGCGAGCGGCAGCAGGCAGAGGGCGAGGGGGAGGGAGGCGCGCACGTGCGGCGCAGCATATCGGAGCCGGGCGGGAATGCGAGCCGGCGCCTTACCCTGGCCCCGATGGCGGGGCATCATGGACCGATGGCCGCCTACACGCCCGCCTGGCGTAACTTCAAACGGATGCAGGATCTCACCGTCGCGATCGCCAGCCTGATCTACGCAGGCGCCGCGGTGCATGCGGTGGGCCGGCTGCCGGGAAGCCAGGCGATGGTGTTGCGCTGGATCCTGCTCTGGCCGGCGCTCTACATGCTCGCCTCGCTGATCACGCCGCTGGCGGTGGCGCCGATCCGACGATGGTTGACGGGCTATGTCTGGATGAGCTTCCGGGCCGGCTTCGGCCAGACCCCGACGTCGGTGATCGTCGGCTTCGCGCTGCTGATGGGCGCGGCGCTGTTCATCTACTGGCAGATCGCCTCGGTCGCCGCGACGGGCGCCTACCGCGCCAACGTCTTCTCCGCCTATGCCGCGGGCATCGGCATTCTCGCCGCCCAGGCGGTGCTGGTCCGCGCCTTGGAGCGCCGCCCGGACGTCCGGGCGCTGATCGAGGAGTAGCCCACGGGGGGCGCCGCTACGCCTCGCCCTTGCCGCTGCTGCGGGAGAAGTGCGCCAGGGTGCGGAGCCTGGCGAGCTTGGCGGAGTCGGGGTCGTAGTCGCTCCGCCGGTCGGAGACGAAGCCGTGGCCGGCGTCATAGAGGAAGATCGGCAGCTCCGGGTGGCGCTCGCGGATCGCCTCGACCTTCTCCGGCGGGATCGAGGCGTCGGCCTTGCCGAAGTGCAGGATGGTCGGGGCCTTCGGCGTCTCGTCCACCAGCTCGCTGATCCGCCGACCGTAGAAGCAGGCCGCCGCCGTCACGCCGTCGCAGCGGCAGGCGGCCAGCCAGGCCGCCGCGCCGCCCCAGCAGAAGCCGGTGACGAAGACCGGGCCGTGCAACGCGTCGATCGCCGCCTGCAGGTCGCCTTGCACCTGATCCCAGGGCGTCGCCTGGGAGAGCTCCTTGCCCTTTTCGATGCTGGCGGGGCTGTAGTCCGCCTCGAAGCCGGGCGCGGCGCGATCGAAGAAGGCCGGGGCGATCACCTCATAGCCGTCCGCGGCGAACCCCTCGCAGAGCTCGCGGATATGGTCGGTGAGCCCGAAGATCTCCTGCGCCAGCACCAGGCCGCCGCGGCGGGCGTCGCCGGGGACCGCATGATAGGCGGTGATCTCGAAGCCGTCGAAACGGCTCTTCAGCCGGATCGTCTCGCCCATGGCTCGGTCCTCCTTGAACCGCCGGCGCCGAACGCCCCCTCCGTCTCGCTGCGCGAGCCACCTCCCCCGCTGCGCGGTGGAGGATCTGGGCCTAGATGCTCCACCGTGAAACGGGGGAGCTCCCGCGAAGCGGGTGAGGGGGCGTTCGGCTCGGCCTAGACGTTGAACCGGAAGTTCATCACGTCGCCGTCCTGGACGACATAGTCCTTGCCTTCCTGGCGGAACTTGCCGGCCTCGCGGGCGCCGGCCTCGCCCTTCAGGCGGACGTAGTCGTCGTAGGCGATGGTCTCTGCGCGGATGAAGCCCTTCTCGAAGTCGGTGTGGATCACGCCGGCCGCCTGCGGGGCGGTGTCGCCCTTGTGGATGGTCCAGGCGCGCGCCTCCTTCGGCCCCACCGTGAAATAGGTCTGCAGGCCCAGCAGGTGGTAGGCCTCGCGGATCAGCTTGTTGAGGCCGGGCTCGCTGAGGCTCAGGGTCTCCAGGAACTCGGCGCGCTCGGCCGGATCGAGCATGGCGATCTCGCTCTCGATCTGAGCGGAGATCACCACGTGATCGGCGCCGTCGCGCGTGGCGCGCTCCGCCACCAGATGCGACAGCTCGTTGCCGCTCGCGGCCGAGGCCTCGTCGACGTTGGAGACGTAGAGCGCGGGCTTGGAGGTCAAGAGCTGCAGCATCCGCCAGGCCTTGTCGTCCTCGGCCGGGATCTCGGCCTTGCGCGCCGGACGGCCGGCGTTGAGTTCGGTGAGCGCGAGATTGACCAGGCGCAGGTTCGTCGCCGACTCCTTGTCGCCGGTCTTGGCGCGCTTCTCGAGATTGACGACCCGCTTCTCCAGGCTTTCCAGGTCGGCCAGCATCAGCTCGGTCTCGATGGTCTCCAGGTCGGAGAGCGGATCCACCTTGCCTTCGACATGGGTGATGTCGTCGTCGATGAAGCAGCGGGCCACGAAGGCCACGGCGTCGCAGTCGCGGATATTGGCCAGGAACTGGTTGCCGAGGCCCTCGCCCTTGGAGGCGCCGCGAACCAGGCCCGCGATGTCGACGAAGTTGATCCGCGCCGGAATGATCTCCTTCGACGGGATGATGGCGGCCAGCCGATCGAGGCGCGGCTCAGGCACCGCCACGTCGCCGGTGTTCGGCTCGATGGTGCAGAACGGATAGTTCGCCGCCTGGGCCGCAGCCGTCTGCGTGAGCGCGTTGAACAGGGTGGACTTGCCGACGTTCGGCAGGCCGACGATGGCGACTTTCAGAGCCATGTTGTCTTTCGGGGTCCTTCTCGAAGGCGCGGGAGGTAGCATGCGGAGCGGGCGGCTCAAACCCGCCGCTTCGAAATGGCTGTGGCGTCCAGACGGACGGCGCCGCGCGGCCGGTCGCCCGGCCCAACGCATTTGTGAACGACGGGGCGCAGGCTGCGTGCGACCTTGGCGTGGGTGCGGGCGGGCGAGCAGGCGAGGGGGCGGACACGCGCGCATGGCCAAGCAAGTCAACTGGTTGCTCGAGGCGCTCGAACCGGAGGTCAGGGCGCGATTCCAGCCGCGCCTGAAACCGATCGAGCTGAAGCGCGGCGAGGTGCTGCAAAGCCCGGGCGAGACGGTCTCCCGGGTCTATTTTCCGCAAGGCGCCCTGGTCGGACTGATCAGCGCGATGCCGGCCGGCGATGCGGTGCAGACGGCGATGGTCGGCTGGGACGGGGCGCTCGGCGTCTTCGAGGCCTGCGGCACCCGCCAGAGCGCCTTCCTGGCCGAGGTGCAGGTCGAGGGTTCGGCGCTGGTGATGGCCGCCGACGACTATCGGCGGATGTACGAGGCGTCCGAGGCGCTGCGCACCGCCGTGCACAAGTACGTCGAGATCCTGCTGACCGAGGCTCGCCAGTTCGTCGCCTGCAACGCCCTGCACAGCGTCGAGGCGCGGCTCTGCCGCTCGGTGCTGGAGGCGCTGGAGCGAAGCCGCGACGGACGCACCCTGCCCGCCACCCAGGAGGTCCTGGCCCAGATGCTGGGCGTGCAGCGCACGACGGTGACCGCCGCCATCTCGCGGCTGCAGGCGTCAGGCTCGCTGCGCAGCACCCGCGGCGCGCTGGAGGTGCTGGACGCCGGCGCGCTCGAACGCGCCGCCTGCTGCTGCCGCGACACCCTGCGCATGGCCCGGTCGGAGATCTACGCGTCCGGCGAAGCCGCCTGCGACGAATAGGCCGCGCGCCCCGCCTGGCCGCCTAAGCCGTCGCCTCCAGCACCATCACGTCGAGCTGGAAGGAGCCGTCGGGCTCGATGGCGAAGTGGGCGCGGACCTCGTCGGAGGCGAGGCTTTGCAGGGCGCGCACCGCCTCGACCTGGATCTTCGGCGTGCGCATCCGCGCGGTCCAGGCGGCGAAATCCATGCGGATCCGTCCGCGCGACACCGCCTGGACGGTGAAGCCGGCGCGCTCGACCGCTGTGGTCCATTCGCCGATCGTGTAGTCGCGCACGTGGCTCGGGTCGCGCAGCAGCTCGACCGCCTGCAGATGTGTGTCCAGCAGCGGCTGGCCGGGCGAGATGGCGTCGATGAACACCGAAGGCGCGCCGGCCTTGGCCACCCGGTGCGCCTCGAGGAGGCCGGCGGCGAAGCCGCGCCAGTGGTGGGCGCTGAAGCGGGTGGCGACGAAGTCGAAACTGTCATCGGCGAACGGCAGGCGCTCGGCCGGCGCCTGTTGGGTGACGACGTTGCCGAGGCCCCGCTCGGCGGCGGCCTGGCGCACCGCGGTCAGCATGTCGGCGGAGAGGTCGCTGGCGACCACCTCGCCGGCGTGCGGCGCCAGCCGGTAGGCCACGTGGCCGCCGCCGCAACCCAGGTCGAGGGCTCGGGCGGGCTTGGCGCGGCGGACGATCGCCTCCAGGGCGTCGAGGTCGGCGCCGGACGCGTGAACGGCGCTCTGCACATAGGCCTGCGCCCGGAGTCCGAACTGGGCGTCGACGACGGCGTGGTGGCTGCGTTCGTCCGGGGTCTTGGGCGGCATGGCGACGTCTCCTTTGAGCGGCCAGTCTGCGCGCCTTTCAGCCTGGTACAAGATAAGCGGTTATCCTGGTATAACTGGCGCCATGCAGACCTCCGCGCCCGACCAGCGGCGGCTTCTCGGAGCCTTTCTCAGAACCCACCGGGAGCGGTTGTCGCCGCGCGCGGCGGGGCTGGCGGCCGGGCCGCGCCGGCGCACGCCGGGCCTGCGGCGCGAGGAGGCGGCCCAGCGCGCCGGCGTCAGCGCCACCTGGTATACCTGGCTCGAACAGGGGCGGGACGTCTCCGCCTCGCCGCAAGCCCTGGCCCGCGTCGCCGTCGCCCTGCAACTCACCCGCGCCGAGCGCGCCTATCTGTTCGAGCTGGCCGGCCGCCGCGATCCCGCGGTCCCGGCCGCGGCGGCCGAGGCGCCGCCGGGGCTGGCCGAGGCGGTGGCCAGGTTCGACGGCCCGGCCTACGGCCTCGACCGCTGCTGGAACGCGGTCTGCTGGAATGCGGCCGCGGGGCGGTTGTTCGCCGGGTGGCTGGGCGGGGCCGAGCCCAATCTGCTGCGCTATCTGTTCCTCGATCCCGCGGCGCGGCGGCTGGTCGTCGACTGGCCGGACCGCGCCCGCCGGGTGATCGCCGAGTTCCGCGCCGACTTCAGCCGCAGCCTCGCCGATCCGCAGATGCGGCGGCTGGTCGAGCGCCTGCGCGGCGAGGATGGCGCCTTCGCGGCCTTCTGGAACGAGCAGGCGGTGCTGGGCCGGGAGGGGGGCTTGCGCCGGTTCGAGCATCCCGCGGATGGGCGGCTGGCCTTCGAGCAGTTCACCTTCCAGCCGGCGGACCGTCCGGACTGTAAGCTGGTGCTGCTGGTCGCGCGGACGTGAGGCGATTTGCGCCAGGTCAAGGCGCAGCCATGGGCGGGGGTTCAGCGTTGTCTCGACGAAGGTGGAGCCCGCCATGTTCGAGACGCCGCTGCAGACCCGATCCGCGCCCGTCCGGCGGGCGGTGATCGGCGCTGTGCTGGTGGTGATCGGCGTCCTGGCGATCGCCGCACTGGTCTACATCAGCAACAGCCGCGCGCCTGAGGCGGAGCGGGCGATGATCGGCTTGGGCCTCGCCGGCTCGGCGCTGGCCTCGGCGGTCGCCCAGGCGCTGATCTTCCTCGGCGGCTGGATGCTCTGGTCGGCGAGGCGCCGCGGCTCTGAGGACGGCTCGTTTTAGTCTAGGCGGTCGCGCGCAGCGGCTGGGCGTCCGGTTGGATGCGTCGCGCGCCCAGCATCTGCTGCACCGCGGCGATCGAGATCGGCTTGTTGGCATAGCCGTCGAAACCGAGCTGGAGGTAGTCGCGCTTGGTGCGGGTGGTGTCTCCGGTCACCGCCACCACGGGCGCCTGCTGGTTCGGGCCGGGACCGGCGCGCAGCTGCTCGACGGCCTGGATGCCGCTCATCTGCGGCATTTGGATGTCCATCAGCACCAGGTCGATGGGCTCGCGGCCCAGCAGGTCGAGGGCTTCGGGGCCGCTGGCGGCCTCCACACATTGTGAACCCAGGTGCTCCACGATCCGGGCGAGCACCACCCGGTTGACGGGCTCGTCATCGACGATCAGCACCATCAGGCCGCGGGTCCCGTCCGCGGACGTCATCAGAAGTACTCCCCCTGACGCACGGCTTCTTCATACTCTCGTAAGGCTTTCAACGCGACGTCCATCCGGCGGCGAAAGTCAGAGAGAAGTTCGTCGTAATGTCCATTGAGCAGCGGTACGACGACGACGTTGTCGTCGTTTGCTCCCGCCAGTTCGAGCGATCTCATATGCCCCACCTATTTTGAGGCATGATGTCGTGGGGCCGTGAAATACAGATTAACATTGAACCCTGGGCGGCGTCTAAGCCCTTCGCTCCCGCCGCGCCCGCGCGGCGGCGGGAAAATCACCAGCGGCGGTAGGGCTGCGGGTCGTCGCGGCGGTAGGGGTCGGGCGGATAGCTGTCGCGGGGATCCTGCGGATAGTCGCTGGCGCGGGCGTAGGGATCGTTGTCGATGCGGGCCTGTTGCTGGGCCGCGGCGCGGGCGGCCTGGGCTTCGGCCTGCAGCCGTTCGGCTTCGGCGGCGTTGCGCTGCGCCTCGGCCTCGGCCGCCGCGCGTTGCGCCTTGGCGGCGGCGAGCTGCTCGTCGGCCAGCGCCTGGCTGCGGGCCTCGGCCTCGGCGCGGGCCTGGGCCTCGCGCTGGGCGACGGCCTGGGCGCGGTAGCGGTCGGCCACCTGGGCCCCGCAGGTGCGCAGGTCGGCCAGCGCCTGGTCGGAGCCCGCCAGCCCCACCTGCACCGGCTCGTCGGCGAGCCAGCCGATCTGCAGGGCGCCACCCTTCCTCACGGCGGCCAGGGTCTCGGCGCTGAGCTGCATGGTCGCGGACTTGCCGTCCGGCTGGCGCAGCACGAGGTTGGCGAACGGCTTGTGGTCCACGCGGATTGGCAGGAAGGCGCGTTCGGGCGTGTCGGCCTTGGTGAAAACCAGGTCCACGTCCTGGCCGTCGGAGACCAGGGCCACGGCGGCGGTGGCGCCCGAGGCGCCGGTCAGTTCCAGCTCGGTGCGGCAGGTGTCGGCGCCGGGGACGATGATCCAGGCGGGCGCATCGAGGCGGGCCGCGGCGGTGGCCGGCGCGGCGGCCGCCGGACCGGCGAGGAGCGTGGCCGCGGCGACGCTCGACAGAATTAGTTTGATCACGACAGATCCTCGACGCGCCCTCGCGCGGAGGCTACGCCGCGGGCGTGGCGGCGCCTAGACCTAGTCGCCCACGAGCAGGGCCGCGACCGCCTCGGCGATCGGCAGGCCGGTCAGGTCCTGGTAGTAGGTGAAGGCCGGCGAGGGGTTCACCTCGAAGCAGCACCAATCGCCGTCGGGCGTCCGGCGCAGGTCGACCCCGGCGAACGCCAGCCCCAGGGCGGCCGCCAGACGGCGGCAACGCGCCGCGACATCGTCGGGAAGCCGGCCCTCGACCACGCTCATCGCCTGGTCCTGGCGGTGGGCGTAGCGATAGTCGTCGGCCTCGGAGATGATCTCGCAGGTGAACAGCCGATCGCCCACCACATGCACCCGGTGGTCGACGCCGGGCACGTACTGCTGGAACTGCGTGGGGCACCAGGCGATATCCTCCAGCCGCTCCGCGTGCCGGTCGGAGAGGCGTGAGACGATGCTGCGAACGCCGCTCACAGACTTGTAGATGATCTCCCCGTGCCGGGCCCGGAAGTCGAGGGCGGCGGTGGGATCGGTGGTGACCAGGGTGTCGGGGATGCTGAAGCCGTGCTGGGCGATCAGCGAGGCCTGGTAGGGCTTGGAGCCGTTGCTGGCCATCGCCGCCGCCGGATTGACCTGACGGGCGGCGCTGACGTCGAGAAAGGCGTTGACGGTCTGGTCCAGCCGCGCGGCGTGGGCGGCCAGGACCGGGTCGGCCGCGGCGGCCTCGCCCAGCAGGACCCGCGTCTCGAACGGGCGGACGTAGGCGGCGGCGATGTCGGCCAGGGCGCAAGCCTCTGCGCCGACCCGCAACTCGCCGCCGAGCGCGCCGTGCGCCAGCACCAGCTCGATCTCGGTCTCGCCCGCCCGGTGCTGGTCGAGCCGGAACACCGGCGCGCCCCGGCGATCGAGCGCGGCGGCGACCGCGCTCAACGGCGTGTCGCTTTCGGCGCCCCACAGCAGGATCACGGCGCGCCCTGCCTGTCTGGGGCGCAGAGGTCGACGACGGCCTCGCTGATCGCCTGGTCCTGCAGGTCGACATGCGGGGAGGCGCGCAGCACGGCGTGTCGCGCAGCCGGATCGAAGGCGACGGTGAGCAGATCGGCGCCGGCGTCGCGCGCCAGGGTCGCGGCGGCGGCGGCCTGCACGGGATCGACCGCGCCGAAGGTCGCGCCGCCGACCACCGCGACCGTGGCGCCATCGGCTTCCGGGCGCTCCATCCGGTCCAGCCTGGCGTCCTGGCGCAGGGGGGCGGTGGCCAGGCCGAGGGAGGCCGCCCGCCGTCGCCAGCCGGCGTCCGAGGCATAGGGGCCGCAGAGGCACTGGACCGCCGGGCGGTTGACGACCCGCAAGGGCAGGCTCGTCAGCAGCGACAGCAGGAAGGCGCTCATCTCGGCGGCGACGTAGCTGCGGTCCTCCTCGGCGATATGCGGCAGGTCCGCCTCGGAGATTCCCGACAGCCGGGTCAGGACGCAGCCGATGTCGGCGACGCGCAGCACCTCGCCGCCGGCGACCAGGGTCGCGGCGGCCGGCGCGTCCAGCCGGAAGGTCCAGCCTTCCCGCGACAGGTCTCGCGGGGTCGCCAGGGCCGCGTCGGCCGCCTGGGCGAAAGCGCGCGCCGGCGCGTCCCAGGCGGAGGCCAGGACCAGGAGCCGCCGAGCCGTCAACCGGTAGGCCGTCCGGACAGGTCGGGACGCTCGGCCGGGCGGATGAAGGCGCGGCCGAGGACCAGCGGCGTTTCATCCTCGGCCGGACCTTCGCCGAACGGGGCGCCCGGCGGCGTGAGCCCCGCCGGCGCGCGGATCAGGTCGGCGGGCGCGCCGATCTCGCGGCCGATCTTCTCGGCGAACTTCTGGGGCAGTCTTTCGGCGAACTTTTCAGTCCGCTTCTCGACGAACACCTTTTCCCTCGCTTTTTCGAAGACCTTGTCGTTGTCCTTCTCCTTGGTCTCCTTGTTGTCCTTCGGCTTCTGGCGGACATGGACGACGGCGACCTTGGTGCGGGCGTGGTCGGCGTTGGAGGTCGCCACGACCTGGTAGTCGCCCGCCACCGAGGCGGTGAACAGGCCTGACGGGCTGACGCTGACGCCGGCCGGATCCCCTTGCACGCTCCAGCTGACGCCGGCCTGGGAGATGCCGCCGGATTCCTGGGCGGAGAACTGCTGGCTGCCGCCGACGAAGAAGGTGACCTCGGCCGGGGTCACCGACAGGTTGATCACCTGCACGTTCAGCCCGACCTGCACCGTCGAACCGAGCGCCGTGGCGCCGATCATCACCTGCAGGGTGTTGGCCGGCGCGCCGGCGGTGACCGGGAACGTCGCCTGGGTCTGGCCGACCGGGATCTGCACCGTCGGCGGGACCGTGACGGCGGGATCGCTGGCCGTCAGGGTGATCGCCTGCTCCATCTGCGCCGGTCGGTCGATGAGCACCGTGCCGGTCACCTGGCCGCCGGCGTTGACCACGAGGTTGTCGAGCTTGACCTCGGTCAGCTTCGGCGGCGGAATCTGCAGCTGCAGATAGAGCCAGCTCTCGAAATCGCTGGAGCGGCGGCCGTCGCCGGAGGGGAAGGTGAGGTCGATGCGCGGCGTGCCGTCGGCGCGGAAGCCGGACTTGCCGGACACGCGGCCGTCAACATAGAGGTTCTGGCCGCCCTGCTCGGACCACAGCATGGAGCCTCGCAGGCACACCCGCAGGCGCACGCGCTCGATGTTCTCGCTGATCAGGAAGGCCGCGAGGTTGGCAAGTTCGCCGCCGCCCTGGGTCGGCGTCCAGGACAGCACATTGGGCGAAGGCAGGCTCACGTCGCCCGTCAACGGCACCGACAGGCGGATCATGGCGGCGGGATCGGCGGTGGGATTGATCGTCTTGAGCGGCGCTGGGGTGTCCAGCAGCACGCTCATGATCGCCGCGCCGGAATCGCCGGGCGGCGCATCGACCGGGCCGTCGAAGAAGATCTGCAGGCCGGACGACTGCAGGGGCTGCTGGGCGATGACGTCGTCGTGCACCCAGTTGACGCCGGTGATGTGCACCGCCGGCGGTTTCTCGGCGATCGGGGTGAACAACATTCGGCAGTCGGTGACCGACAGGACGGCGTCGGTCAGGGTGAGGATGCCCAGCCGGCAGGAGACGTGCGGCGGGTTGCGCGGCGGCTGCGGAGTGGAGAAGGGCCAGTCGAGGTCGCCGGTCAGGGTGCGCGCCGGCGCCAGCCAGTAGTCGCCGGTCCTGTAGGTCCCGGCCTCGAACTTCACCTGGACCCCGTCCTCCAGCTCGATCCAGCCGTCGGCGGTGGTGGCGCTGTTGAGCCGGATCTCGCCGCTGTCCCAGCGGCGCAGCTTGGGGTGCAGAGAGGCGTCGATGGCGGTCGGGGCGGAGGTCAGGGCGACGAGGCGCGAGCCTTCTTCGACATGGTCGATCTGGAACAGCGGGCCGGGCTGGCCGCCGAGCGCGACGAGGTCGCTGGTCAGTTCGACGGTCTGGCCGTTGGAAAAGCCCAGCACCTCGTCGCGGCCCAGGTCGTGGACGATCAGCTGCTGGCCGTCGAACGACTCCACCGCCGTCTCCACCGAACCGTTGTCGCGCGACCACTTCAGGGTCGCGGCGTCGCGATCGCCACCGGTGTGGATCTCGATGCGGTAGAGCTGGTTCTCCAGCCGCTGGTAGCCGGCGCCGGGGGGCATCAGGCAAGGGCTGTTGCTGCCCGGCGCGGGTTCGCCGCGCGCGCTCATCAGCCCGGTGCGGGGCGCGATCAGGGCGTCCCATTCGTCGAGCGCGGCATTGCAGACGACCGGGCCCGTCGCCGCCGGCTTCACCGGCAGGACCCTGACCTGCCAGACCGTCTTCATCCTGATCGCGGTGTCGGCGCCGCCGAGGGCGACTTCGCGGATTTCCGGGTCTTCGATGCCGGTCACCGGACGCCGCCAGGCTTCCAGGTAGACGATGGCGCTCGTGGCGCTGGCCGAAGTCAGCAAGGCGCCGAGGTCCGGCGCGTTCGGGAAGTCGGGCTGGTGCAGGTAGTCGACGTCGGCGAAGTTCTCGCAGAGCAGCCCGTTCACGTAGTAGCGGCCCGCGCCGATGGTCAGCTTGGCGCCGTCGGTGCTCAGCTTGAAGCCGGCGTCGTGCACCGGCGCGCCGGATGGGCCGATGACATCCTTCGCGGTGGTCTCTGCGTGATGGCGCGCAATGCTCTGCTGCTCGTTCCAGTCGGCGTCGAGCTGCACGCGGCCCTGCTGCATGACAACGCCCGCATAGCGTTTGCGAACGTCGAAACTGTCACGGCTGATGTCACCGTTCATGGCGAACCCCCATTGTGCGGCTCAGGTTACTAGGACCACGGCCGCTTCGAGACCGAAGCGAAGATATTCGTCGAGCCGCACGCGCAGGTTGGTCTCCCGCTGCGGCTGGTAGAGTTCCCGGTAGACGCCCATCTCCGAGCCGTCCTCGGCGCCTTCGCGGATCTCCGCCGGCGTTCGGCGGCTGAGCCGGCCGTAGCCGGGATCGCCGAAGCGCTGCGAGCTGAAGACCGGCTGCATCCGGGCGAGGTCGGCGCCGGCGGCCGGCTGGCAGCGATAGGGCCGTGGCGTGCGCGAGCCCGGCGGCAGGAAGCTGAAGCGGGTGCAGCCGACGTCGCGGCGGTCGATCCAGACCGGCGCCAGCCAGCTGTCGCCGGCCGAAAGCCGGGCGGTGAGGATGCTGTTCTCCACCTCCCCCGCCTCCCGGGCGTGGATCTTGCCGATCACCGTGCAGTTGGAGAGCGTCAGCGGCGCCCCGCCGGCGGCGCCATCAGGCGCTGCATAGGCCACGGCGTCGGGCGCGCCGGCGTCGATGATGCTGTTGGTCACGGTGACCTTGGCCCCGGGCGCGGCCAGGATCCCGCCCAGGATGCAGTGGTCGATCTCGACGGTGACGTCCGCGGCGATCACCAGCATCGGCTTGCCGGGCTGGGCCGGACCGCCGTCGGGAAGCCGGCTGACCCCCGGCGTCAGGGTGCAGTGTCGCAGGCTCAGGTGCTGGAGGGCGGCGGCCGCGGGGATCTGCACGGCGCCGCCGGAAATCCACAGGCCATTGAGGCTGACCGAGGTCAGGTCCTTGCCGGTGATCGTCATGTCGCCTGCGAGCGCCAGGAAGGGCGCCTGCTGGTCGCCGGCGCGCAGCTCCAGCTGGGCGCCGGCCTTGGTCACCTCGACGCCCAGGCTCTCGACATAGCGCCCGCTGTCGGCGATCTCGACCACCCCGCCGGCCGCCGCGGCGGTCAGCGCCGCCTGGACTGTGGCCTTGGCGCCCGGAACGCTGATCGGCGGCGCGTCGCCCTGGAAGCTGGCCTCGCGGTCGTAGCCCCCGCCGCCCAGCGGACCGGCCTGGCCGTAGTGGCAGCTGACCCGCGGCGGGGCGGCGGGCGGCGTTCCGAAGGCGATGCGGCCGAGCTGCGGATCGATCGCAACCGCGCCGGCGGCCGGGACGTGGGCCCAGGCGCCGCCGCCGGCGTCGGAGAGGTCGCAGACCCGGATGTCGGCGAGCGCCACGCCCTCGATGAACAGGCTCTTGTCGGCCCCGTAGTAGTGGCCCATCGCCGCCGCAAAGGCCCGGCGGCTGAGCGGCTGGGAGACGTTGACCATGCCCGCGGCGGCGGCCGGGATCGCCTGGGTGAACAGGGCCATCGGGGCGCCGTGCGGGTTGACGAGGAAGCGGCTGGCGTCCAGCGGCGCGGCCGTCGCCGCCGTCATCGGCATCGACTCCAGCCGCCACAGGAAGATCCCGACGGAGGAGATGTTGCGCTTGGGGCCGCGGCCGCGCAGTTCGGCGGTGTGGGCGAAGGGATCGAACGCCCCGCCGATCCGCTCCAGGGGCTCGGCCTGGCGCAGGTCCGCGAAGGCCGCCGCGTCGGCGCGCAGGTGGTTCATGTACTGGGTGGTCGCCAGCGTCCGGTAGTGTTCGACGACGCTCGCGCCCCAGCCGGTGACGTCGCGCGCCAGGGTCGCCAAGGTCGCGGCCGTGCCCTTGCCGCGACGCAGGCGGATGGTGTCGGCGACCTCGGCCCGCGGGCTGCTGATCTGGGGCGTGACCCCGTGCAGCCGGCGATAGCCGACCAGGTCGCCGATGTAGGGCGCGACCCAGTCGGCGCAGGTCTCGATGAACTGGTCGTCGTAGAGCTGGTCGAGGTCCTCCTCCAGGAGGGCCACCTGTTCGGCGACCACCTGCATGAGCGCTTGCAGGGCGCCGCCGGTCTCGGCATCCCGGGTGCGGTGGAAGGCCGGCAGCAGCTCGTAGAGGGTGCGGGCGTCGAAGCTCATGGACGGACTCCCACTAGGCCGAGCGGCCGCGGATCCAGGGTCAGCAGCTCCGCCGCGAGCGGCTCGCCCGACGACCCGGCCCCGGGCGCGGCGGACAGCAGGACGTCGGCGACGCCCCCGCCGTTGGGATCGTCGGTGCGGAAGAACTCGGTCGCCTGGACGGCGCGAACGCCGGGTGCGGCCTGGGCGGCGGCGAGGATCTCGCTGAGCGCCACGGGCTGTCCGAAGGCGCGGGCGTCATAGCTGAAGCGCGCGCGCAGCACGGTTTCCACGCCCGCCAGCACCGTCTCGATCGCCAGGTCCGACTCGACGGTGACCGTCGCCGAAAGCCGGAAGAAGGCGTCACGGTAGGTCTGCACCCGCAGTCCGACGTTGGGATCGCCGGCCTTGCGCATGGCCGCCAGCAGGTTGGCGTAGGTGCGGCTGGTCGGCGTCAGGGCGGCCCCGTCCACGCCGCCGACCGTGAGGAAGACGCCCCGGGTCGAGCCGATCCAGCTCCAGGTCGCCAGCGCCTTGGCGACGCCGGCGAAGGCGCGGGCGAAGTCCTCGTAGTCCTGCAGCGAGACGATGCGGTCGAGCGTCAGCATGGTGAGCGCGGCGTTGCGCCGGATCTCGTCGCGCGCCTCGGCGCTGGCCGCGCCGCCGGCCGCCAGCGGGTTGGTCACCCCACGCACCCCGATCGGCCGCGACGGCAGGAGCGTCAGGCGGGTGGCCGCGACATTGCCGGCGACCCCCATGCCCTTGCGGTAGACCGCGGTGATGTTCTCCTGGCCGCTGGCCGGCCGAGCCCCGGTCACGCCGTCGCCGAACACCACCACGGTCTGGCCGTCATCGGTGGTGCGGGTGGTGTAGACGTGTTCGTCCGGTCCGCGGCCGTAGAAGTTCGTCGCCTCCTGCCAGAGCGCGCCGTTGACCCGCACCTGCAGCGTCGACGCCGCCCCGCTGGGCGTGTCGCTGCTGACGTAGGTGAGCGGCGGCTGGCGCAGGGTGAAGGCCTGGAAGGCCTGGCTGGCGTCGCCGCCGCCCAGCACCTCGGCGACGGTCTCCCCATGGGTCGCCAGGACCACGTTGGCGTTGATCGACACCGTCGAGCGCACATAGCTGTTGGCCAGCGACTGCTGGAACTGCAGGGTGGTGACGCTGTCGACGAACAGGATGTCGGCGATGGTGACGGCCTCGCTGGCGCTCACCCCCTCCAGGTCGTCGCGCAGGCCGGTGAGGATCACCGTCTGGCCGATCGACAGGCCGAAATAGGCGCCGTCGAGCGTGACGCTGTCGCCCTCCACCGGGTCCGGGATCGGCAGGTCGGCGAGGGGCAGGTTCTCGCTCTGCAGATAGACCGTCGTCCCGCGCAGGGTGAAGTCGCCGAAACCCTCGTCGCTGTCGAGGCGCAGCCGGGTGACCTTGGCGCTCAGCGCATAATCGGCGCGCGACAGCTCGGCGACGTCCTCGACGCGATAGACCCGGCGGCTGTCCTGGTCTTCCAGGATCACGAAGCTGCCGATGGCGATCCCGTTGTAGACGCGGTCGAGGTCGACCTCGCGGGCCGAGGAGTCGTCCGACAGCTTGCGCGGCGTGGAGTCGTCCCAGTTGGTCGGATAGGCCTTGCCCGAGCCCTTCTGAGTGTCGGGCAGCGACTGGTATTTCGGCGCATTATGACCGAACAGCCCGGCCTTCTGGCGGAAGGCGAAGACCCCCTGCGCCGGGGGGAGCGCGCGGTGCGCGGCCTGCCGGCGAAGGTTCAGCGCCAGGGCCGGGAGGAACCAGCGATGAACCCCCGCGAAGGCGTGCAGGTCGTGCTGGCGCCAGCCGTGGTTCATCACCCGCGAGGCGACCGAATGGTTGTTCAGCCTCAGCTCCCCGGTGAAGAAAAGGCTGATCGGCAGGATCGGCAGGCGGAACGGCGGCGGGTCGGGCGGATCGTCGGCGAGATCGAGCCGGGTGACGCCGGCCTTGGCGTCGCTCACGACCTTCATCACCCGCATGACCGACGAGGCGTCGGCGGCGATCAGCAGGGTGTCGCCCGGCTGGACGTTGATCGCTGCGCCCTGGATCACCAGCCGCTGGGCGTCGGCCGAGAGCGGTTGCGGCTGGGTCGTCCTGGGCGGCAGGGCGTTCCATTCCGGCCGCGCCTCGACGGCGGCCGATGTCTCGAAGGTCTGCGGGATTTCTCCGGGACCCGGCAGGCTCTGCACCCGCAGCCCAGCCGGAAGAACCAGCGGCTGGGCGGCGTGTTCCGGCGCGCCGGGGGCGGTCTCCAGGTTGAAGGCCAGCCAGGCGCTGGCGGCGACGCCGGGCCGGGGCTCGTAATCGATCAGCCGGCCGAGCTCGAGCAAGGAGCGGCGCTCGGTGGCGGTGCGCAGGTAGGACTCGTTGGCGATCCGCTCCTGGTAGAAGCTGACCACCTCGGCCATCGAGGCGAAGGCGTCGACGAGGGCGGTGGTGACGTCGGAAGGGTCGTGCGAATTGAGCCCGCGCAGCGAGGTCAGCCGGTCGAGCATGGTGGCGCGGAAGGCGGCGTGCACGCCGGTCCGGTAGCTGATCGCCGCCAGGCCCGGGCGGTTGTCGATCGGAAGCGGCGTGTGCAGCGGCGCGTCGTTCACCGCGGGATGGCGAGCTTCGCTCATTTGCCGCCCTCCATGGTCACGCGGAACACCCCGCGTTCGGGATAGTCCGGGTCGTTGTCGAGCCTGGGGATCTCCAGGCGCGCGAAGTCCAGCCGGCCGAGCCGCAGGCCGCGGCTGTCCAGCCGCTGCGGCCGGACCAGCTGCATGCGGCTGAAGGCGTAGGCGCCGAGGCGGTGGACGACCGGGTCCGGCCGGTCCTGGCGCTGGAAGCGGGTCACCTCGACGGAGGCCACCCCGTCGACCGCCTGGGCGGCGGCGTAGAGGGCGCTCAGGTAGACCGGCTGGCCGAAGGTGAAATTGTCGGGATTGAACAGGCCGCGCCGCCCGTCGAGGGTGAAACCCGAGCCGAAGACGTCGAGCACGGCCCGCTTCACGTCGGCGCGGAAGTGATCCGGCTGGGCGACCACAGTCATGGCGATGTCGAGGGAAACGTAGGCGGGGGCGTCGATCTCCAGGTCGTGCCCGGCCAGGCGATAGGGCTCCAGGAAGTCGCGCATCGATTGTTCGAAGGCCGCGTCGACCGGCAGGCCGCCCAGCCGGTCGACGGTGATGAAGACGGTCGGCCAGCTGCCGGTCCAGCGGAAGCTGGCCGCCGCACGCTGGACCTCCGGGTGCCGTTCGGCGGCGGCCTGGTAGTCTTCGCGGGTCACCGCGCGCTGCTGCGTGCGGAAGGCGAAGGGCGCGGTCTGGCGGACGTGCTCCAGGCTTTCGGGGGCGACGCCGCCGCGGGCGGGGAGGGGATTGCGCACCTCCGCGGCCGCCGCGTCGGCCGTCAGCAGGTGGCGGATGGTGTCGGCCGCCACATTGCCGCGCACGGAGTCGCCGACGCGGTAGGTGGCGGTGAAGGCGGTTCCGGGGGCCGGACGCTGGCCATGCACGTCGTCGCCGAACCGCAGCCAGGCCTGGCCGTCGTTCTCGGTCTCGACCACGAAGTCGCGGGCGTCGGGTTCGCTCTGGAGAAGGTCCTGCCGCACGCTCCAGGGCGCCGCCGGCTGGCCGGGAAGGGCGCCCGTCAGCTGGACGCAGGGCAGCGCCTGTTCCGGCGTCGTCACCAGCGCCTCCGTCGCCGAAGCCGGCGGGATGGCCGGGTCGTAGGCGGCGGCGTGGACCAGCGGTCGGCGGCGCAGGCGCGGTCGGAAGCGGGCCGGGATCGGCGTCGGATCGGCGGGCGCGCAAGGGTCGGCGGCGACCGCCGGCCGGAACATGCTGGGCGCCGGCGCCACGCCGATCTCCTCCGTCACCACGGTGGCGCCGTGGTCGGCGAGGACGATATTGCCGCGCGCGACCGTGATGTCCTGCGCCTCGTGGGTCGCGCCTTCGTCGGTGCGGACCTCCGCCGAAATCTGCAGGCTGAACGGGGTGGCGTCGGCCCGGGCCCACTCGATGTGGGTGACGGCCAAGGGGGCGGGGGCCGCCGGCGGGGTGAAGGCGCCCCCCAGGGGGTCCGAGCCGACGGTGACCTTGGTCAGCCGCACGACGTGGCGGCGCGCGGGATCGGCGTCCGCCGCCAGGCCCGTGCGGCGGCCGAGCACTTCCTCGAAGAGCAGCAGGTCGCCCGGCTGCAGCTTGTCGAGCGCGCCGCGCAGGGTCGCCCGCGTCGAGCCGACCGGCAGCCAGCAGGCGCGGTCGCCCCAGGTATGGAAGGAGATCTGGTTGTGCGCCGGGAACAGGCGGAGCGGGTGCAGGGTCTCGAACACCTCCGGTCCGAACCCGGCGGCCTGGGCGACCTCGGGCGAGCCGGGATCGGCGCGGGCGCTCAGGTTCGGCACGCTGGTCAGGGCCTGGACGCCCTTCGGCAGCACGGTGTCGGCGGCGGCCTGGACATGCAGGAAGGTCCGCGCGTTGATCCCCTCGCGAACGAAATAGTCGACCAGCCGGGCATGCCGGCGCACCGAGACCCGGCGACGCGCGGTCCCGAGATAGGCTTCGGTGGCGACGGCGTCCTGGCGGTAGCTCAGCACGTCGCCCACATGGGCGAACAGCTCGACCAGGGTCACGCCGACGTCGGCGGGGTTGCGCTCGGTCCATTGCGGCGCGAGCGCCGACATTCGGTCGAGCATCATCTGCCGCAGGCTGTTGAAGTCGCGCGACAGGTAGTCGAGCTGCGGGGCCGCCGGCGGCGGGACGGCCGGCGCAGGCGGAGCCTCGCAGTCGAAGTCGTTCGGACAGTCGGACTTGAAGCTGAAGGTCGCCTGCGACAGCACCGGATCCAGGGTCGTCGGGTCGAAGGCCGATCCCTCCGCCGCCTTCAGCTGCAGGCGGTAGGTCGAATAGTCGCCGTAGGAGGCGAGCCGCAGCACGGCCACCGCGCCGTCGTAGGCGACCTGCTGCACCGCCACCGAGCGGATCCGGTCGCCGCCGTCGATGACCACATTGGCGGCGGTCAGCCCCGACGGCGCGGGCGCCTTGAGGAAGTGGACGTGCAGGATCTTCTGGCGCTCTGCCGCGCTGGGGGCGTCGGCGTCGAGCACCTCGACATAGTCGATGCCGTTCAGGGTCGAGGCCAGGACCGCCTCGCGGCGGCGCGGATCGCAGCTGGCGTAGGGGGTGATCATGCGATCGGCCCCGTGGTCACCAGGGTGGTCTCGCGCTGCTGGCTGGCGCGCACCACGTACTGCACCAGGATCCTCAGGGTGGCGTCCTCGGCCTCGACGCTGACCTTCTCGATCACCACCAGGTCCCCCATGAACTGCTGCAGGGCGCCCTGGATCAGGTACTGGGTGGCCATGGCCACCTCGGCGCTGTTGGGGGCGAAGACCATCTGGCGCAGGCCGGTGCCGAAGGTCGGCCGGTTCACCCGTTCGCCCGGCGAGGTCAGCAGGGTCTGTTCGATCAGGTCGCGGATGTGCAGGTCGCGCTCGGTCTGGGCGGTCCGGCCGGCGGCGTCGATGCTGTAGGGGAAGGCGAGGTTGGTCATAGGGCCTTCACCCGCGGCTGGGCGACGACCACCGTCAGCGGCGTGCCGGTGGGCGTGCAGAGCGACTGGCTGTCCATCATCAGCAGCGGCTGGTTGTTGCTCGTCACCCGCATCGAGCCGGTGATCCACTGGGCGGTGGCGCAGGGCGGATTGGGCGTGCCGGTCAGGGCGCAGCCGGCGACGGCGTAGGCGGTCGACTGCAGCACCGTGGGGTTTCCGCCGACCTTCACCCGCGGATTGGGCGCGGTCGGCTGCGACTGGCCGGCGTGGGCGCAGATGACCGTCGAGGAGATCTCCAGCAGATATCCCATCAGATCACCTCCAGGGCGCCGTCGTTGATGGTCACCTTCGGGCCGCTCAGCTTGATCGCCCCGCCCATGCCGTCGTTGATCTCGATGCCCATGGCGTTGAGCACCAGCTTCATGCCGTCGGCGGTCTCGATGGTGACGCCGCCCACGCCCGGCAGGGCGCTCAGCGTCACCGTGACGTTTTCGGTCTTCAGCACCGTCATCTGCGGCAGGGCGAGGTTCGGCGGGAACTCCCCCACGCCCCAGAAGCAGCCGCTCCAGATCGGCGCTTCGGGATTGCCGGCCTCGAACTCGACCCAGACGTTGGCGTCCACCGGCGGCAGGGCGAAGAAGCCGACGCCGGAGCCGGCGAAGGGCGCACAGGGCAGGGCCCAGACCTCGGCGTCCCCCAAGGCCTGCGGGGCGGTGACCTGCAGCCGGCCCATCAGCATGGGGTCCTGGTTGCCCTTCACCTTGCCGCGGTATTTGCCGAACAGCAGGGTCATGGGATCACCGCGGGCGTCAGCGGCCCGGTCCCCTCGCGCGCGAGGCTGAACTTCTGCTTGTACTGGCCGTGGCTGATGCTGTGGGTGACGCTCTTCACGTAGTAGAGGCCGTCATGGGTGAAGCCGACGCCGCGGACGCCGACGATCCCGCGGGGCTTCAACACGCCGCCGTAGCGCTGGGCGTCGAGCTCGCCCTGCGCCGTCGCCACGCCGTCGACGGACTTGTCGGTGATTCCCTGGGCCCGCGCATAGGCCTGCGCCAAGGTCAGGCCCGAGCCCTTCTCCAGCAGGGTCTTGCGCACATTCGGCAGCTGCATCGGCAGGGCCGGCATCAGCGAAAGCGGCGGCAGGCGGGTGGAGGCGAAGGTGATCACCGGAACGGTGATGTTCAGGTCCTTGTCCTGGACGCTGTCGTTGACGATGGTCGGCGCCAGGCCGTTGTAGGTGAAGTTGATCGACTCGACGTTGGTCTCCGGGCCCATGTTCACCGACAGCGCGCGCTGCGGCAGGCCGGCGCGCTTGGGCGGCCCCCAGTAGGCGAAGTTGGTCCCCGGGGCCGGGCCCGGCTCGATGTAGAAGACGTGGCCGAACCGCTCGCCGATCGCCTTCAACTGCTCCAGGTCGGTGCCCGTGTGCACCGGCGTGCGGTCGATCGGCAGCGGCTGGTCGATGGCGGCCGGAGGGATGATCAGCGGGATCAGGCCGTACTGGGCGTAGGAGCCGATGATCTTGAGCGCGATGAGCGGTTCGCTCATCGCCATGTAGTTGCTGCGCTTCTTCTCCAGATCCATCATCACGCTGACGTCCTCGCCGGTGAGGGTCAGCAGGCCCGTGCCAGGCTGGGCGCCGGGCGAGAACTGGCGGTTGGTGATGATCCCGTCGATCAGCACCTGCGGCATGGCCTCGAACAGGACGGTCAGGATCACCCGGTTGAACGGCGCCAGCAGCGGGTTCATCAGCAGCCGGTAGTCCAGCAGGTCCGTCGGTCCCGCCCGTCCGACCTGCAGGGCGATCTGGAAACCCGAACGGCCCTCGTCGCTCTGCGTCACGGACACGCTCTGCACCGCCTCGGCGACGTCGGGCGTCACCGGCAGGGGCAGGGTCGGGCCAATGAGCAGGGACAGCCGGACGCCGAGCACGAAGGATCTCCTGGTTCGCCGGGGCCGGATCAGGTCTGCGGCATCGACGCGCGCAGCGGGGCGCTGGCGTCGCCGGCTGCGTCCGCCAGCATTTGCAGCGGGTCCATGGCGTCGTTGCCGTCGCACAACCGCCAGAACATCAAGGGGTCGCCGTAGACCCGGTTGGCCACCAGGTCGATCCGCTCGCCGGGCGCGACGTTGACCAGGGTCAGCACGGGAAGGCTGGCGCCCTGCGGCAGGAAACGCCGACGCGCATAGGTCACCGCGCGACCGTCGGGCAGGGCGAGGCTCGCCGTGTCGAGCGCGTAGTAACGGCTCATATGGTCGAACATTTAGCATGTACTCCATAATTCCAGATGGCATCTCGAAGAATAATTTTCATACTTTTTCGATATAAGACGCGCCTATCCAAGGCGAACATTGCTGCCCATGACGGCAGTCAGGTCGGACGCGATGTTGATCACGCTCATGGTTTCTTTCAGGACCTGATGAGCCAGGAAGATGTAGTAGCCGGGGTTGGTGATCGAGAAGTCGTTGTAGCTCAGCACCCGCAGGCCCAGGCCGACCTTGGCGCGGATCGGGTTGAGCAGCGGGTCGTGGGCCTCCTCGGTGATCGAGCAGTCGGTCACCCGCACCGGCAGGATCCGCTGGGCGCCCCAGATGAACAGGGTCAGGGGCGCGTCCGGCGGGATCACCTCGATCACGCCGCCGGCCATCAGGGCGGTGTTGGCGATCACCAGGGCGCTCTTCGGATAGCTCAGCATTTCCAGAGCCGAGAGCTGCGGATTGACGCCGAACGCCGTGGCGATGGGGTCGGAGGCCTCCAGCTGGTCGGCGGCGTCGATCTCGACGTCGACCTTGATGGTCTCCTCCGGCGGCCCGGTCAGGCGCTGGGCCTCCGCCCGCGCGCCGTCGCCGCCCGCGGCCCTGGGCTTCAGGGTGCGGGTCAGGGTGTCGGGGTTGTACTGGAAGATGATCACGTTCGGGATCGGCGACATCGGGTCCACCGAGACCAGGGCGCCCTTCAGGACGCGCGGCGAGCCGGGGAAGGTGGTCATGGCCGGGCCTCGCGGGCTAGCAAAGGCGGTGTCCGGCGCGCGGCGTCTTGAATTCTCGTGACTTTGCGCACTCTATTTGCCTTTTCGCTTGGCGATGAAGCGCAGGATTTCCTGTATCGTCAGGATGCGCGGTACCGGGTATTTCGCCTTCGGATCGAGGCCCAACTCGACGAACATTTCATCGTGCAGCCGGGCGATCCGCGAAGCCTTTTCGCTCGCGCTCATGCCCGGCGTGTTGTTGATGCCGCCGGCGACCTCGTCGAAAGCGCCCTGGCCGGTGATGTTCTTGACGCCGCGATCCCGCAGACCTCTGAACGCATCCTTCCACGGCTGGTCCATGGTGGTGTGAACGGGCTTGTCGGTGAGCACCACGGCGGCGGCCCGCGGATCGTATTCGCCACCGGGCAGGCCCGACTGGACGCCCTTGGGCAGCTTCTTGCCGAAGGCCTGGGGCGTGGAATGAGCACCCTCGAGGCCCTTGACGAAGGCCTTGATCTGCTTGGTCAGCGACTTGCCGCCCTTGAGCTCGAGGGTGAACTCGCCGAGTTCCAGAGTGACCTTCTTCCCACCGAGCTTGACCTTGCCTGCTGTGCCGATCCCCTTCTTGGCGGCCTCCTTGATCAAATAGTCGTTCAGCCGCTTCGACACGGCGTCGCGATCGCCGTGGAAATACATCTCCAGCATCTTGTCGGCGGAGAAGTCGGCCTTATCGCCGAGCTCGTCTTTGAGCATCTTCTTGAAGTCGTCGAACTCGTCGTCAGGAGTCCGGGGCCTGCCCGCCTCAGGCTCCGCGGGCTTGCCAGGCTTCGAGGACTTCGCTGGCGCGCCCTTTTCCGGCGCAGCTGGCGCCTTCGCCTTCTTGCCGCCAGGAGCTGGCGCGGCTTCGGGCGCGCCGCCGCCCTTGGCCTTGCCAGGGGACGTCGGTTCGGCGACTTCGGTGGCGGCCTTAGGGCCGGGGCTCTTGGCCGTCTTGGGCGCTACGGGCTCGACAATCTCCGGGGCAGGCTTGGCTCGGGCCGCAGCGCGTGGACGGGCGGAGGCTTCGACCTCTATCGCCGGACGGCCGCCGGCCTGAACCTCGGGGGCGCGGCCGCCGGCGCGGATCGGCTCGGGACCTGAGCCGCCCATTCGCGGCGCGGAGGGTTCGATCACCATGGCGCGGGGTCTGACGCCGACGGTCTCCAACTGCGGAAGCTCGGGGGCGCTGCTGCCGGAAGCGCTGGCGGCGGCGGGCCTGGGCGGCGGCTTGTAGCCTGGCGGCTTGAAGCCGATCGGCTCCTTCGGGGCGGGAACCGCGTCGGCGGGCGCCGGGGCGGCGTCCGTTGGGGCGGCGACCGTGGGTTCGGCGCCCGGGGGCCTGAAGCCGATCGGCTGCTTGGGCTTGAGGCCCAGCTCGGTGGCGGTAGGGCCTTGGGGCTCGGCGCCCGGGGGCTTGAAGCCGATCGGCTCCTTGGGCTTGAGGCCCAGCTCGGTGGCGGTAGGGCCCTGGGGCTCGGCGCCCGGCGGCTTGAAGCCGATCGGCTCCTTGGGCTTGAGGCCCAGTTCGGTCGCGGTTGGGCCCTGGGGCTCGGCGCCCGGGGGCTTGAAGCCGATCGGTTCCTTGGGCTTCAGGCCAAGTTCGGTCGCGGTAGGGCCTTGGGGCTCGGCGCCCGGGGGCTTGAAGCCAATCGGCTCCTTGGGCTTGAGGCCAAGTTCGGTGGCGGTAGGCCCCTGGGGCTCGGCGCCCGGCGGCTTGAAGCCGATGGGATCCTTCAGCTTCGCGGCGGCCGGCGGTTCGCCCAAGGCCGGGGGCTCAGGCGCACGCACCGGCGGCGTGGCGACCGCGCCAGGCCGCGGGGCGAGGATCTTGGCCTTCTCCAGCGCGCCGCGCAGGCCGCTGGCGGGCGCCGGCGGCGGCTCGATGGCGGGCGGCTTGAAGGCCGGCGGTTCGCCGACCGAGCCGATGCGGATCTTGCCCTTCAAGGCGCCCGCGATGCCGAGGCCTGCGCCGATGCCCGCGCCGACCAGGGCTCCCATGAGGGCGCCGGTCCAGTTCACCGTCTGGCCGGTGGCGACGCTGCCGATGGCCTCGCCGGCGACGCCGCCGATGATGTTGATCCCGGCCTCCAGGCCGATCTTGATGGCGACGGACCCGACGCCCTTCACCAGCACCCCGCCGGCGCCGCCGACCGCCCCGCTGATGGCGCCGACGATCATCGCCTTGGCGACGCCCTCGCTCCACGGCTTTCCGTCGAGCAGGTTGTCGGCGATCGTCTGCACCGCCCCGGCGGCGGCGCCCAGGGCGGCCCCGAGAAGGATCACCCCCACCGGCCCCAGGGACCCCGCGCTGAGCACGGTGATGGCGATCACCGCGACGATGATCACGATGGTGATCACCCACTTCAGCACCTTCTTCCAACGCGGCTGGACGTGGTCGGCGGCCTCCTTGCCGTACTTGTCCATGTCCTCGGTCAGCTTGGCCTGGCTCTGTTGGCTCCAGAGCCCGGCCAGCAGCTGGGCGCGCCCGACCTTGAAGTTGTCTTCGACCTGGTCGCCGAACTGGGTGTAGGCGGCGTCGGCGTTCTTCACCGCCTCCTTGAAGCCGGCCTCGGCGTTGGCGCCGGTCAGCTCGGTCGAGGCCCTGGTTCCGAGCTTCATCTTCTCGAAGCCGACGACCGCCTGTTTGCGGATCCCGGCCGAACCTTCGACGAAGGTCTTGGCCTGGGCCTCGAACCCCTGAATCGCGGCGCCCGCGCCACGCAGCAGGGTCGCCTCATTGCCCTGCTGCGCCTCGGCGGCGGCGGCGGCCAGGGTGGGCGCCACCGTGGCGACCTGCGCCGTCATGTCGGCCAGGGCGGCGTCAGGGGCGGCGTTGGCCAAGGTCGCGGAGAGTTCGCCGGGGTCCGGCGCAGGCATCTCGGCGGCGGACTCCACGAAGCTGCGGATCGATCCGGTCAGGCTATCGGCGGCCTGCGCCATGCCCTCGGCGAAGCTGGACAGGCTGCCGGCGAGGCCCGCGTCCAGCCCGGTCTCCGCCGCCGCCGCGCCCTGGGCCAGGCCGGCGGCCTGCTCGGCCTCGGCGGAGTCCAAGCCCGCCAGGGTCTGCCGCGCGCTGCCGTCCAGCGCCTGGCGCATCTGTCCCGCCGCCTGGCCGGACGTCTTCTTGGCCCCGGTCTCCTGCGCCTTGGCGCCCTCGTCGATCTGCTGGAACTGGTTGGCGAAGCCGGTGCGCGCCTCGGTGGTGATCTCTGAGACCTTGCCGAGGATCTCGCCCCGGCTGTCGGGGATCTTCTTGGCCTCGTCCTGGGCGGTGGTGCGGAAGCTCTTGCCGTATTCCTTGGCGACCGAGATTCCGGCCTCGGCGTCGGCCTCCAGCTTGTTGTCGTGCAGCGGTCCGTCCATCACCGAGGACTCGCCGTTCCGCTGGGCCAAGAGCCGCGAGGACCGCGTCGCCGCCGCCGCGTCCGCCCGCGCCGCCGCCTCGTCGCCGACCGCCTCCATGGGCGCCTTGGCGGCGGCGTAGGCCCGGACGATCCGCAGCTGTTCCTGGAGGGCGCGCTTGCCGAGACCGCCTGCCGCCGCCTCGTGCGCGGCCTTGGCGCGCGCGCGGGCGGTCTTGACGCCGGCTTCGGCGGCGCTGTCGGCCGAGCCTTGGGCCGCACCGATCGCGCCGCGCACCGCCGCCGCCTGGCCGCGGATCTTCCTGCGGGCGGTCTGGGCCCCGGCTTTCAGCGCCGCGCCCTGGGCGGCCGCCTGGGCGCGCATCGCCTGGGCGGCGCCGTTGAAGGCGGCCAGGGTTTGGGGCGCGGCGGCCAGGGCGCCCGCGAGCAGCGCCCGGACCTTGCCGGCGGTGCGGCTGACGAAGGCCTGGGCGAGGCTGCGGCTGGCGTTGAGCCGCATGGCCGCCTCCGGATCGCCCGGCGCCTTGTCCTCGTCCTGCATGAACTGCAGGGGCAGGTTCTCCACCGCCGCGAGGCCGACGAGGCTTGCGTTGATGCGGCCGACGGCGGCCTGGGCGGCGCCCGCCGCCGTGGCCTGGGTTGCGCCGCCGCCGCCTTCGCTCGGCTCCGCCCCCTCCGGTCCCTGGGCGGGCTTCGCCGGCCCGGCTTCGCCGCCGCCGATCGTCCGCACCGCCTCCTGCATCCGGGAGGCGGCCGCCGCGGCCGCGCTCTGGTGCTCCGGCGGCGCTGAGGGCGCATCCGCCGCCCTATGGCTGACCGGGGCGGCGCCGGCGCCTGCGCTGCGCTGGCCGGGGCGAGGGTTGTCCCCGGCAGCCGCGGTTCCGGGCGCATCCGCGAGCTTGCCCTCTTCGCCGGCGGGAAGGCGGGCCCGCGAACGCGCCAGGGCTTCTCGGCGGGCGTCCGGATCCAGCCTGTCCAGCTGATCGCGCGCAGCCGGCGACTGCGGTCCCGCGCCGGCGGCGAGCAGGTCGTCCAGGCGGTCCGACGCGTCTCCGGCTTCGGGCGATTGCGCGGGGCCGGCGGCGTCCGCGTCATGGCCTGGCGGAACGTCGGCGGCGGGACTGAGGGCGCGCCGGGCGATGACGCCGGGACGGGTCTGCAGGGTGTGCGCCAGCTCGTGCGCCATCAGCTCGGTTCCGGCGACGCTGCCCGCACGGTGCTCGCCCGCGCCGAAGTAGATGTCGCGGCCGAGGGTCATGGCGCGCGCGCCGGCGGCCCGGGCGGCGCTGGCCGAGGCCGGGCCGTCGTGAATCCGCACCTGACGGAAGTCATGGCCGAACCGGCTCTCGAAGAATTTCCGCTGCGGCGCCGGCAGGGGTCGGCCCTCCGGACGGGCGGCGGCGATCCTGGCGTCGAGGCCCTGGGGCGCGGCTGCCGCGGGGGCGTCGGCCAGTCGCGCGGGGCGCACGACGTAGGGATCGCCGTCGGCGGGCCGGTGGCTGGCGCTCGCCGGGTCGCCGCTGAGAGCACGGGCGGCGGCCCGGTCGGCCTGGACCTCGGCGGCGTCGTCGGGGCGGCCGATCCGCAGGCGCGAGGCTCCGGCGAGGCTCCAGCCGCGGTCGCTCGTCGCGTTGCGCTGGGGCCCAGCTTGCGTCGGGCCGACCTTGGCGGCGGGCCGGCTCACTTCGCCCCCCTCGACGCAGGCGCTGCGGCGAGGCGGCCGGCGATGGCCCGCGCGGCGGCGGCGCCGATCTCAGCCGGCGAGGCGTCCGCCGCCAGCGGCAGGCCGCGGGCTTCGACCTGCCGGATCGAATAGGCGGCGCTGGCCGATGGCGCGGCGCCGAAAGCGCCCTGGGGGTCGGCCAGCAGCCGGGCGAGTTCGCGCCGCAGGGCCGCCGTCACCGCCGCGGGATCGGCGCCGCTGAAACCGTCGATCACCAGCTCGCCGATGTCGAGCCGGTAGTCCGGGCGCGAGGGGGCGGGGGGCGCGCTCATACCGACCACCCGCCGAGCTCGGCGCCGGTCAAGGTCCGGCCGATCTTGGCGTACTCCGCCCGCGCGGCGCGCAGCACGTGGGACATGGTGACTGCGGCGCCGGCGTCGGCCGCCAGGAAGGCGGCGCCCAGGGCGATGTTGCGGATGTTGCCGCCGGCGACGTTCAACTGCGCCAGCTGCCCGAGGTCGAGCGCCTCGGTGGGCGTCGCGGCGGGGAAGACCCGGCGCCAGATCTCGGTCCGCTCGGCGACGTCAGGGAAGGGGAACTGGACGATGAACCGCAGCCGTCGCTTGAAGGCCGGGTCGACCGCCTGGGGCAGGTTGGTGGTCAGGACCGCCAGGCCCCGATAGGCTTCCATGCGCTGGAGCAGGTAGCTGACTTCCAGGTTGGCGTAGCGGTCGTGACTGTCCTTCACCTCGCTGCGCTTGCCGAACAGGGCGTCGGCCTCGTCGAACAGCAAGACCGAGCCGGCCGCCTCGGCCGCGTCGAACACGCGCCGGAGGTTCTTCTCGGTCTCGCCGATGTACTTGCTGACCACCTGGCTGAGGTCGATGCGGAAGAGGTCGAGCTGCAGTTCGTGGGCCATGATCTCGGCCGCCAGGGTCTTGCCGGTTCCGCTGGTCCCGGAGAACAGGGCGCTGACGCCAAGGCCGCGGCCGCTCTTCCCGGCGAAGCCCCAGTGGTCGTAGACGCGGGCGCGCTGGCGCACGTTGGCGACGATCTCGCGCAGAATGTCTGTCTGTTCCGGCGGCAGCACGAGATCGGACCAGCCCGCCGTCGCCTCCACCCGCTGCGCCAGGTCGTCGAGTCGGCCGCGCGACTGGCGGCGGCAGCTGTCCCAGAGCCGCCCGGCGATGGCGGCGGGATCGGCTTCGGTCCCGCTGGCCAGGGCCGCCGCCCCGGAGATGGCCGCGGCGCTGAGGTCGAAGTGGCTGACGACCCGTTCGATCTCCGCATCCAGGACGGCGGCGTCGGCGCTGGGCGCCTCGAGCCCCGGCGCCAGAGCCTGACGCCAGAGGTCGGCCTGGTGCGCCCGGCGCGGCCTGGCGAGGTCGATCCGTGCCAGCGGGCGTCCGTCCGAGCGCAACGGCTCGCGGCCGCTGACCAGCACCACGGCGCGGGTCTGGCCGGCGAAGGCGGCGGCGGCGCGCAGGATCTCCGGGCCGTCGGCGTCGGTCGTCTCGACCAGCAATCCGCTGTCGGCCAGCGCCGCCTCGCGCACCCAGAGCCGTTCGAAGGCGGTGCGATCGGCCACGGCCAGCGGCAGGTCGCGCGCGCGCATCAGGTGCAGGTCGAGGCCGTGCGCTGCGCAGGCCGCCGCCGCCGCCTGCGCAGCGCCGGCGTCGTCCTCGCCGAGGATCTGCACCGGCGGCCAGGGCTCCCGCCGCTGGCCGGCGCCGGCCCAGAGGGCGGCGATCTGCGCGGCGGCGTCCTGCTGGCCTGGGGCCAGGCCATCGGCCGACGGAGCCTGGCGGATGATCCCGTGCAGACGCTCGTCCAGGTGCGAGACGCCGGCGATGTAGTGCAGGATGCGCTCGTCGACGCGGAGCGGCGCCGTCGTCAGCGCCTCGTGGGGGCGAAGCTCGATCAGCCGCCAGTAGCGCAAGGGACCGGTCGGGGTGATGGCGCTCCAATGGGGGTCAGGCAGGGCGGCGAGCGCGAAGCCGAAGGTCGGCTCGCCGCCCGCAGCGCTGCGGCAGAAGCCCGCGAAGTCGGCGTCGAGCTCCATGCCGGCGCAGAGCAGCAGGAGGTCGCGTTCGAAACCGCTGAGGGCGAACCGCTGGGTGATCCGGCCGACGCCGGAGTCCGGATCGGCCTCGGCCCTGGCCACCGTCGGAGGCGCGGCGGCTTCGCCGGCATGGCCGATGATCTCGCGCAGCTCGTCGAGCGCGGCGGATAGCTGCTCCCGCGGGGCCTCGGGGCGGATGCTGGACCAGGGCGCGGTCACGGCAGGGAGGCCTTCGGCGCGACCGGCGCCTGGCTGGCGTCCAGCTGCACGGGGCTGGCGGCGCCGTCTATCCGCACCCGCACCGCATAGTCGCCGGCGACCACGCCGCTGACGGCGAAGGTCAGCTGCGTCGCCCCGGCCAGGTGGGAGGCGGCGGCGAAGGTGTAGGCGACGCCCTGGGCGTTCAGCATCTCCAGCGTCGCCGCCTGGCGTTCCCCGACCGGGGGAGCGAGCTTGACCTTGATGGTCGCCGAGCGCGGTGCGGCTCCTGCGCCCTGCACGTCGCTGACCGCCACGTCGAACGATCCGCCGGTCTGGGTGATGACCGGCTGCAGGACGAAGGCGGCAAGATCAGAGGTGAACGCCAGCCGCGGGCCGCTGGGCGATCCCAGGTCGACGCCCAGGCGGACCATGGCCGATTGCGGCCCGGCGGCGAGGTCGGCCGGCAGCGTCAGCAGAATCCTGCCGGACTCGACCGAGGTGGTCGGCGCGACCGCGCCGCCGATCTGCACCTGGGTGGCGTCGCCGTCCAGGTCCGAGCCTTCGAGGACGATGGTCGCGCCGGGGGTGATGCCGGCGGCCCCGGCGGCGGCGGGCGCCACCCGGATGATCTGCGGGCGCCGCAAGACCGAAGCCGCCAGCCTGACCTCGCGCGTCGGCAGGGCGGTGTGGGTCGGCACCGGCCGCTCCAGCATCACCGTGGCGGCGCGGAAGGTGGTCGAAAGCACATAGTGGGTCTGCAGGAAGACCGACCAGAGCCGGGACAGCTCGTCCAGCGTCAGGCTCATCGGGCTGAACCGAACGACGTCGACCTGGGCCGCGAGGTCCGAACCCGTCAGGAAGCCGTTGGCCGGATCGGCCACGGCCGCCTGGATCTGCCCGCGGGTGAGCTGCGGCTGGGCGTTGAGGAAGGCGATCGCGCTGCCCAGCAGCCGCTGCGGCTCCAGCGTGGAGTCGTCGCCGTAGCAGCTCAACAGATAGTGCAGCTCCACCGGCGCGACCGGCTGCTGGACCGCCGATCCGGTCTGCCGGCGCGTCGGCAGGTCGTCGTTGGCGCGGTGGCTGCGATGGCTGAGCTGATAGAGGAACAGGTTGATCCCGGTGGTCGGCAGGTTGGCGGCGGTGTCCTCGCCCGGGCGCACGGTGGTCACCGTGGCGCCCGGTACATCGGCCTGGATCGCGGCCTGCAGCACGTGCCGGAGCGTGGCCGTGACCGTGGCGACGGCGCGGAAGTCGCTCATCGCCGGTCCTCAGCTCTGCGCCCGTCGCGCGAGATAGTCCTCGAGCGACATCGCCGGCGTCCTTCGAGGCGCCGGCTGGGCGGGGGTGGCGGCGCGGATCTCCACCCGACCGATGGTGATCTGCACCTGCGGCGCGGCGGGCGGGCTCGCGGAGCGCGCCGGCGCGGTGGGACGCTCGGCCCGCAGGTGCGCCGGGGCCGGGAGCGGCGCCTCCGGTTCGCGGTCGCGCATCCGCGGCGGCGGCGGTGCGACGACGGGCTCCGGGCGCGGCTCCGGCGCCGGGCGATCGGCTTCGACAGAGTCGCCCGGCGCCTCGCGGCGGGCGGGCGCCGCGGCCTCGCGTGGCGCGGCCGGCTCGAAGGTTGGCGGCGTCCTCGGCGCGTCCGCGGACGCCGGTGCGGCCGGCGCGTCCATCATCGCCGGCCGCCCGGCCGCGGGGGGCTGCAGCGCCTCCGCCCTCGGCGGCGACGGCGGGGGTGCAGCGTCGCCCGGGATCGCGGCCGGGTTCGGCGGACGGGCGCGGATCCGGGGCTCGGCGGCTCGGATCGTCGGCGCGGCGGCCGTGCTGGGCGCGTGGCGGTGCAGGGGAGCGGGCGCGACGGGCGTCGGCGCGGCGGATGCCGGCGGCGGGCCAGGGCGCGGGCGCGGCGGCGCTGTCCGCGCGGCGAGGTCCCGAGGCGCTTCGATCGGTCGAAACGCGTCTTCGAACGGGGAGGGCTCCGGCCCGGCCGGCATGGCGGCCGCCGCTGGACGCGGTCGAAGCCGCGGGGCGGTCCCGTACTCGCCAGGCGCGCCCACCGGCGCGTCGCGCAGGCTGCGCGAGGCCAGATAGCTCAGGACGCTGTTCGGCCGCTCGTTCATGCGCCGATCAGCTCCAGGTAATGGCGCCGGCGGGTCGGCGAGAGGCTGAGGATGTCGTGCTCGCTCCAGCCGTAGGCGGAGGCCAGCGCATGAACCTCGCCCAGCAGGCCGCGGGCGAAGCCGTCGAACCAGCGCCAGAGGAACTCGACGATATCGAACGGCGAGAGCCAGTGGTGGGCGCAGGCGGGGCAGTCGAGGGCCAGGTTGATCACCGCCTGCGGATCCTTCTCGGCGACCGCCTCGCCGATCGCCGTCTCCAGGGCCTCGGCCGCGTCGTCGTCCGGCGAGAAGGCGGTGGCGTCCGGCTCCAGAAGGCAGCTTTGCGCGAGGCGCCGGGCCGCCCGCGTCGGCGTGGCCGCCGTCGCGCCCAGGGCGGCAAGGTCGCCGGCGGTCGGCAGCCGATAGGCGAAGGTTGCTCCACCGTGATGCAGCACGAAGCGTTCAGGCGCCGGCTCCGGCGGATCGGCCCGGATCGTGGCGAGTTCGATGTTGAGCTCCAGCTGTTCGCCGCAGGCCGGGCAGTCGGCCAGCGCCCGCGCGGTGGGGCCGAGCAGGCGCTCATGGAGGTCGAGCAGGGCGGTGTCGCGCCGGCCGACGCTCATGGTCCTGAGCGCCGCCTCGGCCTTCGCCGGTTCGGCCAGCCGCAGCAGAATCAGGCCGCGCTCGCCCGCCGACGCGTTCCGGCCGTCCTCCCACGCCTGCAGCATGCTCTGGACCTGCCCCGCGGACATAGATCCCTCTCCTGACGGCTAGGGGCCGCTAATTGGGCTCGACGAAGCTCGGCTCCTTGGGCTCGACGACGTCGTAGTCGCGTTCCCAGCCTTCGTTTTCGAGCTTCAGGTGCTGGATCAGGACGGCGTTGGCGTTGGCGTCCAGGTCGGCCTGGGCCTGGAACTCCGAGACCCAGCAACGGAACACCTTGTAGGCGATGACCAGCTGGCCGGCCTCGTTGTAGAGCTCGATGATCAGGTCCTTGCGGAAGTCGGCCAGCGAGACCTCCTTGCCGAGGCCGGAGCCGTAGTTCCAGACCTTGTTGGCCCACTGCTCGAAGTCCTTGTCGTGGGTGACCCCGCGCTCCAGCGTGATGGCGTCGTACTCGGTCCGGCCCGGAGACTTGCGCGAACTGGACAGGTCGCCGCCCTCGCGGTGCTTGATGACCTCGGTGGTGCGCTTCAGCGCGCCGACCTTGCTGACGCCGGCGACGTACCTGTTGTCCCACTTCACGCGGAACTTGAAGTTCGCATACGGATCGAACCGCTGCGGATTGACGGTGAAGGTGGCCATGGCTTTCCCCTTGTCCCTTTAGACCGCGATCTGTCCGGCCATCTGCTGGATGCCGATAACCACGAACTCGGCCGGCTTGAGGGGAGCGAACCCGACAAGTACGTTGACGACGCCCAGGTTGATGTCGTTCTGCGTGGTCGTCTCGGCGTCGCACTTGACGAAATAGGCCTCGCGCGGCGACGCGCCCTGGAAGGCGCCCCTGCGGAACAGCCCCTGCATGAAGGCGCCGACGTTCAGGCGGATCTGCGACCATAGCGGCTCGTCGTTCGGCTCGAACACCGCCCATTGCAGGCCGCGCACCAGGCTCTCCTCCAGGAACAGGGCGGTGCGGCGCACGGGGATGTACTTGTTCTCGTCGGCCAGCTGGTCGGCGCCGCGCAGGGTGCGGGCGCCCCAGACCACCTTGCCGGCGGCCGGGAAGCTCCGCAGGCAGTTGACGCCGAGCTGGTTGAGCTCGCCGTTCTCGGCGTCGGTCAGGCCGACACTGAGCGCCGGGACGCCGTTGAGGGTCGCCTGCAGGCCGGCCGGCGCCTTCCACACGCCGCGCTCGGCGTCCGTCCGCGCCATCACCCCGGCGATCGCTCCGCAAGGGGCGAAGTCTTCCAGCTGGTTGTCGCGCAGCGGATTGGGCTGGGTCAGGCGCGGGAAGAACAGTGCGGCGTTGGCGCTGCGCGCGCCCACCTGGTCGGTCGGGTTCAGGAACCCCGCCTTGGCCGAGGTCTTGTCGGTCCAGCCGCTCGGCGGGTCGACCAGCAGGAAGGCCCGGCGCTGGGCGCAGTAGGCCGCAGCGTCCGAGACCAGCGAGACATCGACGTCGTTGCTGGCGGTGTAGGGGGGGATGCAGAGGATGTTGAAGAGGTCGGCCTGTTCCAGCGCGTAGAGCCCGGTCTTCTTGGCCTGTGCGCCGGCGGGGGTGAAGCTGTCGGCCCTGGTCAGCCGCTTGCCGTCGCCGGACGCCGCGGCGGTCTGGGCGTCGCTCAGAGCCTTCTGCGCGGCCGTGACGTCGGCGGCGACCGGCGGGGAGACCGCCTTGGCGGCGGCCAGGGCGGCGGCTGCGGTGGTGATGTCGTCGTCGCCGGCGGCGAACTTCGGCGCTGTCGAGGGCCAGGCGCCGTCCCAGTTCAGCAGCTGCGACTGGGCGTTCAGCACCCGGTCGACCCGGCGCGGACTCTCCTTGACGGTGAGGTTCAGGTACCGCTCCTGGCGCAGCACCGCCCCACGGGGGTCGAGCTCGCGGATGGTGAGGTTGAAGAGGTCGGCTGCGGCGAGCCCGTAGTTCGCCGCGACGTCGGCGGAGACGTCGAGGTCGACCGAAGCGCGCAGGGCCGAGCCCCAGGCGCCCTTGCTGGCTGCAGCGAAGGTGAGGGCGCCGACCTTGACCTTGGCGGTGTCGCCCTTGGCGCCGGCGGCGGTGTCGGTGTTGAACAGCCGGACGACGATCGCCTGGCCGCCCCCGTTGATGAAGAAGTCGCGGACCGCGTAACCCAGGGTGCTGTTGGCCCAGAGGCCGCCGAATATGCGTTCGAAGTCGCCGAAATTGTTGATGGTGACCGGAATATTGTCCGGCCCGCGCGCCGTGCGCCCGACGAAGGCGGTGATTGACGTCGCTATCCCCGAAATGGTGTGGACGCCGCTTGGGATTTCCTGGACATAGACCCCCGGGTAGCTGAGCGCGACAGGCATTCGCAATCTCCCATCTCAGTCTATCTTGGCTTCGGCGCAATAGTCCGCACGCAACAAGAAGGCTGCGCGACCAAGAACGGTTTTTGGAACGCTTCCAGACGCACTTTCGGGGCGCTGAGAGGAAGTGAATCCTCGCCAACACAGACTAAAGTGCAAATTGTTTTAAGCTACAATTCGTCAGGCAGGATCTCGCCGGGCTGGCATGACAAGCCAATAGGCGTAGCGATAATATATGTCTCGCCAGAGAGGGGGCGAGTTATGATGAACGGATTGGATAATCTGTCGACATAGGCGTCGCCACCCAGACATGGGTCCCGGCTGTTCTGGCCGACAAGCTCTACACTAGCACAAGCTTAGCCGGATACAATCGGATTCCGTGCATCGATCAAAACTGCAATTGGAGGCTGTTAAAGGCCGCCCAGCGCAGCGCCGTCCCCACTCCGCGAGGTGCGTCTCCGGGGAATGCAACCGTGAAATGTGGCGTAATTTGGCCGTAGGTCCGCGGCTGCGGCTTAGGCTCTGTCGGTGATTGGCGAGCGACCGGCTGTGCGCTGTCATTGCACCGCGGCCGGTTCCACGCGCGGGGGGCGATGGTCGCCCGCCCGAGGGGCTGCCGCATCTTCAGGCGGAGCCTGCTGACAGACGCGAGCAAAGGATAGTCGGTGATAAATCACTCGCTATAGTTGCGATCGCGGATATATCGTGGTTCTCTGATTTCGGGGTGTCGACGTGTCTTCTCAACGCGTCCGAAAGCGGGGGGCAGGGTGGGGCGAGCACAATTCCCGAAGGTTCTCCTGGCGTCCGCCGCCGGCTGCGGGATCGGCCCGGCGAGCGCCATGACGGCGATTTCCTCGCTCCTCGCCGCCACCTGGGCGGGCAGTGCAGCAGACCCCAGCCCGCGGATCACGCCGACACCCAGATCACCCGGTCCGGCGGGCTGAGGCGCCCGCCGGCCAAGTTTCCATCGCGTTCGACCAAGGCCCACAGGGGAGTCCACGATGTCCGCCCAACCGCCAAATGACTGGCTGCTCGCTGCGCTGAAGGTCACGGGTCATTTCGAGGACTCCAGCGACCCGCTCGGCGCCGTGACCGGAGACTTCGACGGAATGGGGATCTCGGTCGGCGTCCTGCAGTGGAACATCGGCTCGGGATCCCTGCAGCCGATGGTGAAGGCCTTGGGCCGTGACGCCGTGGTCGCGGCGCTTCCGACCTGCGGACAGGATCTATGGACCGCCTGCAACTCGGCCAGGTCGCAAGGGCTCACGATCTGCCGCGGCTGGCAGTCCGGCGCGACCCTGCATCCGACCATCCGCAACGAACTGAAGGCCTTCGCGCGGGGCGACCTCTTCCTGCCGCAGCAGATGGCGCAAGCGGGCAAGGTGGCGGGCGATGCGCTCGCGGCGGCCAAGGCCTATACGGCGCAGCAAGGCCCGGGTGCTGTGGTCAGCAAGGCGGACTTCTGCTGGTTCTTCGACGTCTACACCCAGAATGGCGGCCTGAAGGGCCTGGACCACGATGACGTGCGCGCCTTCGTGGGCGCCCACCCGAAGGACAAGGCGGACGATTTCATCTGCGATTGGCTTGCCGGCCGCAACAGCGCCTTCGCCGGCTTCAAGGATTCCCTCCGCAACGCCGTAATCTGGCGCGACAAGGTCCCCGCCGCGAAGCTCGGTCTGTTCGTGCTCAGCTACCTGCGATCCCAGAAGTCGAGGCTGGAATACCGGGCGGACGTCCTGAACCGGAAAGCCACCATCGCCCTGGGACATGGGGTGGTCCACGGCGAGACTCACGACCTCACCGCGTTGCTGGGGTCGTAGGGGCGGTTCCGACCAAGCTCTGGCGAACGCCCGGCGTTCCCATCCTCTGTCCTGGAGAGCGGCTATGGCGGGTCTGTTGATCAAGGCGAGGGGAGACGGCGCCGGGTTGCGGCTGCAGGGCGCTGGCTTGGCTGCGGGAGGATTGGCGAAGATCCTGGACGTGCCGGCGCAGCCTGCTTTCGATCAAGGCTTGGCGCAGGATCAAGGCGCGAGCTGGGGCCGGCTGGAAGTCGACGCCAAGGATGCCGCCGCGCTGTGGTCGCAGGCGCACGCCCTGCGCCAAGCCAATGAAATCCTTCTGGTCGAGCCCGACGTCTCTCAGCAATGGGCCATGGACGCCACGAGCGGGCAGGCGCTCGCGGCCGCCGCGCCCCCGTGCGCATTCGAGGATCAGAGCGGCGCCGGCGGGAAGGCCACCTTTCCGGGCCGTCTCGCATGGAACCTCGGTCGCGACTTCAGCGATCTGAAGTCGGCCCGGGAGGCGGTATCGGCCGAACGGCAGGAAGAGGTCTTCGTCGCCCACCTGGACACCGGTTATGACCCGGCCCACCGCACGACGCCGAAGAACCTGCGCCCCGACCTCTTCGGCAACTTCGTCGACACCGCCGCCGTCTCCGCGAAGGACGAGACGCCGCCTGGCCAGTTCCTCGGCAACCTGGGTCACGGCACGTCCACCCTGGCCCTGCTGGCGGGAAATCTGATCGACGATCACTTCGACCATTGGCAGGGGTTCGACGACTATCTCGGCGGCGCACCCTTCGCCTCCATCATTCCGGTCCGCATCGCGGATTCCGTGGTGCGCTTCACGACCACGTCCATGGTGCTGGGCATCAAGCACGCCCTGGAGAAAAACGCGCACGTCCTTTCGATGAGCATGGGCGGCGTCGCCTCGGACATGTTGGCCGACGCCGTGAACCTCGCCTACGACCGCGGCCTGATCATGGTGGCGGCGGCTGGCAACAATTTCGCCGACTTGCCGTCGCCCAATTCCGTGGTCTTTCCGGCGCGGTTCAATCGGGTGCTGGCGGCGTGCGGCGTCATGGCGGACGGCCGCCCCTACTACGACCTGGCGCCCGGAACCATGCAAGGCAACTGGGGGCCGGCCAGCAAGATGACCTCCGCCCTCGGCGGCTACACGCCCAACGTGCCCTGGGCCAGGATTGGCTGCTCGAGCATCGTCAACATGAGCGGCGGCGGTACATCGGCTGCGACGCCCCAGATCGCCGCCGCCGCGGCGCTCTACGTGGGGGCCTATCTCGATGAGCTGAGGGCCTATTCCCAACCCTGGATGCGCGTTGAGGCCGTCCGCAACGCCCTGTTCAGAGCGGCCGCCAAGACGACGTCGAAAATGGACGCCGTCGAGACGGCCCAGAGGATCGGGTGTGGCGTGCTCAAGGCCGAGGCGGCGCTGGCCATCAAGCCGCCCGCCGAGGGGGACCTAATCCGGCAGCGGCCCGACAGCGCAGCCTGGTCCTGGCTGAAGCTGATCACGGGGATCGGGTTTAACACCACGGGGGACAATCCCCAGACCAGGATGATCTGGCTGGAGGTCACCCAGCTTGCGCAAAGGGTCAAGGCGGTGGACGCGGCCGTACCAGACACGGGCGTGGACGAAATCGCGCCCGACGCGGCCCGGCGCTACATGCGCGCTGTGCTGGACAGCGGCCTGGCCTCGGCCCCCACCCAGCGGTTCGCCGCCCAGTTCCTCGGGATCAGCCCTCCTGTGTCGGGAGTCACCCTGGCCGGCGCTCCGGGTGTGGCGGGTCCGGCCAAGGCGCGTGGGATGAAGCGGGCGCCGGCCAAACGCGCCCTGCCGCCTCGTCGGTTGAGAGTCTATGCCCTGGATCCCAGCCTCTGCGGCCGCCTCGACACCTTCAAGCTGACCACGGCGACCCTGAACGTTCCGTGGGAGCCGGATCTGAAGCCCGGTCCGGTGGGGGCGCAGATCGAGGTGGTTGACGTGGATCCGTCGTCCGACCGCATCTATCCGCCGGTCGACCTCAACGACCCGTTGATCCTGGCCGAGGGCGGGCTGCCTCCCTCCGAAGGCGATCCGAAGTTTCACCAGCAGATGGTCTACGCCGTGGCGATGACGACCATCGGCCATTTCGAGAAGGCGCTCGGCCGGCGCGCCCTGTGGGCTCCGAGGGACGCCAGGGATGGCGAGCGCGACCTCGAGCATCGCCGACTGCGGCTCTATCCACACGCGCTGCGGACGAACAACGCCTATTACAGCCCGGAAAAGAAGGCGATCCTGTTCGGTTATTTTCCCGCCGGTCCGACCGCGGGCGACACCACCCCGCCCAATTCGATCATCTTCTCCTGCCTGTCCTCGGACATCATCGCACACGAGACGTGCCACGCCCTGCTCGACGGCCTGCACCGCCGCTACCAGGAGCCATCGAACCCCGATGTCCTGGCGTTTCACGAGGCCTTCGCGGACGTTGTCGCGATCTTCCAGCATTTCACCATGCGCGAACTCGTGCGCGCGGACGTGGCCCAGGCCCGCGGCGACCTGAGCGCGGCGAAGCTGCTGGGCGGCTTGGCCAGGCAATTCGGCGAAGGCGCCGGCTATCGGGGTCCCCTGCGCAATTACGTGGAGGAGGCCAAGAAGCAGGGCGCTGAAGACCGGCTCGACTACTCCAACGCCACCGAGGCCCACGAGCGCGGTTCGGTGCTGGTCTATGCGATCTACGAAGCCTTCCTGGCCGTGGTCGAGGCGCGCGGTCGCGACCTGATCCGCCTGGCTTCGGGAGGCACCGGCATCCTGCCCGACGGGGCCATCCACCCGGATCTGGTCGACCGACTGACCGATGAGGCCTGCAAAGTCGCCCGCCACTTTCTGCAGATATTCATTCGCGCCCTGGACTACTGCCCACCGGTGGACATCACCTTTGGAGACTATCTTCGCGGAGTCATCACTGCCGACCGGGACCTGGTGGATGACGATCGCTACGGCTATCGGGTCGCGATCATCCAAGCGTTCCGAAAATTCAAGATCATGCCGCGCGACGTGCGCACCTTCTCGGAAGCCGCCCTGCTCTGGGGCGCCCCGAGCGGCGACACCTCCTGGGCTCCCGATCTGCTCAAGGGACTGGAGATCGGCTGGGGACGCCACCTGCCGCTAGAGCAGCTCTATCCGCTCAACAATCGTAACAAGCGCATCTTCTGGCAGAACCTGTCGGCTCTTCTGGAGCGTGATCCAGGTCTTTGCGAAATGTTCGGACTGGCGAACGACCTGCCGCGCTATGACGACGACGGCGCGCCTTCCCGGCGGCGCAGATATGGCGCGACCAATTTCGAAGTGCACTCCATCCGCCCGGCGCAGCGCGTTTCGCCCGACGGGACGCCGCATACGGACATCGTCGCGGTCGTCACACAGCGCAGACCGGTGTTCAACAACGGCGCCTTCGCGTTCTGGTTTCGCGGCGGCAGCACCCTGATCTTCGATGGAACACACGGTTCGGAGTCCCTGCGATACTGCATCGTCAAGCGGATGAGCAGTGCTTCTCGCCTCGAGCGGCAGACCAGCATGCGTTCCGGCGGGGCGGGCGGCGACGGCCTGCGGGCTCTCTACTTCGCCACAGGGAGCATGGAGCCGTTCGCCATGGCCCATGCGCACGACCAGGGACTCTAGCCATGGCAGATTCCGCTTCCTCCACGGGCGGCGCAGCTGCGCCGGAGCATGCGATCAGGGTGCGCAGCTACTGCCAGGGGATCGGCGATTGCCACCTGCTGAGCTTTCCTCGGGCAGGCCAGGCGGACTTCACGATTCTGATCGACTGCGGAATCCATGGGTCGATCGCCAACGGCGGCAAGATCGTCGCCAACATCGCCGCCGACCTGGTCAAGGCGTCCGGCGGCCACATCGACGTCCTGGTGGTCACGCACGAGCACATCGACCACACTTCCGGTTTCCACACCGCCAACGCAGTCTTCAGGCAAATCGAATTCGACCAGGTCTGGATGGCCTGGACAGAGGACGAGAACGACAAGCAGGCGCAGAACCTCGACCGCTACAAGGGCTCCGCGCTGGCCGCCCTGACGGCGACCTCGCAGCACCTCGCGGGTGTGGCCGGCGATCCCTACGTGGAGGCCCTGAAGACTGGCATCGACGGCCTGCTCGGCTTCCATTTCGGTGCGCAGGGGGACACGTCCCGCACCGCGCGCAATGACGCCAAGGCGCTGGGCAAGTCGGTCCTTTACCTGGATCCCGCTCACGGCCCGCTCGACATACCGGCCGCCTCGCCGGTGCGCGCCTATGTGCTGGGCCCGTCGCGCGACGAGTCCTACCTCAAGATCACAGATCGGGCTTCGGAGATGTACGGGCTGGCGGGCCTGTCAGCTGAGCTCTGGTCGGCCGCCAGCCCCTTCGCGGCAGGCGCGATGTCGCCGGACGCTTCGGAGTTCGATGGGACGACGCCGTTCGACGCCGACATCGGCGAGTCGTTCGCCGCCGCTTTGGACCGCATCAAAGCCGGAACGGCCAAGCCGGACTCCCTGGAACGGTTCTTGTCCGACCACTATTGCGGGCCGGTCCGGGTCGGCAGGTCCACCAGCGGGCCAGTCGACACGGATCAGTCCTGGCGGCGCATCGATTACGACTGGGCTTCCTCAGGCGCCGATCTCGCCTTGCAGCTCGACTCCAAGACGAACAACACCAGCCTGGTGCTGGCTTTCGAGGTCGCCGAGTCCGGCCGAGTGTTCCTTTTCACCGCCGATGCACAGATCGGCAACTGGTTGAGCTGGCAGACCGTGAGTTGGCAAGTGGATGGCAAGCTTGTCACTGGTCCCGACCTCTTGGCCCGCACCGTTTACCTCAAGGTCGGACACCACGGCAGCCAGAACGCCACGGCCGAAGGCAAGGGCCTCGAGCTGATGACCAGTCCCGATCTGACGGCGTTCATTCCCACCAATGAAAACGACGCCCTGAACGTCAAGTGGGGCGCCATGCCGTTCTCCAAGATCGTCGAGAGGCTGACCGTCATGACGCGGGGCCGGCTCGTGCGGGCCGACGACCCCTGGCCACTGACGCCGAAGGCGCAATGGCCGCCGGCCTTCCGGAGTCCGTCCGGCTGTCTGGTGGACACGACTTCGGAAACCTTCCCGGATCCGGACACCGGCGCGCCCCGCACCCTCTACGTCGAATTTCTCCTGAACTAGGACGGCAGGGGATGGCGGTCTCTTCACCCTCTGCAACGGCTTCACCGCTTCCGGACCTGCTGTCGAAAATCGTCGTCCCGGTCACGCTCGGCCTGTGCACGGCCTACATCACCGCCAGCGCCAACGCCTGGAATCACCGGAAGGAATGCGCTGATCGGACCTTGGCCTTCTACGAGAAGCTATGTCCGGGCGGGGACTGCACGGCTGGCGACGACCCGGCCGTTCAGAAGTCGCGGCGCTACGTGCAGCAGTCGGCGCGCTACAGCAGCGACTTCCTGCTGAACGCCCTGTGCAGCAAGTCCGACGGCATCGACTACAGGGCTGTGCTGCAGAAGCTCATCGAAAGCAGCAGCACCGACGCGGGCCTCGCGGCCGCGCGCTCCGGCGCCGGCGCCGGAAGCCCGCCGTCGACCGTGGAGACCAAGATCGCGCCCAACGATCGGCCGGTCACCGATCGGCCCGCCGACGTCGCCCATCCGCCGCCGGCGCCGGCCCCCGGCCGCATCAACATCTATGTCCAGTATCATCTGGAGGGCCAGAAGGCCGACGTGCTCAGAGTGATCGGCGCGTTGAACACAGCCACCACCCAGGCGGTCACCATCAACGCCCTCGGTCCCCAACTTGTCCCGGCCAAGGTCAACCGGACACAGATCCGATGCTTCGACGACGCCAGCTGCAAGGTCGCCCCGGATATCGCCAAATATGTCGGCGTGCTGGTGCGGCAGCCGGTCGTCGTCCGCGACTTTTCCCGGGCCTACGTTTCCGCCTCCGGCAAGTCCCTGCCGCTGGAGCTCTGGTTTTCGGACGCCCCCATCAAGGCTGCAGTCGAGGGAGGCCGTGACCTTGGTTAAGCATCTGCGGGGGCTCGCGCGCCCGGTCTTCGGCGCGGCCATCGCCCTGGGCGCGGTGGTGGCGGTTCCTGCGGCCGCGCTGGCCGCCGAGCGCGGCCTTAGCTCCGCAACCGAGACTCGCCGCGGAGTCTTGCCTGCAAGCAGAAGTGGCATAACAATGGTCGCCTATCGCCGGCTGCCGTTCGGCCTTTGCCGTGCGGAAGATCGTAAGGGGGGGGCATGGCGAGCGCAGACCAGTTCGGGACCGGTGACGACGAGCCGCTCGAAGAGCTGTTCGACTCCCCGAAGTTCCAGCGCGACAAGATCGGCCTCGCCCTGTCCGGCGGAGGCTACAAGGCCGCCGCCTATCATTCAGGCGCCTTCCTGCGCCTGAATGAGCTCGGGTTGCTCGGCCGGATAAGCCGGGTGGCCAGCGTCTCCGGCGGGTCGATCGCCGCCGGCGTCCTGGCGTTGCACTGGAAGGACCTGCAGTTCGACGGGAACGGGCGCGCGGGCAATCTGCGCGAGCTCGTCGTCGAGCGGCTTCGAGACTTCCTGACCGAGGTGAACATCGACATTCCCGCCGGGCTCGCGGGCCTGCTGCTTCCCTTCCGCTCCGGCGCTGACGGAGTCATCAAGAGCTATGACGAGCACCTGTTCCATGGCTCGACGCTGCAGGATCTGAAGACCGAGGACGATCAGACGCCGCGTTTCGTCTTTCTCGCGACCAACTATGAGTTGAACTCGCTCTGGCGCTTCTCAAAGCCCTACGCCGCCGACTACCGCGTCGGCATGATCGAGAACCCGCGTTTCCCGCTCGCGGAGATCGTCGCCGCATCCTCGGCGTTTCCACCCTTCTTCTGCCCGGTCGAGCTGGATTTCAACGGTCATAAGGTGGCGCCGACGGCGGGCGCCGACCGCGCAAGCGGCGACTTCCTGAAGCGCGTCCTCCTGGCCGACGGCGGCGTCTACGACAACATGGGGCTGGAGCCGATCGTCAAGCGCTACGGCGTCCTGCTGATCAGCAACGCCGGAGAAGCCTGGAACGAGACCGATCATCCCAAGGAGTGGATCGGCATGCTCCGGCGGATCTTGGGCATGATCCATCGTCAGGCCGAGAACAATCGCCAGCGTTTACTGATGATCCTGGCGCGCAGCGGCGCCCGAAAAGTCGCCTATTGGCCCCTGCGCAACACCGCCGCGCGCTACCCGAAACCGAGCGAGGCGGTGATGGATCCTGCGGACGTCGCGCGCGCGCAGGCCGAGGACGTGAGGCTCTGGTCGCTTGGCGCCAAGGCCTTCGACCGGCTCGCAAACCATGGCTACGTGCTCTGCGACAGCGCGGTCAGGTCTTACCTGCCCGAGGTGTCGGCTCCCGCGAAACTCCCCTTCTGAGCGGCCGCCCGATGAACCAGACCACGCGGCCGGCGGCCAAATCCGCGAGACGACCGGCGCCGCCGCTTCCCAAGCCCGCCACGCGGCGGCTGCGGGTCTATGCCTTCGATCCCAACGCCTCGCTCGATCTCAGTTCGGCCAAGTTCAGCCACGCCACGATCGCCCTGGCCTGGGATGATCCTGCGGAAGAGCCGGTCTCCATCGGCCCGGTCAACGAGTACCTGGAGATCATCGACTATGATCCGGCAAGCGAGCAGGTCTATGCGCCGCTCGACCTGAACGCGCCCGAGGTGCTGGGCCCTCAAGGCCTGACCCCGACCGAAGGCGATCCACGCTTCCACCAGCAGATGGTGTTCGCCGTGGTGATGAACACCATCAAGATGTTCGAGCGTGCGCTGGGACGCAAAGTGCTCTGGGCGCCGGAGTGGGATCCGCAGACCAGCGCCTACCGCCCGACGCGCAAGCTGCGCGTCTATCCCCATGGGCTGCGCCAGGCGAACGCCTACTACAGCCGCCAGAAGCGCGCCCTGCTGTTCGGCTACTTCAAGGCCAGCGACACCGCCGCCGGCGCCGACTGGATCTTCACCGCGCTCTCGCATGACATCATCGTCCACGAGACGACGCACGCCATCCTAGACGGGCTTCATCCGCGCTATGGCGAGCCGTCGACGGCCGACAGCCTGGCCTTCCATGAGGCCTTCGCCGACATCGCCGCCCTCTTCGCCCATTTCCAACTGTACGAGGCGGTCTACGACTTCATCGAGCGCGGCGGCGGCGCCCTTGACGAAAGCACACTGCTGAGCGGCCTGGCCGGCCAGTTCGCCAAGGGCACGACAGGTCGTCCATCGCTGCGCGACGCTATCGAGACGAAGCCCGACCCGCAGCGGCTGGCGCGCGCCGTCGAGCCGCACGAGCGCGGCTCCATCCTCGTCGCGGCGGTATTCGACGCCTTCCTCAGCATCTATCGCGCCAGGATCGCCGACCTGCTGCGGCTGAGCGGCATGAAGCTCGGGACCGGCGAGTACCTGCACCCCGACCTGATCGGGCGCCTCACCAAGGAGGCCACCAAGAGCGCGGACCACGTGCTGCGCATGTGCATCCGCGCGCTCGACTACCTGCCGCCCGTCGATGTGCGCTTCGGCGAGTTCCTGCGCGGCATTATCACCGCCGACACCGACCTGATCGCCGACGACCGGCTGAACTATCGGCTGGCCTTTATCGAGGCGTTCCGCAAGCGGGGCATCGTGCCGGACAATTGCCGCTCGATGTCGCCCGAGAACCTGCTTTGGAACCCGCCGGCCCATCTTCCGGAGACGGTCGACACGACGTTTCTGGAGTCGCTCAACCTTGTGCCGCGCTACAAGCGGCTGGACATCATCGCTCACGCAGAGACGGCGCGCCGCAAGGTCTGGTACTGGCTGACACAGCCTGAATACCGCGTCGCAAACGTGACGCTGCAGGCGAGCCTGGCGCCGTTCCTGAGCCAGGCCCGCGAGGTGTTCGCCGCCAGCGACGACGCCGCGGCCGGGGCGCGTTTCCTCAAGGAGCATCGCAACTATCTCCTGTCGCTCGGAGGACAGAACAAAGACCTCAATGCGGCCCTCGCCGAGCTCGGGAAGGACAAGACCCACTTCGAGCGTTGGATCACCTTCCTTGAGCTCCTCAGCAGTTGCGGCCCACCCCTGATGCGCGACCCCAGCGTCGACCGCGCCTGGGAAGAGGCGCTGGGCATCTATTTCCAGCCGCCGGCGGATCGACCGCTGCACACGATCGCCCGCAAGCGCGCCGGCTTGCCCGTCGAGGTGCACAGCGTCCGCACCACCCGGCGCGCCGGCCCGGACGGCCAGGACATCCGCCAGCTCGTGCTGGAGATCGCCCAGCGACGTCGCGGCTTCCTCAAGGTCGCCACCCAGGAGGCGCAGGACGCGGGGAAAGGTGACGATCGGGCGCCGGACTTCTGGTTTCGCGGCGGCGCGACGGTGATCATCGACCTGCGCGACGGCGCCATCCGCTACGCCATCCGCAAGTCGATCGGCGACGACGAACGGCTCGCCCGACAGCGCGAGTTCCTCGGTCAGGCCCAGGGGACCAGCTTCACCTATGACCGCGGGCGGACCGAAGAGCCGTTCGCCCTGCTGCACAGGTGCTAGAGATGCCGTCGGACTCCGGCCCTCGCACCATTGCGCGAGCCCTGGCGCGCAAGCGCCCGCCGGCCGAGCGCATGTCGATCCGCATGTATCGCGGCCTGCTCGGCGACTGCTTCCTGCTGACCCATGAATTGGGCAAGCGCAGCTACAGCGCCCTGATCGACTGCGGCGCGCTGCAATGCATCGGCGCCAAGGGCAAGAAGCCGAAGACCGCCCAAGCCGTGGAACATCTGAAGGCTGTGGTCGAGGACCTGGCCCGTCACACGGGGGGGAAGCTCGACCTCGTGGTCGCCACGCACGCCCACTACGATCACCTCTCGGGATTCCTGCTGCACTTCGACGCCTGGCGTGAGTTCGAGATCACCGAGGTGTGGATGGCCTGGACCGAAGATCCCGAAGACGAGCTGGCCAAGGCGATCAACGAGAACTGGCGCAAGGCGCTGGGCGTGCTCAAGGCCTCGGTCGATCCCGCCTTCGGCCTGGAGGCGGAGAGCGCCGAGCGGATCCATGATCTGCTTCAGTTCCACGGTCACATCGATGCATGGCCGCTCGCCGAGGGTTCGGCCCTGGCGCCCCAAGCCGACGGCAAGAAGAGCCCGCGAAGCTGCGCCGACATCCTGCGGTGGTTGGCCGCCTCGGGCGGCACGGGTCGGAAGGTCCGCTACCTCAAGCCAGGCCAGGCGGTTGCGTTCGGGGTAGATGAGCGGATCAGCGCCAAGGTGCTGGGCCCGCCTCGATCTGGCGCCCGGCTCCTGCAGATGGACCCTTCAGGCGGCGGCGGCCGGGAGGTCTACCTGGCCAGCGCCGACCTGGTGGAAGCCGTTGCGGTCAGCCTCGTCGCCGCTGGCCAGGCGGGCGCGCCTGGAGCCCACGCGCTGGCGCACGATGCGCCTGCGGGCGAAGCGTCCACGACGGGGCCGTTCGGCGAGGCGTTCAACCGCACCTGGGCCGATGTCGCCGAAGACGACCCCCTGCGGCTGGCCTATGAAAGGGAGAAGACGCATCAGATCAGCCGCGACTTCGCCGAGAACGCCGAACTCCTCGCCATGAAGATCGACGGCGACGTGAACAACACGTCCCTGGCGCTTGCGCTGGAGCTGCCCACCCGCCAGGTGCTCCTGTTCCCCGCCGACGCCCAGGTCGGCAACTGGCTGTCCTGGCACGACCAGCGCTATCCTGCAGACCCCAAAGATCCCGCAAGCGGCGCCAGCGTCGCCGACCTGCTTGAACGGGTGGTGCTCTACAAGGTCGGCCACCACGGCAGTCACAACGCCACGGCCAAGGAAAAAGGGCTGGAGCTGATGACCAGCCTTGATCTTGTGGCGTTGATCCCGGTGGTCTCCGACATCGCCCACGAGCAGAAGACCAAGAACAATCCGGCGGGCTGGGCCATGCCGTACGACGATCTGCTCGCGCGCCTGAAAGAGCGGACCCGCGGTCGAATCGTGACCGGAGACGGCAACGTCGCCGACGAGCGGAGCCGCTTTGCCCGCTCGATCTTCCAACTCAGCTACGACGCCGCGAACCCCCGCGATCCGCTCTGGGCCGAATTGACTCTGGAGCTGTCAGCGGCGCGGCCCGCCAACTGAAGCCGACGAGAAGCTCGTCGGGGAGCGCGCGCGATCCGGACGCGGCCCTCAGGCGTCGTGCCGGCGCGGCGACAGCAGGACCCCCAGCACGGCGCCTGCGGCCAGCGCCACGGCGGCGGTGGCGAACGGGCGGGCCTTCACCTGGGCGGCGGAGAAGCGGCCGAGCGACTGGCCTTGCCGGCCGATCACGTCGGCGGCGGTGCGGCTGCGGCGGGCCAGGGCGTCGCCGACCGGCCGAACCACGCGGATGGCGCGCTGCACCGGCGGCAGCCGCAGTTCGGCCGGCGCGTCCTCATGGTCGAAGGCCGCCTCGTCTCGAATGACCTTTTCCATCGGCTCTCTCCTGTCGGCGTGACTGTTGATCAAGCTGCCCTGGCACGGGGGCGTCACTTTGACCTTCTGCAACCCTGGACCCAAAATCCTTAAAAGAGGCTCAGTTCCTGGCGCGACTGGCGCTCTCCGCGGCGCCGGCGCCGACCGGGGTGCGATCGATGACGTACAGAGTCACCGGCTCGGTCCCGACGACCGCGGCGATGTGCCAGTCGCCTGGGGTCTCGGCGGCCATCTGCCCGGCGCCGACCAACTGCTCCTCGCCGGTCACCAGGTCGGAGACCTTCAGCCGTCCGGAAACCACATAGAGGTAGCGTTCGCCGGCCTGGCGATCCTCGGGCAACTCGCCGCCGACCGGCAAGGTCTGCTGGCGCATGCCGACGCGGACGCCCTCGCCGGGCGCTGCGGGCAGGGCCGGCGCGGCCGGCGGCGCGAGCGCCATGATCTGGGGCGCAGCCAGCGCCGGGCCGGACGAAACACAAACCGCCAACGCGGCCAAGGCGAACAGTCTCATTCTGGGACCTCCGCCGGTTTCGTAGCACGCAGGGCGCCAGCCGCTTAAGCTTTTGCTAAGCATGGCGCGCGGGCTTGCGCCGACGCCGCGGACCTCGCCGGCGGAATCCTCGGCGCGCGTTTGGGGCTGAAGCTGCCGGCGGTCCGGGTGCGGCGGGTGACTCTGGCGATCACCTACGCCACCACGCCGATCTTCTTTTCGCGAGCCTGACCCGGGTCGTCGGGTGTGCTCAGGCCTCGCCGAACACGCTTTCCTGCACCCGCTCGAGCTCCTTGGCGTAGCGTTTCGAGACGTAGACCTCGGCCAGGACGCCCAGCACGGCGCCCTCGCGGTCGACGACGGCCAGTTCCTCGCTCTGGCTGGCGTCGAAGGTCTGCATGACCTCGGTGATGTTCATCTCCGGGGTGAGCACGAACCCCTGGTTCTGCGCCAGCGCGGCGGCGCGCTCGTCCATCGGGTGACCTTCCATATAGGCCGCGGCGGTAGGGGCGATGCCGGCGTAGTGGCCCTCGGCGTCCAGCAGGACGACGCGGCTCGGCCCACCCAGCGGGAAGCGGCGGCGGAATTCGGCGAGGGTGGCGCTCTCGGCGATGCTCGGCGCGTCGGTGCGCATCATCCGGCCGGCGGTCAGGGTGCGCACCCAGCCGACGTCGCGGGCGCTGCGGATGGTCTCGCCGCGCAGGTGCAGCCGCCAGGTCGAGAATGAGTAGCCGAACCGCTCGCGCACCAGGCTGGAGGCGATCAGGCAGGCAGCCAGGGTGGCGGCGGTGACTCCGAAGTCGCGGGTGGTCTCCAGCACCAGGAAGCTCATGGTCAGCGGCCCGCCGACCACGGCGGTGGCCAGCGCGCCCATGCCGACCAGGGCGGCGTCCTGCGGATCCAGGCCGGCCGGTAGGTCGGTGTAGGCCAGCAGCCGCGCGTAGATCTGGCCGACCAGCGAGCCGAGGAACAGCGAGGCGAAGAACAGGCCGCCGCGGAATCCGGTGCTCAGCGAAACCACCGAGGCCAGCGTCTTCAGCATGAGCACCATCGCCAGCGCCGACAGGGTGACGGTGAAGAAGAGGTCGTGGTGCAGCGCCCCGTGGCCGGAGGAGAGCGTCTGCGGCGTCACCAGCGCCAGGCCGGCCAAGGCGGCGCCGCCGAGGGCCAGACGCACCGACGCCGGCATCGCCAGGCTCTTGGCGAACTGTTCGCCGCGCGCCACCAGCAGCATCAGCAGGATGGCGAAGACGGCGCAGACCGCGCCCAGGCCGGCGTAGAGGGCGTAGTCGGGAATCGTCGGCGACTGGGTGATGTTGACGTGGATCGCGTAGGAATCGACGCCCAGGGCCGTCGCCGCCGCCACCGCCGCCAGGCAGGCGGCGGCGACCGGGGCGATCATCGACGGCGCGTAGGAGCCGATCACCACCTCGAAGGCGTAGAAGGCGCCGGCCAGCGGGGCGCCGAAGGCCGCGCCGATCGCCGCGCCGGCGCCGGCGCCCACCAGGGTGCGCAGGTCGTGGCGCCTGAGCCGCAGGCGCTGGCCGAGCGCCGAGGCCAGGCCGCCGCCGGCCTGGGCGTAGGCGGCCTCGAGCCCGACGGAGGCGCCGAAGCCGTTGGAGATCAGGGTCTGCATGCAGATCACCAGGCTGCCGCGCAGCGACATCCGTCCGCCATAGAGCGAATTGGCCTCGACCACGTCGACGATGGGCCGGGTCTTCCAGAGGCCGACGAGATAGCTGAAGCCGGCCAGCGCCAGCCCGCCCACCGGCAGCCAGATCAGGCTGAGCGGATCGATCCGCTCCAGCGCGCTCAGCCGGATGTCCGGCGTGATGCCGTAGAGCCGCTCCTGCAATCCGTGGGCGAGGCGGCTCTGGATCACCGCCAGCACGCCGGCGCCCGCGCCGATGACGATGGACAGGGCGATGAACCAGGCCTCGCTGGCGCGGAACCGCGCCCGCAGCCAGGCCAGCGGTCGCGTCGTGAGCGTGGGCAGCGGCGCGAGCAAGGTCATAGAGCGCCAGCTTGCACCGGTTCGCCGCCGCGGGCGAGACACCGCGCGGGCGATTGAAAACCTCTGGCGGCGATGGAGGGACGTCCCGTCAGGTGGACGGCATCCCTAGCGGCGCGACGCCGACGGCGTGCCCCGAGTCATCGGTGGCGGTTGGCGCGACGAACGTCAGGCCGGAACCAGCGCCTCGTGACTGGTGACCTCGAACTTCACCAGGTTCGCTTCGCCGAAGGTATTGGCGATGGGAACATCGACGGCGTCGCGGCCGCGGGCGATCAGCACCCGGGCCATCCGAGGCATGTTGTTGCGCGCGTCGAAGGTGTACCAGCGGTCGCCGAGGTAGACCTCGAACCATGCGCTGAAATCCATGACCCCGACGACGGGCACGCCGATGTCTCCCATGTAGCCGGTGCAGTAGCGGGCGGGGATGTTCATGCATCGGCAGAAGGCCACCGCCAGATGGGCGTAGTCGCGGCAGACCCCGGTGGCCTCCACCCAGGCGTCGTAGGCGGTCTTGTCCGGGCGGGCGTTGGCGTAGTTGAAGACGATGTGGTTGTGCACATAGTCGGTGATCGCCTGCACCCTGGCCCAGCCGAGCGGCGTCCCGCCGAACAGCGACCAGGCGACCTGGCTCAGCCGGTCCGTCTCGCAGTAGCGGCTGCCCAGCAGGAACAGTAGCGCCTCGTCCGGCAGGGCCTCCACCGGGTGCTGCACGGCGTCCGGCGCAAAGTCGTCGATCAGGCCCGTGTCGCGGATGATGAAGTCGGCCGACAGCGTCAGGCGGCCGGCGGGCGCCAGCACCCGGCTACAGATGTTGCCGTAGCTGTCGAGGTACTGGCGCACCTCCAGCGGCGGGTCGGTGCGCAGCCAGTCGGGAGTCTCGAGGTCCTGGCGGCGCGAGGCATGGACGCTGAGGGTCAGCAGCATCGGCACGGGCGCCGGGCAGTCGTAGATGATCTCGAAGCCTGTCTGGACGCGCATCATCAGCCTTGCTCGATAGGAATGGGCGCGCCGAGGCGGGCGCCGATAGATCCGTCCGCCTGATCGGAGCGCGACGCCAGCCATTCCGGGCGATCGGAGGCGGTGAATGTGGAAATGCTCCGGTTTGGCCATACGCGAAGGCCTGCCGGGTCGCCCCGGCAGGCCTTGCGGTCACCATATCTTGCCGGCGTCAGTCCTGGCGCATCGACTCCCGGTGCGACCAGCGCAGGCTGGCGCTCACCTGATCGAGCCTGGCCTGCATATGTCGCGCGTCGCGACGGCCGAGCTGGCCCTGGCCATAGTGGCGCAGGCCGCGCTCTTCCCGACGGATCTGCCGCAGGGCCGAGAGCGCTTGCTCGCCGTTCTCCTGCCGCAGCGCGCCGGTCTGCAGGCCGCGCTCCACGCGGGCGCGAAGCCACTGTTGGCGCGACCGGAAGTCGGTTGGGGCGCTCGACCAGTCCGGCGCGCCAAAGGAGGCGTTCGAGGCGCGATCGCCGGCGTCGTTCGTGGTCGAGTGCCAGCCGCCGCGCGCGTCATAGTAGCCGTGGTACTGGCCGGCATGCCAGCGGCCATTGTCGTAGTAGCCGGGCTGGGCGTCGGCGACCCAGACGCCATCGGCGTTGCGGTGTCCGGCGGCCTCGCCGGCGATCCAGCGTCCGTTCGTGTCATAGCGGCCGACGGAGTGGCCCGAAACCCAACGCCCGCGCTCGTAGTGGCCGCTCGACACGCCGGCGACCCATTGGCCGTCGGCGTCATAGTAGCCGCTGGCGGAGGCCGGAACGAACCGCCCGTTGGGATCGGCGTAGGCGGCCGCGGAGGGGTCCATACGGCCCGCATTCCAGCGACCCTGGGCGTCGTAATAGCCGTTCGGCGCGCCATTCACCCATTCGCCGTTGCGGTCGTAGTAGCCGCGGGCCTGGGCGGCCGGCACGGCGTTGGCGTGCCACTGGCCGCGGTCGTCATAGAAGCCATAGGCCCGGCTGCAGTCGGCGGACGGCTTGGTCAGCTGGTTCCCGGCGATCGCGCCGCCAATGCCGCCGATGACGGCGCCGGTGGTCCGGTCATGGTGGCCGGCGATGGCGCTGCCGATCAGCGCCCCGACGCCGGCGCCGGCCAGGGTTCCGACGGTGCGGTTGGCGGTGCGCTGCTCGCAGTTCTGTTGGGCGAACGCAGACGCGGGCATGAGAACTGCCGCGGCGATGCCGGCGGCAAGAAGGTGGTTTCGCATTTTAGGGGGAAGCTCCTGGACTGGATTCATCTCCGGTCCACGAAGCACTTATGCGCTGATGCGACGGTAAATGGAAGTCGAATCTTTAAATATGTAAATTGCAGTCAAGAATTCCGTTTCAAGATGTTCCGTTGGAACTCGAACGTGATCTGAATTTGGCGGAACGGTTTCTCCAGTCGAGCTTCGGAATGACCGCTCACAAACCGGTCCGCGCCAGCGTCAAACGCGAATAGCTGCAGCAGCGCGTGGCCGTGGCGCCGCGGAGATGAGACCGGCGCAGCAGGCGGCAAGCCGCCTAAGCATGCGTCGCAACGCCCCAGGCGCGGGTGGTCGCCGAGCAGCGCGGGTGCGATAGGTTTAACCGGGCCTTAAGATCGCTTGACCTGATGCTGGTGCGGCCTTAGGCGCAGCGGTCCGAAAAGCTCGGTGTGCAGGTCCATGTACAAGCTGGTGATCTTCGACTTCGACGGCACCCTGGCCGACAGCGCCCGCTGGCTGGCCTGCGAGCTGAATCCGCTCGCCGCCCGCTTCGGCCTGCGCCAGGTGACCGAGGCCGAGGTCGAGACCCTGCGTGGCTGCGACACCCGCCAGATCCTCAGCCGCCTCGGCGTGCCGACCTGGAAGCTGCCGTTCATCGCCCGCCACCTGCGTCGACGCATCGCCCAGGACGCCGGCGCCATCCAACTCTTCCCGGGGGCCAAGGCGCTGCTGCGCAGCCTGGCCGGCCAGGGCGTGGTGCTCGGCCTGGTCAGCTCCAACTCCGCGGCCAATGTGCGCCGCATCCTGGGACCCGAGGCTGCGGCCCTGATCGAGCACTACGAGTGCGGCGTCGGACTGTTCGGCAAGGCGGTCCGGTTCCGCAAGGTGGTGCGGCGCGCGCGGGTGCGGCCGGCCGAGACGCTCTGCATCGGCGACGAGACCCGCGACATCGAGGCGGCGCGCGAGGCCGGGCTGGCTTCCGGCGCAGTCCTGTGGGGCTATCACCGCCGCGAACTGCTCGCCGAGCGGGCCCCGACCTGGCTGTTCGAGACTCCGGACGACGTCGCCGCCCGGTTGGCGGCTTGAGCGGCGCATCGTCGGCGCCGCGCGGCGGCATCTTGATCGCGCCTGCCGCGCGTGAGAGAGCGACACCCATGAGCGACACACTGCCTGACCGGCTCTCGACCAGCCCCGACAGCCCCTACTACGATGCCGAGGTCCTCGGGCGAAACGTCGGCGTCCGCTTCCGCGGCGAAGACAAGACCAATGTCGAGGAATACTGCGTGTCCGAAGGCTGGGTGCGCCTGGCGCTCGGCGACAAGCGCGACCGCCACGGCCGGCCGCTGACCATCAAGCTCACCGGCCCGGTCGAGCCCTATTTCCGCGAGGGCTGATCGCGCGGCCGCGACATCGCCTGCGACTCTGCACCTCGGGGCGCGACTCGCGCAGCCATGACACAAGAACGGCGATCATTGCCGGCCACGGGGAGTTGCCGATGTTCGACCTGACACTGGTCGCCAAGGGCGGTCGCTGGGTGCTTGTCAACGACGAGACCGGGGAAGTCGGCGCCTTCGCCTCGCAAGCCGAGGCGCTGCGCGCGGCCGGGGCCTATGAGGCCTTTCCGGGCGGTGAAGACCGCTATGTGCTGATCCAGGAAGAGACCGGCGACTGGGAGGAAGCCCTCGTCGAGGTTCCGCGCCTGCACTAGCGCGAAAGGTGGAGACGGCGCTCGCCGCCTCCACGCCCGATCCTGGTTTCGCCTCTAAAGCGCGTCCACCAGCACCACTTCGGAGTCCTGCAGGGCCTTGATCCGCAGGACGGGCTCGTCACGCACCGCCGCCCCGTCGCGGGCGTCGAGCCGGACCCCGTTCACCTCCACCGCGCCCACTGCCGGCACCAGGTAGGCGTGACGGCCGTCGGCCAGCGCATAGTCCGCCGTCTCGCCGGCCTTGAGGGTCGCCCCGGCCACCCGCGCGTCGGTGCGGATCGGCAGGGCGTCGTCGTCTCCGGCCAGGCCGGAGGCGAGGGTGACGAAGCGTCCGGCGCGATCGGCCTTGGGAAAGGGCCGCGCGCCCCAGGTCGGCTCGCCGCCCCGGCGGCTCGGCTGGATCCAGATCTGGAAGATCCGGGTCGTCTGCGGCTCGAGATTGTACTCCGCATGGCGAATGCCCGTGCCCGCGCTCATCACCTGGACGTCGCCGGCCTCGGTGCGCCCCTCGTTGCCCAGGCTGTCCTTGTGGGTGATGGCGCCCTCGCGGACATAGGTGATGATCTCCATGTCCGCGTGCGGATGCGGCGGAAAGCCGGAGTTCGCGGCGATCTCGTCGTCGTTCCACACCCGCAACGCGCCCCAACTGGTTCGGGCCGGATTGTAGTAGTCGGCGAAGGAGAAATGGTGGCGGGCCTTCAGCCAGCCATGGTCCGCGCCGCCGAGTTCTGCGAAGGGCCGTTTCTCGATCATGGTCTTGGGTCCTCCTTTAGGGGCGCCGCAGCGGCGCCCGTCGAGGTGGAAGATATGCTGCCGATCTGATCTATAAACCGCCGTCTTCGCACAAGATTACTTCCAATGCGGATGCAATGGCGGGGAAGCCGCGGTCGGCGCGCAAAGCCGCCGACCGCAAGCGCGGGCTTAGACCCGCATTTCGAAATAGGCCGTTTCGCTGCCGGCCGAATGTCCCAGCATGGTGATGCGAAACTGCGCTCCGCTCTCCAGGGTCAGCAGGCCCTCGCCCTCGCGGAACGCCTGTTCGGCCACCTCGGGCGTGGCGCTGATCGAGCCGCGCAGCCGCGCCGGTCCAGGCCGCAGCGACGTCGGCTCGCCGAGGATCTCGTAGCGAACCTGGCCGCGGAAGCCGCGATAGCGCAGTTCGCCGTCGCCGGGACAAGCTGGGAGCTTTTTGCGGACGTGCGCCATCGTCTCTCCTTTTAGATGAGACCTACTCAACGGCTGGGCCGCAGGATCGATCCATGGCGCAAGCCGCCCCGCACAAGCCGCGGCCGGCGCGGCGCCAAAGCCAGGCCCGGGCGTTACCGCGCCATGGCCTGGGCCAATCACTTTCTGGATTCCCTGAGCGCCGCCGATCTGCAGGTGCTGCACCCGCACCTCACGCCCGTGGCCCTGGCGCGCAACGAGGTGCTCGATGAGGTCGGCCGGGTGATCGGCACGGTCTATCTGCCGGTCGACGCCGTCCTGTCGGTGGTCACCGTAATGCGCTCGGGAGCGCAGGTGGAGAGCCGCACGGTCGGGCGCGAGTCCGGCTACGGCCTTCTGCAGGTGTTGGGCTCGCCGATCTCCTTCGAGCGGATGTTCGTGCAGGTCGCCGGTGCGGCCTGGCGCCTGCCGCTGAAGGTCCTGCGCGAGGCGGCCGTCGCCAGCCCGGCCCTGGTCCGGACCATCGTCCATCATGCCCAGGCCAGCATCCTGCAGGCGTCCCAGAACGTCGCCTGCAACAGCCTTCACTCCGCCGAACAGCGGCTCTGTCGCTGGCTGCTGCTGACGCACGACCGTCTCGGCTCGGACGTCCTGCCGCTCACCCAGGAACAGCTGTCGATCATGGTCGGCGTGCAGCGCACCACCGTCACCGCCATCGCCTCCCAGCTGCAGGAGCGCGGCGCGATCTCCTATGTGCGCGGCAAGATCACCGTGCTCGACCGCGCCGGCGTCCATCGCTGCGCCTGCGAATGCTACGACGCGGTGCAGGAGAATACCGCCACCCTGCTGGCGCCGCAGTCCGCCGCCTGACCTCCCAAGCCGAACGGCGACGCCGCGTCAGCGAAGCAGCCAGACGGCGAATCCGGCGGCGATCAGCTGCAGGGTCAGGATCAGCCGCAGCAGGCTGGCGAACGGCTCCTTGACCGTCTTGTGGCGGAACAGGCGCTGGGCGGCCGCGGCGCCCGGGCCGCCGCCGGCCGCCGCCAGGCCCAGCAGCCGTCGCTCCGGGATCCGTCGGTGGCCGCGCAGCGCGTAGCGCTTGTCGAGCGCGAACGCCGCGAACGCCGCAAGATTGATCGCCAGGAGATAGCCGGCGAAGGCCCCGACCATGGCCGGCGCGGCCTCAGTTCTTCCCGCTGGGCGCGGGTTCGGCCGTGGCCTGCTCCGTCGGCGGGGTGGGCGCGTCCTCGGGCGCGGCGTTCACCTTGAGCGAGGCGCCGAGCAGCCTGGCGCGCTTCTCCAGCGCATCGGCGACGGCGGGACAGCGGGCCGGCAGCGTCCAGCTCATCCACTCCTGGGCGAGCCGCGCCTTGGTGATGTCCGGCCCGATGGTCCAGGCCGCGCGGCCGCGCTGGACGGCGGCGGCGCCGACCACGTTGATCGGCTGCAGGCTGGCCCTTTCGGCGGCGGTCAGCGCCGCCTTGAACCGCTTGAGGTCGGCATGACCCTGGCGCTGTTGCAACTCATAGACCTTCAGATCGTCGGACAGCTTGCTGCCCGGCCGCCGCCAGGTGGATTCGATGCGGGTCACCTCCGGCATCACTTGGTCGTGCAGCTCGAGGTAGCCGGAGAGCGCGCCGTAGCACCAGGCGACGAACTGGTAGTCGTCCTTCGGGGCGCCGGGCGGGACGGCGGCCTGGGCCGGCGCTTCGGCGGGCGGCGGCGCGGCGGGGACGGCGTCCTGCGCGGCGGGCTGGTCGGCCAGGAACAGGCTGGCGGCGAGCGCGAGCGAAATCATGCGGCGGTGAACCTCGGGATCTACGGCTTGGCTATTCCAACGCGTCAGCGGTCGATCCGAACCCGCCGCCCCCCGGGGTTTCGATCTCGATCGCATCGCCTGGCCGCACCTCGATCGAGAAGCAGCCGGGCAGATCTGTAGCCGTCCCGTCGGCGGCGATCAAACGCTGGCGACCGGGAAGCGCCGGGCCGCCGCCAGCCAGCCCCTGCGGCGCGTGGGTTCGGCGCGAGGCCAGCAGGGCTACCTGCATCGGCGCCAGGAAGCGGATCCGCCGCACCGCGCCGTCGCCGCCGCGCCGCGCGCCGCAGCCGCCCGAGCCGCGCCGCACCCGAAAGGCTTCGACGCGCACCGGAAAGCGCCGCTCCAGGATCTCCGGATCGGTCAGGCGGGAGTTGGTCATGTGGGTGTGGACGGCGTCGGCCCCGTCGGCCTGGGCGGTCGCGCCGGCGCCGCCGCAGAGGGTCTCGTAATACTGGCGGCCCTCGTCGCCGAACGTGAAGTTGTTCATCGTCCCCTGGGCGTTGGCCATCACGCCGAGCGCCGCATAGAGGGCGTCGACCACATGCTGGCTGGTCTCGACGTTGCCGGCGACCACAGCGGCCGGCGGCCGCGGGCTCAGCAGCGAGCCCTCGCGCGTGAGGATCTTCAGCGGCTCCAGGCAGCCGGCGTTCAGCGGAATGTCGTCGTCGACCAGGGTGCGGAAGACATAGAGGGCCGCGGCGTCGACGATCGCGGAGGGGGCGTTGAAGTTGCTGGAGAGCTGGTCCGAAGAGGCGGTGAAGTCGAGCACGGCCTCGCCGCCAGCCGCATTGACCGTGGTCCGCACGACGATCTCGCCGCCGGCGTCCAGCGGCGCGCGCGCCTCGCCGTCGGACAGCCGGCCGAGCGCCCGGCGCACGGCGGCGGCGGCGTTGGCCTGCACGAAGCCCATGTAGCGGGCGACGGTTTCGGCCCCGAAGCTGTCGATCATCCCGCGCACCGCCGCCGCCCCCGCCTGGCAAGCGGCGATCTGCGCCTTCAGGTCGGCAAGGTTGCGCGCCGGCGCCCGGGCCGGCCAGCGCCCGGCGGCGAGCGCCGCGCAGGTCTCCTCGGCCAGGAAGCGGCCCTCGCGCATGATCGGCAGGGCGTCCAGCAGCACGCCTTCGTCCGCGATGGTCGCCGAGAAGGGCGGCATCGATCCCGGCTGCATCCCGCCGACGTCCGCATGGTGGCCCCGCGCGGCGACGTAGAAGGCGGGGCGGTCGCGGGCTGGCGCCGTATCGACGAAGACCGGCATGACCACGGTGATGTCCGGCAGGTGGGTGCCGCCGGCGTAGGGGTTGTTGAGGGCGAAGGCTTCGCCGGGCTGCGGGCTCGGGTGCCGGTCGCGCACCGCCCGCACGCTGGCGCCCATCGAGCCCAGGTGCACCGGCATATGCGGCGCGTTCGCCACCAGGCCGCCGTCGGCGTCGAAGAGGGCGCAGGAGAAGTCCAGCCGCTCCTTGATGTTGACCGAGTGCGCGGTCCGCTCGAGCGCAGCCCCCATCGCCTCGGCCACGCCCATGAAGCGGCGGTTGAACAGCTCCAAGGTGACCGGATCGGGGCGCGCGAGATCGAGGACCTGCGCGGCGGCCCCGGCGGTCCGGCGCAGGCGGACCAGCCCGTCCGCGTCTGCCTCCGCGCGCCAGCCGGGCAGGACGGCGATCTGGGTGTCGGGCCGGACGATCAAGGCGGGGCCGTCGACCTTCGACAGCGCCTCAGCGCGGACGAGGGGCGCGTCATGCCAGGCGCCGCCGGCGAACAGCTTCACCCGCTCTTCGCCGCGAACGCGAGGATCCAGGCTCTGTTGCTGTTCAGCGGGGGCTGCAACAAGCCTGCTTGGGTCGTCGCTTTCGCGGGGCAGAGCGGCGGCGGAGAGCGCCTCCACCTCGACCGTCGCGATGAGGATGTCGCGGTACGGCTCGACGAATCCGAACAGCCGCTGGTGGGCGGCTTCGAAGGCGGCGCGGACCTCGTCCGGGCCGCCGGGGGCGACCGGCAGTTCGGCGTCGGCGCCGTCGTAGCGCAGCCGCAGCGCGCGGCGGACCTCGCCGGTCTCGGCGCCCTGTTCGGCCAGGGCGGCGCGAGCGGCCTCTTCGACCTCGCCCAGGCGCACCTCGGCCTTCGCCAATCCGTGCTGCTCCAGCGGCGCTTCGAGGCCGGCCTGGCGCAGGGCGGAGAGCTGCGCCTCGCCAATCCCCCAGGCCGACAGCACGCTGCCCCGGCGCGGGCAGAGGATCTCGCTGACGCCCAGCGCTTCGGCGGTCGCGCAGGCGACCTGGCCGGCGGCGCCGCCGAAAGCGGTCAGCACATGTCGCCTGGGGTCAAAGCCGCGTTCGGTGGAGATCCGCCGCACGGCCTGGGCCATCTGTTCCACGGCGACGGCGACGAAGCCCTCGGCCGCGGCCTCGACGCTGGGGGCCTGCATCGCCTGGGCCAGCTCGGCGAGGCGGGCGCGGGCCGCCTCGGCGTCCAGCGGCCGATCGCCGGCGGGGCCGAACACGGCGGGAAAGGCGCTCGGCGCCAGCCGGCCCAGCACCAGGTTGGCGTCGGTCACCGTCGCCGGGCCGCCGCGGCCATAGGCGGCGGGGCCGGGGTCGGCGCCGGCGCTGGCCGGTCCGGCCCGCGCGCGCAGCCCGTCGAAGGCGAGGATCGACCCGCCGCCGGCGGCCACCGTCTCGACATCGAGCATTGGGCTGCGCAGCCGCACCCCGGCGATCCGCGCGGTGTCCCGCCGCTCCAGCCGGCCGGCGAAGCGGCAGACGTCGGTCGAGGTGCCGCCCATGTCGAAGCCGAGCGCCGCCGCTGCGCCGGCCCGTCGTGCGGTCTCGGCGACGCCGACCACCCCGCCGGCGGGGCCTGAGACCACCGCGTCGCGGCCGCGGAAGGCCTCCGCGCGCACCAGGCCGCCGGCCGAGGTCATGAAGTAGAGCGGCGCGCCGGCGGTCGCCTCGGCCACCTGCCGCACATAGGCCTGCAGGACCGGGGTCAGATAGGCGTCGGCGACGGTGGTTTCCGCCCGCGGCAGGAATCTGGGCAGGGGCGAGACCTCGTGGCTCAGGCCCACGAAGGCGAACCCGGCCGCCCGCGCCAGGGCGCCCGCCAGCAGCTCGTGCGCGGGGTTGAGGTCGGCGTGCAGGAAGGCGATCGCGCAGGAGCCATAGCCCTGCGCCACCGCCGTCGAGAGCTGGGCGGCCAGCGCCTCGGCGTCGAGCGGCTCGATCACCGCCCCGTCCGACGCGAGCCGCTCGACGGCCTCGACGACGCCGCTGTAGAGCGGCGCGGGGCGGCGGATATTCAGCGCGAAGAGCTCCGGCCGCGTCTGGTCGCCGATCGCCAGGGCGTCGGCGAAGCCGCGGGTGGTGACGAACAGGGTCTTGGCGCCGGCCCGCTCAAGCAGCGCGTTGGTGGCCACCGTGGTGCCCATGCGGATGATCGCCACCCGCTCGGCCGGGAACGGCGCGCCGGGCGCCGCGCCCAGCATCCGGCGCATCCCTTCGACCGCGGCGTCCGTATAGGCCGCAGAAGAGGACAACAGTTTGAGCGAAGTCTCCCGCCAGCCCGTGCGCCCCCCCGAGAAGCGACCGATGACATCGGTGAACGTCCCGCCGCGGTCGATGGCGAAACTCCAGGCGCTGTCCAAAACTTAATGTCTCCCGACTACCAGTTCGATTGTAATGAGGTCTGAGCAGGCCTAAGGCATTTCCTACTCCGATGGGCTTCTGGCGCAAAATCGCGGGCTTGGCGGTCCGCAACATGGACGAGGCGGACTGCCCGATCTGTCCGCCGGGCTTGCCGGGCGAAGATCCCGCGTTCACAACCGCGGTGACGGCCTTGGGCGCCAAGCTGGCCAAGGCCGACGGCCGCGCCCAGGCCGCCGAATATGACGCCTTCGCCGAAGTCTTCCAGCCGGAGCCAGCCAGCCAGGGCAATGTGCGCAGGCTCTATCAGCTCGCCCGCCAGACCACCCGCGGCTTCGAAAGCTATGCGCGCCGCCTCGCCAAGCGTTACCGCCACTGCCCGCAGCTGCTGGAGGACGTGCTCGACGGGCTGTTCTTCGTGGCCACCTCCGATGGGATGGTGACCGCCGACGAGCTCGCCTACCTGCAGCGGGTCTCCGAGCTGTTCGGGCAGAGCCCGCTCACCTTCCGCCGCCTGAAAGCCACCCACCTGGGGCACGACCGGGAAGACCCCTACGGCGTGCTCGGCGTGGCGCACGACGCCACCGACGCCGAGGTCCGCGCGGCCTGGAAGGCGCAGCTTTCCGAGGCCCACCCCGACCGGGCCCGCGCCCGCGGACTGCCGTCGGAGTTCATCGAGGTCGCCGAGGCCAAGGCGGCGGCGATCAACGCCGCCTTCGATTCGGTGATGCGGGAGCGCCGCGCGCTGGCCCTGCAGGGAGCGGCATAGTTGCGCAGCCAGCCTGGATCCACATTATCTTCAGTTGACGTCGCGAAACTGCGGAACAACATAGAGAGTTACAGCCTAAGCTCGGGCTGGATGAGGACGCCATGGTGAGAGAATTCGCCGCCCGGCAGGGATCCGCGCTCCGCAGTCTCGCGGCGATCGGCGGGACGCTGGCGACTGGCGCGGCCGTCGTCGTCGGCGCCGTGATGGCGGTGTTCGCCGCGGCCACGGTCGCGGTGATCGCGGTCATGGCCAGCGCGCTCCTCGCCTTCGCCGGCCTCGCCTTGCGCGCACGGCGCACGGCGCAGACCCGCAACCGGCAGAACGACATCATCGAAGCCCGCCACCTGGGCGGCCACCACTGGGTGGCTTACGGCTGGAACGAGCGCAGCTGAGTCTTGCCGCGGCCGAGCTGGTCGCGCCCAAAACCGCGCTCCAAGGCTGAGCCCATCGGGACTGGGTCTAGGGCCGGCGAGGGATCACCACCGGCAGCTGCTCGTAACCGTGTACGAAGGACGAGTAGACCCGCGACGGCGGGCCGGTGACCTCGATCACCGGGAACCGCTTGAGGATCTCCTCCCAGATGATCTGCAGCTGCAGCTCGGCCAGGCGCTTGCCGACGCAGCGATGGATGCCGAACCCGAACGACAGGTGCTGACGCACCCGCGGCCGTTCGATCCAGAACTCGTCCGGCCGCTCGATCATCGCCTCGTCGCGGTTGCCGGAGATGTACCACATGGCGACCTTGTCGCCCTGGCGGATCAGCTTGCCGCCGAGCTCGACGTCGCGGGTGGCGGTGCGGCGCATATAGGCGAGCGGCGTCTGCCAGCGGATGGTCTCCGAGACCATCGCCGGGATCAGGGCCGCGTCGGCGCGCAGCCGGGCGTCCTGTTCGGGATTCTCGGCCAGCGCCAGCACCGAGCCGGTGATGGTGTTGCGGGTGGTGTCGTTGCCCCCGACGATCAGCAGGATCAGGTTCCCGAGGTACTCCATCCGGTCCATGTTCCGGGTGGCTTCGCCGTGGGCCAACATCGAGATCAGGTCGGGCCGAGGCGGGGCGTTGACCCGCTCGTTCCACAGCTGGACGAAATAGGCCAGGCATTCGAACAGCTCGCCCTTGCGCTGCTCGACGCCGCGGCCGGGCTCGAAGAGGTGGCTGTCGGGCGGGGCGGTGGCGACATCCGACCAGCGGGTCAGCTTGCGCCGGTCCGCCCAGGGAAAGTCGAGCAGGGTGGCGAGCGTCATCGTGGTGAGTTCGATCGAGACCTTGTCGACCCAGTCGAACTCTTCGCCGATCGGCAGTTCGTCGAGGATCTGCCCGGCGCGCTCGCGGATGATCGGCGCCAGGTGGGCGAGGTTCGGCCCCGAGACGCTGGGGGTGATGGTCTTGCGCTGCACGTCGTGCCGCGGCGGGTCCATGGCGATGAACATCGGCAGCCGGAAGTCTGGGTCCGGATCCGGCAGCACGATGACCGGCTCGGAGGAGAAGCTCTCGTGATCGCTGTCCACGGCGACGATGTCGTTGTAGCGGGTGACCGACCAGTAGCCGCCGATCTCCGGCGCCGGCGAGACCGCCCAGTGGACCGGATCCTCGGCGCGCAGGCGCTCGAAATAGGGCCAGAAGCCGCCGCTGCGGAAGAGCTCGGGGTGCGCCGGGTTGATCGCCTCGAGCGGCATGCCATAGGCCTGCGCGCGGGCGGTGAGCGTCGGGTCCAAGGCGGCGTCATCCATGGACTGGTCCTTCCGCAAGACAACGGGAGAGCTGAGGTTCGAGACCATATTATAGCCGCTCCAGCACCCGGAAGGTGAAGGGATACTGGTCGTCCTCCCCGGCCGGATGCGGCTCGCGCCGCACCTCGCGCCAACGGCGCTCGTCGATGGCGGAGAGGCGAACGTCGCCGTCCACCTCGGCCTCGACCTCGGTGAGGTAGAGCCGGGTGGCGCGGCTGAGCGCCAGCTCGAACAGCGAGGCTCCGCCGATCACGCAGACCTCGTCGCGGCCGTCCTCTTGCGCCTGTTCGCGGCCGATCTGCAGCGCTTCGGAAAAGTTGTCGCAGACCAGGGCGCCGTGCGGTTCGAACGAGCCGTCGCGCGACAGCACAATGTTGGTGCGGCCGACCAGCGGCTTCTTCGGCAGGCTGTCCCAGGTCTTGCGGCCCATGATCACCGGCTTGCCCATGGTCACCGCCCGGAAGTTGGCGAGATCGCTCTTCAGCCGCCAGGGCAGGGCGCCGTCCCTGCCGATGACGCCGTTGCGCGCCCGCGCGATCGGGCCGGCGGAGAGGATGATCTGCGACATGCCGGTTCTTTAGCAAGAACCCGCCCCAAAAGGGCAGGGGGGCGGCGCGAGTTAGACGGCGATCGGCGCCGGGATGGCCGGGTGGGCCTTGTAGCCTTCGAGCTTGAAGTCCTCGAACTCGAAGCTGAACAGGTCGGGGCGGTCGGCGATCCGCATGACCGGCAGCGGCAGGGGCTCGCGGGTGAGCTGCAGCCGCGCCTGGTCGAGGTGGTTCAGATAGAGGTGGGCGTCGCCGAGCGTGTGGATGAACTCGCCGGGCTCGAGCCCCGTCACCTTGGCCATCATCAGCGTCAGCAGGGCATAGCTGGCGATGTTGAATGGCACGCCCAGGAAGACGTCGGCCGAGCGCTGGTAGAGTTGGCAGCTCAACTTCCCCACGCCTGTGTCGCTGGGGGCGACGAAGAACTGGAAGAGGCAGTGGCAGGGCGGCAAGGCCATGTCGTCGACGTCGGCCGGGTTCCAGGCGCTGACGATGTGCCGGCGGCTGGCCGGATTGGTCTTCAGGCCCTGCACCACCTTGGCGATCTGGTCGATCACTCGCCCGTCCGGCGCGGCCCAGGAGCGCCACTGCTTGCCGTAGACCGGGCCGAGCTCGCCCTCGGCGTCCGCCCATTCGTCCCAGATGCTGACGCCGCGCTGCTGCAGCCAGCGGACGTTGGTGTCGCCGCGCAGGAACCACAGCAGCTCCAGGATGATCGACTTGCGGTGCAGTTTCTTGGTGGTCAGCAGCGGAAAACCCCTGGCGAGGTCGAATCGCATCTGCCGGCCGAAGACCCCGAGGGTGCCGACGCCGGTGCGGTCCTCGCGCCTGACGCCGGTCTTAAGGATGTCGGCGAGCAGGGCCAGGTACTGCCGCTCGGGATGATCCGCGGCGGCGGCCGGGGCTTCGGCGTGGTCGAAAGGAGCATTCATCGGGGTGAATCTATCCCAGGCCGAGCGAGTCGTATTGCGCCAAGAGCTTCCGAGCGAGACCTCTCGCCCCTTGCGGGGCTACGGGAGGGCTCGCGCTCACCCCGCGAACCCGCCCTCGTCGAGGAACGCCTGCTCCGGGGCGGTGATCGGCCGGCCGAGGCAGGCGTTGCGGTGCGGGAAGCGGCCGAAACGGGCGATGATGTCGCGGTGGATCGTCACCCATTTCAGGATGTCCGCGTCGCCGAGTTCGCTCGCCACCGCCAGGCCGAAGTCCTGGTCGGCGATGTCTTCGGAATGTTCGAAGGGCAGGACGAAGAACTGCCGAAGCTCCGGCTCCACCTCGGTGTGTTGGCCGGCCTCGATCGCCGCGCGGGCGACGCTGCGGGCCTTGGGATCGGTGGCGAAGGCGTGGGCCGAGCCGCGGTAGAGGTTGCGGGGAAACTGGTCGAGCAGGACCAGCAGCGCCAGCGCGCCCTCCGCCGTCGCGGCCCAGCCGTCGTATTCGCCGCGGGCCGCGGCGTGGTGCACCGGCTCGAACTTCAGCCGGATGGCGTCGTCGAAAGCCCGCGACCGGGCGTACCACTTCTTCGACCCGGCCGAGCGCCAGAAGCCCAGGATATCGTTGGGGGTCGCCGCCACGCGTCTTCAGCTCCGCTTCGCCTGGCGCCAGAACTTGGCCCGAGCGGCGGTCTCGTTCAAGTCGGGTTCAGCCGGCCTGGCCCACAAGCGAGGGGAAGCGACAGGGCGGCCGCAGTGTCCGCCCGGGAAACGATCGATGAAACCCAGGGTCTTCAGCCTTGCCGTGCTGCTGCTGGCGGGCGCCGCCTCCGGCGCCCTGGCGCAGGACTACGGGCGCCGCGACGGCGACCGCTCGCCGGCGCAGCAGCAGGACGGCGCCGTGCGCGGGCGTCAATGGCAAGGGCAAGGGCAAGGTCGGGAGGGCCAGGCTTGGCGGAGCCAGGGCCAGGTCCAAGACCGCCCGGGACCGGCGCAACCCCAGGCCCAGCCGGCCCCGCAGGCGCCGCCGCGCCAGGAGGTCCGCCCTCTGGGCCCGCGCGAGCCGCATGGGCCGCAAGCCGAGCGCCGCAGCGAGGATCGTGGCGGCCAGCCGCAGGTCCGCCCGCTGGGTCCGCGCGAGCCGCACGTGGTGGAAGGCGTTCCCCGGGTCGAGGACCGCGGTGATCGCACCCCGGACCGGCGCGACCAGAACTGGCGCGACCAGACCTGGCGCGACCACGATTGGCGAAACCCGGAGGGGAGAAACCAGGACCGGCAGGGTTGGGACCGCGGAGACCGCGACCGCCGGCCCGACGGCGTCCGCGACCGTGACCGTGACGACCGCCGGCAAGGCGGCGGCTGGAACGGCGGTCGGGAGTGGAATCGCGACCGTGATCGCGACCGCGACTGGGATCGCAACGGCGGCCGCCACCGGCGCGACCGCCCGCACTGGGAGCCGCACCGCTATCCGCCGATCTACAACAGCCCCTCGCGCTACCGCGGAGCGCCCTGGCGGCCGCCGCGCGGCTACTATGTTCGCGCCTGGCAGTTCGGCGAGATCCTGCCGGGCGGCTGGTACCAGCCGGAATACCGGATCCTCGACTGGTGGGAATACGACCTGCCGGAGCCGCCCTATGGCTACGACTGGATCCGCATCGGCCGTGACGCCCTGCTGATCGACGAGGAGACCGGCCGCATCGTCCAGGTGGTCCGGCTGGTTTTCTGGTGACGCGGCTTCAGGCGCGGCAGGCCGGGCACCGGCCGCGCACTTCGAGGGTGACGGCGCGGGCCTGGTAGCCGCGGGCCTCGGCGGCGGCGAGCTGATGGCTGAAGTCGGGCTCGAACTCCTCCGCCGTCCCGCAGCAATCGCAGATCAGGAAGGCGGCGCTGTGCGTCTCGCCGACCAGCCGGCAGGGCACATAGGCGTTCAGGCTCTCGATCCGGTGGGCGAAGCCCAGGCGTTCGAGGAACTCCAGGGCGCGATAGACCGTCGGCGGCTTGGCCGGCGCGCCGCCCTGGCCGAACACGGCGATCAGGTCGTAGGCCTTCAGCGGGGCGTCGGCCTGCAGCAACAGCTCCAGCACCCGTCGGCGCGGCGCGGTCAGCCGTTCCTGGCTTTCCAGGCAGTGCATCTCGGCCAGGCCAAGGGCGTGTTCCAGCGCCCCGCCCGTCAGGCCGGGATGCGCCCCGTCGGCATGATGACAATCCGCACTCATCGGGACCCAGCTAACGCGCTTCAGGCGGCGGCGCCAACTCGACTGTCGTGATCATTTCACGATCAAGCGGGATATCTGCGTTCCGCGGCGCAGCAATTGTCGTGCAGCGACGTTGTGCAATGCGGTAAGGGACAATTAGCTGTTTCAGCTTTGAGGGAAGCCGATGTCATTCATTCAGATGCGCACTGTGCCGGGCCTGTTCATTGGCCGCCGCACCCTGATCTGCGCCGAGCCTCCGGCCGTCGGCGTCGAGGACACCGGCTACCGCTGTGGCGCCTGTGAGAGCATCATCCACGCCGCCGTCGATCCGGCCGAACTGCGCGACGTCGTCGTGAAGTGCGGCTGCGGCGAGGTCAACCAGCTCTAGGCAAGGCGGCTCCTCCCCTCCCCGGGAGGAGCCCTTCTCCGAGCAGAAAGAAAGCCCGCGGCGCGCGCCGCGGGCTTTCTCGTTTCCAGCCTGCGCGAGGCGGGGCCGCAGGCGCCGGTCAGGCGCCCTCGGTTTCGCTGCTGTTGGTCGAGCCGTCGCCGCCTTCGAAGGTGCGGGGCGCACGTCGCCGACGGGGCTTGCGGACGGGCGCCGCCTCTTCGCCGGTTTCCGGCCTTGAGGCCGCCGGCGCCTGCAGGAAGGCCGGGGCGTGGCTCTCGCCGCCGTCAGCGTCGCGCAGCACCTGGGCCTGGCGCTCCTCGACGACCGGGGCCAGTGCAGGGGGCGCAGCTTCTATGACCGGAGCGGGTTCGCGCGGCTCGTCGCGGCGGTCGCGGCGCTCCTCGCCGTTGCGGTCGCCGGCGTTGCGTTCGCCGCGAGGGCGATCGTCGCGGGAACGGTCGTCGCGGTCGCGCCAGCGATCGCGGCGGGCCTGGCCGCCTTGGCCTTGAGCAGCCTGGCCGTCGCCACGATTTCGGTCGTCACGACTGCGGTCGTCGCGATAGCGATCCTCCCGAGGACGATCGTCGCGGTCGCGGCTCTCGAAGCGGTCCCGGTTGCGGTCGTCCCGCGGCCGGTCGTCCCGCTGGCGATCTTCCCGGGGCGGGCGGTCGTCGCGCGCCTGCCAGCGGCCGTCGCGCACCTCGCCGTCGCCCTCGTTGAGGCTGGCTTCCGCGGCGGCTTCGTCGGCCGCCTCGTGCTGGGCCTGGACGCCTTCGTCCTCGAAGTCGATGTCGTAGCCCGACTGGAACTGGTCGCGCCCGAGGATCTCGGACGCCGGCCGCTGCGGCTGCAAGGCGCGCAGCAGGCGGAAGTAGTGTTCGGCGTGCTGCAGGTAGTTCTCGGCCAGCACCCGATCGCCGCCCGACGTCGCGTCGCGCGCCAGCTGCTGGTACTTTTCGAACACGGTCTGGGCGTTGCCACGCACCTTCACGCCCTCAGGGCCGTTCGAATCGAAAGCCCGGTTGGCGTTCTGTTGCTGCGGCTTGCCCCCGCTGCCGCCTCCGCCCCCGCGGCCACGGCCGCGTTGACGCTTCATGCCCTTGAAATCTCTCATTATGCGATGACCGTTTTGGCTCTTCCTTGAGCGGACCTCGGCGAGGTCACTGCGCTAGCCTTCAGCGTGCGGGCGTATCGCCCGTGGGAGTTGAGAAGACGCTAAATTCCCCGTCTTCCGCCCTGAAGCTTGATGCGAGAGGCCTCTTGCAAGAAAGCGTCGCGCCTGCCGGGTCGGCCGGGCGTCCGTCTTCGGACGCGTCTGCCTTGGACCGGCGATTTGGGTGGAGACAAATTGAGATGTAGCGAGTCAGTCCTTCTTTTCCAAGGGGTTTTTCACGCCGGCGACAACACGGTCGCGATCGCCCAGGTCGCGCACCGTCGTCACCCCCGTCGCGCCGGCTTCGCGGAACAGGGCTTCGACGGCGTCCTTCTGGTCGTAGCCGATCTCGACGGCGAATCGGCCGCCCGGCTTCAGCACACGGAGAATCTCCGGCGCCAGGGTGCGGTAGGCGTCGAGCCCGTCGGGGCCGCCCTCCAGCGCCAGCCGCGGCTCATGGTCGCGCACCTCCGGTTCGAGCGTCTCGATGACCTCGCTGGCGATGTAGGGCGGGTTGGAGACCACCAGGTCGAAGGTCGCGTCGCCGAGCCCCCAGGTCCAATCGCCACGCAGCAGGGCGGTGCGCCCGGCCAGGCCGAGATTGGCGGCGTTTTCCCGCGCCACCGCCAGCGCCTCCTCCGAGACGTCGACCCCCAGGCCCTTGGCCGCCGGCCGCTCGGCCAGGATCGACAGCAGGATGGCGCCGGAGCCGACGCCGAGGTCCAGCACGGTCCAGGCCGCAGGCTCGGGAAAATCGCGCAGCACATATTCGACCACCGTCTCGGTGTCCGGCCGCGGCGTCAGCACGTCGGGCGTCACTTGCAGCATGATCTTCCAGAACCCTTTGCGTCCGAGGATGTGGCTGACCGGCTCGCGGCGGGCGCGGCGCGCCAGATAGTCTGCGAGCCTGGCCTCCTGCTCGGGCGTCAGCGCGCGGTAGGGGTCGGTGACGATCTCGACGCGGGTCGCCTCGGCGGCGGCCTCGACCAGCAGGCGCGCGTCGATCACCGGCCCGGCGACGCCGGCCGCTTCGAGGGTCTGGCGGGCCTGCTTCCAGGCTTGGACGAGGTTCAGGCCCATTGCGGTTCACGCTCCCTGGCCGGCGCGGCGGTCGGCCCTTCGCAGATGTCGCCCGGCGCCAGGCGGCCCGCCGCGGTGACCCGAACATAGACGCCGCAGTGCATGTGGCCGTAGTTGTCGAACAGCGCCTTGGTGATTTCCAGATCGCTTCGCGCGGTCTGCGGGTTCACGTGGGTCGCGGCGCAGCGGACGATCGGCTTGAACACCTGCGCGGCCACGCCGCCCAGCCTCAACGTCTCGCCGGTCCAGTCGTTCTCCAGCCAGGCGGGCCAACCCTCGACATAGAGGTTGGCGCGGAACCGCAGGGGATCGAGCTCCACGCCCAGCCGGGCTCCAAGCTCGCGAACGCTGGCCAGGTTGATCAGCGAGACCTGGCCCTGCGGGTGGTCGGTGAAGCGGTGCTGGCCAGGCGCCTCGACGACCTTCAGCGGCCCCTTGGCCTCGTCGCCGAGCAACTCGCCCAGCCAGGCGGCGAAGCCCTCGCGACCGGCTGCGTCGTCGAGCCGTCCGGCGAACGCCGCCAGGCCCTCGGCGCTGGCGTGGAGCAGGCCATGGGCCTCGTCGTAGCGGGTGGTCGCCGCGGCCACCCGCGGCAGACTGGCGAGGACGGTGAACTTCTGCTTGGGCACGAAGGCCGGCGCGGTCGGATCGAAGCCGCTGGGGCCGTTCTCCACCGCCCACAGCCGGTCGCACGGAAAGCCGCGGTCGGGCGCCAGGACGACCTCGGCCATCGGCTCGGGCGTAAAGCCCTTGACCGGATGGCGGCGGAGCGCTGCGAGGGTGCCACGAACGGGGCTGGACATACGGCAGGGCTCTAGCGGGTTGAAGCCGGCGCCGACAAGCGGAACGCATGCGGCGGCGTTGCTGTTACGCCGAGGTGGCGACCGAGGGCGCGAGTTGAGCAGACAAGAAGTCAGGCCCGCGGGTTCGCGCGGCGCCCCGCCGCGGCTGGCCGGCGTGGCCGTCAGGGCCGCGCCCTGGGCGGGTGCGGCGGCCTTCGCGCTCCTGTGGCTGCGGGAGCGGCGCGGGGCGAGCGGGCGTTCCGCGCCGTCGCCGCAGGCCGTGATCGCCGCCTACGACGCCGCCGAGCCCGGCCGCGGCAGGCTCGCCGAACGCCCGCCGCGGATCCCGCCGAAGGGCTGGAAGGACGTCCTGTGGCGGACCTGGCGGGAGATTGGCCGCGACCGGCTGCCGGCCACCGCCGGCGGGGTCACCTTCTATACCTTGCTGGCGATTTTCCCGGCGATCGGCGCCTTCGTCTCCCTGTGGGGCCTGTTCGCCGACGTCGGCGAGGTGAGCCGCCAGCTCGCCGACCTCGCGGCCTTCGTGCCGCCCAGCGCCCTGACCCTCGTCGCCGAGCAGATGATCCGGCTGGCGACCGCCCGGTCCGAGACCCTGTCCGCCGCCTTCGTGGCGAGCCTGCTGCTGTCGATCTGGAGCGCCAACGCCGGCATGGCCGCGCTCTTCGACGGGCTCAACGTGGTCTATGAGGAACGGGAGAAGCGCAACTTCTTCTTCCGCCGGCTGCTGACCTACGGCTTCACCTTCGCCGCCCTGGTGTTCGCGATTTTGGCCACTGCGATCCTGGTGGCCGTGCCCGTCGCGCTGCGGTTGCTAGGCCTGGGCGACAGCCTGCTGGTGCCGCTTCGGTGGCTGCTGATGCTGCTGCTGGCGGCCGTCGCCTTCGCCGTCGTCTACCGCTACGGCCCATCGCGCGCGCCAGCCCGCTGGCGTTGGGTGCGGACGGGTGCGATGGCCGCGGCCCTGGGCTGGGTCGGCGGCTCGCTGGGCTTCTCCTGGTATCTCAATCACCTGGCTCATTTCGACGTGACCTACGGGCCGCTGGGCACGGTGATGGCCTTCATGATGTGGATCTGGGTCTCGGTGATGACGGTGCTGCTCGGCGGCGAGCTGAACGCCGAGCTCGAGCACCAGACGGTGCGCGACTCCACCACCGGGCCGCCCGCGCCGCTCGGCCAGCGCGGCGCGACCATGGCCGACAGCGTCGGGGAGTCCTCCGGCGGGGTCAGGAAACAAGCCGGCCTCGCCTGGGCGATGCTGCAGCGGCAGGTCAGGCGGGGTCGAGGGCGGTCGGGCGATGCTCCCCCTCTGGGGGCGCTCCGCCGAAGGCGGTGAGGGGGTCGCCCCTTGCCGCCCTTCTTCTACGCCATCTCGTCTTCGAGGGCGGCCAGGCGGGCGGCCTGATCCTCGGCGATCAGCGGGTCGATGACGTCGTCGAGGGCTTCGCCTTCCAGCACCTTGGGCAGGTTGTAGACCGTCAGGTTGATCCGGTGGTCGGTCACCCGGCCCTGCGGGAAGTTGTAGGTGCGGATGCGTTCGGAGCGGTCGCCCGAGCCGACCTGGCTCTTGCGCGCGTCGGAGCGGGCGCTGTCCAGGGCCTCGCGCTGCTGGTCGTAAAGCTTGACCTTCAGCGCCTTCATCGCCCGGGCGCGGTTCTGGTGCTGCGACTTCTCCGAGCTGGTCACCACGATGCCGGAGGGCAGGTGGGTGATGCGCACGGCGGAGTCGGTCTTGTTGACGTGCTGGCCGCCGGCGCCGGACGAGCGGTAGGTGTCGATGCGCAGGTCCTGGTCGCGGATCTCGATCTCCACCTCCTCGGGCTCCGGCAGCACCGCGACGGTAGCGGCGGAGGTGTGGATGCGTCCGCCGGCCTCGGTGGCGGGCACCCGCTGTACGCGATGGACGCCGCTTTCGAACTTCAGCCGGCCGAACACGCCGTCGCCGGTCACCGAGGCGATGATTTCCTTGTAGCCGCCGACCTCGCCCTCGGAGAGCGAGTCGATCTCGACCCGCCAGCCGCGCAGCTGGGCGTAGCGCTGGTACATGCGGAAGAGGTCGCCGGCGAACAGCGCCGCCTCGTCGCCCCCGGTCCCGGCGCGCACCTCGAGGATGGCCGACGCGTTCTCATCACGGTCCTTGGGGGCCAGCAGCAGGGCCACCTCGCGCTCCAGCCCGGGCAGCCGCTCGTTCAGCGCCTGCAACTCGTCGCGCGCCAGGCCCGCCATCTCAGGGTCGCCGGAAGCGGCCATTTCCTCCAGCTCCGGCAACTCGGCGCGAGCCCGCTCCAGCGTCTGCACCGCCTCGGCGACCGGCCGCAGTTCGGCGTGCTCCTTGGACAGCCGAACGATCTCACCGCCCTCGCTGGCCGCGCCCATGCGCGCCTCCACCTCGCGGTAGCGGTCGAGCACCTGATCGAGCCTGGCCTGAGGAAGTCGCAACTTGGATCCTGTCGAGAAGCTGGGGGCTTCCTCTACCGCTTGGGACGGCGGATGCCAACGCGCACGGGGCCGCACGCCGGAACGGCGGCCGGGGCGACGAGTTACAGCCCGGGGGACGCATGAGGAGACGTTTCGAAATGGCGACTGAACGAGTGACGGAGCGCGCCGACGGAAACACCCGTGAGCGCGTGGTCGAGCGGGACGGCGGAGAGACCACCTATGTCGATCGTGGCGGATCCGGCGCCGGCGGCGTGATCATCGGCATCGCCGTCCTGGCGCTGGTGGCGATCATCGCCTTCTTCCTGCTCAACCAGAGCCGCAACGACAACCTGCGCACCCAGGCGGTGACCGGCGCCGCCTCCAGCGTGGCCGACAGCGCCTCGAGCGCGGCCAAGACCGTCGGCGATTCAGCCGCCGGCGCCGCGGACAACGCGACGCGGTAGACATCTTGGCCCATCATCCCGGACGGCCGAGGGCCGATCCGGGACCGGGCTCGTCGCGGGGATCACAGGGGAAGGCGGCGTCAGATCCGGTGTCCGTTCACCGGCGCGTTGCCGAAGGCGCCCAGCTTGCAGGTTCCGCTCAGCTTGTCGCCGTCCACCTTGACCTCGAACTCGAGGGTGAGCGGCATCGGCTTGGTGATGTCGGCGCTCCAGCTGAGCGTGTCCCCGGCGACCTTGCCGTGGATCTCCTGTGCGCCCATGGCGCTCACGCTCTTGCCGGTGAAGGTGTCGCCCTGGGTGGTGATGGAGGCGGTCACCTCCTGCGGGCCCATGGGCGTCGAGACCGTGATCTTCCAGTTGCCGTCCGCGGACATGCAGGTCCTCCCGTTGTCTTGGCCGGCAGCTAAGCGCGGACGCCCCGCCCCGGCAAGAGTGACGCGGGCGTCATTTTTGCAGGACGGCGCCTATTCCGCCGCCGCGCGTTCGGCCGCGGCCGTCTCGGCCTGGATCTCCGCGGCGCGGGCCTCGACCAGTTCGACGATGTGGTCGACCATTCGCGCGTTGTCCATCTTGTGGTCCGGCTTACCGGCCACATAGACCATGCCCGAGCCCTTGCCGCCGCCGGTGAAGCCGAGGTCGGTCATCAAGGCCTCGCCGGGGCCGTTCACCACGCAGCCGATGATGGAAAGGCTCATCGGCGTCGAGATGTGGGCCAGCCGCTGCTCCAGGGTCTCCACGGTCTTGATGACGTTGAAGCCCTGCCGGGCGCACGACGGGCAGGCGATGATGTTGATCCCGCGGTGACGCAGGCCCAGCGACTTCAGGATGTCGAAGCCGACCTTGATCTCCTCGACCGGGTCGGCGGCCAGGCTGACGCGGATGGTGTCGCCGATGCCGGCCCAGAGCAGGTTGCCGATGCCGATGGCGGACTTGACCGTGCCGGTGCGCAGGGCGCCGGCTTCGGTGATTCCGAGGTGCAGCGGGCAGTCGATGGCCTCCGACAGCATCTGGTAGGCGGCGACGGTCATGAAGACGTCGGAGGCCTTCACGCTGATCTTGAATTCGTGGAAGTCGTGGTCCTGCAGGATGCGCGCGTGGTTCAGCGCGCTCTCGACCATGGCCTCGGGGCAGGGCTCGCCGTAGCGCTCCAGCAGCTCGCGCTCGAGCGAGCCGGCGTTGACGCCAATGCGCATCGAGCAGCCGTGGTCGCGGGCGGCCTGGATCACCTCGCGCACGCGGTCAGGGGAGCCGATGTTGCCGGGGTTGATCCGCAGGCAGGCGGCGCCGGCCTGCGCAGCCTCGATGCCGCGGCGGTAGTGGAAGTGGATGTCGGCGACCAGCGGGACCTTCGCGGCCTTGGCGATGGTCTTGAAGGCCGCGGTGGAGTCCTCGTCCGGGCAGGAGACGCGGACGATGTCGGCGCCCGCTTCTTCCAGCCCGCGGATCTGGTCGATGGTCGCGCCGGCGTCGGCGGTGACGGTGTTGGTCATCGACTGGACGGTGATCGGGGCGTCGCCGCCGACCTCGACGGCGCCCACGCGGATCTTGCGCGACGGCCGGCGCTGGATCGCGCGCCAGGGACGGACATGGGTGTGGTCTTGCGCGGTCATGGCCGGCGGAAGATAGAGGTTTCTCGGCGAAAGCCCAAGCCGTGGCCGAGCGCCACGCTCACCGGCGGAGTCTAGCCTCCGGCCAGTCCGCTGACCGAGGCCTGGGCGGCGGGCAGCACGCCGTGCGACTGGCCGCCGACGAACACCTGGAAGGCGTTGGGGTCGGTGACGTTGAAGGTCAGGCCGCTCACCTGCGGCGCACGGAAGGCCTCGCCCGCGGCGAGCTGGCGGGCGAAATAGAGCGAGCCGTCGGCGCCGCGGACGATCAGCTGCGAGGACTTCAACGCCTGGACGGTGACGGATGACGCCTCGGTCGCCTGGGCCCCGTAGATCGCGCCTTTCGGCGTGAACTTCGGCGGCAGCTGGGCGAGCGGCGGCGGGTCGGTCATCTGGTCGAGCGGCTTGGGCTTGCCCTGCAGGGTCAGCCGGCCGTCCTCGGTCAGCACCGCCTCGGCCAGCCCCGGGGTCTCGTAGGGCGGCGGCGTGGTGGATTCCACCGGCGCCGGCAGCGGCGCGCCAAGTACGATCGGGCCGGGCTTGGCGGCGGCCAGGGCCTTGGCGGCGATCACCTCCGAGGCGGCCGGCGGCGGCGGCGCGTCCTCCATCATCGCGCGGCGGGCGATGTTCCACAGGAAGATGGCGGCGATGATCATGCAGCCGCCGGCGATCAGCGAATTGACCCGCGGGTCATGGGTTTCCTGCACGCCGAGCGGCGCGCGGAGCGGCTCCTCCAGCACCGGCTCGTCCATGCGGAAGCGCTCGACCGCGGCTTCCGGGTCGAGGCCCAGGGCCTGGGCGTAGGCGCGGACATAGCCGATGGTGAAGGGGCGCGACGGCAGCAGCTCCAGCCGCAATTCCTCGATGGCGGCCAGATAGCTGGCGCGCACGCGGGTGGTCTCGGCGAGATCCTCGAGGCTGAGGCCCTGGTGCTCGCGGATCGCGCGCAGCGCCTGGCCGATGTCGACGCCGCCCTGCAGGGTGGGGGCGGCGACCTGCGTCGAGGTGTGGCTGGCTGACAGGTTGAGCGCGCTTTCCCCGCCAGTATCGAGCGGCATGGCCAACGGACCTCTGCTTTAGGGCCGCGTCGATCGGGTCGCGAGCACGCGGAGCCCGAAAATCTTGTGCGGGGTTGGATTAAGCATTCGGTAACACGCGTAACGGGGGCGATCCATGCGATGTTCCGTCACGCGAAGTCGATCGTTCCTAGACGGCAAGATAGATCTTGCGCGCGAGAGTCTCAATCTCGTTGCGGACGGATCCCGCCCCGCCCTTCAACAGGGCCGAAACCCCGCGCCGCGCCGCCTCACGATCGCAGGACAGCACCATCTGCTTCACCGGCCCGATGCCGGCCGGCGGCATCGACAGGCGCTCGTAGCCGAGGGCGACCAGGGTGAAGGCCTCCAGCGGCCGGCCGGCCATCTCGCCGCAGACGCTGACCGGGGTGCCGGTCTCGGCGCACGCCCGCTGGATCTGCTCCAGCGCCCGCAGCGCCGGCGGCGACAGGAAGTCGTAGCGGTCGGACACCCGCGGGTTCCCGCGATCGGCGGCGAACAGATACTGCATCAGGTCGTTGGTGCCGACCGAGACGAAGTCGGTCATCGGCAAGAGGGCGTCGAGGTGCCAGATCAGCGCCGGCGCCTCGATCATCGCCCCGACGTCGAGCCGCGAGGGCGCCGGGCGGCCGCGCCGCTGCGCCCAGGCCACCTCGATCTCGACCAGGGCGCGGGCGGCGCGGAACTCGTCGACGCTGGCCACCAGCGGGAACATGATCCGCAACGGGCGCCCCTTGGACGCGGCGATCAGCGCCCGCAGCTGCAGCCGCAGCAAGGCCGGTCGATCCAGCCCCATGCGGATGGCGCGCCAACCCAGCGCCGGGTTTTCCTCCCGCTCCGCCTCGAGGTAGGGCAGCACCTTGTCGCCGCCGAGGTCGAGGGTGCGGAAGGTCACGGGCAGGTCGCCGGCGGCGTCCATCACCCGCTCGTAGAGCGCGGTCTGGGCGTTGAAGCGCGGCATCTCCTCGGCGACCATGAACTGGAACTCGGTGCGGAACAGGCCGATGCCCTCCGCCCCGGTCTCGGCCAGGATGTCGAGGTCGACGTCGAGGCCGGCGTTCATCAAGAGGGTGATCTTCGCCCCGTCGCGGGTGAAGGCCGGGGTGTCGCGCAGCTTGGCGAACTCGGCCCGGCGTTGCCGGCGCACGTCGATCCGCGCCTGGATCGCCTTCACCACATCGGGCCGCGGCCGCAGATAGGCCTCGCCGGACTCGGCGTCGACGATGGTCATGTCGCCTTCGGACACCCGGTCGCGCAGGCCGGAGATGCGGCCGACGCAGGGGATGTCGAGCGCCCGGGCGACGATCGCCGCGTGGCTGGCCGCCGAGCCTTCTTCCAGCAGCAGGCCGCGCAGCTTCTTGCGGTCGTATTCGAGGAGGTCCGCCGGCCCGAGGTTGCGGGCGATCAGGATGGCGTTGTCGGGCAGTTCGCGCGCCACATGGGCGTCGCCCGACAGGTGCCGCAGCAGCCGGTCGTTGAGGTCTTCCAGGTCGTGCAGCCGCTCGCGCAGATAGGGGTCGCGGGCCTGGCCGAGCCGCGCGCGGTGCTCGGAGCGGACGCGCTCCACCGCCGCCTCGGCGGTCAGGCCGTTGCGCACCGCGTCCTCCAGGCTGCGGTTCCAGCCGCGGTCGTGGGCGAACATGCGGTAGGTCTCGAGCACCTCGTAGGAGGCGTCGACGAGGCCGTGCTGGCCTTCCAGCATGGTGTCGATCTGCGCCTGCAGGGCGGTGACGGCGGTCTTCAGCCGCTCTTCCTCCGCGGCGGCGTCCTCGGCCAGCAGCTGCGAGGGGGTGACTGGCGGTTCGTGCAGGACGGCGACGCCATAGGCCAGGCCGTCGGCGAACTTCGAGCCCTTCATCCGGTCGGGCCGGCGCGGCGCGATCTCGACGCCCTTGAGCTCCTCCTGGCTGATCAGCTCGCTGCCGGCCATCATCTCGGCCAGCACCATGGCGACGATCTGCAGGTCCTCGACCTCGTCCTCGGTGTAGACCCGCTCGGTGCGGTTCTGCACCACCAGCACCCCGATGGCGCGGCCGCCGCGCAGCAGCGGCACGCCGAGGAAGGCGTGGAACGGGTCTTCGCCGGTCTCCGGCCGGTAGGAGAAGGCCGGGTGCTCCGGCGCATCGGGCAGGTTCAGCGGCCGACCCAGGCGCATGATCTCGCCGATCAGGCCTTCGCCGCGCTTCATCCGCGTCAGGTGGACGGCGCCCGGGTCGAGGCCTTCGGTGGCGAACAGCTCCATCTCGCCGGCGGCGCGGCGCATGTAGAGCGAGCAGACTTCGGCGACCATCGAGCGGGCGATGATGCGCACGACCATGTCGAGGCGCGCCTGGGCGGGGCCTCCGCCGGCCAGCGCTTCACGGATCTGCTTGAGCAGGCTCCGCTGTCCCCGGATCGCAACGCCCGTATTCGCCATCGGACGCCCCGACGCCTCCTTTTTCCCGCACGGCTCCCTAACAGCTTTATCGTTCAGAACGGAGACGGAAAGGGGGCGTTTGTCGCAAAAGCGGGAACCGCTCAATCGCCAAGCTTCGCCACGAGCCGGCGGAGGGATGGCCGCGGCCATCGCCGGCGCAGGTTCGTTCGGCTAAAGGCTGGCCCATGGCCGAAACGAGCGCGGGCGAGAAGGGCTGGGGCGACCTGTTGGCCGAGGGCCGGCTGCCGAAATTCGCCCTGATCTGCCTGGGCGTCTGGCTGAACGCCGCCGACGCCCTGGTCACCGCCACCATCATGCCCAGCGTCGGCGCCGATCTCGGCGGCTACGGCTATTTCAGCTGGTCGGTGGCGGGCTTCCTGGTCGGCGCGGTCCTGGCGGGCGCCAGCGCCGGCCGGATCGCGGAACTGTTCGGCGTGCGCGCAGCGACCGCGCTCGCCGGCCTGCTGACCGCGGCAGGCTGCGTGCTCAGCGCGGCCGCGCCCGATATCCAGTCCTTCCTCGCCGGCCGGCTGCTGCAGGGCCTGGGGACCGGCTGGATCAGCGGCTTCTCGATGGTGGCCATCGCGCTGCTCTTCCCAGAGCGCCACCTGGCCCGGGTGTTCGCGGCGGTCTCCGGCGTCTGGGGCATAGCGACCCTGTTGGGGCCGCTGGTCGGCGGGATCTACGCGACGGCCCACGACTGGCGCGGGGTCTTCTGGCTGTTCGCCGCCCAGGCCGCGGCCTTCAGCCTGGCGGCGCTGTGGCTGCTGCGCGGGACCGAATCGAAACGCGAGGGGGCGGGGATCCCCTGGCTGCAGCTGGCGGTGCTGGGGGCGGGCGTTGCGGCCATCGCCGCCGCCGACATCACCTCCGGCGCGGCGCTGTCGCTGGGGCTGGTCGCGGCCGGAGTGGCGGTGCTGGGGCTGGTGCTGTGGATCGACACGCGCGCGCGGATCCGGCTGCTGCCACGCGGGGCGCAGCGGCTGACGACGGTGGTCGGGGCGGGATACGCCTGCATGTTCGTGATGACCGCCGCCTCGATGGGCTTCGCCATCTATGGCCCGCCGATCCTGCAGACCCTGCGCGGCTATTCCCCGCTGTGGGCCGGCTATGTGGTGGGCGTCGAGTCGCTGGCCTGGACCGCAGCGGCCTATCTGGTGGCCGAGGTCTCCCCGCGATGGGATGGGGTCTGGATCCGCGTCGGGGCAATCTGCCTGGTCGCCAGCGTTCTGCTGCTGCCGTGGGCGCTGCCGGGCCGGTCGTTGGCCTGGGTGCTGGTCGGCGCCAGCCTCCTGGGCGCGGCGTTCGGCTTCTCCTGGAGCTTCCTGTCGATGCGGGTGATGGCGGCGCTGTCGGAGGAGGACCGCGCCATCGGCGCCTCGGCGATCATGGCCGTGCGCCAGACCGGCGCCGCGGCCGGGGCGGCGCTCGCCGGCGCGGCCGCCAATCTCGTCGGCTTCTCGGACGGGCTGACGGCGGCGACCGCGCGGGCGGCGGCGGTCTCGGTCTTCCTGATCGTCGTGCCGCTGGCGCTCGCCGGAACCTGGGCGGCGTTCCGGCTGACCGGGGCCGCCGCCCAGAAAGCTTAGAGCTGGTCCAGGCCGTAGGCGGCGTGCAGGGCGCGGACCGCCAGCTCGGTGTAGGCCGCGTCGATCAGCACGCTGATCTTGATCTCCGAGGTCGAGATCACCTGGATGTTGACGCCCTTTTCCGCCAGCGCGCTGAACATCGATTTGGCGACGCCGGCGTGGCTGCGCATGCCGACGCCGATGACCGAGACCTTGGCCACGTCCTCGTCGACCGCCACGTCGTCGAAGCCGATTTCCGCCTGGGCGGCGCGGACGATCTCCGCGGCGCGCGCGGCGTCGCGCTTGCCGACGGTGAACTCCATGTTCGCCGTGTCCTGGGTGCGGGCGTGGCTCTGGACGATCATGTCGACGTTGACGTTGGCGTCCGCCAGCCGGCCGAAGATGATCGACGAGACGCCGGGATGGTCGGGCAGGCCGAAGAGGCTGATCTTCGCCTCGTCGCGGCTGTAGGCGACCCCGCTCACGATGCGTTTTTCCACGATCTCCTCCTCGTCGCAGACGATGGTGCCTTGGCCCGGGGCTTCGCCGGGCTCCACGAAACTCGACAGGACCCGGACCGGCACGCCCTTGGCCATGGCCAGCTCGACCGAGCGGGTCTGCAGCACCTTGGCCCCCAGGGAGGCCATCTCCAGCATCTCCTCGTAGGAGATCTTGTTGAGCTTGCGGGCCTTGGACTCGATGCGCGGGTCGGTGGTGTAGACGCCGTCGACGTCGGTATAGATGTCGCAGCGCACCGCCTTCAGCGCCGCGGCGATGGCCACGGCGCTGGTGTCCGAGCCGCCGCGGCCAAGGGTGGCGATGCGGCCGTCGCGGGTCACGCCCTGGAAGCCGGCGATCACCGCCACGGCGCCCAGGTCCATGGCGGCGGTGAGGGTCTCCGGGGGGATCTCGTCGATGCGGGCGCGGCCGTGGGCGTCGTCGGCGATGATCGGGATCTGCCAGCCCATCCACGAGCGCGCCGGCACGCCCATGTTGCGCAGCGTCATGGCCAGCAGGCCCGCGGTCACTTGCTCGCCGGAGGCCACCACCACGTCATATTCGTCGTCGCTCGTCGGCAGGCCCTGCACCGCCGGCCCGCAGCCGTCGGTCCAGGCGACCAGCTCGTTGGTCTTGCCCGACATGGCCGAGACCACCACGGCGACCTGATGGCCCGCCTCCACCTCGGCGTTCACCAGCCGAGCCACCCGGCGGATGCGCTCCAGGTCGGCCACGGACGTGCCGCCGAATTTCATCACCAGCCGAGACATTGGGATCTTGAGGCTCTCGTTTCTCAAAGGGCTGCGCCGCGAAAGGCGGAGCCTTCTAGCGGTGTGTCGTGTTCGGAGCAACGCCCTGACTGTTTTGCCGCGGCGGCCTTCGCGTTAATGAGGGCTATGACGACCGCCGCGCCGCCTAAATCCTCCATCGATCCGGCCGAGGTCGAGCGCTTCTCGCGCATCGCCGCGGAGTGGTGGGACCCGAACGGCAAGTTCGCGCCGCTGCATCGCTTCAATCCTGTCAGGTTGGCTTTCATCCGGGAGCAGGCGCTGGCGCGGTTCGGCCGCGACGGCGCGCAGCGCACGCCGTTCACCGGCCTGCGGCTGCTGGACATCGGCTGCGGCGGCGGGCTGCTGTCGGAGCCGATGCGCCGGCTGGGCTTCTCGGTCACCGCGGTGGATGCTTCGGAGCGCAACATCGCCACCGCCGCGGCCCACGCCGCCGAGCAGGGCCTGGTCATCGACTACCGCGCCTCGACCGCCGAACAGTTGCTGGCCTCGGCCGAGCCGAGCTTCGACGTGATCCTCAACATGGAGGTGATCGAGCACGTCGCCGATCCGGGCGAGTTCCTGCGCACTACCGGCCGCCTGCTGGCGCCCGGCGGGGTGATGATCCTCGCCACCCTCAACCGCACCCTGAAAGCCCTGGCGCTGGCCAAGTTCGGCGCCGAGTACGTCCTGCGCTGGCTGCCGGCCGGCACCCATGACTGGCGCAAGTTCCTCAAGCCCGAGGAGGTGCGGAGCTTCGTCGTCGCCGAGCCGCTGGACATCGAGGGCCCGTTCGGCGTCGCCTACGACCCTTTGACCGGCCGCTGGTCGCGCTCCAGCGACGTCGACGTCAACTACATGATGGTGCTGACGCGCGCGCCCGCCGCGGCGTCGCAACCTGCGCGGCCCGCGCGCCGCCCAAAAAACGTCGGCTGAACCCTGCTTCGCGTGTCGCGCGCGACACGCAATCTGGCAAATGACAGCCTCCGGCGCCGCTTTCCCCGAACCCGGCATTGAACGGCGCGTTTCAAGCAACAGGTGACTTTGTAGTGTCCTGAGGAGATTCCCACAGTGCCGCGCAAACGGCCGAAAGGCGTGCTCGCCATGGGGTGGGCCTGTTTCGAATGCGCCGCGACCGGCCGCACAGAGCATGCCCCGACCTCGGCCGACTATCCGGACAGCGTGCTGCGGCGGACCAGCTTCACCGCCGGCGGCGGGCACGGTTGGAGGATCTCCGCCCTGGAGACTCCGCGGGCGAGGCCGGCGCCGTGGAAGATCGTGGTGATCACCGGCGCGCCCTCCTGGGCCGAGTACTGGGCCGAGACCATGGCCGAGCTGCCGCAGGACCGTGAGATGGTGGCGGTCGACCGGCCAGGCTACGCCGCCTCGGAGCCGCTGCACCCGGTGGCCGACATCCGCGTCCAGGCCGAGGCTCTGGCCCCGGTGCTGCAAACCGCCCCAGGCCAGAAGCTGCTGCTGGTCGGCCAGAGCTATGGCGCCTCCATCGCGGCGATCATGGCCGCGGAGAACCCGGGCAAGGTGGCGAGCCTGGTCCTGCTCTCCGGATTCTTCGGCGAGACCGGACCGACCGCCCGCTGGTTGATCGACATGGGCTCCAAGGCGCTGAAGATGATCCCGCGCGACCTGCGCCATGCGGTGATGGAGGCCTCGGGACAGCGGCCGCAACTGGTCCACGCCAAGCGCGCCCTGATGCAGCTGACCATCCCGGTGCACATGATTCACGGCGACAAGGACGACTTTGCGCCGATCGAGGTCGCCGAACGGCTGGCGCGGGAGACTCCGACCCGGCGGCCGGTGCGGTTCATCCGCACGACGGGCGCCAACCACTTCCTCAACGACGGCCCGGCCCAGGAGCTGATCTCCGCCCTGGAGAGCTGCCTGCCGCCGAACCGCAGCTGGACCTTCCGCTTGCCGAGGCTGCCGAACTTCACCCTGCCGAAGGGCCTGGGCGGCTTCCCGGCCCGCGCCGCGGCCTCGGCGGCGGCCCAGGCTCAGGCCTGAGCGCGAGACTGGCGCGAGGTTTCAGCGCCGGAGCAAGCCGGTCGCCACGGCGAACCCGACGACCACCAGCCAGGGCGGCAGCCGCGCCACCGCCAGGAAGATGTAGGCGGCCGCGACCAGGGCCCAGTCGCTCGGCCGCCGGACCGCGCTGGTCAGCACCGGGTCCCAGAGCGCGGCGGCCAGCAGGCCGACCACCACGGCGTTGACGCCGGCGAGCGCGCCGCGCGCCTCGGGTTGCAGCTTCAACCGGTCCCAGAAGGGCACGACGCCGGCGACCAGCAACAGGCTCGGCAGGAAGATGGCGGTGACCGCGACCAGGCCGCCGAGCCAGCCGCCGGGCGCCACATCCTGAGCCGCCCCGACAAAGGCGGCGAAGCTGAACAGCGGCCCCGGCAGCGCCTGCACCGCGCCATAGCCGGCCAGGAAGGTGTCGCGGTCGAGCCAGCCGCGGCCGACGATCTCCGACTGCAGCAGCGGCAGCACCACATGGCCGCCGCCGAACACCAGGGCGCCGGTGCGATAGAAGACGCTGGCCAGCCCCAGCAGCGGGGCGTGCAGGGCGGCGGCGGCGAACGGCAGGCCGGCGAGCAGCAGGCCGAACACCGCCAGCGCCGCCACCGGGGCGCCGAGCGCCGTGGCGGGCGCCGGCTCGAGGTCCGGAGTCGCGACCACCGGCTCGTCGCGCAGCAGCCCATAGCCAAAGGCGGCGCCAGCCAGCAGGGCGAAGATCTGCGCCATCGGCCCGTGGGCGATGATCAGGCCGGCGGCGGCGCCGATCGCCATGCCGGCGCGCACCGGCCCGCGCGCCAGGGTTCGGGCCATGGCCGCCAGCGCCTGGGCGACGATGGCCGCGGCGGCGATCTTCAGTCCGTGCCGCCAGCCGCCGCCCCAGACGGCGCTCAGCACCGGCGTCGCATAGGCCAGCAGGATCATCGCCAACGCCGCCGGCAGGGTGAAGCCGATCCAGGCGGCGATCAGGCCGGCCCATCCGGCGCGGCGCTGGCCGATGGCCATGGCGAGCTGGCTCGAGGCCGGGCCCGGCAGGAACTGGCAGAGCGCCAGCAGGTCGGCGAAGGCCGCCTCGCTGAGCCAGCCGCGACGCTCGACGAACTCGCGCCGGAAATAGCCGAGGTGGGCGACCGGCCCGCCGAAGGCGGTGATTCCCTGGCGCAGAAAGGCCAGGAAGACGCTCGCGACTTCGCCGCCGGCGAGCGTCTGGCTGACTTTCGGCTGTACCTCGTCCATCGAAGCTCCGGGCCGCAGGTTGGCCTGTCATGCGGCGCCGACGCCGCCGCTGTCGACTGTTTTTGGGATGCGAAGGCGTGGCGGGCGCGGCGTGCCGGCGGTAAGGCTTGCCGCTTGTGGCGCCGGCTCGTCCGGCCGCGAGGAGAGATCGCCATGAAGGCTGCGGTGCTGCGCGAGCTGGGCCAGCCGCTGCAGATCGAAGAGGTGCAGGTCGACAAGCCGGGTCCGCGCGAGGTGCTGATCCGCACGGTCGCGGTCGGCGTCTGCCACTCGGACCTGCACTTCCTCCAGGGCGCCTTCGCCACGCCCCTGCCGACGGTGCTGGGCCACGAGGCGGCCGGCGTGGTCGAGGCGGTCGGGGCGGAGGTGCGCACGGTGAAGCCCGGCGACCACGTGATCACCTGCCTGAACGCCTATTGCGGTCACTGTGACTACTGCCTGACCGGCCGGCTCAACCTCTGCGTCTCGGACGAGACCTCGCGCGAGGCCGACCAGCCGCCGCGACTGGTCCGCGCCGGCCAGGCGATGCCGCAGTATTTGCACCTCTCGGCCTTCGCCGAGCAGATCCTCACCCACGAGCACGCGGTGGTGGCGATCCGCAAGGACATGCCGCTGGACCGCGCGGCCCTGATCGGCTGCGCGGTGATCACCGGCTTCGGCGCGGTGACCCGCACCGCCGGCCTGCAGCCTGGCGAGACGGTGGCGGTGATCGGCTGCGGCGGCGTCGGCCTCTCGGCGATCAACGCCGCCCAGATCGCCGGAGCCGGGCGGATCATCGCCATCGACACCGTCGCCTCGAAGGAGGGGCTGGCGCGGACCTTCGGCGCCACCGATTTCGTCTGCGCGGCGACCGACAATCCCGTGAAGGCGGTGCGCCAGCTGACCGGCGGCGGCGCTCATCACGCGCTGGAATGCATCGGCCTGGCCAAGACCGCCGAACAGGCCTTCGCCATGGTCGGTCGCGGCGGGACCGCGACCATCGTCGGCTTGATCCCGGTCGGCCAGAACCTGTCGATCCCGGGCGCCGCCTTCCTGTCGGAGAAGCGGCTGCAGGGCTCCTACATGGGCTCCAACCGCTTCCCGGTCGACATGCCCCGGCTGGTCGACTTCTACATGCAGGGGCGGCTGAAGCTCGACGAGCTGATCTCGCGCCGCATCCGCCTGGACCAGGTCAACGAGGCCTTCGCCGAGATGCAGACCGGCGAGATCGCGCGGTCGGTGATCGTCTTCGACTCACAGGCCGGTCACGACGGGAGCAGGCCCGCGTGAAGCTCAATCTCGGCTGCGGTTTCGACAAGCGGGACGGCTGGCTGAACGCCGACGGCTTCGCCGGGTGCGAGCCCGACCTCTTGATGGATATCGAGACGACGCCGTGGCCGCTGGAGACCAGCGCCTTCGACCACGTGCTGCTGAAACATGTGCTGGAGCACGTCGGCGCGGCCTTCGACGATTTCGCCGCGGTGATGCGCGAGCTCTGGCGGGTGACCGCGCCCGGCGGCCTAGTGGAGATCCATGTGCCGCACGTGCGCCACGACACCTTCTGGTCGGATCCGACCCATGTCCGCGCCTTCACCCCGCTGACCTTCACCATGATGTCGAAGCGCCAGAACCGGGCCTGGATCGAGGCGCGCGCCAACTACACCATGCTGGCGCTGGTGATGGACGTCGACTTCGAGGTGGAGCAGGTCATCCAGGTCTACGACCCGCGGTGGCAGGCGAGGCTGCAGGCGGGCGAGATCACCCGCGAGCAGCTGCGCGACAAGGCGGCGGAATCCTGGAACGTCGCGCGCGAATTGCAGGTGAGGCTTCGCGCGGTGAAATAGGCGCGGTTCAGATCAGCGTCAGGGCGATCTCTGCGGGGCGGCAGAGCGCCGCGCCCTTGGGGGTGGCGACGATCGGGCGGTTGACCAGGACCGGGTCGAGGATCATCGCCGCGATCAGCGCCTCATCGGAGGCGGCGGGATCGGTCAGGCCCAGCTCGTCGGCCTTGGTGCCGCGCACGCGCAGGATGTCGTGGGCCGAGGCGCCGCCCATCCGCTGCAGCAACTCCTGCAGCTGTTCGCGGGTCCAGCCGGCCTTCAGATATTCGACCACCCGGGGCTCGAGGCCCTTCTCGCGCAGGAGCGCCAGGGTGTTGCGTGAGGTGCCGCAGCTCGGGTTGTGGTAGATGACGATGTTAGAGTTCCCCGGTTGTCCCAACTATACCTCCATTTACCCGGGAAGCCCCCGGACTTTATTCAAGAAAATACTCTACAACTAGGTGCGGCTTGGGGCGGTGCCTGCGCCGGCCGAGCCATTGGAACCAAGCAGCATACCGCCAGCAATAACGCATTCGGTTTGCTGGCGGTAGCGAAGCGGGAGAAGAGTGTGATCACCGAGGCCGGGATTCGGTCCGCCACGCGGCGAGCGACCGAGAGTGGGAAGACCGTCGAATTGAAGGATGACGGGTCGAGGGGCGAAGGACGCTTGGCGCTTATCGTCCGGATGGTCGGCGATCGATCAACAGCCGAATTCTACGCCACGTGGTGGCGCGATCAGCGAAAGAAGTCTGCGAAGCTCGGCACCTACCCGACGATGTCGCTCGCCGACGCCCGCAAGACCTTCCGCGGGGATTATCTGCCGAAGATCTCGGCAGGCGAGGATCCGCAAGGGCCGCGGGCCCGGCGCGAGCGCCTTGGCATCACGCTCAAGGACCTGTTCGAAGCCTACGTCGACGATATGAAGGGGAAAGGGAAGGCTTCGTGGAAAGGTGTCGATCGGATCTTGCTCGGGGCTGGTGGAAAGCGCGAGGCCGGGGCGGCCAAAGCCATCGGCGCGACTAAGCGCGCGTGCGACGTCACGCCGGAAGAAATCCGTGATTATCTCGCTGAAATTCATGGCCGCGGGTCGCTTGCTATGGCGGCCGAGACGCGCGCCTACATCAGCGCCGCGTTTACTCACGGCTTAAACTCAACGAATTCGTACACGAGTTCAGCCGGGCGCAAGTGGATGCTTTCGCACAATCCCGTGGCGGCAATCCCTGCGGATCCTGAGGCGCGTCGCGTCGGCGACCGGCACCTAACGCCGTCCGAATTCCGGATGTTCTGGAAGTGGCTGGAAGGACAGGATGACGTTAGCCTGGGCGCACCTGTGCTGCGTCTCATGATGGCGACCGGCCAGAGGCTCACAGAAGTTTTGCGCGTGTCGGACGCCTCCTACGACCGTGACCAGAAGATGCTCGATTGGTCGAAGACGAAGAACGGCATGCCGCACGCGATTCCACTGCCGCCGCAGGCGATCGCGATCCTCAGCAGCCTGCTGGTCAACGAGCACGGGATGTATTTCCCACACGGCGGGCGGCCTGATGAGGCTATGACGATTGAGTCGTGTGAGAAGCTGACGCGACGGTTCGTCAAGACCGCAAGGATCCGGCATTTCACGCCCCGCGATCTGCGCCGCACCTGGAAGACGCTTTCCGGCGCTGCCGGCATTTCCAAGGAGGTCCGGGACCGCCTGCAAAATCACGCGCGCAGCGACGTCTCAAGCCGGCACTACGACCGGTACGACTATCTTCCGGAGAAGCGGGCGGCCATGAAAACGTGGGCCGCATACCTGGATCGCATCCTGTCGGGAGAGCTCGATAATCCAGTCGCTCGCCTGGAGGTGGCTGGACGGTGACGTCTTCGTCGAGGAGCTATCCCCGAAGCTCGGCTCTAGCCGCCGAATCGTAGACCTGTTTCGATGGGAGAATTCGAAGGAAACACATGGACACCCCTCAGCAGCGCCCGGAAATCTACGACGACTACGACGTGCGGCCTGGACCAGATAAGGTCCGGCCGGAAGCCGACGCCTACTGGGCAAAGGTGATGGCGGCGGCCAAGAGGCCCGCCCAGATCAAGCCCCACAAGAAGCCGCCGGCCTGACGTCGCCGCCTGGCGGTAGTGCGAACTGGTCAAGACCGCACGCCCCAGGCGCCGCCCCCGCCCCCCCCGCCACTGCCTCCGCTATCGCCGCCCCCGCCGCCGCCGGACTCGAAGGTCGGGCCATTGGAGCGCCGATACTCCGTCCCCTGCAGCGCGGTTTCGATCATCCGCTTGCGATGGGCGGCGGCTTCTCGCGGCGAATTGTAGAGGCCCTCGTGCCCGTGGACCAGTCGCTGAAGCTGTCAAACTGGCGCACCCGGGCCGTCCCAGGACCGCGCGCGCTGCGCATCGAGTCCCAGCGCCCGAGGAAGATTCCAGCGTCGGCCTCGGAAAGGCCGATGCCGAGAGGCCGATGCCGAGTTTCTGCAAGGCCCTGGACGCGCTGGATCTCCTCGAGGCGGTCGAGCAGTCGGTCCAGGCCGGCCGCCGCCTTCTTGGAACTGGCGTCGATCGAATTGACGGCAGCGCCGACGCCATCAAAGGCGTCCGCCAGCGCATCTGCAGCCTTGACCGCTCCACCGACCTTGGCCTCGACCTGGATCTTGATTTCCTGACCCACCTCAGCGGGCCCCCAGCATTCGCTCGGCGGCCTCGAGCCGGGCAAGGCTCCACCGAGCGGATCGACCGAACTTCGTCGGAGTCGGCAGCGTCCCGACGACCTTAGATGGAGCGAAAGAAATCGGATGTATTAGGAGGATTTACCGGGAACTTGCGTGATCTAGCGAGGTGACAAAGGAAGTATTGCTGCCAGGTTGGCGCTAGACGTTGAACTTTTGTGGGCTAAATATCGGATCAGGTTACAACTTGATCGGACTATTCAGCATGTATGCAACGTCATCTCAGGTCCGGAAGCGCTACGGCGGAATCAGCGACATGACGCTTTGGCGCTGGTTGAAGGACGAAAGTCTGGGTTTCCCGAAGGCGCTGGTGTTCAACCGTCGTCGATACTGGGCGCTCGAAGATCTCGACGCTTTCGACAGTCGAAAGGCCAGCGGCGCCGGCGCGGTCGCGCGTCGGACGCTTGCCGGGGCGGCCTGACCGCTCCGGATCCCACACAGCAAACGACCCCGGGCGAGTTCGAGTCGCGTCGGGGCCAGATCAGATCATCAGAGGAAGTCATGAATAATTGCCGTCACGCGCCTCTTGGCGTCAACGCCGATGTATTCTGCGACGACCACCTGCCGAGCACGTCTCCGTCGCCGGGCGACAAGATCACGCTCGACCCTGAGTTCGAGGCTTGGGCCAACCTCGCCGAAGGGGTGCTCTTCACCGCCGCCGCGGGCACGACCGAACGCCGCGCCGCGCTTGAGTTTGTCGATCAGGTAATCGACGCGAGCGGTCCCCGGCTCTCAGTGTTTCATCCAGACGCATGGCGCGAGGCTTTCCGCCGCGCTGGCCGCGCCGGCGCGCGCGTCGTCATCCGCCGCCAGGGTCACGCCCGCGCCCGGCGTCCGGCCACGGCTCGGCGCCGAGCTGGCAGCGGCGGCGGCGATGATTCCGGCAGTGGATCAGGCGACCCCGACCCAGACGGGGTGACGTGGCAGGATCTGGTCGATGATTTCGCCGACGCGCGGGACGAATACGTCGCCTTCGGCCCCATCGAGGCTCATCAGATCGAGGCTCTGAAAGACGCCGTCAGCGCGCTGGCTGCATACGGCGGCTGGGATCTCTCCCTGGATGCGCGGGTCGCCGCAGCGGACTGCCTCCGGGAAGACGCCGAGGAGTTCGGCGACGATCTGCTGCTTGAGCTGGCTGACGTCCTCGCTCCGGCCGCCGACTTCCCTAAGAGGATGAATGCGCTCAGCGAAGCCTGGCGGGCGTATCTGCCCCACGCCGCTCTCTCTGGGTCGCAGCCGACCGCTGAAGCCCAAGCTGCCCTGCGGCGCGCGACGGCAGAGGCACGCGACGCGACGCCGAGGTGCCCATCTGAGCTCGGTCGGAAAGCCAAGGCGGCGGCGATCGTCGGCATTTACGCCAAGGTGCGCCGCAGCTGTCCGCGGCCGGACCCCTTCGCCGTCGCGCTTTGCGAGCACTTCCTACGCCAGGTGAAGCCGCTCCCGGCGTGGTTCTTCGCTCGGATGCTGGGGTTCCCGTACGTCGAGTGCGGTCAGCGACGGGAGGCGTTCGTCGCCGCCTCATCGGTGCTCGACGAGTTGATCGAAGCGGCGGGGCCAACCTGGATGGCCGCCATCGCCGCGGACGTCGAGCGCCTACGGGATTGCGGAGTATTCCCGAGGCGACGCGGGACGCATCGGGAACTCGCGTGAGTTCCTGGGGAGATACGGAAGTATTCTGAGATTCGCTCCGGGCAATCCCGTGGGGTAAGCCCAAAAAGATTGAAGGCCCGGTGCAAGGTGCAACCGGGCCTCCTGGAATTCGCTGGGCGGCGATATTCAGGAAGTACCGCACCGAGGTGCCGCTGGCAAGTGCCGTGCGGTAATTTTCTGAGGAATTCCCCCGTGAATACGGTTGTTGAGTCTGATCGCGCCCTCGACGTGGGAGGCGTGCTGCCTGAGGCCACGCGGGACCAGATCAGCAAGATGCTGGAGGCGGCCCGGAAGGCCGGCGGCAGCAGCGACGCCCAGCTCATCAGCGCGGGGCAGTGCATCATCGAATACCTGGCGAGTGTTGGCGTCTCGAAGTCCGACTACGACGCCGTGAAGGGCGGGGCGGCCGCTTCGCCAGAAGTATTTGCCGCGCTGACTGCGCTTGCCGCCGAGGGGCTGCCGGCGAAGGTGCTGGAGCAGCTCGCCGCGGCTCCGGCGAACGTGGTCCCGTGGAGCGGCGATCCGCTTGAGGGCCTCGTTGACCGGTCGCGCGCGGACCCGGCGGCCGCCTTTGCGCCCGCCGTGCTGGCGGCGCTGGCCCGGCTCCACGGCGACAACGCCGGCGAGTTCCAGAGCATGCTCGCCCGCCTCAAGCGGGCGGGGGTCGGGATCACTGACCTGCGGAAGGATGTCGCGAGGGCGGCGAAGCGGGAGGCGCACGCGCCGGCTGTTCGCGAGTACCCCGAGGTCCAGGCCGCCATTGAGGGCTTCAATGAGCGGTTCGCGTTCGTGCGGATGAAGGCCCGGCTCGCGGTCGCCATCGAATTGACGGACGGGATCGACTTCATGATGGAGCGCGATTTCCACAGCCTGTTCGACAACGAGCGCGTCGACATCGACGACGAGCCTACGCCAATCTCGAAGCTCTGGAAGGCCTCGCCGGCGCGCCGCACCTACCTGAACGGCGTGACCTTCTCGCCGGAGCGGGATCCGGAGCCCGGGACCCTGAATTTGTGGCGTGGGTGGAAGGTGGAGCCCGACCCGGACGCCAACTGCCAGATGTTCCTCGACCACTTGGCGGAGGTTATTTGCCGGGGCGACGAGGCGTCCTACCGCTACGCGCTGGGCTGGCTCGCGCACATGGTTCAGCGGCCTTGGGAAAAGCCGGGCGTCGCCTTCGTGGTGCGCGGCAAAAAGGGCGCCGGCAAGGACACGTTCGCGGAGTACGTCGCGCACATGATCGGCGATCGCCACTCGCCGGTCGTCTCCGACCCGAAGCACGTCACGGGGAATTTCAACGGACACCTTGAGGCGGCGCTGTTCCTGCGTGTCGAGGAGGCTTTCTGGGCCGGCGACAAGAGCGCCGAAGGCAACCTGAAGACCATGATCACGTCGCCGACCATTCAAATCGAGCGTAAGGGAATCGACGGCGGCCAAGTGCCGAGCTGCCTGCGGATGTTCATCTCGGCGAACGCAAATTGGGTCGTGCCGGCGAGTGAAGACGAGCGCCGCTTCTTTGTTCTGGAGGCCTCCGAAGAACGCCGCGGCGATCGCCCGTATTTCCAGGCGATGCGCGAGGAGATGGAGGGGCGGGGCCCTGCCGCGCTCCTGCACTACCTCCAGAACTACGACCTGACGGGCTTTGAGGTGCGTGACGCCCCGCAGACCGAGGCCCTGGCGCAGCAGAAGCTCGAGACCCTGCGCGGCCTCCCGAAGTGGTGGCTGGAGCGCCTACAGGAGGGTGATCTCCTGGGGCGTGACGGCTGGGCGAACGGCTCGCTCTTGGTGGGGCGGGACGAGCTCCGCGACCGGTACGCGAAGTGGCTGGAAGGGCGCCGGCACGATGGCGATCGGTTGAGCCCGGCGCAGATCGGCAGGGAGTTGAAGAAGATGCTGCCTGATCTGCGGCGCTGCCAGCCTAGGTCTGGCGATAATCGCCTTAACGAGTACGCCTTCCCCGGTCTGTCTGAATGTCGCGCGGCGTTCGACAAGCACATCGGCCACCCCATCGACTGGGAGTGACCTCGGCGGCAACGCCCGAGGGTTGGGGCAAGAGGGGGCTTCGGCCCCCTTTTTTCATGTCCGGCGCGGGCCAACCTGTGCCGCTGGTGCCACCCTGTGCCGCTTCCTTCGAACTAAGTAACTGATTATAATAAATATTTCTCTATGGCACAGGTGGCACAGGTGGCACAGGTAGAGAGGTCATATGCGCGATAAAAAAGAGAGATGGGACTTTTCTCTTTTTTTATCGCGTATTGCTTTTTCGGTGCCCGTTCCACCTTTGCCACCTGTGCCGGTGGCGAAATTATTAAGATAATCAGTCAGTTATATGCCAACAATCTGCACGGGTCGGCGTGTGCCGTGGCGTGTGTTGGGTCGCCAACCCGTGCCGGGGTCCGAACACGGCGACGTTCTCCAGCTGCTGGGCCGGGGCGCGGCGGGGCCGATGGTTCCCCAGCCTGTAGGTCGTCCACGAGCGCGGCGACCTGCGGCGGCGGCGGAACAGCTGGAGCGCAGCGCGCTTGGGCGCGCACCTGGCAGCATCGGGGTCGCAGACCGGCCTCACGATCAGCCTGCGGGCGACCAGAGCGCTGAGTGATGCTATGAAACGCGAACCGCCGAATCCAGCATGCCTTACGGGGGTTGCGGCACGGGCATCGCCTTCGGGTGGTGTGGGGATGAATGCCCCGTCATTCCGTCGTCTGGCACCGAGCCCCGCCCTAACCGGCGGGGCTTCTGCATTTCGAGCCCGTGCGGTCCCCCATTCCGCGGCCGAATTATCGCTGCCACGCAGCCTCGATGCGTCGGAACGATGCGAGGCGCGAAAGGGCAGGTGGGGGCCGGCGCGCCCGCGAGAGCAGGCCTTCGGGACACGCTTCCTTGGAACGCTTCCTTCCTCGCCGTCGTGACCCCAATCGTACCTGGAACCCGAGGCCACTCGGGTAGGTCAGCGGAAATTCCAGGTGCCTCAGAAAATCCCCCTCCTTGATTTCGGTCCGCCCGCGAGCGTCGCATGCGCGCCATCGCCGCTCGCCGGCTCGGCAGCCTAGATCTGGAGATCGCGAATGCCGCGCCACGTACCCCGCGAGATCAAGGATCGGGTCCTCGTCGACATAGCAGCGCACGTGCGGGTCTACGGCCGCACGCGCTGGGATCTGGTCCGCGAGAAGCCGGAATTCGCCGAATTCGTCGGCAAGGCGGCCGGCGACAGCGGGAAGACTAGGTTCTTCAGGTGGGCTGGCCAGGTGCTGGAAGGAGTGCCTCCGGAGCGCGGTGGGCCCGGCCGGCCGTTTGAGTGCGGGGATGCTGCGCAATCGGTGGTCGACGAGGGCACGAAGCGCGCTCGGCTCGCCGCTCAGAAGAACATCCCCGCGGCGCCGTCGCCGGCGTACCTGATGCGAAAGGGCGCCGAGGCGGAGAACCAGATCAACTTCCTGGCGGTCGTGCACGAGCTCATGGCCGACGTGCTGAAGCTGCGTGCGATGTCAGTCACGCCGGACCAGACGGCCGCCGACGGCGAGCGGATCAAGAACCCGCACTTGTTCACTCAATCTATCGCGCAGCGGCTGCGCGTGATGGATACCGCGCTCAAGGTCATGCAGGAGATCTGGGACCTGCAGTACCAGCAGCGGTTCTACGAGGAGATCACGGGAATCATCGTCGAGGAGCTCGCGGGTTTCCCCGAGGTGCAGGAGCGCGTGATCCGTCGCCTAGCAGATCTGAACAACCGCCGCGGGATGACGCTGCACGCCCAGCCAGCCTGATCTGGTATCGTTTCGTAGACGGAAACAAAGTTGCCTGGGCGACTCAGGTCGCGGCCTAAGACTCATATCTTATGAGTCGAATTCGACTGGTAAGTGAATGATTTTACTTAGTATTAATTTCCCTGAAAATTCTGCGGGCGGTTTTGCCGGCGCTTTCGGTGCTGCTGGCCCTGTCGGGCGGTAGCGACCGTTCGCTCCATCGACTCCCCGGCCAAGTCCTTCAGCATCTCCCTCCCAGGGAAGCGGCTCCGCCGCGGCTTCGCGAGAACGAGCGCGAGTTATGAGTGTTGAACGGCGCAATCCGGCGTTTCCGCGCATGATCTCGGACTTCGTGCGACAGAGGGGAGCAACCACGCTTCCGCCGCGCACCGTCGAGCAGTTGCGGCTCTACCTCGTCGACTTGTTCCATCGTGGCGAACCGCCGCCAGCGCGGGGGCGGGGGGTCGACTGGCCGGCGTTGGCGGCCGCCGCGGGCATAGAGCCGGCGCTCCTGGACAGCGCCCGTGACGCCCTACGGCCGGGCATTGAGGCCCTGAGGCGAGAGCTTCGCAAGCCGCCGTCGCAGACGCCGACCGCGCCACCAGCACGGCCGAAGGCGAATTCGCCACAGGCCGCACCAGAGAGGAAGAGGCGAGAGGCCGCCCGGCACCCCCGTCTGATGGCGAATGAACCACGGCCGGAACCGACCGACCTCGTTTGGCACGACACCCCGGAGTTCCACTTGGCGCTCGACCTACACATGCGCCGGCATGGCGACACCACGGCGAGGCTCCGCGACGCGCTATTCCTGGAAGGGCACGCCATTGAAGAGTCGACGTTGCGGATGTGGCGACGCGGACAGAAGGCTCCGGCGCACCGGGACAGCCTCGCCGTCCTTGGCTCCCTCGAGGCCCGTTGGCGGCTGCCGGTCGGCTATTTCCGCGCGAAGCTTCCTCACCCCGCCCGGGCGACCACCGGCCAGGAGGTCTCGGGCATCGGGTCGGCGGAGCGGCGGCGTCTCGCGTGGCACTTGCCTGATGACTTTGATCGCCGGCCGCTGGCGGAGCGCGAGGAGATCCTCGAATGGGTTCGCCGTGTGGTCGTATCCGGCTCCACCGAGTACCGCCGCTACCAGGCCGCGGCCGCTAAGCATCGGTTCGCGGTCAGGTTTCCAAGCCTTGAGCGTCAGATCTCCGGCCGTCCACGCATCGCGACCGAGCGCAACCTCAAATGGGCGCCGGACGCGCTTGCCGCCGAGATGGCGGATCTACTGGCGTTTAAAACCTCGACCTTGACGGCGCTCGGCTACAAGCGGCGCGGAGTTTGGGGGGAGGAGACCGCTTCCCAGAAGCTCGAGCATTTCGGCCTCCTCTTCGGTGCGCTGGCTGCCGCGCCGGAAGGACCCGTCCGCGGCCGCGGGATTCCCCTCGAGGCGCTGAGCTTTGCCCTGCTCGCGTTCCCGCGCGTGTGGGATTGGTACCTCCGTTGGCGGGAGCAACGGCGAGGATTCTTCACGGCATGGGAGGTGGACATGCTGAGCATCGCTGTAGCTCTCACCGGGCCCGAGACCGGGTGGCTGACGCAAACCCCGAGTCTCGCTGATCACCTCGTCCCTGTGGAAGGCCTGGTCGGCGAGGCGGACATTGTGGCCGCGCGCGAGGACTGGCCAGGCACGTGTGCGCTGCTGCAGCGATTTGCCACGGCCCGAGCGAAGGAAATCGCCCGCGTCTCCCGTGTGCACCATGACCCATTCGAGCCGATCTTGCCCGTGCTCGAGGCGGCCAGTCCGGTTGGCGAGTATCGGAAGATCGCAGATGAGATCCTCGCGCGGAGGCCGTGCCTAAGGCGCTACCCTCGGGCCGCAGCGGAGAGTGGTCGAGCTTTCCTGATGATCCGGCTCGGCCTGCACCTTGGATTTCGGCAGAAAAACTTCCGCCAACTGCTGGTCTGCACACCCGGAGACGCGCCGCGGACTGAGCGACAGCTCACCGACCTCCGGCGCGGCGAAGTTCGATGGAGCGCACGGGAAAGCGGTTGGGAGGTGTTCGTGCCAGCGAACGCGTTCAAGAACAGTGGCTCGTCGTTCTTCGGTGGACGGCCCTTCCGCCTAGTCCTGCCGAACATTGCTGGTCTTTATGCGGAGATCGAGGCCTATGTGACCACCCACCGCGCGGTCCTGTTGGCGCAGGCCGACGACCCAGGCACCTTCTTCGTTAAAAGCGTCAAGCGAACCAGCGAAGAGGCGGCGTACGACCAGACCACCTTCTACGAGGCGTGGCGGTGGATCATCCAGCGCTATGGTATTTTCAACCCGTGGACCGGCCGCGGCGCGATCCCTGGCCTGCTTCCGCACGGGCCACACAATGTCCGCGACGTGCTGGCGACCCACATTCTGAAGCAAACCGGCTCGTACGAGCAGGCGAGCTACGCGATCCAGGACACGCCCGACACCGTCGCTGCGCATTACGGCCGCTTCCTGCCCCAAGACAAGGCTGCGATCGCTGCGCAGGTTCTCAATCGCGCGTGGGAAACCGCGTGATGGGACCGGCACGGCGGGCTGGGAGGCTAAACGCCGGCAAAACCGCCAGTAACCGTCCACGCGGAAGTCGAATAGTCCAACTCAGACAGTAGTTTGATGCACCCGGTCGGACTCGTGCGACGCGACTCGGAGTGCTGAATTCGCTGCTGGCAGCCCACGGCTATCGCTGCCGTTGCCGCCATCTGGCGCGGCGGGGCAGCCTAGGCGTCGCGGGCTTCTCATGACCTGCTCAGCATCGCCCCCACGGCGACCCGCATCGCTTTCTACCAGCGCTGACGGGGGCGGGTGCGCAGGCGACGGAAGACGGCGGCCAACTCGGCCTCGGCCGCCTCACGTTGCGCGCCGGGTTCAACCGCAGCGGCTGCCCGGACGAGCTCTTCCGCGCGATGTGCCAGCCAGCGTCCGAAGGTGTCGACCCCAGGATCGAGGCGCAGCTTCCGCACGAGATAGCAGCCGAGACCCTTCCGCTCCGGAGTCACCGCGGTGATTGTTCCGCCAGCGTCGAAAACGAACATCCGCCAGCGGGTGCGGCGTTCGGCGTCGCCCACGGGACCGCGCGCCCGGGTCACTTTGACCTCCACAATCAGGCTCCGATCGAGGCCCTGGAGCATGTCGATGAGCAGGCCGCGTGTGGCGGTCGCGCGCCATCCATTACTCACGTCACCGTCTTCCTCCGCGCCCCAATAGGCGATCCCCAGCTCTAGCGGCCCTGCGGACGTGCGGCGCCATCCCGTGGCCGTCGGGTCCCATTTGAGCCCCAGCGTGCGCGCGAGGTGCTCGGACGGGTAAACCGGCATTTTCGAGACTACGCCACGATAGGGGTCCGCCTTATCGAACCGGGGTTCGTCGGTGGACTCTTGCAGCCAGCCTTCGAGCCGGAAGCCTTCCTTGAGGATCTGGCTGTCGTCGCCAGCCGGCGGCAGCAGGAAGTCCATGGGGTCACGCGCCGTTTGTAGAGCGCGGCCGAGGGCTAGGGCGGTCGCCGGCGTGACGAGGGCGCTGGATATGGTCACGTGCTGCCGGAGGTCTTCCCAGGCGAACGAGAACGACCCTTGGACTACGAGCCGGTCCGCGCCGGCCGGGTCGCTGAGGTCTTGCGCGAAATCGTAATCAGGCAATTCGCTGAGCCAATTCGCCGCGTCAGGAAGTGGCGCGTCCTCCATGTGCCAAAACCGCGCTTCGAGGGGCGGCGCCGTGCGGAGGTCGGCGAGCCAAAGCGTCTTGAGCGTAAGGAAGTGCCCGTCGATCCAGTCCTGCCATTCGTCGCCATATCCATGGTCGATCACCGGCGTCTCGCAGATCAGTTCCCCCATCACGCACTGCAAGGCATGCCATTCGAGGTAGCGTGACAGGCGCTCCACGATTGGTTCGGCCCCATGGCGGTGAGAGGTGAGCCCGTCGGTGGCGTGACCATACCGACGAGGACGGGGCTCGGACGACCAGCGCCAGGGCTGCCCGGCCACCCGCCACTCGTCGCAGATCCACCGCTCTGCCCGACGCGCGACCTCCAGCACGGGCAGCCCGAACACGTTGGCTGCGGGGCTGTACCAATAGGGGATGGTGTCGGTGTCGTCGAAATCGTACCGGAGCGGCTTGCCCGCCTCAGCCCGAAGATCCTGGCGACCGTAGCGGTGTTCGCCCCGCTTCGCAGGCAGCGGCGGGAAGGGGCTGGCGTTCAGGCCGTTGACTTGCAGCAGGGTCGCAGCGTCGAGGGCGGCGCCGTGTGCGACAAGCTCGAGCACGGTCCGCTTCAGGAACTCCCGCGTGACGACGTGTGGCTCCCCCGCGATTGCGGCGCGTGCCAGTAGTGGCGCATGCGGTGCGAGGACTGCGGGTGCTGCGATGGCGATCCCGTGCAGGGTCGCGGCCAACTGCTGGCGGGCCGCGGTGCGGTAGAAGGGGGCTTCGAGAGCCCCAAATGCGCCGCCATCATTGCTGTCGAGTCGGCTGGCCAGGGCGGCGATAAGGTCCGGATCGCCACACAGGCGTCGGGCTGTGTGCGTCGCCTGCCAGCGCACCCGCTTGTCGATGTCGCCCATTAGGGCGAAGAGGAGGCCCGCAGCCATCTGGGCGGGATCGCCTGGAGCTGTAGCACCGACGATGCGGGGCGAGGCCGCGCGGTCCACGCCGGCCCCAATGTTCGCAAGCAGCTGCTCTAGGATCGGCCTTCGGGCGTCGGGGGGACTGTGCTTACCGATTACTCCAAGAATCGCGAGCAGTAGGTCCGGCGACAGATTTTCGGCGTTGGCTTCCACGCCGGCCAGTAGAATCTCGACGCAGCCGGCGTCGTCGAGTCCAGTGGCCGTCAGCAGGTTTTCGAGCAGCTCAGTGTCGTCGTAGCGCCACTGGAACAGTTGCGGGACCGCGGCAGAGATATAGATGGGCAGCTCGGTCTTGGCCCAATCCCTGACTGAGGGGTAGGTAGACCACTCCGGTACGAGCTCAGCGAGGAGGTCGGCGCATCCGTGATGGCGCGGGTATCGGCCAACGATCTTCTCAAGGGTCGCCCGCCATAGCGGGCGCACCTGGACCCGGTCGGTGACCCCGCGCAGGCGATAGGCGCCGACATGTTGGTCGTCCTTCAGCGCGTCGAGCGCCGCGTCGATGGCTGCCGCCGTATCGAGGGAGGCGACGGCCACCACTTCGGGGGCAGGCCGCGCGCCATCGTCGTCGCCCCCCTCGTCCGGCGGGAAAAAGGCCTCTAGCTGGGGCTGGGCTGTCTGGAGCTGGGCCGCCCACCCTCCCGCCGCGACAGGCGGACGCTCGGCGTCGAGCCGTCGGAGGGCGTACAACGCTCGGGCGGCATCGCCGGATGTCAGCGCCTGCCAAGCCAGCACCTCGGTGTCGGAGACCTCCGTGAGGGTCGGGAGCTCGGCGCCTTTCAGTAGCCCGACAAGGCGTCGGAGCATTGGAGGGAGGCTGGACGGGGCGGAGTCCAGCAGCGCCTCGAGACCTTGGTCGAGCTGGAAGACGCCGAGGTCATGCCAGCGGCCTAGGGCCGCGAATGCTGTCGGCGGGTGCAGGCCGACGCAGCCCTGCAGCACCTCGGCGAAGGGGACGTGCATCTCTCCGTCTTCACCAAGGGTGGCGAAGACGGCACCGGCCGCGTCAGCCAGCCGCTCTGCGAGATTCCGCCGGTCGGGTTCGTCGCCCGCGGTTCCACGCGTGGCGACGGCCGCGGCTGCATGCAGTTGGGAGACAGCTTCAGTGTCCAGCCGCTCTGTGAGGCTGAGCGCCCGGCGATAGAAGTTCTCCGCGAGATGATGATCGAAGGTCAGGGCGAGGCGGGCGCAGCGCATAAGGGCACCCGCGCGCTCCGACGCCGTTCCTGGAGCCTGCTCAAAGCGATCGGCGGCGTCGGCCAGGGGCTCGGCTAGCTGCGCGCCTGCGTCCGGGATATCGGCCAGCGGCTCTAGCTGCGTGAGGACCTGGGCTGGCTCGTCGTCGGTCCTGAGTCGCCTCAGCGCTTCGGAATCGAGCGCGTTACGGCGCGCCAGGTCGTGCGCCCAGGTCTGCGCGAGCCGCCGAGCGGCGCTACCGGCGACCTGGAGCTCACGGCGATAGCCACCGCCGCGGGCCCAGGCGTGGAGCATCTGGTCCATCGCCCCGGTGACGCTCTGAGGCGTCGTGTCCGCATCGAGCCGGAGCCGGGCGGCGTGGAGGAACTTGCCGAGCGCCGACAGCAACCGCTCGCGTTCCTCGTTCCAGGACTGCGCGCGACGCCGCGCCTCGGCCTCCGGGTCCTTCTCGCGAGGGCGGCGGGCGTGACCCGTAGGAGCGGGTGGATAGGCGGGGAGGGGCCGCGGCGGTGGAAGCGTAGCCGCGAGCTCCAGCGTCTCGCCGAGGCGCTCGCGGAGAGCGAGGGCTCGCGCGGTCAGGTCGGCGGCGTCAAAGAGCGGTTTGAGGTGATCGGTACCTCGAGCGGCATCAGGGGGGAAGTGGCGTTCGAGGATGGCGCGCGCAAGCTCACGCAGCTCGGTCGTCGTGAGGGCGGCTTCAACCAGTTCGAGCACCCGCGCCGCCTCCTCCGGGCGGCGTGCCGGGTCGCGGCGGCGCAGACGTCCTGTTGCGACCAGGGCACGGCCGAGCCAGAGCGGCGCCACGCACGCGCCGGCGCGGAGAAGGGTGGCGATGGCCATCACCACGACTTCGTCAGGCCAGGACCGCAGCTCGAGCACCCGCACCACGTCCTCGGCGCGGCCTTGTCGGGCGAGCCGCCGGGCCACCATCCGCGCCGCGTCGAGGACGGTCTTGCGCTTGCGCCAGCGGACTAGCCAGCCAAGCGCCGTCTCAACGTCGTGGAGCCGCCAGACAGTTTCGGCCTCGAGCGCGATGTCTTCAACGCTCACGTTCATGCGGTCCTTCACCGCGGCCGTCCAGTTTTGCTGCAGGCCGGCCACCCACCAGCGCAGGTGGTCTCGGGCTGTGGGAGGATCGGCATCGGCCTCGGCGGATGCGAGGCCAAGTCGGAGCCGCGCGCGGTACTTCCGCCCGGCGCGCTCGCCCAATACCAATCGAACGGCCTCCTCACGGGAGAAGAGAACAGCTAGGTCGATGTGCTTGAAGATTAGCTCTCTCAGCAATCGATCTGTCTTGAGACCGTCCGCTGCGGCCACGAGGATGCGGTTCGCGTCGCCCGCCGAATGTGCGTGCCGCGCGCAGCGCAGCGCCATGGCCACGCGCCGGGCGAGGATGGCCCGGCGTTCGGCGACGTCGCGCACGGCCTCGGGCGGCTCCGCCGCCATTACAAGTTTGTAGAGTGTTTGGGTGCGCCCGGCCTGGACCAGGATTTCGGCTAGGCTGTGGGCCGCGTAGGGTGCCTCGTGCCTTCGGGCGAACAGGAGGTCCGCGGCCGCATCCAGGATCTCGGCGGCTAACGCCGCCGTGCGATCGCGTGTGAAGGCTTCGAAGTCCTCGTCCGCGAACGACCAGCCGCCGAGGCGGGCCATAATTCCCCCCACGTCATTGGCGAGGTCGGCAACGTCGGTATCGGCTAGGCCGCAGACCTGGGCAAGTGCCCAGGCGGGCGCGGGACGCGGCAGATGGGCCAACGCGCAGAGCAGGCGCCACACCGCTCCAGCATCGCCGAGCTTCGCGCCGGCCTCCCGCACCCGTGTCTCGAAGAGCGGATCGAGGTTCGGCTGCTTCGGCATCAGCCGCGCGCGCGCGTCGGCGACGTCGGCTGCACCCTCGAGGGCGTAGGCGAGGCGGCGGGGGATGCCGTCGGAGAGATCCCAGAGCTCGGCGGCCACTGCTGCGTCCCACTCTGGCCGCGCCTGCCGTAGTAGCTCGGCGGTCTCCTCAACGTCAAATGCCGGCACCTCGACGTCCTCGAACCGATCCTGGTGGCCGAGCGCGGCGCGGCGGCCGGTGCGGGTCGTCACCACCAGCCGAACGTTTTCCGGCCAGCCGGACAAGGCCAGGACCTCATCGAGGAAGCACAGCTCGCGCCAGTGGTCAGCGCCGATCCGGGCGTTATCCACCGCGTCGAAGACGACGACCAACAGGGCGCCGTCCTTCTCGAGGAGTTGCGCCGCCGCGACGAGGCGGCGCTGGAATGCGGACGCGAGTTCAAGGGAGTCGGAGCGGCGCATGACGAAGGGACTACTGAGGCGCCCCGCGATTTCGTTGGCCATCTGCACGAGGGCGTGGGCCGGCAGGTGCCGGCGCTGGTCGGCGGCTAGAAACAACCCGCCGCCGTAGCAGTCGTAGACGAACACCTCTGATCCTGGAGGAAGGGCGGGCGTAAGCGTCGCCACAAGGCTCGTCTTGCCGCAGCCGGCGCCAGCGTGGACCCGCACGACCTTGTCTGGAGTTGCCAGGATTTTCCGCACGACGGTCGAGGTCACCTTCCGGCGGACCATGGGGTTCGGAGCGACGATCTCGCTGGGAGCCGGGAACATCTGCACCGTGGCCCCGGCGCCCATCCAATTCAGCAGCACCGTGCGGTCGATGGGAGCGTGCGACCGGTTCTCGGGTAGGACGAGCGCCGCCACCCGCTGCTGCAGGACGTCGAGGTCGTCACGCGCGTCGGCGTCGGTGGCGCGGCTGATCTCGCGCAGCGCCTCGGCTTCCAGCACCAGGCGCGAGGCGGAGGCGAACCCGTCGAGCTCGAAGGCCTCGAGGAAGTTGGCGAGAACGCCGTCGTCGAGCCCAGAGGCGGTTCTCAGGCGAGCTAAGTCGGCGGACCCGCTGGGCGGTCCACCGCGCAGTTCGGTGACGAAGCGCGGCAGGTCCTGGGCCACGCCCGCCGCCAACGGTTGATTGGTGACGATCCGCACTTGCCGCCGACCGCTAGTGTCGCGGAAGGCCGCGGCGAGCTTGCCGAGCACGCTCGATCCCTTCCGGCCGCGCCGGGCCTCGCGTGTAAGCCTTGCCCAGGTCCAGGCCTGATGGGGTGCAGCGGTGCTGTACTTCAGCTGCTCGAAGAGGAAGGACTCGCTCTCCCCGTCACCGCGGACTTGCGTGACGTCGACGGCAAGCGCTCCGGGTCCGAGTTCGGCCGTGCGCTCGTCTTCGGGTACGCCTTCCATCTTCACCGCGGTCAGGTCCGAAGCCGGGTCTAGCAACTCCAGCAGCCTGCGGAGCGCCCATAGCTCATGGAAATCGTCGCCCGCCGAGGAAGCCGGTGCGCCAAGGACATCGGAATGGGACACGATTAGATACTTGCCGTGGCATGGCAGCGAGGAGGCCTCGCCCTCCCGTCTATTCTCATGAGCCCCCCCCGAGTACGCTCAATGTCTAGGGTCGATCGAATTCCCGGGACAAAGTCTGCGGCGACGCGCGCGCCCGCCGCGTGGCGAAATCCATGCACTCGCGACCTCAATGCATGTCGGCGTAAGAAAGGAGTGCAATTGATCGCTCATAATCACCGGCGAGATGATGTGCCGAGTTTTGATCCCAGCCATCCACCTCATGCAGCCAGCGGGCCAGGCGCTCCGGATCCATGTCACTGTGCCCCCGGTGGGCTGCGAGGATGAAGGCGAACCATCTCCGCTGATCGAGGGGGTGGTTGGCCCCGGTCGACTTATTCGCGGCCGCCGAGAAGGTGCGCAGGGCTTGCGCCACCGCGGACGACACCCAATCACCCAGGCCTTGGTGGGCGGCGGTCAAGTTGACGCTGTAGGCGTGACGGGTCGCGACCGGAGAGACGATCCGGTCTGCGAAATCTCGAAGAATGGCATTGTACTGATCGCGGGTGAGTTCGCCGGTGGTGACGGGAACGACGTTTGGTACGTAATAGCCCCGATCTGTCGCATTTAGGGTAAGGCTCGCTCCTGGCAAATCGTCTGCGGGCTTGCGAACAAAAACCAAGACATCGTCCCCCGAGATGGTGTTACGCATCACCTCCTCGGATCTCCTCCGGTCGAAAACCCAAGGCGCTTCGGCGGCAGCAATCAGAGCTTGGCGCAGCGGCGAGCGCCCGTCCGCCGGCCCTTCGAGGGTCAGATCGCTAAAAACTGCAATGGCGTCGGTCATGGTTCAGCTCCTGCACTCTTCATACCCTCGAATTGCGACCTCGCAAGCGAAGCGACAGGCCGCCATTCTTCGACAAGGGCGGTTATGAGAAATCCTAGCGGGTCGTCGGGAAGATAAAAGCGCGGGGCGGGTGGCATATTCTGAATGTAAACTGCATTCTCAGGCCTGGGGAGGGTGCCTGATTTGGCAGTCGAGCTGCACGAATACTGGCGCGCCGGCACCCAAGGAGTTCGGGCTGCGCGATCGGGCTGGCGTGGCAAATCCCACTTGACGACACGCTGACGCAGCTCGGGGCGACCAATGTTCAGGTCGCGATAGAGCAGCCCGTCAACCGCGTCATGCACCTCGAGTCCGGCGTGTCTCTGGACTTCACCGACCCCGCCAACGGCATCGCTCAGCCGGCGCTCTAGCAGGTCGTGACTCTACGGTTGTGGCCTCAAACGCCACTGACCGGGGGGCTTCAGGCCCATGAAACGACTGCCATTCGCCGCCGCGATCGCAGCCATTGCGCTGGCCACAGCGAGTGGCGCGCAAGCTGACAATTACATCCTCAAGGACAGCACTGGGACGAATGTCACCTTCGCGTCGAAGGTGATCAACGGGATTACTTACCCGTGGCACCTGATGTGCGTTTTCTTCGGCGGCAGCTGCGTCGCAGTCAACGGCGATAGTTCCGGCAACATCGGGGTCAACGTCCAGAGTTCTGCGCTGCCGGCCGGCGCGGCGACGGCGACCGGTCAGGCGACCGGTAACGCCTCCCTCGGTTCGATCGACACCAAGTTGTCGAGCCAGGCGACGTCGGCCAACCAGACCAGCGCGAACACCAAGCTCGACCAGATTCATTCCGACTTGGTCGCGGGTGTCGCGGTGACCGGCTCCGCGCTTCCGACTGGCGCCTCCACTGGGGCGAAGCAGGACACGGGCAACGCTTCTGCGGCGTCGATCGATGGGAAGCTGACGAGCACGAACACGAAGCTCGATCAGATCCACGCGGACCTGGCGCCAGCCGCGACGGCTGCAGCTCAAGCGACCGGGAATGCTTCGCTGGGTTCCATCGATACGAAGCTGACCAGCCAAGCCACCGCCGCCAACCAGACGGCGACGCAGGCCAACCCGGGCTCCGACGCGACCAAGGCGAACGCGGTGCAAGGCGTCACCGGCGGCAAACCCGTGACCACCCAGATCGTGGACTCGAGCGGCGCCGTGGTGGACGTGTCGCAGAACGCCATCGTGTCCGGCGCGGTATCCATCACCAATGCCAGCGCCGCCAACACGTTGGGCATGCAGCAAAACCCCGGTGCGGATGGCACGGGCAACAGCGGCGCCGCAAACGCCTCGAATTTGCTGACGCGTGGCTACCTGCACGCATGGGATCCCACCCTCAGCACCTGGAGTCGCCTGAAAGCTGGCGCTATCGACGGCATCGTCGTCTCTCCATATGCGCTGAACAACGAGCGCTGGACCTTTGCGGGCCCTAGCGGGGGTATCGAGAGCAGCACGGGTGACAACCCGCTCGTGGGCGCCACCGCGGGGAAGATCAACTGCGCCACGGATTTTTCCATCAGCTACGGCACGTTGAGCGGCGTTTCCGAAGTCTTCATCAAGGACGGCTCGACGGTCAAATGGCGCGAGCGCCTGGATACCGCCGCAAACCGGTTTACCCGGCCTCCGGGCGGTACGCCGATTTGCGGAAGCACGAACACGGCGCTGAATTGGGCGCTCGGTGCGAACGTCACGGGTAAGGTCTACGTCAACGCAGCTGGGTTCACGCACTAATGCGCCTGCGTGGCCAGATCGGCCATAACGGGGCCCCCAGTTTAGACGACGACAAGCCGGACCTCGCGCGGCGGGCGATCCTCGGCGGCGCGGCGGCGCTACTGGCGGCCAGCACCGCCCACGCCACCGCGCATGTCACGCCGGCGTTCCTGTTCTACGGTCATACTACACACGCGCACTACGCCGCCCCGGCTACCAGCGTGGACAGCGCTGCGGCGATTTCAACGCTGTTCACAACCAACGTTGTCGTCGAGTTGGACACGGCGGGCGCGTACTGGTCGAATAATAGCTTCAGCGTGCCCCCCAACCGTCGATTGATCTGCAACAACTCGACCCTCAAGCTACGGTCTACCAGCACCGCCACAAACGTAATTACTAATTTCGGCACCGTCGAGGATGCTATCCTTGACGCCAACATGACCGCGCGGGTCGCGGCGGGGTACGCCCAATTCTGCCACGGCGGGTTGATCCGCAATGCACAACGGGCGGGCTTTAAACGCTGTACAGTCAACGACGCCGGAGACGCTATTGCAAACGGCTACGCGGGCCTGTCAGCAGTTGGTATTTACATCGACCGCGACACGGCCGCTGTTTTCGACACGCTCGACTGCTACGCGGAAGACTGCGTCATCAATGACCCGACGTACATCTTGCCGTTCGGTATGCGGATCGCAAGTTCCTTCATCAACTTCGCAGCCGGCGAGCAGGGCTTTTACAACCGCAACACCCGGTTCCAACGCTGTACCATCAATGGCACCTTCAAGAATTTGCTGGAGTGCGTCGGGCCCGACACCGTCAACTTCTCGGTTCTCGATAGCGTCGGCAACGCCCCGTCCGGCCAGGGGGGTATGGAAGCCGACTTCGGCGCCAACAACGGGGCCTTCCGCCGCAACCTGATCAACGGATGTGGAATCAACGGCACCCTGGTCAAAACGTTCTCGGCTTACAACGCCCGCACCTCCGACAAGGGCGACGGAAAGCTGAAGCAGACCCATGACATCATCATGGACAGCAATCGGCTGACCGGCGGGATCATCCGCAACTCGTTCCACATCTATGCTCGCGAGGACGCCGGATCGCTGCGCACCCAGTGGATCAACCACCGGATGGACAACATGACCGTCGAGAGTGGCTCTGGCAGCATCGTCGGCCACTCCTTCGACACGAGCGTCTTTGCCTGCGTCGGCATGACCGACACGGGCGCCGACATCAGCACGGCAACCGTCGCCATGAAGCTGTACGGCGCGCTCGGCGCCACCAACCTGACCTGGAGCGCGGGCAACTACGCCTCCACCGACCGCGGGTTCTGGAACTCCTCCAGCGCGCCTCTCGTCAACGTCAAGCTGGGAACCGGGCTCAATCTGACCGCAGCCGGCGTGCTGATCGACGCCAAAGGCCCGTTCCAGGTCGATGGCGCCACGCTGAGCGGTGCCAGCATCACGCTGAGCGCAACGCCTGCCGATCTGTCGTTGATCAACACCACCCTGACCTTGCCCGCCGCTGCCATGACCGCCCTGACGACGGCAGTTCCGGCGATTTCCAACCCAGCTTCGAACAACACGCTGATCGCGGTCTGATCCTCGCCGTCCTCGCTCAGGGTTGAGTGAAATCGCCCGCGTCCCGCCAGCCTGCCTTCGTACCGGCGTCGCGGATGAGCGCCCGCCGTACGTCGTGCCGGCAGATTGATGCTCCTCAGAGAGTGGAGGCGCTGTGTCCGAGCCCGAATTCGTGTGGAGGCTTACGTCGCACTTGTGCGGCGCCTGTTTGGGCCGAGTGCTCGAACGGCTCGAGGACGACGGTCGCCCGCTCTACCGCTGCTCCAACTGCGGGGTCGAGGGTGAGGGCAGGCAAGGCCTCTCGCATCCATCGATCTGCGCCTGCGGCTCTAAGCTGGGCAAGCGCGACGCCGGGATCCGCTGCATCCGCAATCCGCGACCACGGCCGAGCCTGCCCGGAGAGTTCCTTGCAGCCGAGGTTGCCTGATGGCGTTGGACGGCGAACCCCCACGCGAGGCCCGCGGCGTCACGTACACCGAGAGCGATCTCGCGCCGGGGCTGAAGCTGTTCCGGTGCGAGGCGTATCGGGCTACTCTGGCGACGAAGTCATGTGCCACCCGCTGGCGCGAGGCCGAGACGGCCACAGGCGAGCGCCGGGCCCGCCTGGAGGCCTGTAGAACCTGCCCGATCGGCGCCGCCCACGCCGGGTGCGGGGTCGTTAAATACTCCAAGTGGTACGGCTCGTCGATCTGCCCGCGCTGCGGTCGCGGTACGACGCGCATGATCTCGGGGCGGTATTGCGTCAGCTGCTACAATCGCCAGCGCGAGATGAAGGCCGGCAAGAACGCCCGCGGTAACCGGCCGGTCGAGCTCCTCGCCAATCCGCTGAGGACGATCGAATACCGCCTCGAGGTCGACCGCGCAGCGCACCGCGTGCGCGACTCCGACACGTCTGGCTCCACCGAATCCATGGTTCAGGTGCTCCGCACGACGAAGGGCGACATCGCCTTCGGCTTCTCGGGCCGGATCCTGCGGCGGCAGGACGGGGCGCAGGCGGCCGCAACAGAGACGTCGGGTGTTCCCGTCGTCGAGGGAGAGGCCGGAACTGCCGATTACGCCGGTCCCGAGCCAGGCTCCGACGCCGCCGTGCGCCGTGGCCAAGTCTGCCGGTATCGGGCGCTGCTGTTCACCAGTACCGCGCTCATGGCGAGGGCGAAAAAAGAGCCCGCCAGGCACTACCTGGCGGGCTGAGGAGGCATGAGGCTGCGCGGTGAGGAGCCGCGACCAACTCACTCTGCCATCACGACTGCCGCCGGCGCGCCGGTCGTGAGCCTACCGTCAGGTCGGCGCCTGAGGAGGCGGCCACGAACCCAAGGAGGAGTCTCCCACTATGTCTCATTTTCGATCTGGCCTAGCTGCCATCCGCCGCGACTTGGCCAAGGCCATGCCCGGCGGCGAGGAAGCGCTGCACAAGGCGATGGCCGCCGACGGTCATCAGGTGTCCGGGCGACCCCGGACGATCTCGAGCGAAGTGTTCATGGCCAAGGCCATGAACGCGAACCGCGCAGGGCGAATCAGCGCTAGCGAGATCTATTAGATCGAAGGCGCCATCGCGGAGGGCAAGCAACCGCCGGCGGATCTCGTTAAAGCCGTCATGCTCGAGACGCCGGTTGGACTCCGCGGGGAACACTCGGCCACCATGGCCCGGCTGCAGGCCAACCTCGGCGGCGCGTCGATGGCGAAGGCGGAATCATCGATCCACACGCGGGCCCCATCGGGCCGCTTGGCACCGTCCGAACGGCCGCTGATCGCGGGCCTGACTTCGGACCACTTCCTCTCTCAGGCGCTGGCCGCGCAGATGGCCGGTAAGCTCACCGCGGCCGAGGTGTCGGAGTGCGAGGCCTGTGTGAATTCGGGCCGGCACCCTCGCCCGCAGCTGGTGAGCAAGGTACTCGAGGCCGCAGCGTGAATGACGTCGCATTCACACCGGCCGAAGTCGCCGCCTGGCGTGACGCCGCATTCGTTGTCATGGCGGCGAAGGCGTTCGGCGCCGGGCGGATCAATGGCGATGAGCTCCGGCTCGCCGCCGCTTATGCCGCTGGTGGTCCTGTACCCGCCAGCGGCATCATTGCTCGCATTATCGGGTAGGGGCGGACGATGGGACGCTTCAGTGCTTTGATTGAGGAACTCGGCCTCGCCAAGTCGATAGCGGATGGAGACGGGGACACCTCCCGGGACACCTCGGCGGTCGAGGATGGCGACCTTGATGAGGACGACGATCGCGACCTGGTGGCCGTTCTGGGGATCCTAAAGAAGATGTACGGCGTGATGGTCGCCCAGGGCGGGGCAATCGATGCGATGCGCGTTGAGCTGGATTCGCTGAAGGGCGCGGGCGCCCAGCCCATGACCAAGGGCCAGGCGCCCGACGGCCTGACGAGCGAAGCCTTCATGGCCAAGGCCCTGTCGGCCCAGGCCGCTGGCCGGATCAACGGTACTAAGGTGGCGATCGCCGAGTCGTACATCAACGCCGGCAAGCAGCCGCCCGCCGACATCGTCGCGGCCGTCCTGAGGGAGCCCGCCTGACCGGTTGCGATTGGTCCGCGCCCGCTCACGGGCCACAACAAACCCCTTCGGAGGTGAGGCGGATGGCCCCGCAAGCTGAAGGCGGCTGTGTTGCCCCGGAGGCTTCCGCTACCGGGGGCGACTACTTTGGTGCCGCCCTGTCGGGCTTCTGCTCCTCGCGTAGCTCGCGCAACAACGCGCTGATCTTGCTTCAATCGTTGACAGCGTGGCGCAGGCCGACTTTCACTGGTGGCCGCTCGCCACCCCGAACCGCCGGCGCCAACGTCAGCTTGCCGGAGGCGGCCCAACCAGCGTTCACGACCTTAATCGGACATTGCCGCCAGAACGGTCATCCCGCTCGCCTGCGGCGGCCCCGCGTCTCGCTTTGGCGTTCTGCTCTTTCTTGGTTCAGATCGAAAAGGCGGGCGAGGATATCGTCATCGGTGAGGCGGCCAGCTCGGAAGTCGTCGCCGCAGCCGTACGCATCCGCCACAGCTGCATCCACACCCCGATGGGCGTGGTCCAGCCAGTCCGGGCGTTCGTTGTAGAGATTCGTCAGCGTTCGTCCTGCCAACTCTTTCGCTGCGGCCCCGTCCACGGGCAACACGCGGTCTGGGAACCCGGGCGCTGTTTCCGGCTCCCGGCGGACCAACTCGGGCGGATTCAGCCAAGCGTTGCGCAACTCGTTAAGGCGCGCGCTCGCAGCCGCGATCGCCTGTGCGTGCGGGTCAGCGGCATAATCGGCGGCGGGGATGTCAGGCGTCAGCCCTTCTGGGAAAGGGAAGGTGGCGAAGATAGAAGTGTGCGTGTAGCGAGGGCGATCCTGTAGGTCTGAACCCTTCCGAAGTGCCCAGAGTTCGTGGAACCTGCTGTGGAGTAGCCCGAAAAAAGTATCGTCATCTCGCGGGATGACGATGAGATTCTTGTCGGGGAGGACCGGTGGCTTGAGCCAGGCAAAGAGACGGTGCTCCGCCGTCTCGGGCGTGACGATGTATCGTCTGAGCACGGCAATGCGGCTCCGCATCTCGGGACGTGGCCAGTGTGGCTCCCACCAACGCGGTCCAGCGCGTTCGGCCAATTCAGCCCGTAATTGTTTAACCGTCTTGCCGTGGTCGTCCGTCGTGTTCTTGACGTGCTGAAATGCCGACACATAAAGCGACGCCTCGGCCTCAGTCAGATTGAGTGGCAAGTCAACGAACCAATAGTCCCTCGGTCGACCTGTCACGTCATCGCCATTCCAGTAGGGCTTCAGGATCGAGCTATTCAGCTTTCCATTTGGGTTGCTGGGTTCGTTCAACCATTGCCTCGCTAGTGGACCTGCTATGTCGAAGGGGCCACTCTTCTGGATGCCAAGTAGTGCACCACCGATATTTTCCCGGAGTGGGCCCGCTTTTGTAAGATCAAGTCCAGTTGTGAGGTCGGAATTGATGCTCTCGACCTCAATGCCATTGAGCCGTGATGGCTCGTCGTTCTCGCCAAAGCAGATCAGGGAAACGTCAACGGCAGCACCCTCGATCGTCCATTTTTCCTCACTCCATGCGTCATAGATGCGGGTCGTTTCAACGATTCGCTTCAGCACGGGCAGGTTTGTGTTTTTTCTGATTGAGTTAGTGGCTACGAAGCCTGCGCGCTTCGTTCTCCCAGCCTCAATCATGGTCCGAGCGTTTTCGAACCAATAACAGACCAGATCGGTGAAGTGGGAAAGTCGGCCATCATAGAGGCTGCGAATGGCTGCTGTTTCAGGCCCACCAAGCTTTCGCTTCATCAACTTTGCCCCGAGATACGGGGGATTCCCGACTATTGCCTCCGCATCTGGCCAACAAGCGGCGCTACCATCAGGGCTAACAATCGCGTCTCGCTGCTGGATAGTGTCGAGAGAGCGCAAGATCGGGTTCCGCCCGGCATCGAAGCCGTTGCGGCGCATCCACTGGATTTCACCAATCCACACGGAAACCCGTGCCAGTTCCGTCGCATAGCGGTTGAGTTCGATGCCCAATACATTCTCGGGCCCGACGCGCGGGAACTCGCGCTGGAGCCCAAGCGCTTCGGCTTCCAAATTTGCGCGGTGTTCGAGGTCCTTCAGCGCCACAAGCGACAGGTTTAGGAAGTTGCCCGAGCCGCAGGCCGGATCGAGCACCCGGAAACGTCCAAGGCGTTCGAGAAAGGCGCGGTGGATCGCCGTGGCCTCGTTCAGCGCCCTCGAGCGTGCGGCAAGTTCCCTGCCGCGCAGGAGCTTTTCCTTGGTCGGGATAGGTGCATTCTCAATGAGAGATGCGATGCGGGCTTTCGCGTTCGCCCATTCGCGCTCAAGCGGTTCGATGACCACGGCCCGGACGATCATCATGATCTTGTCACGGTCCGTGTAGTGCGCGCCGAGCTGGCTGCGCTTGTCCGGGTCAAGGCCGCGCTCAAACAATGTGCCTAAAATCGAGGCGTCGATTTCATCCCAAAAGAGTTTCGCCGCGGTCAGCAGATTCTCTATGTCGGCCTTCTCCAGCGGGATGACGCTATCGTCATCAAAGAGGCCGCCGTTGAACCATTCAACCTTCTCGAAGCCGACCGTACCGCCAGACTTCATGGCGGCAAAAAGCGTGTGGGCATGCTCCGTGAAGTGCGAAGGGTGCGTGCGGCTGGCCTCCAGCATGCGCTGGAACATCTTGTTGGGCAGCAGGTCCACATCCTCGGCGAACATGCAGAAGACGAGGCGGATGACGAAATGTGCGACCTGATGCGGATTGTGTCCGCGGTCGCGCAGCCGCTGCGCCAGAGCCGCGAACTCGCTTGCCGCTTCCTCGGTGAGCATCTGCCGTGTCTTGGTGGGGCGTAGACGTTCGGGGTCCTCGAAGCAGGCCCGCAGCAGGTCCCGCTTTCCCGCATCGGCCACATCTTCGAGTGCAATCTCGTGTACCTGCTGGACGGTGTTGGTCCAGTTGGTGTGGATGCGTATGCGCTCCATATCGGAGACGATCAGAAGCGGCGGGCTTTCCAGTGCGATGGAATAGCGCAACAGCTGTTCGAAAGCTCGATCGAGGTTGGCTGCTCGACCCTTGTATTCCCACGCGAAGCAGCCTTTGCGCCAAACATCCGCCCAGCCTTCGCCGCCACCCGACTTGGTCGCGCCCTTCTCGAAGGTAAACCATTCACCTCTGGGATCGGCAGCGATGGGATTTTCAATTCCAAGAAGGCTGCAAAGGTCATTGAAATGACTCTGAGAAGCTGTCCGTTCTTTAAGCTCGACGTGCCGCCACTTGGACAGAAATTCGTGAGGCGTCATTTTGCGCCTGCGAACAACTTAGCTGCCATCGGTCAACGTCCCCTTTTTCGATCCCCGCCGAGCGATCGTAGCGCGACCCTACGGCGGAGGTTTGCCGCCCCGCAAGAGATCCGGAGGAATGAGGAGGATAGAGGCTGCAAAGGGCGGCATCTGAGGGGCGAGTACGGCCGCAATCCACACCCTTCCGAGACTTTCGGAAGATGCGCTCGTCGGAGGTGGGCGAAGCCGCTGGCCGCCGTGGCAGATCTGGTGGCCGGTTACCTCTGAGGTGTCGTGCTCCTGGCGCGAAGCACTTGGCGCATAGTGACCAGTCGGATCTCGCCCAGGCCGCGTCCCACACCGCGGGGCGCCGCAGTCTCGGCATCGCTTGAGACTCCACTTCGACATGTCGTTCTCCGGGGGTTGGCTCGACATGGTGGCGAGGGATGGCGATCTAGCTTGAATGCAGAAGCCCCGGGGTCTTTCGACCTCGGGGCTCCACACACGGAACCTCAGTTTACTGGGCCATCCGGTCCCACCCAGGTTTCCCTGGGCCTGTCGCCAGCGAGTCCCGAAGGACAACACGTTCCGCTCGCAGCACCGCCAAGGTAGTGCGGTTCCTGGCCCTGCTCAAGTTGATGGGCGGTACGCTACAGTCGATCGCGATGCGCTCGGCCGGGTTCCGCGCCGGATTCCTCATTGGATTTAGCCGCATCGTACTCGCGCGTAGACGCAAAGCGGTTCCGTTGCTCGAATGCCTCGACCGCGTCGAGCGGGTAGAGGATCTTGTTGCCGTAACGGCAGAAGGTTGGGCCCTTGCCGCTGGTGGCTGTGCGCCAGTTAGCGAGCGTCTTGACGGTAATGTTCCCCTCCCAGCGGTCGCTGAGGGCTCTCGAGGTCAGATAAATTTCGCTCATGGCACTTTCCTTCTGTGAAGTGGCGATGCGGGAAGGTGTGGAGCGAGTCGATTTATCTTGGAAGGGAGAGGTTATGTCTCCGGTAGTGTGGTCTACCGGTAGACTATACATTATATTTGTTGGATTGGCGTCGATTTGGCGCGATGGTGACTGCGTGTAGTGTGTGGCGAGCTTGAACGCGCGTTGCGTAACTTGCGTGCCGCGCGCTAGGCTCGCCCGCCTTCAGGTGAGTTCCCCGCACAGGGCGTCCCGCCGGATGCTTTGGGCGTGGGCTGCGGCGACCGCTCGTTGTGAGGCGAGGGGGATGTCCCCAGGCCCAAGCTCCCGGCCGAGACAGGCGAAGGCGCGCTCGATCACCAGCCTCGCGCGCCTGCTCCTGGGCGGCCTCATCGCGAGAGCGGCATGCAGATGGTCTCGGTCTGTAATCCAGTTGATCACCGCTTGGTCGGAGTAGTCGCGCTTGGCGAGTTTGGCGCGCCGCGCCTCCGAGTGCGCGAGCCAGTGCGCGAGCCCGGCCCACCATTGCGCCTCGCTCAACACCGCGGGCCTTTTCGAAGAGGAATGTATGGCGAGGGTCATGCGGCGATCCGCTTGCCGTAATCCCTCGTCGTGGCGTACTGGGTGGCCCGTTCGTAGGCCTCAACCGCCGATAACGGATAGAGGATCTTGTTGCCGAAGCGGCGGAACGCCGGGCCCTTACCGGCCGGGTCGCTCCGCCAGTTGGCCAGGGTCTTGACCGTGATCTTGCCGTCCCAGCGCTTGCTGAGTTCCTGCGGGGTGAAGTGCGGTTCCATCGGCTTCTCCATTATTTTGAAGTCAGGTCTGTTGGGGTGTGCCGCCCGGTGCCCAGGCGCGACCGCGCGGAGGTCGCGGCCAGCTACGTGCGATCTGCTCGCCGGCCATTTTGCCAGCAGCGCCGCGAGCGAGAACGCGAGCCATGGCCCGGCCATGCTCGGCGAGGAGTCCGAGTGCGCTGGCGGCCAGCACGGTCGCAGCCGTCGCGAAGTGCGGCTGCAGCAGTGTCGGGATTAAGTGGAGGGGGTGCCGTTTACTGCCGGAGTCGGGTGTCATGCGAACCTCAGTGGCTTCTAGGTGAGTCCTGAGGTATTATGCATGCATCCTTGGGTTTCGCAATGCCCTGGGTATCACGAGAAAATCCTGAGGAATTATGCTAACTGGAGAACAGATCAGAGCGGCGCGCGCGCTGGTGCGCATGGAGCAAGCCGAGCTTGCCGGACGATCCGGCGTGTCCTTGCCAAGCATCAAGCGCCTAGAGGCGACCAAGGGGCCGCTGGCGACGCTCGCCGCAACCGAGGAGGCTCTGCGCCGGGCGTTTGGCGAGGCTAGCGTGATATTCCTGGACGCAGATCAAGCCGGCGGCCCGGGCGTGCGCCTGCGGAAGGGTTCGTGAGGACGGCCAGCGTGCGTGGCCGGATCCTCGCGGCAGCGCGGCGGCGCTGAGGAGGATGCGTGCGCAGCAGGCCCTCATGATGGAACGGCCGACGATCGAAGACCTCGAAGCCATGGCCGCAGCGCTCGAGGCGAGCGGCCACTATCGCGTGCTCCGGAAAATGGAGTCGCGGGTGCGCCTGCACGCGCCGGACGGATCGCCGACACGCCTGGGGCTCTTTGTCGACGTGGAGACCACGGGCTTGGATCCTGTCCGGCACGAGATCATCGAACTGGCCATGGTCCCGTTCACCTACGGCCTGGATGGGCGGATCTTCGAGGTTGGCGAGGCCTTCCACCAGCTTCGCCAGCCCTCCGAACCGATCCCACAGGAAGTGACGGCGATCACGGGCCTGACGGACGAGATGGTTGCGGGAAAGACGATTGACCCGACAGAGGTCGCTTCGTTCGCCGCTCCGGCAGCCCTGGTCATCGCCCACAACGCCGCCTTCGATCGCAAATTCCTCGAGCGGTTCTGCGATACCTTTACCACCAAGCCCTGGGCCTGCTCGATGACCCAGGTGCCCTGGGCGGAGGAGGGATATGAGGGCGTGAAGCTCGCCTACCTCGCGAGCGGGGCGGGGTTCTTCTACGACAAACACCGGGCGATCCAGGATTGCCTCGCTGCAATCGAGCTCCTGGCGCGGCCGCTTCCGAAGAGTGGCGCACTCGCATTCGCGCATCTGCTCGAGCGAGCCCGCCGACCGAACTGGCGCATTTGGGCCGAAGGTGCGCCCTTCGAACTCAAGGACGTCCTGAAGGCGCGGGGTTACCGCTGGAATGCCGAGCACGGCGGCGCGCCCCGCGCCTGGTACATCGACGTGGACGAGGCGGGCAGGGATCCTGAGCTCGCTTTCCTATGCCGCGAGATCTACCAGCGAGAGGTCGCGCCGCTGACGACGCGAATAGATGCGCATGACCGGTTTTCCGGCCGGGTTTGACTCAAAGGCGAACTTCGGAATGTCCGATTGTTGGCACCCACCCGAGCTCCGCCGCAGAGGTGTCTGGAGCGGCGGTCCCAACGCGCGGGTGGCCCCATCTCAGATCTGCGCCGTCGAACCCCAGTTCACGGCCGGCGCAACAGGGGCACCTGGCCAGTAGAAGCGCGCGACGCCAAGCACCCCGCGCAGCGGCCGCCGTTCTCCTACCTCGGCTTCAACACCGGTCAGCACCAGTGCGTAGGGTTTTGCGAAGTCGATCAGCTCGCCGTAGGCGAGCGGAAAGCTGGTCCCCGCGAACTCGACATGTACGTGGTCGTTGGCGCCGGCCGACATCGGCGCGGCCAGATACCCGCCCGTCTCCTTGGGCGCGAACGTCCAGCTCAGGACCGCCCTTCCGCGTCGTTGGCGAAGCTGAAGCCGCGCGGTGTCGAACCGCAGCGTCGTGGTTCGCGGGGTCCGCGTGAGGTCGCGCTGAATGACGAGATTGGCCTTCGCACTCTCCAGCGCGATGAGCCCGCGGACCACCTCGACGGAAGCCGTAGTGATGTGCAGCCGCGGCCGGTCGCGCAGCCACTCTCCCAGCCGCATGGGCGACTGGGGCCACCACGGCCGAGGTAGGTGGAGGCTGAGTTTGCTCCACCCTTGCCAGATCCAAGCTGCGACGCTGAGCGCCAACGCCACGCCGGCGATCACCGTGGCCACGTCGCGGGGCGGCTTGGGCAACAGGTCGGGCACCAGGTGGTCGAGCACGAACCAGGAGGCCGCCAAAACGCCTGAAGGGGTCGTCCATTTGGCGAACGCGCGGTCGGAGTTGTGGCTGTCGGTCATGACCAACCCAAAGGTACTTGCTTAGCCGTCGATAGTGATCTGCTCGGTCTTCATGGCGAACCGATCCATCAGCTCCGCTTTGGCCGCCTCCGGCGCCGGGGTGAACAGGATGATGCCCAGGTCGTCCTCGGCCCGCGAAAACGACACGTAAGCAAGCTTGCGGCTCTTCTCCAATTGGCCTTCCGTGGCGTCGCCGCACGTCTTGGGCGTCAGCATCTTATTGAAGTTGTAGTGGTGCCACTTTGCCTCGACGTCGTCGTAGAGGACGAGCACCCGCCCATATTCTTCGCCCTTCACCCCGTGCTGGGTGCTGAACGCGGAGTTCTCCTGGATGAACTTGGCGTAGGGCGCGAGCGGGTCGGGTTTCATGGCGAAGAAGGCGTCCGCCAGCCAGTCTCCCTTTTCCTGCACGTGCAGGGCCTCGTCATAGGCCTCGGCGCGGGGGGGCGCGCCAAGTGCTCGCGCAGTCTGTTGGGGACGTGGATGAGCCGGGTCTTGGCGCAATGGCGCAGGATCTCTCCCACAGACTCCTCGGCCCAACGCTTGTGCAACCCGTCGATGGCGACTTGCGAGGCCTCGAGCATGTGGCGCAGGGATTTTGAGGCGTTTTCGCCATCGAGGGCGAACGCAGGACTTTCCCGGCGGAGGATCTCAATCACTCGATGGCCCTCGCCTGTCTCCCGAGCGTGGAGCAAGGGGCAGATCGTCGACAGGAAAGGTGTGAGCAGGAAGTGAGTGCCATCCTCGTAGGCGTCCTTGGCCCGTCCTGAAGCCAAGCGGTCATCATTGAACAGATCGTTCAGCGCAGAGAAGCCGAGGCGCCGAGCGATCATCTGCCGCGCCAACAGCAGCTTCATGACGTCCTCACGATCCTTCCAGCCCCAGGCCGTGAGCGCGTTGTCCATCCGCTCAAGGGCGCGACCGACCTGGGCTTCTGAATAGACGTTGCGCTTTTCCTCGGGCTTTTCCGCGCGGATCAGGCGAACCGCGACGCTGCCCTTGCGTCCCTTGTTGTCGCCGGCCGGGTACTGTTCAACGTCCGGTCGAAAGGCGTTGAGGAAAGCGATCACGCTCTTGGAGCATCGGAAGTTTTCGGTCTTGGTGATGAGCTCGCCGCCTGGCGGTGGCCCGAAATTTCCGGCGCGATCCTCGTAGATCTGCTGCCAGGGATCACCGAAATAGCCGACCAGGGGCAAGCCTTCGCCGGCGCACACCAAGTTCAAGCCCTCGACGATGCCTTTGAAGGTGTCCTGGGCTTCGTCGACGAAGATGTACGGGAAGCGCAGCGCGGTGATCCGACGGAAGATCTTGTTGGTGCGCAGGAGATACGAGGCGATTTCGATGATATCGGGGTGGCCAAGCTCGCCCCGGTCGTAGTTGCTGAACTCACTGTCTGCGTAGGTGAAGTTGGGCACGAGCTTGAGCGTTTCGAGCTCTTCCTTGAATCGGTCAGCCTTGACTCGGTGCTTTTGGCCTTCCTTCGTCTGACCTTTTTCAGCCGCCTTCTTTTCCGCCTTGCCGATGAGTGCGGGCAGCCGGTCCTCGATCAAGACCCGTCGGATGTCCTCCTGAAAGCCGGCCAGCTGACCCCACAGAAAGCTGTGCAGCGTCGAGACGAAATAGAGCTGGTCGAACCCGAGACGGGCCCGGATCACTTCCACTGCACGCTTGGTGTAGGTGATGCAGGCCACCCGCTGACCGTCGCGCCGAAGGCGCGGGCCGTCGTTCTCGCGAATGCGGGACAGCGCGTCGATTAACGAACTGGTCTTTCCCGAACCGGCACCGGCGATCAGGGCGAAGCTGCGCTTCTCGTCCAGGCACGCGCGCACCTTCTTGTCGGCCTCGGTTTCAATGCGCTTGGCCATCTTTAGACCCCCGCGCCCACGATCTTGACCGGACAGAGCCGGGCCTCAAGCCACTGCAGACCCTCGACGATGTAGTTGGGCGTCGCCCAGTCGGCCTCAGTGGCCAAGAGGCTCATCGCAAATGTCGTCTTCTTGAACTTGTCCGAGCGGATCTGGTCGTAGACCTCTTGGTAGAGGTCCGGCCAGCTCGTCGAGACCTCCACCCCGATCGACACGGTCCCGGCATGCAGCTTGGCCAGATTCTCATAGGCGATCGCTTCTTCGAGCGTGCGAGGGATCGCCTGCTGCATGACGCCGCCGACCTCGACCTCGACGGCGGTTTGAAACGCGACGCAGCGATCCTTTTCGGCGCTGCGCTTGTCGTCCGGGGTCAGTGCCAGAAGCGCAGGCACGGTGCTGACGTTGCAAAGCTTCTTCAGGGTCGCATTCGACGTGCGGGCGTTCGGCGTGTCACCGCGGCAAGCGCTGGGATAGCCCTTGGCGTTCACCGAATCCAAATCCGTGATGACCAGGTAGGGAATCTTAAGGAAGCTCAAGAGCTTCTCGAACCTGTGGGCGTAGGCGCCGCCAACCTCGAGCACGGTGAGATAGGTCCCGCGCAGGCGCTCGGCCACCTTGTCGATCATCGTCGGCATCAGCAGCTTTTCGACGGCGCCTTCGACCAGGATCGCCGCGTCGGCGAAGAAAAGATCGCAGTGCGTCAACCGAAGGTATCGCTTCAGAAACGCCAGGGCTTCGGCGCCGCTGAGCCGCTGAGCATCGTCGGTCTCATCTGCGGGAAAGCTTGCGCTCTGGGTTTCGTCCTCGGGTCGGAAGGCCCTGAGGCTCCGCACGATGGACGCGTTGCGAATGCCATCCAGGTTTGTCTCGCCTTCCAGGTGGCAGCGCTGGAAGTAGCGGACCTTCTCGAAGTCGACCGTGTCGAGGATGTGCGACGAGTGCGTGGTCACCACCACCTGCGGCACCAGCTCCGGCTCGTCAGCCTCCTTGGCGCTGTCGTTGATGACGTTCCAGATGTTGTTGATGAAGGTCTGCTGGACCTGGGCGTGGAGGTGCACCTCGGGCTCTTCGATGAAGATCAGCAGGCATAACGGCCGGTTCTCCGTAGTGGCGATCCATTGCGAATGAAAGTGGCGCGCCTGGATCGCCATGTAGATCAGGTTCTTGAACCCCAAGCCATTGTAGGGCTCGGGCAATCGGTGGTTGCGCCCGGCGTCCACATAGATCAGCTCGGTGCTGCCTTTGAGGGCCGCGTCCGGGCTCAGCGAGGAGATGATCTGGAGTTCGCGGTCGTTGATCGACGGCACACCCAGGTCTCGGATCAGGTTCATCAGCGATTTGAACTGCGAGCCGTAGTGCTCGGTCAGAGCAGTGTTGTTGGCGTCGATGACGCTCTGTGCCTCGGCCGCGGCGCTCATCTGCTCTAGGTTCTTTCGGTAGTACGACGCAAACGCCGTCGAAAGACGGTTGGAGCGGGCGCCTTCGTCGTCATTGATGTTGCGCTGGGCGTCCACGAAATCGGCGCGGACGAGGTTCTTGACTAGGCGCTTTCCCTCATCGGGATCCAGGCGAACGGCCTTCACGGTCGCTTTGCCGTCGTCGTCCGCCGTCTCGCGCAGCGAGTAGTGACGCACGACGCAGTAGCGGCTGAGGTTGCCTTCGAAGCCTAGGAACTCGAACAGCGTCTTGATCGTCGGGCCTTTCTCCGGTTTCGGATAGGCCGCCAGATAGTCCGATCGCAGCTTATTGGGCTCATCGACGCCGAAGGTCAGCCGCAGGCCGACCTTGGGTTCATCCGAGAGGCTCTGCAGCAGGGTATAGACCCGTCCGAAGGCGATGCTGTCGGGATCGATCGTGAACCAAAGGTCCAGACTGATTTCCGGGAGACTCGGCGGTGTGCTCTGGGCGGCCGCTGGTTCCTCGGTCTGCACTTCGTCCGGGTCTTGGGGCTGGGCCTCCACCGCTTCCGGTGCCCCGGCCACTTCAGCGTCCTCGACCTCCGCCGGCGCATCGGCTTGATCCGCTTCCAGCAGGGGCTCGCCGAACGCGTCGAAGGCCTCGATCCGGGCAACGGAGAAGTCGTGGATCTTGAACTCGCGGGAACCCAGGAAGGCGCGGAAGATCGCGGTCGCCGAGGTCTTGCCGCTGTTGTTGGGGCCTACGAAGACGGTCTCGCGCTCTTCGATGTCGATCGTCACGTCCTCGAGCCGGCGGAAATTTCGGATCGTCGCTTTGCTGAGCTTCATTGTTTTCCCCCGTACCGGCCAAAGCCAGTTCGCAAGCGCCATCCCAAGTCAAGGTTGTGCGCCGTTAGCTGACTCGGGATGGGTCGGCGAGGGCAGTTCGCTCGCCCGGCCATGTCGGTTTGCCGACGCGACGTTCGATTGATGGCCCGGTCTTCATGTGGCCGCGGCCCCATGACCCGACGATTGTCGATTTCGAGACCTACCGTGTCGCGCGCGGAGCCTCTCGCGCCGTCCAGCTCATCGCGATCCGGGACGATCCGGAGACCGCAGGCGCCGTTCTCGCGGAGCGGCTTCGACGCGCCCGGCGCTAAAGGGGAAGCCGAGGCGGCCAAGATTTTCGAGGCGACCGGCGCGCTGCCGGGAGGCCGGACCGATGTCTGGTTTCGGGCAGAGATCCAGACGTGCACGGGTGAATCAGGTCGCCTCGAAAGAGGTGAATGCGTCCTCTTCCAGCAGCACGAGGGGGCACCTCCATTCCAGACGCGTGACCTATAGGCAAAGGGCTCGGCCATCATGGGCCCGCATTTAGCGGCAGCGTGAACACAGTCGGAATGGTTGGGGGTATCTGTCCGTAGCCGCCCCCAGCTACGGACAGACACCCACCGGAGAGGCTGGGGTTTTTCTGGCCCGTCCGATGTCCGTCGGCGCGGCGTGTAGGCCCGACGGCCGTGCGCTCGCATCATGCGGAACATGCGAGATTGCCAGCGATCGGCAGGGGAGCGCTTTGGCTACCGCCTGCACTACCGCCGGTGCTTACTACGCGCCAAAAATATGACGCGAAAAACCGAATAAAATCAGCGTCAACCCAGGGCCGCCGCCGTCTAGCTTGACTTGTGGTAGATGACGACGTCGCTCATGGCCGCCAGAGTTAGCGAAAATGCCGCCGATCACCAAGCGAGGTTGCGGCTTCCGGTGACCATCATCTCGCCGGAGCGGCCGACCGCCATGGTCCCGCGCGGCGGCGCAGGCGGCGGGACGACGCCCGCCGGCCAGGCGTCGAACTCCACGGCGTAGCGCAGCAGCAGGCGGTCTCGGCCCGCGGGGCGCAGGGTCAGCGCCAGGCCGGCGGCCGGCGGGGCGGTCCAGCGCAGGCGCGTCCAACGACCGGGCGCCAGCAGCAGGTCCGCCGGCGCGTCGCCGATCTTCACCAGGCGCCGGGGCGTGTCGGACGACAGCTGCAGCGAAAGCACCCGCGCGCCCGGCGGAGCGGTGACGGTCAGGGTGGCCGCGTCGCCGCCGGCCTTGGCCAGGGCGAAAGTCGGCGCGGCGACGGCCACAGCCCGCGCCGGCGCGGCGTCGATCACCTGCGGCCAGGCCCAGTGGCGCAGCTGTGCGATGCGTCCGCCCTCGGCCTGCAGCACGGCGTCGGACCAGGCGGAGCGCCGCCCCGGGTCGGCGATCCGCCAGGCGCGGCCGGCATCCTGGTCGAGCTGGTAGGCGACAAGGCTCGGCTGCGGATGGCGCGCATCCCAGGGGCTGGTCAGGCGCAGCAGGGCGACCACCACGGCGCCGGCGATCAGCAAGCCGCGCCCGGTCAGCCGCTCGGGCGGTGCGCCGGCGGCCGGCTGGGCGAGCGGCCACAGGGTCATGGCGCTCATCACCAGCGGCAGGGCCAGCAGCTCGGGCAGGCCGGTCACCACCACGATCAGATGGGCGTGGACGGCCGCCCAGCCGAAGCCGGTCCCGGCGAACACCAGCAGCGCCGCCAGCCGCGCCGGGCGGCGATCGACCGCGAGGTCGGTGGCGGCCGCGGCGAGCGCGCCGAGCAGCAGCGGCCAAGCCAGCACATAGGCCGTCTGCGGGGCGATGACCTGCAGCAGGCCGGCGGCCGCCAGGCCGAACAGCAGCACCCCGGCCCAGGCGCCTGGCCGCTCGGCTGCCTGTCCGCTGGTCGCCAGGGCCAGCAGCGCGGCCGCCAGGCCTTCGCCCAGGCCCACCGCGTCCAGCCGGCCGGCCAAGGCGCAGCTGGCCAGGCCGGCGGCCAGCGGCAGCAGGGCGGCGGGCGTGCGGCGGCCGCGCGCCGCCTCCGCCGCGGCGAACAGGAAGACGCCGGCGGCCAGCAGCAGTTGCGCGGTCTCCCAGCGTCCGGCGGCGGCGAGCAGGCGTTCGGCCGCGAGCGGGCCGGCGGCGGCCGCCGCGCCCGCCAGGTGCAGGACCGCCGCGGTGCAGGCGACGGCGTAGAGGCTCCACCCGGCCCCGCGCGCGACCTCCGGCCAGGTCAGCGCCCGGCGCCGGCGGGCGCGCGCCAGGCCCGTCACGATGAGGGCTGCGGAAAACGCCAGCGGCGCCCAGCCCCAGGCCGCCGGATAGGCCAGGACGGCGTCGCGGAACAGCACCCCGTAGACCGCGTCCGGCCGCCGCTCCGGCAGACGGGGCGCAAACGCCAACGCGCGCGCCGCGGCGAGGGCCTGGTCGCCGAGGTCCTGCAGGGCGCCCGGCTGCAGGTTGGCCACCGTGTCGGTCGGTGCGTGATAGTCGAAGGCCCGGCCGGTGAAGGCGTAGTTGAAGCCGGCGATCCCGGCCCTTCGGGCGAGGGTGAAGTCGGTGTCGTTGGGCAGGCGCGCATAGACTTCGCCGAACAGCGAGCCCGCCGAGGGCCGCGCGGCGGTCCGGCGGAAGAGCTCGACCGCGCCGCCGTTGTCATGGCCGGTCTCGAACATCTGCACCCGCCCGCCCGAGCCGCGCGCCTCCAGGTTCAACACGAAGCCCAGCCGCCGGGCCAGCGGATCGCCGGCGAAGACCCCGCGCGCGCCAAGCAGCCCGGCTTCTTCGCCGTCGGTGAGGATCACCGCCACATCGCGCGCCGGCGCGCCCTGGGCGCGGATCGCGCGCACCGTCTCCAGCGCGGCGGCGACGCCGGCCCCGTCGTCGGCGGCGCCGGGGGCGCCGGGAACGCTGTCGTAGTGGGCCATCAGCGCCAGCGGCGGCAGGCTGCGGTCGCGGCCGGGCAGGACCCCGATCAAGGTCTCGGTCGAGCCGCCCTGCAGCCGGTCGCCGCCCTGGGTCACCAGGACGTCGTCGCGCCGCAGCCGCGGGGCCAGGCCGAGCTCGCCCATCCGCGCCAGCAGGCCGTCGCGCACGGCGTGGTTGGCCGCCGAGCCCATCGGGTGGGGCGCAGACGCGACGCGGCGGACGTCGGCCAAGGCGCGCTCGGCGGAAAATCGCGTCGGCGGTGCGTTGGCGGGCGCCGGCGTGGGCAGGCGCAGCTCGCACCAGGCGATCAGGAGACCGGCGATGAGCGCCAGGACCAGCGCGATCGATCGCCCCACGACACATCTCCCCCTCGCCAGCTTGCGAGCGACACTAGTCCACGGCCGGTCGGAAATGAAAACGCCCGCCAGGCGGCGGGCGTCTCAACGCAACAAGACCAACCTCCCGACGGCGGGCGTCGTCAGGCCGCGACTTCGGCCTCATGCGGGTCGCGCAGCACGTAGCCGCGGCCCCAGACCGTCTCGATATGGTGCTTGCCGTCGGCGGCGGCGGCCAGCTTCTTGCGCAGCTTGCAGATGAAGACGTCGATGATCTTCAGCTCGGGCTCGTCCATGCCGCCGTAGAGATGGTTGAGGAACATCTCCTTGGTCAGCGTCGTGCCCTTCCGCAGCGAGAGCAGCTCGAGCATCTGGTATTCCTTGCCGGTCAGATGCACGCGGATGCTGTTCACTTCGACGGTCTTGGCGTCGAGGTTGACGACGATGTCGCCGGTCTTGATCACCGACTGGGCGTGGCCCTTGGAGCGGCGGACCACGGCGTGAATGCGGGCGACCAGTTCGTCCTTGTGGAACGGCTTGGTCATGTAGTCGTCGGCGCCGCCCGAGAAGGTCTTCACCTTGGTGTCGATCTCGGCGGTGCCGGACAGGATCATGATCGGCGTATTGATCTTGCCGACGCGCAGCGTGCGCAGCACATCCATGCCGCTCATGTCCGGCAGGTTCAGGTCGAGCAGAATCAGGTCGTAGTCGTAGATCTTCCCGAGATCCACGCCTTCCTCACCCAGGTCCGTCGTATAGACGTTGAATCCTTCGGACTTCAGCATCAGCTCGATGCTTTGCGCAGTCGCGCTGTCGTCCTCGATCAACAGTACGCGCATAAGCTTCTCCTACTGCGTCCCCGTTCGCCCTTGGGATTCTTTGAATCCACCCAGAACCTCGTCGACAAGCTGCACGTGAGGTCATTTAAGACTGGTTAATGGAAGCCTTCCCCCGTGATCAAAAGCGTTAATCTGATTTGAGTCGGCGGAGCAAGCGGGCCCGGCGTCTCGCCACCACACCACGTTGAATCTTTTGTGAGTGGACGCCGGTCGCGAAGCACGGGCCGGCCTGCGCTCCGCAGCGTCCGCGGTTTCAAGCATGGTTAGCCGCGGCCGCCCGCGCGCGTGAAGCCGCGGGAATCTTCACTCGCGGTTAAGGGCGAAGCACTGAACCTCCTTGCGGGGTTGAGGGGCGTATTCGTTGCAGAGCTTGGTGGCCGCGGTCGAGCGGCTGGATCCTTTGACCGTGTCCGGCCGGGTCGCGGCGGTGAACGGCCTGCTGATCGAGGCGCGCGGCGGGCTGTCGCGGCTGGCGGTCGGCGCGCGGGCCGAAATCGACCGCGTGGGTGAGACGCCGCTCGCCGCCGAGGTGGTCGGCTTCCGCGAAACCCGTGCGCTGCTCATGCCGTTCGGCCCGGTCGAGGGCGTGGCCCCCGGCGCGGAGATCCGCATCGAGCCGACCGCCGCCACCGTGCGTCCGACCAAGGCCTGGCTGGGCCGCATCGTCGACGCCTTCGGCGAGCCGATCGACGGCCACGGCCCGCTGCCCAAGGGGCTGGCCGCCTATCCCCTGCGTGCGCCGCCGCCGGCGGCTCACGCGCGCGACCGGGTGGGCGAACGGCTCGACGTCGGCGTGCGGGCGATGAACGTCTTCACCACCTGCTGCCGCGGCCAGCGCCTGGGCGTCTTCGCCGGCTCCGGCGTCGGCAAGTCGGTGCTGCTGTCGATGCTGGCCAAGAACGCCGATTGTGACGCCGTGGTGGTCGGCCTGATCGGCGAACGTGGCCGCGAAGTGCGCGAGTTCATCGAGGAGACGCTGGGCGAGGAGGGCCTGCGTCGCGCCGTGGTGGTGGTGGCCACCTCCGACGAACCGGCGCTTAAGCGCCGCCAGGCCGCCTACATGACCCTGGCGATCGCCGAATACCTGCGCGATCAGGACCTGCAGGTGCTCTGCCTGATGGACAGCGTCACCCGCTTCGCCATGGCCCAACGCGAGATTGGCCTGGCCGCCGGCGAGCCGCCGACCACCAAGGGCTACACGCCGACCGTGTTCACCGAGCTGCCGAAGCTCTTGGAGCGGGCTGGACCCGGCCCGATCCGGGCGGACGGCACGGCGGCCGGTCCGATCACCGGCCTGTTCACCGTGCTGGTCGACGGCGACGACCACAACGAGCCGATCGCCGATGCGGTGCGCGGCATCCTTGACGGCCATATCGTCATGGAGCGGGCGATCGCCGAGCGTGGCCGCTTTCCGGCGATCAACGTCCTGAAGTCGATCAGCCGGACCATGCCGGGCTGCCACCATCCGCACGAGCGCGAGATCGTCACCGCCGCGCGCCGGACGCTGGCGGCCTATTCGAACATGGAAGAGCTGATCCGCATCGGCGCCTACCGCGCCGGGGCCGATCCGCAGGTCGACCGCGCCATTCTGTTGAACCCCGCCCTCGAAGCCTTCCTCAGTCAGGACAAGGACGAGGCGACCGGCCTGGACGAAGCTTTCGCCCGGCTCGGACAGATCCTGAACGAGGCCGCATGAGCAACTGGGCGAATTCCTTGATCAAGCTCTCCACCTACGAGGTGGAGACCCTGCAGAAGCGGCTGGCGGACATCGCCGACCAGCGGACGCAGGTGGAGATGAGGCTGGCCATGCTGCACGCCGAAGGCCAGGCCGAACAGGCCGCCGCCGCCCAGGATCCGCAGCACGGCTGGCGCATCGTCGGCTATTTGGACGCCCTCAAGGTGCGCATGGACCTGGTGCGCCAGGACCTCTACCTGATCCTGATCGAGGAGCAGGGCGCGCGCGACGCCCTGGCAAAGGCCTTCGAGACCCAGAAGAAGTACGAGCAGGTCGCCGAACAGGCCCAGGTGCTGGCGGTCAAACAGGCCGGCCGGGTGGAAAGCGCGCAGATGGACGAACTCGGCCTGCGCCGGGCGGCGGGGGGGCGGTAGCGGCGTCCACTTCGGCCTCAGCGCGGCAGCTTGGCCTTTTCCGCGTCCATGTCGGCGCGCAGGGCCGAGAGATCTTCGCTGATCTTGAAGATGGCGACGTAGAATTCGCAGAACGAGCGCCACAGCAGCAGCAGGGCGCCCATCACCAGCACGCCGACGATCGCCACCGGGATCGCCATCAGCACGCCCCAGGGGAAGGGGTCGCGGATCGCCACGCCGACGGCGGCGCCGATGAAGCCGAACACGCCGACGGCGATGATCGCCAGACCCGCCCAGTAGATCAGGTGGACGACCGTATTGGTCATCAGCCGCTCGAAGGTAAGCAGGTCCCAGATCAGGGCCGCGCCCGGGCCTTGAGGTCTGTTGAAAGCTCGCCGCATCCGTTTCCTAGAAGTCGCGGAGCCTTGAAACGCCCCTTCGTTGAACCGCTAGCAGTGCGTGACCCGGGCTGCAACGCCCCAGACGCCGCGCCGCCTAGATCTGACCGACGGTCTTCAGGCGCGCCCGCGGATGGATCTCGCTCTGACTCATCACCGGCGTCTGGCCGCGGAAGCGCTCGACGATCGAGCGGACGTAGGGGCGGATTCCCGGGCTGGTCAGCAGCACCGGCGACTCCCCGCTCAGCGCGGCGCGCTCGAAGGTGTCGCGGACGCCGCGAATGAACTCCTGCAGCCGCGAGGGCGCCAGCGCCAGCTGTTTCTCCTCGCCGGCGCCCACCAGGGCCTCGGCGAAGGCCACTTCCCACTCCGGCGAGAGGGTGACGATCGGCAGGGCGCCGTCATCGCTGCGGTTGGCGAAGCAGAGCTGGCGGGCCAGCCGGGTGCGCACCTGCTCGACCAGGTTGGTGACCGAGGTGGTGTGGGGGGCCGCCTCGCCGATGCCTTCCAGGATCGAGGGCAGGTCGCGGATCGACACCCGTTCGCGCAGCAGCGTCTGCAGCACCCGCTGCACGGTGGTGGCCGTCACCACGCTGGGGATCAGGTCGTCGGCCAGCTTCTTCTGCTCGGGCGGCAGCTCTTTGATCAGCTTCTGCACCTCGGCGTAGGAGAGCAGGTCCGGCATGCTCTCCTTGAGGATCTCGGTCAGGTGGGTCGTCAGCACCGTCGCCGGGTCGACGACGGTGTAGCCGCGGAAGGTCGCCTCTTCGCGCAGGGAATCGTCGATCCAGGTCGCCGGCAGGCCGAAGGCCGGCTCGCGCATGTGCTCCCCCGGCAGCTCCACCTGGCCGCCGCGCGGGTCCATGGCCATCAGGTGCCCGAGCCGCACCTCGCCCTGGCCGGACTCCATCTCCTTGATGCGGATCGCGTAGCCCTGGGAGGGCAGGCGCATGTTGTCGAGGATGCGCACCGCCGGCATGATGAAGCCGAAGTCGGCGGCCAGCGTGCGCCGCAGCGCCTTGATCTGGTCGGTCAGCCGGCGGCCTTCGAGGTCGTTGATCAGGCCCAGCAGGCCATAGCCCAGCTCGATCTTGATCTCGTCGATGGCGAGGCTGGCGGCGATCGGCTCTTCTTCGGGCTCGGCGTTGGCGGCGTCCGAGGCGATGTTCACCGCCGGCTCCGCGGCCTTCTGCGAGCGCCGCCAGGCCAGCGCGCCGGCGCCGATGGAGATCGCCGCGAACGGGATGATCGGCATGCCCGGCACCAGGGCCAGCACGCCGGCGACGCCGGAGACCATGCCCAGGCTGATCGGGTTCATCGCCAACTGGGCGACCAGCGCCTTGTCGGCCGAGCCCTCGACGCCGGACTTCGACACCAGGAAGCCGGCGGCGATCGAGATGACCAGGGCCGGGATCTGGCTGACCAGGCCGTCGCCGATGGTCATGATGGTGTAGGTCGACAGCGCCTGCAGGATCGGCACGTGGTGCTGGATCACCCCGATCAGGATGCCGCCGATCACGTTGATGGCGACGATGATCAGGCTGGCGACGGCGTCGCCGCGTACGAACTTCGAGGCGCCGTCCATGGCTCCGAAGAAGGTGCTCTCCTGCTCCAGCTCCTTGCGGCGGAGCTTGGCCGTGTCCTGGTCGATGAGGCCGGACGAGAGGTCGGCGTCGATCGCCATCTGCTTGCCCGGCATGGAATCGAGAGTGAAGCGGGCGGCGACCTCGGCGATCCGGCTGGAGCCCTTGGTGATCACCACAAAGTTCACCACCACCAGGATCGCGAAGACGATCACCCCGATGGCGAAGTTGCCGGCCATCATCAGCCGGCCGAAGGCTTCGATGATATGGCCCGCGCCGTGCACGCCCTCATGGCCATGGCCGAGGATCAGCCGCGTCGAGGCGATGTCGAGGCCCAGCCGGTAAAGGGTGGAGACCAGCAGCACCGTCGGGAAGCTGGTGAAGTCGAGCGGCCGCTTCATCATCAGCGCCGTCATCAGGATCAGCACGGCGGTGGAGATCGAGATCGCCAGGAACAGGTCCAGCATGATCGGCGGGACCGGAAGGATCAGCAGGACGACGATGCCGACCACGCCGAGCGCCAGGGTGACGTCGCCACGGGCCACCCAGCCCCAGACCTCGCGGGCGCTCGGCGCATTCGCGCGCAGCCCGGCAAGGCCCGTGTCGGCCATCTAGACTGCGCCTCCGCAAACCCCTGCGCAGGCAGGGATCAGGGCGCTTTCACTCTGGGTTACACCGATCACATCGGGAGTTTTGATGAGAGTCGCAAAATTGGGAAAGACTGTGGCGAGATGTGGAACGAGGTCTCATTGACGCACCCCATGCAGTAGAGGGGTGAAATTTGATGCGGCTTATTTGTGGCGACCAAAATGCTTAGTAAGGCAAACGATCGTAGCTGCAGTTGGGTAAGTCATCGAAAGTGGCGCGATAGACCTATTTCTCACCGAAGGTTGTGTTCTATATACCCTCGCACGCCTCGAACGTGTGGGCGTATGCCTTCAAGACCTCGGCCCAGTCATCTTGCGAAGAGCGGCTCGAACCCGGCTATCGCGGCGGGAGACGCCCGGCGGGCGCCCGCAGAGAGGCTCGGGGCCTGGGCCGGGCGGCGTGCCGCGCAAGCGGTGAAACATCTGAAGATCAGATCCTCCGCCGCTCGCGGGCAACCCCTAAGAGGCGATTTCAGCGACCGTCGCCGGTTCGGCCCTCGCCTGTAGGCCCGGATTCCTATTCCGGACCATCAGGACTAGTGGCCGGAGGCGTCGTGGGCGGTGTCGGTCACGGCGTGGCCGGCCGAGGACACGTCCTTGCCGGCTCCGGCGACCGTGTTGCAGCCGGCTGCGAGCAGGCTGGCGGTCAAGGCCGCAAGAATAATGACCATGCGCATTGAAGATCTCCTGGGTGCGAAGACATGACCAGTCGTCATGTCGGGTAAATCAACGGTCGAAGAGGCGAGTCGGCGCCCTGGTGGGCGTTGTCGAGGATGATCGGAGCGATCAGCCCGGTGGCCACGGGCGCCAGGACGGACTGCCCGCTGGAGTTGCGCCGCTCCTGGCGTGGGGCGGCGGGCGAAGGTGATGCGCACGATCGTCGATGTGTCTGGCTCCCCGACTGGACCGGGCTACGCAGCGGCTTGGGCATGGAGGTGGTTCGCCTCGGCGAACAGCGACGCCATCGCCTGACCGCGACCGGCGGCCCGGACGATCGGCCCATCAGTCGTCAGGATCCCCGCAAGCCTTTGGCGCGCACGGCTGACGCGACTCTTGATCGTCCCGATGTTGACGTTGCAGATCCGCGCCGCCTCCTCGTAGGACAGCCCGGCCACAGTGGCGAGGATGAGCGCTTCGCGCTGATCGTCATTGAGTTGCCGCATGGCTGCGCTGACGTCTTCGAGCTCGAGCGCGGCCATGGGGTTGGACAGTGCGACGAGCGTCTCCTCCGCCATCTTCTGATCGAGCGGTACGGCCCGCCAGGAGCGGCGCTTGTCGCTGTAGAACTGGTTGCGGACGATCGTGAACAGCCAAGCCTTCAGGTGGGTGCCCGCGGCATAGGCCGTCCGGTTTTTCACCGCGCTGGCCAGGGCGTCCTGGGCCAGATCCTCGGCCATGCTGCGGTCGCTGCACAACGATCGCGCGAAGGCCCGAATGTGAGGAATAAGCGCGATCAGATCCTTTTCATCGTACCCAGTCGCGACATTGGAATATTCGGACGCGACCATTTCGGGGTGCTCCTAAAATTGTAAGGTTGCTACGCTCCAATAAAAACCCGGAATAACCAGAGAAAATGTCGACGGGTTGGGGAGCGACTATTTGTTATAGATACACGCTTATTTTATAATAATCCAGATAATACGGAACAAGACCGGCCTCGAAACCGTCTTTGATTTCGCGGGAAAGCCGATGTCCTTCCCGGGAGATATTCCGCCACATGCGCAAACTTGCTCTGGTCGCCGGCCTGGCCGCCGCGGCCCTTGTCCCGTCCTGGGCCTCCGCGCAATCCTCTTGCGAGCAGCCGCGCGATAGCCGGGGCGCCGGCGGCGCCATTGTCGGCAGCCAGATGTCGACGCCTGACGCCGAGTGCGCGCACGGCGACTACCCGAGCGGTCGCTGGGTTTCGGCTCAATCCTTTGGCGCGGGCGGCTACACGGACGCCCGGGGTCGCTGGATCCCCTCCACGGCAAACGGCCACTACGACGATCGCGGCGCCTGGGTGATCACCGCCAGCGGCTATTACGACGAGCGCAGCCGATGGATCGCCGGACAGACAACGGGCGCCTATGACGGCGAGGGGCGCTGGACGCCGGGGGCGCGCAGCGGGCATGTCGACGGCAACGGCATCTGGGTCGCCGACGCCCAACTCGGCTACTACGACGGCGAGCACCGCTGGCGCGCCGGGCCGGCCAATGGCTACTACGACGCTGGCGGCCGCTGGATCGCCATGGCGCCCAGCGCCCGCGGCGACGCGTCGGACGCCAACGCCGCGAGCGACCGCAATCCGGCCGCCATGCCTCGGGACCTGTACACGCGCCTGGCCTGGCTCGACCAACACATCCACGCGGCCGGCGCCCAAGGCGCGCTCAGCCGACGCGAGGTGCGGCGCGACCTTGGCGAGCTCGACGCGATCCGCCGGCGCGACCGGAACATGCGCGACAGCGACGGCCAACTCTCTCGGCGCGATGAAGTCTACCTTCACGAGCGCCTCGATCGCCTTGGGGCGAGCCTTCGTCTCTCCCTGAACGAAAGCCGCGGCTGAGCGGCCTCGCTTTTTCGCAAACGGCGGCGACCAGCCGCGACACCTGAATCTTGGAGGCGACGATGACTTTGGAATCCCTACTGATCTTTTTGCTTATCGGGGCGATCGCGGGTTGGCTCGCGGGAGTCATCGTCAAGGGTTACGGATACGGCCTGATCGGCAACATCGCCGTCGGGGTGGTCGGGTCGTTCATTGGCGGCTGGCTGTTCGATCGACTGGGCGTGCTCCACGGCGGCGGTTACCTCAGCATGCTGATCGGCGCCACGGCGGGGGCGGTGATCCTGCTTTTCCTCATTCGCCTGGTGCGGCGAGCCGCGTAGGCGCGGCACGGCGCAAGCAGCCGGGATGGATTGGGAGCGCGGCGCAAGCCCGGAGCCATGGCGGCGGCGCAATTCGGATCGGGGAGGAACCCGTGGCTGAACGAACGATCACCGAACTGGAACGCGAGAACGCCTACCTGAAGAACCGCCTGGCGCAGCTCGAGGGCGATCTCGTCGACCTTGCTGCGGAAAACGGCCGGCTGCGCGAAGAGCGCGAGCGACTACACGCCCGTCGCGCGGCGCGCGCGCCGAACCCACTGGGCGGCCAGTAAGGCCAAGCGCTTCGGCGCGGACACGCAAGAAACCCCTCCCCGGCGGGGAGGGGCTTTGACAGCTCCGGCAGAAATGTCGCGGCGTCGGGCGGCTTACGCCGCGCTGGCGCCCATCTGCGGGGCAGGCACCGAGACCCCCGCTTCGGAGTATTCCTTGAGCTTGTTGCGCAGGGTGCGGATCGAGATGCCGAGGATGTTGGCGGCGTGGGTGCGGTTGCCCAGGCAGTGCTGCAGGGTGTCGAGGATCAGCTGCTGCTCCATCTCCGCCACGGTCTGGCCGATGAAGCCGCGGGTGGCGGTCTCCGCGGCGACGGAGGCGGCGTGGGCGGCGCGCGCGTGCGGATCGGCCGCGGCCAGCGGCTGGCCATCCGGCAGCCGGATGGCGGCCTCCTCGATCTCCGGTCCCGCCGCCAGCAGCACGGCGCGGTGCATGGCGTTCTCCAGCTCGCGCACGTTGCCGGGCCAGCGGTGGGCGACCAGCCGGCGGCGCGCCTCGCCCGCGAGCGGGCGCTCCGGGACCCCGTTGGCGGCGGCGTACTTCTTCACGAAATGCTCGGCGAGCGCGATGATGTCGCCGGGACGCTCGCGCAGCGGCGGCAGCTTCAGGTTCACGACGTTCAACCGGTAGAGCAGGTCCTCGCGAAAGCTGCCTTCCTTCACCGCCTGGATCAGGTCGCGGTTGGAGGTGGCGAGGATGCGGATGTCGACCTTCACCGGCTTGGAGCCGCCGACCCGGTCGATCTCCCGCTCCTGGATGGCGCGCAGCAGCTTGGCCTGCAGGCGGGCGTCCATTTCGGAGATTTCGTCGAGCAGCAGGGTGCCGCCGTTGGCCTCCTCGAACTTGCCGATCCGCCGGGCCACCGCGCCGGTGAAGGCGCCTTTCTCATGGCCGAACAGCTCGCTCTCCAGCAGGTTCTCAGGGATCGCCGCGCAGTTGACGCTGATGAAGGGCTTCTGCGCCCGGCGCGACTTCTGGTGGACGTAGCGGGCGATGACCTCCTTGCCGACCCCGCTCTCGCCGGTGATCAGGATCGAGGCGTCGGAGCCGGCGACCTGGTCGGCCAGGCTGAGCACGGTCTTCATGCCGGGGTCGTTGACCACCATCGGACGGTTGTCGTCGGCCACCGCCGCGAGCACCGCGGCGATCAGCTCGGCGTCGGGCGGCAGCGGGATGAACTCCTTGGCCCCGGCCTTGATCGCCGCCGCGGCGCCGGCCGCATCGGCCGCCACCCCGCAGGCCACCACCGGCACGCGGATCCGCTCGGCCTCGTTGGCCGCGATCAGCGCGCGGATGTCGAGCTGATAGTCGACCATCAGCAGGTCTGCGCCCTGGCCGGCGCGGAGCGCATGGGTGGCCGCCTCGATGCCCTCGACGTGGCTCACCTTCGCCCCCGCGCTCATCGCCATCTTGGCGGCGCTGGACAGCTGTCCGTTCAGTTTTCCGACGACCAGAAGTCGCATGGTCCCATCTCCTTAGGTTGGGCGCCGGCCGTCAGGCCTGCGCGTCGCCGTCCTTGATGATTTCCGTCATGGTCACGCCCAGCCGCTCGTCGACGATGACGACCTCGCCACGCGCCACCAGGCGGTTGTTCACGTAGATGTCGATGGCTTCGCCGACCTTGCGGTCCAGCTCCAGCACGCTGCCCTGGGCGAGCTGCAGCAGCTGGGCGACCGAGAGGTGCGCCCGGCCCAGCACCGCCGAGATGTTCACCGGCACGTCGAAGACCGGCGCGAGATCGGTCGCGGTCTTGTCTTCCTCGTGCGGCGCGTCGGGGAGGCCCCCTTCGCTGAATTCGTCGAGCTTCAGGTCGTTTTCGGACATCTCAGACTTCCGCCATGGGGTCAGCCTTCGCCGACGAGTGTCAGGGCTTCGCCGTGCAGCCCTTCGGCCGCCAGCGCCGCCTGCAGGGCCTCGTTGACGCGTTCCGCGGCGGCGGCGGGATCGAAGCTTCCCGCGCCGTCGCCGAAATCCAGCGTGAAGGCGTGCCGCCCCATGCCGAGGTCGGAGCGGACCTGGATGGCGCCGGAGAAGCCGGCCCGCGCCGCCGCCTCGTCGAGCCTGCCCTGCAGCTGCTCGGCGAGCGCGGGGGCGGCGGTGACGATCAGCCGGGGGGCCGCCTCGATCTCGCGGCCGAGCGCTTCGAGCGCCGCCTGCACCGGGGCTTGCGGGCACTGCTCGAGGGCCGCGCCGGCGATCGCTCGCCCGCAGGCCAGGGCCAGCTCGGCGGCCCCGACGCGGTGCTGATGGGCGACGGCGGCGAGCGTCGGCAGGGCCTGGTTGCAGGCCCGGGCGATCTCGGACAGCGCCGCCATCTGCTGGGCGGTCAAGCTGGCGAGCGCCGCGCGCTCGCCCTCGGCGCGGGCTTGCAGGCGGACAGCCTCGACCTCTTCGGGCGTGAAGCTGCGTTTCGGGCGCGGCGCGGCATAGGCGATCTCGCCGGCCGCGTCGAACTCGGTGTCGAAGACGAATTTTTGATGCGGGGCGCCGGACATCAGTACACGAACTCATCTTCGCTGTTGGAGGTGGCCAACATGATCTCGCCCTTGGCGGCGAGGTCCTTGGCCACCTGGACCATGGCCATCTGCGCCTGGTCGACGTCACGCAGACGCACCGGGCCCATGGTCTCCATGTCTTCGCGCATGATCTTGGCGGCGCGCTCGCTCATGTTGGAGAAGAACATCTCGCGCAGCACGTCGGAGGCGCCCTTCAGCGCCAGCGCCAGCTGGTCCTTCTCGACCGCCCGCAACAGGGTCTGCACCCCGCCCGGGTCGAGCTTGTTGAGATCCTCGAAGACGAACATCAGCGCCCGGATCCGCTCGGCGGACTCGCGGTTGCGCTCTTCCAGGGCGGTGATGAAGCGCGCCTCGGTCTGGCGGTCGAAGGCGTTGAAGATGTCGGCCATCAACTCGTGGGAGTCGCGTTTGGAGGTGCGCGCCAGGTTCGACATGAACTCGTTGCGCAGCGTCTGCTCGATCTTGTCGAGGATCTCGCGCTGCACCGGCTCCATGCGCAGCATCCGCGTCACGCACTCGAGGGCGAAGTCCTCGGGCAGGGCCGCCAGCACCCGCGCGGCATGCTCCGAACGGATCTTCGACAGCACCACCGCCACCGTCTGCGGGTATTCGTTCTTCAGGTAGTTGGCGAGCACGGCCTCGTTCACGTTGCCGAGCTTGTCCCACATGGTCCGACCCGCGGGACCGCGGATTTCCTCCATGAGCGCGTCGACCTTCTCCGGCGGCATGATCGCCGAGAGCAGCTTCTGGGTCTGTTCGAACGAACCCATGATCGCCCCGGCGCCGGACATGCCGGAGACGAACTCGACGAGCAGGTCCTCGACGACCGCGGAGTGCACATTGCCCAGGCTGGCCATGGCCTGGGAGATCTCCTTGATCTCCTCCTCGTCGAGCGCCTGCCAGACGTGAGCGTGCTCTTCGCCGAGCGACAGCAGCACGATGGCCGCCTTCTCCGGGCCGGTCAGGCGGGAGGAGTCGCTGATGGCCTTCTTGGTGGGCAGCTTCATGTTTCGTGAAGCCAGCTGCGGAGGATGGCGACGGATTCCTCGGGATGGCGCTCGACAAACTCAGCGACCCGCTTGACCGAGCTCGCCTTCACCTGGCCCTCGATGCGGGCGATGTCGATCTTGTGGTCCAGCTCACCGGCGCCGACTGGACCGGGCAGGGCCAGCTGGCCGGTGACCGGATCGACGGCCAGCTGCAGGGGCTGGCCGTCGGCCGTCGCGGCGATGCGGGTGACGGGCTGGCCCGGCAGCATCGCCATTCCCTCGGCGGCGCCGCCTTTCCCGCCGCCGCGCCCGCCGCCTCCGCCGGGCGAGGCGAGCATCGGCTTGAGGATGAAGACGATCATCAGGATGGCCACCACGGCCAGCACGCCCAGCTCGGCGGCGCGCATGATGTCGTTCTTATCGAAGCCCATCAGCGGGTTGGCGGTGGTCACCCCTTCCGGATCTTCGGCGCTGGGGAAGCGCACATTGACCACAGTGACCTGGTCGCCGCGGCCCTGGTCGTAGCCCACCGCCGAGCGCACGAGCTGTTCGATCTGCTGCATCTCCTGGGCCGAACGCGGCGTGTAGGGGCCGGGCTTGCCGTCCTTGCCGGGCGGGCCGGTGACGCCGTCGACCGCCACCGCCACCGACAGCCGCTTGACGTCGCCGGGCGCCTGCACCTCGGTGCGGGTGGTGCGCGAGATCTCGTAGTTGGTGGTGGATTCCTGGCGGCCGCTGGCCGAGGCGGTGGTCGAACCGCCGGAGGCGGCGCCGGAGGGGATGTTCGCCGAGGCGGAGACCTGGCCGCTGGCGTCCGGCTCGCTCTGCTTGGAGTTCTCGTCGGTGGTGGATTCCGAGCGCACCACCTGGCCATCCGGGTCGTAGGTCTCCTGCTGCACGGTGACCTGGCTGAGCTGCAGGTCGGCGGTGATGTTGACCCGCGCCTTGCCGGCGCCGACGACGCCCTCGACCAGCGACTTCACCTGCTTGGCGATCCGTTGCTCGACCTCGGACTTGCGGCTGTCGGCCTCCGAGGCGAGGCCCTGCTCGCCGCCGGACAAGGTCTTGGCGTGCTGGTCGACGACGGTGACCCGGTCCGGCTTCAGGCTCGGCACGGCGCCGGCGACCAGGTTCTGGATCGCGCGGACCTGCTCGGCTCCGGGCTCGCGGCCACCGATGTGGATGTTGACTGAGGCCGACGGCTGCTCGGCCTCTTCCTCGAACAGCTGGCGCTTGGGCAGCACCAGGTGCACGCGCACCGAGGTGACGCCGTCCAGCCCCTGGATGGTGCGGGCCAGTTCGCCTTCCAGCGCCCGCTGGCGGTTCAGCTGCTGGACGAAATCGGTCTGGCCCAGGGCGTTCGAGCTGTCGAAGATCTCGTAGCCGACCGAACCGGCGGTCGGCAGGCCCTTGGACGACAGCATCAGCCGGGTCGAGGCCACCTGGTCGCGCGGCACCATCAGCGTCGAGCCGTCGCCCTTGACCTCGTACTTCACGCCGGCCTGGTCGAGCGCCTGGGTGATGCTGCCGGCTTCCTTCAGGTCGAGGTTGGAATAGAGCAGCGCCTTGGGTTCGCCCAGGTTCATGGTCACCGCCACCAGGGCCGCGGCCACGCCGGCGCCGACGCCGAGAAGGGCGACGAGGCGCCCGATCCCGAACCTCTGCAACGCCGCCAGAACCTTACTCAACGCACCACGTCCTTCCCCCAAAGGCGCAGCGTCAGGCGCGGGCTGTCGCCGCCTGTCGCTAGGCAGGAATTACCCAGTGATTTGGTAAACGACGCGTTAAGGTCGGTTAAGGCGTGGGGTTCGGTGGATCGAGGCGGTCTGAAGTTTTCGTTCTATCGCAATGGCTTACAATCTCTCCCCAAGGCGGGGAGCTGGGGACCGGCCGGGAATTTTCGATCGCTGGACGAGCTTTGCAGTCGCAACGTGCGGCGCCACCCAGGCGTGTTCGGCGACTCACGACGCCGTTGCGGGGCGGACGCCTCAAGGCCCCGGAATGGCGTTCGGCGCGGGTGAGGCTCGACGGTTCGCCGCAGCCAGGGGGAACAGCCGGCAGCCGGAGCAGGCGACCTGGTGCTCGGGCGCCAGCCGACCCTTGAGCAGCGCCTCGATCGCCCGACGCAACTCGCCCCCGTGCGCCGCGCGACCGCCGCCGAAGCGGGTCTCGTCGAAGCGGCCGTGGTAGGCGAGCCGCCGATGGCGGTCGAACAAATAGAAGTCGGGGGTGGAGGTCGCTTGGTAGGCGTGGGCCACCGCCTGGGTCTGATCGATCAGGTAGGGGAAGACATAGCCCCGCCGCAACGCCTCGGCGGCGACGGCGGAGGGCGCCTCGTCATCAGCCCCGGTCCCGTCGGAATTCACCGCCAGGGCGCGCAGGCCCTGGGGGTCGAGATCCCGTGTGAGCGCGGCGAGCGCGCCGGCCACATGCTTCACATGGGGGCAGGTGTTGCAGAGGAAGGCCACGAGCAGGACCTGCGCATCCGGAAAGTCTTCCGGTCCCACCAGCCGGCCGGTGAGCGGCTCCGGCAGCCGAAAGGGGCGGAGCGGCGCGCCGAGGCTGAATGAGGAGGCTGGTGGAAGAGGCATGTCACGCTCGCACACGGGAGAGCGCTATAAAGCCTATCCCTAACGTAGGATTTGAAGCGTAGAAATCCTGCGGGCTCTGTGAGCGAAGCCCTAGACGCCTCCCCGACGCAGTCGCGCCGCCCACGGCTGGCGTGGGCGGCGCGTCCGGGCGCGGGCGTTCTTGGGGGATCAGGCCGCCTGCGCCTCCTGGTCCGCGGGGGCGAGGCGGATCAGGTAGTCGAAGGCGGAGAGGGCGGCCTTGGAGCCCTCGCCCATGGCGATGACGATCTGCTTGTAGGGCGTGGTCGTCGCGTCGCCGGCGGCGAACACCCCTGGCGCCGAGGTGGCGCCGCGGGCGTCGACCTCGATCTCGCCGCGCGGGCTGAGCTCGATCGCGCCCTTCAGCCAGTCGGTGTTGGGCACGAGGCCGATCTGGACGAAGATGCCTTCCAGCTCGACCGTGCGGACCTCGCCGCCGACCCGGTCCTTATAGACCAGGGCGGTGACCCGCTGCCCGTCGCCCAGCACCTCGGTGGTCTGGCCGGAGGTGACCACCGTCACGTTCGGCAGGCTGGCCAGCTTGCGCTGCAGGACCGCGTCGGCGCGCAGCTTGGCGTCGAACTCGATCAGCGTCACGTGGCGGACGATGCCGGCCAGGTCGATGGCCGCCTCCACGCCGCTGTTGCCGCCGCCGATCACCGCCACGCGCTTGCCCTTGAACAGCGGGCCGTCGCAGTGCGGGCAGTAGGCCACGCCCTTGTTGCGGTACTCGACCTCGCCGGGGACGTTCATCGAGCGCCAGCGCGCGCCGGTCGCCAGGATCACCGACCTGGCGCGCAGGGTCGCGCCGCTCTCGAACTCGACCTCGACCGGGGCGCCGGGAGTCGCGGGGGGCGTCAGCCCGACGGCGCGCTGCAGGTTCATGATGTCGACGTCGTAGTTGCGCACGTGGGTCTCCAGCGCCGCGGCCATCTTCGGGCCTTCGGTTTCCGGAACCGAGATGAAGTTTTCGATGGCCATGGTGTCGAGCACCTGGCCGCCGAACCGCTCCGACGCGACGCCGGTGAGGATGCCCTTGCGGGCGGCGTAGATCGCCGCCGCTGCGCCGGCGGGGCCGCCGCCGACCACCAGGACGTCGAAGACCTCCTTGGCGCGCAGGGCGTCCGCCGCGCGGGCCGCCGCTCCGGTGTCGAGCTTGGCGACGAGCTCTTCCAGTCCCATACGGCCCTGGCCGAACGGTTGGCCATTCAGCAGCACGGTGGGCACCGCCATGACCTGGCGCGCGGTCACCTCGTCCTGGAAGAGGGCGCCGTCGATCGCGACGTGGCGAATGCGCGGGTTCAGCACGCTCATCAGGTTGAGCGCCTGCACCACGTCGGGGCAGTTCTGGCAGGATTGCGAGAAATAGGTCTCGAACAGGAAGTCGCCTTCCAGGGCGCGGACTTGTTCGATGGTGACGGGGTCCGCCTTCGGCGGGTGGCCGCCGACCTGCAGCAGGGCCAGCACCAGGGAGGTGAACTCGTGGCCCATGGGCAGGCCGGCGAAGGTCACCGAAATATCCGTGCCGAGGCGGCGGATCTCGAACGCGGGACGCCGCGCGTCCTCGCCGTTCGTCGTCACCGTCACCTTGTCGCTCTGTTCGGCGATGTCGTTCAGCAGGTCGAGCAGCTCGCGCGACTTCGGGCCGTCATCGACGGAGGCCACGAGCTCCAGCGGCATGGTCAGGTTCTGCAGGTAGCCCTTCAGCTGGGCCTTCAAACCATTGTCCAACATTGCGCTGCTCCGAGAGTTTGGCGTTACGGCCTCGTCGAGAGGCCTGGGAGGCCGCCGCCCCGCGGTAGGGCGGCGGCCTTGAGGCGTCAGATCTTGCCGACCAGGTCGAGGGACGGGGTGAGGGTCTTCTCACCTTCTTCCCACTTGGCCGGGCAGACTTCGCCGGGATGGCTGGCGACGTACTGGGCGGCCTTGACCTTGCGCAGCAGTTCCGAGGCGTCGCGGCCGATGCCGCCGGCGTTGATCTCGACGATCTGGATCTTGCCGTCCGGATCGATGACGAAGGTGCCGCGGTCGGCCAGGCCGGCGGCCTCGATCATCACGTCGAAGTTGCGGCTGATCTGGCCGGTCGGGTCGCCGACCATCACGTACTTGATCTTGCCGACGGCTTCCGACGTGTCGTGCCACGCCTTGTGCGCGAAATGGGTGTCGGTGGAGACGCTATAGATCTCCACGCCGAGCTTCTGGAACTCGGCGTAGTTGTCGGCGAGGTCCTCGAGTTCGGTCGGACAGACGAAGGTGAAGTCCGCCGGATAAAAGAACACCACCGACCATTTTCCCTTCAGGTCGGCGTCGGAAACGGTGATGAACTTGCCGTCCTTGAACGCGTCGGCGGTGAAGGGTTTAACCTCGGTATTGATCAGCGACATTGGGAGCGCCCTCGGTGTGGTTGGTGACGAGGAGGGAGATAGCCCCTTCCAAGCCAAAGGTCCAATCGATCGTATGATTTTTCTGGATTGATTTAATCTATGATCAAACGTCCGCTGGCGGCGGATCGTCAGACCACGAACCCTGTGGGCGACAGATGAAGCTCAGCGTCGCCAGCCGCCGAAATCGCCCTCGGTGCGGCTGACCGCGATGGACAGGCTGGCGCATTTGCCGATCGGCGCGGTCATCGCCGTCCCCAACGTACGGTAGCCGTGGCTGCCGATCCCCGCCCAGACCTCGCCGTGCGGCTTGCGATCGGCCGCCTCGCCGCAGGCTGCGACTCCCTGGGCGGGCGGCGCGCGGTCGTCAGGCGCGGCCGGCGGGGCCTCGAAGGCGCCCAGCGGCGGCGCCACGGCCGCGTCGGGATCGATGTCCAGCCTGGGCGTGGGGCTACCGGCCGGCTCGGCGGTGGCGACGAGTTCGGCGGCGCCGGCCTGGGCCGTGAACAGCAAAGCGATGGCGACCGCGCCGAGACATCGCAACATTGGAAAATCTCCGATGGGACCAGTATCCCCTTGGAGGCGGCGCAATTTAGGCGGCCACCCTGAACCGGTGGCGCCGCGAGACCCTGAGTTGGAACGGGAAAATTATGTTCACCGAACAAAATTCGCCTCGACTCCGGGTCACCCATGAGGTTCAAAGTCAAGGTGAACGGATTTCTTAAGTAATTCGCGGCAGATCGTTGTATATCGAGCGTTCTGAATTCGGGGCAGGCGTCGTAATTATTTTAAAACGAGATATCCATATTTAAGGAAATAGTCATATGGAGATATTAAGTTTTTCCTTCACAAGAATCGTGGTGAAGGATGCAAAGGCTCTTCTTGTTTTTTACTGCGATGCACTGGGGTTTACCCAAGCCTTGCGCGTCGATCATGGGGAAGGAGATGACGCCTTCGTCGAATACTTTCTCTCTATTAAACAGGGCATGCCGCCGCAGCTCGTGCTAATGCAGTATTTGCATCGAGATGCACCCAAGCCCGGCGAGGTCGTTGTGGCTCTTCAGGTTGATGATCTCGACGCCGCGCTCGATGTGGTTATAGCCAGTGAGGGGAAGATCGCCGTGCCGGTGCAAGACATACCCGAACATGGCATGAGGCTTTCCTTCGTTGAAGATCCAGAAGGGCATGCAATCGAATTGATCCAAATTACGTCCGCATAAAATTGATCTCCGCGATTAGGCGCGGCATCCGATGTAGCCGCTCCGGCTCACCCACGCCCGGGGGACGGCTCAGCCGCTCCACGGCAGCAGGGCCCCGGCCAGGGCGAGCGCGACCGAGAACAGGGCGTAGATCACCACCGTCGCCGTGAAGCCCGCGCGCCGCAGGATCGGCCAGGAATCCACCCGCCGCCCGCCCCGCCAGACCGACGGCAGGGTGAAGATGGTGGTGACCGTCAGCGCCGCTGCCACCAGGGCGCAAGCCGAGGCGGTGACCAGCAGCGGGCCGGGCCAGTCGAACACCAGCCGCGCGGGATCGGCGAGGGTCTTGGCGCCCCAGATCGAAAAGCTGGTCATGCCGATCAGCCAGAGTCCCGCCTGCAGGTTCTGGATGAGGGCGGCGCGCTTCTGCACCTGGCTCTGCCGTGTCTCGCGGCGATTGCGCAGCATGGCCGCGACCAGGGTGATGACGGCCGCCGCGGCGGTCAGCGCCGCCAGCAGCAGCAGGGCGTCTCGCGAGCGCCAGACCGAGGTGCGCTCGAAGCTCTCGCGGCCGGAGGTGACGAAGCCGGTCGCCCGCCCGCGCGCCATCTGGAAGGCCAGCCGCGCCTCTCCCTGCAAGGCGATGAACCGGCCGTCGGTCAACGGGCCGTCCGGGACCCAGGTCCTGGAGTCGCTGTCCGCCCGCGTGACGAGCCGACCCTGCGGCGTAACCCTGACCTGCGCGGCGCCGGTGATCATGCCGACGAAGCCCTCCAGCCCGCCGTAGGTGCGGCGCGTGGAGAGGTAGGGGCCGGTGAAGCGCCCCGCCTCGGCGACCAGCTCGGGCGATCCGGGACGCGGGAAGGAGGACGGGGCGGCGTAGAACTCGCGCACCAACGCCCGCGGCAGGTCTTCCACCAGCGGCTGGCCGGTGGCGGTGTTGGCGGCGACGAAGACCCCCAGGCCCAGGTCCGGCGCGGTCACCATGTTGGCGACGAAGGCAAGCGTCGCGCCATCGTGGCCGTAGCCGGTGCGGCCGCCCGGCAGCGGCTCGAGCGCGAAGCCGTGCGCCCAGCCGTTGATCCCGGCCGGGGTCGACAGGATGGGCGTACGGAACGCCTGCGCCGTGTCGGGCCCATAGATGGTCGCCCCGCCGAACTGGCCGCCGCCCAGCAGGGCCAGCATGTAGCGCGCCATGTCGCCGGCGGTGGACGAGGCCGAGCTCGCCGGGGCGTTCTGGCCGATGTATTCGTACGGCCGCCGCTCGAACCCGCCGGCGGTCCAGCGGAAGCCGTCGGCGACGTCGGCGACCAGCGCCGGCGGCATCGGCGCAGGCAGCGCCGCCTTGGCCGGCCGCCGCTCGCGGAAGGTGGTGCGGCTCATCCCGAGCGGCAGGAAGATCTCCTCCTCCATCAGCCGCTCGAAGGGCTGGCCGCTGACCCAGGTCACCGCCTCGCCGGCCAGGCCGGCGCCATAGTTCGAATAGCTGGAGACCTTGCCCGGCGGGCGCACGCGGCGGGGCCGCTCGCGGCGCAGGTAGAGGTCGAGCGGGCGGACATAGTCCGGATCCTCCTCGATCCGATGGCCGAAGGCGCGGTCTTCGAAGCCCGCCGCATGGGCCATCAGGTCGACCACCCGCACCGGCTCGCCGAAGCCCTGGTCGCGGACTCTGAGGCGTTCGGGCAGGTAGAGGTTCACCGGCCGATCCAGGCGGATGCGGCCGGCCTCGACCTCCTTCATCAGCCCGATCCAGGTGAAGGTCTCGGAGATCGATCCCAGGCGGAAGAGGGTGCGGTCGGGATCCACCGCGCGCTCGGGCGACAGGCTGGCGAAGCCGTAGCCCTTTTTCAGCAGCAGCTGACCGTTCTGCACCACGGCGACGGTGACGCCGGCGACGTGCTGGCGCGCCATCGCCGGCTTCACCAGTCCGTCGACGAAGGCTTCCAGCTCGGCCGGAGCCATCGTCTGTCCGGGCTGGAGCCGCGCGCCGGGCGCCCGGGGCGCGGGCGGGGGGGCGGCGACCGCGGTCACGGCGTGCGGGACGGCGGGCGGCCTCGCGGCCGGCGGCCGCGCGGCCGGCGTCGTCGCCGGAGTGGTCGCGGCGGCCGGGCGTGGGGCTGGTGAGGTCGCGGCCGGGGCCGTCGCCGCCGGGGCGGTCGCCGCAGGAGACGTGGCGGCGGGCTTGGTCGTCGCCCGCGGCTTGGCGGGCTTCTTGGCCAGCGAGGTGTAGGGGATCGGCTTTCGGGGGAGGCTGGGGGCGGCCGCCGGCGGCGCCGGGCGCGACTCCGGCGCTGGCGGTGCGCCCGGCGCCGGCGCTTCAGGGGCGGCGGGCGTGGTGTTCTGGTTGGTGTAGGGGAAGGCCTGCTGCGCGTCGGCCGAGGCCGCCGCCATCAGCATCGCCGCCGCGATCACGCATGGGACCAGAGACCGCATTCAGGCGCCCCGCAGGCTCGACGAAGGGTGATGCATTGCTTGTAGGGGGCAAAGTGAGTCCCTCAAAACGGGGCCGGATGCGGCGCGCGGGCGGGCAAGGCGTACAGCGGCAGCAGCGGCCTGAGGGCCGCGCCGATCGACAGCTGAGGCTCGGAGGGCGGCGCCATGCCGGTTTCCCGCTCGCGCCGGGCGACGCAGGCCTGGACCGCGGCGCCGAGCTGGCGGAAGTCCTGGGCGGCCGGGAAGGATCGCAGGAAACAGTCGTCGAAATAGGGATAGCGGTCGGCCACGCCGCAGCCGAACGAGCTGCGGTCGGCCCGCGCGGCGGTCAGCACCATGCGGTTGGGCGCGGCGAGCTCCGGCACGAAGACGCCGGAGAAGCAGGCGGATACGACGACCACGGTGGGGCGCCGGCCACAGGCCTGGTCCAGCATCGCGCCCAGCACGCTTGGCGCGAGGATCTCGTCGCCCACCACCACCCCGTCGGGATCGCCGTGGGAGCTGAAATAGATCAGGCAGCCTTCCGGCGCGCGCACCGCCAGCGCGCTCAGACCGTCATAGATCCCATCTAGGTCGCTCTTGCCCGGCCGCGGCCGATAGCGGTTCGGGCGCACCGAGAACTCGCGCAGGTTTCGCGACTGGAAGCCGGCGGTCAGCAGGGCCGCGCCGACGTCGCGGCGGGCGTTGTCGAACGCCTCGGAAGGCCCGCCGCCATGCGCATGCCAGTCGCCCGCGACGACGATGGCGGCCCAGTTGGCGAAGGCCGAGTTGGCGGAGGCCGAGCTGGCTGATGCCGAGTTGGCGGAGGACGGCGCGGCGGCGACCGGAAGCGCGAAGCCGAGCCAGAGGCTGAGCGCGAACGCCAGTCCGGCCAGAGCCCGCATCTACCGATCCGCGCTCACTTCTTCCGGAACTGGTCGAGCGAGACGATCTTGGTCTCGCCGGCCGCCGGCCGCGCGGAGGGCGCCTCCGGCTCGGCCGCCGGAGCCGGCAGGCCGCGGGCCTCGGCGCTGGCCGCAGGCGGCGCCCCGAACTGCAACAGGAACTGGACGCTGGGGTCATAGAAGCGGGTGACCGCCGCGTAGGGGATGCTCAGCCGCTTCGGCTGGCCGCCGAACTGCAGGGTGACGGAGAAGAAGGTCTCGCCAGGCGCCAGGTCCCAGTACTGGTGCTGCAGGACGATGGTCATCTCGTCCGGATACTTGCCCAGCAGGTCGGCCGGACCGGAGACGCCGGCCGCGTCGGTCTTGAAGGTGATGTAGAAATGATGGGCGCCCGGCAGGCCCTCGGGCGCGGCGGCGCGCTTCAGCGCGGCCTTGACCACGCCGCGCAGGGCGTCCTGAGCCATCGCTTCGTAGTGCATCAAGTCCTGGGCCGGCGGATCCTGGGCCATGGAGTCTCCGACAAACGTATCGTGTTAAGGGTAGCGCGCGGGCGGCGCCGCGGAAAGGGCTCCAAGCGCCTGAATTTCGCGAGATTCTTATTTCGCCGGAAGCTGTGTCGCGGCGGTCTCGCGAGGGCCGGCGCACCGGAAGGATGAAGTGGAGGGATTCTGTTGCCAGGCTCCCTCCGGCCCCGCCTAACGCTGCTAAGACGTTAGGGCTTTAGGTCGAAATTCGACGCACCGCTTACGCGGCGAGCCGGACTTCTTGAGCGAAGTTATCGTTCGCAGTTAGTTAAAAACCCGGGACGGTGGGTCAGGCCGAGAGAAGGCAAACACCTTTAGACGTCTGTCGATGCTGATCGGCCCCGCGCTTCCCTGGTTCCGGCGATAACCCGGAGGAAGATTGGTGGAGCCGCCGGGAATCGCACCCGGGTCCAGTCCGCTTATTGCGTGCGCGTTTATCTCCATAGTCGGGCGAACCCGACAAAGAGATATATAGGGGGTCCGCGTCAGGATTTGAAGAAGCTGAGTTCGCGGATCGAAACCGGGGCGGGCGCGCGGGTGTAGCGCAGCACCGGCAAGGCGAGCGCGAAATAGAGCGCCGGCGGGTACCAGATGAAGGTGAGGAACCCTGCCGTGGCCAGGCCGTAGAGCGGCCAGCGGGGGTCGCGGATGCGGGCCAGGTAGGAGGCCACCGCCGGGGCGAGCAGCACATATTCGTAGTTCATGGCGTAGGGCGAGATCAGCAGGATGCCGCCGAACAGCGCCAGCAGCCGGTCCGGCATCTCCGTGGCGTTGGCGAAGGTGAACCAGACCATGCCGATCGCCGCCGGGATCAGCAGGTAGGCCCAGGCGCCATTGTAGCCCGAGCTGGTCAGCCAGGCGTAGGGCGTGGCGCCGGTGAACAGCAGGCCGTGGTTGGTCGTCACCAGCTCCTTGAAGCGCGGCAGGGCGGCCAGCCAGTCGAACCAGATCCCCGGACCCCAGACCATGGCCGCGGCCGAACAGACCACCACGCCGGTGAGGCCGGCGACCACCAGGGTGCGCAGGCGGCCCTCGGCCAGGAAGGCCAGCGGCGCCAGCAGGACGAACTGCGGCTTCAGGCAGGCGGCGATGCCCAGCATCACGCCGGCCAGGTTCGGCCGGTCCTTCAAGGTCAGGGCGCCGATCACCAGCCCGCCCATGATGAACGGCATCTGCCCGCAGTCGACCACCAGCAGCACGCAGGGCGACAGCATCACCCACCAGGGCGCGCCGGTGCGCAGCGCCGCCCACATGTAGAGCGCTCCGGTCACCGCGACCCAGAGGGCGAAGCCCACGTGGTAGGGGAAGATGGCGAAGGGAATGAAGACGAACAGCGCCGACGGCGGATAGATGTAGGGCCGGATGTCGTGCGGCCCCAGCGGCCAGCCCTGGACGTCGGTGTTGTGGATGAAGTCGTAGAGCAGGTGCGGCGCGGTGATCGCCGTCTTCGCTCCGGCCCAGAAGCAGGAATAGTCGGCGCCGAGGATCTGCACCCGCAGCAGGATCAGTAGCTCGCGACAGTCGTGCCACATGGCCTTGGCCATCAGGCCGACGGCCAGCACGACCAGAGTCATCCAGAAGATTCGGCGCAGCTGCATATGCGCCCCATAGACGACCGCCGAGTGCGCCGCAATATGGGGCTAAGTCCATCAATCGGCGGCAGGTTTGCCTATCTGGCTCTACTGCACGGGATCTGGGCGCAGCGGCCCGAGATCCGGGCTTTCGGCGCGCCGCGGCGGGCTTGACGCGCCGCTCGTCTCGGCGTTGTCGCGGGCGAGGCCGGGGCGGAGCAGCGGCGCGAGCGCCAGGGCCAGCGCCGGCAGCACCGAGGGAAACGCCCAGGGCAGCAGCACATAGCCCAGGGCGGCGGCGGCGTATTTGGTCCACCTCGGATCGCACAGCCGGCTCAGATAGACCGCCACGCCGGGGGCGAAGAGCGCCAGCTCGTAGTTCATCGCGTAGGGGGTCACCAGGGTGGTGGCGCCGAAGAGCAGCAGGCTGCGGTCGGCGAGATCCGGCGTTCGCCGGAAGCCGAACCAGACCAGGGCCGCGGCCGCCGGCGCCAGCAGCAGCGCCCAGGCCCCCGCGTGGCCGGTGGAGACCAGCGCCGCATAGGGGGTGATGGCGTCTTCCGTCAGGCCGCGGTCATGGAAGATCAGCGCGTTGAAGCGCGGCAGCGCGGCCAGCCAGTCGAGCCAGATCTGCGGGCCCCAGACCAGCAGCGTCGCCAGGGCGAGGAGGGCGCCGGTGGCGCCTGCGGCGATCAGGGTCCGCCAGCGCCCCTCGGCCAGCAGCGCGAGCGGGACCAGCACCATGAACTGCGGCTTGACCACCGCGGCCAGGCCGAACAGCAGGCCGGCGAGGATCGGCCGCCTGCGCAGCGAAAGCCCGCCCAGCACCAGGCCGCCGATCAGAAAGGTCACCTGGCCGCAGAAGGCGACCAGGGCGACCGCGGGCATCAGCAGCACCAGCGGCCAGGGCGCGCCGATCCGCCGCGCCGCCCACAGGAAGAGCAGGCCGGTCACAGCGACCCATAGGCCGTAGCCGGTCCAATAGGCCGGCAGGGCGAAGGGGGCGAACAGCAGCAGCGCGGTGGGCGGATAGACGTAGGGGCGAACACGCCCCGGCCCGAGCGGCCAGCCCTGCACCGCGGTGTTGTGGTCGAAGTCATAGATCCGCGCCGGGTCGCTGAGGGCGGTCTTCGCCCCGGCCCAGAAGCAGGAATAGTCCGCCCCCGGCGCCTGGAACCGGCTGAGCGCGAGCAGATCCAGGCTGGCGTAGGCCAGGGCGGCCAGCAGTGCGACCAGGATGACCCACTGCAGGGGCTCCAGGCGGGGCAGGGAGAAGGAGGACCGTTCGCGCGCGTTCACGTCTCGGGTCTAGCCGAAACCGCTTGCCGGAGCATCAACGGGCGTCAGGGTTCCGGCTGCGGCGCGGGCTCGGAGCCGGGCGGCTGGGCGCGGCTGTTCGGGCGCGGCTGCAGCACGCCGCCGCCGGCGACGAAGTCCCGGTAGGCCTGGCGCTCCAGGCTGAAGTCGATGCGATCGTGGAACAGGACGTCGAACCGCGGATCGTGGCCGAGGGCGGCGCGCAGGGTCGGCTCCAGGGCGTCGGCGACCTGGCCGACGGCGACGTCGTCGCAGGCGCGGTGCAGAGTGCGCGAGCCGCTGCGCGTCAGCAGCGTCAGGTCATAACCGACCCCGGAGACGCAGACGACGTCGGTGGTGGCCGCGTCGTGCACCTCCTTGACCTCGCGCGGGGCCTGCCAGAGCGGATCGTCGCGCAGGGCGAGAAAGGTCTTCACGGCTTCGGGCGGCAGGTCGGCGTCGAAGCCGATGCGGCGGCCGATGCCGGCCTCGCAGCAGGCGAAGCCCGCGCGGCCCTGGACGAAGCCATGGCCGTCGCTGCGCAGGGTGATGCGCACGATGCTCTGGCGGACGTTGCGCGCCGGCCGCACCCAGACCTCGAGGATCATCTCGCCCTCGCGCAGCAACTGCCATTGCAGCGGCATCAGTCCCCAGAGCCGGTAGGTGGCGGCGTCGACGCCGTTGTCGATCGCCGGCAGCCGCTGGCCGCGGCCGAGCCGGCGCTCGCCGAGCGGATCGGCGGCTTCCGGCGCGACGGGGCGCTTTTCGTCCCACCAGCTCTGCGGGTCCGGCGGCGGAAATGGCCAGATCTCCGCCTCGGCGGGCGGCGTTCCCGGCGGGGCGCCGCTCGGGCCCGGCCGCGGCCGCGCGAAGATCTGCGCCTCGGCCGGGCCGGCCAGGGCGGTGACGGCGGCCAGGATCAGCATCGCGGTGCGCACGCCAGCAAAGAGCCGAAGCGGCGGTGTCGTTCCCGCAGGCTCTGCCTTCATCGCCGTCCCTCGCGCCGCGCCGAACGCCCCCTCACCCGCTTCGCGGGAGCTCCCCCGCAAGCGGTGGAGCATCTTCGGCCCAGATCCTCCACCGCGCAGCGGGGGAGGTGGCTCGCGCAGCGAGACGGAGGGGGCGTTTGGCCGCTAGAGCGCCGCGGCGCCGCGCTGGATCGAGAGCACGCCGGTGCGCGAGACCTCCACCAGGCCCAGCGGCCGCATCAGCTCGACGAAGTTGTCGATCTTGCTGGGGGCGCCGGTGACCTCGAACACGAAGCTCTCGTGGGTGGTGTCGATCACCCGGGCGCGGAAGATGTCGCCGATGCGCAGGGCCTCGACCCGCTCGGCCCCGGCGCCGCGGACCTTCACCAGCGCCAGTTCGCGTTCGAGGCCATTGGGGTCGCGCGTGACGTCCTGGACGTGGCGGGTGGAGACCATCTTCTCCAGCTGCGCTTCGATCTGCGCCAGCACGTGCGGCGTGCCGCGGGTGACGATGGTCACCCGGCTGGTGTGCGAGCGCCGGTCGGTCTCGGCGACCGTCAGGCTCTCGATGTTGTAGCCGCGGGCGGCGAACAGGCCGACCAGCCGGTGCAGTACGCCCGGCTCGTTGTCCACCAGCACGGCGAAGGTGGCCAGGTTCTCCGGCTCTTCGTCATGAGCCAGGTCGTAGACGGAGGCGGGCTGCGGGTCGGTGGTCATCGTAAGCGTCCGGAGAAGTGTCGCGCGTGAGGTGTCACACGCCGCCGTTCGCCGCAACCTCGCTGTTGTCCGGCGCCAGGTAGAGGGCGCGCTGCAGCGGCCGCAGCCGTTCGTCGTAGCCAGCCTCCCACGGCAGCTTCCCTTCAGAGTCCGAGAGGACCAGCTGGTAGGCCTCCAGCCCATAGGCGAAGCCGCTGCGCATCAGGCGTCGCATGCAGGCCAGCGTCAGCCATTCGCCGACGTGGCCGGGGTGAACCTTGCGCCAGACGCACGGTCGTTCCTCTCCCGGCGGCCATATCAGGCCGTCCTCGATCACCAGGGCGCCAGCCTTCACCTGCTGGAACACCTGCCCGAAGAGCTGCGTCGCCGATGGCCTCGGCAGATCGAACACGACCAGCTCCGGGTGATCGAGCGTCTCGTCGAAGCCCTGGGTGTAGGCCCAACTCGGCGGAGTTTCATAATCGCCGATGTAGACGCCGCTCCAGCCGTGACGCCGGATCCGGCGTCCCAGCGAGGCTTTTACCCACGCGAGCTGCAACTGGTCGAGGAGGGTCATCTCCGGAACATTTGTGGAACATGGGCGGCGTGTCAACGCTCCGGCTTGCAACCGAAGGCAGGATCGCCAGATTGGCGCGATGTCATCCTTGCGCATGCCTCAAAGCTTGGCCAAGCGCCTCGGCGTCGACACCGGTGAGGCGGTGTTGCGCTACGAACTGCTGGAGGAGCAGGCGGCTGCGCTCGGCCGAACGGGTGAAAAGCTTGCGACGGCGCTGGCCGCCTTGCGCGCCCATGACGGCGAGGGTGGCGACGGCGAGGGCCGCGCCCGCGTGCTGAAGGCGGCGACGGACGCGGCCTGGTGCTTCTTCGTGCAGCGCGAGGTGACGGGCCTGCGCGACCGCGCCCAGGTGGTCGCGCAGTACGAGATCCCGCGCGAGGTGCTGGTGCGGATCGGGGCGCGTTAGCGCCTCGCCGTCAGCCCCTGCGTCCGACCAGGGCGAACATGGCGCCCAGCGGATCGACACCCTGGATGATCCAGGCGCCGCCCGGCACCTCCATCGGCCCGTTGACCACCTGGCCGCCAGCCTGGGTCACGCGGCCGACCGCGGCGTCGATGTCGCCGACCTGGAAGTAATAGAGCCAGCTCGGGCGAGGGACCTGCTCGGGCTTCTTCATCATGCCGCCGATCTGGCCGTCCTGGTTGGAGAACAGCTGGTAGGTCCCCATCGGGCCCATATCCATCGCCTCGTCCTTCTTCCAACCGAACATCTCGGCATAGAAGGCGAAGGCCGGCTCGAGCTCGCCGGCGTAGAGTTCGTGCCAGCTGGCGTGGCCCTCGGTCCCTTGCGGCGGGTTCGGCCGCTGGGTCTCCATGGGCGCGGGCTTCATGATCTCGAACACCGCGCCATGCGGGTCGGCGACCACCGCAAAGCGGCCGATGCCGGGGATGTCGGACGGCGGCCGGATCACCGACCCGCCGAGGCTCTTGATCTTGTCGGCCGCGGCGTCGCAGTCGTCGACGCAGACGTAGCCGCTCCAGTGCGGCGGCGCGCCCATCGCCTTGGCCTCGGGCGGGATCAGCATGATGCCGCCGACGCCGTTCCCATCGGCCTGGGCGACCGAATAGGTCATGTCGCCGCTGGTCATGTCGTCGTAGGTCCAGCCGACGACCTCGCCGTAGAAGCGCTTGGCGGCCTCCCGGTCGGTGGTGATCAGCTCGTACCAGATGAAACGGCCGTGATCGTCGCTCATCGCTGCGCCTCCGGATTTCGTGGAAGAACCAGGATAGTCGGTTCCTGCAAAGGACGCGCGACGACAAGCGGCTCCGACATCACATGGATGAATTTCTAGACCGCCACCGCCGCCACGCTCGCCGCCAGCAGGCGCACCAGTTCCGCCGGCGCCAGCCGCACCTGCAGGCCGCGCTGGCCGCCGTTGACGAAGGCCTGGGGCAGGGCGGCGGCCTCGGCGTCCAGGACGGTCGGCAGGCGCTTCTTCTGGCCGAACGGGCTGACGCCGCCGACCCGGTAGCCGGTGATCCGCTCGGCCTCGGCGACCGGGGCCATCTCGGCGGACTTGCCGCCCAGCGCCGCCGCCAGCTTCTTCATGGCGACCTCGCGGTCCGACGCCAGCACCACGCAGGCCGGCTTGCCGTCGACCTTGACGATCAGGGTCTTCAGCACCTCGGAGGCCGGCGCGCCGAGCGCCTCGGCCGCCTGCAGGCCCACCCGGTCGGCCGACGGGTCGTAGGCGTAGGCGGCCAGGCTGTAGGTTACGCCGGCCTTGTCGAGCGCCTGGGTGGCGGGGGTCTTGGACATGATCAAACTCCCCCTCCGTGTCATCCCGGTTTCGCGAAGCGAACACCGGGACCCATGAACACCGGGGTTGCGGATTAGCCGTCGGACGCGCCGCCGCGAAGCCTTGAGCTCACCAGGCATGGGTCCCGGATCGGTCCTGCGGGCCGTCCGGGATGACAAGGACAGGTGACTACACCAGCCGCTTGCCGGCCTCGTCGATGATCGAGCCGAGGTCGCGGCTTTCCTCGGCCATGATCATCTCGTTGTGGGCCTTGCCGGAGGGGATCATCGGGAAGCAGTTCTCTTCCTTGGTGACCCGGCAGTCGAAGATCACCGGACGGTCGACCGCGATCATCTCGCGGATCTTGTCGTCCAGCTCGGCCGGCGTCTCGGCGCGCAGGCCGACGCAGCCGAAGGCCTCGGCCATCTTCACGAAGTCCGGCAGGCTCGCCGAATAGGAGTGGGAATAGCGCTCGCCGTGCAGCAGCTGTTGCCACTGGCGGACCATCCCCATCCATTCGTTGTTGAGGATGAAGATCTTGATCGGCAGGTCGTGCTGCACCGCCGTCGACATCTCCTGCATGGTCATCTGCACGCTGGCGTCGCCGGCGATATCGACCACCAGGGCGCCGGGATGGGCGATCTGCACGCCCACCGCCGCCGGCAGGCCATAGCCCATGGTGCCCAGGCCGCCGGAGGTCATCCAGTGGTTCGGCTGGTCGAAGTGGAAGAACTGCGCCGCCCACATCTGGTGCTGGCCGACCTCGGTGGTGACGAAGACCTCGCGGTGCTTGGAGAGCTCGTACAGCCGCTGGATGGCGTGCTGCGGCTTGATCAGCTTGTCGTCCGGACGATAGCGGAACGACTGGCGCGCCCGCCAGGCGTCGATCTCGCGCCACCAATCGCTCAGCGCCGCCTTGTCGACCTTGTAGTTCCGCTGCTTCCAGACCGCGATCAGGTCCTCCAGCACCGAGCCGGCGTCGCCGACGATGCCGATGTCGGCGCGGACGTTCTTGCTGATCGACGAGGCGTCGATGTCGATGTGGATCTTGCGCGAGGTCGGCGCGAAGGCGTCGAGCCGCCCGGTCACCCGGTCGTCGAACCGGCTGCCGACCGCCACCATCACGTCGCAGTCGTGCATGGCGTTGTTGGCCTCGAACGAGCCGTGCATGCCGACCATGCCCAGCCACTGGCCGTCCGAGGCCGGGAAGGCGCCCAGGCCCATCAGCGTCGAAGTGACTGGCGCGCCGGTCAGGGCGGCGAACTCGCGCAGCAGCTCGGCGGCGCGGGGGCCGGCGTTGATCACGCCGCCGCCGGTGTAGAGGATCGGCCGGCGGGCGGCGGCGATCATCGCCGCGGCCTCGGCGATCCGCCCGGGATCGCCCTTGGTGCGCGGGGTGTAGTTGTGCGCCGGCTTCACCTGCTGCGGGCCGAGATAGGCGCCCTTGGCGAATTGCACGTCCTTCGGAATGTCGATGACCACCGGGCCTGGCCGCCCGGAGGTGGCGATGTGGAAGGCCTCGTGGATGATCCGCGGCAGGTCCTCGACCGACTTCACCAGATAGTTGTGCTTGGTGCAGGGCCGGGTGATGCCGATGGTGTCGCATTCCTGGAAGGCGTCGGTGCCGATCAGGTGGGTGGCGACCTGGCCGGTGATGACCACCAGCGGAATGGAGTCCATCAGGGCGTCGACGATGCCGGTGACGGCGTTGGTCGCGCCGGGACCGGAGGTGACCAGGACCACCCCGGGCTTGCCGGTGGAGCGGGCGTAGCCTTCCGCCGCATGGGTCGCGCCCTGCTCATGGCGGACGAGGACGTGGCGCAGCTTCGGCTCGTTGAACAGCGCGTCGTAGATCGGCAGCACCGCGCCGCCCGGATAGCCGAAGAGCACCTCGACGCCCTGGTCGAGCAGGGCGCGGACGACGATTTCAGCGCCGGATATCGTGTCTTGCTGGGCTTCGAGGGTCTGGACGGCGGTCATGTGGGGCGACCTTCTGCGGACGGGCCTTGCGGCCGATAAGGCAATAAAAAAGGCCCTTCTAGGGGCCTGGGACGAGCGACCGAAAGGGCCTGACGCGGGGGTCAGTCCTTAGAGCGGTCGCCTTACGAGTACGAGGAGGGGGCGCACGTGCGGTCTCTTCAGAAAAGGAGCCGAGCATTTGGCACGCTCGTCTCAGCCCGTCAACCGGACTTGTGGCGCGACTGTCATCCCGGTTTCGCGCAGCGAAGACCGGGACCCATGGAACCGCAAGACGAGACCTCGCACGGCGCGGCCCCGTCGCGACTTGTCGCGCCGTGTTCATGGGTCCCGGTCTTTTCGCTCCGCGAAAAACCGGGATGACAGTCGTAGGAGGGGTTCGCTCTGCGCCCCGAGAGGGCGGGCGAGGATCTGGGGCGTTCAGCGCCGCAATTGCGCGAACTGCGCCCACTGGTCCTCGGCCTCGGCGGCGGTGATGCGCGGCCAGTCGGCCATCTGGCCGCGCATCCAGGTCAGCTGGCGCTTGGCGTAGCGGCGGGTCTCGCGCTGGGCGGCGTCGAGCGCCTCGGCCAGGCCGGTCTCGCCGCGCAGATGCGCCGCCAGTTCGCGCACGCCCACCGCCTTCATGGCCGGCAGGGTGGGATCGAGGCCGCGCGCCGCCAGCGCCGCCACCTCTTCCAAGGCGCCTTGGCGGACCATCGCCTCCAGCCGTGCGTCGCAGCGGGCGTAGAGGGCCTCGCGCGGCGGCTCCAAGGCCACGGCGCGCCAGGTCTCCGGCGCCAGCGCCGGGGCGCCGGTCTGTTGCCAGTCGCTGAGCGAGGTTCCGGTGGCGGCGAACACCTCCCAGGCGCGCACCAGCCGCTGGCGGTCGCCGGGCGCAATGCGGGCGACGGCGGCGGGGTCGGCCTGCGCCAACCGATCGCGGAAGCCTGCCTCGCCGAGGCTCTCGAACGCCGCCTCGGCGGCTCGGCGCGCCTGCAGGGGCGCCGGCGGGATCTCGGCCAGGCCCAGGGTCAGGGCGCGGAAATAGAGGCCGGTGCCGCCGACGACGATCGCCGGCCGGCCCCGCGCAGCGATCCCGCCCAGGGTCTCGGTCGCCGCCCGCAGCCAGCGGCCGACCGACCAGCCGTCGGCGGCGTCGACGGTTCCGAACAGGTGGTGCGGGGCCCGGGCCTCCTCGTCGGCGCTCGGCCGCGCGGTCAACAGGCGCAGGTCGCGGTAGAGCTGGAGGGCGTCGGCGTTGACGATCTCCGCCCCGGTCTCGGCGGCCAGCCGCAGCGCCAGCGCCGACTTGCCGCTTGCGGTGGGCCCGGCGATCAGCCAGATGCCGCCCTGCATGGAACTTGTACTCACCTTCGTCAGCCCCAAGCCCCATCTAGCGGACGCTGCGCAGTTTCGCGCGGAAACTCTGCTGCGCTTCGAGTCTCGACGCGAGCCGTTGGCTGACGGCGCGTGGGATGTCTTTGTCGATCACGGCCTGCAAGAGCTGAAGGCGCTGGCGCTCGAAGCGATCGGCGATAGCGAGGTTGATTTCTGTGTCCAGCCCGTCGCGCATCGCCGCAAGTCGCTGCTGCTGGCGGACATGGATTCCACCATCATCAACGTCGAGTGCCTGGACGAGCTGGCCGACTTCGCCGGGGTGAAGGCTGAAGTCGCCGAGATCACCGAGCGGGCCATGCGCGGGGAGCTGGAGTTCGAGGGCGCGCTGCGCGAGCGGGTGGGCATGCTTAAGCACCTGGCGCTGTCGGCGCTGCAGCAGGCCTATGACGAACGGGTGCGGCTCAACTCCGGCGCCCGGACCCTGGTGCGCACCATGGCGGCGAACGGCGCGCGCTGCGTGCTGGTCTCCGGCGGCTTCACCTTCTTCACGCAGCGGGTGGCCGAGGCTGCGGGCTTCCACGCCAACCGCGCCAACACGCTGATCGAGGCCGACGGCGCGCTCACAGGCCAGGTCGGCGAGCCGATCCTCGGCCGCGAGGCGAAGCTGGCGGCGCTGATGGAGGAGGCTAAGGCCCTTGGGGTCGACCTCTCCGAGACGCTGGCGATCGGCGACGGGGCCAACGACCTGGCGATGATCGAGGCCGCCGGGCTGGGCGTCGCCTACCGCGCCAAGCCGATCGTCGCGGCCCAGGCCGACGCCAAGGTCGACCACGCCGACCTCACCGCCCTGCTGTATTTCCAAGGCTATCGGGCCGACCAGTTCGTGACGGACTGATCGGCATGCTGCTCCCCCGCCCCGTCAAGGCCGTGGTGTTCGACATGGACGGCCTGCTGGTGGACACCGAGCAGGTGGTTTTCGAGGCCATGGCGGCGGCGGCTCAAAGTTCCGGGCTGGAGATGCCGTTCGTGCTGTTCCAGCGGCTGGTCGGCTTGCCGGGCCACGTGAGCGACGAGATCGTGCGGGAGCATTTCGGCGAGAGCTTCGACCTTGCCGGCTGGCGCGAAGGAGTCTCGCGGCACTTCACCGAGATCGCCGCGGCCGGCGTCGCGCTGAAGACCGGCGTCGTCGAACTGCTGGACGCGCTGGACGCCCGCGCCCTGCCGCGCGCCATCGCCACCTCCTCGACCCGCCCCGCCGTCGAGCACAGCCTCGGGCCGCACGGCCTGATCGGACGCTTCGACGCCATCGTCAGCCGCGAGCTGCAGGCTCATCACAAGCCGCATCCCGATCCGTTCCTGAGGGCGGCCTCGGCGCTCGGGATCGATCCGGCGGATTGCCTGGCGCTGGAGGATTCCCACAACGGCGTGCGCGCCGCCGCCGCCGCCGGCATGATGACGATCATGGTCCCGGACCTGCTCGACCCGACCGACGAGATGGTCGGCCTGGCGGTGCACATCGCCGCCGACCTGCACGAGGTGCGGGCGATGCTGGAGCAGCAGGGCTAGCGACGCCTCAGTCGGCGTCCATCTTCAGGGCGGCGATGAAGGCTTCCTGCGGGATCTCGACCTTGCCGAACTGGCGCATGCGCTTCTTGCCGGCCTTCTGCTTGTCGAGCAGCTTGCGCTTGCGGCTGGCGTCGCCGCCGTAGCATTTGGCGGTCACGTCCTTGCGCAGCGCGCGCACCGTTTCCCGTGCGATAATCCGACCCCCGATCGCGGCCTGGATCGGGATCTGGAACATGTGCGGGTTTATGAGGTCCTTCATCTTCTCGACCATGCCGCGGCCGCGGGCCTCGGCGCGGTCGGCGTGGACCAGCATCGACAGCGCGTCGACCGGCTCGCTGTTCACCAGGATCGACATCTTCACCAGGTTGCCGACCCGGTAGTCCTCGATCTGATAGTCGAACGAGGCGTAGCCCTTCGAGATCGACTTCAGCCGGTCGTAGAAGTCGAACACCACCTCGTTGAGCGGCAGGTCGTAGACCACCAGGGCGCGGGAGCCGACGTAGCTGAGCTCGCGCTGTGAGCCGCGGCGATCCTGGCAGAGCTTGATCACCGAGCCCAGGTACTCGTCGGGCGTCAGGATGGTGGCCTTGATCCAGGGCTCGGCGATGGAGACGATCTTCACCGGGTCGGGGAGGTCGGCCGGGTTGTGCAGCTCGATCTCGGAGCCGTCCTGCAGGGCGATCTTGTAGATGACGCTGGGCGCCGTCGCGATCAGGTCGAGGTCGAACTCGCGGCTGAGGCGTTCCTGGATGATCTCCAGGTGCAGCAGGCCCAGGAAGCCGCAGCGGAAACCGAAGCCGAGCGCGGCGCTGGTCTCCATCTCGTAGGTGAAGGAGGCGTCGTTCAGGCGCAGGCGGCCGATCGCGGCGCGCAGGTCCTCGAAGTCCGCGGCGTCGACCGGGAACAGGCCGCAGAACACCACCGGCTGCACGTCGCGGAAGCCGGGTAGGGCCTCGGCCGCCGGCTTGCGCTCGTCGGTGATGGTGTCGCCGACGGCGGCGTGGGCGACTTCCTTGATCTGGGCGGTGATGAAGCCGATCTCGCCCGGCCCCAGGCTCTCGACCTCGGTGCGCTTGGGGTTGAAGACGCCGACCCGGTCGATCAGATGGGTCGAGCCCTGCTGCATCATCTTCACGCGCTGGCCGGACTTCAGCACCCCGTCGATGACCCGCACCAGCACGACCACGCCCAGGTAGGCGTCGTACCAGGCGTCGACCAGCAGGGCCTTCAGCGGCGCGGACGCATCCCCCTTCGGCGGCGGGAGCCTCGTGACGACAGCCTCCAGCAACTCGTGGATGCCGGCGCCGGTCTTGGCGGAGGTGAGGATGGCCTCGGAGGCGTCGAGGCCGATGACGTCCTCGATCTGCTGGCGCACCCGGTCGGGCTCGGCCGCCGGCAGGTCGATCTTGTTGAGGACCGGGACGATCTCGTGGTTGTTGTCGATCGCCTGGTAGACGTTGGCCAGCGTCTGGGCCTCGACGCCCTGGCTGGCGTCGACCACCAGGATCGAACCTTCGCAGGCGGCCAGCGAGCGCGAGACCTCATAGGCGAAGTCGACGTGGCCGGGGGTGTCCATCAGGTTGAGGACATAGGTCTCGCCGTCGTCGGCCTTGTAGTTCAGCCGCACCGTCTGGGCCTTGATGGTGATCCCGCGCTCGCGCTCGATCTCCATGTTGTCGAGCACCTGCTCGGTCATCTCGCGCTGGGTCAGCGCGCCGGTCTCCTGGATCAGGCGATCGGACAAGGTCGATTTGCCGTGGTCGATGTGCGCGACGATGGAAAAATTTCGGATGTGGCTTAGCGCGGTCGTCATGGCGCGTTGCCTAGAGTGCGGCAGGCAAAAGTGGAAGCCGGTTTTGCCGTCTCTCGCGCTCAACAGCTTGAAGGACGAGGTTTCTTGCCGGTGCGGCAAGAAGCCCCGGGCATATTTGCGTGACTTCGCCAGATGCGCGACCGCCTGTCGCCGCCGACACGGTTAAGTGCGCGTTAATGTGGGCGGAGCGATGACTTCGCGGCGGTGGGGGCGCCGGCAGCGCAAAGAGCAGGAAGAGCCATGGACCGTCGCACGCTTCTCGTATCCGGGCTGATGAGCCTCGGGGCGGCTAGTCTCGCCCAGGCCCAGACGCCGACCGCGCCGCCGTCCGACGCAGGCCCGCCGCCGCCGTCGCCGGCGATCACCTCGTCGCCCAGCTATCCGGCCAGGGCGCCGGCGCAGACCTATTCCCGCGACGAGATCGTCAACCAGGTCTCCGACTTCATGGGCGTCACCGCCGAGAGCGCCGGCGCCCTGATCGAGAAGATCTTCGCCCAGAACGGCCGCCCGACCGCCTATATCGCCGGTGAGGAAGGCTCGGGCGCCTTCGGGGTCGGCCTGCGCTACGGTCGTGGCCTGCTCTACATGAAGGACCAGCAGCCGATCAAAGTGTACTGGCAGGGCCCGTCGGTCGGCTGGGACGTCGGCGGCAACGCCAGCCGGGTCTTCACCCTCTGCTACAACCTGCAGGTCCCCGACGCGATCTACCAGCGCTTCCCGGGCGTGGAGGGCACGGCCTATTTCATCGGCGGCCTCGGCGTGAACTACCAGCGCGCCGACGACATCACTCTGGCCCCGATCCGCGCGGGCCTGGGCCTGCGGCTCGGCGCCAACGCCGGCTACCTGGCCTATTCGCGCAAGCGCAACATCCTGCCGTTCTGAGGCGACATCTGGCGTCAGTGCTTCGCGCGCCCGCCGATCCAGTCCATCAGGGCCATCAGTACGCCGGAAACCACGAAAGTCAGGTGCAGGCCGACCAGCCAGCCCAGGGTGCGGTCGTCCATGCCTTCGCCCTCGGCCAGCCGCATGAAGGCGCGCAAGAGGGCGATGGCGCTGATCGCGACGATCGAGGCGATCAGCTTCATCTTCAGGCCGGAGAAGTCGACCGAGCCCATCCACTCCGGGCGGTCTTCGTCATCGCCGGTGTCGATCTTCGAGACGAAGTTCTCGTAGCCCGAGAAGATCACGATCAGCAGCAGGTTGCCGGCCAGCGACAGGTCGATCAGCGACAGCACCATCAGGATCGCCTGCTCCGGGCTCATGCCCGCCAGATGGCTGACCTCGTGCCAGGCTTCCATGGCGAAGACGTAGAGCAGGGCGGCGAGCGCGACCACCAGGCCCACATAGAAGGGGGCCATCAGCCAGCGGGAGCGGAACAGCCAGAGCTCCAGGACGCGTTCTGCGCCGGGTTTGCGGGGCGCCAGCGGCGGGCGGGCAGGCGTGGTCTGGTCCATGCCGCATATCTGGGGACTTGGCCCGAGGGCGCAACCGCCGGTCGAGGACAGTTACTCGCCGCCATGACTCCGCCAGTCGAAGGTCGCCTCGCCGATGCGCTCCGCCGGCGGACGCCGGTCGGGGCCCCAGTGCTCGAGGTCGAGGGCGAGGCCGCCGCCGTCGTGAGGGAACAGCTCCGGGCGCTCGGCGCGGCTGTAGACGCCGCCGGCGGGCGCGAAGACGTGGGTGGCGCCGGTCCCTTCGACGATCACCGCCACCGGGCTGTTCCAGGCCGCCGCCAGCCGGCTGAAGATCCGGCGGTTGCGGGGGGTGTCCCAGGCGTCCGGCCGCCGCGCCTCGACGCAGAGCTTGACGACGGTGGGCCAGGTCTCGGCCGGATCCAGCGCCAGCAGGAAGCCGCAGTCGGCGGGGAACAGGTCCGGCGGCAGCAAAACCTCGGACCCTCGCCACAGGCAGGCGAAGGTCTTGCAGTCGGCGGGATGCCGCCCCCAAGACGCTGCAGCCGCGACCGCCGCCGGCCAGCTGCGGACATGGCGTCCACGGCGGCTTGGCGAGCTCGCGCACCGCCATGGTCGTGCAGCACATCTCGCAATCGCCGCAGCTGCGGCGGCTGGCGTGGGCGGCGAGGTGGGTGCGCCAGACGGCGGGGTCGGTCATGGCCGCGCAGGCTGGCCTGCGTCGGCGGCGCCGGCAACGCCGACCTGCGGGCGACTTGCCGCAGGCTTGGGCGCGCGTTCAGGCGCTCAGCGCACGGCGCTGGAGTCGCCCAGCAGGCAGGGCAGGGTCTGCAGCATGATCCGCAAATCGAACCAGAAGGATTGCCGTTCGATGTAGTCGAGATCGAACTCCACCCGCTGGCGCACCGCGTCCGGCGTATCCACCGGACCGCGCGAGCCGCGCACCGCCGCCCAGCCGGTGAGGCCCGGCTTGATGCGGTGGCGGTGGGCGTAGGTTCTGAGCAGCCGGTCGACCTCCTCGCCGGCCACCAGCATGCCGATGGCGTGCGGTCGCGGACCGACGAGGGACATCTCCCCGCGCAGCACGTTGAAGAGCTGCGGCAGCTCGTCCAGGCTGGTGTTGCGGATGAAGCGGCCGACACGCGTGACGCGGTCGTCGTTGGCGGAGACCTGGCGGCGGGCCTGGGCGTCCTCGGCCTCGACCCGCATCGAGCGGAACTTGAACACCCGGAATTCCTCGTTCAGGTAGCCGTGCCGCGTCTGCCGGAACAGGATCGGACCCGGGCTGTCGAGGCGGATCGCCAGCGCGATCGCGCCCATCGCCGGGGCCAGGAAGAGGATCGCGGTTCCGCTGACCATGACGTCAAGGGCGCGCTTGGCCATGCGCTGCAACGTCGAGCGCTGGCCGCCGGAAATCTGCCGCAGGGCGAAGTCGGCGACCCGCTCGATCGCGGCCGTCTCGGCGGCGGCTTCGGCGTCGTCCAGGAACAGCGCGATCGGGTTGGGGATCGAGACCAGCAGCTCGGCGAGCTGAACGATACGGTCGCCGGCCGCGGCCGGCACGGTGATGATCACCCGGTCGACATACGGAAGAATGCGGTGGTCGACGAGGTCGGCGCCGACGCCGAGGACGGGAACTCCGAGCAGGCTCGGGCCGATGCGATCGCGCCGGTCGTCGAACACGCCGATCACCTTCATCGCGTCGGAGTTGGCGAGCGCCCAGCCGATCAGCCGCTCGGCCGCCGGCGTCGCCCCGAGGATCACCACGTTCGGCGTGAGCTTTCCGGTCCGCCGCAGTCGGGCGACCAGGCGGAACCATGTCCAGTGGAGGCCGACGAGGCCGCTCACCACGCCGCCGGCCCACATGACGTCGGTTGTCGACATCGCAGCCGGCTGCAGCATCCAGCCTGCGGCCAGCGATGTCGCCCAGCCCACGGCGCCCGCAGCGGCGGCGATCGCCAGATGCCGCCATCCCCCCTCCCGCCGGCGAAGGCGGTAGGCGCCGAAGGCGATCAGGAAGGTCCAGGCCAGGACGGCGCCGAGCAGCGCTGCTGGGCGGCTCCAGCCGTGGGCGGCTTCGAACGCAAGGGCGGTGAGGCCCAGGAAGGCCGCATCGGCGGCCATGAAGCCGCGCGCGAGCAGGCGCCCTGAGACCCGGACCCTGGGGCTCGCCAGCTGGGCCGGGCGCATGGGGCCGCGGCGCTCGCCGTTCGCCGGCGCCTGTTCGATCCGGGGGAATTGATCGCCGTCAGCCACGCTGGCTCCTTTTCGCTAAGACTAAGCTAGGCGATCAGGTTGAGCGTTCTCTTAATGCGGGTGTAGTTTCTCAGACTTGTTTGCCTGATCGACCACGTAACTATGCGTTTACCTTATCGACGCGTCTTCGGTGGGGTTTTATAGCTAATATTTATCTGAGATCCCGCCGATCGGGTCGTCAACTCCTGAGCCGGGCGCCCACCGCCTTCTCCGCCGCCGCGACGATCTTGGCCGACAGCGCCTCGATCTCGGCCTCGGTCAGGGTCTTGTCGCGCGGCTGGACGGTGACCTCGACGGCGATCGACCTGGAGCCCTCCGGCACGCCGGGTCCCTGGTAGACGTCGAACACCCGGGCGTCGGCCACCAGCTGCTTGTCGGCGGCGAGGATCGGACGCACCAGGTCGCCGGCCGGAACCTGCGCCGCGACCACGAAGGCGAAGTCGCGGGTCAGCGGCATCAGCGGCGAAAGCTCGAGCGCGGGCCTTGTCTTGATCGCCTTCTTCTTCGGCTCGGGCAGGGCGTCGAGATTGAGCTCGAAGCCATAGAGCGGGCCTTGCGCGTCGAGGATCTTCAGGACCCGCGGGTGCAACTCGCCGAACTCGGCGACCACGGTCTTTGGGCCGAGCTGCAGCCGCGCCGAGCGGCCGGGATGCCACCAGGGGGAGGACTGGCCCTGGACCACCTGGAGGGCTGGGGCGCCCAGCTCTTCCAGCAGGGCCAGCAGGTCGGCCTTCAGCGCGAACAGGGCGTCGGGCTTCTGGCCGTCCCAGCGGCGTGGCGGGTGCGGCGCGGTCAGGGCGGCGATCGTCGTCAGCTGGTCGCCGGGCGCGTCGCCGCGGAAGGTCGGGCCGATCTCGAAGAAGGCCACGTCGGCAAAGCCCTTGCGGGCGCTGCGGGCGGCGGCCTCGGCCAGGTTCGGCAGGATCGACGGCCGCAGGGTCGAGAGGTCGGCGGCGATCGGGTTGGCCAGCCTAAGCTCGGCCTGGCCGCCGCCGAAGGCCTCGGCCCACTCCTGGCGCAGGAAGCTCCAGGTGATCGCCTCCTGGAAGCCGCGAGCGGCCAGCGCCCGGCGCGCGGCGCGCATGCGGGCCTGGCGCACGGTCAGGACGCCGCCCTGCGGCGGGGCGATCTGCGGCAGCGGCTCGGCGGGCAGGGCGGCGTAGCCTTCGATACGGGCGACCTCCTCGACGAGGTCGGCCTTGCCCTCGATGTCCCGCCGCCAGGTGGGCGGGGTGACGAGGTCGCCGTCGGCGGTGAAGCCGAGCCGGGTCAGGATCTCGTCGATGCGGGCATGCGGCAGGTCGAGACCCGAGAGCTTCTTCACATAGGCCCGGTCGAAGGGGATCGGTCCCGGCGGCGCGGGTGCCTCGCCGGCGACGCGGATCTCCGACGGCTCGCCGCCGCAGAGCTTGAGGATCAGGAAGGTCGCGAGCTCCAGACCCGGGACGACGCTCTGCGGGTCGACCCCGCGGGCGAAGCGGTACTGGGCGTCGGAGGTGATGCCGGTCAGCCGCCCGGTCTGGGCGGTGCGGATCGGGTCGAACCAGGCGCTCTCGATGAAGACATCGGTGGTCGCCTCCGAACAGCCGGTGGACTCGCCGCCCATCACCCCGCCCAGGCCGATCGGACGCTGGCCCTCGGCGTCGGCGATGACGCACATCTCGGCAGTGATGTCGTAGGTCTTGCCGTCCAGCGCGATCAACTGCTCGTCGGCGTGCGCCGCATGGGTCGGATGATCGTGGGCGCGCGGCGGCGCCGGTCCGCGGCCGAGCCGCGCCTCGATCACCTGGCCCGAGAGCTTGGCCATGTCGTAGACGTGCAGCGGCCGTGCGCGGTCGTGGGTGAGCAGGTTGGTGACGTCGACCAGGGCGTTGATCGGGCGCAGGCCCACCGAGGCCAGCCGCCGCTGCAGCCACAGGGGGGAGGGGCCGTTCTTCACGCCGCGGATGACCCGGCCGGCGAACACCGGACAGGCGTCGCCGTCGACGCGGATCTCGACCGGGCAGGGGAAGACGCCGGGGACGGTGACTCCGTCGTGCGGAATCTGGGTTCCAAGGCCGGCGGCGGCGAGGTCGCGGGCGACGCCCTGCACGCCCAGCCAGTCGGGCCGGTTCGGCGTCACCTCGAAGTCGATGACGGCCTCCAGGCCGAACACCTCAGCGGCGGCGGTCCCGACGGCGAGCTCGTCGGAAAGTTCCAGGATGCCGTCGGACTCCTCGGCGATCTCCAGCTCCTTGGCCGAGCAGAGCATGCCGTTGGAGACCACGCCACGGACGGCCCGGGTGTCCAGCGTGACGCCCAGGCCCGGCACATAGGCTCCGACCGGGGCGTAGATGGTGGTCAGGCCGGGGCGGGCGTTGGGTGCGCCGCAGACGATCTCCAGGCGGCCGTCGCGGGTGTCGACCTGGCAAACCCTCAGGCGGTCGGCGTTGGGGTGCTGCACGGCCTCGACGATCCGGGCGACCGAAAAGGCGGCCAGCTTGGCGGCGGGATCCTCGACGTGCTCGACCTCGAGGCCGGCCATGGTCATGGCGGCCACGACCTCGTCGACGCCGGCGTCGGTCGCGAGATGCTCCTTGAGCCAGGAGAGCGGGAATTTCATAGTTCGGCTCCGGGCGAGCAGGATTGGGCGCGGTGCGGCGGCGGCCCCCTCCACCCCTTCGGGGTCCCCCTCCCCCTGAGGGGGAGGAGAGGCGGGGTTGCAGCTTCGAATCTCCTCCCCCCTTGGGGGAGGGGGACCCCGAAGGGGTGGAGGGGGCTCGCAGCGCCCATCAGCTGAGTCCCGTGGCGGGGTTGGGCGCGGCGAAGGCCGAGAAGCCGTAGTGGGCGAGCCAGCGCGGATCGGCGGCGAACATGTCGCGCAGATCCGGCATGCCGTACTTCAGCATCCCGAGCCGATCGACGCCGAGGCCGAAGGCGAAGCCCTGCCACGCGTCCGGATCGAGGCCGCAGTTTCGCAGCACGTTGGGGTGAACCATCCCGCCGCCGAGGATCTCCAGCCAGTCGGACCCCTCGCCGATCTTCACCGCCCCGCTGGAGCGGTCGCACTGCACGTCCATCTCGGCGCTGGGCTCGGTGAACGGGAAGTGATGCGGGCGGAAGCGGGTGACCACCGCCTCGGTCTCGAAGAACCGGCGCGTGAAGGCGTCGAGCGTCCACTTCAGGTGGCCCATGTGGATGGTCCGGTCGATGACCAGGCCTTCCAGCTGGTGGAACATCGGCGTGTGGGTGGCGTCGCTGTCGGAGCGGTAGACGCGGCCGGGGATCACCACCCGGATCGGCGGCGCCTGGCCGGCGGCGATCCACGACGGCAGCTTGCCGTTGGCGGCCTGCATCACCCGCACCTGCACCGGGCTGGTGTGGGTGCGCAGCAGCTTGCGCTCGCCGGTCGCCGGGTCTTCCGGCAGCCAGAAGGTGTCGTGCATCTCCCGCGCGGGATGCTTGGGCGGGAAGTTCAGCGCGGTGAAATTGTGGAAGTCGTCCTCGATGTCCGGGCCTTCCGCCAGCCCGAAGCCCATGTCGGCGAAGATGGCGATCATCTCGTCCATCACCTGCATGGTCGGATGCACCCGGCCGCGGCGTTCGGGCGGGGCCGGCAGGGTGAGGTCGACCCGCTCGGCGGCGAGGCGGGCGTCGAGCTCGGCGGCCTCAAGCTCGGCCTTGCGCGCGGCGATCGCCTGGCTGACCCGGTCGCGCAGGCCGTTGATCTGCGGCCCTCGCTCGCGGCGCTCCTCCGGGCTCATCGCGCCCAGGGTCTTCAGAAGCTCGGAGATCGAGCCGGACTTGCCCAGCGCGGCCACCCGCGCGGCGTCGAATTCGGCGAGATCGGCGGCCTGCGCGATGCGCCTGCTGATCTCGGCTTCCAGTTGGGAAAGGTCGGTCATGACGGCGGTTGCTCTAGAGCAGGTGGTTGGGACTTGGAACCCTCGCTGAACGCCCCCTCCGTCTCGCTGCGCGATCCACCTCCCCCGCTGCGCGGTGGAGGATCTGGGCCGAAGATGCTCCACCGCTTGCGGGGGAGCTGTCAGCGAAGCTGACTGAGGGGGCGTTCGGCGGTGAAGAAAACAAAAAAGCCCTCCGGCTCGCACCGGAGGGCTTTCCAAGGCGGGAGTGATCCCGATCCTTTAGGCCAGGGCGGCGCGAACCTTGTCGGCGATGGCCTTGAAGCCTGCCGGGTCGTTGCCGGCGACGTCGGCCAGGACCTTGCGGTCCATCTCGATGCCGGCCTTGTCCAGGCCGAAGATGAACTGCGAGTAGGTGAAGCCTTCCAGGCGCGCCGCGGCGTTGATCCGCTGGATCCACAGCGAGCGGAAGCTGCGCTTGCGGACCTTGCGGTCGCGGTAGGAATACTGGCCGGCCCTGTCCACGGCCGCCTTGGCGGTGCGGATGGTGTTCTTGCGGCGGCCGTAGAAGCCCTTGGCCTGCTCCAGGACCTTCTTGTGCTTGGCGTGGGCGGTGACGCCCCGTTTTACGCGTGCCATCTGTCAGGGTCCTCTTACAGGCCGTAGGGAAGGAAGATCTTGATGATCTTGGCGTCGGCCTCGCTCATCACCTTCGTTCCGCGATTCTGACGGATGTACTTGGCGTTATGGCTGATCAGGCGGTGGCGCTTGCCGGCGACGCCGGCCTTCAGCTTGCCCGACGCCGTCATCTTGAAGCGCTTCTTGGCGCCCGACTTCGTCTTCAGTTTCGGCATTTCACGTCGGAGCCGTCAAAAGCCCCGTCCTCTGGCGTGTTTACGAACCGCCATGGCATGCCTTGTCGGCCAGGCGGTTCCGAAGGGCGTGGCAGATACGCTAAAGCCCGCGGGAATGCAAGGCGACCGCCTCGGCGGACGCCTTTACACGGTCGGACGTGCTGCCGTGCTAATGCCCGCCGGGCGGCTTGCCAACGGCGGGCAGGGCGGCCTGGCATGGCCGCTCAAACAATACGGCCGCCCGAAGGCGGCCGCTGCGGGTCTGTGGTCAAGCTGCAGCTTAGCGCGGCGCCAGGATCATGATCATCTGCCGGCCTTCCATGCGCGGCTCGTACTCGACCTTGGCCATGCCTTCGAAATCGGCCTTCACCTGCTGCAGCAGCTTCATGCCGAGTTCCGGGTGCGCAAGTTCACGACCGCGAAAGCGCAGGGTGACCTTCACCTTGTCGCCCTCTTCGAAGAAGCGGGTCATCGCCCGTTGCTTCACTTCGTAATCGTGCTTGTCGATGTTGGGACGGAGTTTGATCTCCTTGATCTCCACCACCTTCTGCCGCTTGCGCGCCTCGTTCTTCTTCTTCTGCTCCTGGAATTTGAACTTGCCGTAGTCCAGGATCTTGCAAACGGGCGGATCCGCGTTCGGAACGATCTCCACCAGATCAAGGCCCGCTTCTTCGGCGGCTTCGAGTGCGGAGGAGGTCGGCATCACACCCTGTTTCTCACCGAGCTGGTCGATGAGGAGAACACGGGGGACGCGGATTTCATCGTTGATGCGCGGCCCGTCCTTGACGGGTGGCGCCTGCATGGGGCGGCGAATAGGCGGGGCTCCTTAGTCGTTGATACGAGGGTCGTCGAGACTGGGGGTGGTTCGAACGCGGATGCGCGGCGCGCTGCGAGAGCGCGCCGGTCGGTCCGGCAGTATATGCGTGAGGGTTACCGCGGTATCAAGCCGCGCCGGTCGTCGCACCGATCAAAGATTGCCCGCGTTGCGCCACGGTCGCGACCGCCAGGTCGGAAAGCCGCTCGGCGCGCAGCACCGCCACCTTGCCCCGCGGGGCCGATAGCGCCGGGTCCGAGGCGCTGGAGAACAGCACCACGGTGGGCGCTCCGGCGGCGGCCGCCAGGTGCAGCGGGCCGGTGTCGTTGCCCACCGCCAGCGCGGCCTTGGCGCCCAGCATGGCGACGCGAGCGAAGTCGGTGCGGCCGGTGAGGTCGCGGGCGCGCGGCACCTCGCGCTGGATGGCGTGGGCCAGCGGCGTCTCCTGCGGCCCGCCGATGACGACGATGTCGAACCCCTTGGAATAGAGGATGCGGGCGAGCTCGCCGTATTTCTCCACCGGCCAGCGCTTCTCCGGCCGGTGCGCCGAGCCGCCGGGCACGAACATCACGTACGGGCGCGGCTTGACCCCGCCCGGCACCGGCCGTTCCGGCGGCTGGTCTTTCCAGATCCACGAGAGGTCGGGCCCGGGCGCGGTTCCGGGCGCGGTCGGCGCGTCCGGCCAGATGCCGGCGTACATCAGCTGGTCGGCCTGGCGCTCCAGGGTGTGCATCGAATTGCGCAGCGGGTTCTTGTGCGGCAGCGAACAGCCGAAGGCGATTCCCGACCAGGCCGGCGGATTGGGCCTGAGCGCCTGGAAGATGCGGTTCGAGTGGGCCGAGGTCTGCAGGTCGTAGACCCGGTCGTAGCCGGCCTGGCGGATGCGCCGGCGCAGCGCCATCCATTGGCCGAAGTTCTCCGGCCGGCCGTCGGTCTCCACGGCGTTGAAATAGGGGCTCATCTTCGCCAGGCCCTGGAATGGCGGCGTGGTCAGAAGCGTGATGTGCGCCTTGCGGTGGGCCTCGCGGATCCGCTTCATCGCCGCCAGGGCGAGCACGAAGTCGCCCAGCGCCGACAGCTTGATGACCAGGATCTTCTCGATCTTGCGGGGCGACATCAGGCGCGGGCCTCCAGCACCCGTTCATAGGCCGCCAGAGTGGCCTCGCACATGGCCTCGGCGCGATAGAGCCGGCGCGACCGCGCCATCGCCGCGGCGCCGATTCGGGCGCGGCCCTGCGGCCCGACGTCGATCGCCTTCGCCAGGGCCGCGGCCCAGGCCTCGACGTCGCCGGGCGGCGCCAGCCAGCCGGTCTCGCCCTCGACCACCGTCTCCAGGCTTCCGCCATGGGCGGCGACGATCACCGGCCGGCCCATGGCCTGCGGCTCGACGGCGGCGCGGCCGAAGGACTCCGGCACGGTGGTCGGCAGGATGGCGAGGTCGCAGAGCAGGAAGGCCGCGGGCATGTCGTCACAGTGGCCGACAATCCTGATCGCTTCCTGAAGGCCCGCCGCCTCGATGGCCGCAACCAGCTCCCGGCGGTAGTCGCTGCGCCCCTGGTCGTCGCCGGCGAACAGGATCAGCAGATCGCCGCGGCCTTGCGCCTTCAGCTTCGCCGCCGCGGCGATCACCGTCAGGTGGCCCTTGATGCGGGTCAGCCGCCCGGCCAGCAGGACCTTGGTGCGGCCGTCGTCCGCGGCGATGTCCCAGGCCCGGCGCAAGGCTTCGAGCCGCCCCGGCGCGACGTGGTCGGGGTCGAACCGGGCGAGGTCGACCCCGCGCGGGATGGCGACGACCCTGGCCGGATCCAGGTGGTGCTCGGCCAGCACGTGGGCGCGCGTGTAGTCGGAGTTGGCGATCACCAGGTCGCCGCGGGTCATCACGGCGTTGTACCATCGCTTCAGCCCGCCTCTGACCCCGGCCGGGGCCTTGTAGATGCCGTGGTAGGTGGCGATGAACGGCGTCTTCGTCGCGTGCGCCGCCCACAGGGCCGGAAAGGCCGGGGCGCGCGAGCGGGCGTGCACGAGGCTGACCTTCTCGCGGCGGATCAGCTCCACGAGGCGCGCAGCCGTGCCCAGCATGACCAGCGGGTTCTTGGAGTGGGCCGGCATCGGCTGGAGCTCGCCGCCGTCGGCCTCCAGCCTGGCCACCATCCGGCCACCCCGGCTGGCCACCAGGGCGCGGCCGCCAGCCGCCACCACGGCGCGGGCGATCTCCAGCGCGCTTTGTTCTGCGCCACCGGTCTCGAGTTCCGGAACGACCTGAAGAAGGGTGAAGTCGGGGGGAAGCGCCACCCGCCCTGCTTAGCGTCAAAAGAAGTCGCGTAAAGGGCCGCGCCGCTGACGATCGCACCGACGGGCGCTAAAGAAACCTGCATGAGCGAGACGAACGGATTTCTCACCCGGCCGGACGGTGAGCGGCTGGCGTGGCGGCGGGTGGCGGGCGAGGGGCCCGTCGTGGTCTGGTTGGGCGGCTTTCGCTCGGACATGGCCGGGACCAAGGCCGAGGCGCTGGCGGACTGGGCGAGGGCGGCCGGCCGCGATTTTCTTCGCTTCGACCATTTCGCCCACGGCGAATCGTCCGGCGACTTCCTGCAGGCGAGCGTCACCCGCTGGCGCGAGGACGCCCTGGCGGTGATCGACGAATTGACCGAAGGGCCGCTGGTGCTGGTGGGCTCCTCGATGGGCGGCTGGATCGCCTGCCTGGCGGCGATGGCGCGGCCGGAGCGGATCGGTTCGCTGGTGCTGGTCGCCCCGGCGCCCGACTTCACCTCGAAGCTGATGCCGCTGCAGTTCCCGCCGGAAGCGTTGGACGCCATCCGCGAGGCCGGGGTCTGGATGCAGCCCTCGGCGTACGGCGATCCCAGTCCGATCACCCGGACCCTGCTGGAGGACGGCGCGCGCTGGTCGATCCTGGATTCCCCCGTGCCGATCACGGCGCCGGTGCGCATCCTGCAAGGCGGCGAAGATCCCGACGTTCCCTGGCGCCACGCCCTGGAGCTGGCCCAGGCGCTGAAGAGCCGGGATGTCGTCTTCACCCTGGTCAAGGACGGCGACCACCGCCTCTCGCGCCCGCAGGATCTCGCGCGCCTGCTGGCGACGGTGGACGAGGTCACGGCGTAGATCTTCACCCGCCGGGCGCGTGCCCCGGTGGTGAAGACCCTTCCCGCTCCGCCGCGAGCACCGCGGCCAAACCCTCGCGATAGGTCGGATAAATCGGCCGCCAGCCGAGCTCGGCCTTGGCGAGGGCGTTCGAGACCCGCTTGCTCTCGGCGTAGAAGCGCAGCGCCGCGGGTGGCAGGCGCGCCTCGGCGAGCTCGACCTCGGGGGGGACCGGCAGGCCGAGGCGCCGGGCCGCGTAGGCGACCACCTCGCTGTTCGGGCAGGGGAGGTCGTCGCAGAGGTTGTAGGCGGCGCCGGCCCGCGGCCGCAGGATCGAGGCCTCCAGGCCGGCGGCCAGGTCGTCGACGTGGATCCGCGAGAACACGTGCCCGGGGCTGGCGATGCGCTGGGCGCGCCCCGCGCGCAGGCGCTCGAAGGTCGAGCGGCCGGGGCCGTAGATGCCCGGCAGGCGAAAGGCGGCGACCGTCAGTCCCATGCCGCGACCGACTTCCCACCAGTCGCGCTCGGCGCCGACCCGGCGCGCGCCCTCGACGGACTGGGCGGCCAGCCGGCTGGTCTCGAACACCCAGCCGCCGCGCCGGTCGCCGTAGACGCCGGTGGTCGAGAGATAGCCGATCCAGTCGGGAAACGCGCCCGCCCGGGCGAGGGCCGGGACCAGCACCGGCAGCGCCGGGCAGCCCTCGGCGGTTGGCGGGGCGCTGATCAGCACCGCCTGCGTCTGCGCCAGGACGGCGCCCAGCTTCCCGGTGTCTTGCAGCGGGATCGGCTCGACGCCGTCGGCGGCCAGCCGACCGGCGTCCTGCGGCCGGCGACAGCTCGCGGCGATGGACCAGCCCTTGGCCTGCAGCCGGCGGGCGAGCGCCTGGGCGGTGAAGCCGTAGCCGAAGGCGAACAGTCGCAAGTCCTACTCCGCGGCGACCACCGCCTCCGCCCGGGCCGCCGCCGCGGCGGCGGCCCGCTCGGCGTTCCAGTGCGAGACGCAGGGGATCTTGGAGAGGTCCGCGCGCTCGGCATAGGCGCGGGCGATCTCGGCGACTTCCAGCAACAACCCGTCCTCCAGGGTGATCGGGTCGAGACCGTAGGTCAGAAGCCGCCGGTTCTCCACCGCCAGATCGTTCTCGTCGGCCTCCTGGCGCGGATTGGGCAGGTGGGCGACCTTGGCGCCGGTCAGCCGCGCGACCATCTGGGCCAGGTCGCGGACGCGCCAGCACTCGGTCATCTGGTTCATCACCTTGACCCGCTCGCCGCGCCCAGGCGGGTTGGCCAGCGCCAGCTCCACGCAGCGCACCGTGTCCTGGATGTTGATGAAGGCCCGGGTCTGGCCGCCGGCGCCGTGCACGGTCAGCGGATAGCCGACGGCGGCCTGCATCAGGAATCGGTTCAGCACCGTCCCGTAGTCGCCGTCGTAGTCGAAGCGGTTGATCAGCCTGGGGTCGATGCGGGTCTCGCAGGTCTGGGTGCCCCAGACGATCCCCTGGTGCAGGTCGGTGATCCTGAGCTTGTCGTTCTTGGCGTAGAACTGGAAGAGCAGGGCGTCCTGGGTTTTGGTCAGGTGGTAGATCGAGCCGGGGTTGGCCGGGTAGAGGATCTCCCGCGGCTCCCAGCCTGCCGCGGTCTCGACCTTCACTGTCAGATAGCCTTCGGGGATGACCATGCCGGCGGCGCCGTAGCCATAGACCCCCATGGTGCCGAGATGCGCCAGGTGGATGTCCAGTCCGCTCTCGACGATGGCGGCGAGGACGTCGTTGGTGGCGTTCAGGTTGTTGTCGATGGTGTAGCGCTTGTGCCGCGCCGACTTCATCGAATAGGGGGCGGCGCGCTGCTCGGCGAAGTGGACGACGGCGTCCGGCCGCCAGGCCCTCAGCAGCGCCAGCAGGGCGTCGTAGTCCCGACCGATGGTCATTGGGTGCAGGCCGATGACGGCGCCGGAGATCTCGCGCCAGGCCTGGATACGCTCGGTGAGGCTGGCGATCGGCGTCAGCGAGCCCGCCTCCAGCTCCTCGTCGATGCGCCGGCGCGACTGGTTGTCGGCGATCGCCACCTCCCAGCCCAGCGACGACAGGTGAAGCGCGGTCGGCCAGCCGCAGAAGCCATCGCCGCCGAGGATGAGCACGCGCAATCGCACCTCCCGAACCGCAACCAACCCCGACCTACACTGGGCTAACTCGCGAACGGCGGTTTCGGAAGCATGGGTGCTGACGAGATGCTCGCCGATCGAGCCGCGGTGTCGCCGATGCCGCGAACGCCCCCTCACCCGCTTCGCGGGAGCTCCCCCGCAAGCGGTGGAGCATCTTCGGCCCAGATCCTCCACCGCAACGCGGGGGAGGTGGCGCGAAGCGCCGGAGGGGGCGTTCGCGGCATAGGCGACGCCCCGCTCGACGGGATGGCTACAGCAGGTCCTGGATGGCCTTGCGGGCGGCGTCGGCGAGGTCGGGCCGGCGCAGGGCGAAGGCGACGTTGGCGCGCAAAAGGCCGATCTTGTCGCCGCAGTCATAGGTGACGCCTTCGTACTCCAG